>VOFK01000650.1_pt1:0-122500 | contig 315910 bp, 351 predicted proteins | sample 5384121 | NCBI WGS metagenome assembly VOFK01 (sample SAMN12384730, study PRJNA508395) | human gut metagenome | isolation source: healthy gut J | host: Homo sapiens | reverse complement strand
AAAGTAGGACTTAGTGATCCAGTGGTATAAAGTGGGATTGCCATCGCTCAACGGATAAAAAGCTACCCTGGGGGATAACAGGCTTATCACTCCCAAGAGTTCACATCGACGGAGTGGTTTGGCACCTCGATGTCGGCTCATCGCATCCTGGGGCTGTAGCAGGTCCCAAGGGGTTGGGCTGTTCGCCCATTAAAGCGGTACGCGAGCTGGGTTCAGAACGTCGTGAGACAGTTCGGTCCCTATCCGGCGCGGGCGGAGGATATTTGAGAGGAGCTGTCCTTAGTACGAGAGGACCGGGATGGACGGACCACTGGTGTATCTGTTGTCGACCAACGGCATGGCAGAGTAGCCAAGTCTGGAAGGGATAAACGCTGAAGGCATCTAAGCGTGAAGCCCCCTCAAGATGAGATATCCCTCCTTCGGGAGTAAGACCCCTTGAAGACTACAAGGTAGATAGGGCAGAGGTGGAAGCATGGCAACATGTGGAGCTGACTGTTACTAATAGGTCGAGGGCTTAATCTGGTTAATAACGAAGAAAAACAAATCGGATTTGTATGAAGTTTTGAAGGTACAAACCTTAATAATCCTCGATAGCTCAATGGTAGAGCACTCGGCTGTTAACCGAGTTGTTGTAGGTTCGAGCCCTACTCGGGGAGTTTTTTAGTATAATATATGGTGACATAGCCAAGTGGTAAGGCCCCGGTCTGCAACACCGTCATCGCCGGTTCAAATCCGGCTGTCACCTCTCTTAAAATGACTACATCAGTTTATGATGTGGTCTTTCTTTTATATACAAAAAGCAATATAAAACTGATAATCAGAATTATATTGCTTTTTTAACAACTATTTATTTTTTATAATATAACTATAACAGTGAACATACAAATCTATTTTTCTTCTTCAGGATATTTCATACCCCATTCAGCTCTTATATCTGACATAATTTTCATTACATCATATGTATATTGACAGTGCATGAGGGTTTCTATTTCATCTGATGATGCTGAGCTTACAGCTTTTTCCATATCACGTACTTCGTAATACAGTGCATCTGATGTATCACCGGCATCAATTACTTCTTTATGACCATCCTCTGTGTATGTAATAGTTGCCTGCATTCCTCTTGGATACTCAAAGATTTCCACATATGCTTTGTCAAAAGAGAGCGTAGCGCGTTTTGGCTGCTTTGAATGAAGAGATAATGTGACAGTTGCCATTTCCTCTGCATCATTCATAAGCAGAATACCTGCCTGTTCATCAACACCGGTTGGTGCATATTTAACCTGTGACGATACTTGTGTTGGTGTTTCCTTGAAGAACCAGCGGATAAGAGAAAGTGAGTAAACTCCAATATCAAGCAATGCTCCTCCGGCAAGCTTACGACTGAAAAATCGGTTTGTCATATTGTAATCCTTGTAGCTTCCAAAATTGACCTGAATTAAATTTAGCCTGCCGAGTTGTCCACTTGCAATTATTTCGTTTAGCTTTTTATAAACAGGCATATGATATATAGTCATGGCTTCAGCAAGAATAACGTTATTTTCTTTGGCCAGTGAGACGGCTCATCGAGCTCTGCGATATTTAAAGTAATAGATTTTTCACAGAGTACATGCTTTCCATTAGAAAGGGCTTTTCTTAGATAATTGATGTGAGTATTGTGTGGAGTGGAGATGTAAATGATATCCACATCAGGATCATAAAAGACGTCATCAATGTTGTCATATACCTTTGAAATGCCATATTTTTGTGCAAAAGCTACGGCCTTTTCATGAGTTCTGTTGGCAACTGAATAAAGAGTGCGTCCTTCCTTTGAGAGAGCATGCGCGAGCTCATTAGCTATTACGCCGCAGCCGAGTGTTGCCCAATTAAGCTGTTTCATGTGAAATCCTCCTTTTTAACTTAAAGTATTGTAGCTGTGATGGTACATAAATTATTTAAAATGTTGTGAAATAACAAAATATAAACTCATTGATGATACCTTTTGACCCTTTAATCATAAAATATGTACCATAATGAACATATTCTAGCATGATGAATTATGAATTACAATGCATTTAGATTCAAAACAGTCAAAAACAGTCAAATTTGATAGTGACTAAATTAAAATTAGTTAATTTGAACTATATTTTAGATTATAAACTAGTAATAGAAAAGATACTAAAATTAGCAATTAGGCAAGTAATAAAGATTTATGTAGTATATTCTGCACAAAATTAGAATATTACTTTTGCATATATTACACAATTTGAAATTTGACCTTATATAATTTTAACAATTTTCATGGTGATTATTTGTGAATATAAATGACTGATTATGATTGACAATGACTGATTTTGAAAATATAATAATACTACAAGTTAGATGATTATTGATTTTAATAAAAAAGGAAAATAATTGAATATAAAAGATTAAATGATAGTCTTTGAGCAATTTGAAAACAGGGGTGATTAGATGCTGGCGGAAGATAGATGTAAAAAAATACTCGATATATTAGATTCGATGGGAAGTGTGACTGTTCAGCAGCTTATGGATGAGCTTGATACATCCGAGTCAACAATCAGACGTGATCTGGTCGCAATGGACAAGAAGGGTTATCTCACCAAGGTACATGGTGGTGCGATTGCAAATAATACGAATATCCATACTCAGGATGAGAAGGTTATCAACAGGCTTAAGCAGAATCGCAGCGAAAAGGAACAGATTGCCAGATATGCGGCATCACTTATTGTGGATAATGATTTTGTTTATATAGATGCCGGTACTACAACGGCAGTCATGATTGATTATATTACTGCAAAGAATGTGGTTTTTGTTACAAACTCTCTGACTAATGCCAAGAGAATTTCCGATAGGGGATATACAGTATATATTCTAGGTGGCGAGTTCAAGTCTACTACTGAGGCTATTGTCGGAGATGAGGCTGTTGTGACGCTCGATAAATACAATTTTACGAAGGGCTTCTGGGGAACCAACGGAATTACTGTGAAGAATGGATTTACGACTCCGGAGATAAAGGAGGCCATGGTTAAAAAGAAATCCATGGAGAATAGCAAGGAGAAATACATTCTTGCGGATGACAGTAAGTTTTCACAGGTATCAAGTATCAAGTTTGCTGATTTTGAAGATGCTGTAATTGTTACAAATGCACTAAGCAATGACAACTATAAGAAATACAAAAATATTAAGGAGGTCTAACATGATTTACACAGTTACCTTTAATCCATCATTAGATTATATTGTTGATGTAACAGATTTTAAGACAGGAGTAGTCAATAGAACAACCGGAGAGAAGATTTTTGCAGGTGGTAAGGGCATCAATGTTTCCATGGTTCTTAAGAATCTTGGAATGAGCAATACTTCACTTGGTTTTACAGCGGGTTTTACAGGAAATGAAATTAAAAGACTTCTAGGAAAAAAAGGCGTTAATACTGATTTTATAGAGGTGGAGGATGGTATTTCACGTATTAACGTGAAGCTTCGCTCAAATGAGGAATCCGAGATTAATGGTCAGGGACCGGTAATCACTGAGGACAACATTAAAAAGCTTTATGAGAAGCTTGACTGCTTAAAGGAGTCTGATGTGCTTGTGCTCGCAGGAAGTATTCCTGATGTGATGCCTTCATCAATGTATATGGATATCATGAAGCATCTTGAGGGCCGCGGAATAAATATCGTGGTTGATGCGACGAGAAATCTGCTCACAAATGTGCTTGCGTATAAGCCATTCCTTATCAAGCCAAACAATCATGAGCTCGGTGAGATATTCGGGGTTGAGGTTACAGACAAGGACGATGTGATAAAGTATGCAAAGAAGCTTCAGGAGCAGGGCGCAAGAAACGTGCTTGTTTCTATGGCAGGTGACGGAGCAGTGCTTGTGACCGAGGATGGACAGGAATTTAAGGCACAGGCTCCTAAAGGAAAGCTCAAAAACTCTGTAGGCGCAGGTGATTCGATGGTAGCCGGATTTGTTTACGGATACCTCAAATCAAATGATTATAAGCAGGCATTTATTTATGGAGTATGTACAGGAAGTGCAAGTGCATTTTCTGAGGAGCTGGCTACAAAGCCTGAGGTTGAAGCACTTATTGATAAATGGGACAGTGCTTCCAATTAAACAAACGGTATCAAAAAGGTTGATATAAATAATTAATATATTCTATTAGGAGGAATGATGTATGACAATCAGGGATTTGTTGGCAGCTGAGAGTATCAATTTAAATGGTACGCCTGCCGGAAAAACCGAAGCATTGAATCAGTGTATTGATTTGATGGCAAAAAGTGGCAAAATAGCCGATGTGGAGAAGTATCGCAAGGGTGTTTTTGCAAGAGAGGAGGAAGGCACAACAGGAATTGGAATGGGTATAGCAATTCCTCATTGTAAGTCTGATGCTGTTACTAAAGCAGGTCTTGCGGCAATGGTTGTAAAGGACGGGGTTGACTTTGAATCACTCGACGGTACACCTGCAAAGATTATTTTCCTTATCGCTGCACCAAACACAGAGGACAATGTGCATCTTCAGGTGCTCAGCAAGCTCTCTGTTATGCTGATGGACGAGCAGTTTACAAATTCTCTTATCAATGCCGGCTCAGTAGATGAGTTTTTAAATATCATCGACAGTGCTGAAAAGGCAAAGGATGAGAAGGAGGCTGCAAAGGAGGCAAAGGAACCTGTTGAGGTGAAGAAGGACGATGTATTTATCGTTGCAGTTACAGCCTGTCCTACAGGAATTGCCCATACTTATATGGCTGCTGAGGCTATTGAGAAAAAGGCCAAGGAGCTGGGATATCAGGTAAAGGTTGAGACAAGAGGCTCAGCCGGAGCTAAAAATGTACTCACAGATGATGAGATTGCAAAGGCTACCGGTGTTATCGTTGCATGTGATACAAATGTGCCTACAGACCGTTTTGACGGAAAGAAGGTTATTGAGTGTCAGGTTTCTGACGGAATAAATAAGACAGAGGAGCTCGTAAAGAGAATTGCTGCCGGTGATGCTCCTGTATTTAAGGCATCAGGTAAAAAAGAGGCTTCACATTCATCTATTGGTGGAAAGGAGAGCATTGGACATCAGATTTACAAGCATCTGATGAACGGTGTTTCACATATGCTTCCGTTCGTAGTTGGTGGTGGTATCCTTATCGCAATCGCGTTCCTTATCGATGGATTCAGTGTTGACCTTAATTCACTGCCGGCTGACCAGAGAGCAAATTTCGGTACTATTACACAGGGCGCAGCATTGTTTAAGGGAATCGGTGGAACAGCATTTGGATTTATGCTTCCTATCCTTGCAGGCTTTATCGCTATGAGTATTGCTGACCGTCCGGGTCTTGCAGTTGGTTTCGTAGGCGGTTCAATCGCAGCAAACGGTACATCAGGCTTCCTTGGAGCACTGGTTGCAGGTTTCGTTGCAGGATATATTGTAAATCTCTTAAAGAAGATATTCTCTAAGCTTCCTGAGAGTCTTGATGGTGTGAAGCCGGTTCTTCTTTATCCGCTGCTTGGTATATTCCTCATAGGCGTTATAATGCAGTTTGTAGTTGAGCCTCCAATCGGAGCTTTAAATACAGCTATCAACAACGGTCTTAATGGACTTAACGGTGCAAGCGCAGTAGTTCTCGGAGTACTTCTCGGAGGAATGATGGCAATAGATATGGGTGGCCCTGTAAACAAAGCCGCTTATGTATTTGGTACAGCTTCAATCGCTGCCGGAAACTACAATATCATGGCAGCAGTTATGATTGGTGGTATGGTTCCACCACTCGCAATCGCTCTTGCAACAATCTTCTTCAAGAACAAGTTCACAGCAGAGGAGAGAAAGGCAGGACCTACGAACTTTATCATGGGATTATCATTTATCACAGAGGGTGCAATCCCATTCGCAGCATCTGATCCGCTTCATGTCCTTCCGGCATGTGCAGTTGGTTCAGCAGTGGCAGGTGGACTTTCAATGGCATTTGGATGTACACTCATGGCACCTCACGGAGGAATCTTCGTAGTACCTACAATCGGAAATCCGTTAATGTATCTTGTAGCATTAGTAATCGGAGCCTTCATTGCATGTGGATTACTCGGATTACTCAAGAAAAAAGTAAGTGAATAAGCAATCCTCAATTATCATTTAATCCAATCTATAAACTAATCAACAAAGGCACTGCTTCGGCGGTGTCTTTGTTGTTATGTTGTTATACAAAAATTAAAAATATAAACATTCTCTGAAATAACAGCCTCATGCCTTGACGAGTGAATTTTCGAAGCTTAAAGTAGTATTAGGATGAAATAGTAAGTCATAAAAAGCAATTATTTATGAGACTTAAATATAAAAAACAGTGAGGAAAATCATGGGTAAGGTTATAGGTATAGATTTAGGAACAACAAACAGCTGTGTGGCAGTATTGGAGAACAATCAGCCGGTAGTCATAACTAACAGCGAGGGTCAGAGAACAACTCCGTCTGTAGTGGCTTTTACAAAGAATGGAGAGCGACTGGTTGGCGAGGCTGCAAAGAGGCAGGCAGCAGTCAATGTGGACAGGACATTTTTCTCAATAAAAGAGACAGATGGGAAGCGATTTCAGGGCAAAGGTGGACGGAAAGCTGTATTCAGCTCCTGAGATTTCTTCTATGATTCTCAGAAAGCTGAAAAAGGATGCAGAGGACTATATTGGAGAGGCAGTGACAGACGCTGTAATCACAGTTCCTGCATATTTTTCGGATGCGCAGAGGCAGGCAACTAAGGATGCAGGAAGGATTGCGGGGCTTAATGTGCTTCGAATCATAAATGAGCCAACCTCTGCGGCACTCGCATACGGACTGGACCACGGACAGCAGCAGAAAATTCTTGTCTACGACCTCGGAGGAGGAACCTTCGATGTGTCTGTTATCGAAATAGGGGACAATCTGATAGAGGTGCTTGCCACAGCCGGTGATAATCATCTGGGTGGAGATGATTTTGATGAGAGAATCACGAATTATCTTGTCACAGAGTTTTACAGACAGCAGAATGTGGATCTGAGAAAGGATAATACTGCTATGCAGCGTGTCAGGGAGGAGGCTGAGAAGGCAAAAAAGGTGCTTTCATCTTCATCCTCAACCACTATAAACCTGCCATTTATCACTACTGTAAAGGGACAGCCGGTCCACATGGAGATGAACCTCACAAGGGCTGAGTTTAATGAGATAACAAAGGATCTGGTGGAGAGAACGGCCATTCCGGTAAATCAGGCACTTTCAGATGCGGGGATTTCTGCAGCAGAGCTTGGAATGGTGCTGTTGGTAGGAGGCTCGACACGTGTGCCGGCTGTTGTTGATGAGGTCAGAAGAATTACAGGAAAAGAGCCTTCACACAACCTGAATCCTGACGAGTGCGTGGCACTCGGTGCAGCAGTACAGGGTGGCAAGCTCGGTGGAGCAATTGTCGCAGGCAGCAGTGCGGCAGAGATTATACTGATGGATGTCACACCGCTTTCACTCGGAATTGAGACAGTTGGTGGTGTCTCAACCAAAATTATTGACAGAAATACGACTATTCCTACGAGATACAGCCAGATTTTTACAACTGCAGGAAGCTTCCAGACCTCTGTGGATATAAAGGTACTGCAGGGTGAGAGGCAGTTTGCAAGGGACAATAAGCTGATTGGAAACTTCAGGCTAAAGGGCATCAAGCCGGCTCCGGCAGGTGTGCCGCAGATAGAGGTGACGTTTGATATAGATGCAAACGGCATTGTGCAGGTTTCTGCAAAGGACCTGGGCACAGGAAAGCATCAGGAGATTACGATTACCGCAAGCTCAAATTTGTCTGATTCTGAGATTGAGCAGGCAATCCGCGAGGCACAGGAGTATGAGGCAACAGACGGACAAAGAAAGGCTTATATTGATGCAAGAAGTGAGGCTGATACGCTTGTGCGACAGGTGGAAAATGTCATGGCTGACAAGGAAAAAAGAAAGGCTATGGACAGCGCACAGAAAAAGAGTGTGAAATCGTCACTTTCATATGTGAAGAAACTTATTTCAAGGACAAAGCCCGGAAATGTGAGCGAAGAGCAGGCTGCCGAGATAAAGCATGCGGCAGATGAACTGAGAAATGCGGCAGTGGGATTGATTTAATTATAGTAACTACTATTATTCATTTGGCTATTTACGAGAAGCGGATTTTCATATAAAATATGGGTAAGTGGTGAGTATTCATAACCACCCTGAATAGTTATAATGTTAATTTAAATCCGAGGAAATAGAAAATGAATGCGAACGATAAAACAGAAAAGGTACTAAGAGAAATTCATATCATGCTCTCAAAGGCGGAGCCGTATAAGCCGGAGCCGAGCAGGGTGATCATAAACAAGCAGCAAATGATAGATTTACTTGCTGAGCTGAATAAGTGTATATATGCAATACAGGATGAGTATGAGCTTACTGAACAGAGTCGCAATCACGCAGAGAGAGAGTTCAGAAAGAAAGGGGATCAGATAGTCTGGGATGCAAGCAGAAAGGCTGAGGATGTGTATGCAGCATCGGTTATCTATACGGATGAGGCGCTTTCAAGAGTGCGTGATATCATCAATGATACCAACGAGTCACTTGAAAAGCTGTGCAAGAATATGAAGGATAAGATTGCAGAGCAGGAGAAGATAGTTAAAACTAACCAGTATGAGCTCAAGGGACAGCTTCAGGATTTGTCCGATACGGAGAAGTATCTTAAGATTATCGATGACAGAAATAAGGAGATAGAACGTCAGAAAAATGCAGGTAAACCTGTAGAGGAGCGTACTATTGACAATGAAGAGAAGTCCATCTATGCAAACAGACAGACTGAAATCAAGGTAAATATGGATTATATCAGAAAACTGGGACTTGCTGAGGGCGAGGACCTGGGAGATGGTGTAGTGGGTGAAGTGAAGCTTGCAGACGATACACCTGATGCCGGATTAAATCATAGCAATGATAAGGATGAAGCCAAGGCTGCCGGCTCAAAATCGTCTGTTGATGAGGATTATAAGGCAATAAGCAGAAAAGCCGGCAATCCACCTGTTATCAACAAAGGAAGGGAAGGAGCTCACAGACGGTATCCACAGAATGTGGCAGAGCATCACCGGAAATAAAGGGAAATGAAACACACCTATGTAATATAAAGCAGCAGTTCAAAACAGAACGGCTGCTTTTTGGCTTATATTTAAAGTGGGTAATATTAAGCAGATTTTAAGAAAAACAAAGTGGATAATCTGATAAAATATAGCTGACTAACGGCAGGAGAAGGTTTCTGTTAAAAATTCATAGAAGGAGGATAATATGACAATATTAGTTTGTGATGACGACAAGGAAATAGTTGAGGCAATTGAGATTTACCTGATGCAGGAGGGCTACGACGTGGAGAAGGCCTACGACGGCATACAGGCAGTTGAAATTATGAAGAATAAAAAAATAGACCTCATGATAATAGATGTCATGATGCCAAAGCTCGACGGAATAAGAGCCACTTTGCAGATACGAAAGGAAAGCAGGGTGCCGATAATCATTCTATCGGCAAAGACAGAGGATGCTGACAAGATTTTAGGCCTCAATGTGGGGGCTGATGATTATGTTACAAAGCCTTTTAATCCGCTTGAGCTTGTGGCAAGGGTAAAGTCACAGCTTCGCAGATATACCACTCTGTCAAGCAATGATGCAGCCGGAGACAAGGTTTATGAGGCCGGAGGTCTTTTGGTAAATGATGATTTAAAAAAGGTGACTGTGGATGGCGAGGAGGTAAAGCTCACACCGATTGAGTACAATATCCTGCTTTTACTCCTTAAAAACAAGGGAAAGGTCTACTCAATAAACGAAATATATGAGAGCATATGGAACGAGGAGGCGATAGGCGCCGACAATACAGTTGCTGTGCACATCAGACATATCAGGGAAAAAATAGAGATAAATCCTAAGGAGCCACGCTATCTGAAGGTGGTCTGGGGAGTAGGCTATAAGATAGAGGACAACAAATGAAGCAGTATACGATAGGAAAAAAAGCAGCGGTCATAGTCTTACATCAGCTATGCATGATACTTATGGTAACAGGAGTGTTTGCCACAGGCTATGCATTCAGGCACGATGCGCATGAAAATATTGATATATATACACTAATATCTCTTGCGGGCCTGGTAGGCAGCTTTGTGAGCCTGGCATATATGGCAAACGTGGCAGGCAGAAAATCAGAGGATGATTACACAATATACTATTTACCGATTGACAAGGTATACTCTGATGTGATGCTAGTGATATTTACACTGCTCATGGTATTTATGGGAAAAGTGATTTCAGGCGTAAAAAACCAGCATTTTGACTATGCATCACTCATTATGACGGCCGGTACATTTACTTTTTTGTTTGATCTGGCTTTTATTATTTTATACCAGAGCATTGTAAGGAAGATAAAAGGCAATATACTTTACACACACAGCCTGATGTACAAGGGCTATGAGCTTTTGAAAAGAGTTATTGAGAAAAAGGATATCCACACACAAAAAAATAAAGAGATAATGCGCATACAGGAGGCACTTGAAGCTATCTCGGAAGGAGCGCTTGACACTACACTCAATGTCAATGAGTTTCATGGGCAGCAGAAAAAGGTGGCGGAGGCTGTCAACCATATACGCCAGGGTCTTATGAGCTCGGTAAATGAGAGCCTTAAAAATGAAAACTAAAGGCAGACTTAATAACAAACGTATCACACGATATAAAGACACCTCTGACTTCAATAGTCAACTATGTTGACCTGCTTAAGAGGGAAAATCTGGAAAATGAAAATGCCAAATACTATATACATGTGCTGGAGGAAAAGTCACAGCGCTTAAAGCAGCTTACAGAGGATTTGGTAGAGACATCAAAGATTACCTCGGGAAATGTGAAGCTCAATATGCAAAAGCTTGATCTGGTTGAGCTTTTATACCAGACCGGAGGTGAATTCAATGAGCGATTTGAGTCGAGAAATCTGACAATAGTTACAAAAATTCCATCAGAACAGATATTTATCTATGCGGATGGGCGTCAGCTTTACCGCTCTATTGAAAATCTGTATACTAATGCCGCAAAATATGCACTGGAAAATACCAGAGTGTATGTAGAGCTTGAAAAGGCAGATAAAAAGGCAGTTTTTACAATAAAGAATGTGTCTAAGAACGAGCTTGACATAGTAAGCAACGGAAATGTAGACCTGACAGAGCGTTTTGTGAGGGGAGAGAGGTCGAGAACTACTGAAGGAAGTGGACTTGGACTTTCGATTGCAAAGAATCTGACCCATTTGATGGGAGGAAAATTCGAAATTAAGGTAGATGGTGATTTATTTATTGCCACAATTACCTATAATATTATATAATAGTAAATAAAAGAATTTTGAAATACACATACGGAGGTAGAATAAGTGAAATTATATGAAAATGGTGCTTACCTTTTAAACGGTAAGGAAGTAATAATTGATGGACCTAAGGCTCAGGCAGCTGTCAAAAGCAAGACCGGCATGGACATCGATAAACAGACAGCTAAGCAGGAGACAATTGCTTACGGTATTTTAAAGGAGCACAATACATCCGGCAATATGGACAAGCTTCAGATTAAGTTTGATAAGCTTACATCGCATGATATCACATTTGTAGGTATCATCCAGACAGCACGAGCTTCAGGACTTGAGAAATTCCCTATCCCGTATGTACTTACAAACTGTCACAACAGCCTTTGTGCAGTTGGTGGAACAATCAATGAGGATGACCACATGTTTGGTCTCACATGTGCAAAGAAGTACGGCGGAATCTATGTACCACCTCATCAGGCAGTTATTCATCAGTTTGCACGAGAGATGCTTGCCGGCGGCGGAAAGATGATACTTGGCTCTGATTCACATACACGCTATGGTGCACTTGGTACTATGGCAGTCGGCGAGGGTGGACCTGAGCTTGTTAAGCAGCTTCTCGAACAGACATATGATATTGATATGCCTGAGGTAGTAGGCATTTACCTGACAGGAGAGCCAATCAAGGGCGTTGGACCACAGGATGTCGCACTTGCAATTATCGGAGAGGTATTCGGAAACGGCTTCGTAAAGAACAAAGTTATGGAGTTTGTAGGACCGGGTGTGTCTAATCTGAGCGTTGACTTCCGTATAGGTGTCGATGTTATGACAACAGAGACTACATGTCTTTCTTCTATCTGGAGAACAGATGACCAGGTTAAGGAATTCTTTGAGATTCACGGTAGGGCTGAGGACCACAAGGAGCTTAATCCGGGTGAGGTGGCTTACTACGACAGATTTATTGAGATTGATTTAAGCCAGATCCGCCCAATGATAGCTATGCCATTCCACCCAAGCAATACCTACACTATCGATGAGCTCAATGCAAACCTCATGGATATTCTCGATGACTGTGAGAAGAGAGCTGAGGTAAGCTTTGACGGCAAGGTGAAGCTTGATTTAAAGAGTAAGGTAAGAGACGGAAAACTGTATGTAGACCAGGGAATCATCGCAGGCTGTGCAGGCGGTGGATTTGAGAATATCTGCGATGCGGCTGACATATTAAACGGACATTCAATCGGAGCAGACGAGTTTACACTGAGTGTTTACCCGGCATCTACTCCAATATACATGGAGCTTGTGAAAAACGGAGCTGTAGCAAAGCTTCTTGAGACAGGTGCAATCGTAAAGACTGCTTTCTGCGGACCTTGCTTTGGTGCAGGAGATACACCTGCCAACAACGCATTCTCTATCCGTCATTCAACAAGAAACTTCCCTAACAGAGAGGGTTCTAAGGTACAGAACGGACAGATCAGCTCAGTGGCACTCATGGATGCACGTTCAATCGCTGCAACAGCAGCAAACAAGGGCTTCCTTACATCAGCAGCGGATATTGATGTCAACTTTACAAAGCCAAAATATTTCTTTGACAAGACTATATATGAGAACCGTGTATTTGACAGCCATGGAGTGGCAGATCCTTCAGTTGAAATCCAGTTCGGACCAAACATCAAGGACTGGCCGGCAATGAGCGCGCTTCCTGAGAATATGCTCCTTAAGGTGGTTTCAGAGATTCATGATCCTGTTACTACAACAGATGAGCTCATTCCTTCAGGAGAGACATCTTCATATCGTTCAAACCCTCTTGGACTTGCAGAGTTCGCACTTTCAAGAAAGGATCCTGAGTATGTAGGCAGAGCAAAGGAAATCCAGAAGGCCCAGAAGGCTATAGAGAGTGGTGAGTGCGCAGGAAAGGCTGTTCCTGAGGTTGCTGAAATCATGGGAGTAGTAAAGAAAAAATTCCCTGAGGCAAGCCATGAGAATATGGGCTTCGGAAGCACAATTTTTGCTGTTAAGCCGGGTGACGGCTCAGCAAGAGAGCAGGCTGCCAGCTGCCAGAAGGTACTCGGAGGCTGGGCAAATATCGCAAACGAGTATGCCACAAAGAGATACCGTTCAAACCTTATCAACTGGGGAATGCTTCCATTCATCATCGATGAGGGAGAGCTTCCGTTCCACAACCTCGACTATATCTTCCTTCCGGGAATCAAGAAGGAAATCGAGGATGCAAAGACGGAGTTTGAGGCATATGTTGTCAAGGATGGTGAATTAAAGCCATTTACACTGAAGATGGGTGAGCTCACAGATGATGAAAGAGAGATAATATTAAAGGGATGTCTCATCAACTATAACCGTAAATAAGGAGAGTTTAATCCGATGGAAGAAACCGGAAAAGCTGGTAAAAAATCAAACATTGAGATAAATGCAGATAAGGGTGCGAAGCAGAATTCGCACCCGGGGCGTGAGGAATGGCCACATCTGATCAGAATAGGTGTCATGGTATTTGTCACGTTTGCAGTCAGTATACTGTTTTTCTTTGCACTGTACAGATTTGAGGGCTTTGCAGGCATATGGAGCAAGCTGCTTGCGGCAGCAATGCCTATTATAATGGGACTTGTGCTTGCATACCTGATGAATCCTGTCATGCTGTGGCTGGAAAGATGCTTTAAAAAGCTTCTTTCCAAAAAGATGAAAAGCGAAAGCAAGCTGCGAAAGGTTTCAAGAGCTCTTGCAATCACAGGCTCGGTTATTATTCTGGTAGCGATTATTTCGCTCCTCATTGCGGCTATTGTGCCTTCTGTCATAGCAAGTATATCAGGACTTATGAAGACACTGCCAAATGATGTTGCGGCATTCATTAACATGATAAAGAACGGCAATTTCGGGGACAGCAAAATTGCTGAGCTCGCGAGCACAGGTTTACAGAATGCAACCGACTACATTGAGGATTATGCCACAGAAAAGCTGATTCCTGAGGCACAGAAGTATGTTGCACAGATTACAACCGGTGTGATTTCGGTAGTCAGAGGCTTATTTAATTTTATTATCGGAATAATCGTGATGGTCTATGTGATGAGTATTCAGGAGACTCTCGCAGGACAGAGCAAAAAGATAATATATGCTGTCTGCAAGCCAAAGACAGGCAATATCATCATTGAGACGATCAGAAAGACAAATGAGATTTTTGGAGGCTTCATAAGCGGTAAGATTATAGATTCACTGATTATAGGTGTGATTGCATATTTCGGATGTCTGATTTTAAGGATTCCATCATCGGTGCTCGTTGCAGTGATTATCGGCGTCACAAATGTGATTCCGGTATTCGGACCGTTTATCGGTGCAATTCCATCGTTACTCATAGTAGTAATTCAGAGTCCGTGGCATGCGCTTTATCTTCTGATATTTATTGTCGTGCTGCAGCAGGTGGATGGCAATATAATAGGGCCTAAGATACTTGGCTCATCTACCGGTCTTTCGACCTTCTGGGTTATGTTTGCCATACTAATCGGCGGAGGAATGTTTGGTTTTCTTGGAATGTTACTTGGTGTTCCAACCTTTGCTGTGATATACTATATTGTGAAAAGAGTTGTTAATTATGCTCTCAGGAAAAAGAAGCTTCCTGAGGACACAAGGGATTATACAAAGACAACAGGCGTAGATACAAAAAATAATAAGCTTAAATACGAGTAGGTGAAATAAGTGGATAAATACGAATACAATCTCAAGCTGGATCAGATAAAAGCCCTAAGCGCCGAGGAGGGCTATATGAGCGCAGCAGAGATTGCGGATAGCATAAATTGGAACAAAATTAAAAATGTAAATACACTCGTTAAAATCGGCGAAATCTACGAGAAGGCCGAAAGATACCAGGATGCAAGGGACATACTTTTAATGGCCTATGACCGTTCACCAATCGGCAGGATGATTATATACAGACTGGCTGAGGTCGCCATCAAGATGGGTGATTATGATGCTGCTACAGAGTATTATGATGAGTTTGTTGAGATAGCGCCTCATGATGATATGAAGTATGTATTAAGATATGCCATCAAAAAAGGGCAGGGAGCTTCATTTGATGAGCTTATCACTATTCTTGAAGAGTACAAGGATGAAGAATACACTGAGGAGTGGGCATACGAGCTTGCATATCTATACCACAAGGCCGGAAAAGCCGATAAGTGTATAGATGCCTGCGATGAGCTCATTCTGTGGTTCGGAGACGGACCATATGTGGAGCGTGCGCTGGAGCTTAAGATGCTTTATCAGCCACTTACCAAGGCTCAGGAGGAAAAGTACAGACGATTCAAGGCAGAGAAGGAAAAGCCGGCTAAGATAAAGGATGAGGCTGAGGTCACTGAGATAGGTGCCATGGAGATGGTAAAGGGCGGAGAGATAGTGCATGATGACGTAACTATTCCGCAGATTACTGTAAATCAGGAGAAGTTCAATACTGTAAATTTACAGCAGGAGATTGCCAAGGGTATGCAGCAGATCATGGAGGCCAAGGGCAAGAATGAAGTTGCTGATACGATGGATACCATCAAAAAGATAGTTGAGGATATTCCTTATCTCAAGCTCGAAAAGGAGCAGGAAGAGTATGTACAGCAGCCGGAAGAGACAGAGCATATCGCTACAGATGAAGAGATAGATGGTTCACTTAAGTTGAATTTCAAGGAGCTTTTGGGTGAAGACGCTGACGGACAGATGTCTATGGTCATGAGTGAAAAGACTCAGCTTGAGCATCAGATTACAGGACAGATGTCTATACAGGATGTGCTTGAAGAATGGGAAAAGACCAGACATGCGGCTGAAATTGCCCTTAAAGAGGCTGAGCAGCAGAAGCTTGAGTCAGCTAAGGCAAGAGCACTTCAGGAGGCAGGAGACATCATGGAGAGACTAAATGATGTCATTCCAAAGCTGGATGCAGGTGTCACTCCGAAGGAACTTCTTGAGGAGGAGTATTTGAAGGTCCCGGTTGATATTATAGAGCAGAAAGCTGCCGTGAAGGAGCCTGAAGAAGAGCAGAAACCGGATATGCAGGAGCTTTATGCAGAGGAGACTATAGACGAAGTACAGGAGTCACAGGAAGTACCTGAAGAGGCTATAGACGAAGTGCAGGAGTCACAGGAAGCACCGGAGGATACTATAGACGAAGTACAGGAGTCACAGGAAGCACCGGAAGAAGCTATAGAAGAAGTGCAGGAGTCACGGGAAGTACCGGAAGAGGCTGCAGATGAAGCAAAGGAACCGGTTGGAGAGCCGGAGGATATAATTATGGCAGAGGAGTCTGAGAAAGACGAGATACTCATGCAGCCGACTACCATGATGCCTGAAATAACAGATGATATGTTAAATGTCGATGATGATACATCAGATGATGAGACTTCACAGGAGAAAGAAAACGTTTCTGAGAAGAGAGATTTTGATCATGTGACATCATTTATCGAGCAGGAAATAGCCAAGATGACAGCAAAGAATCCGGGACTGGAGAAGAAACTGGATATGGCTAAGACAAGAAAAATGCCGGATATTTCATTGCCGGAAGATTTAGACAGCGAAGAAGATGACTCGAAATTGAAAGAAACAAAACATATAAAGAGCTTACAAGCGAACAGAAAGCTATATTTTCATATTTCATACCGGTAAAGGGTATGGAGGATCAGATCTGCAAGGCATATAATGCAGTGCTTGATCATTTCAACAGGAAAGAAAACGCATCCACAGGCAACCTCATTATACAGGGAGAGCAGGGTTGCGGAAAGACAATGCTTGCTACAAGCTTTATAAAGGTATTACAAAAAGATGGTGAACAGCTTACAGGAAAGATGGGTAAGATTGATGCTGCCGCACTCAATAAAAAGGATGTGCAGCAGGTAGTCAGAAAGATAACAGGAGGCTGTCTCATCATAGAAAGAGCCGGTGATATCGACCGCAGCATAGCTGCCCAGCTATCATTTTTGATGGAGCATGATATTACAGGAACACTCTATATACTTGAGGATACATCAAAGGGTATAAAGAAGGCTCTCTCAATGGATGAGGGCTTTGCATCCAAGTTCACGGAAAAGATATCGGTTCCTATTTTTACAAATGATGAACTCGTATTGTTTGCCAAATCGTACTCTGCAGAGCTTGGGTACAAGATAGATGAGATGGCTATTCTGGCATTGCATAACAGAATCAGCAATATTGAGAGGATAGACCAGGCTACCACTCTGACAGAGGTCAAGGATATAATTGACGAGGCCATAGACAGGGAGGCTCACAGCGGACTTAAGAAGGCTATAAGTATTCTGACAGCCAGGCGATATACAGATGATGACCGAATTGTACTCAAAGAGGATCATTTCAGGGAAAAATAAATACTTATGGGGGGTATATATATGTGTAATTTTACAGCAATGGATTGTTACCTGTTTGGTCAGGCAACACACTATGATATCTACAAGAAGATGGGTGCTCACTTAGCTGAGCGTAAAGGAAAAAAAGGAGTGTGCTTTGACGTCTGGGCGCCACATGCGAGGGAAGTATACGTGTTTGGTGAGTTTAACGACTGGAATGAGACCAGTCATGAGATGAAGCGTGTAGAGCCGGAAACCATGGGAGTGTATGAGCTTTTTGTACCGGGAGCGCAAAAGGGTCAGATGTATAAGTTTATTATAGTCACTGAACAGGGTGATAAGCTGTACAAGGCGGATCCATACGCAAACTACGCAGAGCTTCGTCCGGGAACAGCGTCAATAATCACAGATATCGAGCACTTCACATGGACTGACAAAGAGTGGATGGATAAGAGAGCAGCAAAGTCAGATGCTGATGTATATTCTTCACCTATGGCTATATATGAGTGCCATCCGGGCTCATGGATGAGACATCCGGGCAGGGATGATGAGGGTTTTTATACATACAGGGAGCTTGCAAAATCACTCATATCCTATGTAAAAACTATGGGATATACACATATTGAGCTTATGGGTATTTCAGAGTATCCGTTTGATGGCTCATGGGGATATCAGGTGACAGGCTACTATGCACCTACATCGAGGTATGGAAAGCCTGAGGATTTTGCATACTTTGTTGATCAGTGCCATAAAAATAATATCGGAGTAATCCTCGACTGGGTACCTGCACATTTCCCAAAGGATGCGCATGGACTTGCCAATTTCGACGGAACAGCCACATATGAGTATGCAGACCCAAGAAAGGGAGAGCATCCCGACTGGGGCACAAAGATATTTGACTACGGTAAGAATGAAGTAAAGAACTTCCTTATCGGAAGTGCATTAATGTGGATAGAAAATTACCACGTAGACGGACTCCGTGTGGATGCAGTTGCGTCAATGCTTTATCTCGATTACGGAAAGAGCGATGGACAGTGGGTTCCAAACCAGTTCGGTGGCAATAAGAATCTTGAGGCAGTGGAATTTTTCAAACATATCAATACACTCATACTTGGAAGAAATCACGGAACTGTAATGATAGCCGAAGAGTCTACCGCATGGCCAAAGGTAACAGGCAAGGTAGAGGAAGACGGACTGAACTTCAGCTACAAGTGGAACATGGGATGGATGCATGACTTCCTTGATTATATGAAGCTGGATCCATATTTCCGTAAAAATAACCACAACAAGATGACATTTGCGATGAGCTATAATGAGAGTGAGAAATATATTCTGGTACTGTCACATGATGAGGTGGTACATCTGAAGTGTTCTATGCTCAACAAAATGCCGGGCTTAGAAGAGGATAAATTCAAGAACCTCATGGCAGGATATGCATTTATGATGGGACACTGTGGAAAGAAGCTTCTTTTCATGGGACAGGAGTTTGCACAGAAGCAGGAGTGGAGTGAGGAAAGAGAACTCGACTGGTATCTGCTTGAGAATCCGGAGCATAAAAAGATCCAAAACTGGGTAAAGGAGCTGCTTCATCTCTATAGGAGAAACCGCTGTCTATATGAGCTGGATTCAAGCTGGGAAGGCTTTGAATGGATAAATGCAAACGATGCAGACAGAAGTATCTTCAGCTTTATCAGAAAGAGCAAGGATGGCAAGAATAATATGCTCTTTGTCATCAATTTCACACCGGTAGAGAGACCTGATTACAGAGTCGGAGTGCCAAAGCACAAGACTTATCAGCTTGTTTTAGATAGTGAGGATCCTAAGTTTACAGGCAAAAAGGTACAAGAGCCTGTAAAGAAGGCTGCAAAGGGCAGAGGAAAGGCAGCAAAACAGTCATATAAGAAGCTGGGCTATAAGGCAGTCAAATCAGAGTGTGACGGCAGACCATTTTCATTTGCTTATCCACTTGCGCCTTACGGAGTTGCTGTATTTAAATACTAATATACCGGTAAACAGCAGGGTAAAGGACCGCGCCAATTTAAGGCGCGGTCTTTATTTTTACGTATTATATGTCGATATATAATAAAAAGATAACTATTCAGAACCACAAAAGTACGAAGTATGAATATCCATAAATAAAGGCTGCAGAGATGGTATATATGCAGGGCACGGAGCAGGAAATATGCAGATAGAGAATTTGATTAATAAAAGCACAGATACGAAAAATACGGACACAAAAACCATAAATGACATGACAACGGGTATGCGTGTGTCAGACTACATAAAGACAGACAGTAGTGACAATATGTCAAAAAAGGCGGCTGTTGTCGGTTCGTCAAACTCTGTTGATATGTCGGATACTATATATGCAAGACCACAGGCTAAAAATGAAGCCGGGAACAGCGATGACACAGATATGGCAGAAAATCTGCTAAATGACATGAATCAGACCTCAGAAAACAGGCGAAATGATATGATTGTCACTGCAAGCACCACCACGAGTGATGATTACAAAGCTGCAAAGGATGACGGATATGATGTCATTGTCACTGAGACCGATAAGATAAAAGCAGTGCTGGCAAAGGCAGGTGTAGATATATCCATATATGGAGATGATCTGAGCATGGAGCAGCTTACAGACATCACGGGAAGCCAGACTGAAGCGGCCATGCTTGTCAATCAGATGAAAGCATATGATATTCCTGCTACAGATGATAATATAAAGGCAGGTACAGATGCCATAGACCGGGCAAAGAGCCTTACAAATATATCCAATGAGACAAAGGCATATCTGGTCAGAAATAACATGAATCCGACGGTTTCCAATGTATACAAGGCTACGTACAGCAGCAGTCAGGTACAAGATTACAGGCAGAAAACCAAAATGACGGAGATATCAGATGAGCTGTTTGAGGAGCTTAAGCCACAGCTTAAACAGATATTAGAGGAAGCTCATATAGACAGTAGTGATGAGAATCTGAATCAGTGCAGATGGCTGATAGATGAAGATATAGCCGTTACACCTGATAATGTGCTGCTTGCGAATCAGGTAGACTGCATCAACGCAGCAGAAGAAAATGTGAGCAGTGATTTTTATGCAAGGGCAGTGACAGAAGCACTGGCAATGGGAAAAAAGGCTACAGATGCCACTATGTCACAAGATGGTCTGACATTTGACATGGCAAAGAAAGCCTGTGATGTATTAGGTGAGGCGACCGCAGATGACATTGTCACATTAGAGTCAGATAACATACCTGTCACGATAGAGAATCTGTCAAAGCTTATAGCTGCAAGAGGCAAGGATAGTGCAGCATCGCAAGCCTCAGCGAATAAAGCTGCGGATAATCAGATTACAGACAGCCGGGAAGCAAGGCTTGTGACAGCTCAAAGAAAGCTTGAGGAAGCGAGACTTTCCATGACAGCAGAAGCCAACCTTTCACTCATAAAAAAAGGAGTTTCAATAGACACAGAGCCTATTGAACGTGTAGTGGAGCTGCTTAAGCAGCAGGAAAATAAATACTACGGAGCGCTGTTTGGTGAGAGCAGTGTAGAGGCATCTGATGATAGGGTACGTATGTACAATAATGTCTGTGATATTTTCAATCAGATGAAGCAGCAGCCGGCGTATGTACTGACCCTGGAATCCGCTGATGACACTGTGTATGAGCTGTATACAGCAGGCAAAGCAATGAAGCAGTCATTAGAAGCAGCAGCCTCAGGATATGAGACTCTTATGACATCACCGCGGGCAGATATGGGAGATAGTATATCAAAGCATTTCAGAATGTGGATGATATACTTAAAGAGCTTCAGATAGATACATCTGAAAGCAATCGCAGGGCTGTGCGGATACTTGCGTACAATAGTACCGACATCACAGAGGACAATATAAAGCAGATAAAGTCTGTAGATGAGCAGGTGCAGAGAGCATTCAGCGATATGACACCGGCGGTGACGATTGAGATGATAAAAAGAGGCATATCACCGCTTGATATGAGCATGAGTGACATAAGTGACACTGCCAGACGGATAAAATCAGAAAATCCTGACGAAAAGGATGAGAAATTCAGCGAGTTTCTCTGGAAGCTTGAAAAGAAAAATGAAATCTCAGAGGAGGAAAGAGACTCATATATAGGCATATACAGGCTTATTTCACAGGTGGAGCAGTCAGATGGTGCTGTGATAGGCTCACTTGTTAATCAGGGAGCAGATATTACAATGAAAAATCTGCTTACAGCGGTCCGGGTACGAGGAAAGAGTGCCATGGACTATAAGGTGGACGATACCTTTGCCGGAGTGGACAGTGTAAGCAGTGGCATTAAAATTGACTCACAGATAGAAAGCGCATATCATACAAACTGCCTAAGGGATGTGCTTGATACACTTTCACCTGAGAAAATGGAGTTTGTGCAGTATGACAGCTGGCTTGATATGACTCCGGAGCAGTTAAGGCAGGCTGTATATGAGGCAGACGAGGATAACGCACTGTCAGAGCAATATGCCACAGAACAGCTAAGACAGTTCAATCAGGCAGTTTCGGTGCCTGAGAACGTATATGCTTTTCTAGAGAAATATGATGTAAAAACAACCGCGGTAAACCTCATGGCTGCGTCACGGCTAATGAAAAATCCGTCAGAGGCAGTAAGAAATCTCTGGGAGCGTGGAGACAGTGCTACGGCAAGGGCTCTTTTGGATGAGACTCTCAGACGGTTTTCTGAGTCGGTCAAAAATCCAAAGGAGCTTGCGCAGGCGCAGGAAACGCTGGCTGATACAGCAGAGCATGTTATGGATTCGATGATTATAGAGGATAGGCACACCGGTTCAATAGACCTCAGACAGATGAAGCTATTATGCAGTCAGCTAAGGATAGCTTCAAATATGTCGAGACAGGAAAACTATATTGTACCAATAGAGACTGCAGACGGGGTCACAGGTATGAAGCTTAGTATAGTAAGAGGCGAGGATAAAAAGGGCATGGTTGACATATTCCTTGAGGATAAAAAATGCGGCAGAGTAGCTGCATATTTTGAGGCAAAGGAAAACTCAGTATCTGCTATGATAGTCACAGACGATGAGCAGACTAAAAAGCTGTTTGAAGATAATATCACTATGTTTGAGGCAGGAATAAGTGATGGTGAACAGCGTGTGCGCATAGATGTGGCACTGGAGCATGATATATCTGCAAAAGAGTCTAAGATGTCAGATAATGAGACTAAAAAGCAGCTTGATGGCAGCGAAAGTGTCCAGACAACCAGACTATATCACATCGCAGAGCAGTTTATTGTAAATGTCCAGAGGGTGATTGCGCAAGATAGTCTGTAACACCGATATATATTGCATGTGCCAGGTCATCCTGATAGTTTTTGTCAGTAAGAAGAAGTGTCTCAGCAGGATTACTCAAGAATCCACATTCTACGATTACGGTCGGGGATGTGGATTTTTTAAGTATAAAGTATTCTTTATTGGGCTTAATGCTTCGTGGCTTTGCGACACAAAGAGAAGTGTTTAAAGCTCCAAGGACAGAGGATGCGAGCTCTTTTCCTGCATCAGAGGCTTCATAATAGAATACCTGTGGACCGCAGCTTGAATTGTCCTCAAAGCTGTTTTGATGGATACTGATGCTGACTGCCACATTGCTTTTAGACATCAGGGCAGTTCTCTTTGTGAGATCATCTGTCTTTGGATGCTTGGAATTATCCGGGGCGAGGTCGCAGTCGGTGGTTCTGGTCATGACAACAGTAAAGCCTCTGTTTTCAAACAGCTGTTTAAGAGCCATTGCAATACTGAGGTTGACATCCTTTTCCATGACGCCGGAGGTGGAAATCTTACCGGGATCACTTCCACCATGTGCTGGTTGTAGTTTACGCAAATTGTGATATGTATTCCCCAGTATATATGGGGAGTTAGAAATGTATTGAGATTAGATAGCCTTTTTCTCCAAGTCCTCACAGTAAACGCTTGAAAATAAATGTTCCAGTTCATTTCCGAAGTTGTATGAGATTTTAAGTTTGCGGTTTTCATAAACTGTTATCTGGTCTATCATTTCCACAATAATATCTCTGTCTAATTCTTCAATGTCTTTCAGTTCCAACAACCGCCTTAACCACGGTGTTTCAAAAACATCTTCTGTTACACTTTCTTTTTTCTTTTCTTCCAGCGTTTCAATCTGTTTGGAGTAAAGCGTTTCTTTTTGTTGATAGTCCTCTCGATAAGAAAGAAATTCTTCTTTAGAAATCAGTTCGTCTTTGTAATCTTCATAAATTGACTTTTTCAGTTTCTTTACTCTTTCAAGTTCTGTTTTTAACTTTGTCAGTTCTATGTCAGTTGATTTTCTGATTTTTGTTGCTGTGAAAGATTGTGATTTTACAAGCTCCTGCAAATTCTCTACATTGCGGATAATCTGCTTTAAATCGCCCAGCACAATATCATTCAATACTTGAAATGGGAGAGTATGCGGAGTGCAATAGTCCTTTCCACTTCTTTTGTAAGTTCCACAATAGAATGAATAAGACCTGCTTCCGTCTGCACGTCGCCAGAAATTTTTCATCATTGCCCGACCACAATCGCCACACTTTATAAAGCCTGCAAAGATATTTTTATTTGTTTCCAAGTCAATATCCCTATGCTTCTTTGTCAGCAGTTTTTGTACCTTATCCCACAGTTGACGGTCTATAATCGGTTCATGCGTATTTTCAACTCTTATCCAGTTTTCTTTCTCAACTGGTCGCTGTTTGCTTCTCATACGCTGATGTTTCTTCCCTTGTATCATGTTGCCGATATACATTTCATTTTTCAACATGATATTTACTGTTGAATACGTCCAATAGGAAGTTTTCTCCAAACGGTTGCAATTTTTATAATTTTCACCGTTGAGCTTTTTATATTCCGACGGACAAAGGATACCCTCTGCATTTAGTATTTTTGCAATGCTTTGTTTTCCTATTCCTTGTGCATACATAGTAAATACTCGTTTTACAACTTCGGACGCATATTCATCAATCACAAGTTTATTCTTATTTGCAGGAGATTTCTTATAGCCATAGCTTGTAAATGCTCCGATAAATTCTCCTGCTTTCTGCTTTGATTTTACAGTCGCTTGAACTTTATTAGAAATATCTCTGGCATACTGTTCGTTAAATATATTTTTAATAGGAAGTAACATATCGTATGCCTGCTTCATACTATCAATATTATCTGTTACAGAAATAAAACGAACATTAAGCTCTGGAAATATTCTTTCCAAATATCGCCCCGTATCAATGTAATCTCGTCCAAAACGGGAAAGGTCTTTTACAACAACACAATTTACCTTGTTATCTTCAATGTCAGCAATCATTCTATGAAAGTCTGGTCTATCGAAATTCGTTCCCGTAAAACCGTCATCAATATAAACATCATATAAGATAAAGTCATCATGCTTATTCACATATTCTGTTAAAAGTTTTCTCTGATTTCCTACACTATCGCTTTCTTCCTTATCTCCGTCCTCTCGTGATAATCTGATATAAATAGCTACGTTAAATAAGCTTGAACCTTTTTGATAAATCATTTTTCCACCTATTCAACTGCCGTACCTATAATAATATCATACAATAAAGTACGGCTTCTTTCCATGATTTTCAAAGGTTTTCCCCTCTTGATATGCGTTTTTAATATGAGATTTCACGATACGGATAAGTAATTCTTCTACAGAAAATTTACATAAAAATTCTCGTTCTACAATATATTGTGCAGGTTTTTTTTTAGTCAATGTATCAGCTCCCTTAATCAACTATCTATTCTCAACATACATAGGCTTATCCAATATGCGTATTTTTCACAATGTTACAGAAGCAAACAGATGGTATTGGAAAGCTTTGTTAGTATCTCAACTATTCCCATTCTTGTGGGCAGAACTGCACCATATCGGTACGGAAAGGTGTGATTTGTTGCAGGAATTTGAAAAGATTTGAAAAAATTTTCGGATACAAAAAAGCCCGCACAAAACATGAATTTTGTGCGAGCTACTGGGATAGTGTATTTAATTGTAGATAGTATGCTGTTAAATCAGATTTGAATATATCGAATTGTACTTAAAGCTTAAAGGCACATTCATCACTCCATTTTTGGTTTGGATGTTTCAATGTAATAAATATGTTCCTTGTTCCACTGTTTTAAACAAAAACAAAATTCGATAACAGCCAAAGCAATATTATATGTATGGGATAGAAAATATAAAAGAGATATTTACACTTTTTTCCTCGTTGATGATTGTATGATATTATTAGCGGAAGAGCAAGAACCATAATCCACTGATACTGAATTGTAAATATATTCCCTCCTACATCCATAGGAGAAATTCCACCTATTATAGACAATAGATATTCCATACCATGGGAAAGCCCTGTTCCTATTATCGGAATTAATTCCTTGATTTTCCATAAAATAATGGGAACAATATTAGTGGACATAAAAAACATATACACAACAACAAATATCATATACGACAGAATAAGTCTTTTCTTGTTGTCATAAGCTAAATACATTATAATTCCTAAAACAACAAAAATAAGTCCCCCTTCCGTTGTAAACACACTTCCCAAAAGAGCTGGTATCAAATAGAAGCATATTGTTTCCGTATACATATTACTAATTGAACTCAGATAACCACATACTATACATACAATAACTTGATAAGCAATATATAAACTTAGTACTTTTATCCAGGAAACAGCCTTTTGGTTTTTTCTTATTTCTAAGATTTCACATATGCATGCAACGATAAATAATGTTCTAAAGAAATTTAATTCAATTTGTGTACTCATTTGAATAACAGCCATCACAATACTTGCTAAATATAGCCTCAATATATACATCCGCTTAGAACTAGTATACTTTACGCCATTAACAACACCAAAAATAAAAATAGGTGCAGCGATTCGTCCTATCCAATGTAACGGCAAAGACATTGGCAAATCAGGAAAGAAATAAGCTATATGGTCTAAAAACATAGCAATCATAGCTATTATTTTTAACTGAAATATATTCATTAACAATACTCCTTGATTTTATTTTAAAAATATGATATTACAAATTAATCAAAAAAACAAGGTGAAAGGAGAAATTTCATGTATAAGATATCCAAAAAAAATATTTTCGCTTCTTTATTGGCAGTGTCTATGATTTTCACAATGATGTCGACAACTGTTGTTCATGCTCAGTCAGTTAAAGATGGAAGTAATGAGGTAACCGTTACACCAAATGTTGGAGTTTCTTATGTTTCTCCAGAAGAAACTATTGAAACAAGAGGTACATCAAGACCTAGTAAGGTATGGAACATCAAGAGTAAAGGGCAATACGATTTTGCTGGTTCCTCTCATTATCAAAACTTGTATACTAATTATAAGTTTACAGGAAAAACGAGTTATAAGGTTTATGTAGAGAACACCGGAGATAATCCAATTACTGTGACAGCTAAAAGGCTTACTAAGACTTATGGCTCTACAAAAATTAGTGCTGGTAAAACTGGTTCTTTTGAGTTTTCTAATATAAAAGCGATACTGAGTTTTATATTGTTTTTGAAGGAAATGGATACTCATTTAGCGGATATGTAAAATAACTTAAATACAGAAGAGAGTAAACGTTATGCTTGCTCTCTTTTTATATTAGAATCCTCCAGCTGCTACCCCTATGTAGAACAAGCTCATACTGCGATACCTGAGTCGCCTTTGTCTGATTATTAAGAAATTATACGGCAACGCGTGCTTTCACATTGCTTGTCTGTTCTCTCTTAAATTTCTTCTTTTTCTTATATTTTCGTTGTTTTCATCACTTGCGTTATCTACAACCTCCATGCCCCGGGTCAATTACAATAACGGTGGAATTAGTGTTTTTGCCGGTATTTTTTGCAAGAGCACAGACACCTCTTCCGAGGTAGAAGGACAGAATAAAGAGAGCTAAAATAAGACAGTATTTGTTTTTCTTAATAATGTACATATATTTTTTCATATAAGATACCTATAAAAAACCCGATGCACATAGAAGGCATCGGGTGTGTTTGTATATTATATGATTGGCTGATATCATTTATAACCTATAAAAGGTACAGAGTTAGACTGTAGCTGTAAAGGTACGGCCTCTTTCAGTAAGCCTTAAGCAATCAGTCCAGATATTTGATAACAGTATCCCAGACAGATGAATTCTCAAAGCCAAGCTTCCAGAATGCTGCACCGGCGAGCTTATTGTCGTCGACGAGCTTGAGCCTTTTCTCTAAAGATGTACTGTCCTCGAGCCATACCTTGTACAGCTTGTTGGATGCAGACCACTCAGCGTAGTTCTGACCGGATTCCTCATCAAGAGCAGCAGTGGCATTGTTTGTGGCAAGCTGTGCTGCAGCTGCGTCCATACTATATACCTGTGAGGCAACAGTGTACTTCGACTGATCCTCGGTATCGGTTACGGCATCATCGTCCTCCTTTGGAGTGAGCTCCCATATTCTGGTATAAAAAGGCATGCCGAGAATAATCTGGTCAGCGGGAACCTCCTTCAGAGTGGATTCAACACCCTCAGTTACCCACGGAATGGAAGAAACTGAGCCGGCATCAGAGCCCTTATAGTGTTCATCGTATCCCATAATCACAATATAATCGGCAAAGTTTGCCATATCAGAGCGATTGAAGAACTTGTTGAAGCTGGCAGGTACTGTGACATCAACTGAAAGTGATATACCGTTATTGTGACACTTTATGGCGAGCTCTCTGATAAACTCGATGTAAGAGTCTCCATATGCTGCTTCTGTGATATTTTCAAAGTCAATATTTACACCATCAAGCTCATAGTTAAATGCAGCCGACATAATCTGATTGATCAGGGTAGTTCTCGTGGATGTATGTGTGAGCACATATGCTGCATCTACATCAGTATTTTCAAAGTTGCTGAACAGTCCCCATACCTCGATGCCCTGGGAATGGCAGTAGCTGACATAATCCTTGCTTGCTATATCTGCCAGATTACCATTGTTGTCATTTAAATAAAACCAAGTTGGTGACATTACATTTATGCCCTTGGTTGATGAAATTACCTGGGGCACTTTACTGTTTGCTGACTGGCTTGTTACCTGATTCCAGGCAAGACAGATATCCTTATCCTTCTTGATATGCGTAAAGGTCTCTTCTTCATAGTCAGGATTCGTAAGCTTAGTTTTTTTGCTCTCGGACAGAGCCTTGCCCTTTATATATCCAATAACACCATCCTCAGTGGCAATCTTATCCCATTTGTCACCGGAATCAAGAATAGTAATCTTGTCATCCTTTTTCACCTCTTTTAGAATAGGGCTCTTTATGCCGCCCTTCACGCGGACCTGGGTAGACTTGTTTACAGTGGCACTGTCTATTTCATCCCATTTGCTTGTGATGACGATGCGTTCCGGGTCATCATATGACTTAAAGGTGATATTGGAGTACTGTTTTACATAGTCTAAAGCGATAAGCGCAGAGTCAGAGGTGGCTTTCACAATCGGATAGCCAAAGTCATTTGTCTGCTTGGTGACACTGTAGCTATTGCTGTCAGCCGCAGCTGAGATGATATCAGATGCGGTTGTGTAAAGAAGCACATTCTCATTTGCATCCCAGTAAAATCTGGAATTTAATGAGTCGTGAACAAATTTGTAATCAACGTATATTTTTTTATCTATTATTTTAGCCTTGTAATCGGATAGCTCATTATCTACAATGAGAGCAGCCTCATCATCAGAAGAGATATTGAAATACTCTTTAAGATCCTCTGTCTTTTTCGTAGGGGTGTATTTATTGATAAGAGCAGTTATACCCATTATTATTACAACGAGGATAATAAGTCCGGTTACTATAAGTGCAGGCAATAATTTCTTTTTCATGTGTAAAAATCCTTTCCTATTATTTGGTGTCGAAATTGCTTAAGCTAATTATACCATTGTGAAATAGCATATTCAAATAATATGAAATAAATTTGTAATAAATTAAGAAATTTGTTTATGCATTTTGGCGCGGAAGGAGCAAAAGCTTCCCCCGCGCACATAGCTTTCTTTTTAAAATATGTCTTTTGGTTGTCTTTTTGCATTTAAACGGGGTAAAGAACCAAAAATATGCTGACATCGATTTCTTGTATAATTGAGAAAAAATGATATTAATCATTAATTATTGACAGTTTATAGAAATTGATATTTCCGGAGCTTTCCACACCCAATTTAATTGCTGATTTTTAGTTTCGTTTAATTTGATAAAATATCTGTAAAAATTCCAATATATAAATATAGTTTATTCTTCTATAAAAATACCTCCGTCTATATATAATGATTATGAGTAAAAACTGATAAGTAACAAATGGCCTTATGTCATGAAGCGCTCTGTGGCATTAAAAGTATAAGCCCTCCGAAGGCTTCGGACATAAAATTGATAAACAGCTGGTTAAAGATGTCATTTTGCATCGTGATATTAATTCCTTTCTGATATCTTATCCAGAGTGCCAAACAGGCTGGTATTGATGAGGAACGGGTCCTCTAAGTAAGGAAAGCCTACCACCGGATACTTAAAATGTTTATGGTTAATTGTCTTTTTCTTTTCCACGAGATTAAACAATATTTTTACGCTTTCTGAATCAGTTATTTTGTTTGAATTGAATAGCTCGATAATTCTGTTCAAAGCGCCCCGGTTCCATTTACTTATTGTACACACAGCGATTCTTACGTCACACCTCATAAATTCCTTTAAGGTGTTTGGATTAAGTATGCCGAAATCAATAATCACACGCTCGTATCTCATGTTTAAAATCTCAGTTAGTGTGGACATGACTGCGTGAGGAAAGAAATCTACATTCTTATAAGTAAAAACCTTTTCGTCTGCTGTCTTTGACAGTGAAAGAATTTCGTGTGTACCATTCAGCTCAACATAGGCGGTTCTATACATGCATTTATTGCTCATATAATTACAAAGAGCAAGGCTTATATGTGTTGTGCCTACATTGTGAACGCTGCCACAGACCCCAACTAACTGTGGTGCAGAATGGACTTTCTTAAATATCCTTTTAAAGTGTCTGATAGTGATGCTCCTCCCTTTAGTTCTAACAGCTTTTGAATCAGCGTTTCCTTTTGAACTGAGCTCTTAAACATATCGCTGTCATAAGGAAAGTGATAAACACTGCAATTAAGTAGTGCCGCAATCGCGGAGGCATCCTGTCTGCTGCACATATTACATATAACACTCAGGGAAGCTGTCATTTTTTTGAGAATAGAATGATTCCTGTAGATATCATTCAGATGCCAAAAGCCGCCGTTACATACATATAATACGAGATCCATGTCATATATTTTCTCGTTGCACACATCAGTGCCAAGGTCGTATATCTGTATAGCATCTTTTGGAATATTAAACTGTATACCGTCACTGTAGTCGGGTATGCCCTGAAAGCTTTTGTAATAATAATATCCGTTTTTCTGCTTAAAAATCTGCAGTCCGTCGTGATTACCATGGCAAAGTACGCTTTTTGCTGAGTCTATGTAGATACCATGATATCCAAGGATATTGAGTTCGCAGGTGAGTGAAACGGCCACGTGGGTGGAGCCGCAGCCTCTGTGACTGCCTAAAACTGCTATTTTGTGTATGAGATGTGGCTGACTGGTTAATTTTTGAATTTCCTGTATTTCCTGATATAGCTCTGCGACAGTCACGTAACGCAGTGATGCATCAGATGTTGTTGCTTTTTGGATAATATGCTGAAACTTATGGGAAAAGCTGTCTGGGGTAAAGGTCAGTATATACTGCAGAAGCTGACCTAAGCTGTAAATGTCTGCCGCCGGTGTAATTGTATCCTCGGTAAAGCATTCGGGGGCAGAGAATTCTATATTCCCATAGTGATTGAAGTTATTTCCATCCTGGATAACATATGCCGATACGCCAAAATCGATAAGCTTAAGCTTATTGTGGCATACTATAATATGCTCCGGTTTAAGGTCCCTGTAAATAATGGGAGTAGATATCTGTGTATGCAGATAGATAAAAACATTGCATAATTGTTCACAAATATTAAAAAATAAACCTGGGGAAATTAACTGCTGATGAAGCAAAAATGAATCTAATGTCTCGCCGTCGATATATTCCTCGACGATATAGTAAAAAGCATTGTCCTCTTCGAAGTCAAATATACGTGGTATAGACGGATGCTCAAGAGACTTGAGTAGTCTTGCTTCTGATAATGCGGATTCGGAGAAAGCAGAAGATTTAGGAACTTTCTTTAGAGCTCTCTCCTGATCCATAGATATGTGTCTGACAAGCGTAACGCTACCGGAGCTGCCGGTTCCGAGATCTTTAATCATCTCATATTTGTCAAACAAAGAATGATTTGTATTTTTCATACGCTCCTTTTGGGTCGAGCGCACATCTCATGGATAACTTATAACATACCTGTAAAATAATTGCAACACTTTTTTTATTTTTTTTTAATAGGCCTCGCGCTTTACAATATGACCGGTGTTTATTATAATAGTTTTACGATTTACACGGATATTTTCGGAAAAGGATGTGAAAAATATGAAAATTGAGAAGGTAAATGATAATCAGATCCGCTGTACTCTTACCAGAGAGGATCTTGAGGACAGACATATAAAAATAAGCGAACTGGCATATGGATCAGCGAAGGCGAAAAGCCTTTTTAAAGATATGGTAGAGCAGGCCAATTACGAGTTTGGTTTTGAAACAAATGATATTCCACTCATGGTGGAGGCGATTCCACTGCCATCAGAGTCTATAGTGCTTATCATCACAAAGGTTGAATATCCGGATGAGCTTGACACCAGATTTTCAAAGTTTTCAGAGGCAGATGACGACTTTACGGACTTAGGAAATGCAGGACAGCCTCCGGTGATAAAGGGAGCTGCTGATATTTTGGAGCTGTTTGAGCGTATCAAGAAGGAAAATGAGAAGACAGCTGATAGTGAGAAGGGCACTGATGATATTACAGAAGAACAGGCTGAGGCTGACGTAGTCAAGCTGTTTGTTTTCGATAAATTTGATGATGTGCGCAGGATTTCGCATGTGCTTGACGGCTTTTACAGCGGCAGAAATGACTTATACCGCGACGCTTCAAGCAATAAGTATTATCTTGTGGCCCACAAGAGTGAGCATACACCGAAGGAATTCAACAAAGTGTGCAATATCATTTCAGAGTACGCATATCAGAAGAACTATGTGCCTGCCAATGAAGCATTTTTCAAGGAGCATGGTAATGTGATTATTGAAGAAGCTGCCATCCAGACGCTGGCAGTACTTTAACAGAATATTGATTGCAAATAAAAGACGGCCTGCATAAGCAAGCCGTCTTTTCGTAAATTAACCGAGGTCGTGATCGATGAATGTGTTGATTTCAACGACAAGATCATCCGGGTCAAGTCCGTGAACCATAGCAGCCTCTTCGATTGTCTCCATCTGTGATGATGGGCATCCGAGACAGTGCATGCCGATATTTAAAAGTAATGGTGCCACGTTCTGGTCAATCTGAAGAAGATCACCAATCATAGTGTCCTTAGTAACTCTAGCCATTATTGTTTCCTCCTATTAGTCTTTTAATGTGCCTATTATAATACGATTTGCATTTAATTGCAAATTATACTATAAAGATTTTTTTTGAGTAGTTCGATATACTTATTAGACAACGGAATGTTAATATTACAGCAAGGATGCCTGAGAAATTATCAGGAAAGGAAAACACATGAAAATAAACAGGAATATGAGTGCTGTCAGGGCAAATAAGCAGCTCCTCGGTACAGAAAACAGATTATCAAAGTCTATGAAAAGGCTTTCAAGCGGCTACAAGATAAATTCAGCTGAGGACAATCCGGCAGGAATGGCTATCTCCAACAAGATGAAGGCGCAGATAGAAGCGCTTGACCAGGCAAAATCAAATTCGTCAGATGCGCAGAATGTCATGAAAATAGCAGACGGAGCACTTGGTGAGGTAAGCAGCATGCTCCAGAGAATCAGGGAGCTTGCGGTACAGGGCGCTTCAGATACATATTCTGAGAATGATAAAAAGGCTTTGCAGTCAGAGATAGATGAGCTCACCAAGGAGGTGGACCGTATATCGGGCGATACGGAGTACAATACAAAGTCACTGCTCGATGGTTCGAGTGATACACGCGTCTATGTAAGGCAGAAGGATGCAAATGGCAATATGACTCAGGTGAACAGCTATATTACCAGAATCAATTTCTCAGACAATGTGGCGTCAGATAAATATGAGCTCACAGTAAATTCGCTCGCAACACAGGCAACAGGAAGTCTTGCGTCTGCCACAAAGCCAGACGCAGAGGGAACGATTTCCATAAACGGTGTGAGTGTGGCTGTGAAGGCAGATATGACTCAGGATGAGTATATTCAGGCGTTGCAGAGGGCAGCGACCACAGCCGGTACTACTATGCAGGTGAATGGTGATAGCATCAGCTTTTTATCCAATGAGTATGGCAGCGGCAGCACAGTAAATATATCTCTTTCTTCATCGCTTAAGGCTCTGGCAGGTGCAGGCTATGAGAATGCTGACGATGGAAGTGGAAATATGCAGCTCAAAAGTAACGGTAAGGATGCCGTGGTTACAGGCGGAGAAAATCTGTCGGACAAGACAATAAGAGCCGACGGTAACCGTGTATATGTGGTAGGAAACAGTGGATTTTCAATGGATTTTCTACTGAGCAGTGATATGGATATGACAGCGGGAAGCAGCAATCTGCAGATAGATATTTCAGATATCGGAAATATGGCTGTGCAGATTGGTGCAAACGAGGGCCAGGAGATGAAAATCAGGATACCGGAGGTATCATCGCAGACACTTTATCTGGATACGGTAGATGTGACTGTAAAGGGTGGTGCAGACAAGGCAATGTCCACACTTGATGAGGCGATAGAGTATGTCTCAGGTGTGCGGTCAAGGATAGGAGCCTTCCAAAACCGTCTGGAATCTGCTGAGAGCAGTCTTTCTGAGACTTCTGAGAACATGACCGGTGCATATTCCAATATCATGGATACCGACATGGCAACCGAGATGACGGAATACGCAGCACAGAATATTCTCGATCAGGCCGGAATCTCAGTGCTGTCTCAGGCAAATGACCTGCCACAGCAGGTACTTTCATTATTGTCGAGGTAATAAGCAATGAAAAATGAATTGAAGCAGGAGCTCACCAGAAGACTTTGTGCGTGCAACAATGGCGGACTCGTGCTTGTTATGTATGATATATATTTTGGTTTTTCAGATGATGTAAAAAATGCCCTCATGTCAGAGGACAGGGAAGCCTTGAGAAAAGGAGTGTCGGATGTACAGGCGGCACTTGATGAGCTGATGGGGGCACTTGACTTTAAGTATCCTCTCGCAGGACAGCTTTATCCACTGTACTCATACTGCAAGAGGCTTTTTTCCACAGTGCTTTACTCACTTGATGTGTCGGTGGTGGATGAGGCCGACGTCATTATGAAAAAGCTCAGAAACAGCTTTGAAACAGCAGCAGCCGATGACAAATCGGCTCCGCTTATGGACAATGCGCAGAAGGTCTATGCGGGCATGACCTATGGAAGGGGCAGGCTCACAGAGAGCTTTATAAATGATGATAACAGGGGCTTCCTTGCGTAGGAGGCCTCTTTTTTAGTTCATTAAGCCTCATTAAACCTCATTAAGTCGCTTGGCACAGTTTAATAGAAATTTATACCGCATGGAAACAGCCTTGGCCTGATAGATGTAGTAGTCAATTAAATCGGGCTCAACCACATTTTCCAGGTTAGTGTATACAATTTGAAGTTCATCTGTTGTTTTCTTGATGTCATCCTGTAAGGTTTTGTAACCGTCATTTACAGGCGTTTCTTTAAATAATTTCATGAATTCCTCCAACAAAATAAGTCTTAATACAAGTATAAGCAAAAGAGTTTCTTCTATTCACAGATTTTGTAAAAAGTGCTTTTGACATGTGAAAAACCAGTAAAATCAAGGTTTTGACTGTGGATTAATGTGTTGGGTTTAGCTGCATTTTGTGGATAACTAACAAAAAGTATTTATTTTAAAAAAAGCTATAGACAAAATCGGGATTGCGTTGTTATAATTCGTCTCACGAAAGGAGAGGTGATGAAAATACAGTGATTGTGAAATTAATATCACACCTCATGCTGTATATACTGCTTACAGTAGCAGCAATTGGGGATTTCAAAAATTATAGAATCAGTAACCGGCTGATTCTGACGGGACTTGGTTGTGCGTTTCTATTTCGCTTAGTGGGGGGCAAGGTAGCGAGCATCATCTGGTTTCTTCCAGATATAGTTTTTCCGGTTGTCATTTTATATTTCTTATATCTTTCAGGCATTTTAGGAGCCGGGGATATCAAGTTATTTTCAGTAGTATGTGCATTTACAAATTTAAGATTTACCGCCTTGTGCATGGCAGCCGCTTTTGTGGCGGCAGCGGGATATGGTCTCATAAGTATGGTGCTTAAAAAGGAGCTCTTTGTGCGTATGAGGGATGGATTTTTATACTTAAACGGTATACTGTGTGGCAGATTTATGCGGTACCGCGGACAGGGGAAAGCTGTTAGTTTCGCGGTATACGTGCTTTTGGGAACAGCCATGGCAGATATCTGGTTTTACGGCATGAGGTGATGGAAGGAGGGTTAAAGTACCATAGATGAAAAAAATCAGACTAGGAATTTATATTGAGGATTCAGAATATGGCGACAGACTGACATGCTATTTCATGAATCATTATAAAGATCAGCTGGAGATACATATGTATACCATGAGAGAGCAGCTGGAACACTTAGAGGGCGAGATAGATATCATGCTTTCAAGTGAGCTTGACCAGTGGAATAACAAGTATATCCCACTGATACAGATTGTTGAGGAAACACCTATTGAGAGTGAGGAGGGTATATACTTTGTGGAAAAAAATATCAGGAAGTAAACCGCATAGTGGAAGAGATTTTAAAGCATGTGGGCGGTGAGGTGAGAGACCTCACGAGTGAGGGCTCTTTGATAGGTCAGACGAGGCTTATAAGCGTGTATTCACTTGCTGATAATCAGTACCAGATGCCTTTTGCGATGACTTTGTCTTCTATTTTGAGTGAGAATGAAAAGGTATTGCTTATGGATTTTCAGGAGAATAGTGGATTATCGCGGATGCTTGAGCAGAGTGTGGAGCATAATCTGGACGAGCTATTGGTGATGGCCGAATCCGGACGATACTCGACCAACAGGATAAACAGCTGTATCGGAAGAAAGCATAAGCTGGATTATGTATATCCGATTGAAAATACAGAGTGTCTGTGTGAAATAAATACGGTAATATGCAACAATCTGCTTCAGATGCTTGGCAAGGAAATGCACTATGACTGCATAGTTCTCAATATGGGAACAAGATTTAAGGGCTTTTTTGATATTCTTGACAGATGCAGTGATATCTACCTGGTACAGAAAAAAGGCGGAATCAGCCAGTGGAGAGAGTACGAGTTTACAGAGGAGCTGATTGAAAGAGGCTTAAGCAATGTAGTTGAGAGGATTAAGCTGATTGAGCCTCCGGTCATCACGACACCGGTATCTACATGTGATAAGCTTGTAGAGCTGTGGAAGTGGAATGAGTTTGGAGATGTCATAAGAAACATGACTCGGGGTATTTCGTGTGCTGGATGATTTTGGACAGAGAATAAGAGATATTATACTTTCTGAAATGGATTTGTCCAGAGAGCTGAGTGATGAGGAAATATGTGATTTAATCGGAAGCGTGGTTTCAAGAGAGGCACGCGACAGACCAATGACTATAAAGGATAGAGCGGAGCTTGAGCGCACCATATTCAACTCTCTGCGTAAGCTTGATGTGCTTCAGGAGCTGGTGGATGACAGGGATGTGACTGAAATTATGGTAAACGGTCCCAATGATATATTCTATGAAAAAGCCGGAAGAATCCAAAGGTTTAAGGGTCATTTTTCATCGGAAGAGAAGCTGGAGGATGTGATACAGCAGATTGTGGGACGCCATAACAGGGTTGTAAATCAGGCATCACCGATAGTTGATACCAGGCTTAGTGACGGCTCCAGGGTAAATATAGTGCTAAACCCCATATCTATAGGCGGCTCGGCTGTATCAATCAGAAAGTTTCCGGAGCATCCTATGAGCATGGAGAGGCTTGTTGAGATAGAAGCTCTCTCGCCGGAGGTGGCAAGGCTTCTACAGATACTGACGCAGGCCAAATACAATATATTTATTTCAGGTGGTACAGGCTCCGGGAAAACGACCTTCCTGAATGCTCTGTCACAATATATTCCTGATGATGAGAGAATTATTACAATTGAAGACTCAGCGGAGCTGCAGCTTCTGGGAGCTAAAAATATAGTAAGGCTTGAGACCAGAAATGCAAATACCGATGGGGTTACTCCAATTACAATAAGAGATCTTATCAGGACGGCTCTTCGTATGAGACCGGACAGGATAATAGTGGGCGAGTGCAGAGGTGCAGAGGCACTTGATATGCTTCAGGCTATGAATACAGGACATGACGGCTCGTTGTCCACCGGCCATGCCAATTCACCACATGATATCATTTCAAGAATTGAGACTATGGTGCTTCAAGGTCAGGATTTCCCACTCAATGCGATACGGCAGCAGATAGCATCCGGAATAGATATCATTGTCCAGCTTGGCAGGCTGAGGGATAAAAGCAGGAGAGTCCTTGAGATATCAGAGGTGGATGGATTTATGGATGGTGAAATTGTGCTGCATACGCTGTATCGTTTTGAGGAAACCGCTGTTTTGGACAGTGGGAGGATACAGGGCTTTTTAAAGAAAGCAGGGACACTTTGTCACACCGACAAGCTTATGGCAGCAGGGCTTAGTGTATAGGCTGTTATGTGGCATTTAAAGTAAGAAAGGCTGTAGCTGTCAGTATAGGAATATATGTTACTGAACAGTTATGAAGGGTTTGATTATATGGATTACAGCAGATATTCCATGTCCATAAAGGATTGGGGGATTGTTTTCATAAAAAAAGTATGGCTGCCACAGTGATTATCGCATATTTGTTTTATGACAGTCTTATTGTTGTTATTGCTTTTCCGGCGGTGTTTGCGTATTGTGCAAAGCTGTGCAGGCAGGAGGGTGTCAGAAGACAAAAAAGGAAAAACTAAATGAAGAGTTTATGAATGTACTTAAGGTATTGAGCTTCGAATATGCTGGCCGGATACTCTGTGGAGAATGCATGGCAGGAGGCTGAAAAAAGAGATGGAGCTCATGTATGGGAATGATTCGCTTATGCTGTCTGAGATACAGGAGATGAACAGGCAGATAAAGATGAATCAGACATTTGAGGCGGTGCTGTCAGAATTTGCTCATAGAAGCGGTCTGGAGGATATAGTCAATTTTTCTGATATTTTCTCATTTGCAAAGAGAAGCGGCGGCAGATTTGTGGATATCATAGAGTCTACCACTTACAGGATGTGGACAAAGTATGATACCAACCGACAGATAGAGGTTGCGGTTTCTGCCAAAAGACTTGAGCAAAAGACTATGAACTATATTCCGATATTTCTTTTGGCATTTTTAAAGCTGTCTTCAAGAGATTATATGTCTGCACTATATGGAAACCTGATCGGGGTAATCTTTATGAGTACCTGTCTTTTTTAGCCTATGCAGGGGCAATTAAACTGGCAAAGAAATTTTTACAGGTAGGAATAGGCATATGACGAGAGGAAAGAGGCTTAGAATAGCAGCATTATTTGTTATAGTTTTAGTTTTTGCTTTTATCATGGACATGTCGTCAAATGCTATAACTGATAATACACTTATACGCAATGATACAGGTGATGGAGATGCAGTATATGACCTGGTGCTGAATGCGGATGGACTCGACGAGGATTACAGCTATCAGCTGAAGCTGAAGGAGGAGCAGCCTTCAGATAAACAGGCGAACGAGCTGTTTACACAGGCAAAAAACGAGATAGACGACAGCTTTTGCGAAAAAGGCCAGAGTGTAGAGCAGGTCAGAGGACATATAAATATGAAGGAAGCATATGCCCAAGGAGCTGTGGAGGCAGAGTGGACACTGAGTGACTATGATTTGGTTGATATTGATGGAGATGTGAACCAGGATGCATTTGAGGAGACTGATGATGAACAGGGAAAGCTGATTAGCGCAAGTGTCGAGCTTTCCTGTGGCGAACACAGACAGCTGTATGATTTCTCATTTGTGGTATTTCCGGATGAACTGGACGCGGGCGAGCGTCTCATAAAGGGTATCAACAGACATATTGATAGTGAGATGTCAAAGACAGGCACTAAAAAGCTCACACTGCCGGATGAAGTAGATGGAGTAAAGCTTAGCTGGTCGCAGGAAAAGCAATACGGCAGCTAAAATAGCCATGCTTGAAGTTGTTGTTATAGTTCTTCTGGTGCTTGAGAAAAAGGAAAAAAAGAAGACGGCGCAGAAGGAGAGAAATATACAACTGCAGCTCGAATATCCGGAGATAGTCAGCAAAATGGCAGTTTTGATGGGTTCAGGAATGACTGTGGAGCAGGCATGGAATAGGATTACCGCCCGTTATCTTGATAAGCGGAAAAATAATGATGAGAATATTATGCCCGCTTACGAGGAAATGCTTGTGACGGAGAGAGAAATCTCAGATGGCGTGACAGGCAGAAAAGCATACGCAGGTTTTGCGGAAAGAGTAAAGCTGCCATGCTATCAGAAGCTTGTACGCATTATTTTACAGAGTATTCACAAAGGAAGTAAGGGTGTATGTGAAATGCTCGAGAAGGAATCGGAGGATGCATTTGATGAGAGGAGGCTTTTAGCCTTAAAGCTGGGTGAAGAGGCCGGCACCAAAATGCTTATGCCGATGATGATTATGATGGCTATAGTCATAGCAATAGTAATAGCACCCGCAATCATTGATTTTAAGATATAGAAAGGAAAAATTATGTTAGGATTTAAGAATTTTTTATTAGATGAGGATGGCGCAGGAGTAGTGGAAATGATACTGATAATTGTCGTGTTAATCGGTCTGGTGCTGATTTTTAAGAAGCAGCTTACGACGCTTGTAAACAATATCTTTCAGACAATCTCAAGAGAGGCTGGTAAAGTGTGAGAGGCAGTATAACGATATTTGCCACAATGCTTCTCATGCTGGTGTCACAGTTTCTGTTTACTGTACTGGAAGCCGGCAGGAATCTGACACTTACCAATATAGCATGCATGAATTCAGAGGCTGTAGCAGAGTCAGTTTTTGCACAGTATTGCAGACCATTGTGGGATGAATACCATCTGTTAGCGTATGACGCCGGAAGTGACGCAATGGGCAATGTGGATATCGAAAATGTCAAGTCGTATATGAAGCAGCTTACGACTGACAATTTTAAGATAAGCGATTCAGGAGCTTTTGCCGGGGGTACTATTGTAAACGGCACCAGTATGCTAAGGTTGTCAATGGATGAGCTCGAATCCATGAAATATGTGCTTATGACGGATGATGGTGGTGATGTGTATACAAATGCGGTTGTCTCATATATGAAGAAAAATATTGGTTATGAAACAGTCAAAAATCTTTACAGTCAGTATAGCTCATTGAATGAAAACAAGTCTGCGGGTGAGTATGATGACAGTAAAATAGATAGTGCGTTAAACGCATTAAAGGATAATGCAGCTCATGAAGGCGGAGGCAAAAGCATAGCGAGGTCGTCACCGCCAAGAGCTTACAGTGCTCCTTCATCGGTTTCGAAAGCAAAGCAGACGTCAGAAAGTAAGGCAGAAAGCACAGAAGGCGGTAATGCAATAGAAAATCCGCTGGTCAAGGTGCAGAAAGTAAAGGCATCAGGCATATTATCGCAGGTGGTTGATGAGAGCACGGTGTCAGGAAACAGTATTGATACATCAGCCAGAGTGTCCGGGCGAAGTCTGCATAAAGGAACAGGGGGCTGGTCCGAAAGTAGTGATGATTGGTATGCGAAAGTACTTATGCAGCAGTATATTCTGACATATATGAGCTGTTACACTGATACAAATCCCAATCATGCCCTTAACTATGAGGTGGAGTACATCATAGGAGGCAGAGCGAGTGATAAGGATAATCTGAAGATCGTTATAGCTGAAATACTGGCTCTGCGTTCGGCTGCCAATATGGCATACCTGGCAGGAAGCGCATCAAAGCAGGCACAGGCGATGGCTCTTGCTGCAATTATCGGTGGAATTACTCTGACACCGGAGGTAATTGAAGGGGTGGAAAAGGGAATTCTGGCGGCCTGGGCATTCTGTGAAAGTGTGCTGGATTTAAGGGCACTTTTGGATGGGGATAAGATTCCACTGATAAAAAGTGATACGTCATGGACATCGAGTCTGTATGGCATGACAAGCATGCTCACAGGGCAGGTGAAGGCAAAAAGCTCAAATGAAGGAATAGGCTACAAATCATATCTGGGTATGCTGCTTTTTACAAAGAGCATGAAAAATATAGCGTATCGCTCGATGGATGTGCAGGAGGCTACAGTGCGTATGACCGGTGCGCATGAAAGCTTTAGGATGGACAATGCAATCTGTGAGCTTAGTACAGATGTAAGCTACAAATATCATGGCATATTATGCTTTGTGAATCTGTTAGATGGGGCAGATAACGAGTATACCATTAAAAATAAGGCAAAGTATTCCTATTATGGACGATGACGAAATAAGAAAGGCAGGTGTATGAAGGTGTCTTTTGTTAATAAAGTAAAGTTCCACATAAAAAAACTTTATAGAAAGGCCAAACTCCCAGGCGATGATAGTTCTCAAAAGATGCCCTCATGCACCTGCCTGAAAGCGTCATATACACTTGAGGCTGCGGTAATATTTCCGCTTGTAGCAGGCTTTTTTGTATTTATACTTTTTTCTTCAGGGTGGTTCAGGTGGAGTCGCAGGTGAAGGCTGCTCTGTATTATTCATCCAGGATGAGTGCGTTAGCGAGCAGTGCAAACGATTCGTCAGTCGTCTCAGTGGCGACAGCAGAGGTACTATTCAGGAGCCAAATATCTGACTCGAAACACATTGATACATACGTGAGTGGTGGAAAGTATGGAGTGTCACTGCTTGGCTCAAGTATGGATGGTGATGATGTTGCACTTAAGGCAAAGTACAAGGTTAAGCTTCCGGTGAGCTTTTTTGCGGTAGATGGAATATGGATAGAGGATTATAGCAACAGCAGGAAATGGACAGGAAAAAATCCCGGCGAAAAAACGGACCCATATGTATTTTACACTGACTATGGCAGTGTTTATCACCTGTCCGAGCAATGCAATTACCTGGATCTGAGCATAAAGAGCATCAAATGGTCACAGGTAGGGGCAAGCAGAAACAAAGATGGTAGGAAATACCACGCATGTTACTGTGCCGCGGATAAAAAAACAGAAGGTTCAACGGTATTTATAACAGATTATGGCATGAACTATCACGGAAAGCTTGGATGCAGTAAGCTTAAGCGGACAGTACACAAGGTGCATAAGTCGGAGGTAGATGGCAAAAATCTGTGCAGTAAATGTAAAGGAGAAGGAACATGATACAGCTTATCATTTTACTTGGAATAATCAGTATAATTGACTTTTCAACCAAAAAGATACCGGTAGTTGTATTGGTAGTAATGGGGATTGTAGGTATTGCAAGCTCTTTTTATGCGAAGCAGTCAATTATATCAGTGGCTGTTGCCCTGATTCCCGGTATAGTGCTTATGGCAGCTGCATTTCTTACAGGAGAGCAGATAGGCTATGGAGATGCAGCTGTTGTGACGCTTATGGGATTGTTTGTGACAGCTGACATAGTGTGCAGCACTATGGTGATGGGACTGACAATAGCGGGAACAATCTCTGTTATTTTAATTGCATCAGGCAGGGCTGGAAGAAAGAAGCAGATTGCATTTACACCATTCATACTGCTTGGATATGGACTGACGGAGGTGTTTATGTGACTGGAAATAAATTAAATATAGATTTATCTTATGGACTAAAAGGCAGTTATACAGTAGAGGGAGCAATTATTATACCTATATTTATTGTTATGCTTGCGATAGCGATGAAGATGGGACTTGTGCTGTATAACGAAATGAAAGCAGACAGCTCTTATGAGTATGCTACTGATATGTGGCTGGTGGATGATTTCTATAATTATCAGGTTTTGAAAGAGGTTGTAAATGAATTCTAATGAAATAGTATATGAAAGAAAGATGACAGGCAGCTTTATGAAGCTGCGTTGTGACGAGGTGAAGCCGTTAGATGAAAAGATATTGTTGAAAAACAATATTCCGGGCTTTCTGCCGATGGAGAAGTGTTATGTGAATAATGAAGGGCAGTACTGGTATGATATATCCGGAGTCCAGTCTTTAGAAATGCGCTGCCAGTATAATGATATAAAGCTTGAGTTTCTTGAAAAGCTTGTGGTGAGTATCTGTAACAAGATGGAGCTTTTGGAGAATCATCTTGTTAGCGCAGAATCTCTGGTGCTTGATCCTCAGCTAATACACATAAAAGGGGTAAATCAGGATGAGGAAATATATTTTACAGCGTACCCAGCACAGATGAAAACCATTTGCAATACATTCTCGCATTTGATGGAGTATATGCTCACAAAGCTTGATCACAGTGATGCTGAAGCGATACATATAGCATATGGCATATACGAGAAAACCATAAATGGCAATTACAGTATCGCTGATATTCGAAATGCCATAATCGAGGAGAGGCAGAAAAAGGTGGCAGAAAAGCCGGTGGAGGAGGTGATTGCGCCAATTTCACAGCCACAGGTCAGAGCAGAGGAGCCTAAGGAGCAGATAAAGCCTACACTGTACGATAAGCTTCGGGTGTATCTGCTGGAGCAGCTGGATATCAGGCTGCCGGAGCGAAAGAAGCAGGCGTCAGTGATAGAAAAGCCTAAAAAACCGGACATAAACAGAAAATGGTTTAAAAAAGAAAAACGAAAAGAAAATCGTGAAAAGTTAGAGGATACCATGCTTATACACCCAAGCTCAGAGGCTGCACCGGAGCCGGTACCGCGTCAGATACACCCCACAGTATGTCTGAGCGATTACAGGGAGCACCCACAGGGCATGCTTTTGTATGAGGGCATGGAAAACCGCAGCAATATTATAATAGACAAAGATTGTACGCGTATTGGTCAGGGTGACGAGGCCGATGCGGTAATAGGCAAGGATACAATAAGTCATTTTCATGCAGTTATAAATAGGGAAAACCAGGAATTTTATCTGGAGGATTTAAACTCCACAAATGGAACCTTTGTGAATAATGAGGTGCTTGCGTACAAGCAGAAGAAGCAGCTCAAGTCAAATGATATCATCAGATTTGCCGATGTTAAGTACCGGTTTGTATAATTGTTGCAAATAAGCTCCTTAAAATTTATAATAAGAAAAAAGTATTTAACAGGAAAATTAAGGAGACTCCACAGCTTTGCAGAATATAAAAAGATTTGATGATAAACCATATATGACAATTGGCATAATAGTGGTAAATATAATAGTTTTTGTGCTGATGAGTTTATCAGGCAGCACACTTGATGCACAGTATATGGCTGCCCACGGAGCCATGTACCCTGAGTATATAAAGGATGGCCAGTACTGGAGGCTGTTCACTTCGATGTTTATGCATTTTGGATTGATGCATATACTTAACAATATGGTGGTTTTAGGTGCTGTCGGTCAGATAGTCGAGAAAGCCATGGGGCATGTGAAGCTTCTGATTACATTTCTTGTGTCAGGCATGTGTGGAAGTGTATTATCGTACATCGTTATGCTTTATAATAATGACTTTGCGGTATCGGCAGGCGCCTCCGGGGCGATATTTGGTCTGGTGGGAGCACTTGTGTGGATAGTTATAGCAAACAGAGGTTTTTATGAGGGCATCAGCAGACAGCAGGCTGTATTTATGGTTATACTCATGATATACTATGGAGTTTCAACGCAGGGAGTGGACAATTGGGCTCATGGAGGCGGGCTCGTAGGCGGATTTGTTATTTCAATTGTTTTATATCGCAAAAAGAGATATAATAAATATAATATCAACTAAAAAATTAATGGTAGGAGAAGCTACATGAAGATAAATATTTATTATGGTGGAAGAGGCTTACTGGACGATCCGACACTGTATGTGATAAGCAGGATAGAAAATGTGCTAAAGGAGCTCCGCGTAAAGGTGGAGAGATACAATATCTATGAGCACAAGAATGAAATAGCTACATTGCCACAGACCTTCAGAGATGTAGATGGAATCATTCTCGCAACGACGGTTGAGTGGCTTGGTATAGGTGGATATATGCAGCAGTTCCTTGATGCATGCTGGCTCTACGGCGACAAAGAAAAGATAAGCAATACATATATGCAGCCTATTGTCATGTCTACCACATATGGAGAGCGCGAGGCAGAGACCACACTTTGCAATGCATGGGAGATACTTGGCGGTCTGCCGTGCTCAGGGTTATGCGGATATGTAGAGGATATTACTACGTTTCAGCTCAATAAGGAGTATAATCTCATAATAGAAAAACGCGCGGAGAATCTGTATCGCACGATATCCCAGAAGATTAAGAGCCTGCCTACAAGTAATCAGGCAGTGAAGCAAAGTGTACTCAGGACACAGCAGCTCAATCTCACCCCACAGGAGAGCGAGCAGCTGTCGAAGTATGTGTCTGATGATACATATGTAAAGCAGCAGAAGGAGGATATCGAGGAGCTTGCAACCATGTTCAAGGACATGCTCGGGCAGCAGGCATCTACAGATGACATGCCATATATAAAGGAGCTTGAAGCACATTTTATTCCGCTTCGTGAGTTCAAAGCCTGCTATTCATTTAATATAGAGGGCATTAAAAATCCATTATATATAAAGGTGGATGAGGATAAGCTGGATATACACTATGGCGAAGAGGATATAGTGGATGTATACGCCAAATTTTCGAAGAGTATCATGGAGTCTATAATAGATGGTCACATGACCTTCCAGAGAGCATTTATGACCGGAGAAATGACAGCAAAAGGCAATTTCAAGACACTGCGCATGCTTGATCAGATATTTCCGTTTTAATGGGCTTTTTGATTCTTAACAGTTACAAAATAATTATATATATGAGGTGACAAAGATGAAAGATGACAACTGTATTTTCTGTAAACTGGCAAATGGGGATATCCCGACCAATTCAATCTACGAGGATGATGATTTCAAAGTAATACTCGATGCAAGTCCTGCTACAAAGGGACATGCACTTATCCTTCCAAAGCAGCATTATGCAAATATTTTTGAGATTGAGGATGAGACACTTGCCAAGGCAGCAAAGCTTGCAAAGAAGATTATGACACACGAGAAAGATGTGCTTGGCTGTGAAGGCTACAACCTGGTACAGAACAATGGCGAGGTGGCAGGCCAGACAGTATTCCATTTCCATATGCACCTGATTCCAAGATATGAGTCAGATGACAATAAGAATGTCATAGAGTGGAACCATAAGGAGTTCACTGATGACGAGATGAAGAAAATCTGCGACGAGATGAGCATGTAATAGCTGCTAATAGTTACACATTATTAAAAAACAAAAAGCCCGGATATGCAAATGTAGTTCATATCCGGGCTTTTCTTTTTTATAATATTTATAATATGCAATGACACTAAAAATTGACCCTATGACGACTTCTTCACCTGAGAGTTAATCAAATCGATTATAGTAGCGATGGAATCCATCTGACCGCTTTTTGCCATGGCATCCTTATATTTATCCCTGTTGCCGTATACCTCTTTTACTGCGCTAAGCAGAGAATCCTTTGTGAGCTCCTCCTCCTCGATGACATATGAAAAGCCCTGTTTTTTGAAGGATTTTGCATTTAATACCTGGTCTCCGCGGCTGGCAGCAGCAGAAAGAGGAATCAGGATGTTTGGCTTGTGCAGAGCAAGCAGCTCGCAGATGGAGTTGGCTCCGGCTCTTGAAATAGCCATGTCAGCCAGAGCAAACATGTCGGTGAGTTCAGCATTGGCGTACTCAAACTGTGCATAGCCTGTGATTCCGGCAAGCTTGTTGTCCAGATTGCCCTTTCCGCAGAGGTGAATCACATAGAAATCCTTTAGTAGTTCAGGAAGAATCTCACGGACAGCTTCATTAACCTTTTTAGAGCCGAGGCTTCCTCCGATGATGAGGATGACAGGCTTATTGTGGTCAGGAAAATTACAAAGCTTTATGGCATTTTCGGCAACGCCGCTAAAAAGCTCGCGTCTGATAGGTGATCCGGTGAGCACAGCCTTGTCTGCAGGCAGATATTTCATGGTCTCAGGGAAATTGCAGCAGACCTTTTTGGCACCCTTTATGGCGATTTTATTGGCAAGTCCCGGGGTGATATCCGACTCGTGGATGATGGCAGGCACATGGCAGTGCTTTGCGGCAAGCACGACAGGTACGGAAACGAAGCCACCCTTAGAAAATACTACATCAGGCTTGATTTTTTTCATGAGGCTTACAGCCTGACCGTAGCCCTTTAACACGCGGAACGGGTCTGTAAAGTTCTTCCAGTCAAAGTATCGGCGCAGCTTTCCTGATGAAATGCCGTGGTAAGGAATCTTCTGGGCTTCGATCAGTCCCTTCTCCATTCCGTTTACTGAACCAATGTATTCGATATCGTATCCGGCCTCCTTAAGTGCCGGCATAAGAGCTATATTTGGAGTGACATGACCTGCAGTACCGCCGCCTGTCATAACTATTTTCTTCATATATATGTATCCTTTCTTGCATTCCTGTTTGTCTCATATTTATATTATACTCAACACAATAAAAGTCAATACCAAGTTACCGGTGAAAGTTTGCTCTGCAATGCCAAATAAATGTCGAAACTTGCGACCGATAGGAACTGTTAAGTTCAAGTGAATTGGTTATAATAATCAATAGTACATCATCCTGCGTTATAGGTTAAGTTAAATTTTGAATGATGTATCGGAAAAAGAATAGTAGGGAGGACACATTAATATGGAATTATCAATGGACAATATGGACATCGTGGCAGGAGGCATACTTGCGATAATGCTTGCACTTTTCATGCTGACAGTCATTGTGACCTTGTTCGCACTCTCACACAGGATAAGACTTTTGAGCAACGAGATTTATAAAATAGAAAAACAGGTGAGCGACTACATAGACGAGCTGTCGAGAAGCGAAAGCGACAAGCTGGAGATAGAGCATAAGGCACATCAGAATGGGGTGATTTCATCGGTGCTTCAGGAGATTTTTCCATGAAATTTGACAAAATGCTATTACTGTGATATTATACCGACTGTAACAAAGTTGTAACAAATGCAACATAGGTGTAATAAACGTAACAAAAACAACATATACTACACCATATGGAGGATTATATGAAGCTAAACAAAAAAGTAATCGATAGCATTACGGTCTGTGGACTGTGCGCCATGCTGACGGTTACCGCGGTTACTAACAGCGGACGCTCTGAGGTCAAAGCAGAGGATAAGGTGCTAGCAAACACTGGTTTAGAGCATACTGGTTATAATAGTTATGCTGGCGTGGCAGCGACTCTTTTTGATTATGAGAAGGGTCTCACAGCAGAGAATGCTGTTACAGTAGAAAAAGAAAATGTTGAGATGGTGGCAGCAGCACAGGATGCACAGCAGGAGGCACAGCCACAGCTCACACAGGAGCAGCAGGAATGGCAGACAAAGCTTATGCCAAAAGTTGAAGAATCACTCAACGTAAGAGCACAGGCCGATGAACAGTCAGATATTGTTGGAAAACTATATAAAGGAAGTGTGGCAAACATCGTAGAAAACGATGGCACATGGGCTCACATCAAGTCAGGAAATGTAGACGGATACGTTAATGTTTCTTACTGTGTGACCGGAACTGACGCACTAAGCTATGCTTACGACAGATGCGGAGAAATTGCTACAGTAAATACAGACGGACTTCGTGTGAGAGAAGGCAGCAGATACAAACAGCAAGGCCTTAGAGGTAGCTGACCAGGGCAAGACCTATCAGGTGGACCGCGCAGCACAGGCACAGGATGGCTGGATCGCAGTAGTCTGTGATTCACAGACAGGATATATCGCAGCAGATTATGCGACACGTTCCCTCAACACAAGAGTGGGTATCACAATTGAAGAGGAACAGGCTCAGATAGCTGCACAGAAAGAGGCTGAGAGAAAGGCCGCAGAAGAAAAGGCAGCAAAGAAGCTGCAAAAGCAGCAAAGGAATCAAAGAAAACAGAGACCACACAGGGCGAGGCGGTAAGTGCAGGAGCAGATGACCTGACACTGCTTGCAGCAATCATCGAGTGTGAGGCAGGCGGAGAGAGCTATGAATGTCAGCTTGCAGTAGGAGCGGCAGTCATCAACAGAGTAAAGAGCGGCTCATATCCAAACAGCATCTCAGGTGTTATTTACCAGAAAGGCCAGTTTGGACCGGCATCATCAGGAAAGCTCGCAAGAAAGCTTAGCGGACGCATTTCTTCTTCATGCTACAGTGCAGCACAGGAGGCAATGTCCGGAGTGGACAACACAGGAGGATGTACATCCTTCAATGACCATGGCTCAGGAATATCAATCGGAAATATGAAGTTCAGATAATATACAGCCAATACAAAGAAATAACAAAGAGGCTGCAAATCAACAAAGCTTGTTGGTTTGCAGCCTCTTTAATTATTTGTACGGCGTGGTTTTACAGTCAGAGCGTCAATGCTTCAAACCTCTTGCAACATACCACAAAATAGAGTAAAATGACATCATTATAGCAACCTACAGATATAAATTATAGCAACCTGCATCTATAAACGATGCAAATAAAACCCAGGAGGCAAGAGCAATGCAGTTAAAGGGACGAAACTTTTTAAAACTTATGGATTACACTCCGGAAGAGATTACTTATCTGATTGACCTCTCACAGGAGCTGAAGGAAAAGAAGAAAAAAGGCATCAGACATGATGAACTCACAGGCAAGAATATAGCGCTGATTTTTGAAAAGACCAGTACCAGAACTCGCTGCTCTTTTGAGGTAGCGGCACATGACCTTGGAATGCATGTCACATACCTTGACCCGAGCGGTTCACAGATAGGTAAAAAGGAGAGCATCGCCGATACAGCGCGCGTGCTCGGCAGAATGTTTGACGGAATCGAGTACCGTGGATACGGACAGGAAATCGTGGAGGAGCTGGCTAAATACGCAGGCGTACCGGTATGGAACGGCCTGACAAATGAGTTCCACCCGACACAGATGATAGCAGATATGCTTACAATCCGTGAGCACCTCGGCAGACTGGGGGGCGTGAAATTTGTATACATGGGAGATGCAAGATACAACATGGGCAATTCACTCATGGTCACATGTGCAAAGCTTGGCATGGACTTCGTGGCATGCACAAACAAGAAATATTTCCCAAATGATGAGCTTGTAAAATACTGTAAGGACGTTGCAGAAACAACCGGCGCATCAATCACACTCACAGAGGATGTGGCAGAGGGCACAAAGGATGCAGATGTCATCTACACAGATGTGTGGGTATCAATGGGCGAGCCGGAAGAGGTATGGGCAGAGCGAATTAACGACTTAAAGCCATATCAGGTAAATGCAAAAGCATTTGAAAATGCAAAGGATAGCGCAATCTTTATGCACTGTCTGCCTGCATTCCATGATTTAAAGACAACAATCGGCAAGCAGGTCTATGAGAAGTTTGGACTGAGTGAGCTTGAGGTGACAGACGAGGTATTTGAGTCAGAGCGTTCAGTGGTATTTGATGAGGCAGAGAACCGTATGCACTCAATCAAGGCTATCATGCGTGCAACACTTGCGGACTAGTACGGCAAGCAATGACCGCAACAAAAGATTGACGGAAAGCTAAGGAATAAAGTATGAAGGAAGAAATACTTAGACTTCTACGCAGCGCTGACGGCTATATTTCAGGGCAGGAGCTATGCAACCGGTTTGGAGTATCGCGCACAGCCGTGTGGAAGGCCATAAACCAGCTAAAGGAAGCCGGATATGAGATAGAGGCACAACAGAATAAGGGCTACAGGCTCATGGCAGCGCCGGATCTGATGACAGAGGCGGAGATAAAAAGCCTCATGCACACAGACTGGGTGGCAAAGGAAGTGCTGTATTTTGATACAATAGACTCCACCAACATCAAGGCTCAGGAGCTTGCCGAAAAAGGCTATCAAAGCGGCACCTTAGTCGTAGCGGACAAGCAGGAGTCAGGCAAGGGGCGCCGCGGCCGCAGCTGGGTATCGCCGTCCGGCACAGGTATTTTCATGACACTTATGATAAAGCCTGATATCAATCCAAACAATGCATCCATGCTCACGCTTGTGGCAGCTCTTGCTGTCGCAAAGGCAATAACAAGCGTTACAGGCGAGGAAGCCCTGATAAAGTGGCCAAACGACATTGTGGTAAACGGCAAAAAGGTGTGCGGCATACTCACAGAGATGAATGCGCAGTTTGACTACATCAACCATATTGTTGTAGGTATCGGTATCAACGTGCACAATGAGAGCTTTCCGGAGGAAATCAGTCAGATGGCGAGCTCACTCATGATAGAAGCAGGTGGCAAAAGATTTCACCGTGCGCAGATAATCGCAGAGACCATGTCATACTTTGAGCAGTATTATGACACATTTTTAAAGACGCAGGATCTTTCAGCCCTCGTCAGGGAGTATGATGAGCTGTTGGTCAACAGGAACAAATCAGTAAGGGTACTGGATCCGAAGGAGCCGTTTGACGGAAAAGCGATGGGCATCACGCCTAAGGGCGAGCTGATCGTGGACACATGGGAGTCGCGCAAGCTGGTTTCAAGCGGAGAAGTATCAGTGAGAGGAATATACGGATATGTCTAAAGAGGTAGTACTTTGCGTGTCAAACGCATATCAGAAAATATTATCTGAACGAGAATTTTAACGGACTTCCACAGACTATAAGGGACGAGCTCAAAATTATGTGCGTCCTGTATACAGAGGATGTGGGAGGCATACTGGAGCTGGTGTTTGATGAGGACGGAAACCTCGATTTCAGAACATCCTGCAAGGAAAATGACTTTTTCTATGATGAGATAGGAAGCGTGCTAAAGATAAAGCAGTACCGCAACGAGCGAAGAGAGCTGCTCGAGTCGATAGAGACGTATTATCGCATAGTATTTTTGGGAGAAGGACTCGAGGAGGAATAACAGATGATTTTAGCACTGGACGTAGGAAATACAAACATAACATGCGGCGTGTTTGATGGTGACAGGATAAAAGCAAGCTTTAGAATTACAACTAAAATGCCACGTACATCAGATGAATATGGCATGCTTCTGAGCACTCTGCTTGAAAGAAATCAGGTAGGCATGGACGACATACATGATGCAATCATCTGCTCCGTTGTACCGAATATCATGCATTCACTGCAGAATGGCCTAATAAAATACTTCAATATCAGGCCGATAATCGTGGAGGCGGGCATCAAAACAGGCATCCGTATCGCCACACCAAATCCGCAGCAAATTGGCGCAGACCGTATAGTAGACGCCGTAGCTGCATATGAATTATATGGAGGACCTGTTTTGGTCATAGATTTTGGCACAGCAACCACCTACGATATGGTCGATGAAAACGGTACCTTCATGGGAGGAATCACAGCACCGGGCATACGTATCTCAGCCAAGGCACTCTGGGAGGATGCGGCAAAGCTTCCTGAGATAGAGATTAAAAAGCCTGATAATATCCTCGGAAAGGACACCATCACCAGCATGCAGGCGGGACTTGTGTATGGACAGATAGGACAGACAGAGTACATCATCAACAAGGTAAAGGAAGAAACAGGCATGTACGATGCAAAGGTTGTAGTGACCGGCGGACTCGGCAGAATAATATCCAATGAGACAGAAAACGTGGATGTATACGATCCGGATCTGACATTAAAGGGCATAAACCTCGTGTATCGCAAGCAGAACCGCAAGGGAGTGAAGTAATAGTATGGATATTCATCAGATACGAAAGCTTCAGATAGGAAGTGTGACACTCCCAAACAACCTGATACTGGGACCTATGGCAGGCGTGACAGACCTGCCATTTCGCTTATTGTGCAAGGAGCAGGGAGCCGGGCTTTTATGTATGGAAATGGTCAGCGCCAAGGCAATTTTGTACAAAAACAAAAATACAGAGTCGCTTCTTTCAATAGATGAAAGAGAAAAGCCTGTTTCACTCCAGATGTTTGGCTCAGACCCGCAGATAATGGCTCAGATAGCAAAGCAGATAGAGGAAAGACCGTTTGACATACTGGATATCAACATGGGTTGTCCGGTGCCCAAAATCGTAAACAACGGTGAGGGCTCAGCACTCATGAAAAATCCGCTTCTTGCAGGTCAGATTATAGAGAGCATAGTAAAAGCGATAGATAAGCCGGTCACCGTAAAAATACGAAAGGGCTTCGATGATGAGCATGTCAACGCAGTAGAGCTGGCACATGTGGCTGAAGAAAGCGGCGCAAGCGCAGTCGCAGTGCATGGCAGGACCAGAGAGCAGTACTACTCCGGTAAAGCCGACTGGGACATCATAAGGCAGGTAAAAGAGGCTGTCTCAATACCGGTCATAGGAAACGGAGACCTGCTTAGCGCAGAAGATGTCATAAAAATGCAGGAGCAGACAGGCTGCGACGGCTTTATGATAGCCAGGGGAGCGCAGGGCAATCCATGGATTTTCTCACAGATACTGCATTACTTTGAGACCGGCGAGCATCAGGAAAAGCCATCCTTTGAGGAAGTACGCCGGATGATACTGCGCCATGCACGCATGATGATAGAGTTCAAGGGCGAGTACACGGGAATACACGAGATGAGAAAGCACACAGCGTGGTATACGGCAGGATATCCGCATTCATCAAGGCTGCGCGCGGCGGTGAATACGGTGGAGAGCTTAGAACAGCTTGAGGAGCTTTTGTATAAGTAGAAGATTCGAAATTGAAATCGGCCAAATCCTTGACAGCGTGGGGATTTTCAATTATAATACACGCGTTAAAATAGGCTTTACGATTTAATAAAACAAACTTCCCACATTTAGGGTATTGTGGTTACCGGCGTAGCATACAGTTTATTCCTCAGAAAAATATGAAGTTAGCCACGGGAACGAATCGCGGATAGAGGGTTTTTCTTTGCTGCGGGGTTTCCGTTGCCGAGGGTTATGGAAACCCGTGGCAGTTCATATTTTTCTTCGGAATATACTGTATACTTTCCGGTAAATTAAGTCTTTGAAGTGGGAAGTTTCATTTTAGCAAATCAACATAATAAAATAAAAGAAAAGGAAGATAGAAGGGTAAGAATCATGGATAACAAGAAAATATTCTGACATATGCAGGTCTTAAGAAGCTCGAGGATGAGCTTGAGCAGTTAAAGGTTGTTAAGCGTAAAGAGGTTTCCCAGAAGATCAAGGAGGCTCGTGAGCAGGGTGATTTATCTGAGAATGCTGAGTATGATGCAGCTAAGGATGAGCAGCGCGATATCGAGGCTCGTATTGAGGAAATCGAGAAAATCCTTAAGAATGCAGAGGTTGTTGTTGAGGAGGAGGTTGACCTTGACAAGATTTCTATCGGATGTAAGATCCGCATCTTAGATTGTGAGTTTGATGAGGAGCTTGAGTACAAAATTGTTGGTTCAACAGAGGCAAACAGCTTAAAGGGCAAGATTTCAAACGAGTCACCTGTAGGTAAAGCTCTTCTTGGAAAGAAAGTCGGAGATACTGTAACTGTTGAGACTCAGGTAGGAGAGCTCACATACAAGGTACTCGAGATCCAGAGAGCAGAAGAGAACTAAAAGAGGTAAAAAATGGCAAATCAGAATAATAACAAGGGTGGACAGCAGCAGGACGTAAACCAGCTCCTTAAGGTCCGCCGTGAAAAATTACAGAATTTACAGGAAGCAGGAAAGGATCCCTTCCAGATTACAAAGTACAATGTCACTCATCACAGCAGCGATGTAAAGGAGCTTTACAATGCTCATGAGGCTGAGATTCTCGGTGACAGAAAGGCTCCGGATGTTGAGGGCTTGGATGACGCTGCAAAGCGAGAGGTAATCAACAACGATTACAACGAGAGAAGAGAAATCATGGATGCAAAGCCAATCGAGGTAAGCATCGCAGGACGTATGATGTTCAAGCGTGTCATGGGTAAGGCTTCTTTCTGCAATATCCAGGACTTAAAGGGCAATATCCAGGTATATGTGGCAAGGGACAATATCGGAGAGGACTCATACGCAGATTTCAAGAAATCAGATATCGGTGATATCTATGGTGTAAAGGGATTTGCTTTCAGAACAAAAACAGGTGAGATTTCAATCCATGCAGAGGAGATAACACTGCTTTCAAAATCACTCCAGATACTCCCGGAGAAGTTCCATGGACTGACAGACACAGACACCAGATACCGTCAGAGATATGTAGACCTTATCATGAATCAGGAGAGCAAAGAGGTATTTATCAAGCGCTCACAGATACTCAAGGAAATCCGTAACTTCCTTGCAGGCCGTGATTTCATGGAGGTTGAGACACCTATGCTTGTCTCAAACGCAGGTGGTGCCGCAGCAAGACCATTCGAGACACACTACAACGCATTGAACGAGGATGTAAAGCTTCGTATTTCCCTTGAGCTTTACTTAAAGAGACTTATCGTCGGAGGACTTGAGCGAGTATACGAGATCGGACGAGTTTTCCGTAACGAGGGCGTAGACACACGTCACAACCCTGAGTTCACACTTATGGAGCTTTATCAGGCATACACAGACTACGAGGGCATGATGGAGCTGACAGAGTCAATGTTCCGTTACCTCGCTGAGAAGGTATGCGGTTCGACAAAAATCTCATACAACGGCGTGGAGATCGACCTTGGAAAGCCATTCGCAAGAATGACAATGATAGACGCAATCAAGAAATACGCAGGTGTTGACTTCGACCAGGTACCTGATGATGCAGCCGCAAAGAAGCTTGCAGACGAGCATCATATCGAGTACGAGGAGCGTCACAAGAAGGGTGACATCGTAAACCTCTTCTTCGAGGAGTACTGTGAGAAAGAGCTTATCCAGCCAACATTCATCATGGATCACCCAATTGAGATATCACCTCTCACAAAGAAGAAACCAAGCGATCCTACAAAGGTAGAGCGTTTCGAGCTGTTCTGTAATACATGGGAGATGTGTAACGCATACTCAGAGCTCAACGACCCAATCGACCAGCGTGAGCGTTTCGCAGCACAGGATGCCAACGCAGCAGCAGGCGATGACGAGGCAGAGCACACAGACGAGGACTTCCTCAACGCACTTGAAATCGGTATGCCGCCAACAGGTGGAATCGGATACGGAATCGACCGTCTTGTGATGCTTCTGACAGATAGCCAGGCAATCAGGGACGTATTATTGTTCCCGACAATGAAGTCGTTAGATGGTGTAAATAAGAAAAAATGATGTAAATAATAAGCTTCTGAAGCACCTGAAAAAAAAAAAATGTAAAAACTGAGTCTGAAAAGATTGATTTTTCTAAGGTAAAGATTGAGCCTTTATTTGAGGAATTTGTTTGATTTTGAGACTTTCAGTAAGTCTGATTTCCGTGCAGTAAAGGTAAAAGAGTGTGTCGCAGTGCCGAAGTCAAAGAAACTTTTACAGTTCACTCTTGATGACGGAACAGGCATAGACCGCACAATTTTAAGCGGTATCCACGCTTATTACGAGCCTGAAGAACTGGTTGGAAAGACTCTTATCGCTATCACAAATCTTCCGCCGAGAGCAATGATGGGCATTGACTCCTGCGGTATGCTCCTCAGTGCAGTTCACGAAGAAGAAGGCGAAGAAAAGCTTCACCTCCTCATGGTCGATAACCATATCCCCGCTGGTGCAAAGCTCTATTAAGAAGACCGTTTTGTACCCTTTTTAAAATAGGGACGGGATGTACTTCATTTGTGAAAAAAACTCTGAAAATACACAAATTACACCAAATTTACATCAAATGGTGCTTGAAACGGTGCAGAGCCTTAAAAAAAAATCGCATAATTTTGCAAGATGAATGGGCAGTCCCAATCGGGATTGCCCCATTTTTAAAACGAACAGAAATACAAATCAGAATTTGATGAGGAAGATTATTTATATAATCTACCGTCTATGGTCTGAAAACGACCACCTATCGAGAATCGGTGGAAATCAATTCTCGATTTTCTTATACTGTAAAATCGTAACAAAGAGGAGGTGAGCAAATGCAAATTGAAATCAAGTTAGATGAGAACTGCAAGGAACCCAAAATCATTGTTGTGACAAGCAAAATGACCGATGAAATCAATGAAATCATGAAAAAAAGCTTTCAGATGAGCAGCCGAAAATGCTTGCCGGATTCAAAGATGATATTGTCGAAGTGTTGGAGCCGTTTGATATTTACCGCATTTTTGCTGCATCAGGCAAAGTGTTTGCCGAAACAAATCACGGTGAGTATACGCTCCGTCTGCGGCTTTACGAAATGGAGCAGAGGCTGGACAGCAACTTTTTTGTCCGAATATCAAACTCGGATATTATCAATCTGAGAAAAGTCAAGGGTTTTGATTTAAGCTTTGCAGGAACAATTTGTGTTACGCTTTCAAATGGGACGGTTACTTATGTTTCAAGGCGTTTTGTCGCCAAGATCAAACAATTATTAGGAATATGAGGTGGTAAAAATGAAAAAAAAGATGATTCAGCGTGGGCTTCTCGGATTCCCTCTCGGCATTGCTATCGGTTTTGTAATAACTGTGATTATATCAATGTGCATAGGAGATGGTTCGTTCTATCCTGTCAACCCTGAGCTTGTTGATACAATGAAAAATGAATTAAACGCAGTTATTCTTCAAACAATTCTCTGCGGAATTTTGGGTACAGGCTTCGCAATGGCTTCCGTTATTTGGGAAATTGATTCGTGGAGCCTTGCAAAGCAAAGCGGAATTTATTTTTCCATTGCCTGTGTTACGATGTTTCCGATTGCCTATATTACGAATTGGATGAAGCATAATGCCATTGGTATTCTTTCATATGTAGGAATATTCGTTGCAATTTTCGTCATCACTTTGGCTCGTTCAATATTTTGTATGGAAACGTAAAGTGAAAAGAATGAATGACGGAGTTCGGAAGAGTAATAACGCAAAATGAGCATAACCTTCACAACGGCAACTTCCTGTTTGCCAACTTGCCCTTTGAGAGAGGAGAAATCCCTTTCTCAAAGGGCTTTTTCTATTTATACGGATATTCTCAAACTACAAGATAAAGCCAAAACTTCATATACTCTAAGCACAAGGAGGTTGAGGTTTGGCTATGAATAACAGTTTAGCGGCAGTACATCCCGAAATTGATTGCCGAATGGTCGGATAGGAATTTACCGCTGACACCGGACAGCGTGACTTTCGGCTCGAATAAGAAAGTATGGTGGAAAGGTGCTTGCGGTCACGAATGGGAAACAAGTATAAAGGCTCGTTCCAGTGGAGAGAAATGCCCCATATGCTCCGGTGCGAGAGTGATTGAGGGAATTAACGATTTAAGTACATTGAAGCCGGAATTGGCTTCGGAGTGGTCAGAGGAAAATGAAATCAAACCGACAGAGGTATCTATCGGCTCACACAAGAAAGTGATATGGAAATGTAAATTAGGACACGAATGGATAGCCACTGTAAAGAGCAGAACCATCAATAGAACAGGTTGCCCGTACTGCTCCCATAACAAAGTGCTTGCCGGATTTAATGACCTTGCAACCCTGTTCCCGGAAGTTGCAAATGAATGGTCGGACAAGAATGAAAAGAAGCCAACCGAAGTTATGGCGTTTGCAAACAGCAAGGCTTGGTGGAAGTGCAGAACCTGCGGTTATGAATGGAATACGCTTATCTCTACACGTTCAGGCGGCAGTAAATGTCCCTGTTGCAGTGGCTATACATTTATTAAAGGAAAAATGACCTGAAAAGTACACACCCACAGATAGCCGAGGAATGGTCAGAGAAGAATTTTCCTCTGAAACCGAATGAGGTAAATGCAAAGTCGAGGAAAAATGTATGGTGGCATTGCAGAAAATGTGGAAACGAGTGGAAATCAGTTATCAATGCCCGTGTGAAAGGAACGGTTTGCCCTGTCTGTGCAGAGAGAGAAGTGCTTGCCGGATACAATGACCTTGCAACGACAGATAAGCAGGTTTTAGAGGAATGGGATTATGAATTAAATAAGTTGAAGCCCACAGAAGTTTCAAGAAATCCGGCAAAGAGAGCGTGGTGGAAAATGCAGATACGGTCATTCTTGGAGTATGAAGATAAACGAGCGTACTGTTCTCAATAAAGGATGCAGAATATGTGAGCAGGAGTATATGTCGTTGTTCCCGGCTCTTGCAATCAGTTATTATTCTAATTTGAAAGGATTGAAAGTTGAACTTGGCTCTGATAGGTTATTCGGCATTCCACTTGATGTATATATTCCACTGGAGCAGGTTGCCATTCAAGTGAATACGGACTCGGAGAAGATAGATATACTAAAGGAACATCTCTGTAAACAACGTGGAATCAAACTCATTAAGTTGCCGATGAAGCCAAAACGAAGCGGAACCCGAATATGCTCAGCGTATCAAAGCAGCCTTTCAAAGCGTACATATATTTATATCTTCCGATACAGAAGAAGATGTTAAGATAATCAGGAAAATATTTGAGAACTGGAGGAACAGCCAATGAGAGAAAAGAAATATCATATTTATCTAACCGATGATGAGCAAAAAGCAGAGTGATACAGTCGCTTATCAATCTGAAAAAACAACCTCATAGTACAAAGGAAGATACACCGACGCAGTAGATGAAGTTCTTATGAAAGTGTTGTCCGCAAGGAAAAGAAACTGAAAATCAAATAATTTCAAGCATTTATGCCGTCTGTTTTTAACCGAAACAGGCGGCTTTTTTGTTGTCAAAATTTTTTTTTTTTTTTCGGAAAAGCAGCGATTTTGGGGTGTCCAAAATGAAGCCTTTTGTGCAATGAGTGAAGGGGTTAATTCCTGATGATGAAAACGGAAGCCTTTTCACTTGTTCTTTGATAACTGAATACACAGGTGGTCGTTAAGACGTTAATTCTGATGATAGCCACTTTAGCAGGTACGCCGTGATTTCTGTATTTCAGAATAGCGAGAACTCCGGCTATGAGTATCAGGTTGCCCCTGATATGGCGATGACAGTCAGAATGATAATGATACTTCTCTACGGAGCTGGCGGAGTACCCGGCAGAGGTTAGAATCCTATGATACAGATAAGCAGTCTGTTCCTTAGTGACTTCCCATAAGCATTTTGCTTGGCAAGGGGTGTTGAGAACAAATATTGCTATGACCGATTAGGAAATGAGTCGGTCAGGTACATAGCCATAATGCGGTGGCTATGAATTTTCAGAAAGGAGGGCAAAAAGAAGTGTCAAACTGTAAAACGATTTCCGTATGTAACCAGAAAGGCGGAGTCGGAAAGACCACCACAACAGTTAATCTTGGAGTCGGGCTTGCAATGCAGGGCAAAAGAAAGTATTGCTCATAGACGCAGACCCGCAGGGAGATTTAACGACTTGTCTTTGGTTGGCAGGATACAGACGGCTTGGGTATCACGCTTGCAACGAAACTCACAGATGTAATCAATGAAACGATGACAGACCCTATGGTTGGTATCCTGCACCACGAAGAAGGTGTTGACCTTGTTCCGGCAAACCTTGAGCTTTCAGCAATGGAATTTAACCTTGTGAACGCAATGAGCAGAGAAACTACACTCAAGAACTATCTGAGTCAAGTGAAGAACAGATATGATTATGTAATTATAGACTGTATGCCTTCGCTTGGTATGGTTACTCTCAATGCTTTATCGGCGGCAGACAGTGTTATCATTCCGGTTCAGGCTCAGTATTTGCCTGCAAAGGGTATGACACAGCTTGTGCAGACAATTTCAAAAGTAAAGAAGTATATCAATCCGGATATTAAGATAGATGGTATGCTGCTTACTTTGGTGGATAGCCGAACAAACCTTGCAAAGAGTACGGTGGAAGCACTCAGGGCAAACTTCGGTAATCAGATAAGGATGTTAAATCGAACACAAATCCCGATTGCCGTAAAAGCCGCTGAAACTTCTTCCAAAGGTAAAAGCATTTATGCTTATGAGCCAAACAGCACAGTGTCTAAGGCATACGCTGAATTTACAAAGGAGGTGTTAGCCGATGGCAGGAAGAAAGAGCGACTTCACTCTCACGAAGCTCGATGATTTATTTACCACGCAGGCACAGCGAGATGAAGAACAGCTTTCAAAAAATCCGAGATATTCCATTGGAGCTGATTGATGATTTTCCCGACCATCCGTTTAAGGTCAGAGACGATGAAGATATGATGCAGCTTGTGGAGAGTGTCAAGGAAAGAGGAGTTATTACTCCGGCAACGGTAAGGCAGAAAGAGGACGGCAGATACGAACTTGTTTCAGGACACAGACGAAAGCGAGCTTGTGAACTGGCAGGATTTGAAACCCTGAGAAGTGAGATTGTAGACCTGAACAGAGATGAAGCGACCATTTTAATGGTTGAGAGTAATTTCAAAGGTCAGAGATATTGCCGAGTGAAAAAGCCTTTGCCTATAAAATGCGTTTAGAAGCATTAAGCAGACAAGGGAAAAGAACAGATTTAACTTCCAACCCACTGGGTCGGAAGTCGGATGGCAAAGAAACTGCTCAAATAATCGGAGAACAATCGGGCGACAGTCAAACGCAAAAGTTCGTCGTTATATTCGTTTAACAAACCTTGTTCCCGAACTGCTTGAATTTGTTGATGAGGGGCGTATTAAAATGCGTCCTGCCGTAGAACTTTCTTACCTTGATGAAGATTGCCAGCGTGATGTGGTTGACGAAATCGACCTGAATGACGCAACCCCGTCACACGACCAGACAATCCGTATGCGAAAGTTATTCAACGAGGGCAACCTTACAACAGAAGCAATCCACGCTGTTATGTCTGAGGAAAAGCCGAACCAAAAGGAAAAAATCGTGTTGAGGGGCGATAGAGTAAGACAGCTTATCCCGAAAAACATTCCCGTCAGTCAGACAGAGGATTTTGTCTGCAAAGCATTGGAGTATTACAACAAGTTTTTGCGTAACCGTGCAGAACGTGACAGCAGATAGCCTGTTTTACAGTTCCCCTTTCTCACACTCTAACCCCTTAGTTATATTTTTACCTACCGAAAATGATATATACTATCTCACTTGAATATAACTATCTCAAAGTATATGTCTATCTCTAAGGGGGAATCGCACAGTATGAACGGACTGGAGGTGTATGGTAAAATGAAAAATTAACGAAAAATCCGCATTTGTTTTTCGGCAGGTAAATTCTGTCGTAAGAGAAAATCCATAAAGGCACATCGTAGCGATACGGTGTGTTTTCAATTTTTACAGGAGGAAACGCAATGATAAAGTCAAAATTCAAAAGAGTCACGTCGCTTTTCTTGGCGACCCTTATGTGTGTGACCACTTTTGCAGGCATTGGCTCGACAACAGCATATGCTGCTTCGGGAGAAAAAGCCGATGTTTATATGGTCGATTTCCCTCGTGATGGTGATGCTAATTACGATGGGGTATGGGGACACAGCAATTTGACCTTGAAAAATGGTTGGCATACCGGACGTTCCAATTTTACCAATCTTAAGGCTATTGGCTCATACTCAGGCAATGTTGCTTATTGTATTGAGCCGGGAATTTCGCTCAAGGTCGGTCAGACAATGAATAAGTATGACGAAAATTATTTTAATAACCTTGCAGCCAATGGGGTTATTTCCGGAGATGAAATCCGTCTTTTTGTTGGTCGTATTTTTTACAGTATGGCTACCGTGGGACAATATCGACATCTTGGAGGTCACAGAATGAAGCGGCAGCAAACAGCATTGCACAGGCTTATGCCACACAGCTTCTTATCTGGGAAACTGTTATCGGAGAGCGTGATGCGAACTTCAATCATGTAGCAGCCAGTGGTTGCAGCAATGTGAAAGATGTCATCAATGCAAAGCATCCGCTTCGCAATAAGATTTTCAGTTATTACAACAGGTATGGTACAGAGTGTACAGAACCATGCGACCATACCGAGCTTTTTGTAATAAATCATCCGGTTCGGCAAAGACAATAGAACTTGAGTGGAACGGAAGTAAGTACACAACTACTCTGACAGACTCCAATAATGTGCTGTCCAAATATAATTTCAAGGCAAGTATCAGTGGAGTGAGTTTTCAGTGAATGGTAACAAACTTACTGTTTCTATGGATACTGCACCGAGTAAGGAATTTACCATTACCGCCACGAAGAAAAAAAATGCAGTCCGCAGAGGTGTGGTTGTATGGTCAGAGGGCAAACACGGTCAGAACTCCAGTGTGCAGGATGTTGTCAGCTATGCTCAGGAAGTAAGCGACAGTATCAACGGTTTTGTGAAGATGAAAGTCAGCTATGGTTCTTGTCAGATTGTAAAGACCAGTGAGGACGGCAAGGTTGACGGTATCAACTTCACGATTACCGGAAACGGTATCAATCAGACAGTTACAACAGCCAATGGGCGGTAAGTTCCAGATTGATAACCTTATGCCGGGTATCTATACCGTAACCGAGCAGGCATACGATAAGTACGAGCCGCAGGAAACACATAGAGTTACTGTTGTAGCAGGACAGATTGCAAAGGTCACTTTCAATAACAAATTGAAGCGTAGCGACCTTCAGGTAGTGAAGTCCTCAGAAGATAACCTTGTTGAAGGTATGAAGTTCCATCTTTTCGGTACTTCTCTTTCCGGTGCTACTGTTGACCAGTATGCAGTTACGGACAATAACGGTGTGGCAACTTTCAAAGATGTGCTTATCAGTGGTTCTGAACCATATACTTTGAAGAAGTAGACACAGCTATCCGTTATGTTGTGCCAAAAATCAGACTGCACCAGTGAAGTGGAAAGAAGTAACCACAAGAAACTTCAATAACATTTTGAAGAAATTTACTGTAACAGTAACAAAGAGCGACGCTGAGAAAGGCGAAGCACAGGGCAATGCCAAACTTTCGGGAGCAGTTTACGGTATCTATAAGGGAGAAACGCTTGTAGATAAGTATGGTACTGATGAAAACGGTCAGTTCACTACTAAAGAATATGTTTGTGATACCGACTGGACAATCCGAGAAATCACACCGTCAGAGGGATATTTGCTTGATAAGACTATCCATGAAGTAGGTGCAGACCCGAAACTTTATGAGGTGGAACACAACCTTACTTCCAATGATGTAACCGAGCAGGTAATCAAAGGCAATGTGGCTATCATCAAACATACCGATGACGGAGAAACAAAGATTGAAACTCCTGAAAAGGGTGCTTCCTTTGAGATTTATTTGAAATCTGCCGGAAGCTATGACGCAGCCAATAAAGACGAGAGAGATACTATCGTTTGCGATGAAAATGGCTTCGGTCAGACAAAAGATATGCCGTATGGTATTTATACCGTACACCAGACTTCCGGTTGGGAAGGCAGAGAGATGATGGATGATTTTGATGTGTTCATTTCACAGAACGCACAGACTTATCGTTATCTCATCAATAACCGTAACTTCGAGAGCTTTGTCAATGTAGTCAAGGTGGACGCAGAAAGCGGAAAGAGTATTCCGTATGCAGGAGCAGGATTTAAGATTTACGACCCGCAGGGCAATCAGGTCAAAATGACCTTTACTTATCCGACACCGACCACGATTGATGTGTTCTATACCGATGCAAATGGTTCTCTTGTCACACCTGAGAAACTGGATTACGGCAAGGGATATTCTATCGTAGAGGTACAAGCTCCATACGGATATGTACTTGATGATACTCCGGTATATTTTGATATTACTGAAGAAAATTCCACAGAGGAAGGCGGCGTAACTGTTGTGAAAGTCAATAAGCCGAATATGGCACAGAAAGGTACTATCACGGTTGAAAAGACCGGAGAAGTATTTAGTGGTGTCAATGTAAGTGGTTCTGAGGACAGTGATGTTATCTATCAGCCTGTTTATGAAGTGGCAGGACTTGAGGGTGCAGTTTATGAAGTCCGTGCTGCGGAAGATATTAGCACACCGGACGGTACACTCCGCTATTCAAAGGGCGAAGTGGTAGATACTATCACAACAAGCTCCGATGGATTTGTTAAGAGCAAAGAACTTTATCTCGGAAAATACGAGGTCAAGGAAATTACCGCACCTTATGGAATGGTAATTAGTGGCGAAACACATACGGTTGAGTTTACTTACGCAGGTCAGAATATCTCTGTTACCGAAACTTCCACATCGTTCTATAACGAAAGACAGAAAGTGAAGGTAAGCCTTGCAAAAGCCATTGAAAAGGACAAGACATTTGGTATTGGCGATAACGGAGAAATCAAAAATATCAGCTTTGGTCTTTATGCCGCAGAAGATATTGTATCTGCAAGCGGTACAGTTATTCCGGCTGATGGACTGATTGAGATTGTCAGCGTAAATGAAAATGGAACTGCTGTTATGAAGTCAGACATTCCGTTTGGCAAATACTATGTCAAAGAGATTGCAACCGATGAGCATTATATTCTCTCTGATACGAAGTATCCGGTTGTATTTGAATACGCAGGTCAGGATACCGCAACGGTTGAAATTAAAGTGAATGACGGAAAAGAAATCAAGAATGAACTTATCTATGGTTCTGTATCAGGTAAGAAGATTGACGAGAATGGAGAAGCACTTGAGGGTGCTGTTATCGGTATCTTCAAAGCCGAAGAAACAGAATTTACAAAGGATACTGCACTTATGACGACTACCTCTGCAAAAAGACGGTAGTTTTTTTTTTTGCAAAAAGTTCCTTATGGCAAATGGATTGTAAGAGAAATCGAGCAGCCAAAGGGATTTGTTCTTGATGAAAAAAGCGTATGAGGTCAATATCAGCAAAGCCGAGCAGGTAGTTGAAATTGAGATTGTCAATGAGTATGTTCACGGCAATATCAGACTCACGAAGGTGGACGCTGAATATCCGGATAACAAGCTTACGGGTGCAACCTTTGAGGTATATAAGGGACACCAATGAGAACGGAAAGATTGATGATGGCGATGAACTTATCGGAAATCTTGAAGAAACCGAAACCGGAATTTATGAGATGAAAGAACTGCTTTTTACGGAAAATATATTGTCCGTGAAACAAAAAGCACCGGAGGGCTTCCTGCTTGATAAGGGAGAATACTCTGTTTTCATTGAGAAAGACGAAACAACTTATTCCGTTGAGAATAAGGCTGGATGTTGGATTTATCAATGAAGCTATGCGTGGAACACTGAAAATCGTTAAGACATCTTCAGACGGTAAGGTCAAAGGTTTTGCGTTCAGAGTAACCGGAGCAAACGGCTATGATATGACATTTGAAACAGATAAGAACGGCGAAATTGTGATTGAGGGACTTCGTATTGGCGAATATACCGTATCCGAAGTGGCAAACAATGCCTCTGCCGCATATATCACACCTGCCGACCAGAATGTTACTATCAAACTTGATGAAACAGCTGTTGTAAAAATGCACAATGAGTTGAGGGATACTCCGAAAACAGGAGATGATACCAATATGAAACTTTGGTATGTCCTTGCCGGACTTTCTGCTGTCGGTATCGCCGTAACTTCTGTTGTTGCACACAAAAAGAAGAAAAAGGAGGGTAACGAGTAATGGAAGCAAAGACAATTATCGCTATCGCATTAGTCGCCGTTATTGTCGGCGGCTTTATCTTTCTTCAGGTTAAAAACCGTAAGAAGTAAGTAACAAGCGAACATTAACCAGTCGGGGCAGAGCGTAAAAAACTCTGTCCCTTTAATTTTTTGGAGGAACATTATGAAACAACAGAAAACGGTGGAGAGCCGAGTGCTTGAAATCTTAAAGGAATGCCCGATGTCAAGGTATGATGATATGCTTCTCATTCTGCATTATTACAATCGGTACGGATATATACCTGCCGGAAATCTTCCGCTTGAGGATATTGTATTTAATTACCGAGCATACGGACTTCCTTGTTTTGAAACCATACGCAGGGCAAGGCAGAGAGTACAGTCCCTTTTTCCTGAGTATTCACGTAATCCGCAGAAAGAAGAACAGAGCGGCAGTATTTCTATTGTAATCAACATTAGCTAAGGAGGTAGTTTCGTGAAAGACAAAGCAACTTTTCAGAATAAGGTCAAGGTGCTGAATAAACTCTTTGACTCCGGTTGTGATACGGAGAAAAAGTTGCAGCAGCTTGATATGGAAGCAATCCTGAAAATCCCGAATATCACGATTCCTGATATGGGTGTGATTATGGAGCTTCAGAAGAATACAAAGTCCGGTAAACTCTTTTCGTATTTGGGCGGAGGTTCTGATGAAGCAACAAAAATGAGAGGTAAGGAAAATGAAGCAACAGGAGAATAGAGCAGAGCCGCAGAAAGCAAATTCGATTTATAGACAGTCATTACAATTTAAAATTCTATATTCCCGATGGTGGAAAAATCAAGATTACTTTTCGTGATGGACACACAGCAGACAGAGTGTGCAAGCAAGTATATTGATGACTACCATTTGTATGTCGGAAATTGCTGCTATCATATATGCGAGTTTGCTGAAAAAATGGAGCTTAGTGGAAGTAAAGTTGAACCTGTCAATCAATCCGAACCGTCAAAAAACAAGACCAGAAACAGAGAAAAACAGCGATAAGGAGGTGCAAGAGTAATGGCACGAAAATATGACCTTATTTCTGAGCTTTACAACCGCACCTGCAAAACGGTTGTGTCAAATCCTCAGAACTGGCAGGCATTCTTGGCTTCGGCTTGCCGAAATTATAAGTTACGTTATGACGAACAGCTTCTTGTATATGCACAGCGACCTGATGCAACAGCGGTTCTTGAGATAGAGCAGTGGAACAAAATTTTTGGCAGATGGGTCAACCGAGGTGCAAGAGGTATTGCTGTTTTTGCTGATGAAAACCGTTCACGGCAAAGACTGACACATTACTTTGATATTTCAGATACCCACGAAAGCAGATATTCAAGAACAGTTCCGATTTGGGATATGCGTCAGGAATACGAAGCTGATGTGATTGAAACATTGGAAAGCACTTTCGGAGAGATTGAGAATAAGAGCAGTCTTGCCGAAGCAATTATGGGAGCAGCAAGAAATGCGGCAGAGGATAATATCCCTGATTATCTGCAAGACCTTTACTATGCAACCGAGGGCAGTTCCTTTGAGGAAGTGGAAGAGGATATTGTGGCTTTCATTTATAAAAATGTCGTGACAAACAGTGTGGCATATATGATGATGTCAAGGCTCGGCGTTGATACGGACGGTTATTTTGAACTTGATGATTTCAGAGATGTTACCAACTTCAATACGCAGGAAACACTCAATGCACTTGGATTTGCTACCAGTGATATTGCAGAAATGGGATTGACGGAAATATCTAAAACAATTACTGCACTCAACCGTCAAAATCGCATAATTGTCGGTCAGGACAGAAATGAATACAATAAGGTTGAAAATAACGACGAAAGGAGTTTGGACAATGAACGAACTGACCTACACGATGGTGGGCGATTACAGCCTTCCGAACCTGAAACTTCCACAGCAGCCGGAAGTGACGTTGGGCAGATACGCTCAGATGAGGAGAGAGTTTCTGAAGGAACATCACAGAGTCCTTTACTACAATCTCCTGACGAGGGGCGAACTGACACAGCACTTGGCGGAAGTAGAACAGAGAGCCAGCAAGATGGAGGAAACAATTCTGAGCCAGATGGCACAGAAAGAGGGAGTGACCGAACAGATGAAAGCGGAGGATATGATGAAATGGGTTCGTCTGATGAACTCCCTTCGCAACTCGGCACAGGAAATCGTGAAAGCGGAAGTGATATTCGCTTAGAGTATTACGACAGAACGCACGAGGATAAAAGCCTTCCGTTCTTTGGGCGTGATGAAGTAATCAATGAAATTCTCAGAACGACACCACATTTGTCTGCTAGTCTGGAAGAAATCAAAGATTATTATGAACGCAATCCAGATAACAAAGACCGCACAGAGTATATAAAGAGTATTTTCAATAATGATTATACCGAGCTTACTTTAGAGGATGGCAGGACAGTAGGGTACAAGACCTTTGAAAACGTCCTGCATTTGTGGGAGGGCAAATACGACAGCAGAACCGCACAGAGATTTTATGATTGGGCTGTTATTGCTCGACACTTTGAAGCTATGCGATTATTGGGAGAATTAAGTGACAGCATAAAACCATTACCGTCAATGGACGGACAGATGACATTCATATTAGACGGTCGGGCAGAGGAAAAGAAAACCTCTGCCTTTACTTTTTCTCAGGAGATTATCGACGCTATTCTTGCGAATGGAAGCGGATTTTCTGAGGGGAAAATGCGTATTTATGAGCAGTTTGAAAAAAGTCTTTCTGCAAAAGAGAATGCGGATTTCTTGAAAAATGAGTACGGTTGGGGCGGCTCTTATCCCGTCATAATCGGAGCGGCATTGATGAGAGCCACGATGGAAAAGGAATTACGATTACGAAAGGCATCGGTAAAGAAAATCCACATATCATGCTTTCGTGGTCGCAGGTGGAGAAGCGTATCGGGGAACTTATCCGAATGGACAGATACTTAAATCCAAAGGAAAAAGAACGCTATCCTCAGTGGCTTGAAATTCAAGAGGAACACAGAGCTAAAATCGAGGAAACGAAAAGAAATCGTGAAATACTCTCTAATGCTCCACCGGAGCAAGAGGTCGAACCAGCCGAAGAAGAACCTGAAGAAGCAGAACAGCTACAAGATGTGCAGTATGAATATCATCTTGGCGATAAGGTGTATATCGGTGCTTCTGAGTACGAAATCTTATCTGTTGATGATGAGAGAGTAATGCTCTATGACTATGATATGCCACTGTTCAATAAGGAATTTTCACGCACAGAGTTTGACAGAAAAGTGCGTGAGAATCCGATGAATGAGCATTTGATTGTAAAGGAAGAACCTGCCGAAGAAAGAAATGAAACGGAAGAAGTTCAGACCAATATGGGCAGTATGCCGATTGAGGATTATCGAGAGATAGTAGCTTCGCAGTCAGGTTTTGACAGCTATGATGAGATGTATCATCAGGGGTATCGCATAGGAAACGGTTATGATAAAGAGCCTGAGCCGGTAGTTCCCGCTTGGGAGCAGAAGAAAAAAGGCAAAGGATTTGACTTGCATCCTGATGTGCCTATGGCAGACCGCCACACCTTTAATCTTAGAGAAAATGAGGTCGAAACGGTTGGTAAAAAGGAACGCTTCCGCAGAAATATTATAGCGATACAGCTTCTTAAAAAATGTCAGGAAGAAAACAGATTTGTCACTCCTGAAGAACAGATTATCTTATCAAAGTATGTCGGTTGGGGTGGGCTTTCAGAAGCCTTTGATGAAAATAATTCAGCGTGGGCAACGGAGTATCTGGAACTTTCTTCGGTGTTAACACCGGAGGAATATGCTTCGGCAAGAGAAAGCACATTGACTGCGTTCTACACGCCGCCTGAAGTAATAACAGCCATTTATAAGGCAATGGAGCAGATGGGTTTAAGGAAGGCAACTTGTTAGAGCCGTCCTGCGGTATCGGTAATTTCATCGGTATGCTACCGGACGCAATGCAGACAGTAAGATTTACGGTGTGGAACTTGATACGATTTCCGCAGGGATTGCACAGCAGCTTTACCAGAAAACAACCATTGCGGCACAGGATTTGAAGAAACAAATCTGCCGGACAGCTTCTTTGATGGAGTGGTAGGCAATGTGCCTTTTGGAGATTTTAAGGTGTTAGATAAAAGGTACGACAAGCATAAGTTCCTGATACACGATTACTTTTTTGCCAAGTCCCTTGATAAGTTAAGACCCGGCGGTGTGATGGCTCTTGTAACGAGCAAAGGCACAATGGATAAGGAAACTTTAGCAGTACGAAAGTATATTGCACAGAGAGCAGAGCTTCTTGGAGCAATTCGATTGCCGAATAATACCTTTAAGGGTAATGCAGGAACGGAAGTCGTTTCGGATATTCTTATCCTACAAAAGCGTGACAGACTGATAGATATTGAGCCGGATTGGGTTCATCTTGATACCGATGAGAACGGAATTAAGATGAACTCTTATTTTGTGCAGCACCCCGAAATGATACTCGGAGAAATGAAAATGGTATCGGGGCGTTTCGGTATGGAAGCAACTTGTGTGCCGTATGAAAATGCAGACCTTGCAGCACAGCTTGATGAAGCAGTAGCAAACATTCACGGAGAAATCACGGAATATGAAGCTGAGGAAGAACTGGAGGAGGAAGATAATTCTATTCCGGCAGACCCGACAGTGAGAAACTTTTCCTATACGGTGGTAGACGATAAAATCTACTATCGTGAAAATTCCCGTATGACTCCGGTGGAAGTGTCGGCAACCGCAGAGAACCGAATTAAGGGTATGATTGCTATTAGAAATTCCGTCAGAATGCTGATTGAATTGCAGACAGAAGATTACCCTGACAGCGAAATCAAAGCGGAGCAGGAGCGATTAAACAGACTTTATGATACCTTTTCAGGTAAGTACGGACTCATTAACAGCCGTGCAAATACTTCTGCTTTCTCGCAGGACAGTTCATTCTCTTTGCTTTCCGCATTGGAGATAATCGGAGAGGACGGAGAACTGGAGCGTAAGGCTGATATGTTTTCTAAGAGGACAATTAAGCCGCACACTCCGGTTACTTCTGTTGATACGGCAAGCGAAGCGTTGGCGGTATCTCTTGGAGAAAAAGCCACGATTGATATGGACTATATGATGGAGCTTTCCGGTAAATCGGAGAATGAAATCTTTGAGGACTTAAAGGGTGTTATCTTCCTAAACCCGCTTTATGAGTATGGAAATTCTTACGAACCGAAGTATCTGATGGCTGATGAATACCTTTCGGGTAATGTCAGGGAAAAGCTGAGGATTGCAAAGAACTCGGCAGAACTCTATCCGGAAGATTATAAGGTCAATGTAGAAGCACTTCAAAAGGTGCAACCGAAAGACCTGACTGCAAGTGAAATTTCCGTGCGACTTGGTGCAACTTGGTTGCCACCGGACGATGTGCAGGAGTTTATCTTTCATTTGCTTGAAACACCACGCTATGCACAGTGGAATATCAAAGTTCACTTCTCTCCATTTACGAGTGAGTGGAATATTGAGGGCAAATCCTATGACAAAGGAAAATGTAAGGGCATATAACACTTACGGAACTTCTCGCATCAATGCCTATAAGATTATTGAGGAAACGCTGAATTTAAAAGATGTGCGTATCTTTGATTATATCGAAGATTATGAGGGAAAGAAAAAAAAGGCTGTCCTAAATAAAAAGGAAACAGCGATTGCTCAGTCGAAGCAGGAAATGATTAAGCAGGAATTTCAGGACTGGATATGGTCTGACCCTGAACGAAGGGAAAGGCTTTGCAAATCCTACAATGAGAAATTCAATAGCGTCAGACCTCGTGAGTATGATGGAAGCCATATCATCTTCAATGGTATGAATCCCTGAAATTGAACTCAGGGAACATCAGAAAAAATGCGGTTGCTCATATCCTTTACGGAGGAAATACGCTTCTTGCACACGCAGTCGGAGCAGGAAAAACTTTTGAAATGGTAGCGGCAGCACAGGAGTCGAAAAGGCTTGGACTTTGTAATAAGTCACTGTTTGTTGTACCAAATCACTTGACCGAACAATGGGCGGCTGAGTATTTGCAGCTCTATCCGGCGGCGAATATCCTTGTCGCAACAAAGAAAGATTTTGAAACCAAGAACCGTAAAAAGTTCTGCGGCAGGATTGCAACCGGAGATTATGACGCAGTTATCATCGGACATTCACAGTTTGAGAAAATCCCGATGTCCATTGAAAGACAGAGGGCAATCTTAGAACAGCAGCTTGAGGAGATAACCGGAGGAATTGCGGAACTCAAGCGAAATCGAGGGGAAAAAACTTTCTCCATAAAACAGCTTGAAAAGTCAAAGAAATCCATTAAGCAGAAATTGGATAAACTTAATGACCAGACGAAGAAAGATGATGTTGTAACTTTTGAGGAACTTGGTGTAGACAGACTTTTTGTTGATGAAAGCCATTATTACAAGAACCTTTATCTTTATACAAAAATGCGTAATGTGGGCGGTATCGCACAGACGGAAGCACAGAAATCTTCCGACCTCTTTATGAAGTGTCGTTACCTTGACGAGATTACCGGAGGGCGAGGAACCGTATTTGCAACGGGTACACCTATCTCAAACAGCATGGTGGAACTCTATACGATACAGCGATATTTGCAGTACAACACGCTTGTGAAAAACGGGTTACAGCACTTTGACGCTTGGGCTTCCACTTTCGGAGAAACCATTACGGCAGTGGAACTTACACCTGAAGGAACGGGATACAGAGCAAAGACAAGGTTCGCAAAATTCTATAACCTGCCGGAACTTATGGCAATGTTCAAAGAGGTTGCGGATATTAAGACAGCGGATATGTTGAACCTGCCAGTACCGGAAGCAAAGTACCATAACATTGCAGTAAAGCCGTCAGAAATGCAGAAAGAAATGGTTGCTTCCCTTGCAGAGAAGCCAGAGCAGGTGCGTGGCGGTGGTGTGGATTCAAGTGTAGATAATATGCTGAAAATCACGAATGATGGAAGAAAACTGGCTCTTGACCAGCGTATGCTAAACGATATGCTGCCTGATTTTGAGGGCAGTAAAATCAATGCCTGCGTCGATAACATCTATCGAATATGGGAGGAAAAATGCCGACAAGAAATCGGCACAGCTTGTGTTCTGTGACCTTTCCACGCCGAAGAATGACGGCACATTTTCCGTCTATAACGACATTAGGAAAAAGCTGATTGAGAGAGGTATTCCTGAAAGTGAAGTAAAATTTATACACGAAGCCGACACGGATATGAAGAAAAAGGAACTGTTCCAAAAGACACGCAAGGGAGAAGTCAGGGTGCTTCTTGGCTCTACTCAGAAGATGGGAGCAGGAACGAATGTGCAGGATAAACTTATCGCACTTCACGATGTGGATTGTCCGTGGCGACCTTCAGATTTGGAGCAGCGTTCCGGTAGAATTGTCCGTCAAGGCAATGAAAATCCGCAGGTTGATATTTACCGTTATGTAACAGAGCAGACCTTTGATGCATACCTCTATCAGCTTGTGGAAGGTAAGCAGAAGTTTGCAAGTCAGATTATGACGAGCAAATCTCCGGTCAGGTCGGCAGAGGATATTGATGAAACTGCACTGTCCTATGCAGAGATAAAAATGCTTGCAACAGGCAATCCGTATATCAAAGAGAAGATGGACTTAGACATTCAGGTGCAGAAGCTGAAGATGTTAAAATCCAATTTCTTATCAGAGAAATATGGACTGGAGGATAAGGTCATCAAGTTCTACCCACAACAGATTGCTTACTTGAAATCCCGTGTAGAGGGACTTACAAAAGATGTTAAAACAGCAAAATCACACCCGAAACCGATAGACGAGCAGCCGCTTGGAATGACGGTATCGGGTGTTTCTTATTCCGAAAAAGCCGAAGCGGGTCAGGCAATTATCAATGCCTGCAAGTCAATGAACAGTCCCGATGCGATACCACTTGGCGAGTACCGTGGCTTTCAAATGGAACTGTATTTTGATACGGTTCAGCGTAATTATGTTGTGAAATTAAAAGGCGAAACAAGCAGAGATGTACCGCTTGGCGATGATTCTCACGGTAATATTGTGAGAATAGATAACGGCATTGAACGCTTTGAGGAAACACTTGCTGATACGAAAAAAACAGTCTTGAAAATACTGAAAAGCAGTTTGAAACAGCGAAGCAGGAAATTGAAAAGCCGTTTGCCAAAGAGGAAGAACTGAGGGCAAAAACTGTCCGACTTGATGAGCTGAATATCCTGCTCAATATGGATAAAAAGGAAAATGAGATTGTCGGCGGAGAGCCTGATGAGGGCGAGCCAGTCGGCGGCAGAAAGGAGAAATCGTATGAGAGATAAACAGAAAGGCGGTGGTCGATATGCCATTTATCGCACCTGAGTTAATCATTCAGGCGAAGCAGATGGACTTATTAACCTACCTGAGAAATTATGAACCGTATGAGCTGGTTAAGTTTTCAGGTAACACCTATTGCACCAGAACCCACGATAGTTTGAAGATTTCAAACGGGAAATGGATATGGTGGTCGAGAGGTATCGGTGGCAGGAGTGCTTTGGATTATCTGATTAAGGTCAAAGGTTACAGCTTCCTTGAAGCGGTGGAAACCATTATCGGACACACAGCGATTCAGGCTCCGGTCTATGAAAAGCCACAGCCAAAAGAGGAAAATAAACCGCTTCTTCTCCCTGAAAAATGTGCTTCCAACAGAGTGATTACAGAGTATCTTTTCGGGAGAGGAATAGATTTTGAAATCATCAATTACTGTATCTCTAATGACCTTATCTTTGAGAGCCTGCCGTATCACAATGTTGTGTTTGTAGGCTATGACGAGAAGAAAGAGCCGAAATATGCAGCCTACCGTTCCACGAATAAGCGTAGGATTATGGGCGATTGCAGTGGCAGTAAAAAAGATTATTCTTTTCGGCTTGGTAAGGAAAACTTGGAGGAAGTACACCTCTTTGAGTGTGCCATAGACCTGTTATCCTATGCCACACTTGCGAAGCTGAACGGGCAGGATTGGAAAGAAATGAGCTTTGTTTCGCTGTCCGGGGTGTATTCTCCGGCAAAGAAAATTGAGGACAGTAAAGTGCCGATTGCACTGGAAAAGTATCTTGGCAGTAACCCATCTGTCAGGAAAATCCGTATCCATTTTGACAATGATATAGCGGGCAGAAAGGCAGCACAGACCTTAAAAACATTCTGCCGGACAAGTATGAAATCGTTGATGAGCCACCCAAAGCAGGTAAGGACTTCAACGATTTTCTTTGTATGCAGATGGGAATTTACAATAAAAAAATACACGAAAGGAATGAAGAACGATGAATGATTCTAAGATTAAAGTTCTCTTGGTAGAACCGGAAAAGTACCCGAAGGAAATTGTAATCGACGACAGTCTGGAAGCAATGCAGGAGGTTGTCGGCGGGGATATTGAGGAATATATGCCCTTTGATGATGACGTTGCAATCATTTGTAATGAGGAAGGAAAGATGAGAGGACTTCCGCTTAATCGTGCTGTTTATGTGCAGGACAACGATAAGAAAGAGATGGTTGATATTATCTGCGGCAAGTTCTTTATCTGTTATGCACCGCCTGAGAGTGAGAGCTTTCAGAGCTTGCCGGACGATATGATGAAGAAGTATAAGGAACAGTTCAAGTATCCTGAACGCTTTTCTAAGGAAGTGGGCGGCAATATCGTGGCTGAACCTTTTAAGCCGAAATCAAAGGATTATGAGAGATAGTAGCCTGAGAACGGGGCAACCCAGAGGAGATGTTTAATCTTAGCGAGCAGACCATTTGGATAAACACAGTTTTCCAAACGGTAAAAGGCTCGTTAGGGGTTGCCCCTAATACCCCGTGAGAAAGGAGAACTTGATTTGAGAGAGTTATTACTTATCGCTGCTGGGACACTGCTTGGCAGTTGTCTTGGCGTTACGATGATGTGCTTATTTCAGATTAACAAAGATTGCAGAGTAAAGAGAAAGGAAGATACCGATTATGAGAAAGAGAAACATTCAGAAGATTGTACGCTTTAACCGCAAGGAAGCACAGGATTTGGCAGCAAAGGCAAAGAAGGCTTGTCTTTCCGAAGCAGGACTTATCCGTTTGCTTATCAGAGGTTACGAGCCGAAAGAGAAACCCGATGACCGCTTCTATGATGTGATGAGAGAACTGTCCTCTATCGGTAATAACATCAATCAGCTTGCGGCTAAAGCGAATACACTTGGTTTCATTGACGCACCTATGCTGAAGAATGAAGCTGCAAAGTGGAATAAGTTCCAGTCAGAGATTGAGAGAACATATCTTCGTCCAAATCAGAGCGAAATGAAATGGCAGTAACAAAGTTGTGGTCGGTAACAGAAAGGCTCGGTCAGGTCATTGACTATACGACCAATCCCGAAAAGACTTCTGCAAAAATCAAAAGGGAGTTTTCGCCGGAACAGTATCAGGCTCTTGCAGATGTTATTGCTTATGCAAAGGACGAAGAAAAAACAGAGCGAGAATTTTATGTTGAGGGTATCAACTGTAATGTGGCGATTGCCCGTGACCAGTTCATAACGGTTAAGGAACAGTACCAAAAGACAGACGGTATCCAAGCCTATCACGGATATTTGAGTTTCAAGGAAACAGATATATCTGCTGAGATGGCACAGAAAATCGGAATGGAATTTGCAAATGAAGTGTGGGGTAAAAGATTTCAGGTTGTTGTGACAACCCACCTGAACACAAAGCACCTGCATTGCCATTTTGTTATCAACTCTATTTCTTTTGTCGATGGCAAACATTTGTGGGGAGAGGAAAAAGCGTGGTTCAAATTCCGAAAAGTTGCAGACAGAATTTGTGAGAAGTACGGACTTTACTATGACCCGAATCCGAACCGCAGTAAGCAGTCGGATTATCTGACGATGAAAGAAAAGGCAGGTATGCCGACACGCTACTCGGTTGCAAAAGAAGCCATTGATTATGCTATCGACCACAGCAAGACCCTGAAAGAATTTCAGTTTGCTCTCAAGGAAATGGGATATGCCTATAATCTAAGTCCAAGCCGAAAATACTGGACGGTCATTCCAAAGGGATACGATAAGCCGATACGACTGAAAAATCTCGGAGCAGATTATACCAATGACCGGATTGTAGAGCGTATCAAAGAAAATCGTGACAGATGGGCAGAGATTGAGCCGTTCCAGAAGGCAACTTATAAGCCAAGACAGTACCGTATGCAGACCAGAGGGCAGAAGCTGAAAAAGAAAGGCGGGCTTTACGGGCTGGGCTGTATTTGTATTACTGTTACAGACTCGGTTATCTGCCAAGTATAAGAAACAGAATAACGCAAGGCTTCATTATCTTTTGAAAGATGATTTGATGAAGCTCGATAAGATTACTGATGAAGTAAGGCTGCTCGGACGAGAAAATATTTCCACGGACGAACAGCTTTTTTCATATAAGACTTCCTTAGAGGAGCAGATGAAAAATCTGATTGCCGGAAGAACACATCTCCGAAAAAAGATAAGAACAAATATTGATGATGGTCAGCTTCAGGCGGCAAAAGATGAAATCGCTTCTATCAATGGAGAATTGAAAAAACTCCGACGGGAAGTAAAACTCTGCGAGGATATTGCGGAGAGGTCAAAGGTTATGGAAGAAAACCTTGAGCATATCGAAACAGAGGAACAAAAACAGCAGAGAAAGGAGAAATCACGCTATGAACAACGGTGGTGACGCAGCAGAGCAGGTCGTTAGGCTTTCGCTTGAAGGATTTGAAGTCGCTGCAAGATTAAGCGGTTCGGCGGCGAAGAATATCGCATTGCTTTTGGTATCGGTTCTGAAGCAGGAACAAAAGACGAAGGGTAAAGCAAGGCTTACCAATATGATTAAGTCAGGCAAGGAGCTGAAAGTCTTTTCCATTCCGCAAAAGGATTTGAAGAAGTTTACCGAACAGGCAAAACGCTATGGTGTTCTTTATTGTGTCCTCAGAGATAAGAACACAAAGGGAGAGAACGCTCCGGTAGATATTATCGCAAGAGCAGAGGACGCTTCTAAAATTCAGCGTATCGTTGAAAGATTTGAACTTGGCAAAGTGGATAAGGCTTCGATTGTCAGTGAAGCAGAGAAAGCTATCGCAGACCGTGAAGCGGTTGAAAAAGAAAAGCCGACTAAATCCAAGAGTGAAATCATTATGGAAGAAGCGGTCAGAAATCCAATGCAGAAAGAGGAGCGAGCAAACGCAAACCCCTCAGTCGCCAAAACAGACAAAAGCCCTCTGTCAAGGCAAAACTTAGAGCCGGTAGAAACGCAATCTGATAAGGGTGTTGCAAAGCCAGTGGAAAAGCCATCGGTCAAAGAGAAACTTGACCGTTACAAGGCACAGGCAAAACAGCAAAAAGAAGCAGAGCGTAAAGAGCCGGAGGTTAAGAAAGACGGCAAGAAGCCGCAGCAGAAAAACGGTCAGACAGTACACCGTCAGCCGAAGAAAAAACCCAAAACAAAAGAGAGGTAATTCACTATGACAAATGATTTCAAACCCGCAAAGGCTGGCGGTAATCAGCCAAGATTATCCAAAGAGGAGTATGCAGAAAAGAAGCGAGCAGAAAAAGAAAAGTCTATCAGATGATTGATGATGCTTCCCGTGAGATTGTGAGTGACCCTGAGAAGTTCAAGAACTTTCTTGATACGCAGAGTCGAATGGACAGATATTCCGCAGCAAATGCTCTCCTTATTTACAGTCAGTATCCGCAGGCGACACAGCTTAAAGATTTTGATGATTGGGGTAAGGACAATGTGAAGATTACCAAAGGGGCAAAGAGTATTTCTATCCTTGAACCAGTGGAATACACAAGAGCAGATGGTTCTCCGGGTATTTCCTACAATGTCAAAAAGGTATTTGATGTTACGCAGACAAATGGAAGAAAAGCTCCGGCAGTATCAGCAAACCGTGACCCGAAAGCACTTATTACGACAATGCTTGATGTATCTCCGGTAGAGGTTGCGGCAACCGATGAACTTCCGTATCCGAACATGGCAGCTTTCTATAATAATGAAAAGCAGACCTTGTATGTGAAGCGTAATGTGGGCGACAGCGTAGCAGTTGCTCAGTGTGTCGCTCAGGAACTTGGACACGCACAGCTTTCCATCAACAGCGAAAGTTACAGCCGCAGGGATATGGGCTTTCAGGCAGTGTGTATCGGATATATGATTTGCAAGAAGTATGGCGTAGATACACAGAATTTTGCAATTAACCGCATTCCGGAGGGACTGGCTTCCAAAGAGCCGAAAGAAATTCGTGCGGAGCTTTCCAAGACACGAAATGCAATGGCAGAAATTCACAGTCATATCTCTGATGAAATGTTCCGCAAGAAGCAGGAGCGTTCAAAGGACTATGAGAGATAACGGAGGGCAGATATGGAAAAAGAAAAACTCTACCACGTTGCTTTGGACGATTACGAACACGGTGTTGTCATTCGCTCCTTAAACGATGAGAAAACAAAGTTGATGGAGGAAGGCAAGTCCGCAGACGCAGTAGACGACCTGCTTGTAAAAGTCGGAAATGCCCCATTGAAAAAGTTCAAAGTGATTGAAAGGAAACGCTCAGATGAAGCGAGATAATGACAGGCAGACTGCCATTATTTTATCCATTGTCGGTATCGTTCCGGTCATATGGCTGGCACTTCTGATTGCACCTTCCATAAGCGGAGGATTGCCGGAGATAGCAGCCAATCTTGCGACACTCTTTGATAATCCATTTTCCATAAAATTATGTGGGGACAGCCTGAAAACTGTCCTCATTTTACTTTTGTGCTATGGAATGGGTATCGGGATTTATTTCTCAACAAGAAAGAATTACCGCAGACGAGAGGAACACGGTTCTGCCAAATGGGGCAATGTCAGAGCCATTGATAAAAAGTACCGACAAAAGCCGCTGTCAGAAAATAAGCTGATGACTCAGAATGTGTGCATTGGACTTAATGCCAAGAAGCACAGACGAAATCTGAATACGCTTGTGTGCGGTGGCTCCGGTGCAGGTAAGACGAGGTTTTATGCAAAGCCTAATATTATGAATGCTGCAAGAAACAGCTATGTGATATTAGACCCGAAAGGGGAAATCCTGCGAGATACGGGACATCTTCTTGAGAAGAAAGGTTACGAAGTGCGTGTGCTTGATTTGATTTCAATGGAGAAAAGCCATTGTTACAATCCTTTTGTTTATTTGCAGAATGACAATGATGTGCAGAAGCTCGTAACCAATCTTTTTAAGAGTACCACTCCGAAAGGTTCACAGAGCAATGACCCATTTTGGGATACGGCAGCGTCAATGCTTCTGCTTGCACTTGTATTTTATCTGCATTATGAAGCACCGCCGGAAGAACAGAATTTTGCAATGGTAATGGAAATGCTCAGAGCCGGGGCGATTGAGGACGAGGACGACCCAAGTCCTTCTCCGCTTGATAATCTGTTTTCAGATTTGATGATAGATAATCCTGACCACATTGCTTTGAAGTATTACCACTCTTATCATTCCGGTTCTTCCAAAACATTAAAATCCATACAGATAACCCTTGCAGCAAGGCTTGAAAAGTTCAACTTGGAGAGTCTTGCTGCTCTTACTTCTGCCGATGAACTGGATTTGCAGTCACTCGGAGAGAAAAAGGTGGCTCTGTTTGCACTGATACCGGATAACGATTCCAGTTTCAACTTCTTGGTATCCATTCTTTACACACAGCTCTTTCAGCAGTTGTTTTATGCAGCCGACCATATCCACGGCGGCTGTTTGCCGATGCCTGTTCATTTTATGATGGACGAATTTGCCAATGTTTCACTGCCGGACGACTTCGACAAGATACTGTCGGTTATGCGTTCCCGTGGGGTATCGGTAAGCATCATCTTACAGAACTTGGCACAGCTTAAAGCCTTGTTTGAAAAACAGTGGGAGAGCATTGTGGGTAACTGCGATGAATTTCTTTACCTTGGTGGAAATGAGCAGTCAACCCATAAATATGTGTCGGAGCTGTTGGGCAAGGAAACCATTGATACCAACACGTTCGGAAAGAGTACCGGAAGAAGCGGTAATTATTCCACCAACTATCAGATTAGCGGCAGAGAGTTACTTACCCCTGATGAGGTGCGTATGCTCGATAATCAGTACGCTATTTTATTCATCCGTGGGGAAAGACCCATTATGGATTTCAAATATGACATTATGAAACACCCGAATGTGGCACTTACCACAGACGGAAAGGCAAGTCCTTATAAGCATGGAGAAGTCACAAAAGATATTGCTTCGATTGCCATTTGGGACATTGACCCTGCAACACTTCCTGAAAAGGAAATGGAAGAAACGAACTGGGAACTTCTTTCCGATGAGGAGATGGAAGCTCTGTTCATAAACAATCAAACAAATTAAATTTTGGAGGTATTCAACTATGACTATTTTTAAGAAAAAAGCAACTGACATTCAGGAAACGAAGAAACTGCCTATGACCGGAAAGGTTAAGAAAGGCTTCCGTGCTTACTGCACAATGGTCATTGTCGGTGCGTTGGCACTTGGAATGACAACGACTGCATTTGCAGCGAATGACCCGCTTACCGTAGTCAATAATCTGTCCGATTTTATCTTCGGACTTATCCGTGCCATCGGTATGATTTTGCTTGGCTTTGGTATCGTGCAGGTCGGTCTTTCACTCAAATCTCACGACCCTTCTCAGAGAGCTAATGGCTTCCTGACTCTTGCGGGTGGTGTCATTATCACTTTTGCGAAAGAAATCCTTACTCTTATCACAGGCTAAGATAAGAGTTACACAGTTATCGAGGGGTGTGCCAAGTTAAGGTACACCTCTTAATTGTAAGGAGGTGCTTTGAATGAGTGATAACTGGGTAGTTCAAAATCTTGAAAATGCCCTTGAAACTTGGAATGAAAAACTGTCGGAAATATGGACGCTCATCACAACTACACCGCAGAACTTTAAGGGCGGGAATATCTGGAAGGTTATCGTTGACATCAATGGTGCGGTTCAGGCTATCGGGCTTGCCTTACTTGTATTGTTTTTTGTGATAGGTATGGTAAAGACCTGCGGAAGTTTTACAGATGTGAAGAAACCGGAACACGCTTTAAAACTCTTTGTTCGTTTTGCACTGGCGAAAGGTGTTATCACATACGGAATGGAGCTTATGCTTGCACTATTTAATATCGTGCAAGGTACAATTTCAACCATTATGAATGCTGCCGGATTTGGAACTCCGGAACAGACGACTTTGCCCGCAGAGATGGTAACGACCATAGAGGATTGCGGATTTTTCGAGAGTATTCCCTTGTGGGCGGTAACGCTTATCGGAGGATTATTTATCACAGTGCTTTCGTTCATTCTGATAATGACAGTGTATGGACGATTTTTCAAACTTTATATGTACACAGCACTTGCACCGATACCACTTTCCACATTTGCAGGAGAACCGACACAGAATGTAGGCAAGAGTTTTATCAAGAGCTATTGTGCCGTTCTGCTTGAAGGGGCAGTCATTGTACTTGCTTGTATTATTTTCTCCGTATTTGCTTCATCGCCGCCAGTAGTGAATCCTGACGCAGCAGCAGTTACGCAAGTGTGGGCATATATTGGGGAATTGGTATTTAATATGCTTGTTCTTGTCGGTGCAGTAAAAATGTCTGACCGTATTATCCGAGAGATGATGGGACTTTAAGGAGAGATTTTGAGATGAACCAAAGAGATTGTAAGAAATGTGTTTACTATGGCGGTAAACGAAAAGGCAAAGTCTTTTGCCTGAATGATAAATGCGTGAGGGGGAAAGACCGAAACCGCAGGAAAGGAAACAGATATGGAAGTAAAAATTAACCGAGAAATCAGAAATTATACAGAGTCAATGTTTTTTGGACTGTCGCTCAGACAGTTCATTTTTTTCTGTTCTCGCTTGTGGCGTTGCGGTAGGACTGTATTTCTTGCTCAGACCGTATGTTGGCACGGAAACCGTATCGTGGGTGTGCATTTTGGGTGCTGCACCGTTTGCGGCACTGGGCTTTGTGAAGTACAACGGTATGACCGCAGAGAAAAAAAGCAATCTATGCGTGGATAAAATCGGAGTTTTTGATGCCGAAGAAGCTGGTGTTTCACTCCACCAATGTGTATTACGAACTGATGAAGCCAAGCATTGAACAGAAACAGAAGGAGGTATTGAAGTCAAATGATTAAGACTCTTACAAAAATTTTGTTTAAGCAGGATAAAAAAAAAAAATTTGTTGTACCGAAAGGGGTGCAGGACGTGATTCCCGTAGCAGCTATCTTTGATGATGGCATTTTCAAAGTGGGAAAGGATAAATATTCAAAAACCTACCGCTTTACGGATATTAACTATGCAGTGGCGAGCCGTGAGGATAAGGAAGCGATGTTCCTTGAATATTCCGAACTTCTGAACTCTCTTGACAGTGGTGCAACGACAAAAATCACAATCAATAATCGTCGGCTCAACAGACTGGATTTTGAGCAGACAATCCTTATTCCGACAACCGGAGATAATCTGGACGAGTATCGAGAGGAATATAACAAAATGCTTCTTGATAAGGCAACGGGTGCAAACTCCATTGTTCAGGATAAGTATATTACCATTTCCATCAATAAAAAGAGCGTGGAGGATGCAAGAACATATTTTGCCCGTGTCGGTGCAGATTTGATTGCTCACTTCGGCAGGCTTGGAAGTAAGTGTGTGGAACTGGAAACAGACGAAAGACTTCGTATTTTCCACGACTTCTATCGTGTGGGAGACGAAAGTTCTTTTCACTTTGATATTAAGGAAACAAGAAAAAAAAAAAAGGGACACGATTTTAAGGACTATATTTGCCCTGACACAATGGAATTTGAAAAGGACTATTTCAAGATGGGAAAACGTTATGGAAGAGTCCTTTTTTTCGTGAATATGCGTCCTATATCAAGGACAGTATGGTAGCGGAACTTACGGATATGAACAGAAATCTGATGATGTCCATTGATATTGTTCCCGTTCCAACTGATGAAGCAGTAAAGGAAGCAGAGAACCGTCTGCTTGGTGTGGAAACCAATATCACAAACTGGCAGCGTAGGCAGAATGCCAATAACAACTTCTCTGCAACTGTTCCGTATGATATGGAGCAGCAGAAGAAAGAAATGAAAGAGTTCCTCGATGACCTTACGACCCGTGACCAAAGAATGATGTTCGCTGTTATCACAATGGTTATTACGGCAGACAGTAAGGAACAGCTTGAGAATGATACGGAAGCGTTGCTTACCACAGCAAGAAAACATCTTTGCCAGTTTGCAACACTGAGATTTCAGCAGGTAGATGGACTCAATACGGTAATGCCGTTTGGAACAAGAAAGATTGACGCTTTCAGAACACTTACCACAGAGAGTCTTTCGGTATTTATCCCATTCAGGGTGCAGGATATTTTCCACGAAAACGGTATCTATTACGGTCAGAATGTTATCAGCAAAAATATGATTATCGCAGACCGTAAGCAGCTTTTGAATGGTAACTCCTTTATTCTCGGTGTATCTGGTGGCGGTAAGTCATTTGCGGCAAAGGGAGAAATCATCAATCAGGTGCTTTCTTCAGACGCAGATATTATCATCATCGACCCTGAGCGAGAGTATTCACAGCTTGTCAATGCAATGGGCGGAGAGGTAATCAATATTTCTGCTACTTCCGACAATCACATCAATGCAATGGATATGAATAAGGATTACGGCGACGGTGCAAACCCTGTCATTTTGAAATCCGAGTTCATTATGTCCCTTTGTGAACAGCTTATCGGAGGAACAAATCTCGGAGCGAAGCAGAAGTCTATCATTGACCGTTGCACGGCAAGCGTGTACCGCAGTTATCAGCAGAATGACTATCAGGGACATATACCGACCTTGCAGGATTTCAGGGCAGAACTTTTGCAGCAGGACGAACCGGAAGCAAAGGAACTGGCACTTGCCATTGAGCTTTTCACACACGGTTCTCTGAATACTTTTGCAAAGCAGACGAATGTGGATACCAATAACCGCCTTATCTGCTATGACATTCTTGACTTGGGTAAACAGCTTATGCCGATTGGTATGCTTGTTGTCCTTGACTCTATCCTGAACCGTATCACACAGAACCGTGCAAAGGGTAAGAATACCTTTATCTTCATTGATGAAATTTATCTTCTGTTCCAGCACGAATACTCTGCAAACTTCCTCTTTACCTTGTGGAAGCGTGTGAGAAAATACGGTGCATACGCAAGTGGAATCACTCAGAATGTCGATGACCTTTTGCAGAGCCACACAGCGAGAACAATGCTTGCAAACTCAGAGTTCATCATTATGCTGAATCAGGCTTCCACAGACAGGCTTGAGCTTGCAAAACTTCTGAATATTTCCGACCTCCAGATGTCCTATATCACGAACGTGGAAGCAGGACACGGACTTATCAAGGTGGGAAGTTCGCTTGTACCGTTTGCAAACAAATTCCCTAAGAACACGAAACTTTATAAACTGATGACAACCAAGCCGGGCGAAGCATAAGGAGGGATTTATAATGTCTAAGATTCAATTTCGCAATGCTGCACACAGAGATTTTGTATTGGAAAATCTGGATAAGTGCAAAGTCAACGACTGCTATCACAGAGCATTTTTCTATGTGATGGGTATTTCAGAAGAAACGAGAATGAACATCGGAAAGATGTTTGATTTTAAGAGGGACTGCATCATACCGGAAGGTATGCACGGCGGTTGGCAGACAAGTGGCACAGTCAAGGTCTGCCACCTTGCCTTTAATCTTTGGAATGGATTTACGGAAGAAGGCAGGGAAAATCTCTATACACCGGAGGAACTGTTCTGTTGCGGATATGCTCCGTATTTTATGGAGGGTATCAAGTTGAGGTATCCGGAGTATTGCAGAGATTTGACTCCACCTAAGAGAAACGATATGGAAAGGTAAGAGAAAATGAGCAGAAAAAAATCTATATTATTATTGCGATGGTGTTTACGGTAGTGTTGTCTGTAAGCACCTTCTTTATTATTCGTAATCACATTGACTCTGCCAAGCAGAATGAAGTCTATGATAACCTTGCGGAGATTGTGGAGGACGAGCCGCCAAAGGAAAATGAGGGCGTGATGTTTTCGGAATATAAGGACTATCTTGCTGAAATATCTTTGAACTCTATCGGCAGAATGAGGATATGGTGGGTTGGATAAAGGTTGAGGATACCAATATCAATTATCCGGTCGTACAGTCTGTAAATGAGCCGAACTTCTACCTGAAGCACAAGTTTGATAAGACCTATTCCGCTTATGGCTGTCCATATGTGCAGGAAAATTGTGATGTGCAGAAACCTTCAGACAACATCATTATTTACGGACACCACATGAATGACGGTTCTATGTTTACGGGACTGATGAAGTACAGAAACAAGAGCTTTTGGGAAGGTCATAAGACGATTACCTTTGATACACTGACGGACAGACACCAGTATGAAGTGATTGCAGTCTTTAAGACAGTTGTTTATACAAACAGCTCCGACAGCTTTAAGTATTATGAGTTTACGGACGCAGAAAATGCGGCAGAGTTTGATGCGTATGTTGCCAAGTGCAAGGAACTTTCTTTGTATGATACCGGAGTATCGGCAGAGTATGGCGACAAGCTTATTTCTCTTTCTACTTGTGAATATTCAAGAAACAATGGCAGGCTTGTTGTTGTCGCTAAGAGAGTGGATTAAACCCCACTCTCTATTATTTTTCGAGAAAGGAGGAAACCGATGGCTGATATAAAAACAAGAGATACAAGCAAAGGTACAATCAAGACCATAAATAAGGCAGCAGTTGCCACGGAGCGAATGAAGAAAGCCTATGTGATGACGAAAGATAAGGCAGAACATTCCACCAATGCTTCGGAAAATTCCGCAGAGGAATATGCTTCCGATAAAATCGAAGCGGCAACGGATAGGACTGTTCACGAAACAGCATACCGTGCGGATAAAGTCGGCAGATGGGGGATGTGCGTGAAACAAGACAGAATTATCAGAAAGCCAAAACGGGAATTGAGAATTTCAAGACCAAGCGTGCAGAGAAACAGCTTCAGAAACAATCGGTCAATCCTGTCGGAAAACAGAGCATCCGAACTATGGAGCGTACGGAGAAAACAATTAAACAGTCTGCAAGGTCGGCAGGAAATACGACAGTCAAGACCGTATCGAAAGGTGCAACCAATACTGTTCAGAGGTCGGTTAAGACCGCAGAACAAACGGCAAAGACTTCTATTAAGACCACAAGAAGCTGCCATTATAGCACAGAAAACAGCAAAAACAACAGCCAAAGCAACACAGAAAGCGGCTCAGACGGCAAAGAAAGCGGCGAAAGCCACAGCAGATACCGTCAAAGCTACAGCGAAAGCTACTGTTGCGACAGTCAAAGCGATTCTTGCAGGGACAAAAGCACTTGTAGCAGCAATCGCCGCAGGAGGTTGGATAGCGGTGCTGATTATTATGATTGTCGTGTTGTTCGGTGCTGCCGTAGCAATGTTCGGAGGAGGAAGTGACAGTAATTCCTATACTCCGGTAAGTGCAGAGGTAGAAGCCTATGAACCCATCATACAGAAGTATGCCAAAGAGTACGGCATTCCTGAGTATGTAGAACTTATCAAGGCGGTTATGATGCAGGAAAGCGGTGGCAGAGGACTTGACCCTATGCAGGCAGCAGAAGGAAGTTTCAATACAAGTATCCGCACGAACCTAATGGAATTAAAGACCCTGAATATTCTATCCAATGTGGTGTTCAGGAATTGAAAGCGGCTCTTACCTCGGCAGAGGTGGAAAGCCCGATTGATATGGAGCATATCAAACTTGCCTGCAAGGCTACAACTTCGGTAATGGGTATATTTCTTGGGCAAAAACAAAGTATGGCGGTTATTCTTATGCCAATGCAGTGGAGTTTTCCACTCAGCAGGCACAAAGGCTTGGTTGGGACAGTTATGGAGATACCCAATATCCGGCTCACGTTCTGAGATACTATCCGTATGGGCGAGCCTTTACTGCCGGAGGTAATCAGGCGATTGTTGAGGTTGCCTTGACACAGCTAGGCAATCAGGGCGGACAACCTTACTGGAGTTGGTACGGCTTTAATAGTCGAGTGGAATGGTGTGCCTGCTTCGTATCTTGGTGTGCTGACCAATGCGGGTATATTGAAGCGGACTTGTTCCGAAATTTGCAGGTTGCGTGGATGGTGCAAACTGGTTTAAGTCAAATGGGAAATGGCAAGACCGCACTTATGAACCAAAGGTAGGAGATATTATCTTCTTTGATTGGGAAGGCGACGGTACAACAGACCACGTTGGTATCGTAGAGAAGTGTGAGAATGGCACAGTTTATACCGTAGAGGGCAACTCAGGCGACGCCTGCAAGCAAAGACAGTACGCAGTCGGAAGCAGCAATATCTATGGATACGGTATTCCGGCATATTAAAAATTCCAGACGATGTCTGGAAAATTGAAAAAAAGATGGCTGCTCAGTTGAGTAGCCATCGGGTACATTATGAGAAATCGGTTGTTTCTCTGTTATTCAGGAAAATATGGTGTGTATGATAAGTGAAGCTGAAAAAGCATATCGGCATTTTCTTTACTGCCGTCTAAAAAGAAATATCATCGGCAAGGATAAAAAGAATTGCTAACAGCTTCTTGATATATCCAGGTGTAGCAGGCATAATCTACATAGATGTTGGCGATATATCCCTCGGCAAATTCTATCAGGTCAGCGTCAATTTCAAAGCTATTGGATAGTTCGTAAACGGTTTTGATAAATTTATCCTTATCAGCAATTCGCTCTTTACTTGGAACACTTCTGCGGTTCTTCTGTATAAATTTCAAAAAATCATCGGCTTCTGAAAAGTCGGGAGTGACTGAGCTGTCAGTTCCCAAATCTGTTTTGTAATCCTCAAATTTCTCTTTTTCAAACCGATTACTGAATATTATCTTTTGTTCGTCCATTCCTTTTTACCCCTAAGTTTATTCTTTGGAGATTGTTTAACTTGGCTCTTGGGTTGTGATTTGTCTTTCGCCATTAACAATCGTGAATTACTACTTTTATAGTATAACATAAAAATAGTTGGGAATCATCACTAATAGTTGGTTTGGCTTCCTTTGAGTGCGTGTGATTTGAAATCGACTTACCCTATACTATTAGTTATGGAAACACACTAAGGGAGGTGATGTGATGAAGCTCGATACAATCGGCAAGAATATAAGAAAGTTCCGACTTGCGAGGAAATTACGCCAAGAAGATTTGGCTGAGAAAACAGATTTGACAACAAATTATATTGGTATGGTTGAGCGTGGAGAGAAAATTCCGTCACTCGAAACTTTCATAAAGATAGTAAATGCTTTAGGTGTATCATCGGATATGGTTCTTACAGATGTTCTGGAAACGGGATATACAGTCAAGAACTCAATGCTGAATGAGAAGCTTGAAAAACTTGCCCCTGAAGATAGAAACAGAATTTATGAAGTCATAGATACACTTGTGAAGCAGTCAAAGCAAATACTTCCATAAAACACAGAAGTTCGTCCTAATCGACGAGCTTTCTTTTTTTCAGTATAAAAAATTTCAGCTATCGACAAATTTTCGGGACTTCGACAGAGAGAATATGCTATAACAACAACTGTCAGTGATAGACACATACTAATAGACATAGGAGGAAGTAAACGTGAACGACATTTTCAGACAAATAGCAAAAGAAAATGGAACAACCGAAAAAGCAGTAAAAGAGGAAATGCAGTTTGCCATTCGGGAAGCAATGAAAAGTGCTGAACCGGAAGCAATAGCTTTTTGGAAAGCAGTTGCACCGGACGGAAAAGAGCCGCCGATAGAAAAGGTCATAGCAATGATTGCATTGAATGTTAATAATAGAATGTATAATTGAGGTGCTTCGGCATCTCATTTTTATTATTCTTTAGAAGAGTTGCATTAGGTGTTTGCAAAAAGTGACACCTTAGTGTCTGAAAGGTTACATTTCTGTCCGGAATCTTGAAATGCCTGAAAATTTAATATATAATGTTAGATGATTAACTGTAACGAAGAAGAATTATAAGATGAAGAGGTGTTACTGATGAAGATATGCTATAACAAACTTCAAAAACTTATGATTGACAATCAAATGAAAAGACAGGATTTAATGCGTGCAGCCGAAATCACATCATACGCTGCAACGAAGATAAATAAGAATGAGCCAGTATCTCTTGAAGTATTGATGAGGATATGTCAGGTATTTCATTGTGACATCGGAGATATATGCGAAGTTATTTTAGATGAAGATTAAAACACGGAGGTAATTATAGATGGCAAGGGCTGCTAAACCAAAGAAAGAAATATCAATGGAAGAAGCACTTTGGAAAAGTGCTGATAAACTGAGAGGTTCTGTTGAGCCTGCGGAGTATAAGCACGTTGTTCTGAGTTTATTCTTCCTTAAATTTGCTAGTGACAAGTTTGAGGAATGCCGTAATAAGATTATTGCTACACATGGCGAAAAGTATGCGGATATGAAGCCGTTTTATACTCAGGAAAATGTATTCTATCTTCCTGAAGAAAGCCGTTGGAAGTACATTATTGAAAATGCAAAGCAGGACGATATTGCCCTGAAGATAGATACAGCACTTTATACGATTGAAAAGAACAACCCGGCACTGAAAGGTGCTTTGCCGGATAACTATTACTCCCGCTTACATATTGATACTGCAAAGTTAGCTTCTTTGCTTGATGAAATCAATCGTATCAATACAGATGATAAAGAGAACGACATTATAGGTCGTGTATATGAGTATTTCCTTAGTAAGTTCGCTCTTGCAGAAGGAAAAGGTAAAGGAGAGTTCTACACACCAAAGTGTATTGTAAACCTGATTGCCGAAATGCTTGAGCCTTACGATGGAATACTTTATGACCCTTGTTGCGGTTCGGGTGGTATGTTTGTGCAGTCCATCAAGTTCGTAGAAGCACACAGCGGTAATAAAAAGAAAGTGTCTATTTACGGTCAGGAATACACAAATACCACTTTCAAACTGGCAAAAATGAACTTAGCTATCCGTGGTATTTCTGCAAATCTTGGAGAGATGGCAGCCAATACATTTACCAACGACCAGCACAAAGACCTTAAAGCAGATTTCATTATGGCAAACCCGCCTTTCAATCAGAAGCAGTGGAGAGCCGAGAATGAGCTTGTAGACGACCCTCGTTGGAACGGCTATGAAGTTCCACCAACAAGTAATGCAAACTATGGTTGGATACTGAATATTGTTTCTAAACTTTCACAAAACGGTGTGGCAGGTTTCCTGCTTGCCAATGGTGCATTATCTGATGATGGTACAGAGCTGAAAATCAGGCAGCAGCTTATAGAAAATCACTTGGTAGAAGCGATTATTATTCTTCCGAGAAACCTTTTCTACACCACTGACATCAGCGTTACCCTTTGGGTACTCAATAAGAATAAAAAGGCTCGTGTTGTGGAACAGAACGGAAAGCTCAAACGCTATCGTGACCGAGAAGATGAAATACTCTTTATGGATTTACGACAGATGGGCAGTCCTTATGAGAAGAAGTACATTGAATTGACAGAGGAAGATAGAGCCAAAGTTACAAGTGTATATCATAACTGGCAGCAGGAAGGCTATGAGGAAACTTATGAGAATGTGCCGGAGTTTTGCTATTCTGCTTCTTTTGAAGAAGTAAAAGAAAAAGGATTTACTCTTGTACCAAGCAGATATATTGAGTTTGTCAACCGTGATGAGAACATCGACTTTGATACCAAAATGAAATCATTGCAGGGAGAACTCAAAGAACTTCTTGCTCAAGAGGAAAAATCCAAATCAGATTTGCTTGCTGTATTTAAGGAGTTGGGATATGAAATCGAATTATGATATTTTAGGAAACCATATCCGACTGATTGATACTCGGAACAGAGAAAGCATAACAGACAGAGTTTTGGGAATTAACATAGACAAGTTCTTTATGCCGTCGGTTGCAAATGTCATTGGTACGGATTTGAGTAAATATAAACTGATAACAAAAGGAAAGTTTGCGTGTAATCCAATGCACGTTGGTCGTGATGAACGACTTCCGGTTGCATTGTATGATGAAGAAGAACCTGCTATTGTTTCTCCGGCGTATTTTATGTTTGAGGTAGTAGATAACAGCATTTTGAATGAAGATTATCTGATGATGTGGTTTCGCAGACCGGAATTTGACCGTATTTGTTGGTTACATACTGACGGAAGTGTTCGTGGTGGGATTACTTGGGACGATATTTGCAGACTGGAATTGCCTATCCCGCCTATTGAAAAACAGCTTGAAATAGTGAACAGTTATAAGGCAATTACGGAGAGAATTGCTTTAAAGCAGAAGATAAATGATAATTTAGACGATACTGCTCAAACATTGTATCAAAAAAATGTTTTTTTCAGTCATTTAAATCTGACAGATAAATCTTATTGAAACAAGATTTACTTTTGAAAAAATCAAACCGTAAATTTTTTGTGGAAACAAAATCTGGTTCTTTCCAACTGAATCTGACTGAAACAACGAAATAAACCTGGGAGAACGGAACAATTTCATTTCATGAAAAAATCAGGCTGAAGTCCATGAATATTAAATTTCAAACGGAAAATTCAAATTTCAAAGATTAAAGTTGGTAAAAGCTCCAATTAAAATTGGTAAAAAATGGAAATGATTTACATGTTTTAATGTTGGTTGGCGCAACTGTTGGACACATAAACCAACATGCATCGCTCTATTAAGCAAGACCAAAAAAAAGCTTGCTTTTTGAATTAATTAACAATGTTGTTGTATTTTATTTGCTCAAAAATCTAAATTATGATGGCTTTGTTGGTGGTAGTGCAGTTCCTACATTAAATCGAAAAGTAATAACTTCATTGAAACATGGAATAAATTTCCCACCTTCGTCTGAAATAAGAAATGAAACCTTTTCTTCAAAAGGTTGAAAATTTTATTTAATTTTTTTCAAAATCTTTCAAAATTTTGTTATAAAACTGTTTTGAATTGCAAAAAATAATTTTAAACAATTGTCAAGCCGCTAAATTATCATTTACAATAGAACTCCCATCAGTGGCGGGAGTTAAAACAAGGGACTGCCACTGGTAGTCGTTCTCTTAAAAAAGAAAAGGAGAATTGACTATGAAACAGAACCTAATTACTGATGTTATTCAAGGAATGTTACCTTACCTGAATAACGCACAGACAGAAAGATTGCAAGAGGTGTTGCAGTATACACTTTTTGATTATGAGGTAACAAAGATAGAAAGAGATGAGGAACTTTCAGAACAGAATTTAGTAGAATCTTTCCTATCGGCAAAGCGTATTGAAGGCTGTTCGGAGAAAACTCTGAAATACTATAATGCAACGATACAATCAATGCTTGATGGTATTGGAAAGAGTATCAAATATATCGTAACTGACGACATTCGTTGCTATTTGACAGAGTATCAGGCTAAGAAAAAATCAAGTAAGGTTACGATAGATAATATAAGACGAATACTTTCCAGTTTTTTCTCTTGGCTTGAGGACGAGGATTATATTTTGAAAAGTCCGGTCAGGCGAATACATAAGGTTAAGACCGGAACAACATTAAGGAAACTTACTCTGATGAAGCACTTGAATTGATGAGGGATAATTGCAAGGAACTCAGGGACTTGGCGATGATTGATATGCTTGCCTCAACGGGTATGCGTGTCGGAGAAATGGTGTTGCTAAATCGTGAGGATATAGATTTTAACGAAAGAGAATGTGTTGTTCGGCAAAGGCGATAAGGAGCGAATAGTTTATTTTGATGCAAGAACAAAAATACATTTGCAGAACTACTTGAACAGCCGAAAGGACGATAATCCGGCACTTTTTGTATCATTACAATTTCCGCATAATCGAATGAATATCGGAGGTATTGAAGTGAGATTACGACAGCTTGGAAAACGCTTGGGATTAAATAAGGTACACCCTCATAAATTCAGGCGAACACTTGCAACAATGGCAATAGACAAAGGAATGCCAATAGAGCAGCTTCAGCAGCTCTTGGGGCATAGAAGAATAGATACGACATTGCAATATGCAATGGTCAAGCAGAGCAATGTGAAAATTGCTCATAGAAAATACATTGGTTAAGGTGGTAGGAATGGAAAAAGGATATAAGATATTAGGCAATTACATTCGACTTGTGGACGAGCGTAATAAGAATTTAGCCGTAACAAAGTTGCTTGGCGTAAGTATAAGTAAAAAATTTATTCCTTCAATCGCAAATATTGTAGGAACTGATTTATCGAATTATAAGATAGTCAGAACGGGACAGTTTGCATACGGACCCGTTACTTCACGAAATGGAGAGAAAATTTCTATTGCTTATTTAGATGAAGAAGATTGTATCATTTCAAGCTCTTATACAGTTTTTGAAGTTGAAAATAAAGAGGAACTTGACCCTGAATATCTTATGCTTTGGTTCAGCCGACCAGAATTTGACCGTTATGCAAGGTATAAGTCACACGGAAGCGTAAGAGAGATTTTCGATTGGAATGAGCTTTGTATGGTGGAACTTCCAGTACCAGATATTGAAAAGCAGAGAAAAATAGTGAAAGCCTACAAGACGATAACCGATAGAATAGATTTGAAACAGAAGATAAATGATAATTTAGCGGCTTGACATTGTTCAAAAAAACGTGTTTTTTCTGCAATTCTTGCAGTTTTTTGTGTTTCAAAAGATTTTCTTTGCATTTTTTTTCAATAAATAAAACTCAGAACAACCTTTTTTATGTTAAGAAAAGAAGTTCTGTAATTCATTTTGGGGTACCATTAGAATTGCTCATTCCATTTCTTTGAATCGTTTGATAACGGTGTATGAACTGCATCAGCTTTTGAAATGCCAATCAAAGCCATCATAATTTAGATTTTTGAGCAAATAAAATACCCACAACGGTTGGCCTTAACAATCATAAATTTGTTTTTACATAGAAGCAGTTTGTTTATGTGTCCAACAGTTGCAAAGATGATTTCCGTTTGAAGCGGTTTTTGAGCGCAATATTATTATGGAACTTCGTCCCATTACAATAACAGGAGCTTCAGCAGTAAATTCATCATGATACCCAATTGTTCCAGTTGAACCTGCAACGGGATATTTACCACCAGTCATTTCAGTTCGAGGTAAATCATGCCCCCTTTGTAGTTGCAACACATCGCCAACAGTGCCTTGTTTCCAAGAAGATTTATCTGAGTTGGACTCAAAATATTTTTGATACAATGTTTGAGCAGTATCGTCTAAATTATCATTTACAAGGAGGAACCTATGTCATTAGCAGATATAATTCAGATTATAATCGGAGTATTGTCACTGGTGGCAACAATAGCAGTTTCTTTTTTGATTTATTGGTTGCAATCACGACATGAAAAGGAAATACAGAAATTGCAATGCGAAAAGGAACGTATAGCATTGCAAGAAAAAGCTCGACTTTTTCTAATTGATAATCAAGAGGAAAGAGATTATTTGCCGTGGTGTATTATAGCAGCTAATCTATATCCGCTTGAAAAGCATACAAGGAAAATTTATTCGGAATACTGCCGGTGTTCTGAAGAATTACAAAATGAGATATTAAATCAAGCCGGATATAAGATTAAACAATTTACGGGAAAGTATTGGTTACAGGGATGTATAGATAAACTTCAGCAAGATATAGAGAAATATAATTTGGGAAGGGATTATTTGTATGATGGAGCAAAATATTTTCATCGAAGCTATGATAGATACCGAGAATTAGAATGGAACGGCACTCCTAATATCTTTGAACCTATAAACAAAGAAAATCGTCTGATGATGATTTTGAATGTGGCTCAAATATCTATTGGAGAGTATATTGATGAATATTTCTATTATTTCGTAGATAAAAAAATGGATTTTGATAAGGAAACACCTATACCTCCGATTGATTATGTATGGGAATATCAAAGTCTAGCACACACAAGAGAAGAAACCGTTTGTATGTGGATGATGGAACTTGTTGAGAATATAGCAACAATTATAAATAATAAGTTTGGCGAAGATGTTGATTGTCAGTTTTTCTTAGAGTATACCGACGCACAAGCAGAAACTTATGAAGATAAATATTATGAAACAGTACAAGCACTTTATAATGCTTATTATACAAGTGTAGTTGCATCATAATTTGATGCAGAATACCAAAGGAGTGAACGCAATGGCAAATTTTAATGAACACGCATTGGAAATGTCAATAATGGAGTTGTTCAAAGACGAGGGGTACACCTATGTCAGTGGCGACCAGATACACAGAGAAAGGACGGAGGTTCTGCTTACGGACGACCTGAAGCAATACCTCTATAATCGCTATGCGAAAGATGGTATCACACCGAGTGAGGTGGATAGTGTCATTCTAATGCTGCGTAATATTTCCGGTACAATTTATGAAGCAAACAAAGCTGTATTTAAGTTGCTCTGCGATGGATTTATTCTTAACCGTGAGGATAGAACGCAGAAAGACCTCTATATTGAACTTATTGATTTCGACACTCCCGAAAACAATATTTTCAAAGCGGTTAATCAGTTTGAAATTGAAGGCGTAAATAATCAGTTGCGTATTCCTGATGGCATTGTGTTCGTAAATGGTATTCCTGTTGTTGTTCTTGAATTTAAGAGTGCAGTACAAGAGAATACGACCATAATGGACGCATATAAGCAACTTACAATCCGTTACCGTAGAGATATTCCAGAGATTTTCAAATACAATGCGTTTGTTGTTATCAGTGATGGAGCAAATAATAAATATGGTTCTTTCTTCAGCCCATATGATTTCTTCTATGCGTGGAGAAAGATAAACTCAGACGATAAAGAACTGGACGGTATCAATTCTCTTGTAACAATGATAAAAGGACTTTTCCGAAAAGACCGTTTGCTTGAAGTTATTAAAGATTTTATTTATTTTCCGGATAACTCAGATAAGGATTTGAAGATAGTGTGTCGTTATCCACAGTTCTTTGCGGCAAATAAATTGTATGAGAATATCAAGGCTCATCTTCGCCCCGAAGGAGATGGTAAAGGTGGTACATACTTTGGAGCGACAGGCTGCGGCAAGAGTTATACAATGCTTTTTCTTACCCGTATGCTGATGAAAAGCAAATACTTTTCTTCTCCGACTATTCTTATTATTACGGACAGAACAGACCTTGACGACCAGCTTTCCAAACAGTTTGTAGGTTCAAAGAAATATATCGGGGATGAAACTGTTGTAAGTATTGAGTCCCGTGAGAAACTTCGTGAGGAGCTTCAAGGACGAGAGAGTGGCGGTGTTTATCTGACTACCATTCAGAAATTCACAGAGGATTTGCAGCTTCTTACAGACAGAACGAACGTTATTTGTATTTCTGATGAAGCACACAGAAGCCAAATCAATCTCGACCAAAAGGTTAAGATTACAGAGTCAGGTGTTCAGAAAACCTATGGCTTTGCCAAGTATTTGCACGACTCTTTACCAAATGCAACTTATGTTGGATTTACCGGAACTCCGGTTGATGGAACAATCGAAGTCTTTGGTGGTGTTGTAGACGCATATACAATGACGGAAGCTGTTAAGGACGGTATTACAGTTAATCTTGTTTACGATGGTCGTGCAGCTAAGGTTATGCTTAATCAGGACAAGGTAAGACAGATTGAAGAATATTATGCACAGTGTGAGCTTGAGGGAGCAAATGAACATCAAGTAGAAGAAAGCCAGAAGGCAGTTGCCAAAATGGAGGTTATTATTGGCGACCCTGGCAGACTTCGTGCTGTTGCGGAGGACTTTATCAAACATTATGAAACCCGTGTGGCAGAAGGTGCAACTGTAGCAGGCAAAGCAATGTTTGTATGTTCCAACCGAAATATAGCATACGATTTCTATAAAATAGTAAAGGAACTCAGACCGGAATGGACAGAAAAAGAAGATTTGTGATGACGGGGTTGTTCTGAGTGAAAAAAGATAAAAAAAGAGTTGAAGCCAATGGAAAAAATTAAGTTGGTTATGACTCGTAATAAAGATGATGAAAAAAAGACCTCTTTGATATGCTTGGCACAAAAGAGGATAGGAAAGAATTTGACCGTCAGTTCAAAAAATCCGAAATCAAACTTTAAGATTGCCATTGTTGTAGATATGTGGCTGACTGGTTTTGATGTGCCGGAGCTTGATACGATTTACATTGATAAGCCTATTCATCAGCATACCCTTATTCAGACGATTTCCGTGTAAATCGTGTATGCGAGGGCAAAGATAAAGGTTTAATTGTTGACTACATAGGTATTAAGAAAAATATGAACACTGCCCTCAAGAAATATACGAATTTTTGAGAGCGAAGAATTTGAAGGTGTGGAGCAGTCTATCACGATTGTAAAAGACCAGTTAGAAGTTATTGGTCAGATGTTCCACAACTTTAACAGTAGTGATTTCTTCAACGGTTCTCCTACTGAACAGCTTGCCTGCCTGAATCGTGCAGTTGAGTATGTGCAGTTGTCTGAAGAACTGGAAAGAAGATTTATGGCAGCAGTCAAGAGAATGAAGCAGGCATTTAATCTTTGTAGTTCAAGTGAGAAATTCTCTGATGAAGATAAGGATTATATCCATTTTTATTGTGCTGTCCGTTCTATCCTTTTCAAGTTGACAAAAGGCGATGCACCGGATATTGAGCAGATGAACGCTCGTGTCCGCAAAATGCTTGAGGGTGCAATTCAGTCTGATGGCATTGAGGAATTATTTGAAACCGGAAAGCATATATCGGTGGACATTTTCAGCGATGAGTATATGGATAAGATAAATGCTATTCAGTTGCCGAATACGAAAATCAAGATACTTCAAAGACTTCTTTCTCAGGCGATTGACGAGTTTAAGAAAGTCAATAAGATTATGGGTGTGGAATTTGCAGACAGACTCAAGAAAGTTGTTGATGCGTATAATAACCGTCGTCGTGATGAAGCGTATGCCAACGAAGTCCTTGATGATGTTGCGGAGCAGCTTGCACAGTTGTTGTCTGAACTGAAAACAGAAAAAGAACTCCTTCAAGAATATGGGTATAGATTATGAAGAAAAAAAAGCTTTCTATGATATTTTGAAAGCAGTTTCCAAGAAGTTTGAGTTTGAATATCCGGACGATAAAATGATGATTTGAACTATCCAAGAGGATAAAGTTGATTGTTGATGATAAGTCACGCTATACCGATTGGTCTGCCCGTGATGATATTAAGGCAAACTTGCAAGTGGATTTGATATTGCTGCTTGATGAGTTCGGCTATCCGCCAGTAACCATTGATGATGTTTACAAGGAAGTTCTTGAGCAGGCAGAGAATTTCAAGAAGTATGCACAGTAAATGAGAGGTGTAAATATAAATATGTTTTATGACGATTTAAATACAGAAGAACAAGTATCATACCTTATTAAACCAATCCTTCAAGTCCTTCAGGAAGCAGGTGGACAGTTAGAGCGTTCTGAAATTAGAGACAGAATTAGTGAGTTAGATGAGCATATTGCTGAATTTGAACAGAAACTATATACATCTAATAAAACAGGAAATCAGTACAAAAAATTTGATTTTAAGTTTAATTTTGCTATTAAAGAGCTTAGTTATGTCGGACTCATATCTTATGTGAAATTCAATCCAAAGATTACACTTACTCAAGATGGAGCAAATGTAGATTTAACAGATTTTGATGTTAAGACAGAAGTAAGGGATAAGGCTCGAAGCTATTGGGAGGAACATTCGACTAAGAACAAATCGAAAAACAAGCCAGTAGAAACACTGGAGGTTGAAGACGAGGAGAATGAATCCACAGATGACGAATTGTTAGATGATTTCAAGGTAAAACTTCAGAGTGCAATCGCTAATATGTCTCCAGCAAAGTTTGAACAATTTTCACGAGCACTTCTTACAAAGATGGGAGTGGAGTTTACCAACAAAGGGGTTCAGGTGTCAAATGATGGTGGTATAGATGGCTATGGATATCACGTAGATGCCGATGATTTTAGAACAACCAGAGTGGTTATTCAGTGTAAAAGATTTAATTCAAATCCAGTGAGTGAGCCGGATATCAATCAATTTCTTGGGGCGATGAACAAATATCAAGCCGATTATGGAGTATTTATTACTAATAGCCGATTTACCAATAAGGCAAGAGAGGCTGCGAGAGAAGGTACGCCGATAACATTGATTGACGGAAATGATTTAATCAGACTGGTTATTAAATATGAATTGTATATAACACCAGTCACAACATATGTATTGGATGGTTTTTATACCGAAGATTGACACTAACGATAGCATAATTTACTCGAAGGAATTTTAGAAGGGAGCATAGAATGATGGCAAAGCAAAAGACCTATATCGCAATTGACCTCAAATCATTCTATGCTTCTGTGGAGTGTAAAGAGCGAAATCGTGACCCTTTGACAACAAATCTTGTGGTTGCAGATAAAAGCAGGACAGAGAAAACCATCTGCCTTGCGGTATCTCCGTCATTAAAAAGTTATGGGATACCCGGCAGACCACGCTTGTTTGAAGTCGTGCAAAAGGTAAAAGAAGCTAATAACAACCGAAGATGGAAAGCACCAAATCGTACATTTACTGGTTCATCTGATGACAGTACAGAATTAAATGCGAATCCAGCATTGGAGATTGATTATATCGTTGCACCACCTCGTATGGCATACTATCTGGAGTATAGCACTAAGATTTACAGTGTTTACTTGAAATACATTGCTCCGGAAGATATATTCCCTTACTCGATTGATGAAGTATTCATAGATGCAACAAATTATCTGAACACCTATCAGATGACTGCAAGGGAACTTGCCATGACGATGATACAGGATGTTTTGAAAACAACAGGAATCACAGCAACAGCCGGAATCGGCACGAATATGTACTTGTGTAAAATTGCGATGGATATCGTGGCAAAGCATATTGAGCCGGACAAGGACGGTGTGCGAATTGCCGAATTGGATGAAATGTCTTACCGCAGACAGCTATGGAATCATAGACCGCTTACAGATTTCTGGAGAGTTGGTAAAGGCTATGCAAAGAAACTGGAAGAACATGGACTTTTTACTATGGGAGATATTGCAAGGTGTTCCATCGGAAAGTCGAATGAACTGTATAACGAAGAACTGCTCTACAAGCTGTTTGGAATCAATGCGGAATTGCTAATTGACCATGCTTGGGGATATGAACCTTGTACGATGGAGCAGGTCAAAGCCTATAAGCCGGAAACCAATAGTGTATGTTCAGGACAGGTACTTCACTGCCCGTATGATTACGAAAAGGCAAAGTTGATTGTAAAAGAAATGACCGACCAAATGGTGCTTGATTTGGTGGATAAAGGACTTGTAACTGACCAGCTTGTGTTGACAATCGGCTATGATATTGAGAATTTAAGTAATCCGAACCTAAAATATCAATACAAAGGCGAGGTTACGATTGACCGATATGGACGCAAAGTTCCAAAGCACGCACACGGAACAGCGAATCTTGAGAAAAAGACTTCCTCTACTCGATTGATTACCAACGCCGTGATGGACTTGTATGACAGGATAGTTGACGAGCATTTGCTTGTACGCAGAATAACAATCACAGCGAATAAACTTGTTGATGAAAAATCCGTCAAGCAGGAAGATGAATACCAGCAACTCGACCTCTTTACCGATTACGAAGCACAGAGGAAGAAGCAGGCGGAGGAAGAAGAAAAATTAGAACGGGAAAGGCGTATGCAAGAAGCAATGCTGAGTATCAAAAAGAAGTTTGGCAAAAATGCTGTGTTGAAGGGAATGAACCTTGAAGAAGGTGCAACCGCCAAAGACCGAAACGAGCAAATCGGCGGTCATAAGGCTTAAACAAACTGAAATTTGAGGAATAAAATATGGGCATATTAGAAATAGTTTTTAATTCAAGAAAATTTGATTTGAATGATAATGTTCTGATGGGATTTGATAATTACTTTGATAAAAAAAGTAAGGATTATAATAGTTTTTGTTTAGACGAAGAAGATATTAATCCTTTACAAAACTTTGTAGCACAGATTAAGTCTGCTGACTCAGATAGTGTAATTTATGTATCTACTTATGGCTATGAAATCACAAATAGTAAAGGAGAAAAATCAACATACGCCGATGCTCTTTGGATTGACACAGTTTTACCTATTTCCCAAATAGAGAGATATATTGAAAAAAGTGGTGTTGCTGAACCAAGTAATATTTCTTTTGTTGGAGATAGTGATGAATGTGGAAACTATAAAGTATGGATTATAGCTCAGGAAGAGAATAATCCTCATATTATAGAGTTGACTGACCGCAAGAAGATAGACCATATGATAATATTATATTGGGATTGATAAGTTATAAAATTCCCATTTATTGGGAAGTCGCTGAGAACGAAAAATCGAAAGTTATGGAGGTACTTTATGAACGAGAGAGAAAAAATTATCCGATTATGGTTTGATATGTGGATTAAGAAAGCAGATTTAGGAATTGACAATATTTTTACAGATGATGTTGTATATACTGAGAGTTGGAGTCCTAAATATGAAAACCGCAAAACGGTAAAGCACTGGTTTGACGAATGGAATACACGCGGAAGTGTTCTTGTCTGGGAGATTAAGCAATTTTTTCATCAAGGAAATCAAACAATCGTGGAGTGGTATTTTAAAAGCAAAATGAATAATGGAAATGTTGAAGAATTTGACGGAATATCTTTAATTGTATGGACACAGGATAACAAAATAAAATCATTAAAAGAGTTTGGTTGCAATCTTCATAATTACAATCCATATCGAGATAGTGATATTCCCGTATTTCGAGAAGAAAAAGCAAATTGGTTTTGAGAGGACTATAAATTCCAGTTTGTCGAGCAAAGGAGGTGCTGTAACAGATGGATGAACATTCCTATGACGATATAATCAATCTGCCGAATCCGACATCGAAGAACCATCCTCGTATGTCACTTCACGACAGAGCAGCACAGTTTGCACCTTTTGCGGCACTTACAGGACACGATGCAGCCATTAAAGAGACTGCAAGGCTAACAGATGAACGGTTAGAGTTAAGCGATGAAGTCATTATGAAATTAAATGACCAATTAAATATGATTAGAGATAATATCGGCACAGAACAGGAAATATCAATAACTTATTTCGTGCCTGATGATAAAAAATCCGGAGGAGCATATCTCACGCATTCCGGCATAGTGAAAAAGATTGATGAATTTGAACGCAAACTGATTATGCAGGATGAAACAGTAATTCCGACTGAACAAATCAGCGTGATACAGGGAGAAATGTTCAAAGGACTATATGAGTAATAGCTTGGAAAGGGCAAACAATGGAAACAAAGCCGAGAATATTATACTTAAAGAAAATATTAGAGGAACGAACGGACGAGGAACATCCGCTTTCGACGACGCAGCTAATCAATATATTGAATGATGAATACGGAATATCTGCACATAGAACGACGGTCACAAAAGATATTGCTGCACTTCAGGAGTTTGGAATGGATATTGTTACTATCCATTCTACTCAGAGCAAATATTTTGTAGCCAGCCGTAAGTTTGAATTGCCGGAACTGAAACTGCTGATAGATGCAGTGGAGTCATCGAAGTTCATTACAAAGAAGAAAAGCGAAACTCTGATTGAGAAGATACATACGATGACCAGTCCGGGGCAGGTGGCAAAGCTGAAGCGTAATAACTATGTGGTCAATCGCATTAAGCCGGATAATGAGCAGATATATTACATTATTGACGCTATAAACGACGCCATCAATGCAGGTAAGCAGATTTCTTTTCAGTATTATGATTATACTGGATTAAAGAAAAAGGTTCTGAAGAACAAGGGCGAAGTGTATAAGCTCAGTCCGTATAAACTTCTCTGGTGTGGGGACTATTATTATGTTCTCGGATATTCTGAGAAGAAAAGTAAGGTTATCAATTTCAGAGTAGACCGTATTGCTTCAAAACCTGAGATATTGGATAAGGACATTATTCCTATGCCTGATGATTTTGATATTGAAAATTACACAAAGGAAGTTTTCTTTATGTTCTCAGGCGAGAAAGTTCTCGTGGATTTACGGTGTGATAACAGTCTGATGAAAACAATGGTTGACCGTTTCGGAGAAGATGTGACAACCCTTGCGTATGATATGACGTCTTTCAGGGTACAGACCGAAGTATCAGCCAGCCCTACCTTTTTCGGTTGGGTGTTTGGCTTTAATGGAAAAGTACAGATACTTGCACCGGAAAGTGTGAAAGAACAGTACAAACAGATGATTGCACAAGCCGATGAGGGTATGCAGGAAAAAGGAAACAAAGAACAGGAAATGTAACACTCCAAAGCATACGATGTCAAGAAACGGCAGAATCTTCCCACAAAGCTCGAAGTATGAATATGCTTAGGGCGTGGAGTTTGAAGTTTATCCGTTTGTGAATACAACCGCCCCAAACTATCATTGTGAAATTTGGTTAGCCGTGAACGAAAAAGGCGAGTAATAAGGACAGCAACTGCGAGTTGCTTGTTTGAGATAATGCGTGAGACTATAATAAAGGTGTAAGGGAGGTACTGCATAATGGATACAAAACAGGTCATACTTGAACTTCTCATTTCTCCGAATGAGAATGTCTTTCGTACTCAAAAGGGAATGTCGCAGGATGAGCTTGCAGAAAAAGTTTTTGTAAGTCGTCAGGCAGTTTCACGTTGGGAAAACGGAGAAACAGTTCCGAATACGGAAACATTGAAATTGCTGTCAAAAGTATTCGATGTTTCCATAAATACACTTTTAGGCTCACCGAGAAAGCTTATTTGTCAATGCTGCGGAATGCCGCTTGAAGATGATGATATTATCGGACACAATCACGATGGTTCTTTCAATGAGGACTATTGTAAGTGGTGTTATGCCGACGGAACATATACTTACAATGATATGGATGATTTGATTGAAGTTTGTGTTAAGAATATGGTAAGCGAGAATTTCACGGAGGAACAAGCCCGTTCTTATATGAAAGAGCTGCTTCCTACTTTGGATTACTGGAAGAAATATGATGAGCTTAGTGATAACGGTCAGTTTGAAGAATTCAAGAAAAAGTTAATCAATGAAATTAACGAATTGAATGTTGACGGAATGCCAAAGGTGGAAAAACTGAATGCCCTTGTGGGAAAGTATGTGAATCTTGAGTACCGGCTTCCGAATGGGCAAGCGGCTAAGTTTTTGAATGAGGCAAAGACATATCTGGGCAATCAGCTTGAATGTGAATACGGCGGCGATAGATGTTTCGGCGTTGTTGCAGATATGGATTTTATTCTTATTTGCACTTATGAAGAAGACGGTAAGAATCCGGAACTTGTATTGTATAAGAAAAGATGAGAATAGAGAAAAATAGTAAGCCATTGGAGTTAATGATTTCAGTGCAAGCAAAGAAATTTTGAGGTGTTAGCAATTTGCGACACCTCTTTTCTTTTGCGAAAAACCTACTTGAAAAAATTTTCGTATCAGGTATAATAAAACTATCGAAAGCAAACTGCTTCCGATAGAAAAGAAAGCGAGGTGCAGGTATGAGAAGCAAGAGTCCTGAACTTATGAGTGAGATAAAAAAGTATATCGAGGATTATTACCTGCAAAACAGACAATCCCCATCGACTACAAAGATTGCGGAAGCTGTTGGCATTGCCAGAGGTACAGCATATAAATACTTGGTAGAGATGGCTGAGAAGAATATGATTGAGTACGACGGGCAGGAGATTAGTACCAATGTGACCCGTAAGTACAGTGGCGAACAGACACAGACACCGATTGTAGGTTCTATTCCTTGTGGTAGTCCTCAGTATGAGGAAGAAAATATTGAAGAATATGTATCACTTCCTACTGCTATTTTCGGCAAAGGAGATTTCTTCATATTAAGAGCAAGCGGTCAGTCTATGATTGATGCAGGGATAGATGACGGCGACCTTGTGGTTGTCAAGCAGGTAGAAGCCAACGAGGGCGATATAGTAGTTGCCCTTGTGGATAATCAGAATACATTGAAACGCTACTTCCGAGATGATGAGAATAAGAAAATCATTCTCCATCCGGAAAATAAGAAGATGAAAGACATCATTGTAGATGAGTGCTGCATTCAGGGTGTGGCTTGTCACATCATCAAAGAACTATAACAGAGGACAGACGAATGAGAACACTTGAAGGAATTCGCTATCTAATCAATTTGGATAGTGCGGAAATACAACAGAACTTTGCCGGAGGAGTTGCACCGCCGGACAAGGTGGAGTCGGAGGTGGACACAACTTGAGTATTTATATGTCAAGAGCCGAGTTGGAAGAAATCAGCGAAGGCTTGATAACAGCTTATGCTAATAAGTTTAGCAATCGAGTGATTCAATCCATCGACATAGAACATTTCATTACAGAATTTCTTATGTTACGAATTGAATACGCTTCTTTCGCAGAAGATGATGCAGGTAGGATTGGCTTTCTGGCAGATGGAGCAACACCACTGCTGGTACATCAGGACGGAAAAATTATTCCCTTTGTTTTCCCGAAAGATACCATCGTACTTGACAAATTTCTTCTTGCCGAAAAGGAGCAGGGACGTCGCAGGTTTACAATGGCACACGAAGCGTCACATCATATCTTGAGCAAGATGTATGCAATGCCAAGTGAAGGACGCTTTCATGCAGAGTATGACAGTGAGCGTAGTTATTCCAAAGAGGAACTGGCTCAGATGTTTGCGTCTGTTGAGTGGCAGGCAGATACAATGGGGGCTTCGCTTCTTATGCCGAGAAGAATTATTGAAAATGCCTTGGCGAAATATAATCAGTCAAATCCGATAAAAGTTTATGGCGATAATACCATTACTTCAAAGGATAAAGCTGTTATCCGCAGAATGGCAGCTTATATCGGAGTATCTTATACAGCCTTGGTTATCAGATTGAGAGATATGGGACTATTTGAGTATCACAATATCCTTGAGTACATTTCCAATGAGTTAAATCTGGGAGGTGTTTCGCAATGAGGTTACAGACTCAGGTAGCACCTGAAATACAAAAGAGATTGCTTCTGTCAAGAGTAGAAGCAGAAAGTCTGAAAGAGCGTGATATTCTCTGCCCGACTTGTGGGTTCAGGATACAAAGAGTATTTTCAGACGCAACCGGACATTTGAGTGTGAAGTGTCAGAAATGCAAGAATGTCCATATCTTAAATCTCGCTTACTTCCGCAGAATCCGCAGGAACGGATATAGTAGGAATTGCAGGCGATGAAGATTACAAGTAAATATCGAAACGATTTCTAATCGAGTAAGCGGAGATAAGCAATTTATTTGCTAAACTACCAAGCACCGTACGAAGCCGGATAAGTGAAGAATAGAAGTATTCTTTGCTGTCCAGATTCGACGGTGCTTTTTTTGTTGCTGTTTTATTCGATTATGCTTCGTGCAGTATTAGGTCTTTTCCCTTACTTGGGAAAGGACTTTTATGTTTTATAACGCATGGCAGTGCCAGATAGCTGAGTACCCGTAATCTCCGAATTTTCTATATAAAAAAGCAATTTTAGAAAATTCAAAGGAGATTACGGAAATGAAAAACAAAAACTTACATTAACAGAACAAGAAGAATTATTTGTAAAGGATTGTAAACTGATAAATCTTAAATACGAATATAACGGTTATACCGGAGATGAAAGATGGGCGATTATTACGGAATTATCTGTAAAAGAGCTTTGGGAGAAGTATCCCCTTGTTATAGAAAGATATTCTCCGTTTGTACATCTTTCCATTGCACAGGGAGAGGTAATTGACGATGCAAACCGAAATGAGGACAAGTATGCAAAGAGAAGCAGTCGCACACTTGACTGCTATGGATATGACGATGAAATGTCCTCACAGTTCCATAAAGAACTTGCCATTATGTTTGACGACCCGTTTGAAAGAGCAGAGGAAGAAAGGCTTGAACTGGAAAGAGAAGAATTGCGTCAGTGTGAAATCAGGAAAGCAAGGATAGCACTTTCAATGTTGCAGCCACTTCAAAGGGAACGCCTTATGAAGAATGTGTGCTGCGGTCTGAGTTCCAGAGCGATTGCAAAGCAGGAGGGCGTATATTACAGCTCCGTAGATAAGTCTATTGCTGCGGCAAAGAAAAACTTTATCAAATTTTATGAAAATCTCTGATTTTGGGTGTGCATTTCATACCCCTTTGTCCAAATGAGTGAAGGGGTTATTTCATTCCGGATACGAATGACACTTTAAAAATTAGATTCTTGTGAGGTTATGTATATGAAAGAAAAAATGATTTGTCGTGGGGATTTATTCTACTATGACTTTGGAGATAACAGTGGTTCAGTACAAAGCGGAGAGCGTCCGGTGCTTGTCATTCAGGCAGACGATTATAACCAGAATGCTCCAACGATTATTGTTGCAGCGGTTACAAGTGTAATCAAGAAAAGATATTTGCCATCGCACATTATTCTTGGCGAGGAGTTTGGGCTGAAGAAACCGTCAATGGTTCTTCTGGAGCAGATACGGACAGTCAATAGAGAGGATTTGCGTGAATACATAGGTACGGTAGATGACGATAAACTTTTCAGGCAGATAAACGCAACTTTGAAAAAGACTTTTGGACTTTGGGTTTACAAGCCGGAGGGAAAGAAAATATTCGCTGCCTATGTCCGAAGTGCCTGAATGATTACATTCACAATCCGGACTATATCGTAAGGCGACTCGACCCATTTGCAAAGCGAAAAGACAGATGTGATAAGTGTGATGGGGATGGTTGGGATTATGTTGTTACCGACAGATATTCATCAAAGAAAGAAAAGAGGTGTAAGAATGTCTAATAGCAGTGTAAAGAAGCAGAGTTATAATGTGCCGCTTTGGGTAAAACCAAATTTGTCAATAAAAGAAGCGTCTGCATATTCTCGCATACCGACAAGCAAACTTTACGAAATAACGGAAGAGCAGGATTGTACTTTTGTACTTTGGATAGGTAGTCGAAGAATGATAAAGAGGAAAGCTTTTGAGGAATATATTGAAAAACAGTATTCAATCTAACCGAAAAGTCAAATGTGCGATGGGCAGAGTCGCATCATTGGCTCAATAACAACTTTTTGAGTATGCTGTAACCACACGAAGGAGGTTACAACATATGAATAGTAAAAATAATACTGAGAAAAAAGAACTTTTGAAAAGAGGTGGGAAAATGTCTGATGGCAGTAAAGAGAAGCAGAATTACAAAAGTTCCTTTATGGAATAAGCTTAATTTGTCGATAGAAGAAGCATCTATATATTCCAATATAGGAACAGGGAAACTTTATGAAATGACAGAAAAAACCAGATTGCCCTTTTGTCCTTTGGGTAGGTAGTCGTAGGATAATAAAAAGCGAAAAGTATTTGAAGAGTATATTGCAAAACAGTATTCAATTTGAGGAGGATATGTATGAGTAACGCAATCAAAAAAGAAAGATTAGAAGTACCAATATGGCATAAGCCGTTTCTGACTATTGAGGAAGCAACAGCTTATACCGGAATTGGCAGGGATACACTTCGTGAAATGACGAGGTTTGCTGATTGCCCATTTGTGTTATGGGTAGGACATCGTCGAATGATAAAAAAAGAGAATTATTTGATGAATATATTGAAAAAGATGTATGGCATTTAGGAGGTTGGGACGATGAAAGTTGACTTTACAGACAAAGAAATGATTGCTTATAAGGAACTTCTTATAGAAAAGAAAAAAAGAGCAGCCATTCTGGAAGAAAAAATGTTTGTCGGTAAATGAAACCGCCGCCTATACAGGTATCGGAAGGGGAAAAATACGAGAGCTGATGAAAGTGAAAGGCTGTAATTTTTGTGACGACGGACGGTTATCAGCAATATGTTATCATCGACAAATTTGTGGAATTTATCATTAACAGACAAGAAATATAGGAGGAATATTCGTGGCAAGACCAAAAAAGAAAAGATAAGTCAAGAACAGTCCTTCGTACTGGGGAACTTCAAAGAAGCGATGGAAGTTACCGATATAGTTGGACTGATGAAAACCATAAACGAAGATATGTTTATGCAAAAACACTTTGAAGCACTCAGGATTAAAAGAAGAAGCGATTGAGAAGGACAAAAGCGATGGCATAAAAAGCAGAGGCACGATATATTACCATCAATGATTTGTATGAGTTATGGATAGACCTGAAGCGAGGTTTGAAAAACAATACATTTGAGAATTACAAATATATGTACGAAACATTTGTCCGTCAGCAAATTGGCTCTAAAAAGAGTTTCCGCATTTCTGAAATCTGATGTTAAAAAGATTTTATAATTATCTTGTAGATGAAAGAGGCTTGAAGCCTGCAACGGTTGATGGTGTTCATAACATTCTTCATCAGATATTTGATATGGCGGTTGATGATAACTATATTAGAAACAACCCGACAAATAATGTTTTAAGGGAATTGAAGAAAGCCCATTGCTTTAAGACAGAAAAACGCAGAGGACTGACTCGACCTGAACAGGAATTGTTTATGGATTATCTGAAGAACTCTAAAACAGCCGTATATTGGTATCCGGTGTTTGCAGTAATGCTTGGAACTGGATTAAGGAGTAGGAGAAGTTACTGGACTCAGATGGTGTGACATTGATTTAGAAGAGGGAATCATAGATGTTAATCATACATTGGTTTATTACGACCACAGAACTTCTGAAGGCAAGAAAGGCTGCTACTTCAATGTAAATACGCCAAAGACAGAAGCGGGAAACAGGCAAGTTCCAATGCTTGACTTTGTTAGAGAAGCATTTGTTATGGAAAAGCAGCGACAAGAGCTGCTAGGGGTTCACTGCGAAGCAACAGTAGATGGATATACAGATTTTATATTTCTTAATCGCTTCGGTCAGCCGCAACATCAATCGACTTTGAATAAGGCAATCCGACGTATTATCCGTGATTGCAATGATGAGCAGTTTTTGAAAACAGAAAATCCAGAAGTGCTTCTCCCACATTTTAGCTGTCACTCGCTTAGACATACATTTACGACAAGAATGTGTGAAGCTGGAGTAAATATAAAGGTCATTCAAGATACACTCGGTCATAAGGATATAACAACAACCCTGAACATCTATACCGATGTAACCAAGGAACTAAAGAAAACAGAGTTCGAGGGATTAGATAAATACTTTGACAATTCAATAGCTTAAAAAAGAAGCAGCGTACTTTGAAGCTAAAATTCAGTATGCTGCTTTTGTCTGCCCGATTGACTTGCTCCATAATAATGATTATAATATTAAGAAACAAAGACATTGAAAATTTAATCAAGAATTTACCCCAAATACATCAAATAATACCCCAATACTGTTGTAGAACGCAAATTTTAAAGCTAAAAAGGGTATTATAATTAGGCGAAAATAGCGATAAATAGCATTGCTTGTTATTAAAGCCCTTTTTCAGAATTGTGGCGGAGGAAGTCCCTACAATGAAACGGTTGGATAAGTAAAAATTAAAACATCATTGTTTATAGAAATATAGGCAATGATGTTTTTTTATTTAAAATATGCCATTTCCAATATTTTGCTACCAAGTTTCCGGAATAAGCTACCACTTAGTCGGGAAATGTTGACATTCTCAAAAATTTTATATAAAATTCAGTTGTAATCACAGAAATATATTTTCAACTTTTCTCTGATTATTACTAAACAAAATGTTATTAAAGATTTAAAATAAATATTTATGTTGATAATCATTATTCATATCATCAGTTTAGTGAGCTTATCACAAAGATTTATTCTAAGATTTTATATGATATAAGAAAAATTAATTCAATGTAAAATTTTATTTATACATTACGATAACATTAAAACAAATATAATACAGATTTTATTTTGAAAACAAAATAAAAAGAGATACCAATAATCTTAATTCTTTGCCGGGTAGCATGAGTTAAAAATAATTGAGTACCTCTTTATACATAAAATTATATAACAATTTATTTTTGTTTGTCAAGTCATGTATAAGAGCTTTATTTTGTTGCATAAATACTTCAGTGTTATAAAAATTAAAGGAAGTTTTTATTATGAATCTAAGAAAAATTGTTACAATGGGAATGGCAACTCTAATGGCAGTATCAGCAATGAGCTTGAGTGCATTTGCGGCAGAGGACGAAAATATTAATTTCTACAACAGTGTACAAGTACTAACATTTAACTCAGAAACCGGTAGCTTCGATAGCAGTTATGAACCAGCATCACAAATTGCACCTATGACATTACCTAATTATACATTTACATTTAACCAAACAATAACTACATCGGGAAGTTATCTAAAAATTTAGATACAGGTGATGACTCATATCTTATCACCGACGATGATACTATAATTTTAAGATTAGATAAGAAACCGGCAAAGACTTTTAAGGTTACAAGTCTGCAAAAGAGATGGTTCAATTTTAGGGTCCAACCGGTGATATAAAAACATCTCAAACAGTTTTTAAAATGAGTGGACTAAATAAATATTATAACTCAATCGGCACTTGTAAAATACATTTGAAAACTTTATCCGGTTCAGCAACAATATCCGGCACTTTAAGTGAAGATTAATCATATTTACTTATAATATTTCAAGATTAAATTAAAAATGAGGACAAAAAAATGAGTGCAAAGACTAATTTAGCAACATTACTCATCGCTGCAACAGCAATAACATCAAATTCCGCAGCTCTTGCAAATGATTTTGACCGACAATATCATTAATGATTTATACAACTTTAAAATTATAGCTGATAAATCAGATATACGACCAAATAATAATATTACAAGAGCAGAAGCTGTTAAAATGATATGTATTGCGGAAGGAAATGACGTATTTGACAATGACACAACAGATACTCAAATTTTCTACGATGTTCCTACAAGTCATTGGGCTGCAAAATATATAGAAATTGCTGTTGATGACAGCATAATAAGCGGATATGAAGACAATACATTTAAAACCCGAACAGTATGTAACATATCAGGAATTGCATAGAATGATAGTTTCTTCTTTAGGATATAATCTTTTATGCAGAACAAGCAGGTGGTTACCCGAAAGGTTATATTACTTATTCAAAATGCTCTTGAAATAAGCAAAAATATGAGTTTGGACAATTCTGCTTTTGCTACCCGTGGTGACGCAATGCAAATGATTTATAATTCACTTGATGCTCCTATTATGGAAGTAAGAGAGAATGTTGAAATCGACGGAACAGTTGAAACTGTAGTAATGATTTATGATGGGAAATCAAATCCATTCATATCGTTTAGAAAAATTTTGAGTGGTGAAGTGGAATATTAATATATTTGCTACCAAGTTTCCGGATTAAGCTACCACTTAGTCGAAAAAATGTTGACATTCTCAAAAAAATTTTATATAAAATTCAGTTGTAATCACAGAAATATATTTTCAACTTTTCTATGATTATTACTAAACAAAATGTTATTAAAGATTTAAAATAAATATTTGTGTTGATAATCATTATTCATATCATCAGTTTAGTGAGCTTATCACAAAGAGATATTCTAAAATTTTACATGATACAAGAAAAAAAATTAATTCAATGTAAAATTTATTTATACATTACGATAACATTAAAAAAAATATAATACTGATTTTATTTTCAAAATAAAATAAAGAGATACCAATAATCTTAATTCTTTTGCCGGGTAGCATGAGTTAAAAATAATTGAGTACCTCTTATGCATAAAATTATATAACAATTTATCTTTATTTGTCAAGTCATGTATAAGAGCTTTATTTTTGTTGCATAAATACTTCAGTGTTATAAAAATGAAAGGAAGTTTTTATTATGAAACTAAGAAAAATTGTTACAATGGGAATGGCAACTCTAATGGCAGTATCAGCAATGAGCTTGAGTGCGTTTGCATGTGAAAATCCTGAAGATGCAATAATCTCTGTTTTAGCTCCTGATGGCGAGAACAGACTTTATCTTTCACAAGAAGATATTGACAACGGAATTACTACAGTCACAGGATACCAAGGTATAGAAGTTACAGCAAATCCTGACAACAAAATTGAAATTTTCAATTCTACTGTAACACCACGCATATTATCTTCTACTTATTTTAAAGGAACAAATATTCCTACATCATCAAAAAAAGTATTGAAGATGGTTCTTATAGCGGTACATTTTCAGTTCCTGCTAAAAGCCAAAGATTTTCTACGTATTTAATGTTAAATCGTTCTAATACAAAAAAGTACTAATGGAAGTAGAACCTAATACCAACTTTAATAAAAAAGTAGAATTTTCTTTATGTTCTAAAGAAGTTTCAACAAGCCCACTTATTACAATAGAACCTAATGCAAATGACCAAGCAATTTCAGTCAGTGGTATTGCTAAGAATAGTCATTTATATGCTTATATAGATAATAATTTGTCATCAGTCGCAGAAGGTACATTATCATTTATAGGATATTAATATCCTATAATATATAAAGGTAGTGTAAAGTGAATTGTGAAAACAATGACTCATCACAAGTGTATAGACACTTAGGTTTTTTTGAAGAAGCTCATAAAAACACTTTACACTACCAAAAAAAATTGGAGGAAATTAAAATGAAAAAACAGATTTTAACTATTATATCATTAATTCTTACAATCGGAATGATTCTACCAACAGCGAATGCAGAAGAAATAAGCACATATTCAGACTATGTTGTAGAGGGCAATCGACTTATGCGGATTCATTCGGTCTAATGAAAGGATATGACGACGGAACATTCAAACCTGACAACAATATGACACGTGCAGAATTTACATCAGCATTAATGAGAGCGGCTGTAATTGCCAATCCCGATGCACAACTCGCAGAAATCAATTTTTCTGATATAGACAAGTCGTATTGGGCATATGATGATATTGCTAAAAAGCAGTTTCGATAGGTTTTATAAGTGGTTATGATGACGGAACATTTCGTCCGGCGGACAACGTCACATACGAGCAAGCAATAACAATGATATTCAACGTGCTTGGATATAAGCCTGTTGCGGATTTATATGGCGGATATCCGCACGCATATATGTCATTGGGTTATTACAATAGGTTCTTTCAAATCTTCAACAGATAACAGAAACGGCAATATTGAAATGAACGAAACAAAGGAAAAAGACGGCGATTACGCGAAGAGATGCCATGGATATGCTTGGAGGTATGTTATTTACACCAATATGCGTTGTAACGGATTACAAAACTGCATTTGACGGCAGTAATGAGCCGATTTATGAAATAGGTGGGAATGGCACTGTTAAACAAACATTATTTACAATAAAAAATGCTAAATAGCAGCAAGATTACAAATATTCCTATATAAAATTTGCTTATAGTACGGTATATTAATAATTAATAAAAAGGTTGTGATTATGATGAAAAAACGTTTCTTATTGCACTGTCAATTTTGACATTAACAAGTTCCCTAAATACTTTTGCAAGCACTCTTGATGACAATATTATTGAAGATTTAGAAAAATTTCATATTGTTGAAAAGAGCGACGATTTAAGACTTAACGATCACATAACAAGAGCAGAAGTAGTAAAATGGTTTCTGTTCGCCACGGGAAATTACGACATAGACCACGTTGGCACAGATCAAATCTTTTCCGATGTACCGCCTACTCATTGGGTTGTAAAATATGTACGAACTGCATGGGATAGCTATATTATATCTGGATATGAAGATAATACATTTCGTCCCGAAAACAACATCACATATAACGAATTACAAAAGATAATTGTATCCGCCCTCGGATACACTCAATACGCAGAAATGCAAGGCGGATATCCGGACGGATATTTGACATATTCAGAAAAAAATACAACATAATGAACAACGTTGACACATCAGATTCAAACGCATATGTAACACGCAAAGATGCAATGCAAATGATATACAATTCATTAGATGCACCTTTATTGGTTTATATGCAAACAAATTATCTCAAAGACGGCTCAATAACCTACGTCTACGAATGGCGTGACGGTGAGCATCGCCAATTTGAATCATTAAGAATGCGCTTAGATGAAGAATTTTCATAATTAACAATCTTATAGTCTGCAAATCAAAAAGTCGAATTTACTAATCCTAATTCGACTTTTTTGTTTTTCCAATAATTGCTACCAAGTTTCCGGAATAAGCTACCACTTAGTCGGGAAATGTTGACATTGCAAACATTTCTATATAAAAATCCGATTATAACCTTAATGTTATCAAAAAAATTAAAAAGGAGCATATTAATATGAAAGCTATAAGAAAAATAATTGCGGCATTAGTTGCATTATCGGCTTGTATGTCATACACATTCGCTCTTGCCGACAATGTAAATACAAATTATTCCGACTCGGCATATCAGACTGTATCCACAGTTGCTGACAGCGGAAAATGTGGCGACAATTTAAAATGGGAGCTTGACACAAACGGCACAATTACTATTTCAGGCACAGGTGAAATGAGTGAATATGCGTTTCAAACATCGCAACATCAATTCACCGCAGAAGAAAACGAGCAATATATGCAAGAACTTGAAAATCACAAATTCCCTTGGTTTGAAAAAAGAACAGTCCTGAATTAATAACAAACATTATAATCGAAGACGGTGTTGAAAGTATAAGCGATATGGCATTCTACGGCACTTCAATCAAATCAATCAGTTTGCCGAACAGTGTAAAAAAGATCGGAAAATCTTCTATTGCAAACTGTGCCGAGCTTGAAAAAATAACCCTTTCGGACAATATCTCAGAAATTCCGACAGGTGCATTCAATTCCGATTACAAACTTACATCAATAGAATTGCCGACAAAATTAACTTCAATCGGTGCATCGGCATTTTTAAACTGCGAGTCATTGGAAAGTATCGACATTCCCGACACTGTAACTGAAATTGGTGACAGAGCATTCGCAAATTCAGGATTGCGAATGCTTGTAATTCCAAGCGGTGTGACCGCGGTTAATTACGACCTTTGTAATGAAAACCATAACCTAAACGAAGTTGTATTTTCTCCGAACACAAAGTCTGTTGAAATGACCGCCTTTTCGGGTTGTTCAAACTTAAAAAGCAATATAGATTTGCCTGACGGATTGGAGAAAATAGGCAAAATGGCTTTCCTATCCTCCGTCAACGCACGCATATATATACCTCAAAGTGTAACTGACATTGAAAAAAGGCATTTAACGACAATGCCGTTATATACGGTTATGCAAATTCGGCGGCAGAAGAATTTGCAAAGAATAATGATATTAAATTCGTTGCAGTCAACAGCCACGATGAATATCTTTCATTACTTACATATTCCGACACGGACAATTCCAGCTACAAATCAGCGATTGATGAATTATCGCAATTAGGAATTATCAACGGTTTTGAGGACGGCACTTTCAAACCACAGGACAATGTAACCCGTGCACAAGCCGCAACTATGTTCGCGACAGCTTTAGGCTATTCGGACACAAAAATACCAAAAACATCGCAACAGATAAAGCAGTTTTTTCTGATTTCTTAATGAGCCATTGGGCGTACAAATATGCCGACTACGTAATGAAAAGTGCCGATATATCAAAGCGGTGAAACCAACTGTATTTTTAAACGGTTTTGAGGACGGCACTTTCAGACCGGACAACAATGTTACAATTATACAGCTTTTGAAAATGGCAATATGTTCGTTGGGCGAAGACGGATATATGGCAGAGGCTGTCGAAAACGGCGGTTATCCGAACGGTTACAATACGGTAGCGGAAAAATACGGTTTCAGCAAAGGTATTGCAGTTGATGCCATCAATCAGCCTGCCACACGCGAACAAACCGCTCAAATAATTTCAAACACAATAAATATGCCGATTAAACGTTTTGGAGCAATCAATTCAATAACGGCAGACCACAAAACAGAGTCCGAAAAATTCTTAGTAACATACGACGGCAGTAAAGAATATTATCCGCTTACAACATTAAAAACTATGTTGCAAACAAACGATTGGGGCAATCAGACGGCTTATCCAACTAAATCCCCTCTTGAAAATTCTGAAGAATTTTACGCATACGCAACAATCAAAAATATATCACAGTCGAAAATATCTGTTAAACCCGAGGGACTTTTAATCAACACAGACGGCAGTGTATATTCGTCTGAAGATACTTTTGAGGCTGAAAGCAACGGAATAACTCTTGACGAAAACACTACTTACTATTTGTATTTCAAGAAAATCAATAACGTATGGACATTGGATAATTACGCGATTTTTAATCAATTTAATTAATCCCGAGCCGAATTTGCTTTTGACAAATTCGGCTTTTGTTATCTTGACAGTTATGATACAATAAAATTAACAATCGGATTTTAAAAGAGGTATTATAGCTATGAAAATAAAACAGCAAAAGCAAATAAAAACGTTTTTTTAATCGAAGAATTTAGGAAAGACAGAGGCAGTGTGTTATTTGACGAGCAAGAAAAAGCACTCAACACAATTATCAAAAACACAAAAACAAATCAAAAAATCAGATGAAAACGCTTATTAGCACAATCCTCCCCCGCATTGCACTGTACAAGGTTTTTTGTCAAAAAAAGCGGTTTTACGGAAGATGTCGTATACAAGCATATGCGAAAATATATGCTTGATATAGTTGCGGCAAAAAAAGCACTCATCTACGGCGAAAATGGAGTTGATACCGGGGTTTTATGCACTTTACTGCAACATAACTCTTAAAATTATGCGTAAAACCGACTTACAGGAAAGCGAACAAACTCACGGCAAGAATTACTTTAATCTTACCATTAAAAAGTGCCTTTGGCACACCGCTTGCGTAGAAAACGGCTGTGCGGAGTTGTGCCGTCTGTTTTGCGATGTTGACAACGTTACATACGGCGGTCTGAAAAAAATAGGCTTTACTCGCACCAAAACCTTGGGTTACGGCGGAGATTGCTGTGAATTTCATTTTTTCAAAAAAAGTTTTGACTATTTGTCCCCCTTTGAGAAAGGACATCCACTTTCTCAAAGGGCTTTTTTGATTATTTTCCTCAATTTCGTAAAGTAAACTCTATTTCCAAGAAAAAGCCTTGAATTTAATAGTGCAGTTATGATATAATAGGACTGATAGCTTTTTAGACGCAGTTATTGTATGCGTCAAAGCACACAAATTATAAACCAACCATAAAGGAGGAATCCGAATGGCAGAAAAAAATACGGTGAAGTACCACCGAAGTTCACAAAAAATGGTGGGAATATTTTTGGGATTACTACAAATGGCACGTTATAATTACGGTTGTAGCTGTTCTTATTGCGTCCGTAACCATTGTACAATGTGCGACACGTCCGAAATACGATATGAATGTTGTTTACGCGGGACATATGAATTATTCCGAAGAAGAAATTAACAAGCTTAAAGAAATAATTTCCGAACGTATAAGCGACATGGACGGAAACGGCGAAAATTCAGCACTTCTAAGCACACTCGTTTTTTTGCGGACAATGCAGGCAGCGAAGAATACGACTATGCTATTCAAACAAAGCTCGACTTAACGTTTACGGACGACTGTTCATTTATTTATCTTATGGACAAAGAAAGCTAATGTAGACGCTCAAATGCAAAAAAGAAGTTGTAGACCAAATTTATGACTGCACTGACAGTTTTATAGACTCGTCTTCCGACAAAGTCGTTAAAGCCGCTGACGGCAAAGGTTATGCGGTAAATCTAAAAAGACAGCCGGCTTTTTAAAAGACAACGGTATTTACTGTGACGATTCATACATTCTTATTCGCCGCAACTACAAAGATGACGAAAAAAAAAAACAGGCACACGATGACTCAATCGCCGTTGCCGAGGCACTTGTAAAAAATAAATCACACGAAGGAGGGTTTTTATTGGCAGTCGTCAAACCCGAAATTAAAACAACAGAATATGAAATGTTTTCTCGATACAGAGAAACAGGCGACATCGCCCTTCGTGACGAAATCGTTTCTTCTTACATATATATAGCCGAAATTCTTTCACGTAAATTTATCAACCGCGGTGTTGAATATGACGATATATTTCAAGTCGCATGTATGGGAATTTTATATGCGGTTGAGCGTTTTGACCCTGACAAAGGCGTTAAATTCGCCACAGATGCAACCCCTACGGTGATGGGCGAAATACGCAAGTATTTCAGAGATAAAGGCAACTTTATCCGTATTCCGAGACGCCTTTATGAAATATTCTACAAAGCGGAAAAAATCAAGCGTGTTTCAAGCGAAATTTCGCAAGAGGAAATTGCAAGAATACTCAACATTCCCGAAAAACTGCTTGAGAATGTCTACGAAGTAGGTGATACATCATTTATAAAGTCACTTGAATACGAGGCATATGCAGACGGTGAATTGAATTTCTCAAACCTTATCGGCATTGAGGACAGCAATTTTCTTATGATAGAGGACAAGGATTTTATTAAATATTGTATGAGTCGGCTTTCCGCCGATGAACGCAAATTTATTGAATATCGTTACTATGACGAAAAAAAGTCAAAAGGAAATTTCAGAAATAATGGGTATTTCTCAAATGCAGGTGTCGCGAATGGAAAAACGCACTTTTGAAAAAATTGAGAAATCTTTATTTTAGAGATTAATTTTAGGAGGAAAAAATTATGCTTACAGAAAAGAAAAAAAGAATTTATTGAGTTTATGATGGAATCTGATGTTCTTCGTTTCGGCGATTTCGTAACAAAGAGCGGAAGAAACACACCTTATTTCGTAAACACAGGTAACTTCCGTACAGGCAAGCAAATTGCCACACTCGGCAAGTTCTATGCCGCACTTATAAAGGAAAAACTGCGGTGATAATTTTGACTGTATGTTCGGTCCGGCTTACAAGGGGTATCCCTCTTGCAACTGCCGCCGCAGGTGCACTTTACAACGAATACAAAATCGACAAGCCTTATTTCTTCAACAGAAAAGAAGAAAAAGACCACGGTGAAGGCGGTTCACTTGTAGGCTACAAGCCACAGGACGGCGACAAAGTTATCATTATTGAGGACGTTATAACAGCCGGTACAGCCGTAAGAGAAACTATGCCGATACTAAAAATGCTG
>VOFK01000333.1_pt1 | contig 317586 bp, 341 predicted proteins | sample 5384121 | NCBI WGS metagenome assembly VOFK01 (sample SAMN12384730, study PRJNA508395) | human gut metagenome | isolation source: healthy gut J | host: Homo sapiens | reverse complement strand
AGAAAGGCGTGAGTATTGAAGATGGCCAAGGATAAGTATTATGGCAAGACCCTGCGCAAGAACTTTGCCAGACACGAAGAGGTCATGGCGATGCCCAACCTGCTGGAGATCCAGAAGAAATCCTATCAGTGGTTCCTGGACACCGGCCTGCGGGAGGTTTTTGCGGACGTGGCCTCCATCAGCGACTATGCCGGCAACCTGGAGCTGAGCTTCATCGACTTCAGCATGAATGAGCAGCCCAAGTACGATGTGGAGGAGTGCAAGGCCCGGGATGCCACCTATGCGGCTCCCATGAAGGTGAGTGTGCGCCTGCACAATAAGGAGACAGGCGAAATCAAGGAGCAGGAGATATTCATGGGGGACTTCCCCCTGATGACCCACTCCGGCACCTTCGTCATCAACGGCGCCGAGCGCGTGGTGGTCAGCCAGATCGTCCGCTCTCCCGGCATCTACTACGGCAAGGAGACCGACCTGAAGACCGACCTGCCCCTGCTGACGTCTACGGTTATCCCCTATCGGGGTGCCTGGCTGGAGTATGAGACCGACACCAGCGAGGTGTTCTGGGTCCGCATCGATAAAAACCGCAAGCTGCCCATCACCTGCCTGATCCGCGCCCTGGGGCTCAAGACAGATGCCGAGATTCTCGACCGCTTCGGCGATGACCAGCGCATTGTGGCCACACTGGAAAAGGACGGCTGCAAGTCCTATGAGGAGGCCATGCTGGAAATCTACCGCAAGCTGCGTCCCGGCGAGCCCCCCACGCTGGATTCCGCTGAGACTCTGCTGAACAATCTGTTCTTCGATCCCCGGCGCTATGACCTGAGCATCGTGGGCCGCTATAAGTTCAATAAGAAGCTGACCCTTTGGTCCATTGCCCGGGATCGCAAGCTGGCCCTGCCTGTGGCTGACCCTACCACCGGAGAGATCCTCTTTGATGAGGGCCACGTCCTCACCGGCAAGGAGTGCCGGGAGCTGATGCCATCGGCGTGGGCGAGGTGTCCGTTCTGGCCGATGACGGCGCCACCGTCCGCATCTTCACCAATCGCATGTGCGACATGAGCCGCTATGTGGACTTTGATCCCAAGGCTGCCTGCGGTATCAAGGAGCGGGTGCGCTTTGACGTGCTGCAGGAGCTGCTGGGCCAGTACCAGGGCCAGGAGCTCATCGATCAGTGCCGCCAAAACGCCGATCAGCTGGTGCCCAAGCACATCATCGTGGACGATATTCTCGCCTCCATCAACTATATGAACGCCCTGGCTCATGGCCTGGTCACCAAGGACGATATCGACCATTTGGGCAACCGCCGCCTGCGCTGCGTGGGCGAGCTGCTGCAAAACCAGTTCCGCATCGGCTTTAGCCGCATGGAGCGTGTCATCCGGGAGCGCATGACCATTCAGGACCTGGATGTCGTCACCCCCCAGAGCCTTATCAACATCCGGCCCGTTACCGCGGCCATCAAGGAGTTCTTCGGCTCTAGCCCCCTGAGCCAGTTTATGGATCAGACCAACCCTGGCCGAGCTGACCCACAAGCGGCGTCTGTCCGCCCTGGGCCCCGGCGGTCTGAGCCGTGAGCGCGCCAACATGGAGGTGCGTGACGTTCACTACTCCCATTATGGCCGCATGTGCCCCATTGAGACTCCCGAAGGTCCCAACATCGGCCTGATCTCTTACCTGGCCACCTACGCCCGGGTCAATGAGTACGGCTTTATCGAGGCTCCCTTCCGCATGGTGGACCACGAGACCGGCAAGGTCACAGATGAAATTCACTACATGACCGCCGACGTGGAGGATCAGTATGTGGTCTGTCAGGCCGCCGAGCCGGTAGACGAGGAGGGCCGTCTCACTGCCAAGCGCATTACCTGCCGCCATAGAGATGAAATCATCCAGGTGGAGCCCCAGTTTGTGGACTATATGGATATCTCTCCCCGTATGATGGTGTCCATCGCCACCGCCATGATCCCGTTCCTCCCCAACGACGACGCTAACCGCGCGCTGATGGGCGCCAACATGCAGCGCCAGGCCGTGCCTCTGCTGAAGCCTCACGCCCCCATCGTGGGCACCGGTATGGAGCATAAGATCTGCCTGGATTCCGAGGTGGCCGTCCTGGCCGAGGGCGACGGTGTTGTTACCAAGGTGGATGCCAGAGCCATCTCCGTCAAGTACGACAGCGGTGAAACCAAGGAGTATAAGCTCATCAAGTTCCTCCGCTCCAACCACGGCACCTGCATCAACCAGAAGCCCATTGTTTCCGTGGGCGAGCGAGTCCACGGCGGCGACGACCCCACGGTGCTGGCCGACGGCCCCGCCACCGAGCAGGGCGAGATCGCCCTGGGCCACAACATTCTGGTGGGCTTTATGACCTGGGAAGGCTATAACTACGAGGACGCCGTGCTGCTCAACGAGCGGCTGGTGAAGGAGGACGTGTACACCTCCATCCATATCGAGGAATACGAAATCGATGCCCGTGACACCAAGCTGGGGCCCGAGGAGATCACCCGGGATATCCCCAATGTGGGTGAGGATGCGCTGAAGGATTTGGACGAGCGCGGCATCATCCGCGTGGGCGCCGAGGTCCACGCCGGCGACATTCTGGTGGGCAAGGTCACCCCCAAGGGCGAGACCGACCTCACTGCCGAGGAGCGTCTCCTGCGGGCCATCTTCGGCGAAAAGGCCCGGGAGGTCCGAGACACCTCCTTGAAGGTGCCCCACGGCGAAAGCGGAATTATCGTAGACGCCAAGGTGTTCACCCGTGAAAACGGCGATGAGCTGAGCCCCGGCGTCAACGAGGTGGTTCGGGTGTATATAGCGCAGCGCCGCAAGATCCAGGTGGGCGATAAGATGGCCGGCCGTCATGGCAACAAGGGCGTTGTCTCCCGGGTCCTGCCCCAGGAGGATATGCCCTTCCTGCCCGATGGCACCCCCCTGGACATCGTGCTGAACCCCCTGGGCGTTCCCTCCCGTATGAACATCGGCCAGGTGCTGGAGGTTCATCTGGGCTACGCTGCCAAGACCCTGGGCTGGAAGGTGGCCACCCCTATTTTCGATGGTGCCACCGATAAGGACATCGCTGCCGCATTGGATCAGGCGGGCCTGGATCCTGAGGGCAAGAGCTGGCTCTATGACGGCCGCACCGGTGAACGCTTTGACAATAAGGTCACCGTGGGCTATGTGTACTTCCTGAAGCTGCACCATCTGGTGGATGACAAGATCCACGCCCGCTCCACCGGCCCCTACTCCCTGGTCACCCAGCAGCCGCTGGGCGGCAAGGCCCAGTTCGGCGGCCAGCGCTTCGGCGAGATGGAGGTTTGGGCCCTGGAGGCTTACGGCGCCAGCTATACTCTGCAGGAGATCCTCACTGTGAAGTCCGATGATGTCACCGGTCGTGTGCGCACCTATGAGGCCATTGTCAAGGGCCACAACGTGCCTACCCCCGGCGTGCCGGAGTCCTTCAAGGTGCTGGTGAAGGAGCTGCAGTCCCTGTGCCTGGATATCCAGGTGCTGGACGAGGACGGCAACCAGATCGAGCTGAAGGAGGACGAGGACGCCCTGGATACCTTCAACCTGGCCCGCATGGACGCTGACGATGACCGCCAAATGCGCTATGCCGATGAGGATGAGCTGGCCGATGCCGGCTACGGTGAGGTCGACGACGAGGAAGTAGACGCCTCCTTTGACAGCGCCGACGAAGAAGATGAGTATTAAGGAAGGGAGAAGCTATTACAATGAGTTACGCAACATTTGATGCAATCAAAATCGGTATCGCTTCTCCGGAAATGATCCGAGAGTGGTCCTTTGGCGAGGTAAAGAAGCCTGAGACCATCAACTACCGTACCCTCAAGCCTGAGCGGGACGGACTGTTCTGTGAGAAGATCTTCGGGCCCACCAAGGATTGGGAGTGCCACTGCGGTAAGTATAAGAAGATCCGCTTCAAGGGAAAGATCTGCGACCGCTGCGGCGTGGAGGTCACCCGTGCCAAGGTGCGCCGGGAGCGCATGGGCCACATTGAGCTGGCCACCCCCGTCAGCCACATTTGGTATTTCAAGGGCATTCCCTCCCGCATGGGCCTGCTGCTGGATATCAGCCCCCGGATCTTGGAGAAGGTCCTGTATTTCGCAGCCTATATCGTCACCGATCCCGGCGAGACCCCTCTGGTGCGCAATCAGATTCTCTCCGAGAAGGAATACCGGGATATGCGCGAAAAGTACGAGGACGATTTCGACGCCGGCATGGGCGCTGAGGCCGTGAAGAAGCTGCTGCAGCAGGTGGACCTGGAGGCATTGAGCCAGGAGCTCCATGCGGAACTGCGGACCGTTTCCGGCCAGAAAAAGGCGAGAGTCGTCAAGCGCCTGGAGGTAGTGGACGCCTTCCGCCTCTCCGGCAATAAGCCCGAGTGGATGATCATCGACGTGCTGCCGGTGATTCCCCCGGAGCTGCGCCCCATGGTGCAGCTGGACGGCGGACGCTTCGCCACCTCCGACCTCAATGATCTGTATCGCCGGGTCATCAACCGCAATAACCGCTTAAAGCGTCTTATGGAGCTGAAGGCCCCGGACATCATCGTCCGCAATGAAAAGCGTATGCTCCAGGAAGCCGTGGATGCGCTGATCGACAACGGCCGCCGTGGGCGCCCCGTCACCGGCGCTAATAACCGCGCCCTCAAGTCCCTGAGCGACATGCTCAAGGGTAAGCAGGGCCGCTTCCGCCAGAACCTGCTGGGCAAGCGTGTGGACTACTCCGGCCGCTCCGTTATCGTGGTAGGCCCCGAGCTGAAGATCTATCAGTGCGGCGTGCCCAAGGAGATGGCCGTGGAGCTGTTCCGCCCCTTCATCATGAAGAAGCTGGTGGAGGACGGCGTGGCCAATAACATCAAATCCGCTAAGAAGATGGTGGATAAGGGTGTCACCGAGGTGTGGGATGCGTTGGACGTTATCATCAAGGATCACCCCGTCATGCTCAACCGTGCGCCTACCCTGCACCGCCTGGGCATCCAGGCCTTTGAGCCGGTGCTGGTGGAGGGCCGTGCTCTGAAGCTGCATCCCCTGAACTGCACCGCCTTCAACGCCGACTTTGACGGCGACCAGATGGCCATCCATGTCCCCCTGTCCGCCGAGGCCCAGGCCGAGGCCCGTCTGCTGATGCTGTCCGCCAATAACCTGCTGCGTCCCCAGGACGGCGGCCCCGTCACCGTGCCTACGCAGGATATGGTGCTGGGCTCCTACTACCTGACCTTCGAGCGCTTTGAAAACGGAATGAGCCAGCTGGAAAATGACGAGTTCTGGCCCGAGGGCGTTGACTTTACTCTGGCCGGGAAGAACTATGACGAGCTCACCGATGAGGAAAAGGCCAATAACCCGCTCAATATCTATCGCGACGAGGATGAGGTGCTCATGGCCTATAACGAGCATATCATCGGTATACACCAGCCCGTTTGGGTCCGTGTAGAGAAGGAACTGAACGGTGAAAAGGTCCATCATATGGTTCGGTACCGCCGGGCGCATCATCTTCAACCGCAATATTCCCCAGGATCTGGGCTTCGTGAAGCGCTTCAATGAGGACGGCACTCCCACCGACAAATTCTTTGACTACGAGATCACCGAGATCTGCGGCAAGAAGCTCCTGGGCAAGATCGTGGACCGCACCATCAAGCAGTACGGCTTCACCGTGGCTGCCGAGGTGCTGGACAACATCAAGGCCACCGGCTATAAGTACTCCACCCGTGCCTCCATCACCATCTCCATCGCCGACATGACTGTGCCCGAGAAGAAGTACGAGCTCATCGCCGAGACCGAGCAGCGGGTGGTGGACATCGAGGACCAGTACAACATGGGCTTCATCACCGACGAGGAGCGCTATAAGCTGGTGGTCCGCGAGTGGGAAAAGACCACCGCCGACGTTACCGATGCTCTGACTGCCAGCCTGGATAAGTATAACCCCATCTTCATGATGGCCGACTCCGGCGCCCGAGGCAGCATGAAGCAGATCCGTCAGCTGACCGGTATGCGCGGCCTGATGGCCAACACCGCCGGTAAGACCATCGAGATCCCCATCAAGGCCAACTTCCGCGAGGGTATGTCCGTGCTGGACTACTTCACCTCCTCCCGCGGCGCCCGTAAGGGCCTGGCCGATACCGCTCTGCGTACCGCCGACTCCGGCTACCTGACCCGCCGCATGGTGGACGTGTGCCAGGATGTCATCATCCGCGAGGATGATTGCGGCGTGGATAAGGGCATCGTAGTCTCCGAGATCGAGGAAAACGGCCAGGTCATCGAGAAGTTCTCCGAGCGTCTGAAGGGCCGCTTCCCCGTCCGGGATATTCTGAAGCCCGGCACCGACGAGGTGCTTATCTCCAAGGATCATATGATGACCGAGGACGATGCCGCCCTGCTGGAGAAGTTCGATATTCACTCCGCTGAGATCCGCACCGTGCTGACCTGCAAGGCCCACAGCGGCATCTGCGCCAAGTGCTACGGCATGAACCTGGCCACCTCCAAGCCGGTGGGCCCCGGCGAAGCCGTGGGTATCATCGCGGCCCAGTCCATCGGCGAGCCCGGTACCCAGCTGACCATGCGTACCTTCCACACCGGCGGCGTGGCCGGCGGCGACATCACCCAGGGTCTTCCCCGCGTGGAGGAGCTGTTTGAGGCCCGCAAGCCCAAGAAGATGGCCACACTGTCCGAGATTGCCGGTAAGGTTCGCTTTGAGGATGCCACCAAGGGCAGCCTGCTGAACATCATCGTTACTGCCGATGACGGCGATACCCGCACCTATTCCATGCCCCACACGGGCCTGCAGGTGAAGGACGGCGATGTCATCGAAAAGGGCAAGCAGCTGCAGGACGGCGCCCTGAACCCCCACGACGTGCTGCGCATCCGCGGCGCCTCCGCCGTGCACAACTACCTGATCCAGGAGGTTCTGAAGGTGTACCGCCAGCAGGGCGTGGACATCAACGATAAGCATATCGAGGTCATCGTCCGTCAGATGATGCGCAAGGTCCGGGTGGAGGAGGCCGGGGATACAGGCCTGCTCTCCGGTGCCATGGCCGATGTACTGGAGGTGGAGATCGAGAATGCTAAGATCCGTGACCGCATCGCCGCCGGTGAGGTGAATGCAGAGACCGGCGAGCCCCTGAAGGAAGCGACCTATACCCAGCTTCTCATGGGTATTACCAAGGCCTCCCTGGCCACGGACTCCTTCCTCTCCGCCGCCTCTTTCCAGGAGACCACCAAGGTCCTTACCGAGGCCGCTATCAAGGGCAAGGTGGACCACCTGGTGGGCCTAAAGGAGAATGTCATCATCGGCAAGCTGATCCCCGCCGGCGCCGGCCTCAATGCCTACCGCCGTTTTGCCGAGGAGCTGGTTCCCGAGAAGGAGGAGCCGGAGCACGAGGTGCAGATCATCTCCAACGCCGTGGCCGCTGCCCATCCGGAGACCTGATTCCGACATAACTGAATTCTGCGCAAGGGTCTCGCCGGAAGCGGCGAGACCCTTTTTGCCTATTTCGCCGGAATAACCGGAAAATTTTCAGTGAAATATACAAAAATCCGCCCGCAGCTCTTGACGCATTTTCAAGGCTATGCTATAATTCTAACTTGCGTGGGTAGCATCCTGCGGATTTTGTTATGCACAAACGGGAGGGACCTGCGTGGAGGACACACACAGCCTGCATCCAAGAGTCACCGGCCTGCGGCAAACGCAAAAGGCTGTGGCAAAAGGATTGGCAGCGCGGGTCTACCTGGCGTGTGACGCCGACCCGGCACTGACGGAGCCCCTTGCGCAGCTGTGCCGGCAAGCGGGCATCCCTGTGGAGCAGGGAATAACCATGTCCCGGCTGGGACAAGCCTGCCGCATCGACGTGGGCTGTGCCGCAGCCGCAGAGCTAAAACCCCAATGAGCCGTTCCATCCGGAATAAAATTCCTTTATTCCGTGGAAAATATAGGGAGACTTTCTCCCAACATCAATCTATAGAAAGGAGAAACTAAGCATGCCTACCTTTAATCAGCTGGTCAAGCAGGGCAGAAAGCAGGCCACCTACAAGTCCAATTCCCCCGCTATGCAGAAGGGCCTGAACACTCTGAAGAACAAGGAAACCAACCTTTCCGCTCCTCAGAAGCGTGGTGTCTGCACCGCCGTGAGAACTGCCACCCCCAAGAAGCCTAACTCCGCTCTGCGTAAGATCGCCCGTGTGCGCCTGACCAACGGCTACGAGGTCACCGCTTACATTCCCGGCGTGGGTCACTCCCTGCAGGAGCACTCCGTGGTCATGATCCGCGGCGGCCGTGTGAAGGACCTGCCCGGCGTCCGTTACCACATCATCCGTGGTACGCTGGATACCCAGGGTGTCAATGGCCGTATGCAGGCTCGCTCCCAAGTATGGCGCCAAGCGTCCCAAGAGCAAGTAAGCACATCTGAATTGAGCTTTGCCGAAAAGGTTTATATATATGTATTACCTCTTTGGCAGGCCGTACAGCGGTGAAAAGCGCCGCTGAGTACCTATGAAATCATATTATGAAGGAGGGAAGCATAGTGCCCAGAAGAGGTAATGTTCCCAAGAGAGAAATTTTGCCCGATCCTATGTACAACTCCGTGCTGGTGACGAAGCTGGTCAACAGCATCATGTTGGACGGTAAGAAGGGCGTTGCCCAGAAGGTTGTCTACGGCGCCTTTGATATCATCAAGGAAAAGACCGAGAAGGAGCCTCTGGAAGTGTTCACCCAGGCCATGGAAAATATCATGCCCAGCCTCGAGGTTAAGGCCCGCCGTGTGGGCGGTGCTACCTATCAGGTCCCCATGGAAGTGCGTCCCGCCCGCCGTCAGACCCTGGGTCTGCGCTGGCTGACCGCATATTCCCGCGCCCGCAGCGAGCGCACCATGGCCGAGCGCCTGGCAGGTGAGATCATGGATGCTGCCAACAACACCGGCAGCGCAGTCAAGAAACGCGAGGATACCCACAAGATGGCCGAATCCAACAAGGCATTCGCCCATTTCCGTTGGTGATCGCGGTATAATCGGTAAAAAAAGGAGAACAGTATGCCGAGAAAGGTTACACTGGAAAACACAAGAAATATCGGCATCATGGCCCACATTGATGCAGGCAAGACCACCACTACGGAGCGCATTTTGTACTATACGGGCGTCAATTATAAAATTGGCGAGACCCACGAGGGTACGGCCACCATGGACTGGATGGAGCAGGAGCAGGAGCGTGGTATCACCATCACCTCCGCTGCAACCACCTGCTACTGGAAGGGCTCCAAGGATCAGTTCCCCCAGACCCGTATCAACATCATTGATACTCCGGGCCATGTGGACTTTACTGTAGAGGTGGAGCGTTCTCTGCGTGTGCTGGACGGATCTGTCACCGTCATGTGCGCCAAGGGCGGCGTGGAGCCCCAGTCTGAGACTGTGTGGCGTCAGGCGGATCACTATCATGTCCCCCGGATGATCTACGTCAATAAGATGGATATCACCGGCGCGGATTTCTTCCATGTGCTGGACATGGTGCATGACCGTCTCAAGTGCAACGCCGTGCCCATTCAGCTCCCCATCGGTAAGGAGGATACCTTCAAGGGTATCATCGACCTGGTGGAGATGAATGCTGATATTTATTACGATCAGCTGGGCAAGGATATGCGCGTAGAGCCGATCCCCGAGGACATGATGGACCTGGCCAATGAGTACCGGGAAAAGCTGCTGGATGCCGTTTCCATGTTTGATGATGAGATCATGGAGATGTATCTGGAAGGACAGGAGATCCCCACGGCCAAGATTCGCAAAGCCATCCGCCAGGCCACCGTGGCCGTGGAAATGGTGCCTGTGGTCTGCGGTTCATCTTACCGCAACAAGGGCGTCCAGAAGCTGCTGGATGCCATCGTGGACTATATGCCCGCCCCCACTGACATTCCCGCTATCAAGGGAACCAATCCCAAGACCGACGAGGAGGAAGACCGTCATCCTTCTGATGATGAGCCCTTCTCCGCACTGGCATTCAAGATCATGACCGATCCTTATGTGGGCCGGCTCTGCTTCTTCCGCGTCTATTCCGGAACGCTGAACACCGGCTCCGCCGTGCTCAACGCCACCAAGGGCAAGCGCGAGCGTGTGGGTCGTCTGCTGCAGATGCACGCCAACCACCGTGAGGATTTGGAAACGGTCTATTCCGGCGACATTGCTGCTGTGGTGGGTCTGAAGAATACTACCACCGGCGATACCCTTTGCGACGAAAAGCACCCCATCATCCTGGAATCCATGGAGTTCCCCGAGCCCGTGATCCGCGTGGCCATTGAGCCCAAGACCAAGGCCGGCCAGGAGAAGATGGGTCTTGCCCTGGCCAAGCTTGCCGAGGAGGACCCCACCTTCCGCACCTATACCGACGAGGAAACGGGTCAGACCATCATCGCCGGCATGGGCGAGCTGCACCTGGAGATCATCGTGGACCGTCTGCTCCGCGAGTTCAAGGTGGAGGCCAACGTGGGCGCTCCCCAGGTGGCCTACAAGGAGACGGTGCGCAAGAAGGTCAACCACGAGACCAAGTACAAGCGCCAAAGCGGCGGCTCCGGCCAGTACGGCCATGTGAAGATCACTCTGGAGCCCAACGAGTCCGGCAAGGGCTACGAGTTCGTCAACGCCGTGGTCGGCGGCGCTATTCCCAAGGAGTTTATTCCCGCTGTGGACGCCGGTATCCAGGGCGCCATGCAGTCGGGCGTGTTGGCCGGCTATCCTGTGGTGGATGTAAAGGTTACCCTGTACGATGGCTCCTATCACGAGGTGGACTCCTCCGAAATGGCCTTTAAGATCGCCGGTTCCATGGCCTTCAAGGAGGCCATGCGCGAGGCGGATCCCGTGCTGCTGGAGCCCATCATGAAGGTGTGCGTCATCGTGCCCGACGAGTATATGGGCGACGTCATCGGCGACCTGAATGCCCGCCGCGGCCAGATCCAGGGCTACGAGATGCGCTCCGGCGCCCAGCAGATTGACGCCTTCGTGCCTCTGTCCGAGATGTTCGGCTACGCCACCAACCTGCGCTCCCGCACCCAGGGCCGCGGTCAGTATACCATGGAGCCCAGCCATTATGTGGAGCTGCCCAAGAGCCTGCAGGAGAAGCTGGTGAGCAAGCACGCCGGCCGGGACGATTAATTCTAATTTAGGATTGCTTTTCTGCCGGAAATACTGTAAAATAGCAATGTTAGTGTTAAACATTGCAGAATAACAAATCAATACAAAATTGTTAAGGAGGATTTTTTCAAATGGCTAAGCAGAAATTTGAGAGAACAAAGCCCCATGTTAACATCGGCACCATCGGTCACATCGACCATGGCAAGACCACTCTGACCGCTGCTATCACCAAGTACCTGGCTATGCAGGGCGGCGCTGAGTACACCGACTATTCTTCCATCGATAAGGCTCCCGAAGAGCGCGAGCGTGGTATCACCATCAACACCGCTCACGTTGAGTATGAGACCGCTAATCGTCACTATGCTCACGTTGACTGCCCGGGCCACGCCGACTATATCAAGAACATGATCACCGGTGCTGCTCAGATGGACGGCGCCATCCTGGTCATCGCCGCCTCCGACGGCCCCATGGCTCAGACTCGTGAGCACCTGCTGCTGGCTCGCCAGGTGAACGTGCCCTCCGTGCTGGTCTTCCTGAACAAGTGCGACCAGGTGGACGATGAGGAGCTGCTGGAGCTGGTGGAGATGGAAGTTCGCGAGCTGCTGGACTTCTATGGCTTCCCCGGCGATGATACCCCCATCATCCGCGGCAGCGCTCTGAACGCCCTGGTTTCCGAGTCCACCGATCCCAACGCTCCCGAGTATGCCTGCATCAAGGAGCTGATGGACGCTGTTGATACCTGGATCCCCACTCCCGACCGCAAGGAGGATATGCCCTTCCTGATGCCCGTGGAGGACGTGTTCACCATCTCCGGCCGCGGCACCGTGGCTACCGGCCGTGTGGAGCGTGGCGTGCTGAAGCTGAACGAGAAGGTCGAGATCGTCGGCCTGCAGGACGAGAAGCGCGAGACCGTCGTCACCGGTATCGAGATGTTCCACAAGCTGCTGGACTACGCTGAAGCCGGCGATAACATCGGCGCTCTGCTGCGTGGTGTTGCTAAGACCGAGATCGAGCGCGGCCAGGTTCTGTCCGCTCCCGGCTCCATCCATCCCCACACCAAGTTCACCGGCCAGGTGTACGTTCTGACCAAGGACGAGGGTGGCCGTCACACTCCCTTCTTCAATAACTATCGTCCCCAGTTCTACTTCCGTACCACCGACGTGACCGGCGTCATCACCCTGCCCGAGGGCACCGAGATGTGCATGCCCGGCGATAACGTCGACATGAAGGTCGAGCTGATCACCCCCATCGCCATTGAGAACGGTCTGCGTTTCGCTATCCGTGAGGGTGGCCGTACCGTGGGTTCCGGCGTTGTTATCGACATCGAGGAGTAATTTCTCAAATCATAAAAAGGCTGTCCTTAGGGGCAGCCTTTTTTTAATTTACCAGAAAAATTTTTGATTTTTCTGGTAAGGGGCTTGCCGCCTGCTGCGCGCATAATTTTGCCGCCTGCGGCAAAATTCCACACTGGCAGTCTGAGAGGTGTTTTTCCCCACGCGCATGTCGCGGTGAAAAATGATCCCAATTTTTTGCCGCCCGCGGGCGGCAAACTCTGCGAGTTTTTGGGGGGCGACCCTACCCGTTTATTGTCAATGTCAATGCACAGCCAGCGCGCATACTGGCTGTGGCAATCCGTGACTCCCGACCTTCGCACATAAATTTTGCCTTGCCGGGCAACCTAACCCCGGAGGCGATAAACTATGAGTGAAAAACATAAGCTGGCTCACGACATTACTCCGGATGTTCACCAGTTCCACGCACCCCCAGAGGACATCCACGACATCATCAATGGCTGGGGCACCTACAACATTCAGGCAACGTCCGACACGGAGAATCTCTTTCCCCTCATTGGCCCGGGCCTACCCCAAAAGTGGAAATGCAGAAAAATTACAAAGGATGATATGGAGAAGGAATCCTGACCCACAGGGCTATGCTGTAGACTGGAAGCGGTTTAATTCTCCAAAAGCAAAAAAGCAGGCGGCACCCAATCAAAGCTGGGAGCCGCCTGCTTTACTGTCTAAATCTGTTTGGCAGATGCTGACTTTATGGCTTTCAAAAATACTGTCCTATCGATAAACGGCAGAGTGCGCCTGTTTCCTTGATTTGTCAGGAGGCAGGGGGCTGCTGGGAGGGGGAGATGGCCTCCGCCGGAGACGCATTGGTGTGGGCTGCATCGGGAGAAGCGGCCTCTATCGGGGCAGCGGGCTCTGCCGCTGCGTGCATTTCTCCTGCTGTGGCGGAAACTAGAGTGGACATGGCTTCTGCCCGTCCGGCTTCATAGGCGTCGGCTTTAGCCTTTTCCATCTCCTGACGGCGGGCATTTTCGGCCCGGATGGCTTCCTTTTGCTCCGAGCGGCGGGCGGAGAACCGGAGGAATGCCCGGAGGCTCAGATAAATCAGCAGCGCGGCCATCAAGGCCAGCCCGATCCAGCCGGGAATGCGGATGTGCCAAAAGTCACGCACTGCGAAGTGCTCACGCACTAGACCCTGGTAGTACAGCACCACGCCCAAAGCGATGCAGACCAGGCCGCCGATGAGAGACAATACAGCCCGGAACTTGGCCCTACCCTTGCAGATAAAGAATCGGATCACCAAGGCAATAGCCAGCAGAAACAGCGCCGGAGATTGGCAGCACAGAATGTATCCGAAAGTGTGATTCATATGACGCTCCTATTCTCACAGGGCGCTCTTGCCCCGGACGATGTACTGGCCCTCCTGCTCACCGATGACATGGCCGTTTTCCACCATGAGCTTGCCCCGCAGCCACACCTGACTCACGGAGCCGTGGGTCACGAAGCCCTCATAGGGGGTATAGCCGGCACGGCTGACCATGTCCTCAGCGCGGAGAATATGATCGGCCTGAGGATCATAGACCACGATGTCCGCATCTGCGCCGGGGGCGATGACGCCCTTCCGGGGGAACATACCATAGAGCTTGGCAGGATTTTCCGACAGGACCTTACACATGGTGGCCAGGGAGATTTTTCGGGTAGTTACGCCGAAGGAGTACACCAGCTCACCCCGAGCTTCCACCCCGGGCAGGCCCCCGGGGATCTTGGTAAAGTCGCCCCGGCCGGCGTCCTTCTGCGCCAGGGTAAAGGCGCAGTGGTCCGTGGAGATGGTCTGGATGTCGCCCTTGTGCAGGCCGGCCCACAGGGCCCGGCAATCCTCCGGCTTGCGGAGGGGGGGCGCGCAGACATAGCGGGCGGCCCGGGAAAAGTCCTCATTATAATATGCGCTGTCGTCCAGCACCAGGTACTGGGGGCAGGTCTCCACATACACCTTCTGCCCCCGGCGCCGAGCGGCGGTGACCTCCGCCAAGGTGGCGGCATTGGTCAGGTGGACGATGACCACGGGAATGTCCACTGCCTGAGCGATGCGTAGAAGGCGGCTCACGGCCTCGGCCTCCAGAAAGTCGGGCCGGGTCTCCGGATGGGAGGAAACGCCCATCTCCCCGGCGGCCTTTTTCTCCTCGATGAGGGCGTTGATGACGCCGCTGTTTTCGCAGTGGACGCCGCAGATGCCGCCCTTTTCCTTCAGCTTTTTCAGGGCCTTGTACATGGCCTCGTCCCCGATCATCATGGCCGGGTAGGTCATGTACATCTTGAAGGAGGAGATGCCGGCGGCGTACATGTCGTCGATCTCCTTTTCAATCTCCGCGTTCCAATCGTCAATGGTCATATGGAAGCCGTAGTCGCACCAGCACTTGCCGTCGGCCTTCCTGTGCCACAGATCCAGGCCGTGGTGGAGAGATTCGCCCTTGTTGGGGCAGGCAAAGTCCACAATGGTGGTGGTGCCGCCCCGGATGGCAGACTTGGTGCCGCTGTCAAAGTCATCAGCGGTGGTGGTGTTGCACACGTCCAGATCGAAGTGGGTGTGGGCATCGATAAACCCGGGCATGAGCAGCTTGCCGGTGACATCAATGGCCCGGGCCAGAGGGTCGGAGAGATTGCGGCCCACCTGGAGAATTTTCTCATTTTCCACCAGCACGTCGGCCCGGCGGGTGCCCCTGCCGGAGACTACGGTGCCGTTTTTGAACAGATATTTCATAGCAGTACCCCTATTGAAATGATGAGAAAAAAGTGAACGGTAAAAAGCGGAGGGACGGCGCCCCCGGTGATCTTGCCATCATTATAGCATACCCGGGAAAAATGTCCATAAAAATTGATAAAGGAAAGAAAATATGCTATACTGCGAAAAAATGGAGGGATGTATCATGCTGGATCTGACGGAAAAAACCCTGCAAAGCCACGAGGTTTATAGTGGACGCATCATCCGGGTGCGCAACGATGAGGTGCTGCTGCCAAACGGTGAGCATGGATGGTGGGAGGTGGTGGATCACCCCGGCGGCGTGGGAATTTTGGCCTTTTGACGATCAGGGCCGGGTGGCCCTGGTGCGGCAGTTCCGCTATGCTGTGGGCCAGCACCTGTGGGAGATCCCTGCGGGAAAGCGGGAGAAGGGGAGAAAATCCCTTTGTGACGGCGCAGAGAGCTGAACGAGGAGGTGGGCGCCGCAGCGGCCCGATGGACGGAGCTGGGGAGCATCATCGCCTCCCCCCGGCTGCTACGCCGAGGTGCTGTACCTATACATGGCGGAGGGGCTGACCTTCTCCCGACAGCACCTGGATGAGGACGAGTTTTTAGAGGTGCGATTTTTTTCATTTGCGGAAGCGGTGGAAAAGTGCATGAGTGGGGAGATACGGGACGGAAAGACCGTGACGGCGGTGCTGAAGGCCAGGCTCCTGCAAGAAAAGACTTGCACTTTATGAGTATTTCCGATACACTGAAGAAAATGACGGTGGAAGGCCGGGAGGAGAATGCATATGAGTAAATTGCAGAAGATTGCTGTGGTGTTCTTGCTGATTGCCGTGATCACGGGAATCCTGCACAAAACGGGGGTATTCTATGTGCCGGGATTGACGGCACTGACCCTGTGCGTAGCCATGTGTGCGGAAGGATCGGATATGCTCAAGGGCACGGGAAAAAAGAAGAATACCTCCCGGCGGGTGGCTGCCATTCTGGTGCTGGCCTTTGGCCTGCTAAACCTGGTGGTGGGCGGATTTGAGATCTATGACTATGTAATTCGGCTGTAAAAAAAAGAATGAGGAGGTGCAGCGGGGGCTGCAGCTCCCTTTTATGACAGAAAACAGAAGCATGGAGGGGAAACAATGAAGGCAACCATCCGAAGGGCACAGGAGAAGGATCTGGCGGCTGTAGAGAGGATCTATGACGCCATCCATACAGAGGAAGAAGCAGGGCGGGCCTGCATCGGATGGGAACGGGAGGTCTATCCTACCCGGCGGACGGCGGAGGACGCCCTGGTGCGGGACGATTTGTTTGTGGAGGAGGCAGAGGGACGTATCGTAGGCACAGCCATTATCAATCGGGTGCAGGTGGACGCATATGCGGAGGTCAAATGGCTGTATCCGGCATTGGATGAGCAGGTGATGGTGCTGCACACGCTGGTCATTGACCCGGACGAAAAGGGAAAAGGATACGGACGGGAATTTGTGGCGTTTTACGAGGAGTATGCGTCCCGGAGCGGCTGTACCTGCCTGCGCATGGACACCAACGCCCGAAATGAGGGAGCCCGGCGGCTGTATAGGCACCTGGGATACCGAGAGGCGGGGATCGTGCCCTGCGTGTTCAACGGACTTGCTAGAGTTGAACTGGTGATGCTGGAGAAGAAACTATAAACACCGAAAAAGAGAAAACAGATACACGGCATATAAAGCGCATGCACGAAACGAATTTTGCGTATGCGCTATTTTTCACACAAGGAATGTAAAATCAACAATGCGATGCGCAATATGTATAGAAAAGAACGGAGTGGCCTGAAGCACAGGCGGCACGGAAAGCGCAAAAGCGGCTTCACCGGATTCGGCGAGGTCGCTTTCTTTTTTTATATGGCATGCCCGCAGAAGCGGGATGCCAATAGATATAAGGAGGATCAGAATATGCCTATCATTCATGTGAGCGAAACAGGAAAGCAGGACACCCAGAAAAAGCGGGACTTTATGGAGCTTGCCGCCAACAGCATCCGCAGCCACACCAACACGCTGCCAAAGAACATCTATGTGTATTTCCATGAAATGGAGCCGGAAAACGTGCGAAAGACGGCTCCCACGGCGCGCATAGATTGGACCATGATTCCGGATCGCACCAACGAGGTCAAAAAGGCCATTATGGGCGAGCTAACCGATGAGTTGGCAAGCTTACAGAGGAGAAGAGAAGCGAAATCGTAATCATCTTCAACGACATTCCCCTTCCGAATGCCATGCTGGGAGGAATCACCCGGGCAGACAACTACAATTGGTAAACAAACGCAGACAATCCCCTTCCGCTTAGACGGAGGGGGGATTGAGGCTGTCGAAAATTCTTTGGGAATTTTCCGACAAATGGCCCCAAGTCTGCTGCGCGCATAATTTCGGCGCAAAGCGCCGAAATTCCGCACTGGCAGCCTGAGCGGTATTTTCTCTCACGCACATGTCGCGAGAGAAAATGATCTCAATTTTTCGCGTCTGTGGACGCGAACTCTGCGAGGCTTTTCTGACACGATGGATCCCCTTCCGCTTTGGCGGAGGGGGGATTTTTTGCGTGATAGGAAAACGGGGCAGTTGCGGAGAAATGGGCAACAAAAAGGCAAGATTTGCCGGAGAAACGGGGAGAGATAGAAAAACAAAAGGAGGTTTTTTCACATGGAGGAAAGGAATGGGTGCGCTGCGGCCGCTGCGACGGAGAAATCTATGAGGGTGCGGAATACTATCAAATCAACGGCGAGTGCGTATGCAGAGAGTGCCTGGAGGAGTTTGCAGGACACTGGTTTGCGCCCTTTCGGCTAATCGCCGGGGAGGAGCTATGAAGGGAAGGGGAGAGAGCTTTTGGCGGGAGGTGCGCCGGGCCTATGAAAACGGAGAGGGCAGCTATCAGACCCTGGCGGATCGATTTGGCGTGAGCCGGGGGGCCATGGCGAGCCACGGCAGGATCGAGGGCTGGAACAGAAAAAAACAGGAGAGTACGGATCTGCAGGAGATGACGGGAAAGCTTTCCCGGGCAGCCATGCGGGAGATTGGACGGCTGGAGGAGGGCGAGGCCGATGTGAAGACTATCCGGGAGCTGACGGCACTGCTGAAGGAGCTGAACCAGCTGATGAAAAGCGCCAGCGAGGAAAACGGGGAGAGCACCGTGCGGGTGCAGTGGGAGGAGGACACGGAGCAGTGGAGCGAGTAGAGATGTTGCACCTGTCGCCGCCCAATGAGAAGCAGAAGCTGTTTTTGCAGTGCAGGAAAAAATACATTGCCTTCGGCGGCGCACGGGGCGGCGGAAAAAGCTGGGCTGTGCGCACCAAGGCGAAGCTTATGGCTCTGCGCTATCCGGGGATACGGATGCTGCTGGTGCGGCGAACCTATCAGGAGCTGGAAAACAACCACATCCGATTCCTGCGGCGGGAGCTGGCGGGGATCGCCGGCTACAGGGCTACGGCCAGACAGTTTGTATTTGCCAACGGCAGCGTGCTGGATTTTGGCTACTGCGCCTGCGACGGGGACCTGGACCGATACCAGGGGGCGGAGTATGACGTGGTTTTTTTAGACGAGGCCACCCAGCTGCGGGAGGAGTGGATGCGGCAATTTGCGGCGTGCGTGCGAGGGGTGAACGACTTTCCCAAGCGGATTTACTACACCTGTAACCCCGGTGGGCCGGGACACGGATACATCAAGAGGCTGTTTATCGACAAACGCTATCTGCCGGGGGAAAATCCGGAGGACTATGAGTTTATTCCCGCCCGAGTGACGGACAACCGGGCGCTGCTGAAAAAACAGCCGGAGTATCTGCAGCAGCTGCAGGCACTGCCGGATAAGCTCCGGGCGGCCTGGCTGGAGGGGAAGTGGGACATCTTTCAGGGACAGTTTTTCCAGGAGTTTACCGACGACCCGGAGCATTATCGCGACAGGAGATTTACCCATGTTATCGAACCGTTTGACATCCCCAGAGAATGGAGGATCTATCGCAGCTATGATTTCGGCTACGCCAAGCCCTTCTCCTGCGGCTGGTGGGCGGTGGATTTTGACGGATGTATTTACCGGATTTTAGAGCTGTACGGCTGCACGGAGAACCCCGATGAAGGGGTGCGGTGGGCCCCGGAGAAGCAATTTGCCAAGATACGGGAGATCGAACAGACCCACCCGTGGCTGAAGGGGCGGACCATTGACGGAGTGGCCGATCCGGCAATTTGGGATACCAGCCGGGGAGAAAAGCATCTATGAGACGGCTCTGCGGCACAGGATCTACTTCACAAGGGGCGATAACCGACGCATCCCGGGGTGGATGCAGATGCACTACCGGATGACCTTTGACCAGGAGGGATATCCGCAGATGTATGTATTCAAGAGCTGCAGGGCGTTTATCCGGACAATACCGGAGCTTCGATTTTCGGACACAGAGCCGGAGGACCTGGATACCCGGCAGGAGGATCACGCAGCGGACGAGAGCCGGTATTTCTGCATGTCGCGGCCCATTCGGCCGGTGCGCCGGGGTGAGGAGCTGGCGCTGGGGGATGATCCGCTGAATATGAGGAAGAAATGAGAGCTTTGGGACGGGGCGCGGATTGCCACGGCCAGCGTGCGCGCTGACCTCATAATGACAGGTTACGAGGGGGATGGCGGAGAATTGGCGGCGGGCTGAGGGCAGCCCGCCCTACCCATATTGGAGGGATGCCGCAACAGGCGAGACGCAAAATTTTTTTTATTTTTGGCATTGTTGCATGGGAAAAGGCAACAGGGAGGGCAACGGAGCGGAGGCGGGAGGACACAGGTGAGAACGATAAGGAGGGTTACGGCATGGAGCCTATGACTTTGCAGAAACCGAAGATCGGTGCGGAGGAGGTGCGCCGGGCGGCACAGATCCTGAAGAAATACAAGCAGGGAAAGGCACACCTGGAGAGCCGCATCATCGACAACGAGCAGTTTTGGAAAATGCGGCACTGGCAGCAGATGGAGAAAAACGGGCAGGGGGGCAATCCCGGCGATCCGCAGCCGGCCAGCGCATGGCTGGTGAACTGCATCCTGTCCAAGCACGCGGACGCCATGGATTGCTATCCGGAGCCCACGGTGCTGCCCCGAGAGGAGGGAGACCGGGCGGAGGCGTCCAAGCTGACGAAAATTCTGCCGGTGGTACTGAAGCAGAATCAGTTCAAACGGACCTATTCAGATGCCTGGTGGTACAAGCTGAAAAGCGGGTGCGCCGCCTATGGTGTTTTCTGGGATGCGGGAAAGCTGGGGGGATTGGGGGATATTTCCATCCGCAGAATGGACCTGCTGAACCTGTTCTGGGAGCCGGGGGTCCGGGATATCCAGGACTCGGAAAATTTCTTTTCCACGGAGCTTGTCAGCAATGCACAGCTTTTGCGCAGCTATCCGCAGCTGGAGGGAAAGCTGGGCGGCGGAAGCTTCACGGTGAGCCGATTCCTCTATGATGACACGGTGGATACCTCTGACAAATCTCTGGTAGTGGATTGGTACTACCACACCATGGACGGAGGAAGAAGGGTGCTGCAGTACTGTAAATTCGTGGGGGAGACGGTGCTATACGCTACGGAAAACGATTGGCAGACACCTGTGGAGCAGAGAGAGATCGGTGTGGACGAAAATGGCGAGCCAATCCTGGAGGAGGTGCCGGTGGGCCTGCCTATGTGCAGGAGGGGCTGGTATGACCACGGGAAATATCCATTTGTATTTGACGTGCTGTTTCCTGAGGAGGGGACACCCTGCGGGTACGGATATATCGATCTGTGCAAGTCACCTCAAAAGCAGATAGACCTCATGAGCCAGGCCATTCTCAAGAACACCCTGGCGGCGGCGACACCGAGGTTTTTCATCCGGGCAGACGGCGCGGTGAATGAAAGCGAGTACGCCGATTGGACTAAGCCCTTTGTTCACACCAACGGAAATCTTGGAAGCGACTCCATCGCACCCATCCACACGGCGGGGCTGGACAGCGTGTATGTGGCCATCCTGCAGAGCAAGATCGCCGAAATGAAGGAGACGGCGGGCAACCGGGATGTGGCCAATGGCGGCACAGCCTCCGGCGTAACGGCGGCTACGGCCATTGCGGCATTGCAGGAGGCCGGCGGAAAGCTTTCCCGGAATATGATCGATGACGGGTACGAGGCGTTTTCCGACGTGGTGACGCTGTGCATCGAGCTGATCCGGCAGTTTTATGGGCTGCCCAGACAGTTTAGGCTGCTGGGGGGCGAATTTGCCAGCTACGACAATGCAGGGTTACAGCCGGTGGCCATGAGCGACGGCGTGGAGACCTCCTACCGGGTGCCGGTGTTTGACCTGGAGATTTCCGCCCAGCAGGAAAACCCATATAAGACCATGGAGTACAATCAGCTTGCCCTGCAGCTGTTCCAGATGGGGTTCTTCCGGGAGGACATGGCTCCGCAGGCCTTGCGGTGCCTGGAGCTGATGGACTTTAAGAACAAGGACTTAGTGATGGCTATGATCCGGAACGGGCAGACCCAGCAGATGGAAATCCAGCAGCTGCGTCAGAGGCTGATGCAGGCGGCGGCTGTGGTGGACCAGGTGAAAGGGACGCATCTTGCCCAGCAGCTGGCTCAGGAGTATGCCGCGGCACAGAAAAACGCCAAGGGCAGCGCCTGGCAGGCCGGAAAGCTCAGCTCCGTGGAGCGCACCAGGCGCAGCACCCGGGAGGCGGTGCGGCCCAGATGATCCGGGGTGACGGCGGAGCCGGGGCGGCTGACCCTGGAGGGACATGCGGGATATGCTCCGACAGGGAAGGACATTGTATGCGCGGCGGTATCGGCCTTGGTGCTGGCCCTGGTGGAGCGGCTGCAGGAGAAGAACCTGGTGAGAGAGCTCATTATGCGGCCGGGGTATGTGCGCATTGCCATGCGGGGCGCAGACAGGGAGGCGGAATTAGTGAAATGCGGGCTGCGGCAGCTGGAGAGACGGTTCCCCCAGTGCGTGGAGGTAATTGAAAAATAGGCTGCGTATCAAAAAGCCTCGCAGAGTTTGGCGGTACGGAGCAGACTATAATCCTTTTGTCGGAAAATTCCAAAGGGATTTTCGACAGGTTCAAAAAGGGCCATTTCTCCCGGCGAGGGAGTGATGATACGGGTCGTGGCCTACCACGGGAAAGGGTGAGACCATGGAAATGGAAGAAAACCAGGCACAGCTTTGTGAAGCATCGGGCGATACGGCTCCCGACGCCGGGGAGCAGGAGGACTTCGAAGCTTTGATCCGGGGCAGGTACAAGGAGGAGTTTGACGCCAAGGTGCGGAAAATTCTGGACGGGCGGCTGCGGGGTATGCGGCAGGAGAATCAGCAGCTGAAGGAGCAGAAGGAGAAGCTGGAGGGGGTACGCAAGGCGGAGGCGGCGGAGCGCATTGACCGGCTGCGCAGGCAGGAGGGAGAGCTGAGGCGGCTGTATCCGGACTTTGACTGGCAGAGAGAGATGCGAAGCGAGCGCTTCGGGCGGCTGATTTTGGCCGGGGTGGAGCCCCGAACGGCCTATGAGACGGTGCATGGCCGGGAACTGATGGAAAAGGCCATGCACTACGCTGCAGGACGCACGCGCAGACAGGTGGCCGGGAGCCTGGCCAGCGGTATGAGCCGGGTGGCGGAAAACGGCGGCAGGAGCATTGCCGTGACAGCCAGCGATCCTCGGGGGCTCACCAGCGAGGATCTGGCGGATATTCGCAGGCGTGTGCTGGACGGGGAGAAGATTCGATTCTGAGGAAGAGCGCTGGGGGAAAATGATTTTTCGGAGCGCGGAAGAAACTGAAAAGCTATTGTTGAAAGAAAGGAAAGATGACTATGGAGCTAAACTATCAGATGTTTGCCGATGTAAACACACAGACTACCGGCGGCCTGTCCGCCGAGATGAAGACCTATTACGGCATGGAGCTGCTGGAGAACGCCAAGCCCCAGCTGGTACACAACCAGTTTGCTGCTACCAAGCCCCTGCCTGTGGGCGGCGGCAAGACCGTAGAATGGCGTAAGTTCGGCTCCTTCGAGAAGGCGCTGACGCCTCTGACCGAGGGCGTGACCCCCGACGGCAGCGGCATCTCTGTCAGCTATATCACCAAGGAGCTGGCCCAGTACGGCGACTATACCACCGTGTCCGATCTGCTGGATCTGACCGCCATCGACGACGTGGTGCTGGAGATCACCGACCGCCACGGCAGCAACATGGGCCTGACCCTGGACACTGTGACCCGCAACGAGATCCAGCAGGGCAATCAGGTGATCTATGCTCCTGTGCTGGGCGAGGGCGGCAAGCAGACCGCCGTGACCAGCCGTGTGGCCCTGACCCCGGCCTGCAGGATGACCAGCGAGCTGGTGGCCAAGGCAGCTACCCAGCTGAAGAAGATGAATGCGCCGACCTTTGACGGCAAGTATGTATGCATCATCCATCCCTCTGTGGCATTTGACCTGCGCCAGGATGAGGCATGGATCGCCGCCCACCAGTATGCCGCCGCCACGGAGCTGTTCTCGGGCGAAATTGGCGAGCTGCACGGCGTGCGCTTTGTGGAGACCACAGAGGCCAAGATCTTCTGTGGCGCCGACCTGGCCAAAAATGCCCGCAATCTGGCGGTGAACGGCGCGGTGGCAGCTAAGGCTACGGTGAGCTTTGACGGCGGCTCCGTGGACGCCGGCAGCCTTGCGGGTCGCTATGTGCTTATCGGCGGTAAGCGCTATAAGGTGCTCAGCAACACCGACAGCGCCATGACACTGGAGGAGGCCATTACCGCCGCTGACAACGCCGTCATTTATCCCGGTGAGGGCGGTGCAGAGGGCTGCGCCGTATACGGCTGCCTATTTGTGGGCAAGGGCGCTTACGGCGTGGTGGACCTCAGTGAGGGGACGGAGGTTATTGTAAAGCCTCGCGGCTCCTCCGGCACTGCCGATCCCCTGGATCAGCGCTCCAGCGTGGGCTGGAAGGGTATTCACGCCGCTGCTATCCTGTACGACGAGTACATGGTGCGTGTGGAATGCGGCTCCTCCTACTCTAAGGAGGACAAGGCCAACTGATGGGCCGGCGGGGGCGGGGCGTGAGCTCCGCCCCCGCGCGAGACAAGGAACGTGGCGCAGAGAGATGCGGATTGCCACACCAGTGACGGCGGTCACTGGTTCGCAATGACACATTGCAAGAAATGCTGTGCGGGGTCGGTTCGGGCCGTCGGGGACGCCGTCCCCTGCGGAATATAACAAGAGGTGCGGTGGGACGGGGACCGAGAGGGTCGCCCCTACGGAGTATCAAGTAGTTTGGTACGGCGGGACGATGGGGGCATCGTCCCCTACGAGATGTTTTACGGGGCGGGGTGCATGTGCGCTGCGGCGGGGTGAGGGTACCCCGCTCTGCGGATGGCGGGAAGATGGGTATAAGCTGACGGTGGGCCATATAAGAAAGGAGATTTTTGCATGAAAGAGGAAATGCGCAAGGTTTATCTGCCCAGAGGCAGAAAGAATGAGGAAAATTTCGTGATCGTGTCCGTGAACGGGCGTAGCTACAAGATCATGAAGGGCGTGGAGGTGGAGGTGCCTGCGTATGTGGCGGAGGTGCTGGAAAACAGCCGCATGATGGCTGACACTGCCCGGCGGTATGTGGACACCATGGCCAACTGAAAAGGAGGACACTATGGGCAAAATGACGGCGGGACAGGTGCTGACTCAGGTAGACAGCCTCCTGCCCAACGCATACACCCGGGAGGAAAAGCTCCGGTGGCTGCTGCAGGCGGAGGGCACCCTCATCCGGGAGGTGCTGCGGCCGGTGGACCGGGAGACATCCGTGCCGGAAAAGCTGGAGGAAAGCACCGTGCTGGTGGCCGGGACGCCCTATGACGGGCTTTACGATCTGTATGTACAGGCGCAGATCCACTACGCTGACGGCGACATGGCGCACTGGAACAACGCTATGGCCCTGTGGAATCGGGGCGTGGAGGCTCTGCAGGCGGAAACACTGCGGAAAATGGGCGAAATGCAGACGGCAAACTGCCTGCGTCTTTGCTGAAGGGAGGCGAGGGCATGTTCTTTCCGATGCTAAAGAAAATTGGATTGGAAAAGATGACGGTGACGGATTTCCCGGGCCTTGACCGCAGGGAAACAGCCAGAATCGGGGGATTCCGTGAGATGCGGAACCTGTGCGGGGAGGGATACCCTACCCTGCGGACGCGGCAGGCAAGGGGTCTGACTGCCACGGTGACCAAGCCCGGCGGCCTGACGGCGAAGGATGCCCTGATCTGGGTGGACGGCACGCGGATCTGCGTAAACGGTGAGGCGGCGGGGCCGGTGCTGACGGAGGGGGAAAAGGATCTGATCAGCATGGGCGCATATCTGATCGTTTTTCCCGATAAGGTGTATCTCAATACCAAGGATCTGACGGACTACGGCAGCCTGGAATGCGAAAGAACTGCATCGGCGGGAGTGGCCATCAGCCTGTGTGATGCGGAGGGCACGGCCTACAGCGGCGTGATTCAGAGCGCCGGGGCACCGGAGGATCCGGAGGAGGGGACGCTGTGGATGGATGTATCCGGAGCAGAGCCGGTGCTGCGGCAATACGGCCAGGAGTGCTGGACGACCCTGCAGAATGTGTGCGTAAAGCTGCAGGCGACCCTGCTGGGGAAGGGATTCGCAGCCGGGGACGGTGTGACGGTCTCCGGCTGCGCTGCGGCAAGACTCAATGGGGAGAAGGTCCTGCAGGCGGCAGGGGAGAACTGGGTGGTCTTCCCCGGGATCGTGACAGGGAACGCATCCCAAGAGGCGGCGGTGACCATTAGCCGCACTGTGCCGGAGATGGATTTTGTGGTGGAGAGCGGTAACCGATTGTGGGGCTGCAGGTACGGTATGGCGGACGGTGAGGCCGTGAATGAGATCTACGCCAGCAAGCTGGGGGATTTTAGGAACTGGAGATGCTTTGAAGGTTTGTCCACGGACAGCTATGCCGCAGCCAGAGGCTCCGATGGGGCATTCACCGGAGCGGTGAGCTATCTGGGGAACCCAATATTCTTCAAGGAACGCTGCATGGAGCGGGTGTACGCCGGGAGCCAGGGGGCTCATCAGATCGTGACCACGGAGTGCAGCGGCGTGCAAAAGGGCAGCGCAAAAAGCCTGCAGGTAGTGGGCGGCGTGCTGTACTATCTATCCGATGAAGGCGTGCTGGCCTTTGACGGAAGCCTGCCGGTGACGGTATCCCAGGCCCTGGGCGAGAGGAGATACAGCGCGGGAGTGGGCGGCGCGTGGCGAGAGAAGTACTATCTCTCGGCGCTGGATGAGGATGGAGCAGCCTCTCTGTTGGTATATGACAGCGAGAGAAAGCTGTGGCACCGGGAGGACGAGCTGCGGGCGGAGGGCTTTGCCTGCAAGGACGGGGAGCTTTACTGCCTGAGCGCAGAGGGGAAGCTGCTGAGCGTGCACGGCGAGAGCGGCGAAAAGGAAACGGGCTTTACCTGGCTGGCGGAGACCGGAGAGCTGGGGCTGCAGACCCCGGAGCGCAAGAGGCTGACACGGCTGCTGCTGGCAATGCGGCCCGAGCAGGGGACAACGGTGGCGGCGTGGGTCAGCTATGACCAGGGAGCCACCTGGCAAAAGCAGGGACAGATCACCGGCAGCGGCGGCATACGGGAACAGCTGGTGGCCATACGGCCCAGGCAGTGCCGGGCTATGCGGCTGAGGCTGACCGGCAACGGCCAGTGCGCCATTTTTGCCGCCACGGCCCTGTATGGGAGAGGAAGTGACCGGCTGTGAGCGTGATGGAAATGCCCGCCGTCCCTGCGGGAACGCTGGCGCAGCAGGTACAGCAGCAATACACCTACTTATTTCGGCTGGCGCAGACGCTGAACCGAGCTATGGAGCAGGTGGAGTGCACCGCCGGCGCTCAAGCAGCGCAGGCGCAGCGGACAACGGTCAGCAGCCGAGAAGCCCGGGAGGAACGGGCACACCAGGCGGCAACGCTCAAGAGCCTCATCATCAAGTCGGCGGACGTGGTGCGCCAGGAGATGGACCGGCTTGCCACGGAGCTGAAGGGGAGCTATGTGGCACAATCGGAATTCGGCGACTATTTGGAGAGAATCAGCCAGCGGATCGAGGCGGACCCCAGTCAGCTGAGCCAGTATTTTAAGTTTGCCTCGGACATCCGGGCGGATGTGGACCGGGTGGGGGTGGACTTTGCTTCCTACAAGACCGATGTGGAGGGATATATCCGCCAGGGCATTGTGGGCTACGACGGCACCGTGCCCATCATCGGCATCGCCATTGGACAGGACATCCGCACCAGCCAGACCGGGGTGGAGACGGAGCAGGGTGTGTACGACGTCATCGACAAGAGCAGCAATATGTCCGTGTGGACCACGGAGAAGCTGTCATTCTACATCGGCGGGCAGGAGACGGCATATTTCTCCAACGGCAAGCTTACTGTGGCCCAGATCGCCGCGGACCGCATCACAGGCGCGGGGGAATGGGACGTGAGCTTCACCAGAGGCGTGAAATTCAAATGGATCGGAGGATGAGGAAATGGCCACCAGCGGCGTTATCAGCACAAACACAAAATACGGCTCATGCTTTGGGTAAAATGGGAAATCTCCGGCAGCCAAAGCATCTCTGGCAACAAGACTACCATCGCCTGGTCCTGCGGCCTGACCCCGGGGGAGCAGTATTATGACAATGCCATCAAGATGTCGGCGGTAAGCATCGCCGGGGTAAAGGTGTACGAAGGCGGCACCTACTCCAACATAACGGACTACAAGGACCGCACCTTTGCCTCGGGTACGCTGGAGCTGGGCCACAACGCAGACGGAACCAAGAGCTTTACCGTGGCAGCCTTTTCCGGATGGCTGTTCGGCAACGGCGACTACACCGCCGCAGCCAAGAGCTTCACTCTGCCCACCATACCCCGGGCCACCACGCCCTCTATCGGGCCGGTGACCATCGGCGGCAAGGCGACCATCAGCCTGCCCCGGGCATCCACGGCCTTTACCCATACGCTGAGCTACAGCTTCGGCAGCGCATCGGGGACCATTGCCACCAAGGCAGGGAGCAGCTATACCTGGACCGTGCCGGAGAGCCTGGCGGCGCAGATCACAAGCAAGCTCAGCGGCACCGGAACGCTCACCTGCAAGACCTTCAAGGGCAGCACCCTCATCGGCACAAGGTCGGTATCCTTCACAGCGGCGGTGCCGGGCAGCATGAAGCCCGCCCTGAGTGCGGGCTGGGCCACGGTGACCTACGACAACAGCGGCACCAAGGCCAGCGCCATTGCCGCGTGGGTGCAGGGCTACTCCAAGGCCAAGGCCACCTTCTACAGCAGCAAGGTCACCTGTAAGCAGGGAGCCACGGTGAAGAAGTACTCCATCACCTACCTGGGAAAGACCGTGTCGGCCAGCCCATACCGGACGGGGACCATTACGGCTACCTCCGCCAAGGTGCGCTGCACGGTGACGGACAGCCGGGGCCTCACGGCCTATGAGGACTTCTCCATCACGCTGCTGGCCTACGCCAAGCCGGCGCTGAATGGGGTGAAGCTGTACCGCTCGGACGCGGAGGGCAAGGCGGCGGACAGCGGCACGCACATCGCAGGTGTCGCCACGGCAAAGTATTCCTCTCTGGGTGGGAAGAACCGTGTGACCATCAAGGGTTACTGGAAGAGCGTGGGCGGCAGCTATGGAAGCGGCGTAGCCATGCAGGCCGGGACGGCGAAGGTCATCAGCGGCAGCACAACGCTGAGCACGGAGAAAAGCTATACGGCGAAGGTCATCGCCACCGACAGCCTGGGGAACACCGCCACCTATGAGGCGACCATCCCCACGGAGAAGGTGGCCTTCCACCTGAAGGCGGGGGAGACGGCGCCGCCTTTGGCAAGGCGGCGGAGAAAAGCAAGGCGCTGGAGCTGGCGGCGGATTGGAATCTGCATGCAGGGCGATTTATATACATGGGCGGCAGCAAGGCGACAAATGCGGAGAAGGACATATATTTTCAGACGATGGACGGAGCCGCGAATCCGCACAACACGGCTATTTACGGCGGCAACGGGGAATCCGCTGCGGCCTGGGGCGTGTACGATGCACAGAACAAACGCAGCGTGATCCGCTACGATGACGAAGCGGGGACCCTGCGGCTGCTGGGCTTTACCCCGGCCGGCATTACGATCAGTGCGTCCGGGTCATATCTGAAGAATTTCAGCGGTACGGCCAGGCATATCCCGGCTTTGAGTATGGGCATCCTGCGGGTGTATGGGGAGACGAATGTGGCAATGCCCGCGGGGACAACGTATGACGTGGCCAGCATAGGCGACCATCTCCCGACCTCGGCCTATGCCCTGAGTGCGTACTGCCTGAAGAACCTGGATGCGCGGATGAGCTCGGCCGGTACCATACAGATCCGGCCCAAGGAGGACATACCCGCAGGGTACGGCATCTACATCGCCGGAATATGGATCGCAAGCTGATGAGAACGAAATTAAAGGAGGCTGAATTATGGCGAGAAAGCTTTGGAGGGGCAATACAGGCAGCTCCGTGCGGGAGCTGCAGCAGAAGCTGAATCAAAACGGATATCACCTAGACGAGGATGGCGTGTTCGGCAGCAACACATACAAGGCTGTGGTGGATTACCAAAAGAAGAATAAGCTGCTGGTGGACGGCGTGGTGGGCGACGAGACCTGGGGGAGCCTGAACAAGGTGCAGCAGGCTGCCGTACCCACGAAGCCCACTACGGGTAAGGATGTGATGAAGGGCGTGTCGGACGAGACGTACAACAAGCTGCACAAGCTGGAGCAGGGGTATGTGCCATCGGACGAGGTGGAGACGGCGCAGGAGATACGCAGAAGTATAGAGGCGCTGCAGCCGGAGAAGTACAAGTCTTCCTTTGAGGACGAGCTGTCCCAGCTCTACGAACAGATCGCTCAGCGAAAACCGTTTGCCTACGACCCGCAGACAGATGCGCAGTATAAAAATTATGCGTATCAGTATGCCCGGAGGGGACGGGACGCCATGGAGGACACCATGGGCACTGCTGCCGGGCTGACGGGGGGCTACGCATCCAGCTACGCACAGACGGCGTCCCAGCAGGCCTATGACCGCTATATGCAGGAGCTGGCGGAGCTGATGCCGGAGCTGGAAAGCAGCGCCCGGCAGCGGGATCAGGACCAGCGTAACTGGCTGACCCAGAGATACGAGCAGGTGAGCGAGCAGGAGCAGGCGGATTATAAGCGCTACAGGCAGGAACAGGAGGCCTGGCAGGAGAGCTATGACCGGGCGGGCAAGGAGGCAGACGCCCTGCGGGAGCAGGAGTATGCCGACTACAAGCTGATGCTGCAGCACTACACGAGCAAGGCAAACGCAGAGCAGAAGGCTTCCGGCGATGGCCGAGCCAATTCAGGCGCCGCGGCAAAAACAGAAAAGAAAACGACGCTTAGCTCCACGGCCATGGAGAGCCTGCGGCGGGCCATGGGGAACTATCTCAAGGGCGGAAAGAAGCAGGAGGCGGCAGCCCTGGCACAGCGGTATGGCGGCCGGATGACGGCCATGCAGAAAAAGCAGCTGAAGAAGCTGTTTGGCACATATGGAGCCAATTTGATCATATAAGGAAAGCGCCCCCTTCTGCCTTTAGGAAGGGGGCGCTTTCTGCGAAATGGAGCTGGAGGGTGAAGGACAGGGGCTTGACAGGGGGGCGGTTTTTGCTACAATAGGAGCAGAACTATGAAAGGAACATTATATGGACGGGTTTTACTACAAAGGGCTGAACCGAGAGGAAAAATCCGCCTACGAGCAGATGCTGGCGGGATTTAAGAGCCTTGCGCCCACGATACGGATAACGCGGCTGGAGCCGGCAAGACTGGCGGAGGTTTACCTGCGGTTAAAGCTGGATACACCGCTGCTGTTTCATGTGACGGGGTATAGCTATCGGTTTTATCCCGGGGCAGAGCATGTGGAGCTGCTGCCGGAATACCTGTTTGACAAGGGAAAGATTCGCACCCACCAGCAGGCAATAGCGGCCCGCATAGAGCGGCTTACCCGGCCCCTGCGGGGAAAGAGCCAGCTGGAAAAGGAAATTGCCATTCACGATTTCATATTGGACAGCGTTCGCTATGATAAGCTGAAAAAATCTTATTCCCACGAGATCATCGGCCCGCTGACCCAAGGGGTGGGTGTGTGCGAGGGCATCGCCAAAACGGTGAAGGCACTGTGTGATGCGGCGGGAGTAGAGTGTATCATCGCCCTCAGCGAGGCGAACCCGGAAAGGGAGTGCGCTACCGTCACACCTGGAATGTACTTACAATAGACGGAAAAAGATACCATATGGATGCTACCTTCGACAACTCCCTGCAGCGGGGTACCCATCGGTATGATTACTTCAACCTGGACGATAAGCATATTTTCTCGGATCATGAGAAACTGGTGCTGCCGGTGCCGAAATGCACGGAGGACAAGGGGTATTATTACCGCTCCGTATCCCTGACAAAAACGGAGGATGTGGCAAACCGGGTGCGCCAGGCGCTGCGAAAAAAACAGACGCAGTTCGTGTTCCACTGGCGTGGCGGCGGATTAAACCGGGAGATTCTAAATGAGATTCTGGCGGGGGCTGCGGAGGAGGCCGGCAAGAAGGGGCTGCAGGTGAGCTGCGCCGTGAATGTGCGCCAGGCGGTGATTCAGCTGGACTTTGGTACAACTCGGGAGACAGAACTGCAGCAGCCGGACGAGGGACAGGAGGATGCGCAGGCGTGACAGCTGCCCTCCTACGAGGCGGAAGCGGGCCCGGGGGGCCATACTGTAAGGAGGATTTGTGATGGCGAGGAAGGCAGGACGGAACACGAAGGCACGGATCGTGGCGGCGGCGTGGAAGCTGTTTTACGAGCAGGGCTATGAGGATACCACCGTGGAGGACATCGTGTTTGAATCCGAGACCTCCAAGGGATCGTTTTACCACTACTTTGACGGCAAGGATGCGCTGTTGGAGTCCCTGTCGGTACTGTTTGACGAAAAGTACGAGGAGCTGCGGCCACAGCTGGACCCGGAGGCGGATGCGGTGGACACACTGGCATTCCTGAACCGAGAGGTATTCGGCATGATCGATAACAGTGTGTCTATGGAGCTGCTGGCAAGGCTGCTATCCTCTCAGCTGGTGACCCGAGGTGAAAAGCATCTGTTAGACCGCAGCCGCACCTATTTTAAGCTGCTCTATCAAATCATCCGCACCGGCCAAGGCCGGGGCCAGCTGCGCACAGACATGACCGCCAATGAGATCGTGAAGGCCTACGCTATGTTCGAGAGGGGACTGATGTATGATTGGTGCCTCAGTGGCGGCGAATACGCCCTGAGCCGGTACAGCGCCCTGATGATGCCGATGTTTTTACAGGGCTTCCGGACGGCGGAATAAGCTCCCGAAAATGATTTTGAGAGCTTATTTTGGTATTGCATGTGGTCTATATGAAAAAAGAATAAAATCAAGAAATAACTGGATTATATGGGAACCATGTATAGAATGAATTCTATACATGGTTCTGTATTTCGTTCTTGTTATGTTTGTGTTATACTTGCCTGCGTTAAGCTAAGAATGCGTTAGGAGTGAAAGCTATGAAAATCAGCGAAGTTATTGTGTTTGTGATTTATCTGGTCTTTATGCTGTCCATCGGGGTGTATTTCTTCTTTAAGAATCGCTCCGGCGGCGAGAAGACATATTTCCTGGGCGGCCGTCAGATGGGCCCCTGGGTCACGGCTCTGTCCGCAGGCGCCTCCGACATGAGCGCGTGGGTACTCATGGGTCTGCCTACCTCTATCTACGCCCTGGGCGTGGGGCAGGTGTGGATCTCTGTGGGTCTGGCCATTGGCTACACCATCAGCTGGCTCGTGGAGGCACCCCGGCTGCGGCGGTTCTCCATTGTGGCCAATGACTCTATTACCATCCCCCAGTACCTGACCAACCGGTTCCTGTCCAAATCTAAGGCCCTGCAGATCATCTGCGCGGTGATCTTCCTGGTGGCTTACACCGTGTACGCCGCCTCCAGTGTGAAGGCCTGCGGCACCCTCTTTAACACTGTGACCGGTATGGACGAGACGGCGGCGATGTATCTTGCCTCCATCATCATCATCGGCTATACCTTCCTGGGCGGTTTTTCTGCTGTGTGCTGGACGGACTTTTTCCAGGGCATGCTGATGCTGGGCGCACTGCTCATTGCCCCAATCTTTGCGCTGTTTATGCTTCAGGGCATGGGCGTCCATGCTGTGGATACGCCCGATTACTTCAACGCCTTCAGCAGCTGGAAGGACATTGTCTCCGGCTTGGGCTGGGGTCTGGGTTACTTCGGCATGCCGCATATCATTATTCGCTTTATGTCCCTGGAGTCTCAGAAGAGCTTGAAGAAGTCCGCCAAGATCGGCATTACCTGGACGGTGCTCATCGTCATCTTTGCCGCTGCGGTGGGTATCATTGGCCGTCTGTTCCTGGGCTATGACGAAGCTATCAACGGCCACTCCCTGGTGTTCATCACCATGGTGCGCAAGATCTTCCCGGGCGTGATTTCCGGCCTGCTGCTGTCAGCGGTGCTGGCGGCATCCATGTCCACGGCGGATTCCCAGCTGCTCATGGCTGCCAGCGCCTTTGCCAGCGATGTGTATAAGCCTGTATTCCGCAAGGGCAAGGCCAGCGATAAGGAGATGATGTGGGCCGGCCGTATCGTGGTGCTCATCATTTCCGTGGTGGCACTGATTATTGCATCCAATCCCAATTCCGGCACCATCATGTCTCTGGTGTCCAACGCCTGGGGCGTGTTTGGCGCGGCCTTCGGCCCGGCTATTATGCTGAGCCTGTTTTGGAAGCGGTTTACCTTTGCCGGCGCCGTGGTCAGCATCATTGTGGGTGCGGCTGTGGACGGCCTGTGGCTGGCGTTCCTGTCCGGTACGGGTATCTATGAGATTATCCCCGCTTTTGCCGCCAGCATGATCGCCGCCATCGTAGCCTCCCTGCTGAGCAAGAAGCCCGGCAAGGATGTGGAGGAGCTGTTTGACAAGGCTGTGAAGTTCGAGGAAGAATAAGCGGCCATAAGATAACAAAGGAAAAAAATCATCCATCTTTTATTCAAGCGACCAAAAGGGCCTGCTGTCTGTGAATTACAGACGGCAGGTCCTTTCGCTTTACACGCCCGACCTAAAGCCCCTTTCGAGGCTCGTCGGCTGCAAAATGATGTGATAAAAGTAAAAAATAAGACATATTCCCCTGATAAAAATGTAAATCATTGACCATATATTCCAATGAATGGGAATAAACTGCGGAATGCTGTTGAAATAACGAGAAAAATAAGGTATAGTAAAATAGAAAGCCGAATTACACAGCGCACAGCGTGAAAGTCGGAACGGAAAATGGCTGAGGCGGGCCATTGCAAAAAAAGAGAGGCGGGGGGGAGACATATGGCGTTTTACGCCCACAAACGGGTGGAGCCTGACGGAGAGATGAGCCGACAGACGGTGTATGCGCACCTTATAGGGACGGCGCAGCGGGCCGGGCAGTGCCTGCGGAGCGTGGGATTGGAGAATACGGGGTACCTGGCAGGTCTGCTGCACGATATGGGAAAGTACACCGAGGAATTTCAGCAGTATCTGGAGGCAGGGGATCCCGGACGACGGGGCAGCGTGATCCACACCTTTCAGGGATGCCGGTATATGATGGAGATCTTTCATGGAGAGGGGGCGGCGTTTCCGGAGATTGTGTGCGCCGAGCTGATTGCCTTTGCCATAGGGGCCCACCACGGGCTATTTGATTGTGTGGATCCGGCACAGCGGCTGGGGTTTTCATATAGATGTGAAAAGAAGGACATATCCTATGAAGCCGCTGCAGCGGCCCTTTTGAGCGAGATACCGGAGCGGGAGATCCGGGCGCGGTTTAAAAAGGCGGCGGCGGAAGTCGACGGGATCATGGGTCGGCTGGATGAAGCCTATGGAGACGACCGGGACTACGCATTTGAAACAGGCCTTTTGGCGCGGCTGATCCTATCCGCTGTGATTGAAGGGGATCGCCATGACACGGGGGCCTTTATGAGCGGGCCACATCTGCGGACCTGGCCGGAGGACATGGGCCCGGTCTGGGAGGGGAGACTGGCATATTTGGAGGGAAAGCTGGCGCAGTTTCCACAGGAAACGCCGGTAGAGAAGGCGCGGCATGCCATCTCAGAGCGATGCAGGGCCTTTGCGTCCCGGGAGCCGGGCATTTTCCGGCTAAACGTCCCCACCGGGGGCGGCAAGACCCTCAGCTCCCTGCGATACGCCCTGGCTCACGGCAGGATATACCATAAAAACCGGCTGATTTTCGTTTCGCCGCTGCTGTCGATCCTGGAACAGAATGCCAGGGTCATCCATGAATATGTGGGGGACGATGGGCTGATTTTGGAGCATCACTCCAATGTGGTGCAGACGGGACTTTCCCGGGAGGAGCTGGACGAGCGGGAGCTGCTGGCGCAGAGCTGGGAGGCACCCATTATCATCACCACACTGGTACAGCTGCTGGACACTCTGTTTGCCGGGAAGACCACGGCGGTACGGCGTTTCCAGGCCCTGTGCGGCAGCGTCATTGTCATAGACGAGGTGCAGACGGTGCCGGCGAAGATGCTAACGCTGTTTAACCTGGCTGTCCAGTTTTTAAGCGAACAGTGCGCTGCAACGGTGGTGCTGTGCTCGGCCACCCAGCCGGAGCTGGAGTGCGCCGCCCACCCGCTGCGGGAGAAGCCGGAGGAAATGGTGCCCCGGGATGAGACACTTTGGGCGGCCTTTCACCGGACGGAGCTCATCCGGCTTCCGGACCGGCGCTTGGAGGAGCTGCCGGAGTGGATAGCCGAACAGATGGAGACGACGGAAAGCCTCCTGGTGGTGTGCAACAAAAAAAGCGAGGCGGCCTATCTGCTGGAAAAGACAAAATCGGAGGAGTATGGGAGCTTTCACCTGTCGGCGGGGATGTGCATGCAGAATCGGCGGGATGTGCTGGAGGCTTTGCGGACGGCGCTGGCCCGGCGGGAAAAGGTGCTATGCATCGCCACCCAGGTGATCGAGGCGGGGGTGGACATCTCCTTTGACGCGGTGGTACGGCTGACGGCGGGCATGGACAGCGTCGTCCAGGCGGCGGGGCGGTGCAACCGCGGCGGGGAATCCCGAGTGCCCCGGCCTGTGTACACGATGAACTGCGCAGATGAAAAGCTGGGTATGCTGCGGGACATCCGGCGGGGAAAGGACGCCACCCTATCGCTGATGGAGGCGTTTCAAAGAATGCCGGAGAAGCTTGGCGGCAATCTGTTTTCGGAGGAAGCCATCCGCTACTATTACCGGGCGGTGTACCGGGATATGGCGGAGGGGGAGCAGGACTATTATATCAAGGAGCAAGGGACCAGCCTGTTTGACCTGATGGCGGACAACCGGCGGTATGCCGATGAGGGGTGCGCCGGGGCAGAGATGTTCTGCCTGCGGCAGGCATTTAAGACGGCAGGACGGTATTTTTCCGTATTTCAGGAGGACACCACTGACGTTTTGGTGCCCTACGGCAAGGGAAAGGAGCTCATTGCGGAGCTGTGCGGGGAGCGATGTCGGCATGATGCGGAGCACCGGGCTGCGGTGCTGCAGGAGGCAGCCGCCTACTGTGTGGGGATCTATCCGTATCAAAAAAAGCAGCTGGAGGAGAAAGGGGCGCTGCACTCCGTGTGCGATTGCGCCCGGGCTCTGGCAGAGGGATTTTATGATGACACGGTGGGCCTGGTGACAGAGACGGAGAAGCATGAATTTTGGGAGGTGCGAGAGTGAAAAACACCAAGTATGACAACATTGTGGAGTTTCAGGTGACGGGGGACTACGCCTTGTTTTCCGACCCCATTATGCGCGTGGGTGGGGAAAAGTGCACGTACCAGGTGCCCACCTATGAGGCCCTCAAGGGGATATTGCACTCCGTGTACTGGAAGCCCACCATCGTTTGGGTCATAGACGCGGTGCGGGTGATGAAGCCCATTCAGATGGAGACCAAGGGGATCCGTCCGATCAAATACAGCGGCGGAAACGACCTGAGCTACTATACCTATCTGAAGGACTGCTGCTACCAGGTCCGGGCCCACTTTGAGTGGAATGAGAACCGCCCGGCCCTGGCTGCCGACCGCAACGAGAACAAGCACCATGAGATCGCCAAAAAGATGATCCGCAAGGGTGGCCGGCGGGACATTTTCCTGGGCGCGCGGGAGTGCCAGGGCTATGTGGAGCCGTGCGTATTCGGAGAGGGGGACGGGCGCCTACGATGGTACGGAACAGCTGGCCTTCGGGCTCATGTACCACGGCATCACCTACGCAGACGAGGCGTATTCGGCGGACACACGGGAAGATGACGGTGCGGCTTTGGTACCCGGTGATGAAGAAGGGCGTGATCGAATTTGTGCCGCCGGAGCAGTGCCCGGTGCAGAAGACCATCCGGGATATGGAGATAAAACCCTTTGGAGGCGAGCTGGATAATTTCTCCGGCCTGCGGGAATTTGGGGAGGTTACATAATGGGACTTTTACAGCGCGCCATTGAGACATACGACGCCAGCGCCGCCCTGGCGGGGGTGTACCGGGAGGGGCATGAGCCGCTGGCACCTATTTCACACATCACAGCCAATGCACATATTGAGATCAGGCTAAATGAACAAGGGAAATTTCGCGGTGCGAGGCTTTTGACCAAGAAAGAGGGAAGAACGGTTATCCCGGTTACGGAAGATTCCGGGGGGCGCACAAATAAATTGGCGGCGCATCCACTTTGCGACCAAATCAAGTATGTTGCCCCTGACAATGAAGAAGCGCATGAACTATATTTGAGGGAGCTTTGCGCATGGGAGGAGTCGGCGTATTCGCACCCCATTTTGAGCGCTGTGCGTGCCTATGTGGAGAGTGAGACCATCATTGCTGACCTGATAAACTGCGGGGTCATAAAAGAAAAAGCGCGGCACGAGGATAAAACGATAAAACTTTTGATCAGATGGCGCGTGGATGGATGTGAACAGGAAGAGCCTGCCTGCTGGAAAAACAAGCGATTGTTTTCACTTTATCAGGAGTACTATTATGGCGTGATCTGTGACCGGGGACAGGCTTTGTGCATGGTAAGCGGAAAAGAGGACTTGATCGCTACAAAGCACCCGTGCGGGATCATTTCTAATCCATACATGGCGAAGCTGATCTCGGCCAATGACGGGAAAGGTTTTACCTATCGGGGGCGTTTTTCGGATGAAAAGCAGGCGGCTACGGTGGGATATATAGCCTCACAGAAGGCACACAATGCGCTGCGCTGGCTGGCAGCGGATCAAGGTGTGCGGGAGGGCGCGAGCGCAAGGACCTTCCTGTGCTGGAACCCGGAGGGAAAAACGATCCCCAGACCCATGCGCAGGGTGCGCAGTGCAGAGGCTGAGCCGGTGCGAAAGCCCAGCGAGTATAAAAAGCAGCTGCAAGGCACACTTTTGAGCTTCCGAAAGGATCATCAGCTGAAGGACACGGACAGGGCCGTTTTGGTAAGCTGACGCAGCCACCACCGGGCGGCTGGCGGTGACCTACTACAACGAGATAGGCCTGGAAACCTTTTTGCGGCGCATGGAGGACTGGGACGGACACTGCTGCTGGTATGCGGAGAAGTCTGACATCCAGGCACCGAACCTGCTGGACATTGTGGACTGCGCCTTTGGCGTGGAGCGGGATAAAAAATTGACAACGGACGGTAATGTTCTGGGGCAGCATTTGCAGAGACTGCTGCAGTGTAAGGTGGACGGGGGGATATTTCCGCTGGACATTTTGCGGGCGCTGACGCATAGAGCGTCTTCGCCGCTGGGCTATGGGAAGGCAAACTGGAGAAAAATTATGCAGACGGCCTGCGCGGCGCTGCAGAAATACAGATATGACACAAAACAGGGAGGGAACGAAATGGCTTGGGCACTGGATAAAAAGAACCGCAGCTTCCAATACGGCAGGCTCCTGGCGGCTATGGAGCGGCTGGAGGAGGACTACTACTCCAAAACCCAGGAGGGCAGGCAGACAAACGCGATCAAGTACATGAGCGAATTTAAACGGAGACCGTTTGCGGTGTTTGAAAGAGTCAATCAGCACCTGCAGCTGGCCTATCTGGGCCGTGTGGAGCCGTGGCAGGCCGCCCGCTATAAGCGGCTTGTGGGTGAGATCATCGGCATCCTGCGTGAATTTCCGGAGGAGGAGCTGAACCGGCCCCTGGAGGATATTTACCTGATGGGCTATGAACTGCAGCGGAACGCATTCTTTACCAAAAACGATACGGACGACAATACGGAGGAGGAATAATTATGGCAGCTTTGGAAAACAAAATTGACTTTGTAGCGCTGATCTCTGTGACCAACGCCAACGGTAACGGCGACCCGCTGAACGGAAACCGCCCCAGGACCGACTATAACGGCATGGGGGAGATCTCGGATGTGTGCATCAAGAGGAAGCTCCGCAACCGTATGCAGGATATGGGATATGCGATTTTTGTGCAATCCGATGACCGCTGCGATGACGGATGCAAAAGCCTGAGCGACCGGGCTGCGGCGGCCACCAAGGGAATCAAGGATAGAAGCATTTACGCACAGACCGCGTGCAAAAAATGGATGGATGTGCGCAGCTTTGGACAGGTGTTTGCCTTTAAGAGCACAGATAAAAACGGCGTTTCCGTCGGCGTGCGGGGCCCTGTTTCTATCCACCAGGCAGGGAGCATTTCTCCGGTGGAGATTGAGGAGATGCAGATCACCAAGAGCGTCAACGGGGAAACCGGGGAAAAGCGCGCCTCCGATACCATGGGAATGAAGCATTTCGTCCGCTTCGGCCTGTACGAGATCAAGGGCGCCATCAATGTGCAGCTGGCGGAAAAGACCGGCTTTACCCGGGAGGATGCCGCGGTCATAAAAGAATGTCTGCGGACGCTGTTCGTAAACGATGCGTCTTCTGCCCGGCCGGAGGGCTCTATGGAGGTGGTGAAGCTCTATTGGTGGGAGCATAACTGCAAGGACGGGCAGTATTCCTCGGCCAAGGTACACCGCAGCGTCCATGTCACGCCCAAAAACGCGGAGGGCCTGCCCCAGTGCGTGGATGACTATGAGATCACCCTGGATGAGCTGCCGGGGCTGACACCGGAGATCATAGATGGACTATAAGGAAGAGGAGTATCTCCAGCTTTCCGGGCTCCAGCACTTTCGCTTCTGCCGCAGACAGTGGGCGCTGATCCATATTGAGAATCTGTGGGCGGAAAATCTCCGGACGGTGGATGGGCAGATCCTGCATGAGCGCGCCCATGATCCCGGGCTGCGGGAAAAGCGGCCGGGCCTGATCGTCGTGCGGGGCATGGCCGTTTCCTCCCGCACTCTGGGCGTATTCGGGGCGTGCGATGTGGTGGAGTTCAGGCGCTGTGCGGCGGGGGTCCCGCTGCGGAATGAGGAGGGGCTTTTTCAGCCCTATCCCGTGGAATATAAGCGCGGCTCACCTCGGGAGGACCGTGCCAATGAGCTGCAGCTCTGCGGCCAGGCCCTGTGTCTGGAGGAGATGCTCTGCTGCGACATACCCAAGGGCGCCCTGTATTTTGGCGAGGTGCGGCGGCGGGTGGAGGTGGCATTCACCCCGGAGCTTCGCCGGGAGGTCACGGAGATCCTGTTACAGATGCATCAGCTGTATAAGCGGGGATACACGCCCAAGGTGAAGCCGACCAAGGCCTGCAATGCCTGCTCATTAAAGGAATTGTGCCTGCCTAAGCTGCTGCGCACCGGCTCGGTGAAAAGCTACTTGGAGCGATATATGGAGGAGACGGTATGAGACGTTTACTCAATACGCTGTTTGTAACCTCTGAAGATGCGTATTTGGCACTGGACGGGGAAAATGTTGTGGTCCGCCGGGACCGGGAAGAGCTGGGCCGATTTCCTTTGCACAATTTGGAGGGGATCCTGTGCTTTTCTTATGCGGGGGCCTCTCCGGCGCTGATGGGGGCCTGCGTCAAGCGGAGCATCGCCTTGAGCTTCTGCACACCGGGTGGGCGATTTTTGGCCCGGTCGGCAGGAATCACCAATGGCAATGTGCTGCTGCGCAGGGAGCAGTACCGCCTGGCGGATGATTTGGCTGCCAGCTGCCGGATCGCGAAATATATGATCTGGGGCAAGCTTTTTAACGGCCGGTGGAGCATTGAACGAACGAGGCGAGACCACAAGCTACGCATCGACGAGGAGAAATTCCGAAATGTATCGTCGGCGATCTATGACCTGATGCCGCAGGTCATACAGGCGGAGTCGCTGGATTCCCTCCGGGGCCTTGAGGGCGCAGCCGCCACGCTGTACTTCGATGTTTTTGACGATATGATCCTGCGGAACAAGGAGAGCTTCTATTTCCGCGGGAGGAACCGGCGGCCCCCCACGGACCCTGTCAATGCTATGCTCTCTTTTGCCTACAGCCTGCTGGCGGGGGATTGCGCCTCGGCGCTGGAGAGCGTCGGGCTGGATGCCTATGTGGGCTTTATGCATCGGGATCGCCCGGGCAGAACATCCCTTGCCCTGGATATAATGGAAGAGCTGCGGCCATGTATGGCGGATCGATTCGTCCTGACCCTTATCAACAATAAGGTCATGGGCCCCGATGATTTTGAGACGGCTGAGAGCGGAGCGGTGACCATGACAGACGATGGGCGCAGAAAGCTTCTCAGAAGCTGGCAGGAGCGCAAGCAGGAGGTGATCACGCACCCGTATCTGCAGGAAAAGCTGCCCTGGGGGCTGGTTCCATATATGCAGGCACTGCTGCTGGCGCGGCACCTGCGGGCGGATCTGGATGCTTACCCACCGTTTTTGTGGAAGTGAGGCGAGAGCGTGCTGGTATTGATTTCTTACGATGTGAGTACAGAGGATGCGGCGGGGCGAAAGCGCCTTCGCCAAATTGCAAAGCAGTGCGTGAATTACGGCCAGCGTGTGCAGAACTCGGTGTTTGAATGCCTGCTGGATGCCGCCCAGTGTAAGCAGCTGCAGCATAAGCTGTGCTCTATCATGGACAAGGAGAAGGACAGCCTGCGGTTCTACTATTTGGGCAATCGCTATGAGACGAAGATCGAGCACTTCGGCGTAAAGGCCGGCTATAAGCCCGAGGAGGTCCTGATGATCTGACCGTGCGAAGTGGAAGCTCTCAGGGGAGATCCCATAGGTTCGCACCGGAAAACAGGCGAACAGGCGGAAGGTGAACGTATAATTAGCAAAAATACGCTTGTTGGTATGCGAATAGTAATTTAGCTGCACGTTGTATTGTGTATTGTGCAAGAATGCATGGGGTAAATTTTGTGCATGATTGCTGTCCCGCCCCGCACGGGGCGGGTGGATTGAAATGTCAATAAAAATACATGACTTTTCGGGGAAATGGTCCCGCCCCGCACGGGGCGGGTGGATTGAAATGCATAAGCTTCCGGAATGCTCCGATTCTAACGATGTCCCGCCCCGCACGGGGCGGGTGGATTGAAATCTCGGCATTCCGGTAAAGGTGGGAATGATGGTGGTGTCCCGCCCCGCACGGGGCGGGTGGATTGAAATGGTGCCGCGTCGGGTCGTTCGGGCTCGGGAACGTCCCGCCCCGCACGGGGCGGGTGGATTGAAATCATCCACCATATCGATAATGCCGATATGTATTAGTCCCGCCCCGCACGGGGCGGGTGGATTGAAATCCCATAGTACACCAGATAGAAAGGAGGTGTTAAAAGTCCCGCCCCGCACGGGGCGGGTGGATTGAAATCTCTGTCAGTGCCCTATTTATCCGTGTCCAGTTTTGTCCCGCCCCGCACGGGGCGGGTGGATTGAAATACTGATTACGCGGTTTGAATAATCGTACAAATATGTCCCGCCCCGCACGGGGCGGGTGGATTGAAATGGCGCTGCCATCCGCGTCCGCACATCGCCCGCCCGGTCCCGCCCCGCACGGGGCGGGTGGATTGAAATGGTCCCCTGGACAAGGCCGCGCTCGGCCGAATGGGGTCCCGCCCCGCACGGGGCGGGTGGATTGAAATAAGTATATGTGGTTGCGGACCTTTGCACTGCCCGTCCCGCCCCGCATGGGGCGGGTGGATTGAAATCCGTGCCTCAGCGCACGCTTGCGGAGACAACCCCGTGTCCCGCCCCGCATGGGGCGGGTGGATGCATGCTTGCGTTAACTCAAACTAAAAGAGGAAGCGGTTTTCCAATGGAAGCCGCTTCCCCTTTTGCTGTTTTTCTATGTATCTCCTTATTTTACGGGCGAAAAATCTGATCGCGTCCGATCTCATCCAGGCTGTGCACGCCACACATCTGCATAGCGTCCTTCAGTTCACTCTGCAGCTTGTTCACATAAACCTGCACGCCCTCGGCACCGCCGCCATAGACCATGGTGACGAAGGGGCGGCCGATGAGCACGCCGTCCGCACCCAGGGCCAGAGCCTTGAACACATCCAGGCCCGTGCGAATTCCGCCGTCTACAAAGATTTTCATCCGACCGCCCACGGCATCAGCGATGCCCGGCAGAACCTCTGCCGTGGCGGGGCACTGATCCAGCACCCGGCCGCCGTGGTTGGACACCACGATACCGGCAGCGCCGGCCTCCATGGCCTTGCGAGCTCCATTGGGGGGTCATGATGCCCTGAGGATGAAGGGCTTTTTGGCAAACTCGATAATCTCCCGCAGCTCGGCGACGGTCTTGCTGCCGGCGGGGGGCATGCGGTTTTGCAGGAAGGGCAGACCCGCCCCGTCGATGTCCATGGCCACGGCCACGGGATCGGCCTTGCGCACGGCCTCCAGCTTTTCAAATGCGGTGTCCCTATCCCAGGGCTTCACCGTGGGCACACCCAGACCGCCCGCGTGGTTGATAGCCTGGAGAGCACCTGCCATCACGCCGGCGTCGATGCCATCTCCGGTGCAGGCCAGGATGCCGGCATCCCGACAGGCGGACACCAGCAGATCGTTGTAGGTGGCGTCATCGTATTTGTCGCCGTAGTGCAGCTTCATGGCGCCCACGGGGGCGGCCAGCACCGGCAGACGCAGCTTGGCACCGAAAAAGTCAAAGGTGGTGTCGGCAGGGCGGTTTTCGCAGATAGTGTCCATCTGCACGCAGATCTCCTGCCACTTCTGGTAGTTGCGCTGGAAGGTCACGCCCAGGCCTTTTGAACCGGGTCCGGGGACGGTGTTGCCGCAGGCCCGGCCGTTGCACACGGGGCAGGCCTTGCAGTAGGGACCCATGCAGGTGCGGGCCGCTTGCAGAATTTCATTGTAATCCATTGTATCGCTCCTTCACCGTTGATATGGCCTATTGTAACGCCGCTGGCAGCAAAATGCAACGGAAAACATGGGGTATGAAACCGGGGTTTTATGCGTAAAATTATACAAAATGACAAAGGAGGCATAGGAATGAAGGATACGCGCTGGCGCACCTGGGAGATTATCAGCCTATTTTGGACACTGGCGGCGGGGAACCTGCTGCATTTTGTATATGATTGGACGGGAAGCAGCGTGGCAGCCGCGCTGTTTTCGGCGGTGAATGAGTCCACCTGGGAGCACATGAAGCTGCTGGCGGTACCATGGATCCTGTTTTCTCTGGTGGAATACATTGTCCTACGCTCCGGCGGCATCGCCGGGCCCCGTGCGGTAGGCCTGCTGGTGGGCCTGGCGTCGATCCCGCTTCTGTTTTACGGCTACAAGGGCGTTGTGGGACAAGGGAATATGATCGTGGACATCCTCATTTTTCAGGTGTCGGTGCTGCTGAGCTTTTGGGTGAGCTGGTCCCTGCAGAAACGGCGGCGGCTCAGCGGCGCGGGCTGGACGGTGCTGGGCCTGCTGGTGCTGCTGGGGGTGTGGGCACTGTTCCTGCTGTTCACCTTCCGGGCGCCGGATCTGGCGGTGTTTGTCGATCCCCTGACGGGGATGAGGGGCATCGGCTGACAGAAGCCGGGAAATTAAATTGCGGAATTTGCCCCATGACTCTTTCGGGCGGCTAAAGGCCGCCCGTTTTTTCTTGACCCCGCCGGGGGAATACTGTATAATATAGGCAATCAGCCCAAACGGGGGAGGCAAAGCCATGAAAAAAGTGATCGTGCATAAGTCTGCCGCACCCATTTACATCGCAGCGGCGGCCTGGGGTATTTACGCTTTGGTGTTTCCGCTATATCGGGTGGGGCATTTTGTCATTGCGGCGGCGGTGTCCTTGGCGGCGTATTTTGTCGGCCGTTGCTTCTTCAAGGATGTGAAGGAGGAGATCGAGGTGGAGCCGGAGCCTATCCGCACCGGCAACCAGGCGCTGGATGAGATGATCGCCCAGGGTCAGCTGGCTATGCAGGAGATGCGCCGGCTGGACGACAATATAAAGGACGATATCATCAGCGGCCAGATTCGCAAGCTGGAGGAGCTAAGCGGCAAGATTTTCGACCAGGTGAAGCAAACGCCCGAAAAGCTGCCTCAGATCCGCAAGTTTATGAATTACTACCTGCCTACCACCCTGAAGCTGCTCAATACCTATGACCGCATGGGTGCTCAGGGCGTTTCCGGCGGCAACATCGGCGCCACCATGGAGCGGGTGGAGAATATCATGGGCACCATCGTTACCGCCTTTGAAAAGCAGCTGGACGCCCTATTCGGCGCAGAGGCGCTGGATATTTCCACGGACATCACTGTGCTGGAGAATATGATGGCCCGGGAGGGGCTGGCGGAGGACGCCGTTCACCGCACTGTGAATGAAGAAAAAGAAGACAAAACGGAGCCGTCCGATGGCGGCATCCAACTGGAATTATAAGAAAGAGAGGAACACACTATGAGCGAGAATATGACCCCCGAACTGACCCTGAACCCCACGGAGACCGAGACCACCGTTCCCGAGCTGACCCTGGATCCCACGGCTGTGGCCGAGGCCCCGCAGGAAAACCCGTGGAGCCGGTGCAGCTGGACGACAAGCTCCTTACCGAGCAGGAGAAGAAGGCTGTGGAGGAGTTTTCCAAGAAGATCGACATTACCGACACCAACATGGTCCTGCAGTACGGCGCCGCCGCCCAGAAGAGCGTGGCGGGCTTCTCCGAGAACGCCCTGAGCAATGTGCGCAGCAAGGATCTGGGCGAGGTGGGCGCTGACCTCAGCGAGCTGGTGGTGCAGCTGAAGGGCTTTGGCTCCGGCGAGGAGAAGAAGGGGCTGGCGGGTCTGTTCCGCAAGGCCGGCAACAAGATTGAGAGCATGAAGGCTCAGTACGGCAAGGTGGAGGCCAATGTGGACCGCATTGCCCAGTCTTTGGAAAAGCATCAGATCACGCTGATGAAGGACATTGCCATGTTCGATCAGATGTATGAGCTGAACCTGAAGTACTACAAGGAACTGACCATGTACATCCTGGCCGGCAAGAAACGGCTGGAGGAGGTGCGCGCCGGCGAGCTGGAGGAGCTGCGCGTCAAGGCGGAAAAAACCGGCCTTGCCGAGGATGCCCAGGCCTACAACGACATGGTGAACCTGTGCAACCGCTTTGAAAAGAAGCTCCACGACCTGGAGCTGACGAGGATGATCTCCGTGCAGATGGGCCCCCAGACCCGTCTGCTGCAGAATAACGACACCCAGATGGTAGAGAAGATCCAATCCTCCCTGGTGAACACCATCCCCCTGTGGAAGAGCCAGATGGTGCTGGCCCTAGGCATGGAGCACGGCCGCCAGGCTACCGCCGCTCAGAACGCCGTCACCGAGATGACCAACGACCTGCTCAAGAAGAACGCCGATGCGCTGAAGATGGGTACCATCGCTACCGCAAAAGAGTCCGAGCGTTCCATTGTGGATATTGAGACCCTGCAGCACACCAATCAGCAGCTCATTTCCACCTTGGATGAGGTGCTGGCCATTCAGCAGGAGGGTGCTGCTAAGCGCAAGGCCGCCGAGGCTGAGCTGGGCCGTATCGAGGGCGAGCTGAAGCAGAAGCTCATGGAGCTGCACAAGTAAGATCCTCCGTGAAAGGAGCGGAAACATGAAGGTATTCAAGAACCGGGGCTTTGCCTTGGCGGTGCTGGTGCTGGTGATCGTGGCCGGGTCCGTGTACGGCCTCAGCCGCAAGCCTATTGCGGTGGAGTATCATCAGTGGATTGCCGACGACGCGGGCCTGCTGACCCAGGAGACCCGGCAAACGCTGGAGGAATACAACGACCAGTGGAATAATAAGTATACCGCTGTGGTGGCCGTGGCCACCGTGGACAGCACCCATGGCCGCAGCGTGGAGAAGTATGCTGCCCAGTTGGGAAAGGCCTGGGGCCTGGGACCAAGCGACATGCTGCTGCTCATGGTGAAGGGGATCACTATTATGTTCTCCTGGGGAACAGCGTGAATAGCACTGCCACCGACACACAGCTCAATAAGCTGAAGAACGCTGTGGAAACGGACTATTACAAGAATGACTATGACCGGGCGGCCCTGAGCTTTTTCCGGGCGGCGGACGTGGTCTACGCCCAGATTTTCCAAAAATAAAGCGATACATAAAATCAGTCCTGCACCATATTGGTGCAGGACTGATTTTGCTTTGCGTTGAAGACCGTCTGCGTTATGCCGTCAATTCTCCTCCGGATCCGGCTCCTCAAACTGGCGGGAGGCGTATTCGTTGCGGAACTCCATGGGGGTCATACCATACTTTTTCCGAAAAACGCTGGAGAAGTACCGGGGGTCGGAAATGCCCACCAGGGTCGATACGTCCCGGACCTTATAGTGGACATCCATGAGGTATTCCCGGGCTTTTTCCAGGCGCACCTCGGTGATGTAGTCCGACAGGCGCATCCCGGTGTTCTTTTTGAACAGATCCGACAGATAGTTGGGAGAGATGTAGAGGGCGGCGGCCATGTCCCGCAGGGTGAACCGATCCCGGTAATGCAGATCTACATACTCCATGGCCCGAAGAATGATGAGGTTGTTGGTGGGCTTTTGAAAGGCAGCTGCGTGCTTTTTTCGGGGGGTATCCGCCTCAATCTGCTCCAGGGCGGCGGTAATCTCGTTCGGGGAGGTGGGCTTCATAAGATATTTCTTCACGCCCAGGTCAATGGCCCGCTGGGCGTATTCAAATTTCCCATAGCCGGTGAGGATGATGAACACCACCTTGGGGCAGGCGCTGCGCATCTGCTCGATCATGTCCAGCCCCGTCAGACCCGGCATGTGGATGTCGGTAATGACCACATCCGCCCCATTGTCCCGCAGAAAAGCAATGGCGCTTTCAGCATCGGCAAAGGATTGGGGCACATACCAGCCCGGGTGCATTTCCACGATCTTGCACAGGCCCTTGCGGATTTTGGGCTCGTCATCAACAATCAGTATTTTCAAAAATTCATCCTCCTTCCCTGCATGGGCAGCAATAAACGCACAGTGGTGCCCCGGCCGGGGCCGCTGTCCACGGAGAAACGGCACTGGCCGTCAAAGTGGAGCTGCAGCCGCCGGGCCACGTTACGCATGCCGATGCTGCCGCTCTCCTGGCTGCCGGATAGCAGCTGGCGCAGCTGCTGCAGCTGCATTGGCTCCATGCCGTCGCCGTTATCCTGCACCGACAGCACCAGGCGGCTCCCCTCCTGCCGGGTGCGCACGGTGATCCGCCCGCTGCGGCCGGAGGGGAGGATGCCGTGAATGATGGCGTTTTCAATGAGCGGCTGCAGGATCAGCCGGGGAATGAGAAAGTCTTCCAGGTCCGATGGCAGGTCCAGCTCGTAGAGCAGGCGGTCCTCCAGCCGATTTTTCTGGATATTCAGATAGTCCAGCGCGTTGCGGTATTCCATGTGCAGCGGTACCAAGGCGGAGCTGGTGTCCATGCTGTACTGCATGAGCTTGCCCAGGGATACCACCACGGAGCTGATGTCCAATTCGTCCCGGTCAATGAGCATCCAGTTGATGGAGTCCAGGGTGTTGTATAGGAAATGCGGGTTGATCTGCGCCTGCAGAGCCTCGATCTCAGCGTTTTTCTGAGCCAGCTTCTCCTCGTAGACCCGGTTCACCAGGGTGTGGATGCGGCCCATCATGTAGTTAAAGGATTCTGTCAGCTCCCCGATCTCATCCCGGCTTTTTACATCCAGGCTTACATTCAGGTGCTTGTACTGCACGGTTTTCATGGCGCTGTTCAGCTGGTCCAGTGGCCTTGTGATGGAGCGGGACAGGAACCAAAGCAGGATATAGGCAGCCACAGCGCACAGGATCACCAGCAAAATGATGTAGTCCCGGAGAGCGGCCGCACCGGGGAATAGATTGCTCTCCTCTACAAAGGAGCAGGTGTACCAGCCCACCAGGCCGTTATACTGGGTGCTGCAGTAGTAAGACAGACCGTCCAGGCTAAAGGAAAAGGACCGGTTACCGGCCCGATACTGGGCCACGATCTGCTCCAGCAGCTCCGGGGAAGCGGAGCCGGTCTGATACATGGGGCGGAAGGAACGATCCAGATGGACAGAGACCTGCCGGCTCAGGTTTTTTTGCTTACTCAGGAGCATGTTGCCCATGGCATAGGGGTCTATGCGCAGCAGAAGTGTGCCCCGGCCCCGGCCATCGGCGGCCTGCAGCTCCCGGGCCAGGAGGATGGCATCTCCGCTTTCGGGAAAGGCCAGAACGTCTGACCACACCACCTTGCCCGGGTGGGCCTGGGCCTGGGCAACGAGGGGATTTATGACTTGGTCGGACAGGGGCAGGGAGGGGTCTGAGCGATACACGGGCTGGCCCTCCCAAATCACGGTGACGGCCTGTACCTCCTGAAACGGCGCCACCAGCCCCAGACAGATGTCCCGCAGATGGGAAGCCGGCAGCTCCAGCGCATCTGCCGAGAGCAGGCCTTCGGCGATGGCTTCCACCGAGGAGATAATCTGCCGGGATCGGGTGGTGAGGCTGATATCCATGCGGTTCACCGCGTCGTATAGGCTCAGCTTACTGCTGCTGCGGGCGGTATCCTTGGCGCGGGTATAGGACATGGCGCCGATGAGCATGCTGATAAGCAGCAGGGGAATGCCGCAGATCAGCGTGACCTTTTTCCAGAACTTCATATCCTTGAAAAACCGCATGATGCTCCTCCTTGCAGCGATAGATGTGGGGGACTCGTTACCAGCGTTACCTGCATTATACCATGCCGAAAAGCAGAATGGTATAATACTGTCGTATTTTCCCTCTATTTTGCGTAAAACTGCAGAAAGCATCCGGCGGCCCTTATACCTTGGCTGCCAGCAGGTGCCGGACGCCCTTCGTGCCGGTCGTGGGGCGTTCCGGATTTGGGCGGTTATGCCGGGAGAAAAACAGCCGAGGCGCAGAATCGCCAAACATGGGAGGAGTGTTTTCTGCGTTTTAATAGTTTATAGCAAAGCAGCTGACTTTGACGGTGTTGGGGCCGCTCTCAAACATAGGGTGTACTTATTGCACCTGCGGCACCAAAGGTGTACGCATAGCAGGCTGTAAAACTCCTCGGCAGCCTCAAAAAAACAGCAGAGGGACGCTTTGAGCGTCTCTCTGCTGTTTTGCCTCATGCCTCCATGTGCCGCCCCAAAAAGGCCGCCACAATCTGCGCCAGCTTATATTCGCTCTCGCCGGGAAGCTCCCCCTCTCCGGCGGCGAACAGCACCAGGCCCAGCACATCCCCCTGGCAGAGGATGGGAGCAGCGGTGGCGGCAATAAGGTGAGCGCTGCCCTCACATACAGGCAGGGCATCGTCCTCTTTGGTCCGCTGGTAGACGCTGCGGCCCTCCATAAGCTGTTCCATCTCCCGGGAGAGGTTGTGGCCGATGAGCTCCCGTTTTCCGGGCCCTGCGGTGGCAATGACGCTATCTCGGTCGGTGATGGCGGCAGTAAAGTCGGAGGAGTGGGCCAGAGTGTCGCAGAACTGGGCGGCAAAGTCCTCCAGCCCACCGATGAGGGAATATTTCTTAAAAATAACTTCTCCGTCCCGAGTGGTGAAGATCTCCAGCGGGTCGCCCTCGCGGATACGCATGGTGCGGCGTATCTCCTTGGGAATTACCACTCGCCCCAGGTCGTCAATGCGTCGCACGATTCCGGTTGCTTTCATATAAAAAACTCCCTTTATTTCTTATTATTGCAAAAGTAGTATTTGCCGGATTAGGTAGATTATACGGCGCCTGCGCGACGCATTTATTTTGTGCGTCGATGCGCGAGGGGGAAAAGATGTCCAAACGAGCTTTGATCCGGGGAGCTGCCTTCGTGATTGGCAAAGACGTGTTGTTTTTTTCTATAAAATTTCCCGGCCTTCTCCCTGCCGACAAGCGGCACTTTTTACAAAAAAATTCTATTTTACAAAACGCCTGTTGACATTTCCCGCTTCGGCTGTTATCCTCACAGCATCACAAACGCGATGACACAGAGTAGTAAGCAGGGCGATGCTCTCAGAGAAGTGCCGGGTGGTGCGAGGCACAGTGCGATCCAACTGCTGAACTGGCTGTACAGCGGCTGCGTTGAACCCCCCAGTAAACGCAGACGGGCGCTCCCGTTACAGTGCAGGAATATGATGGTATTCCGTTGAGTGTGTTTCGCGCAATGCGAAGCAAAGAAGAGTGGTACCGCGGAGGGTTTTCAGCCTTTCGTCTCTTCTGCCAAGGGGCAGGAAAGACGAAAGGTTTTTTGTTTTTCTGCCAAACACCCGATCATTTTTGCAGGAGGAACAAAACAATGAAAGCAAGCACCCCCAAAATCCCCAAGACCCCGTTTATAGCCGCCTTCTCCGTAGGCGCCGTGCTGTTCTCGGCCCACGCAGGCGGCGGCTTCGCCACCGGCAACCAAGCCAACACCTACTATGTGGGCCTGGGCTGGACCGGCGTTCTCTCGGCCATTGTGGCCATGCTGCTGCTGACGCTGACCATGCGGGAGGCCATGATCATGTATAACTCCCGGGGCCTGAAAACCTATAAGCAGCTTTTTGAGACCCTCTACCACCCCTTTGACAAGTTTGAGTGGGCCTTTGAGATCTTCTTTACATCATGGTCCTGATGGCCGTGGCCGCCGCCATCTCCGGCGCCGCCTCCGCCCTGAACAACTACTTCACCCTGAACTATTACATCGGCGTAGTGGTGGTAGGCGTCATCGTGCTGACCCTCACCATCTTCGGCGCAGGCATCGTCCGGGCCGCCTCCACCTACATGGGCCTGGCCATCCTGGTCACCGCCATCAGCATCTACGTCATCGGCATTTTCAAGAGCGACAGCAGCATCTTCTCCGTTCTGGCCGCCGACTTCCGGACTACCGGCTTTGCCAATATCCCCAAGGCCGTTCTCAACGCCTTTACCTACGCGGGCTTCCAGTGCGTGACCCTGCCCACCATGGTGGCCTGCGGCACCACCATGAGGAGCAAAAACGGCTGCGCCAAGGCTATGCGGATATCCTTCGTTATGAATGCTGCGGCTTTGGTCCTCTCCGTGTTTATGCTTCTCAGCTGGCAGGGCGTTTATACCTCTGTGGAGGGCGGCACCACCATTCCCACCCTCACCGTGTGCAAGGTCATCGGTATGCCCGCAATGGTGGCCGTGTACGGCACCTGCCTGCTCCTCTGCCTCATCTCCACAGGCGTGACCACTATCTTCGGCTTCGTGGCCCGGTTTGAAAAGCTCCGCATCTTCCGGGGCATCAAGTCCGCCCCCGTCCGCAGCGCCATCGTCTCCGCCTTCATCATCGTCCTTTCCATGACCATCTCCATGGCCGGCCTCACCAATATCATCAAGTACGGCTATGGCTACTGCGGCTACCTGGGCATCGCCGTGGTGGTGATTCCCTTCCTCACTGTGGGCGTTTACAAAAACCGCAAATACTGCCGCGAGCACGCCTTTGCCGACGCCGGGGAGGAGACTGCGCAGGCGTCTCGGGCGGAGATCCGCCCCGATACCGTGGCCGTAAATTAAAACCGGTATTTCCAAATCATACTACATTATAATGAGGTGTATCTTATGCAAAAAGCTCTTTTTCCCGGTTATACCGTAGGCCCTGACGCCTACGAGGACATTGTGAACATCTGCCCCGCCTACGGCAAAAGGGCCCGCCATCATCGGCGGCAAGCACGCCCTGGCCGCCGCCGAGGATAAGATCCGCCAGGCGGTGGAGGGCTCCGGCATCGAGATCATCGGCACCTTCTGGTATGGCGGCGAAGCCTCCCGGGAGAACATGGACATGCTCCAGCCCCAGGTGGCGGAGGCGGACATGATCTTCGCCGTCGGCGGCGGCAAGGCCATCGATACCTGCAAGGTTCTCTCCCACGAAACGAACCGCCCCTTCTTCACCTTCCCCACCATCGCCTCCACCTGCGCCGCCTGCACCAGCCTTGGCATTGTCTATCATCCGGACGGCAGCCTGCGTGAGTACTCCTTCTCCAAGATCCCGCCCAACCACATTTTCATCAACACGGAGATCATTGCCAATGCCCCGGTGCGCTACCTGTGGGCCGGCATGGGTGACACCATGGCCAAGCACTACGAGTGTACCATCTCCTCCCGCAATGACATCCCTGCCCACTCCGATGCCATGGGCATCGCCCTGAGCAGCATGTGCGCCGAGCCCATCGTCCGCTGGGGCCGGCAGGCCATGGAGGATTGCCGCCGGCACCGCATCACCCCGGAGCTGACGGAGATCATCGAGGCCATCATCATCTCTACCGGCTTTGTCTCCAACTTCGTTCAGGTGGACTACACCACCGGCATGGCTCACGCTATGTATAACGGCTTCACCATCCTGCCCTCCACGGAGGAGAACCATCACCTCCACGGCGAGGTGGTGTCCTACGGCATCCTGGTGATGCTGACGGCGGACAAGCAGTATGAGGAGCGGGATCGGCTTCTGCGCTTTAATAAATCCATCGGCCTGCCCACCTGTCTGGCGGATATCCACGCAAGGCCCGAGGATCTGCCTGCCGTCACGGAGAAGGCTCTGGCCGGCATCGATGTACGGGTGTGGCCCTATCCCGTCACCCAGCAGATGCTCATTGACGCGGTGATGGAGCTGGAGCAGGCCCGGCCGTAAAGCGAGCAAAAAAATCTCTCAGCACACCAACTGAATGGCGCCCCATTTATCGGCCCACGCGGCATGCGGCCTGATAAATGGGGCGTTTTTCTGCGTCAAAAGCACCGCTCCGGACTATTGCGCGAAAGGGCTTTGCCCTGTATAATGAGGGGGATCATTTTTGTAAGACGAGAGGAAAGAAACGGTAATGGATATCATTTATGCCCTTGCGCAAGAACTGAACGTAAATGAAAAATATGTGGAAAATGTGGTGCGGCTGTTGGATGAGGGGAACACCATTCCTTTCATTGCCCGCTACCGCAAGGAGCTCCACGGCGCCATGGACGACACCATCCTGCGCACTCTGGAGGAGCGGCTGCAGTATCTGCGCAATCTGGAGGAGCGCCGCGCGGCGGTAAAAAAGTCCATCGTCGACCAGGGCAAGCTGACGGAGGAGCTGGCTGCCGCCATCGACAGCGCCAAGACCCTGGCGGAGGTGGAGGATCTCTACCGCCCCTATAAGCAAAAGCGCCGCACCCGGGCCACCGTGGCACGGGAAAAAGCTGGAGCCCTTGGCAGCCCTGCTGTTTGCCCAGGAGCGGGATTGCCCCCGGCCGGAGGATGCCGCCCGGGAATTTCTTGCCCCGGAAAAGAGTGTGGACACCGTGACCGATGCTCTTCAGGGCGCGTCGGACATCATTGCCGAGCAAATCTCCGATGATGCTGACATCCGCAAGGCGCTGCGCGGCCTGCTGAGCCGGCAGGGCCGGCTTGCCTGCTGTGCGGCCACGGAGGAGGACAGCGTGTATCGCCTGTATTATGATTTTGAGCAGGCTCTTTCCAGGCTCCAGGGACACCAGATTTTGGCCATCAACCGGGGTGAGAAGGAGGGTGTGCTGAAGGTTTCCGTCACCCTGGATCGAGACCGAGCGCTGCCCCTGCTGCGCCGGGCGGTGGTGAAGCCCGGCTCTCCGGCGATGGAATTTATCAAGTCCGCCGCCGAGGACGCCTACGACCGGCTGATCTTCCCCTCCCTGGAGCGGGAAGCCCGCAGTCTGCTGACTGAACAGGCAAACGAGGGGGCCATCGGGCAGTTCGCTTTGAACCTGAAGCCGCTGCTTATGCAGCCGCCTGTAAAGGGCAAGGTCACCATGGGCTTGGATCCGGGCTACCGCATGGGCTGCAAGGTGGCCGTGGTGGACGGGACGGGCAAGGTGTTGGACACTGCGGTGGTATATCCCACCTATGGAGAGCGGCAGGAACGGGAGGCCATCGCCGTCCTGGCAGGGCTCATCACTAAGCACGGCGTGGAAAATATTGCCATCGGCAACGGTACAGCCAGCCGGGAGACGGAGCAAATGGCTGTAAAGCTCATCCGTCAGGTAAACGAAGCCGGCGCCCATGTCAGCTATATGATCGTTTCTGAGGCCGGGGCCTCTGTGTATTCTGCCAGCAAGCTGGCCGCCGAGGAGCTCCCCCAGTTTGATGTGAATCTGCGCTCGGCGGTGTCCATTGCCCGCCGGCTGCAGGATCCTTTGGCCGAGCTGGTAAAGATCGACCCCAAGGCCATCGGCGTGGGCCAGTACCAGCACGATATGCCTCCCAAGCAGTTGGACGAGGCTCTGGGCGGCGTGGTGGAGGATTGCGTCAATGCCGTAGGTGTGGACATCAACACCGCCTCCCCGTCCCTGCTGCAGCGAGTGGCCGGGCTCAACGGCACTACCGCGAAAAATGTGGTGGCCTACCGGGAGGAAAACGGCCCCTTTACCTCCCGCGCCCAAATCAAGAAGGTGCCCAAGCTGGGCCCCAAGGCCTTCCAGCAGTGTGCGGGCTTTTTGCGTGTGCCGGAGAGCAAGAGCGTCCTGGATAACACCGCCGTCCATCCGGAGAGCTACGAGGCCGCCAAGGCGCTGCTGGAGCTGATGGGCTACACCTTGGCCGATGTGAAGGCGGAGAAGCTGTCGGACCTTCCTGCCCGGCTCAAGGCCTATGGTGAGGCGAAGGCCGCCGCTGCCGTGGGTACAGGCGTCCCCACTCTGCGGGACATCACCGCCGAGCTGCTGAAGCCCGGCCGGGATGTCCGGGATGAGCTGCCCCAGCCCATCCTGCGCACCGACGTCATGGAGATGAAGGACCTCAAGCCCGGCATGGTCCTCACCGGCACCGTCCGCAATGTCATTGATTTCGGTGCTTTTGTGGACATCGGTGTCCACCAGGACGGCCTGGTGCATATCTCGCAGATCTCAAGTAAATTCATCAAGCACCCCTCGGAGGTGCTGACCGTGGGCGATGTAGTAAAGGTTGTTGTATTGGATGTGGATGAAAAGAAAAATCGCATCAGCCTGAGCATTAAGCAGGCAAAGGACAGGAAATGATCCTTAGCGTCCCGACAGAAAAGGGGGCGAGTATCCAATCTTTCAATATGTGACCGCTGATCGTAAAAAACGCAGGGTGGGGAGTGAAGCGCTCTCCATCCTGCGTTTTTAAATGACACCTGAATCGGAAGGGGCGCTCCCTATAACGCATCCCTTCCGGAGGTTGTACGCAGACGATTTATCCTTCCTTTATAAACGCCATAGTACGGAGATGCTTTTCTGCACGTCATTGCGGATTACGAAGATGGGACACTATAACGCTCCCGTTCGGCAGAGAGACCGCCATCACGCAGATCGCGGAGGAGGCAAGGGCCGCCGGAGCAGCCTTCAGAACCTGTTTTCTACCAAGGATGCGGTGACGCCGGATCTGAACCACCGCGTGCCGGAGATTGTCGGCCGCATGACCCTGAAGCAGGGCAAGATGAGAAGGCAATGCTGACAGATCGGCCGGGTAAAACCGCCTCAGTATCGGCCTTCGTGTGTTTGTTGCCCATGGCTTGGCATATTTTTTGCTATGTGATTGTGCATTTCGACAGAAAAATGTGAAATATTTTGGTAACTTATCCCTGAGGAATGGCTTTGACATTTATCACGAAAGCTGGTAGAATAAAGAAAAAGTGGAAACGATACCGGAAAGGTTACCGGAACCGAGTTTTTATATTCTACACCGGGAGGCTGCCCCATGACCATTAAAGATATTGCCAGACTCAGCGGCGTTGGCGTGAGCACGGTGTCCCGCGTTCTCAACGACCGCCCCGATGTGAGCGAGGAGAGCCGCCGCCGCGTGCTGCAGGTCATTGCCGAATACAACTACCTGCCCAACAATTCCGCTCGAAGCCTTGTGCGCACGAAGTCAGATGCCGTCGGCCTGGTGGTGCGCGGTGTGCAGAACCCCTTCTATACCGGCATTATCCGTGCCATTGAGCGGGATTTGGATGCGGCGGATTGTACCATGGTCATGCGGCAGATTGGCTCCTGCGAGGACGAGATCAAGTGCGGCGCCATGATGGAGCGGGAAAAGCGCCTGCAGGGCATCATTTTCCTCGGCGGCCGGTCGGATTACAGCCCGGCGGATACGGCTGCTCAATGTTCCCTTTGTCTGCTGCTCCTATACCAATACCTATGGGACCCTGGATCCCACAAAATACTCCTCCGTCTCTATTGCTGATGAGCAGGAGGCCTACCGCGCCGTGATGGATCTGGCACAAAAGGGCCATCGCCGCATTGCGGCTCTGTCCACGGATCCCCGGGATTGGTCCATTGCCCAGCTGCGCTGCTCCGGCTATGCCCGCGCCCTGCACGATCTGGGTTTGAGCCTCGAGGACGGGGAGATTATCCGCGCGGACGATTTCACCATTGAATCCGCTTACCGCGCAGTGACCGAGCGGCTCAAACGCCCGGCAGACTTTACAGCCATCTTTGCCATCTCGGATGATATGGCCATTGGCGCCATGCGGGCCCTGCGGGAGAGCGGACGCTCCATTCCTGAGGATTGCTCCATCATTGCCATTGATGGCCTGACGGTTTCTGAGTATATCTATCCTATGCTGACCACGCTTTGCCAGCCCACCGATGAAATGGGCGCCAAAAGCGTGGAGATTCTGATGAGTGTCATTCGCGGCGGTGCCCATCGGCACCAGATCCTGCCCACCACGCTGCGCACCGGCCAATCTGTGCGTGACCTGACCCGGCGATTTTCCCGCGTAAACGCGTGAAAATAAATAAGAAACAAGGAGAATGATGAAGATGAAAATGAAGAAGTTCCTATCGCTTATTCTCGCGCTCGTCATGGCTTTTGCGCTGGTCGCCTGTGGCCAAAAGCAGGGCGGATCCGGCCGTGTGTTCTGGCTGAATTTCAAGCCCGAAGCTGACACCACCCTCCAGAAGGTCGCCGCCATGTATACCGAGAAGACCGGCATTCCTGTCACCGTCCAGACAGCTGCCTCCGGCACGTACAATGAGACCCTGACCTCCGCCATGGATAAGGAGGCTCCTCCCACGCTGTTCGTTGTGGGCAACCAGGCCGCTGTGGGCACCTGGGGCGACTACTGCTATGATCTGAAGGATACCAAGGTCGCCGGTGAGCTGAGCACCGATGCCTATAACCTGTATGACGATAGCGGCAAGCTCTGCTCCATTGGCTATTGCTATGAGTGCTATGGCATCATTGTCAATAAGGATCTGCTGCAGAAGGCCGGCTATGAGCTATCCGACATCAAGAATTTTGAGACTCTCAAGGCTATTGCCGAGGATATCCACAGCCGCGCTGCGGAGTTGGGCTTTGATGCCTTCACCTCCTCCTCTATGAGCAGTGATTCCAGCTGGCGCTTCACCGGCCACCTGGCCAATCTCGAGTATTACTATGAGTCTGTGGATGATCCCGCTGCCTGGAAGACCTGCCCCGCCAGCATTAAGGGCACCTATATGCAGAACTACAAGAACCTGTGGGATCTGTACATCAGCAACAGCGCTGTGGATCCCTCCACCCTGGCTGCCGGCGGCTATGACGCTGAGGCCGAGTTTGGCAAGGAGCAGGCTGTGTTCTATCAGAACGGCTCCTGGGAGTGGGCTGCTCTGACCGGCACTGAGGCTAATCAGTACGGCCTGGACAACCTCTCCATGATCCCCTTCTACTGCGGTGTTGCCGGCGAGGAGAAGGCCGGCCTGAATTGCGGTACCGAGAACTGCTGGGCCGTGAACGCCAAGGCTTCCGAGGCGGACATCCAGGCCACGCTGGACTTCATGTACTGGCTGGTAACCGATGCCGAGGCCTCTCAGATGCTGGTGAGTGAGCTGGGTATCCTGCCCTATAAGCAGGCTGCCAAGACCGCTAACGGCTTCCTGGGCGATGCTGACGCCTACACCGCTGCCGGCAACTACGTCATGCCCTGGGTCACCAACTTCCAGCCCAATGTGGACGCTTATCGTGAAGGTATTGTCTCCGCTATGAACAAGTATGACGCTGATCGTACCGATGCCAACTGGGAGCTGGTCAAGACGGCCTTCGTGGATGGCTGGGCTACCCAGTATGCCGCTGCCAACGGCTAATTTGGATCAAAACCGGATACCCTAAAGCAAGGAGGGGCGGGCCTTCGCCCGCCTCTCCCGTTCTATCACGGCAGAGACCGCAGGAGGTCTGCGCTGTGCAACAATCTATTTTTTGATGGGAGTGATCGATTTGAAGCGCAAGAAAGGCTCTGCACCGGTCAGCCGGGCGCTGATCCGCCGCCCGCTTCGGCGCTGGTTCCCACTTTTTATGGGGCCCGTGGTCTGCGCTTTTATTATCGGATTTGTCTATCCGTTCTGTAAAGGCGTATATCTGTCCTTCTGCAAGTTTAAAACGACTTCGGACGCGGAGTTCATCGGCCTGGGGAACTATGTCAAGGCACTGCAGGATGCCAGCTTTATGCATTCCTTCTGGTATACGGGCCTGTTCGCGCTGGTGTCGCTGGTTTTCATCAATGTACTGGCCTTCGCCGTAGCCTATGCCCTCACCCAGGGCATTAAGGGCAGCAGCCTGTTCCGCACGGTGTTCTTCATGCCCAACCTCATCGGCGGCATCGTGCTGGGCTATGTGTGGTCCATGATCTTTGATGGTATTCTCACCCGTTATAATACCTCCATTCTTCTGGAGACGAAGTACGGCTTCTGGGGCCTTGTGATCCTCATGTGCTGGCAGCAGATCGGCTATATGATGATTATTTATATCGCCGGCCTGCAGGCTGTCCCGGATGATATGCTGGAGGCGGCCAAGATCGATGGCGCCAGTCGCTGGCAGACCCTTTGGCGGGTCACCATCCCTAACGTGATGCCCTCCATCACCATCTGCACCTTCCTCACCCTTACCAATAGCTTCAAGCTCTTCGATCAGAACCTGGCCCTTACCGGCGGCCAGCCCTTCCTGATTCAATCCGACGGCTCCGCCATCAAGACCACAGAGATGCTGGCGCTAAATATCTATAACACATTCTACGGGCAGAATGTCAATGCCCGCGGCACCGCCCAGGCCAAGGCTGTGATCTTCTTCCTGCTGGTTGCCGCCATCGGCCTCATTCAGCTCCATGCCACCCGCAAAAAGGAGGTGCAGCAGTAATGAAAGGTACCCTTACCGCTGAACGACGCCGCAAATTGGTTTTGTCCATTGTGCTGGCGGTTATCTGCATCATCTATGTGTTGCCCATCTTCATGGTGGTGCTCAACTCCTTCAAGCTCAATACCTACGTCAAGACCGATACCTTTGCCTTTCCCAATGGGGAGAGCTTTGCCGGCTGGGCCAACTATATCAAGGGCATGACCTTCGGTAACTATCCCTTCTGGAAATCCGCATTTTACAGCTTGTTCATCACCGTGGTCTCCTCGGCGCTGATTTTGCTGTGTACCTCTATGGCGGCCTGGTATATCGCCCGGGTGGACAGCAAGCTCTGCCGCATCATCTATTACCTGTGCGTCTTTTCCATGGTCGTCCCATTCCAGATGGTCATGTTTACCCTGTCTAAGACGGCCGACCGGGTCAAGATCCCATTCTTCAACTTTGCCGACATGGCCTTTGACAAGGTGGCCCTCAATACTCCCTGGACCATTCCCATCATCTATCTTGGCTTCGGCGCGGGCCTTGCCATCTTCATGTTTGTTGGCTTTGTAAAGTCTATCCCCCTGGAGATTGAGGAGGCCGCCTCCATAGATGGCTGCGGTCCGCTGCGCACCTATTTTTCCGTGGTGTTCCCCATGCTGCGGCCTACCATGATCTCCGTGGGCATTTTGGAGATTATGTGGGTCTGGAACGACTATCTGCTGCCCTACCTCGTGTTGGACAGCACCAAGTATTTCACCATTCCCATCCACATCCAGTACCTCAAGGGCAGCTACGGCACGGTGGACCTGGGCGCGACCATGGCGCTCATTTTCCTGAGCATTCTCCCTGTCATCATTTTCTACCTTTGCTGCCAGAAATATATCATTAAGGGCGTCGCTGCCGGCGCCGTGAAAGGCTGACTCATATGGATCGTTCCGCTGGCATTCTGATGCCAATTTCCTCCCTCCCTTCGCCATACGGCATCGGGACCTTTGGCAAAGCGGCGTATCGCTTTGCAGATTTTCTTCACGAGGCAGGGCAGAAATACTGGCAGCTTCTGCCCCTTGGCCCTACCAGCTATGGGGATTCTCCCTACCAAGCCTTTTCTACCTTTGCAGGCAACCCCTACTTCATCGACCTGGACACCCTCATCGCAGATGACCTCCTGACCCAAACGGAGGTGGACGCCTGCGCTTGGGGGACGGAGCCGCGCTATGTGGACTACGGCAAGATATATGAGAGTCGATTCGCCCTGCTGGAAAAGGCCAAGGCCCGGGGCTGGAGCCGTGACCGGGAGGCGGTGGCGGCCTTCGAGGCGGAAAATGCCCGCTGGCTGCCGGATTATGCCCTGTTCATGGCGCTCAAGCGCCGCTTTGGCATGAAGTCCTGGACGGAGTGGCCCGATGAGGGCGCCCGGCTGCACACTCCGGAAGCGGTTGCGCGCTACCGCATGGAGCTGCGGGAGGATGTGGAGCTGTTCACCTATATCCAGTTCCTGTTCTTCCGCCAGTGGAGCGCCCTCAAGCACTATATCAACGGCCTGGGTATTCGCATCATCGGCGATATCCCCATCTATGTGGCTATGGACTCCTCGGATGTTTGGAGCGAGCCGGAGAATTTCCAGTTGGACGAGAACAAAAAGCCCACAGAGGTTTCCGGCGTCCCGCCGGACTATTTCAGCGCAGACGGCCAGCTCTGGGGCAATCCCTTGTACGACTATGAGGCCATGCGTAAAAACGGCTTTGAGTGGTGGATCCGCCGCATCGGCGGTGCCACGAAGCTCTACGATGTTATTCGTATCGACCATTTTCGTGGTTTTGAGAGCTATTGGGCGGTGCCCGGCGGCAAGACCACTGCGAAGGACGGCCACTGGGTCAAGGGCCCCGGCATGTCCCTGGTGGGGGTGCTGACCGGTTGGTTCCACGATATTGAGTTCATTGCCGAGGACCTGGGCTTTCCCACGCCGGAGGTTACGCAGCTGCTGGCCGATTCCCGGCTGCCGGGCATGAAGGTGCTGGAATTTGCCTTTGACTCCCGGGACACCAGCAGCTATCTGCCTCATAGCTACGGCGAAAACTGCGTCTGCTATACCGGCACTCATGATAACGCTCCCCTGGCCCTTTGGCGCACGGAGGCGGATCGGGAGGATGTCGCCTTTGCCGCACAGTATCTGGGCCTGAATGAGCGGGAGGGCTTTAACCGCGGCATCATCCGTGGCGGCATGGGCTCGGTTGCGAAGCTGTTTGTTGCGCAGATGCAGGATTGGCTGGACCTCGGGCCGGGCCACCGCATGAACGTCCCCGGTACCAGCTGCGGCAACTGGAAGTGGCGTATGCTGCCCGGGGAGGCGAGCCAAAGCCTTGCCAGCAGCATCCACGAGATGACCCGCATCTATGGCCGCCTTTGATAAAGCCCATAAGGCTCATAAAGCATTAAGCAGCCAACGCCTATGGCGTTGGCTGCTTTTTCAGCAGGGGATACAGAGGTTCAGATATTTCAGCTTTTTTTTGCCGGGTATCAGGTGCGCTGCACCTGGCCATCGCTGCTCCGGATGGGGCAGCGATCTACAGCGGCCACCCCAAGTTAAATAATAAATCATAGCTGCACCGCGTGGGACGACGCAGCTTGCCATTGCCTACAGGGGCTGTTCTGCACCTCCTATTGAGGAGAATACTATGCCGCTGCACATCGGACGATGAGAAAAGCTCCATTTTTTTTCACAAACAGGGTAAGCGCGCTCTCTGAGTCAGCCAAGGTTTCGGCTTTGGCGTTATCAGCGTGGCGAATTTTATGCACCGTATACCGGTATACCCTTCCGGTCATGTCGGTGAAGGTAAGCTCCTCCCCGGCGTCCAGCTGATCGATAAAATCGAAATTGCCATCTGCACTGCGTCCTCCCACGATCAGCGTACCGTCATACACGCTGCCCATAAACCTGGCTGGGCGAAAGCTCTGCTCGGAGCTGTCCCATTCTGCGCTTACTGGCAGCTTAATGCCTCGGCCCGGGAGCTCCAGCAGGCCGATTACATCAATTCCGTCGATCTCCACGGCAGCCATGGCGCTGTCAGCGCGATTTTCGATAACACCCGCTGAGCACTCCGGCAGAGCTGCTTCGATTTTTTCAATCAGAGAGGGAATGTCAGCTGTCCTTTGCTTATCCTGCGCCTGTCGCACGACGAATAATATCGCCGCAGCGCCCAGCAGCAAAACGCCCAGCGCAACAAGAAGGATGGAAAGCTCTTTACTTCGCACGGGACTTCTTCCTCAACACGATGCCCACCACCAGCATCGCCAGCCCGGATGCAGCCATCAAGAGCACATACAGGGTCATATTGGTTGTGTCGCCGGTCTGCGGATGACTTCCTGCAGGCGTCTCCGGCTTGGTGTTGGTAATGCTGAAGGTATCGCCGCTGCGCTGAATGCCCACCGTATAGCCCGCTGGCACATTCACTTCGTTCACGGTCCATACGCTGCCATCATCAACGGCCTTCCATGTGTACATCCAGTCATTTTCAGCGCTGAGAGTCACGGTCTGCTGCAGCTGTCCGTCCCTGCGAACCTCCACAGAGACGCTAACCGGGCGATCCTGGCCGCCATCCCTCCAGGCCTTCACCGCTTTATAGGTGACCTCGCCCTTGGCTGGTGTGTGTACACTCATTTTTGGCCTTGCGGAGACGGAATACACCCACTGCCCCTCACTGTCCACCCCCGGCACGGCCGCCAGGAAGGATTCAAACACATAGTATTTGCCATCCTGCTCTGTGCGCACGGAGGAAACCAGGTATATGCCCGCAGTAAGATTATCAAAGACGACCTTGCCCCTCGCATCGGTTTTGGCACTTTGGTCAGCCGCGATGCCATCGGCAAGAATATAGGAGTTCAGAGTGATGGTCATTTCATCCCACTCGCTCTGAGAGGAGGTGCCGGTGACCTGGATGGGGTATGACCGGAAGCTCCCGGCCAAAGCATACTGCGCATCCTCGGTAATATCCGCAATGTGCCAGAGCTTGATGTCTTGCCCGGCAAAGACCATTCCCTCGGAGGAATAGGTCACGTCCAGAGTGCAATCACTGCGCAGCTGCACCTTTTCACTGGCCTCCGTGGTGGAGGCGGCGTGGGCGGTCACTGCTCCCGACAGGAGCAGTGCAGCAATCAGTATAAAGTTTGCGATCCGGTAGCTTATTCTTTTCATATCAGTTCTCCCTCGTCATTGATGGGAAGCTTCCGCTTCGCAGGCTTAAAGCAGACGTACAGAATGAGCAGCAGGATGATGGGCATTGCCACCACCGGTGTAACGATCAGCCGATCGATGATAAACGCATCCGATATAGCCCCAAAGGAGCGCATATCCTCAGATTCGATCCTGTGTCCGCGCACCAGCAGCCGATGGGAATTGATGCCATAGGGCGTGCAGGTGACCAGGGTGCAGAGTTCCTTCTCCTCGTCGATGAGCAGGTCGCTCACATCGTCCGGCAGGACGGTTTTAATTTGATCCACCTCATAAATAAAGGTCTTGTCCAGCACCGTGATCCGGAAGGTGTCGCCCACCTCCAGCTTGTCCAGATCCGAGAACAGCTTTGCGCTGGGCAGGCCCCGGTGTGCCGAGATAGCCGCGTGGGTACCCTTTCCTGCAATAGGAAAGCTGCTGCCTTGAATGTGTCCGCAGGCGTGGTTCAGCATAGAGGGGTCCGTGCCGTGATAGATGGGCAGCTTCACCTGAATCTTGTCGATATCGATATAGCCGATGACGCCATCGCCGGCGGCATTGAGGCAATCATCGTATCCGCTGATCTGCTGGTATTCCGTCAGCGGGAATGACAGCGCCTTCAGCTCGCTATTGTATTCCTCCGCCCGCTCAAAATAGGCGGTATAGTCCTTAGGCGACAGACTCTTGACAATGGTGTCATAGTCCACGATGGCCCTGGATTGTGTGATGGAGTTCCAGTAGCTGCTGACGGACGGATACAGCAGGAGAGAGAGGCCCGCCAGGAAAACGCCCAGCAGTATTAAGGTGATTACTTTTCGCTTTCTCACGGGTTCATCTCCTGTTGCGTTCCAGGGCGCACGAAGCCGAACACACGGCTGTCCGGCCGCCTGCAATAGGCAGTGTCGGGTGTATTCGGATGCGTCCGCCTTGGAAAAGGATATGCCATCGGGAGGGCGGAGGCGAACCTCCGCCTCCCGTGGCGGTGCAGTGTGTCAGGGATGCAGGATCAGAAGGATTCCTTGCTCATTCTCTTGTTGGTCACCAGGAATACGCCTGCGCAGATGACAGCCAGAGCGCCCAGGGCCACAAAGATCACGGTGCCGGTGCCGCCGGTTTCGGGCAGCATGGTGCCGGTGGAGTTGGCAACGCCCGTAGTCAGGGAATGGTCAGTTCCGGGAGCGGAGGCAGCGCCGTTGATGGTCGCAGAGCCGTTCTCGTCCAGCACGATGGTGATGTCCTTGGTCAGCTGGTTGTAACCGGTGGGAGCGGCAGTCTCCTCCAGGTAGTAGGTGCCGGCTTCCAGACCGTCAAACCGGGCAGCGCCGTCGGCGCCGGTGGTGACCTCGGTAGCATCGGCCTTAGCATCCACCCAGGAGACGACCCTAGTGGCGGCGTCATACTTGTAGTACGGGCCGTTGGCGGCCTTCTTCAGCACGAACTTAGCGCCCTCCAGCTTGGTATCTGCATTGTTGGCTGCGTACTTGTTGATGACAATATTGAAGGAGAACACATCCACCGTAACGGTGCTTTCCTTGTAGGAATCCTTGTTGGCAGGATCGTTGCTGTACTTCAGCACAGCGGTGTTGGTCTCCGTATCGCGCTGGATGGCGTTCTCGTTGACGGTGGCAGTGTAGGTGATGACTACAGGTGCGTCGATCTGATCCTGATAGTTCATCATATTGACGCTGGCCACAAAGCCGTTCTCATTGTTTGTGATAGTCGCAGCGGCAGTCACATCCGTGCTGCCAATGGTGACCTTGACGTCCTTGTTGAAGGTCAGCCCCTCGGTCATGGTATCTGTCACCTGATAGGTAAACTCGGTATAGCCCTTGGTAGAGGGGACCTTGCCGGTGATGGTGTAGGTGAGCTTTTGACCGATTTCCACAGTGCCGTCGTCGTCATTCACAACCTTTTCGATCTGCGGCACTTCGTTCTTATCGCGAATCTGAATATCCTTGGCAGTAGCCAACTCGCAGACAGTGCCGCTGGTGCCAGATACAAAGTAGTAGCCCAGGGCAAGGCCGGAGGCCTTCACGGTGTTATCGACCTTGGTAAAGGCGGTGCCGGTGCCGAGAGAATTCACATTCGTCCTCAGATGCTGGGCAAAGGAGGCGGCGGAGAAGCCGGCACCGATGCTCACATTGTACTTATTCGTGTTCGCAACGGGGGTCAGGGTGAGGCCGTTGGCGGCCACATCGGCGTATGCCTTGACGGTAGAAAAGGCGGCGTCGGTATCGCTGATGGTGTAGGCGTAGTGGCCGTCAGCGTCATAGCTTACGTCAAAGATCTTGTAGGCGGTGTAGGTGTGATCCCCCTGGGGATTGGTAATGGTGATGCTGCCGGTGTCGGCAAAGGCGGTCACAGCCAGAGCCAGCGTCATGGCCAGGGCCAGCAAAACCGTGAAAAGCTTTCTCATCGTTTTCATCGTGCGTATCCTTTCTGATTTAGTAGTTTAATGGAAACGGATAGTTCCTACGGCGCGGGTACAGGTATATTTTGCGTGGGCAGGAGAGGAAACAAAAGCGTTAATCACCCTCCTTTCCGTACTTGCGCCTCAGAAGACATCCTGTAATAACAGCAGTGAGCATCAGACCGATTCCGGCAAACAGAAAGATTCCCCGTCCGATGCCGCCGGTTTCCGGCAGTGCAACGATGGATGTATTGTAGATATCCATGGCCGTGTCATCGCTCATAGTAAAGGTATAGCTGCTGCTCCCGGCGAGGACGGTGCCGGTGCTGGGATCCTTCATAATAACGGTGTAGCCGTCTGTGTTGGTTTCCGTCACGGTGACCTGAACACCCTTGGGGATGCCCGTGATGGTGGCCGATTCGCCGTTTTTCAGAGTAACGCTTTCTGTATGCGGCTTGCCGCCGGCATCCGTATAGGAAACGGTAAAGGTAAAGCTGCCTGTGGTGTCGGGAGCGCTCACGATTTTCTTTAGCGTCAGGGCTCGCCCGGCATCCGCATAGGTATTGGTGAAGGTGAAGCCCGTGTCTGTGTTGCTCTGCAGCTGCACGGCAGCGTTCGTATCCGTCACAGTCAGGTTAAACCCATCCAGCTCTGCGCCGCTCTCTGCAATCCTGTAGTAATCGCCGAGCTCCTGATCCTTCATGGAGATACGGGCGGACAGTGTCCAGGAGCCATCTTCGTTGGGCGTCCAGCTGCCCAAATTTGTGGCGGTGTACGTCTTGACGGTTTCGGGATTGGTAAAGCTGCTGTTAGTGGACTTTTGAACCGTAAAGGTCAGCTTTCCGGATAGCAGCTGCAGGTCATCCTCCGTCAGGGGACCCACCACACGCTTTGTCAGCGTGAAATAGGGCTTTTCCGAGGAAGCCGGCGGGATCTGCTGGCTGAACCACACGTTGTCAATGTGGTTGCCGATGTAGTTTTCGTTATTGTATGTGCTTACAGCCATGAAGAAGAATCGGGTTTCATACTGCCCTTCCGGGATGGTGTACTGTCCGGAATGGGTGGTCCACACGCCTTTTTCGGCGGATAGATCACTTTCAACCGTGGCACCATACTTGCTCGGATTATTCAGCACCTGCTGCAGCCGCGCCTGCGTGGTAATGCTCTTTGCGCTGCTTTCCGGCATCATGACCACGGCCATGGTATCCGTTCTCTTCCGGCCACAGTGGTCCACGGACCAATACATGGTCGTCCCCGGGATGGTCGCTATGGTCTGATACAGCGCACCTGCAGCGCCGGCGTTGATCTCGGCGTACTGTTTTCCGTTCGTTGCAGAGCCTTGATTATGCCAGTTGGCTGCATGCGTCTGATGTCCATCGCTTGTGTCAACGATTTCGATGTAGTGCTTCTTATCATTTGCGGTGGTAGTGCCTCCGCCATATATATGCTGGTTGCCCTCAGTATTCTCACCGGTGGTTTTCCAAAATAGACCCGCAGTTCCCTCGGGCACAAATTCCTGGTACTCGTGGTTGGTCAGATCCGGTGTTTCAAAGCTGCCGTTCAGAACGGAGGCCTGATAGGTGGTGTTGGTGCGGGTAGCCGACACGCTGCTATATTCGGCGCCGTCCACCTTCAGTACGGCCTTGTATGTCACGGAGGTTAGCGTGTCGCTGACGGTTCCGCCGTCCAGGGCCAGGAACAGCTTTTCGCCATGGTCCCCACTGATGTTAGACACGGTGTTGCCGCCAACAGTAAAGTTTTTCGCCTTTACGGGTGCATAGGTCGCTCCGCCGTCGGTGCTCTTATACCACAGATACCGGACGGTTTTTCCCTCCAGTGCCGAATCACCGCCGGTGACGGCTGCCTCATAGCAGCCGGAAGCGGAAACATTGTCGTTGATGGTGAGGGTCACGTCTGTGGTAAGGCCGCTGGCGGCAGGCGCCCGGGCCGGGGTGCCGTGGGCTGCTGCATTCTCGGCAGGTGTATCGCCGTTTGCTGTGCCGGTGCTCTGAACTGCATCCCCCGGCACATTGCCGCCTTGGGCTGAATCGGTAGGGACATCTCCCCTGGGTGTCTCATTGGAGGGATCGTCCCCGGTGGGCGCATCGCTGGCTGGTGTTTTACCAGCGGGGACATCACCGCCGGTCTCGCCGCTTGACGCCTCGCTCTCCGGATTCATGAAGCATGCTTCCGTATGCTTATGCTCCTCCACGGTACACACCAGACCCTGGGGCTCGGTGGCGGGAACGGATACGACGCAATCCGCCGTGTGCTGGTGTACGATCCCCGTAACCAGACCGCAGATTAGGCTGTCACCGTCATAGCATGCGTCTGTGTGGACGTGCTCGTCCTGCTCAGCCAGCGCACACAGCAACTCACCGCTATCATCAAAGCAGAAGCTGTCGTGCTTGTGGACGATGTACTCGCCCTGGCCCAGATCGGCCCCGGCGGTGCATTGGATCTCCTTGTGGGCCGGCGTACCGGGAAGCTCGTAGCAATCGTCCGTGTGGACGTGCTCGGCAATGCCGCAGTAGGTATCCGGCGTGGATTCCATGGTGATAGCCGGCAGAATGAGCGCATACGTCGTCACAAAGACCACGAGGCATATGGGCACAGATAAGATCTTGTACCAGGTGCGCTTCCGGCGGTGCTTCTTGTTCAGCTGTTCAGCCTGCGAATGAATGTCCCTGTTCATGCAAATTTCTCCCCGTATTTCCAGGCGATGTTAGTCCACGGAACCGATCCGCTTGATCGGCCACACTCTGAAAACGATTTTGCCTATGATTTCTTCTTTTTCCACGCAGCCCACCAGAGACGACCGGGAGTCAACACTGCTTTCCCGGTGGTCGCCCAGGACGAAAAAGGAATTCTGAGGTACGGTGTACGGATATTCAATGTCGGCGGTGCCATAGGATTTTTCGGTTAGGTACGGCTCATCCAGCAGGGTATTGTTCACATATACGTCGCCGCTGTCGGTGATGACAACGCTGTCGCCGGGGCAGCCGATAATGCGCTTGACAAGAACGCGGTTGTTATAGTAAAAGGCGATTATGTCACCGGTTTTGAACTGTGGGGACTTCACCGACACCACGATCTCCCCCTCCTGCAGATTCGGGTTCATGGAGGTGCCGTATATCTGCAAAACCGGCAGCAGCAGCGTAGCCACCAGCACACTGATCGCGGCCACGATCACCAGCGTATAGATGGTGCTGCGCAGCAGCTTTTTGTATCGGCTGTGATATTTTTCTCGGTTGAGTTCGCCGGTGAGCTCGTCCACGGAGGGCACAGCCGTATCGGTTGCTTTGTTTTCTGGTTTCATACGGCCCTTTCTCCTCAATCAGGTGTGCGTGTTCAAAAATTCCTTGAACTGCTGGTCAAAGAGCTCAATGCGCCGCTTGGCTTCCTTGTCCGCATCGGCAAGAATGGCCTGCCGCTGTACCTCGGCGGCATTGATGATCTCGTGAGCCTTGGCCTCGGCCTCGGCAATAATGCGCTCGGCGTTGCTCTCCTGCTCCCGGAGGCTATCCAGATACTGCGCGGCTGCCTGATCGGCTGCCTCAAAGATGCCGTTTAGCTTCAGGGCCGCCTCTGCCAGTGAGCCGGAGGTGGTGATGGCAATCTTACGCCGTTCCAGTTCTTTTTGGGCGGCCAACAGCTCCTCCTCCACGCGGTTGAGCTTCTTGCTCTGCGCAATAAGCATTTCCAATAGCTCTGCGCGGTTTAATTTTCTCAGTTCTTTCTCTGTCACTGTCGTGCCGCCTTTCCCCTGTTTCCGCGATGCCCCGGGCAAGCGAACCCCGGCAGAAACCATATTATTCTACGCATTTGTATACATTATGACATATATAGAAATTATATCATTGATTTTCCGAGAGCGCAAGCGATATGCGCACATTTTTACGCTCGTTCATAAAATGTTCACAATTTAAGCGCTATTTTTCACCTTATTTCGCGCCTGCCGGATTTAAGGAGGAAATGGGCGCGCAGAAAGCACGGCCGGCTGCAAAAAAAGCCCCCGGTGTTACAAGGGTGCTCATAAGACAGTAATTCTAAAAATTACGATTATGGCATCTGTCAGGCGGGATTGGCAACGGAATAACGGGTATCTGGTGAGAGCCGGATACCCGTTATTTTTTTGCCGTCACGAAAAGCAATAGATTTATTCACAGCTTTCAGGTATAATCTCCTTAAATCAATCCTATCCCATCCATTCCGAGATTTTTCAAAAAATCTCAAAAAAGTTTGAAAGTATTGGAACAATTCGGCCCTTCTCATGCCATATATAGTAGAGGGCTGAATGCAGAAGCGATTGGAGGTGACGCTGATGGACAAGCAGACAGGCCCGAACGATTTTCTTGTGGTGCTGCCCGGTGAGATCATCGAGATACCGCAGGACAGCGACAAGTCATGGCTGACCCTGTTTTACAGCCTACCGAGGGAACTTGCGGAAAAGTGGAAGCCCGCCTATGAGCTGCCTCGCTGCCCGTATGAGGTCTTGCGGACGGACAAATATGACCACATCGTATGTGACGATATGTTCAAGCTGCTTGTGTGGGACTGCTACGCATGGAGCGCATGGCAGTTTTTCCAAGTCAAAGACCGCAAGGGCAACTACCGCGACATTCCCGGCAACTGGAATCAGTACGCAGGATATTTCCCCCTTGTGGCGGCTGTCGTACAGTATCATCCCCTACATCCGCATGAAATTTGAGCAGAACGGACTGGGCTTTCAAAACCTATATAACATCCCGCAGGGCGTGGAAGTGCCGTGGCTGACCTATCAGCAGTTCAGCAATCTGGTCGGTAATGTCACCGACATGGTGATTGCGGAACAGAACTGGCAGCTGATGATCGACGCGATCTGGGAGAACCGCACCGTGGAGGACTATGAAACCACCGGCAGCACCGTCAAGACGGATTTCATGCGAAAATGGCATCACAATCGCTCCGGCAAGCCGATTTCTCTTGACGAGATGATGGAGAATGAGGACGGCGATATTTTCGATGTGGCAGATCCCCGCAGCGATTTTGAGAACTCCGTCATATCTGAAATGCAGATTGCCTCTTTTGCGGAAAGCACCATCACAGAGAAAAAGACCGGGAGATATTGAAGCTGCGTATGGAGGGCTACACCGAACAGGAGATCGCAGCCAAGGTGGGCTACAAGACTGCCAGCGCAGTCCATAAGCGGATCGCCAAGATCGCAGACGCTTATGAGGATTTTGTGACCGCCGAATATGGGAAATACTTGGACAAACACGAAAGAGGGACAGGCCTATGATGGAGTTGATTGCGGATTCTTTTGATATTCGATGTTGTGAATGCGGCGAACAGATTACCATTTTCAAAGATGATTTAGATACGGATGTTTCATTCTACGATCACGGCGAAAATGGTATGGGCGTTGAAACAATCTACGAGATTTGCCATGAGCTTAGCTGCCCCAAATGTGGGAACAACATTGAAATCACCATTACGGGCAATGAATATCCCGAAGGTGCCTACGACTATGATAGCGCAGAAATATCCGGCGCAGAGTTCATCGAAACACCTTCGATGGGAATGGTTTATTACCAAGATGAATTTGATGTTGACGAGGAAGCTGTTGAAGCTACGGGTATCCGCGGTTTGATTGCTCAGCTTTCAGAGAATAGGGACATGATTTATGATGTTTCCCCTCGTGAGTTTGAGAAAATTGTTGAGCAAGTTCTCCAAGACGAAGGATTTAGCACTCATCTGACTCAGCCAACAAGGGACGGCGGACGGGATATTATTGCGACAAAAACAGGCATCAACGGCAAACCTGTTGTGTTCTATGTAGAGTGCAAGCGGTATTCACGCACGAATAAAGTAAGCGTCGATCTTGTCCGAGCTTTATATGGAGTGCAGACAGCGGATAAAGTGAATAAGGCTTGTTTGGTTACATCCTCTTACTTTACCCGTGATGCAGTCGCATTTGCCGAAAATCAGAATTTCATGATTGATTTGATTGATGGTGATGCTCTGCATGATATGATTGTTAGAAGTGCAGAAAAATATGAGCAAGAAAATTACCGCCGCTGGTAATCGGTAAAAATGTATAGTGTGCATGGGAGCAGTCACGAGAAATCGTGACTGCTTTTTCATGCAGGAAAGGAGCTTTTTATGAGCAGAGAACCGTTTGAAACCATGCCCGATGTGATGGACGCAAAGCAGCTTGCACAGGCGTTACAGATTTCCAAAGCGGGGGCATATAACCTTTTGAGCAGCCCGGATTTTCCAACCTTACGGATCGGCGGGCGCAAATTGGTGATGAAAAATGAGCTGGTGGAGTGGCTGAAAAGCCGCACGAACAGAACACCATGAAAATGCAGTCAAGAGCTGGAAAAATGGCAAATCAGTCGGTAGGACAAAGTGAAATGTACCCTGCATCGTTTTGGGCGTTTCCATCAAAAAATCGCAGCACTTTTCCAATTCAAAAGCTGGGAAAAAATTCTATAAAAAAATCAGGAGGTTTTATGAGAACAGGGCTTACCAAAAAGCAAAAGACAACCGTGATTTATTTTGACGAGCATAGCCGCATCATTGAGGTGCAGACACACAACACCGATCTCAAAAAGCGGCTGACGGCATTTGCGGCAAAGTACCCGCAATGCTGCCGCCAGACCGACGATGACGAGCAAGGCGGGCTGACCTTTGAGATTGAAAAAAGGCGGTTAAGTTTTCGGCTGACCGCGCCGTATAGCGAAGAACGGCGCAGGGCGGCGAGTGAGCGAGCACGAGTAGGTGGGATAAATAGCAGAGTAAAGAAGTCAGTGCAATCATCACATTGATTTATTCACGCTTTCGTGATATACTATTAGTGGTATTTTATATGGTGGAGGTAAGTTGATGGCGGTATGCTATGACAAATTATTTCACAGAATGATCGATGAACGCATGACAAACGCTCAGCTCATGTCGATGGCTGGATTCAGTGCGAATATAATTACTCGTCTAAAGAAGAATGAGTACATTTCCCTTGAAAGTATTGAAAAAATCTGCAAAGCGCTAAATTGCAATGTGGATGAGATTCTTGATTTTCAAGATAGTAAAAAGTAACTATAGGAGGCAAATATGAATAGTAAAGACACGATGTGTTTCAAAATTTTTAGAGAGTGTGTTCGAGCAATTCACGACGGAGACCTTATTGTTCAGGAAAGTCAAAAGGATAAAGAATTTCATTTCCAGAATTGGTGTCAAAAACGACTAGAAAATGTCGGATTACATTTTGAAGGCACTGGAAGAAATATTTATCCAGATTTTTGCTTGGTCGAAAAACCAGAAGGGTACGAAATCAAGGGTCTGGCATACCCTGGACGTGAAAAAGATTATGATGCCAACAGCAATGTACCAACAGGTGTTCATAATGGACGACAGATTTTCTATATCTTTGGTAGATACCCTAATGATACCTCATCGTATAAAGCGGGGAAAAATGCGGAATACCCTGTAATTGATTTGGTTCTGTGCCACGGGGATTTTATGAATGCTCAGCACGATTATGTTCATAAGAACAAACACGTTAAGGGATTTGGTACATATGGCGATATAATGATTCGAGATAGAAAGATGTATGTAGTTCCAACACCATTTGCCTTGACAAACGGCACAGCTGGACTAGCAACATTAATACTTCCAGCTGAGATTGATGCTCCAGAAGGGTTCAAATGCGTTGGTGATTTGAGCCGAATTGAAGGTAACTCATTGGTCGTGGGGTATAAGTTTGATTTGAGAACGAATCAAATTACAGCGGAAACGGTTTCAAACCCTAATGCTGGAGTGGCACACTACTTCAAGGCGTATCGTTGCCTTGAACAATCTGACAAAGTAGTTTCAATGGTTGATAGTATATCAGGTCTGGAGAATTCAGAAGATGAATGACAATAAGCAATTTCCCGTTTGGGAAGTCAGCGAAATTGCGGAGCGCGAAAGTTGGCGCAAAGAGGTAAATCGTCCAATTTACCATATTCACAAGTGGTGGGCTCAAAGGTTGGGATCAGTTTTTAGAGCCGTCCTATTATATCTTATTGAGGACAGTACGGAAAACATTTGGGATTCTTATTATAAGGTTCACGACTATAACAATATTACTGTACTCGACCCCTTTATGGGAAGTGGAACAACAATAGGCGAGGCTCTGAAATTAGGAGCGAAAGCCGTAGGTTGTGATATTAACCCGATTAGTTCTTTTTTAGTCAGGCAGGAGCTCGCCAGAGTCTCAATAGATGAATTGAGTGAAGCATTCAACAGTCTTGAAAAAAATGTATCACCAGACATTTTGAAATGCTATCAAACTATAGATGATTTTAGTGGAGAGCTAATTCCAGTATTATATTATTTCTGGGTAAAAATTGTAGTAACACCTGACGGAGAGGAAATTCCTCTCTTTTCGAAGTACGTATTTGCTCAAAATGCATATGCATCTAAGAAACCAAAGGCACAAATTATTTGTCCCGAATGTTGGAAAGTGTTTGAAGGAGTATATAATCAAACAAATGCAGTTTGCCCACATTGCGGTAAAACTTTTAATCCGCAAAACGGGCCTGCAAGCAAAACAACTGTACGGAGTACAAAAGGTAAAATCTACAAGATCAAAGACTTAGTTCCTGCGGATGGATCTCTCCTGAAAGAGAAAATGTATGCACTACTAGCAGTTAACAAAAACGGGGAAAAGCACTATCAATCCATTAAAAAGTATGATGTCGATCTTTTTCAGGATATATGTGAACAGGTAAGGCACTCTTCAACATTTTCTCCATCTTACAATGTACGGCCTGGATTCAATACGGATCAAGCAAGAGGATATAATTATGATACATGGCGAGACTTTTTCAACAAACGTCAGTTGTATTGCCTGGGCAAACTTTTGGATGGAATACAGAATATTAAAAGCCAGAAAATAAGAGAACAATTCCTATGTTTATTTTCTAGCACTCTTGAATTTAATAATATGTTTTGCAGTTACAAGGGTGAAGGTACAGGTGCAGTACGCCCTATTTTCTCCAATCACATTCTGAAACCGGAACGAACACCCCTTGAAAACTCCGTATGGGGCTATAGTTGTAGTAGTGGGTGCTTTTCTACGCTCTATAAGACTCGACTACTTAAAGCAAAGCAGTATTTGGACAACCCATTCGAGTTATACATTGATCCCGAAACAAAGAAATGCAGCAAACGAATCGCAAGCCGAAAAATAGCTGCAACTATTTGCGAGTCTTGGAATGATTTTGATATAACAAATAATGCAGCATTAATATTAAACGGAGATAGCGCAAATCTTCCTATTCCAGATGAATCCGTTGATTTTGTCGTTACAGATCCACCGTATTTTGACTTCATTCATTATAGCGAATTGAGCGATTTTTTCTATGCTTGGCTAGGACCGCTTTTGAAAGATACATACTCTTTTTTTGGCGGCGATACATCTAGGAGAGACAATGAAGTACAGCAAACAGATGCTAGGGCATTTTCGATGTTATTGGGAGGGGTATTCAAAGAATCCAATCGGGTGTTAAAGCCAAACGGACGGTTAGCTTTTAGCTTTCATCATTCGCGCGTTGAAGGCTGGATTGCTATATACAATGCAATAAGAGTGCTGGGCTTTTTGTAACTGATACTTTCCCTATTCATGCGGAATTAATGGCATCAACCCCCAAAAACAGCGCCAAAGACCCCATCAGTCTTGATGCGATTATTATTTGTGGAAAAACCGCGCCAATTATACGGGATACTGTCGATACTACCCGTGCCATTATTGATTTCTTGAATATCATGAGCGAACATGGTAAGAAATTGTCTTCTGCGGATGTTTTTGTAATTTGCTGTTCACAGTGCTTGCAAAAGTGTATTGCTGAAAATATGGATGAAGATGAAGTTTGCTCATATATAAAAAAAACATTCAAAGAGCTTCTTCTGCTATGGAAAAATAGCGAAAATAATATGGGGAGGTGATCGTATTGGCAGAAGCGTTATCAGGGGTTAATGGTGAAATATTGCGTTGGGCCCGCGAGTTCTACAACATGAATGCAGAAGATGCGGCAAAAGCGATTGGCGTTGACGTTGAACGCTATTGTAACTGGGAAGCGGGGACAGACCATCCAACCTATGCTAAACTGCGAAAAATCAGTGAGGTCTTTCGCAAGCCTAGTGCGGTGTTTTTCTTCCCTACCCCACCGCAATTACCGCCGATAAAGGGTGATTTGCGGACATTGCCAGATGATGTTGTCAACCGCTTTAGCAAAAATGTTATTGTTCAATTCGAAAAGGCTAACGTCTATCAGATGAGCCTCAAAGAATTATACAGTGACAGAGAAAGCATCTTCATGCATAAAGACGCATTTCCTTCGGATGCCGCTGCACTATGTGATTATTTCAGAGCCGCGTTAGCTTTTCCCATTACTGCACAAAAGGCACGAAAAAGCACGAAGATCGTATTTGAGATTTACCGAGAAAAATTCTATGATCTTGGAATATACGTGTTTAAGGAATCATTTAAGGATAACAGTATTTCGGGATTATGCATTGCTGATTCCCAGTTCCCGGTTATCATGATTAATAACTCCATGTCTTTTGCGCGGCAAATTTTTACGCTTTTTCATGAACTTTATCATCTAATCAAAGATACCAGTGGAGCAGAGATTATTCGTGATGATTATTATGTGATGTTGAATCAAGCGCAAAGTGACATTGAGCATTCTTGTGACACCTTTGCCAATATGTTCTTAGTGCCGCCTGATGATTTTCAAGTTGAGCTACAGAAAATACGACTTGACGAGCATGGAATCGAGGAATTAGCCAAGCTATACTCTGTTAGCAGAGAAGCCATCATGTATAAACTCTGGAAACTCGGAAAGATTACATCAGATGACTATACAGCGTTAAAAGAAGAGTTCTATGGGGAAGCAATCAGAGGGAAAAAGCCCCGAAAGAACGGTGCGTCAAACGGGGGGGAATTACTATTCGACAAAGCTATCTTATTTGGGGCAGCGATATACCGGTGAAGTTTTCAAACAGTATTTTTCTGGAAAGATTGATAGTATTCGTGCGAGTGAAATGCTGCAAAGCAAAGTAGATCACCTTCCAAGATTAGAATCAGCTTATTTTAGGGGGGTGGGCTGATGGTATATATTTTAGACACAAATATCATCCGCAAGATATTCTTCCACCTCCCCAAAAAAGGAAAATACTTTGAAAGTGTCTGGAAAGCATTAGAGACAGGCGTTGACTCCGGAGCATATGTTTCTGTGGATGAATGCTTTAACGAACTGGAACGGCAGTTCTCCAAAGATGCAGAGGCGTTCAAGTGGATTAATGAACGAAAGAAAATGTTTTTGAATCCAGGAAACGAAGAATCAACTATAATGTGTCAGATATTTTCGAACCCCAAATTTAGAGAAAGCATACACACAAAGAATATCCTTGAAAATCGTCCATCTGCTGATGCATACATTGTTGCAAAAGGAAAATTTTGGGGTGCAACGGTTGTAACGGCGGAGGAATATAAGCCAAACTCTGCCCAACTCCCTAATCTATGTCAGGCCATGGGTGTACACTACATAGGATATGACGACTTTATGGAGGCCGTCTCGAATACTATTGACCAGGAGTAAGAATCCCTTTGGAACAAAGGGCGCACTTCTATACAGGGGGCAAGCCCTGTATGTGCGCTCTTCGAGGCAGACAGCCCGGACGATTGATGTTCGGGCTGTTTTGCGTCACTCCGTTCCGAACAAGGGGCTGCACCCCTTGCGGCTTCGCCTATCCCTGCGTACTTGTCATATGGAAACGGTTTTGACAAACCATTCCCAAACGACAAGTCTGAAAATCGAACACATTACATAGACCGTTTACCGATTATCGGTAGGCGGTCTTTTTATATCCCCACACTTAAAATCAAGGAGGTCATGCACTATGGCAAAACAGAAAACAATCCCCGAACTGGAAGCTGAGAAAGCGGAAAATGAACGCAAGATCACTCAGCTCCAACACAAAAAGCAGCAGCTTGAAAACCGTATCACCTACTACGAAAAGGGAGATCGGCGCAAGCGGGCGCACCACCTTATCACCCCGTGGCGCAGCCATTGAAAGTGTCGCACCGCTGACAAAGGTTTTGACCGAAACCGAGTTTTACGCCTTTGCTGAAAAAGCTCTTGCCGTCCCGGAGATCAAAGGCTTGCTTATGGAAGCGGTCAACGAACACAACCGGGCTGAACAGAAAGAGAGATGTTGAGTATCGCTCTATATCATTTCCATGTGACGCAAATCAAGCGCAGCGCAGGACAATCCGCTATTGCGTCTGCCGCCTATCGCTCCGGCGAAAAGCTGCACAGTGAATACTACGGCGAGGACAGCGACTACACCAAAAAGGGCGGCGTAATCTGTTCGGAAATCCTGCTGCCGCCTAATGCCCCACCCTCTTTCTCTAATCGGGAAACGCTATGGAATGAGGTGGAGAAAGCGGAACGAGGAAAGAAAGCGCAGCTTGCATACAGCTTTGACATTGCTTTGCAGAACGAGTTTTCCATGCAGGAGAACATCGAGCTTGCAAGGCAATTTTTATTGGAGCAATTTGTGAGCCGTGGCATGGTGGTGGACTTCGCCGTTCACGCTCCCGACAAGGAGGACGGTGGGATTTCCAATCCCCACTTCCATGTCATGTGTCCCATCCGTCCTCTGGATGAACACGGCAGATGGGGCAACAAGCAGCGGAGGGAATATCTGTTGGACAAGCATGGTGAGCGCATCCGGGATGAAGCAGGAAACTATGTTTTCAATGCTGTGCCGACCACCGACTGGGGCAGTCCCGACACCTTGGAGCATTGGAGGCAGGCGTGGGCTGATCTGTGCAATCAGAAGTTTGCAGAAAAGGAATTGGACTGCCAGATTGACCACCGCAGCTATGAGCGACAGGGCATCGACCAACTCCCCACCGTCCATGAGGGTGTGACCGTCCGGGCAATGGAAGCAAAAGGCATCCGTACCAACAAGGGCGACCTCAACCGATGGATCAAGGCGACCAACGATTTGATCCGTAATCTGAAAAAGAAAATCTCTGCGCTGCTTGACTGGCTGAAAGAAGCCCATGAGGAATTAAGCAAGCCACAAGCCCCCAATCTGGCGCATCTACTCAGCGATTATTATTCTGGACGCAATGCCGGAGCTTGGAGCCAGAAAGCGAAGATCGGCAATCTTAAAGAGTTCAATGAAATCGTCAATTATCTCATGCAGAACAAGCTGACAACGCCGGAGGAATTACAGGAGCGTGTGTCTGCGCTGAGTGAGCGCATCGACACTCTGAAAAGCTCTATGCGTGGCAAATCCGAGCGTATGAAAGAGTTGGACGAGCTTCTCCGCATGGTGCAGTTTTACACCAAAGGCAAGCCCGTTGCCGACAAGTTAGCAACGATCAAATGGAAAGGCAAGCGGGAGCAGTTCATGTCCGAAAATGAAAACGCACTCCGCCTGTATCACATGGCAGAGCGCAAGTTGAAGCCGTATTTCAAGGACGGCAAACTGCCCATCACTGTCTGGCGCAAAGAGCGTAACCGTCTGGAACAGGAGTACAAGACCGAACAAGCAGAGCTTTCTCCCATCCATGCAGAAGTGAAAAAGCTATGGCAGATCAAATACAAGGTGGAGCAGGTCATTCATGCACAGGAAAAAACGGCGCAGAGTCGCACAAAGAAACATCAAATCGAGCATTAAGGAGGATTTCAAAAATGGAACTCAACTGGAAAGAGGACAATAACCTCGTAAGAAAAATTGCAAAAATACTTCTCGGAGATACACTGCCGAATGGTGAGCCTGTAAGTTCGTTGGTTTTGATTGACGCTGCTTCACGGGCTGAATTACAGCGATGGGCAGATATGAGTGATGCAGAATTTGAAGCTGCACGACAAAGCGGCGATACCATCCACATTGATGTGGATGATGAAATCAAGCGCATCACGGAGGAATATGGGCTTGATCCGAATTTCTTGGATGATCTGCTTGCCGAATTTGATGAAGACGCAGACGATGACATGGAAATATTTTCAGATGCAGAGAGTGAAATCGACCAAGACCTTTTGGCAGAGATCGAGGAATGGAAGCAGCAGGAGCATGACAAGCCGGAGGAATATTACTTCTCCAATCCAGACCCGTATCTCAAACCGCAGCCCTTATCGCCCGACCATCCCCGGCACAACTGCTGCTTTAACGAGGACGGCCATCTCTGCGTGAAAAATCTGTCCGCGTTCTGGCTGCCGGAGTTCACCTTGCAAAAGGAAATCGGCGGCACAGTCTACACCGTCACAGGCAGCTATGACGGCGTGGAAACGCTGGACAGAAAGATGGAACGCATCATGGGCGAAAAGTTTACAGAAAAGATGGAGGATTCTGAATGACAAATACGCAGTCTCTTGGTACAATAGAAGCAACCAATCCTGTACTGGCAGTTGCCCCTTTGAAGGAGGAAACAGAAATGTTACGGGCAACTGATAAAATCACCGCGCTTTACTGCCGCTTATCCGTGGAAGATTTGAAAGAGGATAAGAAAGGCGGCAAAGAGGACGAATCCAACAGCATCCAGAATCAGAAAATGATCCTGCTCCAATACGCAAAGGAGCACCGATTCCCGAATCCGACCTTTTTCGTGGACGATGGATATAGCGGTACGAACTTTGTTGAGGTAAGATAACGATACCTTTTTTGCAGAGGGTGTTATCTTACCTCTTTTTGATGTATGTTAGATAGCATAACTCTTTACGTCGGCTCCTATCTGTCTGAAATAGGAGATACTTTCAGTAGGCTTGTCGCCTGTATCAACTCTGCCGACAAAGCTATAAAAGATTTCGATTTTGCGGGTGTTCGTTTCCTTATCCAGTTCGTGAATAAGAATACGGTCAATAAATTCATGGACGTTTTCGTAGGTCAGTTCTTCAATCGCTGTGTATCTGCGTACCAGTGCGACAAACCTTTTTACGTCCGCGCTGCGCTCGGTGGCGTTGTCGATTTCCTGTGACAGCTCCGCAATCCTCCGGGTCAGCGTCTTTTTTTCTTCATCATAGCCGGAAGTCAGAAAAGCAAATTGTTCATCTGAAAGTTTCCCTAAAGCGTTGTCCTCGTAGAGCTTGCGGAATAAGATGTTCAGCTCGTTAATACGGTTCTGCGCCTTGTCAAGCTCTTTCCGCTGCTGTGTCAGCGTCTTTTGTACTGCCTTTGCGCTGCACTCGTTGGCGGTTTCGATAAACTCCTGTTCATGCTCTTTCACATAAGACGTTACTCGCTGCAAGTCTGCAAGGACAAGTTCTTTCAATACGCTTTTGCGGATATAATGCGTAGTGCAGAGCATATCATTTCTTGCCCGGTTGCGGTAGTTGCCGCAAGTGTAGGCGTGTTTCCGTTCAAGCGTCCCGGCTCCGCGTACTGCATACATTTTGTAGCCGCAGTCCCCACAAAAGAGCAGCCCGGAAAACAGGTCAATTTCATCAACCTTTGTCGGGCGTTGCCGGGTGGCAATCCGCTTCTGTGCAAGTTCAAAGGTTTCTTCATCAATCAAAGGTTCGTGAGTGTTGGGGAAGAAATACCTTTTTTCCTCCGGGTTCTTTTTCGTCTTTTTCGACTTATAAGATACCTTGTAGGTTTTCCCGGTTATGGTATGCCCTAAATACTCTTTCCTTGTCAGAATGTCGTACAGTGTCTTATCCGGCCAGTTGTACCATGCGTTGAGCTGTGGGCGGGGGTGGCGTTTGCTCCCTGTCCTGCGGTAGCGCAGTTCCCCGACGGTCAGTATCTCATTGTCCCGCAGCCAGTTCTGGATTTCACACATACGGTCGCCCCGTACATACATTGCAAAAATCTGTTTTACGACGTGTGCCGTTTCCGGGTCGGGTATCAGATGATTGCGGTTATCCGGGTCGATAAGGTAGCCGTAAGGAGCTTCGCCGTTGACGCGCTCGCCTTTCTGTGCCTTTGCCTGTTTGACAGCCCGGATTTTCTTTGAGGTGTCGCGGGCGTAAAACTCGTTGAACCAGTTCCGCAGAGGGGTAAACTCGTTATCTTCCCTCGCTGTGTCTACACCGTCGTTAATGGCAATGTAGCGCACTTCGTATTCGGGGAAGACAATCTCTATCAGCTCCCCGGTTTTCAGATAATTACGTCCCAGACGGGAAAGGTCTTTTGTTATGACGGTCGCCACGTTCCCGGCTTCAACCTCATGCAGCATGGCTTGAAGCCCCTCACGCTCAAAGCTCACGCCGGAAAATCCGTCGTCTACAAAAAAGCGTGTGTTGAAAAAGTGGTGTTCGTCAGCATACTTTTGTAAAATCAGTTTTTGGTTCTGTATGCTCTCGCTTTCCCCGGCTTGCATATCTTCCTGGCTCAATCTGCAATATAAAGCGGTAATCTTGTCTGTCTGTAACATTTTGTCCTCCTTTCCGACGACAGACAAGCATGGTATTTGTACTGTCTATATTATACCACATACCGCTGCCTGTGTCATGTATAAAATGTGAAGAAACGCCCTATTTCCGGGCGTTTGCGGGGTTCAGCTCCATGTCCTTGCGAATGAGCTTCTTTATCTTTTTATCCAGTGTGTCCGTTGCGCGTTCACTTGCGGACGAACATACAAGGTAAGTAACTTTTCCGATTTTATGCTCCGTTGTGGTAACGGGCGTCTGGTTTTGCGTCAAAGAAAATCCCCCTTTCTTTCGCAAACATATAATACAGTCTATGAATAGCAGCAAGTCCACTATTCAAGAAAACAAAGGCTTTAATCGGACGGTTATTAGCATAACCTCATGGGAATTTCACCCCGGCATGGTTCTCATGCAGCCCTACCCATTGCCTGCGACGCTCTTAACGCTCGGACTGTGGCTGTAAGGAAGTATCATTGTATATTCTGCGTGTCGTCGCCCGCAAGCCGCTACACTTGCTTTCCGGCGCGGTGTTGGTCGCTCGGCTGTCCGGGCGGGGATAACCTCACCCGGATAGCGTCATGGCGCACCCACCGTATGGCTCGGCGCAAAAGGAACGTATCCGATTTGCCCTATGCTGCGCCGCCGTTATCTTGCGCCGCTTTCTTTGTCAAGGTTCAGAATGGCTTTGCTGCCGCGTCAGCAGCGGAACGGAAAAGGGGGAGAGAGAAAGCGTCCCGCCGCTGCGGTTTATTCCTCTGCCTTAAAGGTGAGGACAGCCATCATCAGTTTTGCTTGCAGCCGTTCCCGAATGTCGTGGTCTACGCCAAAATAGACGTTCCCGCGCTCGTCGTACAGCTTCCGCATGGAGAGGCGGGCTATGTAGCCGCTGAAATGCTGCAAGACAATCTTCATAGCGTCCGGGTCGCCCTTTGTCGCTGCCACAATGACAGGATAGGGAACAAGGGCTTTTTCCGGGTAGCCGGGTTCGTTACCATTCGTCCCATTCATCAGCATTTTCCTCCAGATATTTTCTTAGCAGCTCAAAAGAGCTTGTCCGCCTGTACTGTATCGTGCTTCTCGACGTATCGAACAGCTCCGCAATCTCGGTGTCGTTCATTCCCTCGAAGTAGTACAGGAGTACGGCTTTGCGCTTTTCTTCCGGCAAAGTACGGATTGCTTCAAGAAGCAGCTTCGGCGTGATTTTCTTCCCGGCTTTCTCAAAGACGGTTTCCGCTTTGAAATATTCATCAAAGGTATGAAGCTGCCGCGCTTCTTCTAAGGTCAAGTCGGAAAAGGTCACTTCCTTTGCCTTGTGTCTGCGAAGTTCTCTATGGGTGTCGCAAGCTTCATTGTGCAGTACCGTATTACAAAACTTCTGGAAAGCGCACTGTTTGTAAACTCCCTGCGATTAGGTTCCACATTCTCACCCCCTTTCTCGTTGGAAAGTTGGTGGTGCTTCCCCCCTTTTCGCGGGGCAATACTGCCTTTTGAAAAAAACGCCGAAGATTTTCGGATTTTTCTTCAAAAATTTTTTGAACGTACAAAATACGCCCGTCCGAAAAGCCCGGACAGACGTATAGGTATTGTAAGCGGTATTCAGATGATTAGACAGTTCATATTGATAAGACGTAGTTTTCCCCGGCGGTGGTCGGGCTTTTTTTGATGTGTCAATGACTGTCGGATTTTGTCGATATGCTATGTGCTTCATGGCGGCTACCTCCTTTTAGCCGCCGCTTTCAACAGTGATACCGCGTCATTTCATTAGAAGATAAAAAGAAACGGCGGCTTTGGTTTTTCAAAGCTGCTGCGGAAATCAAAGAACGACAAGCAACAGTTCTGATTTTGCTCCAATATGGTTATTGGGGGCACAAATTAAATCAAAAAAGAGCCGATAACAGCAGTATTTCAAACTGCATATTATCGGCTCTGCGTCTGTGCGTCTGGCTCTTTTAATTAAATTATTTCTGTTGTTTTTTGGCTTTATTATATGTATTAGCTAACTGTCCACAAGCTGCTTTAATCTCTCTACCATGAGAAACTCTCATGGTAACTTCAAGTCCTGTTTGCTCTAATTGATGTTTGAACGCAACCATTTCTTGTTTTTGTGGTGCTCTAATTTTTGAATTACTCGTCGGGTTGTATTGCAGCACGTTAATCATAACATTTTTGCCCTTAAACCATTTTGCAAGTTGCCTTATATCTGAGGAACGGTCATTTATACCTGGTAAAAGCAAATACGCAAATACCACTTTTCGATTATGCCTTTGAGAATAGGACAATGCTTGCTTAACAACATCTTCAATAGCGTACATGTGCATATGAGGAATGATACAGTTTCTCGCAGCCTGTGTTGCTGCATGTAAAGATATTGTCAACTGAATTTTTAGATGTTCTTCGCGCAATTTTTTTAATTGATTAACTGGACCAACTGTTGATACGGTAATGCCGTCGGTTGGAAAGTTAAGTCCATTTCTATCTCGAAGAATATGGATTGCTGCAATCAAGTTGTCGTAATTGAATAAAGGTTCTCCCATTCCCATAAAAACGATACGATTTACTTTTTGACGTATCAATACAACCTGCTGCACAATTTCAGACGGTGTTAGATTACGAACAAAACCATTGCGTCCGGACTCACAAAAAATACAGCCAACAGAACAACCAACTTGCGTACTTACGCAAACAGTCCCACCATCTCGCCGTTTAATAAAAACCGTTTCAATATACCTGTTATCTTTCAATTCATAAACATACTTTTCAGTATCGCTACTTTTATAGACTTTTTTTGTTGATATTGATAGATTTTCTTGTGAAATGGCTGTTTATACAATTCCGTATATAAGGCTCTTGCTTTATCCTCTCCAATTACTTCCGACATTTCTTTGTAAGTAAATCCGTATGGGTCATTCAATATTTCCGTAGGTGTACTTTTAGGTAAGTGTTTCATTTAAATATCCTTCCTTTTCAAAATTAAAAAGTTTGTTTTTCAGAGTTTTTGATTATGATTTCTAGTTTTTCAACATCAACGATATGCCTTAATTTACATTTAGGGCAGAAAAGAGGAAAATTTCTTAATACCGTATTATAAAATACTTGAACCCTCGTCTTTCCGTTACAAATTGGACATTTTATCCAATATTTTTCAAGCATAATATTTCTCCTTTTGCGCAAAAAAATGCAGGTCAATTCTCAACATGAGCATTGACCTGCATTTATACATATAATACTACAACAAAATTAAGGCATAGTTTTTATACTATGTCTATACGTCGTTAGTTTTGTTGTATAGCATACGCAAAATAAGCATGACAAAAAAGCCCATATTGAAAATGGGAAAAATCTTTTTTGATTTCAATGCTTATCGAATACGCATGCTATGTAACATAAACATTCCCCCCCTTTTATATAATATTATATACAAGCAGCTTGTTGTCAACATATATATATATGAATTATTTTGGCTAACTAATAGAACTACGTAGACATATCCAAGAAGAAAGGGGAACAGTAAAATGTAATAGGGTGAATAACTATGGCAAAAAGACCAGTACCACGATACGACTTTAAGGCTTTTGGGGCAGCGATAAAGGCAGCGCGTGAGGGATGCAAGGAGAGCCGCAAGAAAGTAGGCGACGAAATGTTTATCTCGCCGCGCTACCTTGCGAACATTGAGAACAAGGGGCAGCACCCAAGTTTACAGATATTCTTTGAGCTGATACAGCGTTACCATATATCCGTAGACCAATTCCTTTTAGAAACGCCGCCGGAGAAGAACACGCAGCGGCGGCAGCTTGACGCGCTTCTTGACGGTATGAGCGATACAGGCATACGGATTGTAACCGCAACGGCAAAGGAGATTTCCGAAGTCGAAAAAGAGGGCGAATAGGAATGTCCGACTTAAAACTGAACAGGATTTAGAAAGCGTTGTAATCTTTTTTGAGGTTGCAGCGTTTTTCTTTTGCGTAAGTTTGGCAAAATCGCTTTTTCTCCGTAGTAGGTGATAAGAGCCTAAAGGATAAAAACATTCGTAGCAAGCATAGGAAGCGGGTACCACTTCCGTATTTTCGCCCTCCCGCGCTGCGGCGCGTCGGTTGAAAATTGCTTGTTGGGAAGTGTCCCAAACCCTCGGAACGGAAAGGAAAGGAGCGAACACATGGACGGACGCAAAAGGACAGTGCAAATCAAATTCAGAGTGACGGAAGCGGAACGGGATTTAATACTGGAAAAAATGAAGCTCGTACCCACCCGGAACATGGCGGCGTATCTGCGGAAGATTGCCATTGACGGGTATATCATTCAGATAGACCACGCCGATATAAAGGCTATGACCGCAGAGATACAGAAAATCGGTGTCAACGTCAACCAGATAGCACGCCGCGTAAACGCGACGGGGAACGCATACCAAGAGGACATAGAGGAAATAAAGGGGGTGCTTGCGGAGATATGGCGGTTACAAAGATTAAGCCTATTAAAAGCACTCTAAGCAAAGCCCTTGACTATATCGAAAACCCGGACAAGACGGACGGGAAATGCTTGTGTCCTCTTTCGGTTGCTCCTATGAAACGGCAGATATTGAGTTTGAATATACCCTGTCGCAAGCACTCCAAAAGGGGAACAATTTAGCCTTTCATCTGATACAGTCCTTTGAGCCGGGGGAAGTCGATTATCAGAAAGCCCATGAAATCGGAAAGCAGCTTGCCGACGCGGTAACAAAGGGGCAGCATGAGTATGTACTCACGACGCACATTGACAAAGGACACGTCCATAACCATATCATTTTTTGCGCGGTGAACTTTGTAGACCACCATAAATACAATTCCAACAAAAGGAGCTATTACGGCATACGGAACATGAGCGACAAGCTGTGCCGGGAAAATGGCTTGTCCGTTGTCGTCCCCGGCAAGGGCAGCAAGGGAAAGAGCTATGCGGAGTACCAGGCAGAAAAGACGGGTACAAGTTGGAAAGGCAAGCTGAAAACCACTGTTGACGCGCTTATCCCCCAAGTTTCCAGTTTTGAGGAATTGCTAACGCGGTTACAGGCGGCGGGCTATGAGATAAAGCCGGGGAAATATGTATCATGCCGCGCCCCCGGGACAGGAACGCTTCACCCGCCTTAAAACCCTCGGCGCAGACTATACAGAGGAAGCCGTAAGGGAACGGATAGCGGGCAGACGGACAAAGGTGGCGAAAGCTCCCAGAGAGCAGCGCGGCGTTTCGCTGCTTATCGACATTGAGAACAGTATCAAGGCGGCGCAGAGTAAGGGCTATGAACAGTGGGCGAAAATCCACAATCTGAAACAGGCAGCAAAGACCATGAATTTCTTGACGGAACATAAGATTGAACAGTACGCGGATTTAGTCAGCCGGATTGAAGAAATGGCAGCGGAAAGCGGACAGGCGGCAGACGCATTGAAGGACGCGGAAAAGCGGCTTGCGGACATGGCGGTGCTTATCAAGAATGTTTCCACCTACCAAAAGACAAAGCCCGTCTATGACGCATACCGCAAGGCAAGGAACAGGGAGAAGTACCGCGCCGGACAGGAACAGGCAATTATCCTCCATGAAGCCGCCGTAAGGTCACTGAAAGCGGCGGGCATTGCGAAGCTCCCGAACCTCGCCGCGCTGCAATCGGAGTATGAAGCCCTCCAAGCGCAGAAAGAAGCCCTTTACGCCGACTATGGAAAATTGAAAAAGAAAGTCCGGGAATATGATATTATCAAGCAGAACATTGACAGCATTTTACAGGCAGACAGACAGCCGGAACGGGAAAAGGAAACAGAACGCGGATAAGGATAGCAAAATCCCCGCCGCTGTGCTATGATAGGGCTATCAAAAAGCAGAGGAGCGTTGAGCATGGAAAACCAGAAAATGCCGGAATATGAAACCATACGCGCCGCCGTTGCCGGGGAGAAATGGGCGGTGGAGAAAGTCGTGGATTGCTACAAGGACGAAATCGACAGGCTATCGACGGTAGCGGTCAGACAGCCGGACGGAAGCACGAAACAGGAAATCAACGAAGATATGCGCCAGTCCATCACAAAGAAGCTGATAGAAGCCCTCCCGCAGTTCCCGCTTGAAGAAATGGAAAAGGGAAATGTCAGATAGGCAAAAAAAGAACAGGGCGCGGAAGCCAGTATATGACTTCCGCGCCCTGTCTTTTTATGGGTGCTGTTTTCGTGAATGTTACGCAGTAGAACGCCATTTTCGGGGGTAAAGGTATAAAGTATCGCCTATCCGATTTTCACGCCCGGAAAGCCCTGTAAATCAAGGGATTTTCCGCGCCTACTGCGTAACAGGGGCGCGTCTTTTCCTCATGCGCTCGGCGGCTTGTCTGCGGGTGATACGTTTCCGGCAGACGGGGCAGTATTTGACACTGTTAGAGGTTGACGCAAAGAACGCGCCGCACTCGGTACACTTCTTCTTGTCCTGTCTGGTAAAGCTCCGCATAAAGCAGCCTGTCGGCGGGAAGCACCGCAACCCGGAACCACTTGCAGAGAAGCGAATAGGAAATGAGCTGCGGACATACGCACTCGTCCCCGTCGTCCAGTAAGATACAGTTCCCGTTATCATAATTGCAGCACGTCCGGCGCACAAGGGCGTTGACTTTCCGGCTCTGGGGCGGCGTCAGCCGCTTAACCCCGTTCATACTTCATCAGCGGCGTAAATGGGAAGCTCTGCAAATTCCGCTTCGGTCAAAGCGTCCACTTTGGAAAGGGTGCGCTTTGCAAGCTCCCGCATATCCGCGTCCATGTAGGGCAGCGCGGCGTTGACATTCTCAATCAAAGCCCGCTTGCCGCCCTCGTTGTAAATGCTCAAAAGGTTTGTTTCTTCAACAGTCAGTCTAATCATGCTCATACCTCCATATCGTGATTTTTTGTTTTTGCCGCCGCCTTTTTCGGGGCGGTCTTTGCCTTGTCTGCTTTAAGCTGCGCCCGGATAGAGGGGCGGGGCTTCCTTATCTCCCTGTCCCGGTTCTCCCCCTTGTCAATCAGCGCATACGTCCCATGTCTGCCCTCGATTTTGGAAAAGGAAGGGTCTTGTAGGGCAGCATGGAGAAAAGGCGGTCAGTGTCCTTTGTGGCTGCAAGCCGCATGAACGCCGGGGAAAGCTCTACCATGAAATGGGTCTTGTTGGGCTGTTCGGCTCGTAATGCCGCTTCATTTCCCGCACAATGCGCCGCGCTTCCGTTTCAATCAGCCCGTCCCGCAAAGCGGCAATATGCGCCTTGAAATCCCCCGGCGAAGCTGCTCCCGGCTGCGCCGTTCTTCCTGTAAGAGCGATTGCAGCGCGTCCGGGTCGTTGGGTACGGCTTCAAAGCGTTCAAACTTTCCAAGCTCATAATCGGGATTGCCGTTGAAAAACTGTCCGGCGGGTATCTCCCGTTCCCCATGCTCATAAATCAGCTTCACCGTATCGGCGGGCAGCTCCTTCCTTGACGCGCTCATAATGTTTAGAGTAGTCCAGTTCGTACAGATTGCCCTTGATTTTCCCGCGCTCCTTTCCCGTCAGCTCGATTGCATAGGCAAGAACGCGGTCGCTTGTCTGCTCCATGTAGAAACGCCATGTGTTGTGGGGCGCGGTGTCTTTGAGGAAAACGTCGCGCTCCCGGAAGCAGTGCGTCCCGGACGGGCGGCAGAACCACAAAAGTGTTTTGTCCTCCTGTGGGGGCTTGCCGCCGCCTTTGCGATAATCTCTTGTCAATGTCTAAGTCGCTCTGGTAAAAGCCTGTGTTCTGCTTCATAATCGCTTCAAGGGAAGCAAACAAATCCACGTTTTCAAATTTACTCTGTTCCGGCATGGGTCAGCTCCTTTCCAAGTCCTGTGACTTCTGCTTTGCGTTTTTCTTCTGTGCCTTTTCCTTGTCAGCTCTAAGCTGCGCCCGGATAGAGGGTTTCTTTTCCGGCTTCGCTCCCTTGCCGCGCTCCTTGTCGGCTTTGACAGCGTTAGCCAGGTCAACAAGGGAAATCTGCTCGCCCGCCTTTACCTTTGCTTCCAGTTCGTCAACGGTAGGGGTGTTGTTGATGATACCGTCAAAGTTGTTGTCGTTCTGCTCTACGGTGTCCTCGATATGCTTCAAGGGGTTTGCCTTTTCCGGCTGCTCTGCGGCAACAGCAAACGCCCGCGTCCCGTTCCCCATAATCAGATACTTTCCGTCGTCCGACTGGTGGTGAAAGCCATATCCGGCGGCTTCTATCTGCTCCCGGCTCATGGCGGTCACATGGAAAGTCCCCCTCGGTGTCTTGACAGTTTCGCCCGTTTCCAAGTCGTCCGGGGTAAGCTGCTTTTGCTCCTGTAAAAACTCCGGCACTTCCCGAAAACCTACACTGTCAACGAAATGCGCCGCGTCCTGTCCGTCCTGATGAAGCACTACCACGTCGGAAACGGAAAGGCTGTGTCCCTTAAAATCTTTGGGGTGGTCGATATTGAAACAGGTGTAAATATCTTCAAGGGAAGTTTCCGGCGCAAGGGGCGCGGAATAGACAAGCTCATAGTTCGCCCTGTCAACCACATTTCCCGCCGCCTGCAGGCGGTCGTATGGCTCAAAGCGGAAATCCCTTGTTTCGTCCCCGCCCTTTATCTGGTAAATGGAAAAGGTGTCTTTGTCCTGTCCGGCGGTCTGCGCCGTTTCCTGTGCCTTTGCGTAAAGCTGCTTCACGTCGCCCTCGGTCAGCTCGCCGCTTTTGAGCTGCCCCATAAGCTCGCGGCATTTCTCCGGCGTTCCCGTATAAAGCACGTCGCCCATTTTCGCCCGCCCGTTCTCCTGTGTCACATAGGCTTGCAAGAGGTAGCTGTTTTCCCGGCTGTCGCTGTAAGGGTTCCGGCGCACTCTGTAAATCGTTTCCGGGGTAAAGGCTTCTTTCGGGGCTGCTTCCGGCTTTTCTTTCCCGGCTGTATCTGCTTTTTTCGGGGCTTCCGGCTGTGGCGCGGCTTCTTGTCCCTCTCTGGTGGGCTGCTCCTGTCCGGCGGTCTGCTCCTTGTCCTGTGCCTTTTGCAGCTCCGCTAAGTTCTCGTCTATGGAATTGATAATCTCGGCGGCTGCGCTGCGTATCGTTTCAAGGGAGCTTTTCAGCTCGGACAGCTCCCGCCCGCTGCTCCACCCGGCGACATAGCCGAAAGAGTAGTCCGACGTGTCAAGCCCGTAATGTTGGCAGACAGTATAGGCGACGCTTTCCGCTTCGACTTCGCGGGTGCGGCGGTCAACGTGGGGTGCTGCTCGTCCTTTGGCGCGTTGAGGTCAATGTCGTGCAGCTTCGCATGGGCGATTTCGTGAATAGCGGTCTTTAAGGTCTGTAATTCGCTCATGCCCTCGTTGATAGCAATGCGCTTGTCCTCCAAGTGGTAGTAGCCATGAGAGCCGCCCTCGATATTCTCAAAGGCGATAGGAACGGGGGAAGTCTTTTCAAGGGCTGCGAAAAAATCCTTGTAGCGGTCAACGTCGCCTGTCAGCTCGTCAACCGCAATGTCCGGCAGCTCCTTTCCCTCGGTCTGGGAAACGTCAAAGACGGATACCACCTTGTAGGCGGGTATGGTGACTTCCTTTTCCTCGGTGACGGGCTTCCCGTCCTTGCCGATAACGGGCTTCTGCGTGTGCGGGTCGATTTTCTGCATTTCCTGTTTGATTTTATAGGGTGACGGAGCAATGATTTTAATTCCCTTTTGCCCTTTCATCACGTTTCGTTCAAAGTTGTTCTTCCAAGCGGAAAAGCCCGCCACAAGGGAAGCGTCCGGCTTCTGCATGGCGATAAGGACGGTGTTTCGGAAGCTGTAATTATGGAATTTTGACATGACTTTCAGATATTCCCGGTAACGCTCGCTGTCAAAGAGTTCCGCAATACCCTGTTCCAGACGGTCGGTAATCTCTTTTAATTTCTCGGCGGGCTTCCCGGCTGTCAGCACGATAGGGATAACCGGGTGCGGCTCCTGTGGCTGCTCTGCGGCGGTTCGGGCGGTCTGCTCTGTGGCGGCTGCGTCCATAAAGGTCTTGTCCTGTCCGCCGCGTTCCGGCTGTGGGAAGCTCATAACGCGGTATTCTTTGGGTATCTCGTTTTCCGTTCCCCGATACCATTCGGTAAAGGTGTTCTGATTGTTATAGATATAGCCCTGTTCGGTAAACTGCCCCTTATCCTTGCTAACTGCGTCCCGCCCGTATTCTTCATACTTGAAATATTTCTTTGCTTCTTCGGGAAGCTCCAGCTCGTCCAGTTCGTCGATAAGATAATAACCGTAATCTTCTTCGCTGCGGACAGTGGGATAGAGCCAGTAACAGTCAAGGTTTTGTGCAAGGTTGATAAGGTCTTTCATGCTTCCGGCATACTCGCCATGTGTAACCGCCGCCGCAAATTTATCCTTGTCCCCGTCACTCTGCATTTCCAGAAGTTTTCCAAAATAATTCAGCTCGTCCATGCTTGCGCTTTGGATAACGGAAAGCGGCAAGTCAAAGGGGCAGTCCTCCGTAGAAGAATACCCGTTGATGAAAAAATCCTGCGGATTGTCTGCGGTAATGCCGACGCTTTCCATAGCCGCATGAAGCTGCTCTGTTGTGGTCGGCATGGGAAGCCACACGCCGCCCGGTTTGCCTGTTTCAAAGCGGCTGCGGCTGTCGATAAGAATTGAAAACTGCTCGTTTATGGTTTCACGCTCCTTTCTCTGTTCGGTGTCCTGTGGCGGCTCTGCTGTGGTGGGGGCTGCTTTTTCAGCGGTAGGCTGCGCCCGTTCCTCGCCCTCGATAGCATAGCCCGGTAAAAGCTGCCCGTTTACTTTGAAATGCTCTGCATACTCTGGCGGGATAGGCGGCGATACCTCGGTGAATAAATGCTGATAGGCTTTGATACGCCCATTCAGATATTTTTCCATAGCTGCCTTGTCTGCAAAGACTTTCCTTTCCTGTCCGGCGATTTTTGCCTGTCCGTAATTGTGGGGGCTGTTGGTGTAAATACTCCATGAAAGCGTCCACGAATAGGGAATGGATTTCTCTTTTTCCCTGTCATACCGGGTATTCTCGGATATGTGGTAGCGCATTTGGTAGACGCGGTTGCTGATGTGCTTCCCGTAGTCCGTAGCTTCCCACTGGTTCGCGGTATGCGTAGCTTCGGGTGTCCTCACATACTCAATGGCTTTGTCAATGGCAAGGGTCTTTCCCCTGCCGTTCGTCCCATGCCGCCGCCTGTTCTTGCAAGGCTTCAAAAGCTGCCTGTTCAGCCGCCGCGTATTCTTCCCGCAATGCCTGTAACTGTTCTAAGGGCAGGGCGGTAAGCCCGGAAAGGTCAGCGGTCTGTTCCTCAAAATAAATATTTCGCTCTATCCGCATACTGTCAGCCGGGTCTAACTTGTCACGCTCAAACATGGAGTAACCTTTTTTCTTTTCCATTCATTCGCTCCTTTCTGAAATGGCGGCGCACCGCCGCGCTTTTTGGGGTTCGCCCCGTACTACGGTGGGCTGTGCGTTATGCCAACAATTTTTTCATTTTTTTAGAGGGGTTTGGGAAACTTCCCAACAAGCAAAAAAATCCCGTCCGGCGCGTCAGCGGCAGGACAGGGATTTACGGAAGTGGGTACCCGCTTCCTATGCTTGCTATTCAAGTTTTTAGTTCTTCTGTACTTCGATACGGTAGTTGACGTATTTCCCGCCAGTGTCAGCCAGAACGATAGTTCCGTCATAGGTCTTGCCTGTTTTCGGGGAATAGAGCTTCTTCACATTCACTTTGCCGGATTTAAGGAGCGCGGCGGCAATCTTCGCGGAAAAAGCGGTCTTGCGTTCCTCGAAAAAGCGGTCATTCTTCCACATGACAAAGGCACATTCTTTGTTGCTGCAATAATAGTTTTTCTTCCCCTCATGGACGGGGGAACCGCAACGGGGGCATTTGCCGACAGAGGGCTTTTCCTCCCGGAACAAATCCTTTTTCCCGTCCAGTGCTGCGGCGTGTGTCTGCACAAGCTCCCGCGCCATAGCTTCAATGCCGGACAGAAATTCGCCGGGGTCTGCGGCTCCCTTTGCTATCTGCGTCAGATTGTTTTCCCATTCTGCGGTAAGCTGCGGGGAAGTGAGCATATCCGGCAAGACTGATATAAGGGCGGCTCCGTTCTGCGTGGGGATAAGCTGCTTCCCCTTGCGCTCTGCAAAGCCGCCCTTTACCAGTTTTTCAATGACGGCGGCGCGGGTGGCGGGAGTGCCAAGCCCCCGGCGTTCCGCGTCCGGGTCGGTGTCCCCGTTCCCGGCTCGCTCCATAGCAGAGAGAAGCGACGCTTCGCTGTGGGGCTTCGGCGGCGTTGTGGTATGCTCCGTTACTTTTGCGGCGGGGTTAGGAAAGCCCTGTCCCTCGGAAAGCTTCGGCAGCGTCACGTCTGCATTTTCCCCGTCCTCCGCTTCGGGCTTATCTTTCAGCGTCGCCCGGTATCTGCGTTCAAGCTCTTTCCAACCCTCCGCAAGTACGGTCTTTCCCCTTGCGGTGAAGTCTGTCCCGGCGCATGAGGAAAACCGCCGTAACCGCTTCATAAATATGCGGCTCGGCGGTGGCAAAAAGCAGACGCGCCGCAAGGGTAAGGATATTCTTCTCGCTTTCCGGCAGCGCGTCCGGGTCAGCCTTTGCAAGCTCCATAGTGGGAATGATTGCGTGGTGGTCTGATACTTTCTTGCTGTCTAATACCTTTGCAATCTCCGGCGTGAAGTCCGCGCCCGCCATAAAGGGGAGCTTTTCGCAAAGCAGCGCGATAATGTCCGCTGCGGTGCCGCCCATGTCGTCAGTAAGAAAGCTGCTGTCCGTCCTCGGATAAGTAAGGAGCCGCTTTTCATAAAGGGATTGTGCAAGGTCAAGGGTCTGCTTCGCGGTGTAGCCGAAAATGCGGTTCGCTTCCCGCTGCAAAGAGGTAAGGTCAAAGAGCTTCGGCGGGGCTGCGGTTTTCTTCTCTCTGGTAAGGGAAACGCATACCGCCGTTCCCGCTTCGCAAGCCCCTTTCAGCGCGTCGGCTTCTGCCTTGTCGGAAATCCTCCCGCTTGCCGCTTCCGCGCCGGATAAATCAAGGCGCACATGATAATATTTTTCTTTCTGGAAATGGGAGATAGCCGCGTCCCGGTCGGTGAGCATTTTTAAGGTCGGGGTCTGGACGCGCCCCACGTTCAAGGTCTTTCCATACAGGCAGGAGAAAAGCCGGGTGGCGTTAATGCCGATAAGCCAGTCAGCCTTTGCGCGGCAGAGGGCGGACGCAAAGAGCGCGCCATAGTCCCGCCCGTCTTTGAGGGAAGCAAAGCCCGCCTTAATCGCCCCGTCCTCCATTGAGGAAATCCACAAGCGGCGCATGGGCTTCTTGCAGCCCGCCACTTCGTAGACAAAGCGGAAAATCAATTCACCCTCGCGCCCCGCGTCACACGCATTTACCACTTCGGAAACGTCGGCGCGGTGCATAAGCTCTTTAATGGTTTTGAATTGCTTCCCCTTGTCCGGGTCAACGGCGTACTGCCATTCCTCCGGCAGAATGGGTAAGCTGTCAAAACTCCATTTTTTATATTGCTCCCCGTAGGCGGCAGCTTCCGCAAGCTGTACCAAATGCCCGACCGACGCACCATGAAATGAGGTAGCCGACGCCCTCGATATATCCGTCCTGTTTCCCCTTAATGCCAAGCGCGGCGGCGATAGTCTGCGCCACGCTCGGCTTTTCTGCAATCACAAGTCTAAATGCCATGAAAAAATCCTCCTTTCAGCGTTCCGGCGCGGTGTGCTTCTTCTCCTGTGCCTGTTTCAGACAATAGCCGATACAGGGGGATTGCGCCTTATAAGGGCAACGCATACACGCCGGGGATTTTGGAACGGGCGGCGCATTGTCACGCCGCCCGCCCGGTCTTTGTATCATCATCTTTTCAAAGGGATTGTCGGTAAACAGGGTCATGCTTCCTCGTCCTCCTGTTCTTCATCAGAAAGCCCGTCCCCCTCGTCCGGCTCGTCCTCGTCGTAGTCGTCAAAATCGAAATCTTCAAGGTCGGTGCCGCCCTTGACGTTTTGCTTCGGCTTCATAAACTTAAAATAATAGAACGCGCCCCCGCCGCCAAGAAGTGCCACGACAAGGAAAAGCACAAGCCCGCCCGCATTGCCTTTCTCTTTGGGCAGCTCCGGCGGTTCCTCGGTTTCCGGCTCTGCTTCCTTGCCGCTGCAAGCGGTCATGTTGTCCTTGCAGACGGGGCAGCTCACATTTACCTTTCCGGCTTCGCATTTTTCGGTGCAACTGCAAACGGCGGGCGGGGCTGCTTCGGTGCTTCCGTCCTCCATGAGTGCCATAAGGTCGGCTTCGTCCACTTGATTAAGGAAATGTACGGTGTCCTCGCCCTCGTCGTCCCGGTCGATGAGGATATAGAAAAAAGTAATTGCCGTTTTTGGTCGTCACTGTGATAAGCTGCTTGTTGCCGCCGAAATCGTCTACAAGGGTCGCGTTCCCGTCCGGGGTAAGGGGTTCTTCCTTTTTCGGGTTCCTCAATAGACAACGCCGCTGTCGTTGGTGTCGTCCTCTCCCTCCGGGGTCTGTGCAAAAGCGGTGACGGAAAAGCCGCCCGAAAGCATAAGGGCGGCGCAAAGTGCGGTCAGTGTTCTAAGGATTTTCTTATTCATTCTCGGTGTCCTCCATTTCTTCGGTGTCGTGGTCTGCGGGTTCTGCGGGGTAGCCCGGCGCGGCTTCCATGCCCGGAATACCGCCGCCGGAAAGCATAGCGGAAAGCTCATGCGGGGAAAGGCGCATGGAGCGCACAAGCTGTACGATTTGCAGGTTTTCCGCTTCGGTTTTCTGCGCTTCAAGCCCCCTTCATCTGTTCTGGTACTCGGTGATTTTCTCGCGGGTCTTTGCAATCTCTTTGTCGATACGTTCAATTTTGTTCATAGCCATAAATCAATTTCTCCTTTCTTTGCTCAAAAATATGTTAATTCCAGTTCATCATCAGCCCATAGCCCTTGATACAGGAGTAATTGACGGGGTAGCTCTTTATCTTGCAGGCGTCGCCGGAATTGCCCTCGACGGTATAGACGCGCTCCCCCGTCCGTTCCGATAACAAGCCCTACATGGTCTGCGCTCCCGTCCCCGTCCCAGTCGAAAAAAGATAGCGTCGCCGGGGGCGATATTCTCATAGCCCCTCGCGCCCCATTGCCCGCGTGACTGGAACCAGGGTACGCCCTGTGACTGGCACCCGGCAAAGCGCGGCTCGCTTTTCCGGCTTGATTGTAGCACCATGAAACGAAACAGGCGCACCATTCCACGCGGCTGTTAAATCCGTACCAGCTCCAAAAGGGTCGCCCGCCTACGTTGCCGACTTGCCGCTTCGCAAGGTCTACAACGGCGGTGTTGCCGGGGCGTGTGCCGTTTACAAGCTGTACGCCGCTTAAATCCTCGGACGCGCCCATATCGGGGGAGCCGCCGCCGAAAATCAGCGGCTTGTTTCCGCTTGTTTCCAGATAGACGCGGTACATTTCAAGCTGCTCCGGCGTTAGAAGTTCCTCCGCAATCTCGGAAATGGGCTTGTTCGTCAGCTTCACGTTGAGGATATGGTACTCGTAGGGTACTTCCTCGGTGGTCGTTTCCCCTGTTTCCGGGTCTGTGCTTGTTTCTGTGCGGTAGCGGATTTCCGTTTCTTCCGTCAGCGTCAAAGTGTACTGCATGGCAAAGACGCGGTTTAGTTCTGCCTGTGCGCTCTGCGGGGTGTAGGTCTGTAAAAGGGCGGTGAGGTAGGACGCTAACTCATGGGGGTTATGCCCGATACTGTCAAGGTCATAGCGGTATTCGTCATAGCCGGGGTGGGTGCTTTCGATATTGTCAATCTGCTGCTGAAGCTCGTTTTCCTTTTGCGGCGTAATTGTTCTCCGTCGCCACAAGGTCGCTGTCCTCCGACGTGTAGGAAGTCCCAAGTATGCCGTTCATCAAGCCGGAGAACATGGAGCCGCAAGAGGAAAGCCCCGCCGATACCATAATGAATAAGAGCAGCGCGGCAACGGCGATACATACGCCCGCCGGGTGCCTCCCTACAAAAGCGATTGCCTTTTTTTTTGTTTCCTCGGCGGTCTTTTTTGCCTTGCGGGTGTTCTCTGCGGCTTTCTGTGCCGTTTTTGCGCCGCCTTTCCTTGCCGCCTTTGCATACTGCCGCTTGATTTGCTGCTTCTGCATGAAGCGGGAAAGGGGATTGCCCGCAATCTGCGGATTGTCATGCAGGGCTTTGTGGTACTGGAAATCCACATTCGCCTTGAACGCCGCTTTCTCTGCCTTTGCCGCCGCCCGGTAGGGTTTGAGCTTGTGGCTGCGGTAGCCCTCCTTGACTTTCCGCGCCCCGTACTTTGCGCCGCGCTCTGCCAGTTCTTCGGATTTGTGCGCCCCCTCAACGCCGGAATTGTCCTTTTCAACGGAATGTATCTTGTTGTGGACGAAAATACCCGCTTCCTGTGCGGGGCGGGATAGCGGGTTATTGTGGGGCTTATTCTTTCCTATGGGCTTTTCCCGTTCCTCAAAATGTAGGCGGGTCTTGCCTTTCCCGGTGGCTTCATCAAAGGTGCGCTCCCGTACAAGTTTCTTTTCTTTGGGGATAGCCGCCTTTGCCGCGTCCAGACGGTCGGCTGCTTTGTCCGATTTTCGGATATACCTTTCAAGCTCCGGCGTTGCCCGTTCCTCGTCGGTAAACTGCAAGCGGGAAGATTTTTCTTTTGCTGTGGCTTCTGCCTGTGCTTTCCTCGCCGCCTTTTTGCTCGCCTTTCTGGTACGCGCCCCGTCGATACGCTCCAAGACGCGCTCGGCTGCGGCGGTGTCCTGTTCCCGTTCTGCCCCCGGCGCATGGGGAAGCGGCGGCGTGTCGGTTAAGGGCGGGGAAGTTGCGCCGCCCGGTATGGTCTGCGCTGCCTGTTCCGGCTGCTGCGGTGCTTCGGTCTTTGCAAAGTCCGCGTCCCTTATCCGCTTGCTGATACGTTTCTTTTTCCCGGTGGCGGCGTTTACCTCGACAGCCCCCTCGCGGGTCATTTTCTGCGTGACTTTCTCACGCGCTTTATACTGTTTTATGTTTCTGTCCCTCCAATCCGCGCCCTTGCAAGGGCGCAATACTCGGCGTTTATCTCAATGCCTATATAATGCCTGTGAAGCTGCCTTGCGGCTGCCCCCGTCGTGCCGCTGCCGAAAAAGGGGTCAAGCACAACGCCGCCTTTCGGACAGCCCGCCTTGATACAGGTTTCGGCAAGTTTTGGCGGGAACGCGGCGAAATGCCCGCCCTTGTAGGGTACGGTATTGATAAGCCACACGTCCCGCCTGTTCCGCATGGTCGGCATGAGGGCTTCGTCGTAGTAGCTGCCGCTTCGCGCCCGGTTAAGCCCCTGTACTTTCCCCTGTCCGGGTACTTCGTCCGCATATTTCTGTCCCGCGCTGCGCCCGGTGCGGTACCGCGCCGCCGTTGTGGGGGCTAACGGCTCGGCTATGGCGGCTGCGTCATAGAAATATTTCTTTGACTTCGTAAGCAGAAAGATATGTTCATAGCAGCGGGTAGGGCGGTCTTTCACGCTCTCCGGCATGGGGTTTTCTTTCTGCCAGATAATGTCGCTCCGTAAATACCACCCGTCAGCGCGTAGGGCAAAAGCTAAAAGCCAAGGGATACCGATTAAGTCCTTTTGTTTGCAGCCGGAAACGCGGTTGTTTCTTGCAATCTGCTGTCCGTTTCTGCCTTTCGGGTTCTTCGGGTCTGCATGGTAGCCTTTATTTCCTGTGCCGCAGTAGGTGTCCGCGATATTCAGCCAGAGCGTACCGTCAGAACGCAGTACCCGGCGCAGCTCGCGGAAAACCTCGGTCAGCCTGTCAATGTACTGCTCCGGCGTGTCCTCCCGCCCAATCTGCATATCAAGCCCATAATCCCTAAGTGCATAGTAGGGCGGGCTTGTGACGCAACAGTGTACGCTTTCCTCTGGAAGCTCCCGCAAGGCATAGAGCGCGTCCCGGTTGATGATGGTGTCAGTTTTCAGCCCGTTCATGCTTCGCCCACTTCCTCCGGCTTCGTCGTCATTACCCGGTAAAGCTCGGTGTCTTTCGGGAAGCGGTCTACAAAGGGCAGCACCACGTTCCCGTAGAAGATAAGCCCCTCGCCCGCTTCGGTGTGGGTGACATACTTCATCTGCTGCGGGGAGATGTTGAGCTGCTTTGCAAGGATAGCCCGGTCGCCCGCCGCCTGATTGAGCATGAGGACAAAATCAGAGTTTTCAAAGATATTCTCCACTTCGCGGGAAGCAAGCAAATCCTTGACATTCTGCGTAATGGCTGTGGGTATGCCGCCCCATTTTCTGAAACGCTTCCAGATTTCAACGGAATAGGCGGCGGTCTGTTCCTCTTTCAAGAGAAGATGAAATTCGTCCATAAAATACCGGGTGGATTTCCTTTCTGCCCGGTTGACGGTGACGCGGTTCCATACCTGGTCCTGCACAATGAGCATACCTAACTTTTTGAGCTGCTTCCCAAGCTGCTTGATGTCAAAGCAGACAAGGCGGTTTGACAGCTCTACATTCGTCCTGTGGTTAAAGACGTTAAGGCTCCCGGAAACATACAGCTCCAACGCCGCCGCGATACGCGCCGCTTCCGGCTCCGGCTGCTTCAAAAGCTCGTCGTAGAGGTCGCCCAAAATAGGCATTTTCTCCGGGTCGGGGTCTGCAAGGAAAGGGCGGTACACGTTCCTAACGGCGCGGTCAATGACGGTCTTATCGACGGGCTGCAAGCCCTCCTTGCCGCCTATGACAAGCTCGCAGAGGGAGAGGATAAAGTCGGATTTCAGCGCAAGGGGGCTGTCGTCCTCGCTGTAATTGAGGTTAATATCCATAGGGTTCACATACTGGGGCTTCCCGTCAATGCCCTTGCCCGTAGGCGATAAGCGTATCACTTGCCCGTCAAGCCGCTGCACAAGGGAAAAATACTCTGCTTCCGGGTCGCAGATAATTATGTCGTCGTCGGTAATGAGGAAAGCGTTTGTCATTTCCCGTTTGGCTGCAAAGGATTTCCCGCTTCCCGGCGTACCCAAGATTAAGCCGTTGGGGTTCTTTAGCTGCTTGCGGTCGCAGAGTATCATGTTGTTAGAAAGGGCGTTTAAGCCGTAGTACAAAGCCGCGCCCGTCTGGAAAAAGCTCCTGCGTGATAAAGGGGATAAAGATAGCGGTGCTTGACGTGGTAAGCCCTCTTTGAATGGGGATAAGGTTCTCCCCAAGCGGTACAGAGGACATAAGCCCCGCTTCCTGTTGGTAGTCAAGGCGGGTTAAGGCGCAGTTGTTCTTCTGTGCAATGCCCGCCGCCGCGAATACGTCATTTTCCAGTTTCCTTTTTGTGTCCGCCATGTTCACCACAAGGAACGTCAAGAGGAACATTCTTTCATTCCGGCTCTGCAAGTCCTGTAAGAGGTTCTTCGCTTCGCTGCCGAACGTGGCAAGGTCGGACGGGATAATATCCATGTCATAGCCGCTGCGTACCGCTTTTTTCTGTTCCTCGATTTTCATTTTGTCAAGGTCGGTGATTTTCCGCTTGATTGTCTTTATGGCTTCGGTCTGGTCGATACTGTGGATATGCAGATTGACGATAACGCCCGTTTCCAAGTCCAGAATGTCCGATAAGATACGGTCGTTTAATTCCGGCGCAAGGATTTCAAGGAATGAAACCGCGCCGATTTTGCGCCCCATGCGGAAATAACGCCCCTCGCCAAAACGGAAAGAGGACGGGGCGATAAAGTCCTTTGTGGAAAGCCCGGACGGGGCAAGCCATGAAAAATCAAAGGCAAACTGCCCGCCCTCCGGGTGGAAAATGCCATGCAGCATTTTAAGGCGTTCATAGCCTGTCATGGGGCGGGCAGACACGCCCAAGAGCTTAAAGTTGTTCAGTACGTCCGTTTCGATACGGGCAAGGCGGGATTTCGCCGCGCCCAGACTGTCGGCTTCAATGGCAAAGGTGATATATTTTGCTTTGACAAGCCCGTTGTTGCCCTTTGCAAGCTGGTTTTTCAGCATATCCCGGTATTCTGTGCGGATAGAGTTGAAAGCGTCCTCCTGTGCCGGGATATTGACCGCCTTTTCCGCTTCGCCCCGCTGCGTCCCCTGATTGATGAAAGAGAGCTGCACCGAAACGGAAGCGTCAAAGTAGTTGAGGAAGTCGCACCAGTTCTCAAAAATGGCGGTCTTGTCGTCTGCCTGTGCAAGCTGATAGTTAATATCTTCAAAGGCGACGGTCTTTGAGTATTTTCGTCCCGTAACCTTGCAGATACCGTCCGGGTACATCTGGATATAGGGGATTGTCTGCTGCGCGGTGTGCGCTTTCCCGTCGCCCTTTGCCTGTCTGATGATTTCCGCAATCTGCTTTTTCTCGGCGCGGGTGAGCTTGCGGGGCGGGTTAGGCTTTGCGCTTCCCGCCGCGCTGTTTCTTCGTGTTTCCTTTTGCAATCGCTGATACCTCCTTTTCAAGTTTTCTCTGCCGTTCTAAGACGGAATAAAAGTTGTCTGTCCTGTATGGTCGTTCTTTGGGGGCTATGAATTTTGTCTGAATGATGTTCTTCACCACCACTTCAAGGGGCTGTCCATGCTTCTCATACATGGCAAAGAGGAAACAGGGCAGCATGACGGCAATCATAGCCATAGACGCAAGGCTTGTGCCTGTGCTGTCTTTGAGCAGAAAGAAAAGCGGCAAGCCGAACAGGAGAGCCGCCGCAAAACATACAATCTGCCGTTTGGTAAGGTTGAACGCTACTTTTGTCTTGACTTTGGATAAGTCTTTGGGTACGGGTACATACGCCAAGTGAAAACCTCCTTTCTCTGGGTTTGGTGTTGCTGTAATTCCCATAAGGGTAATCAAGGCAAAGGTCAATCTATGCCCTTTGCCCGCCCGTATTATATGGGGGTTATCCGCGTCAAGGTCGGGTCGTATTTTCGCCGCTTCGCTCTGAAAATCTCCACCCTGCCCTTGACACGCCGCTAATGCGCGGAGAATATCGACTTCGCCAGTGCGCCGGATTTGAACAGGGAGAAACAGAGGATAACGGTATAGGCTGCAAGGGAGAATATCGCGCTGTGCAGATTGTCCGCTATTATCATGTTGTTTACCAGAACCGCGTAAATGCCGACGCATATCATAATGAGGAAGCCTTGAAAACCGATAGCGAACAGGGATTTTAGGTAGTTGTTTCCTATCTGCCCCCATTCCCGGTTCGTCATAGTTGCAAACGGGATAGGCGATACCGAACAGTAAAGGTAAATTTCTATCATGCGCCCGTAGAGGATAACGGTTATCAGTACGGACATGATTTTCATGCACAAGCTCACAAGGCTTGTTTCCATGACAAGTAAGAGCAGTTCGGGGATTTCCATAGCGTCAAGCCCGCTCTGCATGGAAGCAAGGGCGGCGGCAACATCAATCTCTGTGCTGCCGCCGATTACCCCCGCCGCGCCGGAAACAACGTGCTGCGCCATATCGAACACCGCCATAGTGATGTCAAAGGTGTGCGTCACAAGGTAGACTGCCACAAACGCCTTGAACACCCACTTGAAGAACATGGAAGTGTCAACGTCGTGCATATTGTTCTTTTCCGTTACCATGCTGATAAGCTCATAGCATAGGACGTAGGTAATGACAAGCCCCGCAATGGGTACGATTACATTCTCACTAAGGGTCTGTATCATGGAGAATATATTTGCGTTCCACCCTTGCGGGGTCTGCCCTACCTCTGCGGCGATAGTGCCGACTTTCTCGTTTACGTCCCCGAACATAGTTGACAGATTACCGTTTATGGCTCCTATGAGGATTTCCTTTATCCATTCGTTAATCGCGTCAAGTATGCTCTGCATAAGCCTTTACCCGCGCTTCTTAACCGAACAAGCCGGAAAGCAGCGGTACAAGGGTCATGCCGATAAGGGCAACGCCGCCGCCCGCCATAAGCTGCTTCATGCCCTGGCTCTTCGCGCCCGGATTGTCGTTGCCGTAGCCCTCCATGAGATTGATAACGCCCCAGATACCAAGCCCGGCTCCAAGTGCTACAACAAGGGTCTGCAAAACGTCTACTGCGCTATTGAAAAATGCCATAAATATATCCTTTCTGCCGCGTCTGCGGCTGTCCGGCAAGCGGACAAAAGGCGGTCAGCGTATGGTCGCCGCATACAAAAAAACCGCCCTCTGGTAAAGGCGGCTGTCCCCGCGCTGCGTAAGTTCTGCGGCGCGGCGGTATTCAGTTGTAGGGGGTGCGGCTCCTGCCGCTGTGTGCTGCGCCGGAAAGTAGGGGCGCGTATCATGTAGCCGATATTGATATATGTGATTGCTTCGATTCCTCCTTTCGGTGTCCCGCTGTGCTGCCGGACGTTTTTTTCAGACTTGCGGGAAGTGAATAGCTTGCGTAGCAAGGTGTTCGCTTCCCGCAAGTTCACAAAGGGGTAGCTGCCGCAAGGCAGCGTAGGGGAAGTGTAGCTTCCCCTGTCCCCCCCTCCCCGGCGGTCTGCCATGCTGTCACTGTTGAGGGATAAGCCCCCGGCGCGTGACATACTCCGTTGCAAAACGGCGGTGTTCCGCTTCCTTTTCCCGCCAATACTCCCATAATGCAGCGTCGGCGGCTTCCGCAACATTCATTAAAAACCGTTCAAGCTGCTTTTGTTTTTCCTCTGCGCTACGTTTCCTCATGGTCTGCGTCCTCCTGTAAGTCTGCCGCGTCAATCTCGTAATAGTCAAAAACCTCGTCGGGCTTGACAATGGCGGGGCGGCGTTTAAGGTGCTTTTCCATGTCAAAGGCGTTCTTCGGGTCTGCGTCGGACAGGTACTTGTATTTCGGGTGCTTCGTTATGTCGAATTTGTCCGAAAAGAACGGGCGCACCCCGCGTAGCTGCAAGATACATTTCCCTCCGTCCATGACTGCGATTTCATCTTCCGTCATAAGCTGCTTTCCCAATTTCTGATAGTTCAGCCCATGCGAAAGCTCCCGCCCCCTTTGTTTCGGAAGTGTTGAAGCTGTCTATCGTTTCCTTGCCTAAAATCTCCGATATTTCTTTGAGCGTGGTTTTTTCCCTTGCCGCCCAAGAAAAAGCGTGGTGTCGCAGTTGCCGACTATGGTATCGGCGTTGTCCTTGTAAATGGCTTTTAGCTGTGACTGGCTCTGCAAGATGATTGACGCGGAGATTTCCCGGCTCCGTATGGTTGCGATTAGTTTCTCAAATTTGGGGATTTGCCCGATATTCGCAAATTCATCAAGTAAGCACCGTACATGGACGGGAAGCCGCCCGCCGTATTCATCATCTGCTTTGTCGCACAAGAGGTTGAATAGCTGTGTGTAGAGAATACTCACGACAAAGTTAAAGGTGTCGTCGGTGTCGCTGATAATCACGAAAAGGGCGGTCTTTCTGTCGCCTATGGTGTCAAGCTCCATTTCGTCGGTTTCCATAAGCTCCCGCAGCTCCTTAATGTCGAATGGGGCTAACCTCGCGCCGCATGAGATAAGTATGCTTTTTGCGGTCTTGCCCGCCGCAAGTTTGTATTTTTTGTACTGCTTGACTGCAAAATGCTCCGGGTCTTTTTCTTCCAGACGTTCAAACATGAGGTCAACCGGGTTCTGGAAATCCTCGTCGTCCTCGCGGGCTTCCGACGCATTTATCATTTCAAGCAGCGTCGTGAAGTTCTTCTCGTCCTCCGGGGCTTCATACCAGATATAGCCGATTAGCGCGGTGTAGTAGAGCTTTTCCGCTTTCACCCAGAAATCCTCGCCGGATTTTTCCCCGTCGCCTTTGGTGTTGGCGATAATGGTATTGACTAACTTCAAAATGTCCTTTTCGCTCCGCAGATAGGCAAAGGGATTGTATTTCATGGATTTTTTGAAGTTAATCGTATTTAGCACTTTGATACGGTATTTGTACCGCTGTAACATTTTCCCGGTTTCCAAAATCAGTGTTCCTTTCGGGTCAGTGACGATATACGACGTTGGAAAATCCTTTGACGTACATTGCATGAGCGACGGTTTCACAAAGAACCGGGTCTTGCCGCTGCCGGAACCGCCGATTACAAGGATATTTTTGTTTCTTGCGTATTTCGGCTGCTTCGGGCGGCTGTTCATGGTGAGCCGTTCCGTCTGCGTTAAGGGGATATTGTTCTCAAATACCGGGTCGGTGTACGGCTTTATGTCGTCAGCCCCGCCCCAACGCGCCGAACCGTATTCTGTCCCGCGGCGGTATTTCTTCGCGTTCTTGCCTTTGGTGTAGATAATCAGCCGGACAATGACCGCCCCCGCAATGCCTAAAGCTAAGTCTGCCGGGTGGAAGCTCGGCGCGATACTGGAAAAGGCGGCGGTAAAACCGTCCCCAAGATGTAGCAGCTTTGCGCTTGCGTCCGCGCCGGGGGATAGACGGACAGCCGCGCCCACTTTATCAAAGAGCCAGACAAAGAGCAGATACGGGAGATTTAGGATAAGCAGCTTCTTGATTTCCGGCTTCATAGCGATACCTCCCTGTCCTTGTTCTTGACCTTTGCCCGTTCCGCGTTCTTGCCCTGTGCGGCTTCTTTGAGCGTAGAGAGCAGCTTTCGGATAGAGGGCTTTTTCTCCTGTGTCAGCTTCTTTGCGGAAAACTCCTTAAAGGCTGCGGTCAGCACGTCCGCGTCCCGCCCCTTGAAGAAAACCAGATAGCGGGGCGGGCTTTCCGTCGCGTCCTTTTTCAGCGCAAAGTCGATACCGTACTTTTTCGCCGTACTCTCAAAGGCTTTGATATTGCCCTCGGTAATCTCAATGTTGGAAACGCCCGCGTTCTGCTTCATAAGCTGCTTTAAGCTCTGCTTTCCCTGTGGCGGTTTTGCAAGCTGCTTTTTGCCCTTTGACAGTATGGCTTTCATTGCCTTTTGGAGCGTCTGGGCGGTCAGCTTCCCGGTCTTGATGTAAAGGGCTATGGTCTTTTCGTTTACTTCGTCCTGCAATTCCTCGCGTCCTCCTTTCGCGTTTCTTTATGGGGCGGCGGTCAGATACGCACCCGCAGCCCGTTCAAGTCCTCGGCTCTGATACCCACAAGATACCAGTTGTCGCCGTACTCAATCCGGGTCGGCTTCCACTTGCCCCGCACGAATACGTCAAAGCACTCACCGCAATGCAAGCCCCCGTAGTAGCTGTTTAAGTCAAAGCGAATGTCGTAACGGTCGGTGCGCTCGTCAAATACCAATGCTCCTGTCATTTTCTGTGCCATAATAAAATCCTCCTTTTGTTGTTTTACAGGCTTTCGCCCGGTTTGAATGAATAATAGTCCGGGTCGCCGTACTGCGGCTTCTTCGGTGACAGTGCGCCGCTTGCCATGTCATGGGCGACAAGGGAAGTGTAATAATTGCCGATAGTGGACGGGGCGTTGAAAAGGGCTGCTTTCAGATATTGCTTGATGTTGCGGATTTTCGTTGTGTTCTCCCGCATACAGTCAAGCACAAAGCGGATATGCTCGCCGTCCAGTTTCATAAACTTAGATTTCACAAGCTCTGCCGGGTAGTCGTCCCCCGCAATCCGTACCCGCTTTCTGGCGGTGCATACGGTTTCAAGCATGAGGTCTACAATCTCGTCCAGCCTGTCCCCGTCAAACTTCATGTCCTGTTTGAGAATGTGGTAGTCGATATTGTCCTTGATGATTTCCCGGTATATATCAACTGCGCTCTGTGCTGCCGCTTCCGTTCCTTTCCGTTCCGGCGGCGTAGCCGCTTCTCTGCAAGGAGAGGGGTTAGGGGAAAGGATAGGAATGGAATGGGTACTTGATAAATCTGTATTTGATTTTTCTTTTTTTGGTAAGTCAGTTCTTTGTATATCTTTATTTAATTGCGTTGGATTTTCCAACGTAGGTTTTTCCAATGTTGGTTTTTCCTGCGTTGGATTATCCAATGTTGGATTTTCCAATGTAGGTAAATCCGGCGTAGGCGGCTGCGGCTGCTCGAATATCACATAGTCCGCGCCCCGCAAGCGTCCTTTCTCGTCGCGCTCCCTTGACCGAACGATATACCCGGCGCGTTCAAGCTCCTTAATGGCTTCGCGGATAGCGTCTATCTTCTCCCGGTTGATAAGGGATAAGCCTTTCAAGGTGTAGTCCCAATCTTCGGGGAGTGACAGCATTTGCGACAACAGCCCTTTTGCCTTTAAGGAAAGCTCCTTGTTGCGTAGGTGGTGGTTGCTCATTACGGTGTAGCCCTTGTTCCGTTCCACTCTGAAAACTGCCATAGTAAATCACTCCTTTTGCTGTGGATTTGTTACGCAGTAGAAGCGCGGTTTCGGGGGATAAGGTATAAATCCCTTGCCGCGCCAGATACGCGCCCGCAAAATCGCTTGTAGCAAGGCTTTTTCTGCCCCTACTGCGTAACAAAGGGCATGAAAAAGCGGCGTTCCTGTTCTCCCATGTAGAGTAAAAACGCCGCTTCTGCGTCGTATTCAGTTTTTAGTACAATACCCTGCTTGTCCGTCGCTCGAAAAACCTTGATTTTCCAGTGTTTTCAAAAGTATCGTTATCTAACGTCAGCTTTTGACCGTCCCGGCTTTCAAGCTATGCTTGCGGAAATCGAAGCGGGCAGAGTGGCAGTCTGCTGTACGAAAGACCTATCACGACTGGGGCGTAATTCCTCGCTGACAGGGCTGTATATCAACTTCACATTCCCAAAGTACAATGTGCGCTATATTGCCATCAACGACCATTTTGACACCATCGACCCCAACAGTACCGACAGCGACATTGCGGGCATCAAGAACTGGTTCAACGAGTTTTTCGCCAAAGACACCAGCCGCAAGATCCGTGCTGTCAATAAGGCAAAGGGTGAACGCGGCGTTCCTCTGACCGTCAATGTTCCATTCGGCTACCGTAAAGACCCGGAGGAAAAGACAAAGTGGGTCGTGGATGAAGCGGCGGCGTTGGTAGTCAAGCGCATTTTCAAGCTGTGCATGGAAGGGCGAGGCCCGATGCAGATTGCAAAGCTCTTGCAGGAGGAAAAGGTACTTAACCCCACCGCCTACAAGAAGCGTGAGGGCATCAAGACACCCAGCCCGGAAACCGCTGATCCGTACCATTGGAATACCAACACGGTCGTTCACATTCTGGAACGGCGGGAATACACAGGATGCACCGTCAATTTCAAGACCTATACCAATTCCATTTGGGATAAGAAACAGAGGGAAACGCCCGTTGAAAAGCAGGCAGTTTTCTACAATACCCACCCGGCGATCATTGAGCAGGAGGTCTTTGACAAGGTGCAGGAAATTCGCCAGCAGCGTCACCGCAGGACAAAGACGGGCAAGAGCAGTCTGTTTTCCGGTATGGTCTACTGCGCTGATTGTGGAGCAAAAATGCGCTACTGCACCACCAACTACTTTGAAAAGCGGCAGGATCATTTTGTATGCGCCAACTACCGCAGCAATACGGGAAGTTGTTCGGTACACTTTATCCGTGCTGTTGTTCTGGAAGAATTGGTCTGGATGCACATGAGAACTGTGATTTCCTATGTCAGTCGGTATGAGGATTATTTCCGTGCCGTCATGGAGCAGAAGCTCCGGCTGTCCAGCGAAGCCACGATCCGTGGACACAAGAAGCGGCTGGCACAGGCTGAAAAGCGGCTGGGAGAGCTTGACCGTCTGTTTATCCGCATTTACGAGGATAATGTGGCGGGGCGCATCACAGATGAAAAGTTCTCTATGATGAGCAAGACCTATGAGGACGAACAGGCACAGCTTAAAGAGGAAATTCAGACTTTGCAGCAGGAAATCGAAGTACAGGAACGACAGATTGAAAATTTGGAGCAGTTTATCCAGCGGGTACGCAAATATGAGGACTTGGATGAGCTTACCCCGTATGCGCTGCGGGAGCTTGTCAAGGCGATCTACATTGAAGCCCCGGACAAGAGCAGCGGAAAGCGCAGACAGGGCATCCGCATCTCCTATGATCTTGTGGGCTTTATCCCCGTGGAAGAACTGCTGAAACAGGAAACGGCGTGACCGAAGCCACGCCGTTCCTGAGAAAATACGATATTACTTTCTTATGACCCCCGACCATTACCGAGAGCTTTTTTTGGCAAAGAACCGTAATAATTATGATAAAACAGGTCATTCAGGCAATCGAAGAAGCAAACGAAGTCTTCACGAGCTTCTAGGACACAAAGACCGCAAGACCGTCTATCTTGCCGACCCATTGATGGCTGATCTGATGGAGGAATACAAAGCTCTTGCCGCTGAAATGGAAAATACGCCGGAGCGGTTTCTTCGCTTTCCGACCAAGTATGAGATTCATCAATACCGTATGATGGAGGCTTTCATTGACCGGCTCTCTTCCGGAAAGGTGCAGGAGGAACTTGCCTATGCCATCCGGGGAAAAGGCGCGTTCCGCCGGTTCAAGCAGTCTGTGCGATAGCGTCGGACATAATGAGCTCGCGGCATGGGTTGAAGGACTTGAACTTTGAAAAGAGTACAAATGAGAATTAGCGAAATCCTCATATTTTAAGAAGGAGCCTTCGCTTATGCGAAAGCTCCTTTTCTGCACACCTTACTTTTTCAGCTTCAAGCCGTCGTGGAACGCCTCGCCCACACGCTCGGTGACCTTGTAATAACCGTGGGTGTAGGGGTCAAATGCGATGGCATTGACCTTAGACATATCAATTTTTCCGTCCACCATAACGCTTTCATCGGCAGTGACATTGATCACCTTGCCGATGACGCCGCATCCGTATTCATTGTTCTGATACTCGATGAACCTGCACTCCAGGCAGAGCGGGAACTCGTTGATGACAGGGGCATCTACAGTTTCTGCTTTGCTGGCGGTCAGACCGCTGCGGGCAAATTTGTCGGCTACCTTGTTGCCGGACTCCACGCCGAAATAGTCTGCTTCGACCATGTGCGCAGCGTCGGCAATGCTGACGGTGAATGCGCCCCGCGCCTTGATGTTCTGCACGGTCTTATGAGTTTCGGTGAGGCTCAAGGCTACGGTGTCCCGCTCCTGCATCGTTCCCCACGCAGCATTCATGACGTTCACGCTGCCGTCCTCGTTATAAGTCGCAACCATCAGAACCGGCATTGGGAAAATACCCTCGGTGATTTTCAGTTTTGTTCTCATGATAACTCCTCCTTGTGATCATATTGACAGGACTGTTCATCCTGCTTATAATTATAACCGAGTAAAACAGAAATTCAAGTACTGTCTATTATGACAGGTACTATCTTTGGAGAAAGCAAATGATTAAGAACTATATTGAGAACGCCAATTTTGAGGACACTGGCTTTGCCTACACGCTGTCGCTGATCTCCGGCAAGCACAAGATGGTCATTCTTTACTGCCTGATGGAGTTTGAGACGGTGCGATTCAATGAGCTGAAACGGTATCTGAAAACCATTTCCGACAAGACTCTCAGCACGAATCTCAAGGAGCTGGAAGCCGACAAACTGATCGTCCGCACCGAGTATCCGCAGATTCCGCCGAAGGTAGAATATGCACTTTCGGAGCGTGGGAAATCGCTGATGATTGTGCTGGATCAGCTCTGCGTTTGGGGTGAAGAGAATCGACTGACAGAGTGATAACTTCCAGTTTAACGAACAGGAGATGATAGACGCATGAGAATCCTACATGAACTTTCGTGGCTATGGGAAACGCTGGGCATTGCACTTTTGGCTGCGGCTGTCTGCGTGGCTTGCGCCGCGCTGATTGGCAAGGCAGCGAAGAAGAAACTCAGCAAAAAGTTGTTGGCGGTCGTAGGGGCTGCTGCATTTGTGGGCGCGATTCTGGCGGTCATTCTGATCGCCCGGACACCGATGCCCCTTTGATAGGATGGGGATTGAATCTGCCGCTTCAAATCGTCAGAAATGACATCACAAAAACGAAGGTTGACGCCATCGTCAACGCTGCCAACGAGTCGCTGCAGGACAGGAGCTGCTGGCAGAATGTGAAACGCTCCACGGCTGCGAAACCGGGAACGCAAAAAGCACGAAGGGCTACAAGCTACCCTGCAAATATGTCATTCCTTATTACTCTGAGAAAATGATGGAGATTATTTTTACATGCGGGATAAAACGCAGGACGACCGTTATTTTATCCTGATGCTGCTCGCCATTGCAAAGGAGCTTGGGAATATCGGTCGTTACAGCCCCATGGAGTGGGAAGGACGAACAGCTTCGGCTGTTCGTCCTTTTCGTATTGGCTACCAATGGCAACCCCCGGCAGAGCGGGGGGAAAAAATAGCCTATGGCGAGGGGAGAAGTAGACAAGAAAAAGTCTCCGAGTTAGAGTAAGGATGAGGTTTGCCGACCAAAACTTACAAAAACAAGGAGACTAATTCATGAAAGAAGTAGATGTAAGTAGTTTAGAACATACCAGCTGGCGTTGTCAATACCATGTAGTGTTTGCGCCGAAATGTAGACGGAATGAGTTCTTCCTTTTGCCCTTTGGTTTTGTTTGCTGTTGCCATAGTAAAATGCTCCTTTCTGGCAACCGGGCATAGCAAAGGCAAGTGTATTTTACTATGCCCGGTTGCCTTTTTCGATTATGCGGTTATAGCAGCTTTTGCGAAAGCGGCAGGTCACGGAACTGCTGCAGCACGCTTTGCTTACCGTCGGTACTGAAATGGGTGGATACATCATAGACTGTACCGCCGATTTTCATTGTGTAATTGCCGATGCCGTAAAGCTGTAATTTTCCGTCCTCAATACGCTCTCCGGTGCTGTCAGGAAGGAACGCATCAACATACGCAAAATCCTCGGCGCTTTCCATTCGTGGCGGTGTAGGCAGCCATATCAGATTCGGATTAAAGATGATTCCATCGTTTCTGTTTTCCATATTCTCACCTTACCTATTGACAAACTCTAGGGGGAATGATAGCTTTAAAAGGTGGAGCCTATTTGGAAGGAAATTTTAAATACAGGAGGGGAACGAGGTTTTGCGGGTCTCCCGGCCGCTCTGTGCCGACGGGAAGCCGGCGATCTTCTGCGTGGATTATCTGCCAGCCAAACTGATCGCGGAGGCGGGTTATCAGCCGGAAGATCTGGAGCCGCCTATTTCCCATTTCCTAAATAAATCTGCCATACCAATGTGGAGACGAACCTGGCGGAGCTGCGGGCCAAACACCGGAGGTCACTCAGTACAGCTTCCGCACCAACGGCAGCCACTACGCCGGTGAGGCCGGCATCAAGACCGTCGGCATGGGCCTCTCTCGGGAGAATCTGGCCCACACGGATGACGAGGATACGGAGACCATCGCCCGGGCCTGTGACGAGGCCGGTGCAGATGCGATTACCGCCATTGATTCCATCGGCCCCACCTACCGGGTGGACATCACCACTGGCCGCCCCCTGATCGGCGGACATGGCTATGGCTACATGACCGGTGCGCCTATCCTGCCCATTGCCCTGCGCTATGTGCATGATATCGCCGCAAAAACCAACAAGGATCTCATCGGCCTGGGCGGCGTGACCAATGCCGAGGCGGCCATGGAAATGCTGATGGCCGGTGCTACCGCCGTGGGCGTGTGCACCGCCGCTATTGTGAACGGCCCCGGCGTATTCACTCAGCTGACGGAAAATCTCAGCAAGCTGATGGACAAGTACGGCTATCCCGATATCCCCTCCGTTTCCGGCCTGACGCTGCGCAATGGCACGCTGGAGGAGAAGTCTCCCGCCGATTTTGTGTTTGAGGCTGATAAGTGTGTGCACTGCAACCGGTGCGTAACCGCCTGTGCATACCGGGCTCGCTCCTTTGACGAGCAGGGGAATATGCATGTGGATGCAAATCAGTGCCGCGTGTGCGGCCTGTGCTTCGGAATGTGCAATAAAAAGGCCATTTACATCCGGTAAAGGCAGGGGAGTAAGGAGGGGCGTATGAGGCGGAGGGACTCCAAGCTGACTATCAGCAACGCGCTGATTTTCTATCTGTTTATGGGCATCGTGCTGCCGGTGTGCCTGTTCGGCATGTGCTTTACGCTGGTCATGAACCATACTCTGCGCAAAAACGCCCACGAGGCCGCTGAGCAGGCGGTGGAGACCAGCGCCGTCCAGGTGGATAACCTCATCTCCGGCATCAGCTATACCGCCTCCTATATCATCGGCAGCAGCGATGTGCTGGAAAAGGTGCAGACCATAGAAGCCGATCCTACCTCCGCCGATGCCATGTGGGCCCGGGAGTATCTGATTAAGTGCGTGCGCAGCCTCGGCAATATCGCCCTGTATGCCTACAATCCGGACGTTTCCATTATCACGACCAACGGCATAGTGGTGGGGGTAGACTACATCCATTACCTTGACCAGGAAGACGTAGACGAGCTTTTTGCACTGCCGGTTTTCGATGATAGCTTTTCCGTGTGGCACGAGCCCCAGTCGGATGCCGTAACGGCGGACCTAGTCAGCTATTGGACCATCCGTACCCGGGGGGAGATCGCCGCCCTGCTGCGCATATCCATCCCAGAGCACGCTCTGTGGGATAACCTGGCCAACCATGCCCTTCTGCAGCATCATTTGGAGCTCCGGTATCAGGGCAACACCATTTGCGTCAAGGAGTTTGACAACAGCGCAGAATACGCTGACCCAATGGATTACTCCACGTTCCTGCGAAACTGGAATATGACGTTTGTAGCCACCATGCCCACCGCCATTGTGGAAAGCGACCTGGTGCGTCAGGTGCTGCTGTTTCTGCTGTTTTTCCTGCTGCTGCTGGCGCTGCTGTTTATCATCATTATCCGGGTCGCCCGGCAGATCTCCCACCCCATTGAGCAGATTGATTCGCAGATGTGCCGCCTGCAGAAGGGAGATACCAGCCTGAGCCCCGTGCTGGACAGCTATCAGGAGATCCACTCGCTGTCCGAAAATCTCAACGAACTGGCCTTGCGGATCGATGGACTGGTAGAAAAGGCCGCCCAGGAAGCCAAGCAGAAGGAGCAGATCTATTACGAGACCCTAATGGCGCAGATCAACCCGCATTTCCTGTATAATACGCTCAACGGCATCAAGTGGATGGCGGTCATCAACGGCAACTCCGCGGTGGCCGATATGCTGATAAAGCTGGGCAACAACCTGCGCTATTCCTTCGACCATAAATCCACCTATATCACGGTGGAAAAGGAACTGGCCTTCCTGAAGGACTACTTTGCCCTGCTGCAGATGCGCTTTGGCAGCGGCATCATCTTTCTGACGGACATCCCCCAAGAACTGCTGTATGAGCCGATTCCCCGGTTCTGTATCCAGCCGTTTATTGAAAATGCCATGTCCCACGGCTTTGAGGGGATGTCGGAGGGCGAGATCATCCTGAGCGCCGCCCAGGAAAACGATACCCTGGTGTTCCGGGTTCAGGATAACGGGGCCGGGATGGAGCCGGAGAAGGCCCAGGCCCTCCTGCAGGGTCAGGGGGAGTCAGCCACATCCACGGGACTTGGCGTATGGAATGTGCAGCAGCGGATCCAGCTGCTCTATGGCCCCCGGTTTGGGCTGGAGATTCAGCCTCGGCCGGGCCAGGGCTGCACCGTCACCATCCGTCTGCCCATGCAGAATGGGCTTATGTAAGAATCGGCGGTGCAATCGAAAAAAGGGACATCTGCGTGGAGGGGCGGAGGTGCTGGCTTTTTCCGCACTTTGGGATTATAACAATGGATCATGTGCAGCATATAAGGAGGGATAGGTCATGGCCATAGTCTTGATTGCTGAGGACGAATACCTGGTACGGGTGGGTTTACGGACCTGCCTCGATTGGGAACGCCACGGTTTTATTCTGCTGGATGACGCAGTCAACGGGGAGGACGCCTATCAAAAAATACTTCGCCACCGGCCGGATATTCTGCTGCTGGATATTAAGATGCCCCGGATGGACGGCTTTGCGCTCCTTGCAAAGCTCAGAGAGGAGAACATCGATGTCCATGTGATCATTTTAAGTGGCTGTGACGACTTTGACAGTGTGCGGACGGCCCTGCAATATGGGGTCCTGGATTATATCAATAAACTGACTGTCACATCCTCGGAACTTTTGCGCGCCCTCAATAAGGTTCCCTCTCTCCCCACGGCCAAGCCGCCCAGGGATGAGCAGCAGCCGGCGGGTGTCTCTCCGGATGCGGTGTTTCAAAAGCTGCTTGCCGGGGAGACGTGCAGGCAGGAGGAACTCGAGTGCCTGTTTCCTTCCGGCTATGTACTCTGCATCTTTGTGGCGCCCCGTCCGGACGGGACAACGGTGTCCTCCTCGCTGCTGGCCAGCATGTCGTGCCAACAGCTGAAGAATAATAACATCGACTTCATCGCCCAGTATGGGGCGGGCGGCATGGTGGTCCTGCTGATTCCTGCCGGGCAGGATCCCATGTCCTGCACGGCCACGCTCTACCGGCAACTGCACGCAACACTGGATACCATGTGTGCCGTGGGCTGCAGCGATCTTTACTGCAATCCCGGAGAGATTTACGAAAAATACACCTTTGCCCGGCAGATCGAGGAACTGACTTACTGGGGCTCCGCCGGGGGCATCCGGTCCTATGACGGCCGCCTGGTGCCGAAGGCGGATTGCTCCGCACTGGTGAGCTCGGCGTCCAAGATGATCCAGAACTACATCTGGCTCAGGGATCTGTACAGTACGCTGCATCAGATCGACGTTCTGGCTGCTGCCCTGCAGGAGCGGGAGGATCTGACGAAGGACTACTTTGTACACTACATGCTCTCCATCCTCGCGCTATTTCCCGCCAAGGGGATGGAAAAGAAGTTCTTCACCGCTCAGCAGCAGATCGTTGCCTCCGTCACCTGGCTCAATGCCAAGGGCGCGCTGGAGGCATTTGCCGCGCAGTATTTCAAGGAAAATGGCTTCCATTCCCAGAAGTATTCGTCCATTGTGTCCAAGGCAATAATGTGTGTGCTGGATGACCCTGGGCATATTGTCTCCTTGGCGGAGGCCGCCCAGCGGATCAACGTGTCGGAATCCTACCTGAGCCAGCTGTTCAAGCGGGAGACTGGGGAAAATTATAATTCCTTCGTACACCGCTACAAGGTCAACCAGGCCAAGGAGATGCTGCAGAGCAACATGCTCATCTACGAAGTCTGCGACAAGATAGGCTATGAAAACGCCAACTATTTTGCCAAGCTGTTCCGCCGCTACACCGGCTGTACGCCCAACGAGTACAAAAAGGAGGCCCGGGAGGCGGCCAAGCCACCCAAACCATAAGACAAAAAATGCCGGGAAGGAGGGCTATTTAGCCCTCCTTCCCGGCATTCCTGTGTGCTTTCTATGGCTATTCGTATTCAGGCGCAGCCGCTGAAGCGGCTGTGGCCGATGGCTGGTGGATAGATTCCGTTTGTCCGGTGCGGTCAATCCCAATAGGGCTGGCCCTTCCAGAACTCGCGAACACACTCGGAGAAGTCCTTGCGGATGCGCTCATCATCCAGATTCACGGAGTGACCGTCCTGGCAGATGAGGTTGCCGTTGACATAAACCTTCTTGATGTCCTTGGGATCCTTTCTCCAGAACACCTCGGCCATCACATTCTTTTCCGTCAGCTGGATAGCGGCGTTGCCGGTGAGGATCGCGGTTTTCAAGCAGCAGCCCTCCTTGATGGTTTTTCAGTGCTCTGTGCTGTAATACGCCGTGCGGCGCAGAATCTCCTCCGTAGGGAACGTCCCCTCGCGCAGGTACTGCTCCACCATGGGACGGGTGGGGATCCCGGCCCGGCCGCCGATGGCGGTGCATTTGATGGCGGAGACGGCGCTGGCATAGCGAGCGGCCCCCAGGCCGGTGCGGCCCATGCACAGGGCAGCCAGATACCCACCATGGAAATCGTCTCCTGCGCCGACGGTATCTACCACGCGGATGTTCTTTTGAAACGCCGGGACCTCAAAGAACGCTCCATCCGCATAGCCGCGGCAGCCGCGGCTGCCAAAGGTGAAAATGACGGTGGACGGGCCCAGGCGCAAAATAGAGCGGACATGATCGTCAAACACCCCGCCCCCAGGGAACATATCGCGGTAAAATCCTCGGAGCCGATGAGAATATCCACCATCGGCAGGGCCTTCCGGATCTCCCGGGAATAGTAGTCGGCGTCCAGGCAGACCTGGGTGCCGGCGGACCGGGCGATCCGGGCAGCGCGGCGGTCGGTTTCGTCCATCCGGCACAGATGCAGGTACTTCGCCCGGGCGATGTCCTCGGCAAAGCCGTCCACGTCTGCCGCGTTTAGTCCCGGCTGCCGGGTGTCGTGATGCCACAGGATCCGCCGTCCGCCGGAGGCGGCGTCGGACAGAACGATGGACCAGCCCTCCTCATAGCCGGGGATCTGGCGGATGGCGGCGGTGTCCACTCCGTGCCGCTGCAGATCCTCCACCAAAAAGCGGCTGCGCCGGCTGTCGCCGCACACCGCCAGCAGCTTGCAGGGGATTCCCTGCCGCCCGGCGGCCGCCAGGGCGGAGCATACCTTGCCGCCCCCCTGGAAGCTACTGCCTTCCACAAAGGCGGAGCCGTTTTCTGCGGGCATTTCGGGCAGCGTGACCAGTTGGTCATACCAAAGGATGTCGATACCCACGATCTCTGCGTGATTCATAAATACTCCTATCCGTTGAATGCGCGGAGACTATCCGCCGTTCAGGGCCGGTCAAAGGACACCGGCAGGTACTTGCAGGCATCCTCCACCGCCCGGGTATAGTCTCCGTATACGCCGGCCACATGGTGGATGTACGGCCCACAGACCAGCTTGCGCTCCCAGCGAGGCCAGTCGTCCACTTCGGCCCAAACATAGTTGCCATTGGTCAGGGGCCCCTGACAAGTGTGCGCAGGCCCGGCCAGCAGCTGGTAAGTGCCGCGGCAGCCGTCAAAGCGCACCAGCGTCAGTGATCCGTCCTTCAGTTCCCACTGACCCATGGATTCAGAGAGGAAGGCGTGGCCGCCGCTCTTTTTCAGGCCCTTGGGGAAGGGGCCGCAGTGCCACAGCAACTCTGCGTTGTCGTTGGTAGGATGGCGCTGGGTCAGATCGGCCAGGAAAACAGGCTCGGCACCGTTGTTGCAGGCCTGGGCAATGAGCATGCTGATAGCGCCGTGTACATCGTTTTCGCAGGCCACAGGCAGCCCCTTGTCAATAAGATTGCCGAATACGGCGCAAGGCCGGATCCCCAAAGATTCGCCGAAGATGTTCCAGCATTCACTGACCACGGAACTGCAGCCGTTTTCTGCCGCGAATTGCTCGATAGCCAGCTCCAGGCCAGCCATGTTGCGCAGGGACTGCTGATCCATCCGGGAGGTATCCACACCCGCAGCGGTATAGCCTTCCAGGACGGCCTTTGCCTCGGGGGTATCCGCCAGCGCCTTGGCGGAGGAGAGGATCTGGGTGGCCGGTACGGGGATGACCTCAAAGCCGAAGCGTTCCAGCAGCTCGCTCTCGTTGATCATTACACTGAGGAAGGGCTGGGGCCGGACACTGATCTGGGCGATGCGCGTACCCTGCAGATTGGCGACGATGCGCGCGGCGGTGAGGAAATCCCGGAATCCATCCCGGAACGCTGCGTCGTCCATCATGCAGTTTTCAATATAAGTAAAGGGGACGCCGCCGCGGTAGAGAGCCTTGCCGCTGGCAAAGAGGCCACATTGGGTGTCCGTTGTGCGCCAGGCAAAGCCGTTGGGGGCTTCGTCCCGCTCGCCCCACAGCAGCAGGGGTACCTGCATGGCCCGGCCCAGCCGCAGGACAGTCTCCTCCTGGCCAAAGTTGCAGTGGGGATAAACAGGGCATTGACTCCCTGCTCCCGGAACCGCTGGATGATTCTGTCTGCCGTATGGATGTCCGACATCATGCCGTCTGGGCTCAATCCCTCAATGCCCACCATCTGCACATCATACTGTGCACACAGCTCCCGGGTGACGGAGAGAATGCGGTCCCGGTTGGCCTCCACGGTCTCATTGGTAAAATAATCTCGTCTAGTTGGCGCCACGCCAAGGATTAGCTTTCGGTTCTTATACATATGTCTTCCTCCAATAAACCAATAGGGTATATAAATGATAAGCAGAAGACAGAGGATAGTCAATGGCCCGTACAAAGATGCAAAAAAACGCACCATAAAATCAAAAAAATGTTTCCTATCCATATTTCGGACAGCCATAACCAGGAAAAACTGTATAAATTTGTGCAGACTTACCCACATTTTCTTTCTTCCAACCGGCGGCCATTTTCGGTACAATGCAGACAAAGGAGGCGATGAACCACATGATCCTGCATCCAGAGGAGCTGGATCGTTCCTCATTCAGAAAGCTCGGCGATTTTGAAGATCTGCTGACCACCAGCGATACCTACTCCGGCAAAAAGACGGAGGAGGGCTTTTTCCCGGATGTGCTGCGGCTGAGCAGCAACGGAAAGGATACCTCCGTGTCCGTCACCAAGGTCTGCGGCAAAAACCGGACTATCACCAGCTGCGAGATCCATTCCGACTGCTGCGAGGGAGTTCTTCCCCTGGACGGTGACATTTATCTCTATGCCGCCCCGCCGTTCTGGTACATGCAGCTGGACCAGACCCGTCTGTTCCGGGTGCCCAAAGGAACCATGGTCAAGCTGAAGCCCGGAGTGATCCACGGCGCCCCCATTTCCGTGACGGGGGACCCTGTCAATGTTTTGATACTCCTTCCGGAGAGAACCTACAGCAATGACTGCCAGTTCACTCAGCTGGAGGAAAAGGACTACATGCAAATTGAAGATTGATGTATGCGGCCCTGTCAAAAAAATAAAAGAGGAGGACAAATAATGAAACTTTTGGCGTTCATCATGGCGGCCGTTATGCTGCTGGCACTGACTGCGTGCGGCAAGAAAAACGGCGGCAATGACGAAAAACCCAACGGAGAGGGCCTCTCCGGCGATGTCACCTTTATGGTGATTGATTCCTTCAATTCCGATGACAACGCACTCCAGGCAGCCACAGATGCCTTCATGAAGGCGAATCCCAATGTGCATGTGACCATTGAGTATGTGGCCTCCACCAGCATCCAGGAAAAGTTCACCACGGCTGCTTTGGCCGGCTCCGGCCCTGACGTGATCGCTCTGGACTCTGCCGGCTGGGCGGTGGACGCAGCGGCAGCCGGTCTGCTCAAGCCCCTGGATAACGAACTCAAGCCCATTGCAGACCAGTTCTTTGAAGGCCCCCTGAATTCCGGCATCTACAACGGCAGCTACTATTCCGTGCCCTGGTATATGAACAACGAGGGTCTGTACTACAACAAGACGATTCTGGCGGCAGCCGGTGTGGAGAATCCTCCCGCCACCTGGGATGAGCTGGTGGACGCCATTGCAAAGGTCAAGGCGGCCGGCTATGAAGGCATCACCATGCCTTACTTCTTCCCCTCCTATTACATGTATCCCTTCTTCTATCAGGCAGGCTGCCCCATCGTGGATACCACCGGCGCAAAACCCGTTTCCGCTCTGATGACCGACGAAGGCAAGGCCGCCTGGAAGTATCTTTGCGACCTGGCCACCACCTATGATGCCTATCCCGAGAGCATTAAGGACGCTACCTCCTGGGATTCCACCTATGCCCCCTTCATGCAGGGTGAGGTTGCGTTCCTGTTCTGCGGCGACTGGGCCTACTGGTCCGTTGAGTTCAACTCCGAAGTGGATTACGGCATCGCGCCCATGCCCGCCGGCAAGGAGGCTGCCACTCTCCTGGGCGGCTACACCCTGTCCATCAACGGCAACACGAAGAACTACGACGCTGCCTGGGCCTACATCCAGTGGCTGACCGCGGCGGAGCAGAGCAACGTGCTGGAGAGCTATGGCCGCATCAGCGCCCGTATCGATACTGATACTACGGAATTGGTGAAGAACTATCCTCACGAGGCCACCTTCGTCGCCCAGCGCGAGAGCACCATGTCCCGTCCCTCCATCATCAACCAGTCTGAGTTGGACGAGATGGTCTCCAACGCTTACAAGGAAGTGTTCCTGGGTACCAAGGATGCCGACACGGCTCTGGCAGATCTGGACGCAAAGGTCTCCACCTTTCTGCATGGACTGTATAGCTAATCCGAATGAAACTCAGAAAGGAGACAAGGATTCCTCCTTGTCTCCTTTCCACATCTAAGGAGAAATTACCCATGAAACCTTCTGATTACAGCTTGAAACGAAATTGGAGAGGGTATCTGCTGGTGGTGCCTGCCTGCATTGCCATTTTCCTGGTGTCCATCTATCCCATGCTCTACGGCATCAGCCTCGCATTTCAAAACTACACTCTGACAAAGGCCAACTCGGATGATTTCCGCACGTTTGCGGGTCTGAAGAATTTTATAGAGATCTTCAAGCAGAGCGAGTATATCCAGGCGTGTCAGAACACGCTGTTCTGGACGCTGACCAATGTCATCGTGCAGGTGGTGCTGGCGGTGCTGATTGCCCTGGCGCTGAACCGGAAAATTAAGGGCCGCGGCTTTTTTCGCACCACTGCCCTGATTCCGTGGGCGGTCCCATCGGTCATCGCGGCGCTGACCTTCCGCTTTCTGTATGATGCCAATGTGGGCATCATCAACGCGGTGCTGAAAAAGCTGGGCATCCTGGCCGATGGGATCTCCTGGCTGGGAAACCTGGAAACGGCACGGTGGGCCGTGGTCATCGAGAGTATCTGGAAGGGCACACCCTTTGTCATGATCTTTGTGCTGGCTGCGCTGCAATCCGTACCCCATGAGATGTATGAGAGCGCCCGGGTGGATGGCGCCGGCGGAGTCAAGACCTTCTTTAAGATCACCTTACCCATGATTAAGGAGACCCTGGGCATCGCCACGATCCTGACCACCATCGGTACGATCAATAACTTCAACGCTGTTTGGCTGATGACCCAGGGCGGCCCCCTAGGGAGCACGGAGATCATGTTCACCTACGCGTACAGACGGGCGTTTTCCGCCCACAACTTCGGCCAAGCTGCTGCGATCTCCGTCATAATGTTCATCATCATTGCCCTGTGCACGTTTGTCTATACCAAGCTGATCGGAGAAGAGGAGGATTGATGGGATGAAAGTAAAAAGAAAGGCCACGAACGTGGTGATCTATGTGTTTGTCACATTGGTCTCCCTTTCCGCCATCGTGCCGCTTTTGTATGTGCTGCTGACTTCGCTGAAGACCTCCGGCCAGATCTATGATGTCAATCAGATCGTGCCCACGTCTTTCACGCTGGAGAACTATATCAACGTTCTGTATAAAGCTAAATTTCTGACCTATTTCCGCAATAGTGTCATTGTTGCGGTCTGCACCACGGTTGTGTGCATGGTCCTGTCCATCTGCGCCGGCTACGGCATGACCCGCTATCGGGTCCGGGGCAGCCAAAAGCTGAAAATGGGCATTCTGTATACCCGGATGTTCCCCTCCGTGCTGCTGGCCCTGCCTTACTATGTCATCATGCGGAACCTAGATCTGGGCGATTCTCTGCTGGGACTTATCCTGATCTATTGCTCCTTCACCCTGCCGTTTACCATCTGGAATATGCAGACGTTTTTCCGTCAGCTCCCCTGGGAGCTGGAGGAGGCGGCCTGCATCGACGGTGCCAGCCGTACAACGGCGCTGTTCCGGGTGATCCTGCCCATGGCAAGACCGGGCATCATCGCAACGGGCTTGTTTTCTTTCATGACCTGCTGGGATGAGTATATGTACGCGAACCTGTTCATTTCCTCCACCTCGAAGAAGACCATCTCCCTGGGCATTCAGTCCTTCATTGGAGAGTACAGCACGGATTGGGGCAGCCTGATGGCGGCTACAGTGATTGCCATGGTCCCCATCATCATCTTCTTTGTTGTTGCGCAGAAGAACCTGGTAGGCGGCCTGTCCGCCGGCGCGGTGAAGGGCTGATGAGGGAACGATATGTATATTGATCTGCAGGAATATCAGGAATTTTCAAAGCCGGCCTTTACCCGGGAAGGGCTCATAGTGCAGTTCCCCCGCCGTGTGACCGGCATTACCCGGGACGGCAGCCGCATTCTGCTTCATCTGCAGGCCATGGTCTGCCGGAAGGAGCCCGTTGTGATCAGCGCGCTGATGCAGGGGCGTACCTTCCGTTTTACCGGGCAGTGGGCACCTATGACAGCATCACTGGAGTTCCTCCCGCCCCGGACACTGCGCCTGCGCCTGGCGGACGGAGAGGGCCTCCCGCCCAACCCCCAGCCCATGGTGCTCTCCCAGCCGGAACCGGCGCCTATGGCCATGGTGGAAACGGAGGACTGCTATCGCTTTTTCACAGAGTCGTGGCAGGCCACCGTCTGGAAGGATCCCTATCGCCTGGAGTTGGCGGACGCGAACGGGAAGCTCTTGTACCGGCAGTATAACGACGACCGGCACAACGTGACCAACGACCGGCGCCGGGGCCATCAGGAAGGGGAGGGGGATGACCCCGCCCAGGATCCCGCCCTATCCTTCCCGGGGTTTGAGACCTACCCCTTCGGCTGCGTGACGGACCCGGATACGGGGGCGCGCTGCTTTACCGAGAGCGTGTGCGTGGAGCCCGGCGAGACGTTTTACGGCTTTGGCGAGCGGTTTTCGCCCTTGAATAAAAACGGTCAGGAGCTGCTGAACTGGGTCATCAATCCCGTGGGCGTCTCCAATAATAAAGCCTATAAGTGCGTCCCCTTCTTTTTCAGTAGCAGGAGCTACGGCGTTTACTATAATACCCCGCGTAAGATCCGTTTTTCCATGTGCAATTACTATTATAAGGCCTATGAGTGCCAGGTGGGGAGCGACGGGCTGGACTTGTTCCTTTTCGTGGGCGACCAAAAGCAGGTACTCTCAGCTTATGCGGACCTCACCGGCCACAGTGCCCTGCCGCCCAAGTGGGCCTTCGGCGTGTGGATGAGCAGGAACTGCTACATGAACCAGGAGGAGGTAGAGACTGTTGCCGCTCAGCTGCGTGAGAGGCAGCTGCCCTGCGATGTTATGCACATAGACTGGGCCTACTGCAAGACCTATGACTACGATTTTGCCTTTGACAAGCGTCGCTTTCCGGATGTGGCTGCCATGTCCGAAAAGCTGCTGCAAATGGGGATCCGTCTGTCGGTCTGGCAGATTCCCTATATCAAAAAGACGGCGGACACCTACCGGTATGCTGCTGAGCATGGGTACCTGGCCCGGGAAGCGGACGGCTCTCCGGCGGATACCCAGGCTGGGGAGGCAGTCATTGATTTCAGCAACCCCCAGGCAGTGGCCTGGTATCAGGACCTGCTACGGGGCCTGCTGGAGCAGGGCATCCGGGTCATCAAAACAGACTTCGGTGAAAACGCCCAGGACTGTTACCGATATGCCGGCTGTGATGGTCGGGATATGCACAACCTCTATCCCCTTTTGTATAACCGGGCGGCCTACGAGGTTTGCCAGCAGGTCCATCCGGGAGACAGCCTTGTTTGGGGCCGCTCGGCTTACGCGGGCTGCCAGCGATACCCGGTCTACTGGGGCGGCGACTCGGATTCTGACTATAACGGCATGTATCATTCCCTCCGGGGCGGCCTGTCCCTGGGCCTGTCGGGCTTCCCGTTTTGGAGCCACGACGTTGGGGGATACTTTGCACGCCGGAGCCGAATGTGTACATCCGCTGGATGCAGTTCGGCATGCTCTCACCCCTGGTGCGGTTCCACGGCACCTCGGCCCGAGAGCCTTGGGCATTCGGGGAGAAGGCCGTGGAGCTTTACCGGCAATACGCGGCCCTGCGTTATTCCCTGATCGAGTACCTTTACAGCGAGGCCCGGCGCTGTGCGGAGGACGGTACGCCTATGCTGCGGGCCCTGGTCCTGGATTTCCCGGAGGATCCCATGGTAAAAAACATCGACGATTCGTACCTGCTGGGGCGAAACCTCCTGGTGGCGCCGGTGTTTTCCGATGAGCCGGAGCGGGCAGTGTATCTCCCGGCGGGAACGGACTGGATGTACCTGCATACCGGCCGATGGCATCGGGGCGGTCAGTGCGTCCGCGTCAAGGCCCCCATCGACGTCATGCCTATTTTCTACCGGGGCGGAACGGCCACCCCACGCATCACGCCGGGGCAATGTGTGCCCCAGACCCCACCCCAGGAGCTGACGTGGGAGGTCTGCCCCTTTGAAGGCCGGGCAGGGTATACCTATCGGGCTGAGCATGACCCCGTCCGCCTGGACTTTGCTTTGGATGATTCTGGGGAGGCCCGGGTGACCGTCACCGGCCATGAGCCTTACGGCCTGTGCCTGCACATCCATGCGCCCAATATGCAAAAGCTGTTGATAAACGGCTCACCCGCGCTGTTTGCGTGGGAAGGGGACACAGCCGTATACCGGAAAGGAGCGTCAAAGGAATGTTAGTATCATCAAAAGAAATGCTTTGCAAGGCCCGGGAGGAGGGCTATGCGGTAGGATCTTTCAATATTTTCAACTTGGAGAGCGCCAAGGCCATCATAGCAGCGGCTGAGGCGGAGAATGCCCCGGTCATGCTGCAGATCTGGAGCGGCTTTGCGGATTTCATCGGCCTGGATGTGCTGGGTGCCATTGCAGTCTGTGAGGCAAAGCGGGCCCGGGTGCCGGTGGCGGTGCATTTGGACCACGGCGCCACATTGTCCCAGGTAGGGCAGTCCGTGGCGGCGGGCTTCACCTCCGTCATGCTGGATGGATCGGCCCTTCCGCTGGAGGAGAACATTGCCCTGACCCGCAACGTGGTGGAATTCTGCCGGGGCCTGGGCATCCCGGTGGAGGGTGAGATTGGCCATGTGGGCGGCTCGGAGGACGGCGGCACCCGGGACGAGATCGTCTACACGGATCCAGATGAGGCTGTGGCCTTTTGGAAGGACAGCGGCGTGGACTTTGTGGCGGTGTCCATCGGCACCTTCCACGGCGTTTATGAGGACGCGCCCCGGCTGAATATTGACCTTCTGAAGGCCCTGGCCGCCCGCATCAGCGCCCCTCTGGTGCTACACGGCTCCTCCTACACGCCGGATGACCAGCTGGCAGAGGCGGTGCGCCATGGCATCAGCAAGATCAATGTGGCCACAGAGGTCAGCGACACCATGATCCGCGCCACACTGGAACACACCCGCAGCCTGGAGAAGGTAAAATACGCCAACCAGCTGACGGACGCGCCCTATCAGGCGGTCACGGAGTTAGTCCGGCACAAGATCCGCCTTTTTGGCGGCAGCGGAAAGGCCTGAGCACGGAATAACAGTCGAAGGAAAGGAATACTCTCATGAAAATCACAGATGTACTTGTGGATTATATAAAGTGTCCCCTGCCGGGCGAATTTCACCCCACCTGGGGCAGTGGCCTGGCGCAGCACCATGTGGGCATGACCTTGGTCCGGATCGTCACGGACGAAGGCCTCGTGGGCATATCTGCGGGCACAGCCAACGGCTGGGAAAATGTGGTGGGTGTGAACACCTTTATCCGCAGCCAGCTGATCGGAAAGGATCCCCTGATGATCGAGCAGCTTCGCCCCATTATCAGCAATGCAAAGCTGCGCATGGGCTGGCCCTGGATGGTGGAGGCGGCCCTGTGGGACCTGGCCGGAAAGTACTGCGGCCTGCCCGTATACAAGATGTGGGGCGGCTATACCAATAAAATGAAGCTCTATGCCAGCACCGGTGAAATCCGCAGCCGGGAGGAACGGATGACATATGTACAGAGCTGCATCGACAAAGGCTTCCGCGCCGTAAAGCTACGGATGCACAGTGAGGATCCCGAGGAGGATCTGGAGGATATCCGGGCCATCGTCGCCAAGTTTGGTCGGCAGATCTCCTTCATGGTGGACGCCAACCAGGCGGATCATCTGCCCGGTGCGGTGGACATCAACTGCGCCTGGGACACCTATACGGCCCTCCACGTGGCCCGGGAGCTGGAGAAGCTGAACATTCTCTGGCTGGAGGAACCCTTGGCGCGGTTCAACTACGAGGGCCTGGAGCTGATCGCCCGGAAGGTGGACATTCCCCTGGCCGGTGGTGAGAAAAATACCGGGCTCAATGAATTCAAGGACCTGGCGGAGCGGACGGGCTACCACATTCTGCAGGGCGACAGCACCTTCTGCGAGGGCATGTTTCAGATGCGCAAGGCGGCTGCCCTGGCGGAGGCCCATAACAAGCTGTTCATCCCACACCTGGTCCAACCCCTGCGGGCTGATGGCCAATATGCAGGTGGCGGCCTCTCTGCCCAACTGCCCGTGGTTCGAGCTGCCCTTCGAGCCCCCAGCCTACACCATGGAGATGTATGACCAGGTGTTCCAGGAGGGGCTACAGATTGAGGACGGCTATATCACCGTCCCCGATCGCCCCGGCTTGGGTTTTGCCTTCCGAGAGGGCTTTATTGAGGAAAACAAGGTGCCGTTTACCAAGGAAAGCATCGGTATTCGTGGTTGAAAGGATGAAACATATGAAAAAGTATCCGCTGATTATCGGCAACGAAGAGGTTTTCACCGAGGATACCCATATCGTCTATAACAAGTATACGGGCGAGCCCTATGCGCAGATCAGCCTGGCCGGGCCGGAGCAGGTGGAGGCCGCTGCCTCCGCTGCGTATGAAGCCTTCCGTTCCGTGCCCTTTGATGCTCTGGCCCGGTACAATGTGCTGATGAAGGCGTCTCAGCTCCTGTCAGAGCGGGCGGATGACCTGGCAATGACCATGGTGGCCGAGGCGGGCAAGACCCTCCAGGACGCCAAAAATGAGGTGCTCTGGTCCGTGGACCTGCTGACGGAGTCCGCCGAGGAAGCCCGGCGGCTGCACGGCACCTGCTTTGGCTTTTGGGGGGACGGCTGGATGGACAGCCGCACCTGCTATACTCGCAAGGAGCCCATCGGCCCCGTAGCGGCCATTGCGCCGTTCAACTTCCCGCTGAACCTGGTGATCCACAAGATTGCCCCGGCCCTGGCGGCGGGCAACCCGGTGCTGCTGAAGCCGGCGGAGGTCACCTCCGTCATCGGCCTGAAAATCTGCCGCCTGCTGATGGATGCCGGAGCGCCCAAGGGCTATGTCAGCTGCCTCACCGGCAGCGGCTCGGCCATCGGCCCGCTGCTGACGGCCAACGAGAAGATCGCCTTTTATAGCTTCACCGGCAGCGTGGATGTGGGCAAGAGCATCAAGTCTGCCATCGGTCTGCGCCAGTGCGCTATGGAGCTGGGCTCCAACGCGGCCACCATCGTCTGTGAGGATTACGACCTTGCATCTGCCGTGGCAAGCTGCGCCGATGCAGCCTTCTGCAATGCGGGACAGGTCTGCATCCATTTGCAGCGGATCTATGTACAGCGGCCCATATACGAAGAGTTTGTGGCTCGCCTGACCGAGGCCGCAAAGGCCAAGGTGGTGGGCGACCCCATGGCCTCTGCCACTGACATCGGCCCCATGATCGCGGAAAAAGAGGCGCTCCGGGTGGAGCGCTGGGTGGCGGAGGCAGTTGCCGGCGGCGCGGAGGTCCACTGCGGAAACCGGCGAGAGAAGGCGCTGTTCTGGCCCACGGTCCTGACGGGTACTACCCGGGATATGCGTGTGGTGCAGGAGGAGGTTTTCGGCCCGGTGGTCTGTGTTATGCCCTTTGACACTATGCAGGAGGCCTATGACATGGTCAATGACTCCCGCTATGGCTTGAACACGGGCATTTTGACCAACAACATCGCCGTTGCCATGGAGGCGACCCGCGTGCTGCAGAGCGGCAGTGTGATCGTCGGCGGCACCTGCGGGTTCCGTATCGGCAATATGCCCTACGGCGGCGTAAAGGACAGCGGCTTCGGCAAGGAAGGCCCCCGCTACGCCATTGAGAAGATGAGCCAAACCAAGACCGTGGTCATTTTAAACTGAGGGCCCCTGCGTGAATACCCACGGTCAAGGGGGAGTTTTCCCAAAGCGGGGCCATACGGAGCGCAATGGCTCGCTTACCGGCCGCTACATGCTGCTGCAGGGATTGAACTGGTCGGCATTTGCCGTCATTTGGGTCTATGCGGTGGTGCTGCTCCGGGGCAGTGGTCTGAGCTACAGCCAAGCCGGCCTTGTGATCTCGCTGGCAAATATCTTGGCGGTATTTGCCCAGCAGGGGCTGTCCGCCTGGGCGGACCGGGCAGCTGTCGACTCCAGTGCAAAGGCGGCCGTCGGCCTGGTAAGCCTGGGCGCGGCGGCGGCGCTGCTGTTTGCTGGCTGGCTTTGGCGGCAAGGCTTTGGCGGGCGTCTGCTTCTGCCTGATTGGCGTTGCGATCATCGGCGTGCAGCCCTTTTTGAATGCCGCCGCCATGGAGCGGGTGCAGCAAGGACTTGCGTTAAATTACGGCCTGGCCCGAGGGATTGGGTCGGTGAGCTACGCGGCTTTTTCCGCCTTGGCAGGCGTGATATTAGGCCGCTTCGGCGGCTCAGGATTAGTGGCGGCTTATATATTCCTGAGCCTGGCCGTGCTCCTGGCCTTGGCAGCCTTTTCCGCCGGGGCAGGGAGAACCGTTTCCGTCCGGCAGCCGGGCGAGGTCCTAAGCGGTGCGGCGCTGCTGTGCCGAAAGCCGCAATTCTGCTGGTTTCTTGCATCCAGCGTCCTGCTCTATGCCGCCCATATGATGGCCATCACATATATGGATGCCATCGTGGGCCGGGCCGGAGGAACGGAGGTGGAGCTGGGCCTGGCGGTAGCGGTAGGCGCGGCGGCGGAGTTTCCGGCTATGGCGCTTTTGCAACGTATCCGCAGGCGTTTTTCCGCTAAGCAAATTCTGCTGTTTTCCGCAGTGTCCTTTGCGGTCAAGCTCCTGTGCCTGGCGGCAGCCGTGTCCATGACCTGGGTGTATTTGGCCAGCCTTCTGCAGCTGGCGGCATACAGCCTGTTCACGGGCATGTCCGTATACTATGTGACGGACGTCGTCGATCCTGCCAATCAGGCAAAGGGCCAGGCCCTGTGTTCCGGTGCCTCGACAGTCGGCGCAGTGCTGGGCAACTACGCTGGGGGTATGCTGCTGGAACATTTGAGCGTGGGGAAGACCATGCTCTTCGGGGCACTGCTGGCAGGTGCGGGGGCAGTTCTGCTGACCCGCTGCTTTAACGGAAGCACCGCTCCATCGAAAGTTTGACAGCATAGGAGAAATGAGCATATGAAAGTCGTGGTCGCAATGGATTCCATGAAAGGCAGCCTCACCTCCCGGGAGGCGGGCAATGCCGCCCGGGAAGGTATCCTCCGGGCGATCCCGGATGCCGTCGTGACGGTGCATACCGTTGCCGACGGCGGAGAGGGAACCACGGAGGCGCTGGTAGAGGCCTACGGCGGCCAGTATATCCACAAGCGCGTTACCGGCCCTTACGGGGAGTCGGTGGATGCTGTCTACGGATATATTGAGAGCCGGAACCTGGCCGTTTTGGAGGTGGCGTCCGCGGCAGGTCTCACCCTATCGGACCGCCGGGATCCGCTTCGCGCTACCAGCTACGGTGTCGGCGAGCTGATCCTGGACGCGGTGTCCCGCGGCTGCCGCAACTTCATCGTTGGTTTGGGAGGGAGCGCCACCAACGATGCCGGCCTGGGCATGCTGAGTGCCTTGGGCTTTATTTTTCGGGACAAAAGAGGAGACCGCTGCGGGATTTTTGCGGAGTCATTATCGGAGGTGGCGTCCGTTTCCACGGCGGGCGTTACACAGGAACTGAAGGAGTGCCGCTTCTCTGTGGCCTGCGACGTGACCAATCCTCTTTGCGGCACTCAGGGTGCAACTTATGTCTTCGGCCCTCAAAAGGGCGTCACCGCGGAGCAGCGGGAGCCCCTGGACCGCGCGGTGTCTCATTTCGCGTCCGTGCTGGAGGCGGAGCTGCACGCGCAGGCCTGCCAGATCCCCGGTGCCGGGGCCGCAGGCGGTCTGGGATTTGCATTTTTAAGCTGCATGCATGCCTGGCTGCGGCCTGGCATTGAAGTGGTCCTGCATGCCTTGCGGCTGGAGGAAAGCCTCCGGGATGCCGCCTTTGTTCTGACGGGGGAGGGCTGCCTGGACGGACAGACGGCCATGGGAAAGACCCCTGTGGGCGTGGCTGCCCTGGCCAAACGCTTTGGTGTCCCTGTTATTGCCCTGGCGGGCGCAGTCAAGCCGGAGGCCCGGGCGTGCAACGCCTGCGGCATCAATGCCTTCTTTCCCATCCTCCCGGCGGCCATGCCGCTGGAGCAGGCTATGGAGCCCGCCTGTGCGGCGGAAAATATAGCCCGGACGGCGGAACAGGTTTTCCGCCTCATCGCCTGCGTGACACAGAGCCCCTCTATGCCGGAAAAATCATAGTGGGGGTGAACTGTGCCAAAATTTCTACAGCCATATGCATGTCAAAAGCACCGAAGCCGGGTGGTGAACTGCCCCAGTAAAACTGGACAATAGACAAAAAGCCCCCTGATGTAGGATAATAACTACGTCAGGGGGTAGATGAAGAAGGAGAAAAAGCGAGTCGCTGCGGAGCTGCAGCTCCACAGCGACCAGAGCTTTCAATATACCTCGCACGGATATTTTAAGCTATCGCAATCTTACGGCATAACGCGGCATAACGCCGTCGATGTCAAGAAAAGTAAATCCTTACAACAACGCAATGGCAGAAAATTTCTTTTCTATTCTGAAAACAGAATGTATCTATCGGCACAAACCAAGTACATTCAGGGAAGCAGATGATTTAATCGGCAGATATATTTACTTTTATGTAAAATTTGCATTTATAGAAGATAGCCGCAACGGAGGCGAGAATTAGCCCTCGCCTCCGTTGCGGCTATCAAATAAATATTATCGCACTATTTACGATTTCAGTTGCCCGATTTCGTATGTTGTTCATTTTGCCCATCCAAGCCATTTGGCCGGCGGCTTTCAGTTACTCGCTGATGCCCTCCGCTTTTGTCATTTGCTTTACCAGCCGCTCAAACATCTCCTCAGTCTTCCGGTCAATATTCAAAAGATAGCTGTTCAATTTGCCGCTTGTCAGCAAGTTGGCGTAAAACGCTTTGCGGTGATTTTATTTGCCTTTGCCACGCCTAATAAATTGTTTTGTTTAATACTTCGTTATCAGTCCGTAGCATTCGACCCAGGACCTTTCAAATTTCAATACGGTACACCCCGCTGTACTTGATGCCCGCCTCTTCCAAAGCGGCGGTGACAGCCTGCTCCTGCTCCGCCTCCGCCTTCCAAGCCAGGCCACATCCGGCGGTGATCTCCCGGGGCACCGGAATCAGCCGCCCCGGAACGTCTCTTTCCAAACAGTATTTTTCCGCCGCCATAGCTGCGGCGGTGGCGTCAAAGGTCACCACCAGGCACAGTTTCTTTTTTGCAGCATATCAGGGCCTCACAATGAGGTCTGCGGCCATCTGCTTTTCCACAATGTCATACATATTGGTCACCCCGCCCACAGCCAGCTTCTCGGTGAGGCCATAGAAATTCAGGCAGGTGCCGCAGGTGAGGATCTCCACCCCCCGCTCCGCCATGGATTTCAGATCCTCCAGGGACAGAGAGCCCTGACAGGTAAGAGACGCGCCGCCGTTATAAAACAGGATGGTCTTAGGCAGGCTTTCCTGTTGGCTCAGGGCGTAGAGAAACGCCTTCAGCAGGTTTTTGCCCAGTTCGCCTTCGCCCTCGCCCATGTGGTCGGCAGCTACCACCACAACGGTGTTCTTTTGCCCGGCGGGAACCATGCACACGGTCTCCTCACTCTCTGCGGGCAGGTCCGCCCCGGCGCCCACGGTCATGGTCACCCGGTATTCATTCTCCCCCAGCTTCTCACTCTCCACGCCGTAGCCCTTCTGATTTGCCATCTTGGTCAGATTCTGCACGGCGATGTCGTTATCCACCAGGGTCTCCACAACGCCGCCGTCTGCACCCAGCTGGCGGATGGCCTCCTTAGTCTTTACCACGGGAATGGGGCAGGTGTCCCCCATTGCGTTCACTTTCAGCATGATTTTATCCTCCATAATATTTACTGCCAAAAATTTCTTTGGAATTTTTCGACAAAAGATTTTCGGTCTGCTGCGGGCAAATTCTGCAAGGCAATTTACCCCGGTTATTGTTATCCAACAACACGAATCTCAATATCTTCGCTGTCCGTCACTTCGCCCACTACAGCCGCCGGGGCACCGATGCGCCGCAGGTCCTCCATCAGCGCCTCCGCCTGTTCGCCCGACAGGGCCACCAGCAATCCGCCGGAGGTCTGGGGGTCAAACAGCACCTCCTCCATAGAGAAGGACACATTCTCAAAGCGCACAAAGGGGCCTGTATGGTTGCGGTTGCGCTGCCCTGCCGCCGTCAGCAGGAATTCATCTGCATGGCGCAGGGCCTCAGAAAATACCGGCACCGCCCCAGCCTCAATGCGGCAGCTGTGGGCCCCATCCAGCATCTCATGCAGGTGGCCCAGAAAGCTGAAGCCCGTTACGTCCGTGCAGGCGTGCACATCGTATTTTCGGCAGCATTCGGCGGCGTATTTATTCAGGGTGGTCATGGAGGTGACGGCGGCCTGCATGGCCTCGGAGCTGGCCTCCCCCACCCGGCTCGCCGTGCAGAGGATGCCAACGCCCAGCCGCTTGGTCAGCACCAGCTTATCCCCCTTTTGGGGCGTGTTGTTGGCATAAATACGGTCCGGATGCACCGTACCCATGACGGACAAGCCGTATTTCACATCACTGTCGGCAATGGAGTGGCCGCCCACCAGGGTGCCCCCGGCCTCAGCCACCTTATCCGCGCCGCCGCGCATCATCTCGCCCAGGATATTCAGGTCCGACTTTTCCGGAAAGCACACAATGTTCAATGCTGTTTTTACCTGGCCGCCCATGGCCCACACGTCGCTGAGGGCGTTGGTGGCTGCGATCTGCCCGAAGGTGTAGGGGTCATCCACCATGGGCGGAAAAAAGTCCAGGGTTTGCACCACCGCTACATCGTCTGTAAGCTTATACACGGCGGCGTCGTCCTTACTGTCAAAGCCGATGAGCAGGTTTGGGTCCGCCGGGAATTTCGGCAGGCGTTCCAGCACACGGCTCAGCACCCCGGCCCCCAGCTTGGCGGTGCAGCCGCCGCCCTTGCAAAAGAGCTTGCTCTGTTCCATGGTATCGTCTCCTATCGTTGTTCTACCGTAAGAATAGCACAAATCTCAGGAATGTAAAATAGATTTACTGCATAGAGTCCTCATTGTTATCGTTTTTACCGATAATTCCGCCCCCGAAAGCCTGAGGTTGCACCCGCGCCGCCATTCTGCTATAATGCATTTTATGTATTGAAGGTTTTCCGCCAGTTTTTTGAAAGGAGTTTCTGTTTTATGCGCGTCATTGACCTGGATAATATTAATCTCGCCATGCGCAACGAGGAGCAATTCGTCCTCCGGTGCGAGGAGGTCTTTCACGATAAGATCAGCTCCGCCGCCGCCACCATTCTGGCCGGCAAGGATAAAAAGCCCATCGTGGCTCTCACCGGTCCCTCCGGCTCCGGCAAGACCACCACAGCCATGCGCCTGCAGCAGTATCTGGAGAACCTGGGCGTGAAGGTGTGCATGCTGAGCATGGACAATTTCTTCCTGCCCCTGGACCAGCGCCCGCCGGAGGCCACCGATTGGGAGAGCCCCTACTGCGTAAACCGGGATCTGCTGGTGGATTGCATCCATCGCCTGGCGGACGGCCAGGAGGTGGAGGTGCCCTGGTACGACTTCGTCACCGGCAACACCGGCGGCTGGCACAAAATGCAGGGCGACAAGGACGCCATCATCATTGCCGAGGGCATCCACATGCTCAACCCCCTGATCTTTGACCGCCTACGCAGTGAGGCCAACGGCATCTATGTGGCCCCCCGGACCCGTATCATCACCAATGATGACAAGATCGTCCGGCCCGAGCAGCTGCGGGTGGTGCGCCGCATGATCCGGGACTACAAGACCCGGGGCCACTCCCTGCAGGATACCGTCCGCAAGGCGCAGAGCGTAGATCGGGGCGAGGTAAACTACATCCAGCCCAACAAGCAAAATGCCGCCATCCATATTGATACCTTCCACGACTATGAGCCCTGCATCCTGGCCAAGTATCTGGAGGAGATCCCCCGGTTCCGGGAGGAGCTGACCCCGGAATTTATCAGCCAGTACGGCCTCACGGACCTGATGAAGGCGGTGGAGAGTGTGCCGCCCCTGCACACCCCTTATGTACCCCTGAACTCCATTGTCCGGGAGTTTGTTGGCGGCAGCTGCTTCCAGTATTGAGCGGCGTTTCCTTAAAAAAAATACTTGCCCGCAGAGTTGATTTTCATCTCTGCGGGCAAATTGTCCTAAAAGCGATAAATATGCCAAGGGTAAAGCAGGGTGCCGAAAAGCTTTTCGGCACCCTGCCTGCAAGGATGCTCCTATCTGTACAGGTTCTTTACTTCACATACTCCTGCGGGTCCACCACCCTTCCGTCCTTGCTGACGGAAAAATGCAGATGTGGGCCCACATCGCCCTCTGCGGCGGCGGTGGAGCCTACCAGGCCGATGATGTCCCCGGCCTCGACGGTCTTGCCCTGCTCCACCGGCGGCTCCTGCTGCAGGCTGCTGTACTGCGTCTCATAGCCGTCTGCGTGGGAGATGACCACCGTGACGCCCATAAGGTCGTCATAGCGCACCTCCTTCACCGTGCCGGCGGCGGCGGTCTTCACCGCATCGCCCTCCTCGGCCCGAATGTCTACGCCGTCGTGGGTGCGCCAATCGGCCATGGTCTCATCATACATCAGCTCTGTCATACTGAACACCGTCACCGTGGTGCCGTCCAGCGGGGAGCAGACCTGTGGCAGCAGCTCCTCCGGCTCCAGGGTCTCCTGCACGGGCTCCGGGTCCGCCTCCGGCATCTGGGCCCGCTGCACGTCCTCCACCTCCTCTTGGCGCACAACGGGCTTATCCTTGCCCTCCTCCGCCACCTTTGCCTGCTGCACCAGGACGAAATAGCCGGCCACACCGATGGCCGCCAGGCATAGCACAAGGGCTATGTAAAAGCCCCGGCCGCCGAAAAAGCTCCTGGATTTATCGTGATTCATCCGACCCATAACAAAAACACCTTTCCTGCGGCCATGGGCCGCACACCGCAGTATATCCGGCCTGCGGCCGCCGAATTAAGCAAAAAAAGCTCACTGCCTGCAGTATGCGCAGGCAGTGAGCTTTTTAAACATTTTATTCGTTCAGCGCAGGATGAGTGTTTTCCCGTCCATCTCCTCCGGGCAGGCCAATCCCATCACATCCAAAATGGTGGGTGCAATGTCCGCCAGGCGGCCGGGCCGCAGCTCGCTGCCGGCCCCGCAGAGGATGAAGGGCACCCGGTTGGTGGTATGGGCCGTCATGGGGCTGCCGTCGGGCTGGAGCATGACCTCGGCATTGCCGTGGTCAGCGGTGATCATGGCAATGCCGCCCATCTCCAGGGTAGCGTCCACCACCCGGCCCACGCAGGTGTCCACGGTCTCCACAGCCTTGATGGCAGCGGGAAGCACACCGGTGTGGCCCACCATGTCGCAGTTGGCAAAATTCAGGATCACCACGTCATATTCGCCGCTCTTAATGCGCTCCACACACTTGTCGCACACCTCGTAGGCGCTCATCTCCGGCTGCAGGTCATAGGTGGCCACCTTAGGAGATGCCACCAGCACCCGATCCTCCCCGGGATACTGCTTCTCCACACCGCCGTTGAAGAAGAAGGTCACATGGGCGTACTTCTCCGTCTCGGCAATGCGCAGCTGGGTCATGCCCAGAGAGCTGAGATATTCACCCAAGCCGTTTTTCACAGCGATCCGGGGCCACGCCACCAGCACATTGGGCATGGATGCGTCATACTCCGTATTGCAGACATAGGTGGTGGGGAAATACTCCCGCTGGAACCCGTCAAACTCCGGGTCCACAATGGCCCGGGTAATCTCCCGGGCCCGGTCGGGCCGGTAGTTAAAGAAAATGATGCTGTCGTTGTCGGAAATAGTGCCCTCGCCGTCACAGACCACAGGCTCCACAAACTCATCCGTTATGCCATTTTCATAGCTCTTGGCCACGGCATCCACGGGGTCGGTATTCTGCACGCCCTCGCCGTAGACCATGGCGTCGTAGGCCATCTGCAGCCGCTCCCAGCGTTTGTCGCGATCCATGGCGTAGTAGCGGCCCATGACGGTGGCGATCTTGCCCACGCCGATCTTGCGGCACTTTTCCACGCACTGGGCTACAAAGTCCTTGCCGCTGGTGGGGGACACATCCCGGCCGTCCAGAAAGGCGTGGATATAGACCCTCTCCAGGCCCTTGTCCTTGGCCATCTGCAGCAGGGCCCAAAGGTGCTCCACCGTAGAGTGTACGCCGCCGCTCGAGAGCAGGCCGTACAGGTGCAGGCTGCTGCCCTTTTCCAGGCAATCGTCCATGGCCTTGTTATAGGCGGGGTTCTTGAAAAATTCGCCGGTTTCAATGGCGCGGCTGATCCGGGGCAGGTCCTGGAACACCACCCGGCCGCCGCCGATGTTGGTGTGGCCCACCTCGCTGTTGCCCATCTGCCCGGCGGGCAAGCCCACATCCAATCCGGAGGCAGAGAGTGTGGTATTGGCATTTTCGGCAAACAGCCGGTCCAGCACCGGAGTATTGGCCAGGGTCACGGCGTTGCCGGGGCCGGGGGCACCCATGCCAAAGCCGTCCATAATCACCAGCACAGTGGGTGTTTTATTCTTCATAGCAATTCCTCACTTTATTTCAGCGCTTAATCCTGATTGGCTGCATTGATGATGTCAACAAATTGGCCCGCATCCAGCGCCGCGCCGCCGATGAGGCCGCCGTCGATGTCCGGCTGCGCCAGCAGCTCAGCGGCGTTGGCAGGCTTCATGGAGCCGCCGTACTGCACCGTGACGGACCGGGCAATGCGCGCGCCGTACAGATGGCGGATGGTGCTGCGAATGAAGGTGCAGACCTCTGCCGCCTGCTGGGCAGTGGCGGTCTTGCCGGTGCCGATGGCCCACACGGGCTCATAGGCGATGACGCACTTGCGGGCCTTCTCCGCTGGCACGCCGGCCAAAGCGGACTTGAGCTGCAGAGCGATAAGCTCCATAGTCACGCCCAACTCCCGTTGGTCCAGGGTCTCGCCCACACAGATGATGGGGTGCAGGCCCGCCTCCAGCGCCGCAATGACCTTTTTATTCACGGTGAAGTCGGTCTCCCCGAAATACTGCCGGCGCTCGGAGTGGCCGATGATAACATATTTTACGCCCAGATCCTTCAGCATATCCGCCGACACCTCGCCGGTGTAGGCGCCGCTCTTTTCATAGAAAACATTTTGTGCGCCCACGGACACCCGCAGATCCTTGAAGGCCTTCATGGCGGCGGGAATATTCACGGCGGGTACGCACACCACCACGTCGCACCACTTAGTGCGAGGCAGCAGGCGCTTGAGTTCTTCGGCAAACCTCTTGGTCTCGGAGGCGGTCTTATTCATCTTCCAGTTGCCGGCGATGATGGTCTTACGATATCTGCGATTCATAATTTTCTCATTTAACTCCTACATATTATTGATATATTTTAGATCTTTTTGAATTTATTTATCCAGCAAACACGCCACGCCCGGCAGCTCCTTGCCCTCCAAAAACTCCAGGGAAGCGCCGCCGCCGGTGGAGATATGTGTCATCTTGTCGGCATAGCCCAACTGCTCCACAGCTGCCGCGCTGTCGCCGCCACCCACAATGGTAATGGCGTCCGTCTTGCTCAGCGCCTCGGCCACGGCCCGGGTACCCACGGCAAACTTATCAAACTCAAACACGCCCATAGGCCCGTTCCAGATAACCGTGCCGGCGTCTGCAACGGCAGCGCAGTAGAGCTTCACGGTCTCCGGCCCGATGTCCAGGCCCTCCCATCCGTCGGGGATCTGCCCGGCCTTCACAACAGCGGTGTCAGCATCCGGTGCAAAGCGGTCGGCGATGACGGTGTCCACAGGCAGCAGCAGCTTCACGCCCTTGTCCGCCGCCTTTTTTACCATTTCATTGGCGTAGTCCATCCACTCGCTCTCCAGCAGAGACTTGCCGATTTTGCCGCCCTGAGCGGCGGAGAAGGTATAGGCCATGCCACCGCCGATAATAATGGTGTCGGCAATCTCCAGCAGGTTGTTGATGACGCCGATCTTGGAGGAGACCTTGCTGCCGCCCAGGATAGCTACCAGGGGCCGCTTGGGATTTTCCAGCGCGCCGCCCATGACCCGCAGCTCCTTTTCGATCAGGAAGCCCGACACAGCAGGCAGGTAAGCTGCCACGCCGGCGGTGGAGGCATGGGCCCGGTGCACGGCGCCGAAAGCGTCGGACACATAGATATCCGCAAAGGAGGCCAGCTTTTTGGCAAACTCGGGGTCGTTCTTGGTCTCGCCCTTTTCAAAGCGGGTGTTCTCCAGCAGCAGGATCTGGCCCGGCTGCAGAGCGGCGGCCTTGGCGGCGGCATCCTCTCCCACCACATCATGGGCAAAGAGCACCTCCCGGCCCAGCAGCTGGGACAGGCGCTGGGCCACAGGGGCCAGGGTCAGCTTCCGCAGAGACTTTTCCATGCTTCCTGCGTCAGCTCGGCAGGATCCTTGCCCTTTTCAAGCTGCTTTTTCACCCACTTGTCAAACACAGGTTCAGGCTTGCCCAGATGGGAGCAAGCAATAACCGCCGCGCCGTGCTCCAGCAGGTATTGAATGGTGGGCAGGGCCGCCACAATACGCTTGTCGCTGGTGATGGCTCCTGTCTTCTTGTCCTGGGGGACATTGAAATCGCAGCGCAGGAGCACCTTCTTGCCGGCAACGTCTACATCTGCAACGGTTTTTTTGTTATAATTCATATAGATACTCTCCTTTTCAGAGTGATTTACAGATTTTTCATCTCCCCCGTGCCGCACAGGCCGGGAAAGCCGTTCTGCCGCAGGGCCTCATAGGTCAGGATGGCCACAGAATTGCTGAGGTTCAGGCTCCGGGCCTCCTCCCGCATGGGCAGGCGGAGACACCGGTCGTAGTGGGCCAGGCGGAACGCCTCCGGCAGGCCTGCGGTCTCTTTTCCGAAGAACAGCCAGCAATCCGGCGAAAACCGCGCCTGGGTATAGTCCCGAGGGGCCTTGGTGGTGGCCAGCCAGAGGTCATCCTTGGCCTCCGGGTGCTGGGCAAAAAGCGCATCCAGGTCCTCATAGTCCGCAACGTGCACCAGATGCCAGTAATCCAGGCCCGCACGCTTCACGGCCCGGTCGGAAATATCAAAGCCAAGGGGGCGGATCAGGTGCAGGCGGCTGCCGGTGGCAGCGCAGGTCCGGGCAATATTGCCGCAGTTCTGCGGGATCTCCGGCTCCACCAGCACGATATTCAGCACGGCGTACCATCTCCCCCATTTTGGAATGCTCCGCTTATTGTAATGCATTGCTGCCGTAAATTCAACCGCAAAATGGTATTTTTTGCGGAAAAAATTCTGTATTCATCGGTTTTATCCGGGCTACGGGTGCGGTTTTTCCTATTTGTGAGCGGACGCAGACGTTTTTTTGCACAGGAAAAATATTTTTAGTTTTTTAGGAAAACCACTGGATTTTGCAAGAAAAACTGTTATAATGAGAATTAGAAACGGACGGAAAGGAAGTGTGCTCCCATGGGATGTCGAATTGTATGGTCCGCCGCCTGCGGGCGTGCCTTCTTCAAACCGCTGACGCTGCGGCTCGCCACCTCTGCCGGTAAAATCCGGAGAGCGGCGGCCTTATAAAGCGTTCAGCGATTTTTTTATATATGGAGTATCCGCCCCATATTGCCCTCCATATACATCCTGAGAGAGAAATTTTTAGCAAAAACCGAAAGAAAGTGAGTGTGTAACAAAATGATTTCTCATGGCAAGGACATCAAGATCTTCACCGGCAACTCCAACCCCGCCCTGGCAAAGGACATCTGCAAGCTCATCGGCACCAAGCTGGGTGAGGCGGAGGTCAAGCACTTTGCCGATGGCGAGGCCAGCGTCTCTCTGTATGAGACCGTCCGCGGCAGCGATGTGTTCCTCATCAACTCCACCTGCAAGCCCGTGAACGATAGCCTGATGGAACTGCTCATCATGATCGACGCCTGCAAGCGCGCCTCCGCCGGCCGCGTGACTGCCGTGATCCCCTACTTTGGCTATGCTCGCCAGGACCGCAAGGCCAAGAGCCGCGATCCCATCTCTGCCAAGCTGGTGGCTAATATGCTCACCGCTGCCGGCGCCGACCGGGTGCTGACCATGGACCTGCACGCCGCCCAAATTCAGGGCTTCTTTGACATCCCCGTGGATAACCTGCTGGGTAACCCCGTGTTTGTTGACTACTATGCCAAGAAGTTTGGCGAGCGGGCTGAGGATATGGTAGTGGTGTCCCCGGATGTGGGCAGCGTGGCCCGGGCCCGCACCTTTGCCCAGAAGCTGCACATGAACCTCGCCATCGTGGATAAGCGCCGCCAAAAGGCCAACCAGTGCGAGGTGATGAACGTCATCGGCGACGTGGCCGGAAAGGATTGCATCCTCTTTGACGACATGATCGATACCGCCGGCTCCATCTGCAACGCCGCCAAGGCCATTGTGGAGGTGGGCGGCGCTAACAACGTGTACGCCTGTGCCAGCCACGGTGTGCTCTCCGGCCCCGCGCTGGAGCGCCTTTCCGGCAGCGTCATCAAGGAGGTGGCCCTGCTGAACACCCTGCCTGAGGAGATGGGCGCCGGCTGCGATAAAATCAAGTATCTGTCCGTGGCTCCCATGTTCGCCGAGGCCATCGAGCGCATTTACCAGGAGATCTCCATTGCCAAGCTCTTCAGCTGATGCCGGGAGCAGAAGAAATCAACTGTTCAATCCAATCATTTTGTGCTATACTGGTCGGGCGATATTCTCGCCCGACCAAAATTTTTACAGGAGCGTGAGCATATGTTTTTCAAGCAGAGCGGCTTTACTTGGCTGGTAGTGGGTCTTGGCAATCCCGGTGCACGGTACGAAAGCACCCGGCACAACATGGGCTTTTTAGCCGTTGACCGGCTGGCGGAGCGGGAAAAGCTGCGCTTTAACAAGTTGCGCTTCAAGGCCTGGACGGCGGAATGGAAGCTGGGAGAGACTAAGGTGCTGGTGATGAAGCCCCAGACCTACATGAATCTCTCCGGGGAGGCCGTAGGCACCGCCGCCCGCTTCTATAAGATCCCTCCGGAGCATATCCTCGTGGTATCCGATGACATCGACCTGCCGGTGGGCAAGCTCCGGCTGCGTGCCTTCGGCTCCGCCGGGGGGCACAACGGGCTGAAGAATATCATTCAGCATCTGGGCAGTGACCGTTTCCCCCGCATCAAGGTGGGGGTTGGCTCCCCGAAGCAGGCGGGCTACGAGGTGGTGGATTGGGTCATCGGCATGCCTGTGGGCGAGGAGCAGAAGACTCTGCTGGACGCCCTGGATCGGGCAGCCCAAGCCATTCCGGCGGTGATCACCCAGGGCATGGACAAGGCCATGAACCGGTTTAATTAATCTGGCAGAAAAATCCTGTGGAATTTTCTGCCAAAGAGTTTTACAGGCTGCTGCGCGCATAATTTCGGCGTATAACGCCGAAATTCCACACTGGCAGCCTGAGCGGTATTTTTCCCCACGCACAGGTCGCGGCGAAAAATGATCTTAATTTTTTGCCGCCTGCAGGCAGCAAACTCTGCGAGGCTTTACAATTCATATGAATTAAGCTATATTTCAGATTTTTATCATAGAATACCCGGAAAGGAGGGGGACAATTTGCACACTCTCTTGCAGGAGCTGATGCGCCTGCCGGAATTACAGTATATTCAAAAAGAGCTGGACGATGGCTGCCGCAGCGCAGCCATCACAGGCCTTTCCCCCGTCCACCGGACGCAGATCGCCGCAGCTCTAGCCCAAGCAATGGGCCGCCCCCTGCTGCTCCTGTGCGCCGACGAGCGGGAGTGCCAGCGGTTTGCAGGAGATATGGAAAGCCTTACCGGCTGCAAGCCCCTGCATCTGCCCGGACGAGAAATGCATCTGCGCCCTGCCGCCATTGCCAGCCGCCAGTGGGACTATCAGCGCATTGCAGCCCTGTATCAGCTGCAGGTGAATGCCCCTGCCGTGGTTCTCGCCACCGCCGAGGCCCTGTGCCAGCGGTGCATCCCGCCCCAGGTGCTGGCCGGAGCCGTCATAGACCTGGCCCCGGGCCAGCGGCACGATGTGGCGCAGCTGTGTCACCGCCTCACCGACGCCGGATACACCCGCTGTGACCAGGTGGAGGGGCCCGGCCAATTCGCCCTGCGAGGCGGCATTTTGGACGTATTCTCCCCGGATGCGCAGCAGCCTGTCCGGTGCGACTTTTTTGATGACGAGATCGACGCCCTGGGCCTGTTCGACCCCGGCACCCAGCGGCGGACGGAGAATATAGAAAGCGCCCTCCTGCTGCCGGCGGGAGAGGTGCTGCCCGCCTTCGGCGCCCCGGATGGACCCGAAAAGCTGGAGGCCGCCGCGGCTCGATATGAGAAAAGGGAGAGCACTGCCGCTCTCTGCGCGACTCTGCGCAGTGATGCGGCGGCCCTGCGGCAGGGGATGATCCCCGGGGGCAGCGACCGGTATATGGCGGCGGTGTACCCGGATTTCGCCTGTGCCGCCGATTATCTGCCCGAAAATGTCTTGGTGTGTATCAGCGAGAGCAGCCGGGCCTCCGAGGGGCTGAAGCACTGGCTGTGGCAGCGGCGACAGGACATCGTTACTGCCGAGGAAAACGGCTGGTTGGCGGGGGAATTCGCCCACCTGCAGCTGGAGCAGGACGAGTTGGTGCGGGCCATTTCCCAATACCCGGTGTGCCAGATGGAGAGCCTGCCCACCAGCCGGTATCTGCTGGCGCCCCAGGCCATGGTGCAGGTGGCGGCCAAGCAGCTGTCCGTATACGGCGGCAGTCTCGACACCGCCGTAACGGATCTGACCCACTACCTCACCACCGGCTACCGGGTGCTGGTGCTGTGCGGCGGCCGGGTCCGGGCGGATAACCTGCAAAGGCTTCTGCGGGAGCGGAGGATCCCTGCCACGGTGGATTACCAGGGCAGTGTCCTGCCCCAGCGCGGGCAGGCGGTCATTTCCGTGGGTGCCCTGTGCGCCGGCAGCGAGTATCCCGGGCTGCTTTTGGCCATCCTCACCGAAGGGCAGCTGACGGCCAAGGTCTCCGGCAGGGAGCCCCGGCGCCGAGCCCCGAAAAGTGATCCCACGCGGCAAGCCCTCCAATCCTACACCGACCTGACTCCCGGGGACCTGGTGGTACACCAGCACCACGGCATCGGCCGGTTCGTTTCCATGATCCGTCTGCCGGTGGACGGGGTGGAAAAGGATTACATCAAGATCGCCTACGCCGGCAGTGATTGCCTGTATGTCCCGGCCACGCAGCTGGACCTGGTAAGCAAGTATATCGGCAGCGGCGAGGACACCAGCCGCACCAAGCTGAACAAGCTGGGCGGCACCGAGTGGGCCAAGACCACCCGGAAGGCCAAGGCCGCCGCCCGGGACCTGGCCAAGGGCCTTATCGACCTGTACGCCCGGCGGCAGCGGCTGGCGGGCTTCGCCTTTTCGCCGGATTCCCCGTGGCAGCAGGAGTTTGAGGAGGCATTCCCCTACACGGAGACTGACGACCAGCTGCGCTGCATCCGCGAGATTAAAAACGACATGGAGCAATCCCGGCCCATGGACCGGCTTCTCTGCGGCGATGTGGGCTACGGCAAAACCGAGGTGGCCCTCCGGGCGGTGATGAAGTGCATACTGGACGGCAAGCAGGCGGCGATTTTGGTGCCGACCACCGTGCTGGCCCAACAGCATTACGCCACCGCCGTGAGCCGGTTCCGCAGCTTTCCTGTGACGGTGGAGGTGCTGAGCCGGTTCCGCAGCGCCAAGCAAGCCAAGGATATATTGGAGCGCACGGCCCAGGGCAAGGTAGACCTGCTCATCGGCACCCACAAGCTATTGCAGAAGGATGTAGCCTTTCACGACCTGGGTCTGCTGATTATCGACGAGGAGCAGCGCTTCGGCGTGGCAGCCAAGGAGCAGCTGCGCCGGCGGGCGGAGCAGGTGGACACCCTGACCCTCTCTGCCACCCCATCCCCCGGACCCTGAATATGGCCCTATCGGGCATACGGGATATGTCCGCCATTGAAGAGCCGCCCCGGGACCGCCAGCCGGTGCAAACCTATGTGCTGGAGCACGATTGGGGCATCCTGGGCGACGCCATGCGCCGGGAGCTGGACCGGGGCGGGCAGGTATATTACCTGCACAACCGGGTGGAAAATATTGAATCCACCGCCGGGCGCATCCGGCAGATGCTGGGGGAGGAGGTCTCCATCGGCATCGCTCACGGTAAGATGAGCGAGAGCCAGCTGAGCCGGGTGATGCAGGACATGGCCGATGGAGAAATACAGGTCCTGGTCTGCACCACCATCATTGAGACCGGCATCGACATTCCCAACGTAAACACCCTCATCATCGAGGATGCGGACCGCATGGGCCTGAGCCAGCTGCACCAGATCCGGGGCCGCATCGGCCGCAGCCCCCGCCGGGCCTACGCTTATCTCACCTACCGTCAGGGAAAGATCCTGACAGAGGAGGCCAGCAAGCGCCTCACCGCTATAAAGGAGTATGTGGAGTTCGGCTCCGGCTTCAAAATTGCCATGCGGGACCTGGAGATTCGCGGCGCGGGCAATCTGCTGGGGGCGGAGCAATCCGGTTATATGATGAGCGTGGGCTATGATATGTACCTGAAGCTCCTGAATGACGCCGTTCTGGAGCAGCAGGGTAAGTCCGCCGAAATTCGGCCGGAATGCGCCGCTGACCTGGCGGTGTCTGCCTACATTCCCGAGAGCTATGTTCCCCAGGCCAAGCAGCGCATGGACCTTTATCGCCGCATTGCGGCCATCCGCACAGCAGCGGACTCCGGGGAGATCCTGGACGAGCTGCTGGACCGCTTCGGCGACCCGCCCAAGGCCGTATCGGCCCTGCTGGATGTTGGCGCTGCTGCGCTCGGACGCAGCGTTCGTGGGCATCTGCGACATCTCCCAAAAGGAGCGGCAGCTGATCTTCCGGTTCACGGACAGGGTAGACCCGCCCAGCCTCCTGGCCGTGTGTGCCATGGCGTCCTATAAAGGTCGATTGCTGCTGCACTCCGGCACCCAGCCCTATCTGACGCTGTATTTAAAGGAAAAGGAAACCTCCCTGCAGGCCGCCTCGGCGCTGGTAGAGCGCCTGCGCATAAAGCGGGAAGAAATAAAGGGCCAAGCACCCAAAACAGAAGGAGAAACGACATGAAAACTCATCATCCGCGCATTGGCCGGTCTGCTGGCCTCCGTTCTTTTGGTGGCCGGCGTAGCACTGGTGGGCAATATGCCCAACGGCAAGCGTACTGACGGCATATTTTATCAGGCCAGCGGCATCCATCCGGACGCCGCCCTGATGACCGTGAACAAGCGATCCGTGTCCGCCGAGGAATACCTCTACTGGCTGGCCTACGATTGCGATTATCTGTCCTCCTACATGGGCTCCGTGGACTTTGACGCCGCCGTCAGCGGCGGTCTGACCTACGGCCAGTACGCCATGGAGGACGCTCAGCGCACGGTGGTGCTCTATGCCGTGGTGCGCCAGTGGGCGCAGGAGGCCGGGATCACCCTGTCCGAGGAGTCTCAGGCCCAGCTGGACGCCCAGCGCCAGCAATATGTGACCTACTACGGCGGCGAAGAGGGCTATGCCAAGCAGCTGGAGCTTATGGGCCTCACCGATGAAGGCTTCCAGCAGATCAACCAGGTATACTTCCTGTATTCCGAGCTGTATAAGGCCTACTGCACCTCCGGCGGTGCCCTGCGCCCCTCCGATGAGGAGATTGCCGCCTTCGCCCAAAGCGGCGGCTACTGCACTTTCCTTCCTCTGTACTGGTCCATCACCGGCGATGAGGCCACCGACGCCGCCACCCTGGCCCAAGCTCAGGAAGCCGCGGCCCGCCTGCGCAGCGCGGAGGATGTGACGGCTGCCTATCTGCAAATTGCTCAAGAGCTGGCGCTGCAGGCATCGGAAACCGGCGAAACGGCCGCCGTCCAGGATCTGGACAGCAGCGTTGCCGCCGTCCTGACCGCTTTGGCAGAGGGGCAGGTCAGCGATGTGGTGACCACCGCCAAAGGCTATTATGTATTCGTGGGCCAGGCCCTGAATGCTGACGCCGTGCTGGATAAAATGTTCAATGCCAAGCTGGACGCTATGCGGGAGAGCGCCGGCATTCGCTACAACTGCCGCAGCTATGACAAGCTGAACGTTGCCCGCTTCTATACCAAGCTGCAGACCCTGCGCAGTCAGCTTTCCGGCGCCGGCACGGACAGCAATACCTCAGCGGGCACGGATACGGCGCCTCAATCCTGATAACGGCTGAATTTTATTCGTCAAAACAACGAAAGATTGAAGCTTTTCATTGCCATAAATCACAATCTTTTTGGCAAGGTACATTTTTGTATCTTTTGACCATTGACTATTGTTAAAAAAATGACTATCATGGGGTTGCTTTAAAAAATGCGCTCTCACGCATCTATATTTAACTATAAAAATTAGGAGGAACACATTCATGAAAGACTTGTATGTTGTCAATTGCTGCAGAACAGCCATCGGCTCCTTTGGCGGTTCTTTGAAGAACACTCCCGCCGCTGAGATGGGCGCCATCGTAGTGAAGGAAGCCCTCAAGCGCGCCAATGTGGCTCCCGAGAACGTGGATGAGGTGATGTTCGGCTGCATCCTCACCGCTGCCCAGGGCCAGAATGTTGCCCGTCAGGTTTCCATCAAGGCCGGCATTCCCTACTCCGTTCCCGCTTACACCGTGGGCATGGTCTGCGGCTCCGGTATGAAGTCCGTCATCGAGGGTGCCCGTTCCATTCTGGCCGGCGATTCTGACATCGTTGTCTGCGGCGGTACTGAAAATATGAGCGCCGCTCCCTTTGCCTCTCTGGACGCCCGCTGGGGCGCCCGCATGGGCGACAAGAAGCTGGTGGACACCATGATCAAGGACGGCCTGTGGGACGCCTATAACAACTATCACATGGGCACCACCGCCGAGAACATCAATGATATTTGGGGCATCACCCGCCGCGAGCAGGATGAGTTCGCCGCTGCTTCCCAGCAGAAGGCCTGCGCCGCCCGGGATTCCGGCCGCTTCGACGATGAGATCGTGGCCGTGCCCGTGAAGGTGAAGAAGGAGATCGTGGAGTTCAAGCGCGACGAGTATGTGAAGGAAGGCGTTACCGCCGATGGTATCGCCAAGCTCAAGGGCGCTTTCCCCGTAGGCCCCGAGTCCCCCAACCCCCAGGTGGTACATACCTTCGAGGTCACCGGTGCCCAGGATGCCGCTGACAAGGGCACCCAGCGCGTCACCGCCGCCAACGCCTCCGGCATCAATGACGGCGCTGCCGCCATCGTGCTGGCCTCCGGCGAGGCTGTGGCCAAGTATGGTCTGAAGCCCATGGCCAAGCTTATCGGTTGGGGCCAGGGCGGCGTGGATCCCAAGATCATGGGCGTAGGCCCCGTGGTGGCATCCCGCAACGCTATGAAGAAGGCCGGCGTCACTATCGATGATATCGACCTGGTGGAGGCCAATGAGGCTTTCGCCGCCCAGTCCATCGCCGTGGCCCGTGAGCTGCACTTCGACATGAGCAAGGTCAATGTCAACGGCGGCGCCATTGCTCTGGGTCACCCCGTGGGTGCCTCCGGTGCCCGTATCATCGTGACCCTGCTGCACGAGATGCAGAAGCGGCCCGAGGCCAAGAAGGGCCTGGCAACCCTGTGCATCGGCGGCGGCATGGGCACCGCAGTGGTGTTTGAAAAGTGCTGATTGGCTGAAGCATAACGCATAAAAGCAAAAATCGGGGGTCCCGGGCTTCCGGGACCCCCGATTTACCCTGTCGAAAAATCCTTTGGATTTTTCCGACAAAAGGATTGCAGCCTGCTGCGCGCATAATTTTTGCACGGAGCGCAAAAATTCCACACTTGCAGTCTGAGGGGTATTTTTCCCCACGCACATGTCGCGGTGAAAAATGATTTGAATTTTTTGCCGCCTGCGGGCGACAAACTCTGCGAGGCTTTTTGAAACGCTGGGGGAGGGGAGAAGTGGTCCTAATTTTGTTGAAGGGCAAAAATATCGCGCAAAGGTGTTGACAATCCCGCAGGAATGTGATATTCTAATTCTTGCCTAAATCCGCCGGTGTGGTGGAATGGTAGACACAGGAGACTTAAAATCTCCCGGTAGCAATACCGTACCGGTTCGAGTCCGGTCACCGGCACCATCCGGTAAACTATATATCGCGGAGTAGAGCAGTTGGTAGCTCGTCGGGCTCATAACCCGGAGGTCGGAGGTTCAAGTCCTCCCTCCGCAACCAGATCAGTTACCGTTGTTGATACAATTTCAACAACGGTAATTTTTTATTTTCCGGTGCTTTTAGGCGTTTATCGCATAAAAATGGGTGTTTTTCGAACATTTCCGGCTGAGAACTAACTGACCGCCCCATTTGCCGCAGCTACCTGCCCTGAAATCACGGCTTGGTGGTAATTGCAATCGTTATAAGATATAAACGATAAATGATTACTTTCTATATACATAGAACCGTCCATGGCTGGGAGTACCCCTGGCTGCGGACGGCTTTTCACTGATTCCCACGGGACAAAAAGGACAGAAAGGACAGTCAGAATTCGGGCAGATTGAATACTTGTAATTTGCCGCCGTCAGAGTTAATATCACACACACTTTTGTGGAGGGTGATGGAATGGACGAATTCAGGGATTATGTCCGGGAGCATAGAATCCAATTTGAGGAGGAATGCCCACAGCCATGCCCAGATGCCCTGTGGTGGTATTATGGGGAGTATCATGCGCTGGACAGTCCCCATGGGAAGGTTTCAAAAAACTCCGGGATTTCCTGGAATCGCTCCGATCAAGAACAGCGGTGCGGTGATTGGAGAGGTTGGGTTCCTGTGTGCCGAGTATGAGCGGATCGCCTTTACTACCGGACCGAAACTGAGGGCACAGCTAATGGTGGAATTGACAGAGAATGTCACCAGGGAATGAGAAATAAAAGTGACCGCCCATGGTGGAGATATAGGCCTCGACCTGGGCGGTTTTACGATTATGTTATTGCGTAATTCAAATGGAATAGATCATTTATGGCCCGTCGAATGTTTTTCTCATCTATGCCATAATAATTCAACTGAATAGCATAACTTGTAGAGTGTTTGTGCCTGTGCCTTATCAATGTTGTTGACTCTCTGCTCATACATTTAAATATTTCGGACTTTGATGCCCGATTGTTCCGCAGGTTCTGACTGAGATAATTCCAGTTTCAACGACTGCAAAAACGCCGTCCTGTCCTTTGAGATTCCCTTTGCGGTTCATCAGTATGTCTTCTCCAAAATTTTCCAATCTGACGGTCTTGTCATTGATCAGGAAACCGGCATCATCGAGGCTTACACCGGAAGCGCCGAATACGTGACCATTCCGGAATACATCTCCGTGAACAACGGCGACGGCAGCTATTCCGCCATTCGCATACACGGTATCTCTGCCACTGCCTTCCGCGGCAACACGGCGATCAAGGGCGTTTTGTTCCCCAAGTATGTATCTGCGATCCCCGCAGAGGCCTTTGCAGGCTGCACCTCGCTGGAGGTCGTTTCCGGCTACGGTATTCAGGAGATCGGCGCCGGAGCCTTCAGGGGCCGCTCCTCGCTCGGCAAATTCTCCATGGATAAGTACATCACCTCACTCGGAGAGAACGCCTTTGAAAATGTCCCGGAAATCTCCATCAATGCAGCCAACACCGCAATCGCCATAGCCGCAGCCCATTCCGGCGCAAAGCGGATCACACTGAATCTCTCGGATAGTTCGGACGGTTTTAACGATCAGACGGTCGAAATCGGCAATACGACGGAACAGTTCTTCCTGATCGGCAACGGCTCCGTATACCGGAATCTGAAGATCAAGTCGGACGCCGCAGAAACCAAGATCAGCAACATGATTTTTGAGGGCAACACGGACACGCCGCTCCAGTTCAGTTCCCCCAAGGCGACCCTGAACCGTGTGATTGTCCGGAGCAGTCCGGGCTTCGCTCTGATAATGAGCGCAGAGAACACCGAGCTTTCCCTGTTCGGAACGATCGAGCTGAGTTCGCAGGGAAGTAACGCCGTCATCAGCCAGAATGTCACCCTTCAGCAGGCGGATGCCGGTGTCGTCGGCAAGCTGCGGCTGACCGGAAACTATCTGATTTGCAGGGAACTGACAAATCCGTCCCTCCTGACCTTTGTCAGTGGTGAGCTTCTTCCCATCGATGACGAAGAATTTGAGCAAATGCTGACCTCCTGTATTGTCACCTTTGATGCAAACGGCGGCAGCGTTGACAAAACGGAACAAACCGTATATTATGGCCAGCCCTATGGTACGCTGCCTGTTCCGACGTTGCAGTATTATAAGTTCATCGGCTGGTTTACCGAGGCTTCTTTTGGAAGCCTCTCCCTCCAGCTTGTCAAAGAAGTCTAAAGGACTTTTTTGACAAGCTGCCTGCAAAATTGCAAAATCAAAAGTGGTAGTATTATTTTGCAATTTTGGTTGCTACATCGGGTGATTGAACACGAAAGGGAACCCATCTCCGCGCTAAGAGCCGCCGCTACGCGGCGGTTGCGCTCCGAAACGCCTCGCTGCGGCTCGGTATGACGGTTTCCTTTCATACTAGAATTTCATAAAAAGCCGCAGGCTTTTTATAGCGTCTGCGGCGCGTCAAATTCTGCACAAGACGGGAGGGCACACCAACGGTGTGCCCTCAGTGCGCAAAGCGCACGTGTTTTTTGATTTTCATAATCAAAAACGCAGGATTACTCTTTTCTTCCCTCCGAAACTTTCAGCCAGCAGTTTTTTGACAGCCTGAAGGGAGAGACTTCTTTTGGAAGTCTCTCCCCCTCTGTTTGTCAGGCCCTTTTTCCGACGGCACCATCGTCAGCAGCCTGACACTCCTACATAAATTTGAACTGTCGAGAAATACAGCATTTTTCAGTGAAGTTGTCCGCTGTAGCTTTCCCCGGCCCGACGGGCGCAGACTTTTCGGCAGGCCTGCTTTTGCGTTCCGAATTTCCGCTATGCCGCGGTCAGCTCCGTCATATCGAAAAGCCGGCTTTTTCCGTCCCGAAAGCGCGCGTAGGCGGTCAGCGCATAGTAGGCCTGCTCGGTCGCCATGCCGTTGACCTCGACCAGCTCCGCCGAATGGTAAAAGCCGTCGTCCAATACAAAATCGCACAGCGCGTCAAGCACGCTCCTGCCGTTTTTGAGGAAGCGTGCATCCTTCTGCGGGTCGATGCCCAGCGCCGTCAGCGCGACGATGACCTGCGCGCACGATTCGCTGTTTTCGCTGCCCCAGCTTGCAAAGCAGCCGTTTTCCAGCTGCATTTCGCTCAGGCATTGCAGTGCGCCCTCGATCGCCTCGGCGACCTCCCCGCGCTCGCGGTAGGGCGCGAGCGCCGTCAGCGCCATGGCGGTCATATCCGCATCGGAAGCGTCGCCGGAAAAGCACCAGCCGCCGTCCGCCTTACGCTCGCGCAGAAGTAGGCGGATCAGCGCCTCGCGCGTCGTCTGCTCCTCGCCCGGCTGCGCATCGGGAATTTCGTAGCCGCCGCAGTCCAGCGCGATGAGCGCCCAGATCGGGCCGTTGAGGCCCTGATAGGAGACGAATGCCATGTCCGTCAGACCCTCTAGAAGATTCACGCCGTCGATGTCCGTCACATCGCCGCCCGCGGCGGTCACACCGAGGATGATGCGCGAATTTTCCGTGGATTTGGCGTGGTCGAGGCGCACCGTTCCGATTGAGCGGACGTAATCTTCGACAGTTTGCAGGTATGCCTGCGCGGTCTCCTGCTTCAGAAGCCCCGAACGGCTCAGGCCGATGACCGCCCACTCGCCGCCGATGGAACCAACGCCGTAGTCCTCCTGCGCCGCAAGGGCCTGTCCGGTGCGGCGATAGGCCGCCTGCCACGGCTCCTCCGCGCCGCAGGCGCAGAGGAGAAGTAGCAGTACAAGAAGCGCGGCAAAAATTCGTTTTTTCATGCGTCCTCCTCCTAACGTCGTTTGACGAGGGCACACATGGTTTTTCCTGGCCAAAACGACATTTGGTTTCGTTATCCTCGTTGATGGGCTATAAAAAGCGGATGTATTTCAGGCGGATCCTGCGCAGAAGGTTGGATCTTTTCCACGTTCTGCCCCAGATCTCATCCTTCAGGGAGAGCAGCTCCTGCCGCTGCTGCTCCTGCATGGCATGGCCGCTGAAGCTGGCCTCCTGCCAGATCGCGGTGGCGCTGCGGTAGCGCGCGCGGAGATCCTCATCCACAAAGGCGGCATAGTCCTCCGGCGGGCAGTTCATCGCCCTCAGCCCCTGCGCGCGCAGGACGTCCATGGTGTAATCATAGATCGCGCGGATGGCCGCGGGCAGGTCGTCCGAGAGGAAGCCCGCCTTGCGTCTGGCCGTCTTTTCCGCTCCCAGACAAGCCAGAGCACGAACAGCACAAGCAGCGCCGCGGCGGTCAGGATCGCCAGCGCCAGCAAAATCTGGAGCCGGTGGCGGAGCCAGAAGTCCATCAGCGTGGGATCCTCGGTATCGTCGCTCTGCGGCTGATCCTCGGTGTTATCGACCGCGCGGTCATGCGGCTGCTGGCCGATCAGGCCGGAAATGTCCTGATAGCGTTCCGCCTGCTCCATCGCGGAGAAGTACGGCGGCGTCACCTCAAACGGCAGCCAGCCCACGCCGTCCTGATAGTATTCCACCCATGCGTGTGCCGCCGCGCCGGTGAGCGAAAGCGTCTGCCCGGCGGAAAGCACCTGCGCGTCCTGCTTGGTGACCAGAAATCCCTCGACATAGCGCGCGGGGATGCCGTAATAGCGGAACATCAGCGCCGCAGCCGTGGCATAGTGGATGTCATAGCCCTTCTGCGTGCCGTCGAGGAAGTTCAGGACGAAGTCGATCCCGTCGCCGACGGGCGCGAGGTTCGTTTCCTCGTAGTCTATGTAGCTCGTGAGGTAAAAAAGAATATTCTGCTTTGCATTCTGATAGTCAAAATGCGTCTCGCCCTCCTCCACCGAATAATCGCCCAGCTTTTCCGCGAGATAGCTGCGGATGTCCGAGGGAATCGCGGTGTAATTCTGATAGGCAAAGGCATTGTAGGCCGCCTCATCGCGCAGAAACTGCGTGTCCTCCGGAAGCTGCGCAAGCGAAGCGTTGATCTTCTGGTACTGTGTGATCAGCCCCGTCCCGGCAGAGAGCGTATAGCTGCGTTGCCCGTAGAAGCCCTGCGCCGCAAGCGTGCAGTCGCCCACGGCGGACGCATCCAGCCCGGCGCTGTCCGGCAGCAGCTCATAGGGGGCATAGAGATAACGCGAGGAGAGGCCGACATTTTCAACGGTGAGGCTGTTCTTCGTTTCCAGAAGCTCCGGCAGCACCGAATCCGCCGCCGCAGCGATCTGCGCCTGCGCATAAAAGCCGTCCTGATGCAGCCAGTAGAAGCTGTCCGAAGCGGGATAGAGCGTCTCGGCATCCAGCGCGGTCCAGCGGTTGTTTTCATAGATCTCGCCCGTGAAGCCGCGCAGATAATAGGACGCAGGCGTCTGCATGGTGATGCTCAAAACGGTCTCCTGCGTGGTGCGGCGCGGGCCGACATTCCGCAGGTCACCCTCCGGCAGACCCGCGGCGGCGTTGCTTCCGTAGCGAAGTGTTTGCACCTGCTGCCGCGTCCACTGCACGGCGCGATCCAGAAGCGCGGGCTTTGCGCTCTGCCAGCCGTTCAGCGCCAGCGCAAACGCAAGCACCAGCGCGGCGGCGCGGAGCCATGCGCCCATGCCGTCGCTTCCGCCAAAGAGCAGAAGGTAACCGAGCAGCTCCGCCAGCGCGGCGGCGAGCAGCCAGCCCGCCGTCAGGCGCGGCGCAAAAAGCAGGCACAGCGCGGCAAGCAGCGCCGTCAGGCACCAGAAGCCGCTCGTGCTGCGGCGGCGCGTCAGGCTCGCGCTCCACACGCCGAGCAGCGCGCCGAGCATACACAGAAGCAGCGCCGCGCCGCGTTCCTCCGCGACGGCGAACAGCTCCGGATTCCCGGCGTGCAGGTGCTTCCATGCGTCAAGCACGCCGTTTGCCAGCGCGGCGACCCCGCTCACAGCCGCCCGCCAGAAAACTGCCGCCGTGACCGCGCAGGCGCCCAGCCACAGAGCCGGCGCCAGCCAGACACGCCTGCGCCAGAAGGCCATAGTAACAGCCGCCGCTGCCGCGGTCAGCATGGGAAGCAGGCAGCTCTCCTCCGGCAGGAAGGCCACCGCCGTCAGCCAGACGAGTGCCGCGGCAAGCAGCGCCGCGGCAAGGCAGGCGCAGGCGGGAAAGCAAATCATTACAGTGCAAGGAACACGCCTCCCTCCCGATCGAGCCGTCCGGCGCGCAGCACGGTCACCGCGCCGCCGTCCGCTGCCTGCACATCCTGCTGCTCCTGCCGCAGCGTGAGCAGGACGACATGGGCATAGTTCAAGGGGCCGCGCGTTGTAAGCCAGCGCTGCACCGTGGTCGTTTCGTCCGGAACGATCTGCGCAGCCAGCAGCTCGGCCAGCGCCTGCGTCAGCGTGTCGGCGCTCTCAGCCTGCGCCGTGGCAATGCAGTCCTCTTCGCGGTCAAACCATGCGATCTGATGCGCAAAGCCCGCAGAGCACAGCGCGGCAGAAACCGACGCGGTCAGCTCGCCCAGCGCCTCGCAGTCCTCCGGGGCGCAGGGCGCGGACACGCTGTTGTCCATGAGCAGTAAAATGGAATGATTGACCGGCAGACCGAGCTGGCGCACGATCACCTCGCCGGTCTTTTCCGTCAGCTTCCAGTGGATGCTGCGCACGCGGTCGCCGGGGACGTACTCGCGCAGGGCGAAGGTCTCGCTGGGGTCGTCGCCCGGATGGTGCATAGAGTATTCGTCACTGTCCAGCTCCACGCTGGAGCGGTCGGAGAAGGATAGCTGTACCGGGTACAATTCCGGCAGCACAAGGCTGTAGGCGCGTGCGTCACAGGAAATTTTTCTTCCGTACAGGCCAAACAGATCATAGACCCGCAGGTCGCGCAGGGAAAATTCGAGCTTGCCGCAGCGCTGCACGGAGAACGCCGCTGCGGCGCTGCGCTTCTGCTTCCCCGCGACCGAAAAGCGCAGACGGCGCTCGCCCTGCTCGCCCGTCAGGAGGTTGCGGCAGCCGACGCGCAGGCAGACCGCCGCGCAGGTCAGAACGGAGCCGTTCTCCACGGTGAGCAAGGCTTCCACCGTTTCTCCCTTCTGCGCGGAGAGCTGGGCGCACAGCGACACACGCAGGTATCTGTCGGCCAGCGCGGTCAGCGCGATCTCAAGCGCCGCAGCGCCGAGGCTTCCGGCCAGAATACAGCCCGGCATCGCGCTTTTGCTCAGCGCCCAGACGAGAAGCCACCCAAGAAGCCACAGCCCATAGGCGATCCGATGTCCGACCATGGCTCAGATGTGATCCGGGCGGCGCACCTGCTCCAGAAGCCCGGTGAGCACGTCGGCCGCGGTCGTGTCGGAGATCTTTGCCTTGGGCGCGAGGAACAGACGGTGCGCGCAGACGTCGATGAACACGCTCTGCACGTCCTCCGGGAGAACATAGTCCCGGCCGTGCATGAAGGCGCGGCTCTTTGCCATGCGGCACACAGCCAGCGCGCCGCGCGGGCTGACGCCCAGCAGCACCAGAGGATGCGCGCGCGTGGCCTCGGTCAGGCGCGTCACATATTCCAGCAGGGGGTCTGCCATATGGACGGACTGCGCCTGCCGCTGCATCTCCAGCAGCGCCTCGGCCGAGGAGACCTCCCGCACCTGCGTCAGCGGGTCGTCCTGCTGACGGTCGCGGAGGATATTGACTTGACTTTCAAAATCGGGATAGCCCATTTCCAGCCGCACCATGAAGCGGTCGAGCTGAGCCTGCGGCAGGAGCTGCGTGCCCGCCGAGCCGACGGGGTTCTGCGTGGCGATGACGGCGAAGGGCACGGGCAGAGGATGCGTCACGCCGTCCACCGTGACCTGCCGCTCCTCCATGACCTCCAGAAGCGCTGCCTGCGTCTTGCTGGAGGTACGGTTGATCTCGTCGGCCAGCAGAAGATTCGTCATGACCGCGCCGGGCTGATAGACGAAGGTCCCGCTTTCCTTGCGGTAAATGGAGAAGCCGACAATATCCGAGGGCAGCACGTCGGGCGTGAACTGGATGCGGCCGTAACGCAGGCCGAGCGCGCGGTGGAAGGCCAGCGCAGCCGTCGTTTTGCCGGTGCCGGGGACGTCGTCCAGCAGCACATGACCGCGGGAGATCAGCGTCATGAGAATCTTTTCCATCACGTCGTCCTTGCCGACGATGACTTTATGTACTTCTGCGAGGATCTGATTTACATTGCTGTTCATGCGTTTCTCCTTTACCATTCTTTATAGTAGTTTCCGTTGCTGTTGCCGTAGTTGCCGCCGGTCGCGGGAGAGAAGCCGCCGATGTCCTTGCCGAGGGCAAGCGTGAAGCGCACGCGGATCACCGCGCCGTCCTGCGGCTTGCAGGCATTCATGCCGTAGCCGGGATAGCGGCCGTTGCAGGAGTACATCCAGCCCGACCAGCGGTAATAGTCGAATTCGCCCAGAGAGTCCATGGAGGCCGGCCTCGGGTCGTCGCCCGCGCCGAAGGCGTCCATGCCGTCTTCAATGATGATCTGCTTCAGCTCCGGGTCGATAGAATAGCCGTTGTTGATGCCGGGCTTGCCGATAGAGGCCAGATAATAGCTGCTGGCGGAGCAGGTGTAGCCGTTCTCCTCCAGAAGATCGCGGACGATCGTCAGCACGTCCGTGCCGCCCGGCACCGTGACCTGCGTCGGCGGGATCAGATAGCCCAGCCCGACGGTCGTGGCCTCGACGCTGACGGTGATGGTCACGTCTCCCTTTTCATAGTAGACCGTCCAGCTGCGCGTGACGCTGTAGCCGTCCTCGTCCGTTGCGGTCACGGTGATGGTGTTCGCGCCCTCTATGCTCAGGTAGGTGTTGTAGCCGAAGCTCGCGCCGGTCTGGCTGCAAGGCGATTCGATCCGTGTGCCGTTGATATAGACCTCGTAATTGTTCAGGTAAAGCTGCTTGTTGTTCCAGCTTCGGGCGTCGATGACCGTGATGATGTCCGGGCTTTTCAGAACCAGTCCGTCCTCCAGACCGATCACCGTATCGCCGACCTCGATGGTCGCGGCAATGCTGGGATATTTGTCCGGCGGGGTCGTACCGGGATTGCGGTGGAAGCGGACCGTCCATTTATAGCTCTGCCGCTCGCCATCGGCGTCCAGATAGCGCAGCAGCAGATATTTCGGCCTGCGCGTATCGACCTGCACGGTGTACCAGCCGTCGGCGCTGGGCTGGAGAAGGTTGTCGTCATAGCGCACCTGCGTGATCTGCTCCTTGCCCGTTTCCTGATTCAGATAGAAGCGGAAGCGGAATTCCTCGGAGTCCAGATACAGCGGCAGCTCCTCACTGATGTGCTGCGGTTGCTTGGTGTCGTTGTCGATGACGGTGTCCGAGAAGCTCGTGGTGATCTTGAAGCCGTCCTCGCGGTAGTCGATGCGATAGGTTTCCGAGGCGCTGCCGACGCGGTCGCTGGCGCTGACCTTGATCACATTCGTGCCGAATTGCAGCGTGACGTCGAAGGTGTCGGAAGAGGACGTGACGGTCTTGCCGTTCAGCCGCACCGCCGCGCGCAGCGGCAATCCGTCGCGCAGACCGTAGGCCACGAAGCGCAGCCTGCTCTCGGCCGTGCTGTGCAGCTCGCTCAGAGGCGTGCTGTCCTGCGCGCGGTAGGCGACGATCACGGTTTCGCCCGCGGGGCTGTAGCTGACGGTGTAGGCGCGGGAAGCGATGATGTTGTCCGTGCCGTCAAAGTAGGCCACGCGCACGACGATAGTGTTCGTACCCTCGGCCAGCCGGATCATCACGCTGGTGGACGCGGCGCGGAAGGAGAGCTCCTCCCCGTTGACGATCACCGTCAGCCCGCGCACCTGCAAAAGCGGCTTTAAGTGCCGGATGGTGAAGGTATAGTCGCTGTAATCGACAGTATCGCCGTCAATGATGCTGGTTTCAAAATAGCGGTCGGGGTCGCCCACCTCGGAGCTGCCCGGCTCTTCGGACGGCTCACGCGACGGCGTCTGGCCGCCGGAGCCGCCGCCGCTGCCGCTGATGTCCAGAAGGTCGCCGATGTTCGTGCGGCCCGGCGTGGTGACCGGTTCCTCCGCGGAAACGTCGCCGGGATCGTCCGGCGTGGGAATGGGATCCTCCGGCTGATCCTGCGGCGGCGCGGTCTCTTCGGGCTGCTCCGTCTGTTCCGGCTGCTCCGTCTGCGCCTCGCTCGGTTCGGTGGAGGGTTCCTCCGGTTCCGTCGACGGTTCGGTCTGCTGGCTGTCATTTGCATTGTCGAGCCGCTTCAGATTGTCGGCGTCGTACAAAAGCTCGGCATCCGACAGCAGCATCCGCGAGGCCGGCTCCTGCTCCTGCCGCTGCGGCTCGCCCTTCTGCAAATTTAGAAAGGAAAAGCCCAATGCAAGGCATAAAAGAAGAAGCAGCCCCGCTCGGAGAAACGGCTCAAATCGTTTTTTCACAGATCTCACCTCTGTTTCGGAACATCACGGGAAGGAGAAAGGCAGATTTACCCTTCTCCTTCCTGCGTTACATGACTTTATTTTTCTTTTGCGCGCTTCGCGGCCAAGAACCACTTGACCAGACCGAAGATCAGCGCGGCTGCGCCCAGAGTTCCGGCGATCAGCCAGACGATCGTCCAGTCGAAGCCCCTGTTTTCATCCTCCGGCTTCGGCTCGCCGGGCTCGGTCGGCTCCTCGGAGGGCGTCTGTCCATCGAGCAGCGCCTGATAGGCTGCGACGGCCGCGTCCAGCGCCGCCTTGTCCTCTGCGGGCAGAAGCGCTTTCTGCGCATCGGTCAGCGCATTGAATGCGTCGAGCGCCGCTTCGATCGCGTCCTTACGTTCGAGCGTCACCTCGCCGATGGCGTGGATCAGGTCGGAAACCGCCTTGACCGCCTTGTCATCCGTTTCGGCAGGCTCTGTCGGCTTGCCGGCTTCCGAAGCGCCGGGTTCCGTCGGTTTGGTATCCTCCGGCTTCTGCGGCTGCGAGGGTTCCGTCGGCTTTTCGACCTCGGCGGTGCGGTAGTATTCCTCCGCAGCCTTCAGCTCCTCCAACCGGGTGACATACTGCTTCTGTGCATCGGTCAGCGCGTCATAGCGCTCCCGCGCGCGGCGCAGATTCCGGTTCAGCTCCGCGAGGGATTCCTCCGTCGGTTTCTCCGAAAGCGTGCCGATCTGCTCAATGAGAAGGTCGGCAACCTGCGCGCAGTAGCGGTCCATGACCTTCTGCGTGTCCTCCTGCGAGGTGCAGGCGCCAAGCTCCGCGGCGGCGGCATCTGCCAGCGCGCCGATGCGGTCGCCCAGCGCAGGATATTTTACCTGATCCTTTGCGCGCTGCGCCTTCAGATCGTCCGCCGCCTTGCGGTAATCCGCAAGCAGCTTCTCCGCAGCTTCCAGCGCCGCCGTCTTTTCTTCCGGAACGAGCGCCTTCTGTTCCTCGGTCAGCGCGTCATAGGCGGCGCGCGCCGTCTTGAGCGCATTCTCCTTCACCTCGGCCATGGTCGTTTCGCCGGAGGTAAAGGCAAGATCGTCGATCAGCGCGCCCGCGATGTTCGCGCAGTAGCGGCCCAGCGCCAGAACCGCGCCGTCCTTGTCCGTGCAGGCCAGCAGCTCGGTCTTTGCCGCCTCGGCCAGCGTCTGCACGGCTTCGGCGATCTGTGGGTAGGAGGCAGCGTCCTCCGCCGCCCATGCTTCGACCGTTTCCGCGGCCTTGCGGTAGACGGCAAGGAGTTCCTCCGCCGCCTCTAGCGTCTGTTCACTGTTTTTCTCCAGCAGAGCCTTCTGCGCCTCGGTCAGACCGTTCAGCGCCCTGCGTGTGCGTTCGAGCTTTTCCGCAGCCTCGTCCAACTCGCCCATGGTGGTCGTCCCGGCGGCGAAGCCGACATCCGCCAGCAGCATCCGGACGACATCCGCGCAGTAGCCGTCGAGAACGGGCGCAAGCTCTTCCTGCCTGGTGCAATTGCCCAGCTTCTCCTGCGCCTGCGCGCTCAGCCCGGCGAGCTTTTCCTCAAGGTCGGGGTAGGCTGCCTTGTCCTCGGAGGCCCACTGCTTGAGCAGATCAAGATCCTTTGCATAGAGCGCGGCCAGCGCCTGAATGTCCGTGAGCTTCGCGTAGTCCTGCACCAGCGCCTGCTGTGCCTCGGTCAGTGCGGCGTAGGCCGCTTCGATCTCCTCCGCCTTGCCCGCAAGCTCCTTCATGGGCGCGCCCTGTGCGGCAGCGACCAGAAGATCGACGACGTGCGCGGCAAAGCCGTCCACGACCGTCTCCGCCTGCGCGGCGTTTGCGCTCTTGGTAATGGCATCGCAGTCGGACGTATAGCGTTCGGTCAGCCTGGCCTCGATCGCGGGATAGGCCGTCTTTGCCGCCTCATAGGCCTCGGTCAGCTTCCGGAGCACGGCAGCGCGCGCCTCGTCCAGCAGTTTCTCCGGGTTCATGGCCTCCAGCGCCGCATGGTAAGCGTCCACGATGCTCTGCGCGTCCGCCGCCGTGCGGATGGTCTCCGCCGTCTGGCCGAGCATTGCTTCCAGCGCCGTGCGCTGCGCGTCGGAGATCAGGGATTCTACATTCGTATGGTAATATTCGTTCAGATAGGCAATCACCGCTTCGCGGTTGTTCTCCAGCAGAAGCTGCCACGGGAAGATGGGATAACCGCCGTTGAGATCGGCAATGCTCTCGATCAGGCCGTCGAAGATGTCCGCCGTCAGCATATCCACGGCGTAGATGCGGTCGCCCTGGCTGCTCTTCCAGCCCAGCGCCGCGCGCGCCGTCCCGGAGAGGACATAGAGGTTGTCGCAGTATCTGCCGTCAATGGGGAAGCCGGCGAGCGTGCCGATGTGGTCGACCTTCGTGCCGGTGTCCAGAACGCCCGCGTTGTAGCAGTTTTTCACAACGAGCTTCTTGCTGCCGGTGGAGGTGGTCTTGCCGTAGCTGCCGCTCTCGCCGCCGAGGATGCCGCCGGCGATGATGCCGCCGGAGATCACGCCGGTGTTATAGCAGGTGTCGATGAGGAGGCTGCCGCCGCCCATTCCGTCCGTGACGCCCACGATGCCGCCGATGCCGCCGGCAGGCCATTCGCCCGTACCGATGACAAAATTCACGTCGTTGGAGATGTGGCCGGTGTTCAGGCACTCGTGCAGTCTGGTTTCGTCATCACCGCTGGCATAGATGCGGCCCGCGATGCCGCCGACGCCGGAGGCCTTGTTGACCGTGACGTCGCCGGAGTTCACGCAGCGCTCCAGTGTTGTATACTTGACAAGGCCGATAAAGCCGCCGAGTGCGCCGCCGCTGTAGCTGCTGTAGCCACGGCCAAGGTAGCCGCTGCCGGTGTACTGGCAGGTGATGCTTCCCTCAAAGCGGCAGTCGGTGAAGGAGGTCGCACTGGCCACGCCGGTAAAGCCGCCAAGATTGGCGTTGCTGTTGGTCAGGCCGGTGATGGTGATCTTCACGTCGGAAACGCAGTTTTCAAATTCGCCGGCGGAAACTTCCGCGGCCACACCGCCCACGGAAACCTTGCCGACATCCGCGAGCGCGATCTCGCCTCTGACGGTCAGGTTGGAAACCTTCGTGCCACCGTAGGCAAGGCCGATCAGGCCGGCATAGCCGGAGCCTGCCTTGCTGATGTACAGGCCGGAAACGGTGTGGCCCTGTCCGTCGAGGCTGCCGCGATAGGCGCGGCCGCTCGCCTGTCCGATGGGCGTCCACTCGCAGTAGCCGAGGTCGATGTTCGCGGTCAGGACCGCCTTGGCGGAGGCCGAAACGGTGTTGTCGTTGATGCTCTTTGCGAGCCAGGCAAGCTCTGCCGGCGTACCGATCTGATAAACGCCGTCCTTCTGCTCAGGCTGGGTAACCGTTTCGCCGTCCCATGCGTCCGCGTTGCGCGCGGAGGCAAGGAGGTTCGTTAGCTCCCGCTGCGCGGCCTCATAGACGTCCTCCAGCTTCTGCGCGGCGGACTGCCGCAGCGCTTCCAGCTCGGCATAAGAGGTGATCTCATCCAGCGCGGGCGTCGCTGCCGTGTGCAGGTCGGACTTGCTCTCGTCCAGCACCGCCTGAATGGCCTTCTGCCACCGCTCGGCAAGCGCGGTCAGGTCGCCCGCCTGCCCGGTCAGGGCGTCTGCGTACTTCTTTTCCAGTGCGGCCAGCTCGTCGAGGATCTCCTGCCGCGCGAGCTTCAGCGCATCCTGCGCCGCCTGATCCGGATCCGGCGCGGTGTCACCCTCGGCAAAGCCCTTGACCAGCTCGGTCAGCACCTTGCGCGCTTCGGCATAGAGACGCTCGACCTCTTCGACCGTCTTTGCGCCATCCAGCTTCAGCCTCCAGCCCTCGTAGGCGCGCAGGAGCGCCGCCGCATCCTCCTGAGAATACTTCTTTCCGTAGATAAATTCGTTGTAAAGGCCATTCGCCGCCTTGGTGGGGTAGGTCTCGACCTCCTTGAGCTTGCCGTCGATGTTCTCGCTGCCCAGATAGGTCTGGCGGACGTCCGTCACGTCGGAGAGCTTCTTCGCCGCATCCAGCGCGGCGTCGGCCTCGGCCAGAAGCCCGTCGATCGTCTTTTTATTCTCGGCATCGTAGAGGTTGCCGTCCACGAAGGCGTGCATCTCCTCGCGCAGCGCGGCCTTGGCGGCCGCCAGCTCCGTGGGAACCTCGGCGAGGGTCTTTTCCGCTTCTTCCAGCGCGGCGTCGATCTCCTCGGCGGTGGTGCACAGCTCGACCTTGCGGACGCACTGCATGACGGTGTCATTGTAGAGATTGGTCTGCGTTCCGTAGATCTTGTAGTTTTCGTCGCGGTCGCTGACGCGGATCAGTTTGCCCAGAAGGGTACGCGTTGCGGTGAGCTTCTCCCACATACCGCCCTTGACATTGACCGTCGGGGTGATCTCGCCCACGCGCATGGTGTCGGTGCCGTTCGTGCCGGTCGCCGCGGCATAGCCCCAGAGGGTGTTGTCCGCACTGCTGCTCTGGGCGTGCTGCACGTCGCCCGCGCGCCAGTTGCCGACAAGCGCACCGGTCATCGGCGCAGTCGCGGAATACTCATAGGCGGCGTTATACTGGTTGCGGTTGGTCTCGCCGTAGATCGTGCCCGCGTTGTAGGCGTATTGCAGGCAGAACGTGGTCTTCTCGTCGGCGTAGCCGACGATGCCGCCGGTGCCGTGGGTATCGGGATTAGACGCCGACGCGCCATACACATCGCCGTAGTTGGTCACATAGTCAAGCTGCGCATTGCTGTCCTGAATGACATAGCCGAGAATACCGCCGACCCTGAGCTCGCCGCGCACCTCCGCGTAGTTGACGCTTTCGCGCACCTTGGCGATGCCGGAGATCAGGCCGACGATGCCGCCCATACTGCTGCCTCTGCCGCCAAGATAACTCAGCTCGTAGCCGCGCAGCCGCATATGGTTCTCGCAGTAGCGGATCAGGCAGCCATCGCTGGGCTCACTGGCCCCGGCTGCGCCGGCGATGCCGCCGATGGAATTGACCATATTGCCGCTGTATTTGCTGTCATCCGTCGTCAGGAAAAGGCCGTAGGTGCGGCAGTTTTCGATGGAGCCGCCGGTCATGCAGCCCGCAATGCCGCCGATGGCGGAAATGCCCTTCCAGCTGCCAAGGAAAGCGGAAACCTCGCAGTTGTAGATCTCGCCCGCGTTGGAACCCGCGATGAGGCCGGAGCCGGCAGACTGCACGGCGCGGATGCGTCCGGCAGCCTTCACGTTTTTCACCGTGCCATAGTCGCTGCGGTTGGAATAGTTCCGGCCGATATAGCCGAACAGACCTTGAATGGTGTTGCTTTCGTCGGTGCTCCAGATGCCGTGGATGATATGGTTCTGGCCGTCGAAGGTGCCCATGTAGGGCTTATTCTTCGTGCCGATGGAGGTCCACTCCTGACGGTTCAGGTCGATGTCCGCCGTCAGCACGGCGCAGGCCGAAGCGCTGCCGCCGTTGACCTTTTCGGCAAACCATTCCAGCTCCGCGCCCGTGCCGATCCGGTAGGGGTCGGCCTTCGTGCCGCTGCCCGCGGGCCGGGTCTTCATCGTGCCGTCCCACTTGTCCGCCACGCCGGAGTCGATCTTCGGCACGGTGTACTTCTCGCGCACGGCAAGGAGCTTGGCATTCCACTCCGCCTTGGCCGCGTCCAGCGCTGCCTGCGTGCGAGTGGCTTCCAGCGCGGCAAGGCCGTCTGCCAGCGTCTGCTCCAGTGTCTTTGCCATCGTTTCCAGCTGCTCAGAGGCTTCCCTCGTCCCCGGCAGCTCATGCCAGACGGCCGAGAGCATCCCGCGGTCGGTGTCGAGCGCGTAGAGCTGCTTTGTGTAGGTCGTGTAGATCTCCTGCTGCGCCGTAAGCTTTTTGCCCGCAAATTCCTTCTCGGCTCTGATGGTAAGTACCCCAGCCATGTTCTTTAGCGCGGTGTCGGCGATTCCGGTCAGCAGCGCCGCCTGACGCTCGCCGTCGGCGGTGATCGCCTCCGGTTCCATGCTCTCCCAGCCCTCCGGCTCGACAAAGCCGACTTTCAGCTCCTTCTTGGCGGTATTATAGTACGCCGTCAGAAACTCCCAGTTCTCGTCGCTGTAGTGGTAGTAGCCGTTCTGATAGTCGCTGCCATAGTCACGATTCTGGCGGTAGGTATAGGTGTTGTAGCCGACATATTTCGTGCCGTCGATGGTCTTGCCGTTGTCCAGCGCGTCCAGTGCGGCAGCCCTTGCTTCGTCAAAGGCTTTTTGGGCCGAAACCAGCGCCTTTTCCTGTGGCGTATCCTGGGAAGCCGGCTTTTCCAGTTCCCATGCCAGTACCGGCCAGCCGTCGCCCATTTCGCCAGAGACCGTGTAGTAGGAGTCATCCCCGTTCAGATACGCCACGGCATCCTCGACGCTGTTGGAATAGTCCCACGCGCGGAAGATCTGCTGACCATCGCCGCACTCAGAGGGATTCAGACTGTTTTCTCCCTCGATTGCCTCGGAGTAGGTCATGTTGTGCGCCAGATCGCTGCCGATCTCAGAAGCACTGCCGAAGAAATCACCCGCAGCATAGTCGGAGGTAATCGCGGCGGTGCGCTGGGCCCATTGGGGATTCAGGTAATCGTTATCATCCGTGGAGGCAGAAGTATAACAACCGACGATTGTGGGCGTACCAGAGCTAAGGCCGATCAGGCCGCCTGCGTAACCGGCGCTGTCCCCCCCGGACGCATGAATGGCAGCAGAGTTGTAGCAATATTCCAGCATGATATCCGAGTCTGCCCAGCCAACAATACCGCCGTAGCCGTTTGTACCTTCTTCATAGGTGCCGGTGATCTCGCCGTGGTTGGCGCAGGCAATGATCTCGTTGTCCGTATCGTAGACATAGCCCACAATGCCGCCCACGCCATTGGAGGCATCGCCAATGGAAAACGCCACATTGGAGCTGCAGTTTTCGATCCGGTTCCTTCTGCCAATCGCAGCCGCAATGCCGCCATAGCAGAGGTACAAGTCTCCGCTGTCCTCCTCGGCCGTGACCTTTCCCTCCACACGGACATTTTTGACGGTTGCCCGTTCCAGCGTATCAAAAAGGCCCACATAGCTATGCGTCCAATCGGCATTGACGGTGATGTCCAGCGTCACGGTATATCCGTGACCATCAAAAGTGCCGCTGTACGGCTTATCCTTAAGGCCGCCGATGGCAGCCCAGTCATACCCCGTCAGGTCGATGCTGCTCAGAAGCTCGCCGCAGATGGAGGTGTTCCCCTCGTCAACCAGCGCGCCAAAGGCCATCAGGTCTTCGGCATCTCTGATCTGGTAAGGGATGTCCTTGGTTCCCTCGCCCTCGAGCGTGCCGCCCGTGGCAAAGGCCGTCGCCGGGAGCGTGCCGAGAATCAGCACAAGCGCAAGAAACAGCGCAATTCCTCTTTTCATGATGATTCACCTCATATTTTATGCTATATAACAAGGGGCAGGCGCCCCGCTGACAAGTAAGACGGCTCCCGATACGAAAAAACTCCGCACGACACCCAGCCGTGCGGAGTTGCTCCGTTTCATAAAATCGCAGCTTCCCGGTATGGGCAGGAACCGACGCGCGACCCGACGTATCTGACTTATCCGGTTTTCCCGGCATCACAGTGACCCGCTCGCGGGGCTTCTCACCCCATTCCGTCTCCGGCGAAAGCCGGAAAGCAGCGCGTTTTATATATTTCATCAAATAATCAAACCAATTATACCAGCTTCTGCAAATAAATGCAAGACAGTTTTCCATCTTTTTCCTGTTCTTCTGCAAACTCTTCCAAAACCCGCGCGGGCTTCCTCATCCCAGTTCCTTTAAAAACTCCCGGATCGCCCGGACGAAGGCGTCCGCCCTCAGCACGGTGGATAAATGGCCGCCGGAAATATAGGTGATTTTCGGACTATGCATCAGGCGAACGAGATCCTGCTGCATTTTCCCGGAGAAAAAGTCCTGATCGGGCAGGATGAGCAGGATCCTGCCTTCCAGCGCCGCAAAATCCGCCTCCGTCACCGGCGTCTGGTTCATCACATCCGCCAGCAGACCGGAGATATGCACATCCTTCTCCTGCTTGTAATCCTTGAAGATGGTTTCGAACATATCCCGGGCGTAGGCGATCTCCTCCGCGCTTTCGTTGCGGATATGGCGCATGCTGGCCCGGATGAGCTTCGGCTTCAGCTTCTCGTAGTTGCAGTGCTTCATGTACCACAGCATGAGCGGCGCAAGACGGTACTTTTTCTTCAGGCTCTTCAGCGTGGCCTCGTCCATGCCGCCGGTGGAGATCAGCACCAGTCCTCCGACCTCTCCGGGATAGCTCTGCACATAGATCTGCGCCACCATGCCGCCGTCGCTGGCGCCGATGAAAATCGGGTTTTAGATGCCGAGCGCGCGGAAGAAGGCGTGCATCCCGGCAACCAGCGCCTGATTGGTGCGCAGCTGCTGCGGATAGTCAAACAGCAGCACCCGGTAGTCCTCGGAAAGGCCGTCCACATAGTCCATCCACATCTCCAGCGTGTTCATGCCGCCATTCAGGAACACAAGCGGTCTCCCGTTTTCCCTGCCGCTGAGCACATAGCGGAACTGCGCGCCACCGACCGTCAGATTCGCGCTGGGGTGTGCCGCCGTAAAGCGTTTTAATTTCTCTGAGAACAACATGATTTTTCCTCCAATCCATAACCCCTCCGGTTAGTGTGTGCTAACCGGAACGTTTTGGAAAAGCCGCATTTCTGCGGCCCGGCTTGTCAAAAAGCCTTTTCGGCTTCTGTCAAGCAGAATGGGAGCCGTTCCGGACGGAGCGGCTCCCATATTCCCTATGTATTATAGCACAGGCATTTGTCTGTTTGCAAGGAGAAATGAACCGTCCGCCCCGGCTGCACCTGCGCATCCTTTGGCGCGACGGCACGCAGAAGCGGCGCGTCGGCAGTTCCGGCAGGCCGGAGCAGCAACACGGTGGAATTCAGGTCGGAGATGACCCGAAGCACCCGTGCCTCGTGCGGGCCGATGCCTATGGCGACGGCCTCATCCGGAATGGCGACGGTCACGCGCTGCGCCGGCGCCTCCAGCGGCAGCACGATGTTCCAGCCTTCCAGCTCCATACCGCTGGCGCAGGCGCGCGCGGGCAGAAAATTCCGGCAGCTGGTCAGGCGCGCCGCGCCCTGCATGGTGGGATGGTGCGCCAGCTCCTTCATGTCCAGAACGGCGCCGGACCGCCCGTTTTCCATGACGCAGACGGTCTGGCAGTTGCGGTAGCATTCGCCGAGATCATGGCTGACCCAGAGAATGGGATTCTGAAAATCCGACAATAGATCGGACAGCTCCAGCTCCAGCTTCCATTTCAGGAAGCTGTCCAGCGCGGAAAACGGCTCATCGAGCAGAATGGTCCGCGGTTCGGAAACCAGAATTCGTGCCAGCGCGACGCGCTGCTGCTGGCCGCCGGAGAACTGCGCGGGATACTTTTTCTCCAGTCCTTCCAGACGGAAGCGGCGCAGGCTGTCCTGCACCTTCCGGCGGCGTTCGGCCTTCGTACCGGAACGAACGCCGCAGAGGATATTCTGCATGACGGTCATGTTCGGAAACAGCGCATACTGCTGAAAGAGGTACCCGACCCGCCGCTGCTGCGGGGTCAGGTTGACGCGCGCTTCGCTGTCAAAGAGTGTCTTGCCGTCCAGCACGATGCGGCCGCGGTCCGGTGTCATGATCCCGGCGATGCACTTGAGCGTGACGCTCTTGCCGCTGCCGGAGGCGCCGAGCAGCGCCATGATCCCGCCGGAGGTTTCAAACTGCGCGTGCAGGGTGAAGGCGCCCAGCTTCTTTTCAATATCGACCAGAAGGCTCATGCGGCTCCCCTCCTTCCGCGTCCGGCAGCCAGAAGATTTTTCTTTCCAGCATATTCACGATCAGCAGGATCACCGCGGAAATGGCGATATTGATCAGCACCCATTTCAGCGCAAGTGCGTCGTTGTTGATCTGCCAAATCTGTTACCGTTGTTGATACCATATCAACAACGGTAATTTTTTATTTTCCGCCGTCTGAGGAGTGGTTTTTGCGAAAAGCAGGACTTTACCCGAACATTTCCGTCCATCGGCACGATGTACGCCCGGATTTGCTGCGGCCATGATGAGAAAGATAAGATACAATAAGTTGCGCAAATTGAAAATCGCATAAAAGAAGACATAGCTTGCAGGCTCTGGTAGAATGAAGTTACCACACAAACATTCGAAAGGAGACAGCAAACTATGTCCGAGAAAATTCTACAGCTAAACGAGGAAGTAATCAAGGGCCAAATCAAGGAATTGGTTCGCGGCAGCGTGGAGGAGACCCTGAACGAGCTGCTGGAAAAGGAGGCGGAGTCGCTGACGCAAGCCGCCCGCTATGAGCGCAGCGAGGCCCGTCAGGGCTACCGCAGTGGCCACTATGACCGGAATCTCACCACAACCTCCGGCGACGTCACGCTCCACATGCCCCGGCTTAAGGGCGTGTCCTTCGAGACTGCCACACCCGGCGGTATCGCCGCCGGGAGAGCAGCGTGGAGGAGGCACTTATCGAGATGTACCTGGCGGGCGTCTCCGTGCGCCGTGTGGAGGACATCACCGAGGCACTGTGGGGCAGCAAGGTCTCGCCCGCTACCATCAGCGAGCTGAACAAGAAAGCCTACGTCCACATTGAGGATTGGCGCAACCGCCCCTTGCAGGGCGGGCGCTATCCATACGTCTACGTGGACGGCATCTACCTGCGCCGCAACTGGGGTGGAGAGTACGAAAATGTTGCTGTTTTGGTGGCAATCGCCGTGAATGAGGACGGTTTTCGTGAGGTTTTGGGTGCCGATGAGGGCATGAAGGAGGACAAGGCCAGCTGGGTCAGCTTCTTCCAGTGGCTCCGTGGGCGCGGCTTGGATGGCGTAAAGCTCATCGTCGGCGACAAATGCATGGGGATGCTGGAGGCCGTGGGCGAGGTGTTCCCGGACGCCAAATACCAGCGCTGCACGGTGCATTTCTACCGCAACGTTTTCTCTGTTGTGCCCAAATCCAAGGTCAAAATTGTGGCAAAAATGCTCAAGGCGATCCACGCCCAGGAGAGCAAGAAAGCGTCCCGTGAGAAGGCAAAGGCCGTGGTCGCCGAGCTGCGCGCCATGAAGCTGAAGGAGGCGGCCAAGAAGGTCGAGGACGGCATTGAGGAGACCCTGACCTACTGCGATTTTCCCAGCGAGCACTGGACCCGCATCCGCACCAACAACGTGATCGAGCGGCTGAATCGGGAGATCCGCCGACGGACGCGGGTGGTAGGGACGTTCCCTGACGGGAACTCCGCCCTGATGCTGGTCTGCGCCCGGCTCCGCCATGTGGCGGGCACCCAGTGGGGCTGCAAGAAATACATGAACATGAAGCACCTTGAGGCCATCGAGCAGGACCTGATGGTCGGGTGAGTGGCAGTCGGCTCGCGAAGCGTCAAGGGCAAGACAAGCGGCTGCCGCCCTTGACCCTTTGCGCCCCGGCCGTCCAAACGTAACCAAGGGGGCACCGAAGCCCCCCTGTAATAGACTTTTGCCAGATACCAGAATCAAATTTGCGCATAAACCTTGACACTACCATGAAAAAACCTTGGGCTTAGCAAAACGGCAATCATTATAAGAGTAGAAACGATAAATTATTATTTTCCAAATATAAACCCGTCGAAGGCTGCGATGCTGCGCTGCGCTTTCGGCGGGTTTTCGCTTATAACCGTGGGACAGAAAGGACAAAAAGGACAGCCAGATGGCCTGATAAGAAGGAAGTTCCTCTAGAATAGCAGGTGTGGTGATGCATTATTTGTTATGGAAAATGTATTCTACAGCGAAAAGGCGCTTAGAACTATAGTGCTATATTAATTCTTTAAGCTTATTCATATCAAACAAAAATGAACTACCAAGCAAAAAGCAAGCACAATATGCTTGCTCTCGAATGGCTTTAATTTCCTCAAAGGAATATATGTTATCTTTGTGGAAATAACCATTGCGGGTATGTGTAAAGAAATCATGTAGATAGGCTCGCGCGGCCGTACGTGCGGGTGTTGCGGACTATCTGCTCAAACCGCTTCAGGATGCGGAGCTGCACGCAATTCTCGACAAACTCGCAAGAAAAAGACGCTCGGAAGGCACGCAGGACAGACAGCCGGTAGCTGTGCAGGCGGCTGCCGATCCTCCTTTGCATGAGGAAGATCCCAGCATTCTTGTGCAGCGCGCGAGAGATTATATTCAAAGGAACTTTTCCAAGCCCATCTCCCTGAACGAGGTTGCCAATGCGCTGAATGTGAATCCGGCCTATTTGAGCAGTGTTTTCAAGTCGGAGCGCGGGGAACCATACTCAAAATACCTGCTCCGACTTCGCATGGAACGCGCCGCGCGATTATTGCGGACGCATAACGTGGCCAAGATCAGCGATATCGCATTCGAGGTCGGATATCTGTCCGTAAAGCACTTTGATGCTGTTTTTAAGCAATACTACGGCGTGACGCCAAATATCTACCGCAGCAGGGTGGAACGGTAAGAATATGGTGCGGCACAATCGGGAACAGACCATTGAAATAAACGCGGAATGAGCGAATTTTGCTCATTCCGAAGAATTATACGATTCGATAGGCAAATTGTATTTTGTCCTTTCTGTCCGCAGTGTCCTTGTAGATTACTGCAAAACCCGCCAAATAATGCACCACGCCTACAAAGCACGGTGCATTGTATCCACGAAGGATAGATTTGCCAAATCGAGCGGATGTAACTGATTTCAGTTACATCCGCATTTATTTTTACCTAAACGTAGGTTTGTCAAACATATTGGACAGAGAACTCAGCGGGAGACATCCAATGGAGGGGTCTCATAGGTAAGCTGTTAGAGCGACGGCTGTGGACAGCAAGCTGCTTTGCAAAGTCCTCGAGCGAATAGAACGAGCGGCAAGAATAGAACCGTTTCTGATCCTCGCGGTGGCTGCGCTCCACCTTGCCGTTGTGCCGTGGCGTATACGGGCGAATGAGTTTATGCCGGATACCCAGCTCAGCTGCCGTCCGCTCAAACAGCGTCGGCAGATCGCGCTTGCTGCCCGAAAAACGGTTGGTAAACTCGGAACCGTTGTCCGTCTGGACACACTCCACCTTGATCCCACGGCGTGCATACCACGCGATCAGTCTGCGAAGGAAATCAGCCAAAGAATAGGTGGATTGCTCCGGATAGGCCGCCAGAAAGCGCAGCCGTGTGAACTCGTCAATGGCGGTGTACTGGAACAGCCGAAGCTCCGGATCCGCGATGCACTTGCGCGGCACGACCTTCACATCCACCAGCACGCGCTGACCGGGATGGGTCATCTGCTCGTAAGGCTTTGGTTTGTATGTCATTTTCGTCTTTCTGGGCGGAAACAACCCCATTTTACGCATGATACGGAACAAGCTCTCCTTTTGCGGAGAAAAGGAGTGAATTCATGCTTTACAGCAGGGGCGGATTCGGCTATAATAGAAAGGCTAAGGAAAATTATCAAAGGAGAAATTGACCATGGCTGTCATTGAATACGATGCTTATAAACAAAAGCTGCTGGCCCTGGAGCCCACGCTGAAGGAGCTGGAGCAGGCGCTGAATATTGAGCCCGCCCGAAAGGAACTGGCTGAGCTGCAGATCGAGACAGAGCAGGAGGGCTTTTGGAACGATGTGGAGCGCAGCCAGCGGATCGCCCAAAAGATCAAGCGCCTGGAGAATAAGATCAAAAAGTACGATCACCTGGTCACGGATTGGGAGGACACTCTGACCCTGTGCGAAATGGCCCAGGAGGAGGATGACGCCAGCCAACTGGACGAGGTGGCCTCCGGCTATGAGACCCTGGAAAAAGAGGTCGGCGACCGGCGCCTGGCGGCCCTGCTCACCGGGGAATACGATGCCAACAACGCCATCCTCACCTTTCACGCCGGGGCCGGCGGCACTGAGGCCCAGGATTGGACGGAGATGCTCTACCGCATGTACACCCGCTGGGCCGAGCGGCATGGCTTTACCTATCAGCTGCTGGACTATGAGGACGGCGATGAGGCGGGCATCAAGTCCGCATCCATCCTCATTGAGGGGGATAACGCCTATGGTTACCTCAAGAGTGAGAACGGCGTACACCGTCTGGTGCGGGTGAGTCCCTTTGATGCCAATGCCCGGCGGCAGACCAGCTTCTCAGCCCTGGAGGTCATGCCTGAGATCGAGGATGACAGTGAGATCGAGATCCGCCCCGAGGAGATCGAGATGCAGGTGTTCCGCTCCAGCGGCGCCGGCGGCCAGCACATCAATAAAACCTCCTCAGCTGTGCGGCTTATCCACATTCCCACCGGGGTGGTGGTTTCCTGCCAGACCGAGCGCAGCCAGTTCCAAAACCGGGATAACTGTATGAAGATGCTCCGTGCCAAGCTGGCGGAAATGAAGGCCCAGCAGCACGCGGAGAAGATTTCCGACATCAAGGGCGTGCAAATGAAGATCGAGTGGGGCAGCCAGATCCGCTCCTATGTGTTCATGCCCTACACCTTGGTGAAGGATACCCGCACGGGCTTTGAGACAGGCAACATTCAAAATGTGATGGACGGCGACATTGACGGGTTCATCAATGCCTATCTCACCGCCTCCGCCAATGGGACGCTGAAAAAGTAAGGAATAGGCGCGGGATAGCCCGCTGTGGCTCTAAACCACCGCCGCTGACAATCCGGGGCGGCCCTGTTCCCGGAGAAGCTCCCCGTGGCGGTGAAAAAACCGGACAAGCATCCTGAAAAACAAAAATGGCAGACAGCACGCAAACGCTGTCTGCCATTTTGCTATGTCGTTTCGGTCTGTGTCAGCATCCGCACGGCATATTTTAAAAACATTTTCACCGCCGGGGAGGCGTCCACCCGGGAGTGCAGGGCTGCGCCCATGGTGATTTGGGCGGGCGGAGCCAGGGGGAGCTTCACAACATTGCAGATATGCCCTTCGGTGATAAGCTGGTTCATGATGCTGATGCCCAGGCCCTGCTCCACCATGGACATTGCAGAAAAGTTCTCCATAGTGGTAAAGCGGATCTTGGGCACGATGCCGTAGTGTCGAAACAGGGCCTCTACGTCGTCATCACAGCCCAGGGCAGGCATGATGAAATCGTCCTTCTCGCAATCCTTCAGCGGATAAGCGGATGCATCTGCCAGAGGATGGCCCTGCGGCAGCAGGGCCAGCATAGGATCCTCCGCCAGGGGGATCCACTCATAGGGCATGCCCTCCTGGTAGCTGAAAAAACCGATGTCCGCCGTGCGGTCGTCCAGCCACCCGGATACCTCCTGCCAGATGCCCTCCATGAGCCGGATAGACACGTGGGGGTAGTCTTGCTGAAAGACCCGGATCACCGCCGGCAGCCAGTGGGTGGCAATGCTGGAGTAGGCGGCGATGGTCACGCTGCCGATGAGCAGGCCGTTGATCTCTGTGGCCAGCTCAAAAAGGCGGTCCTCCTGGCGCAGAAATTCCCGCACTGTGGGCAGCAGCAACTGGCCGTTTTCCGTCAGGCTCACGCCCTTGGTGCTGCGGCGAAATACGGAGAAGCCCAGCTCATTTTCAAAGGCGGTCACCAGCTGGTTCACTCCCGATGGGGTATAGCGCAGCACCTCCGCCGCCCGGGAAAAGCTTCCCGTCTCTGCTGCCGCCAGTACCGCCCGGCACCGGGCTGTTTCCATAAAGATCCCTCCTCCTTTGCTGTTAGTAATACTGATATAAGCTATAATATTCTATAGCTTTACTTTTCTTGTTATTTATTCTACTATATGACCATAGAAACTGCAAGACCCCAAAATAAAAATCTTCAAGGAGGAATCTACCATGAAAAATATCTATACTTACATTTCTGTCGCTGTTGTGATGCTTGTGATGATGGTGGCGTCCGCCTTTCTGCTGACGGCCGCCGATGCACCTGTTCGTGCGGCGGGCGGCTATGTTACCCTGATTTTCGGTGCGATAGCTACCTGGGCCACGGCCAAAGCACTGCTGGCCGAGCGGGACAACGAGGAGCGCCGTGCATCCGATCATGCGCACAATCACGCTTGATGGATCTTTTGCTACTACAGAGCAGCTATGCTTGACTCTTTCTTCCTCTCTCCATAAAGAAAAAGACGCACGAAAGTGCGTCTTTTTCTTATGGCGGGGAAAAATCAAAGGGATTTTCTGCCATTTTGGCGTTTCCCTGTTTCTCGGTATGGCTTCTGCACAGCATGGCAAAGCACTTATCATCCGGCCGGTCTGAGACGGTCTAAATTAAAAGGTCAGCCGCATTTGGTGCCACACAACGTTTCCGTGGGTGGATTTATCCGATACTCCCTCGTCTATAAAGCCGAGCTTCCCATAGTAGTGGATCAGCTTCTCCTTACACGTCAGCACAAGGCCCTTGCGTCCCTGCTCCTTGGCCTCATCGATGGCCTGACGGATCAGCCTCTCGGCGTACCCGTGCCTGCGGTACTGGGGCAGTGTGTTCACGCCGAAGATCATTTGCCACGCACCGTTTTCGTTGTGCATGGCGGCGTTTGCGTACATCTCGTCGGTCAGATCTGCCTCGTCCGTCACAAAGCCGTCTACAAACGCAATGAGCCGGTCCCCGTCGAACATCAGCCAGAAGTGGTTCCCGTAGTGTTGGATCCTACCGGCAAAGTCTTTTTCCGTGGCCGCTTCCGCGGGGGGAAAGCATATGGCCTCCACCGCGGCGACCGCCGCCAGGTCCTGCATGGATGCATGGGTGATTTTCATAAGGGCTCCTCCTTCAAATTATTTTAGCTCAATCTTCATCTCTGCCGTTTACAGCAGAAATTCCCTTTTTATGACTACTCCTCGCGCTGCTCAGCAAAATACAGTCCAATGCTTTTCAGGACATCTATAGCATCTGCGGCAGTGTGGCCTTCCAGCTCAATGGCAACACTCTCGCCGGGGGAGGATGGGCTAAAAAGGGCCCCTCATGCAAATCAATAAAGCTGTTTATCAGGGGGAGGATGTCATCGGCATTTACATTGGCGGTCAAATACCCGTCGGATAGCATATAGGACGGGGCCAAACGCTCCGGCGTGGGGATATGGGCTCCTGTGATCATTTTCAGCATAAGCCTTTCCCTTCCTTCAAATCATCGTCGGTGTCCGCCGCCAATCACTGCCGCAGGGGAGGGGGGAGCCGGGGCATGCCAGGGCGTATACATCCGTCCGGCGGGCCTCCCGGGTGAAGAGTGCCTCTGCCGATGGACCCAATCGGCCCACATCCGCCGCCTTGGTCAGCACCGGCACACCTGCGTCCTGCATCTGCCGCAGGAGCTTTCGCCCCGCCTCTGTGGCGGCCAGAATTCGGACATAGGGGATGTCCTCTCCGGGCGCCTCCAGGCTCAGGAATACCGCCCACAGCATCCGCCGCACCCGGGCGGTGGGGTAGCGCTTGGTGGTGGCCCGGGTCAGAATATCCCCCAGGCTGCCGCCCTCCTGTACCGCCCGATACACCCGTCGGTACAGTCCCTCGCCGCCGCTGTCGTAAGAAGCGAAGTCTTGCTCGTTCATCAGCCGCAGCCGGGCCAGCATGGCCCTCTCCAGCCGGGCCGGGTCCACCGGGGCCAGGCCCTTTTTCATCTCCCGGCCCAGGATGTCCGCTGCCTGTGGGGGCATCAGGGCGAAGGCCTTCGCCTCTTGGCCCGCTGCCAGCAGCGCCCGAATATGGGAGGCCGAGGCACTCCCGTGGTGACCGCCGTCCTCCCGGCGCACCGCAACTGCATCTGCGGCAAGGCCCCGTCGGCGGATGGCCTTGAGATATTCCACGGCCAGGGTGTTGTTGGGCTGAGCCAGGAGCGCGCCGAGCCCGGTTTCTCGCTCCAGCACTGCCTGCCGGGCGGCGGCGTAGGGGAGCCCTCCGTCCATTTCCAGCCGGATAGCCCGGTGAACATCCGCCCGCAGCAGTGCCTCCGCCGTGGCCCACAGGGCGTCTGTGTCCCCGCACTCACTGCCGAAATAGAGGGTTTTCACCCCACATTGGGCCAGAAGGGATACGCCGCCGTCTGCGAATTTCTCCGCCGTGGCCATGGCCCAGGGAGTGGGCAGCTCTACCACCAGATCGGCCCCGCAGCGCACGGCCATCTCCGCCCGGGCAAATTTCTCCACACAGGCTGCGCCGCCCCGCTGGGTGAAGTTGCCGCTCATGGCGCACACCAGCACCCGGCCCGATTCCCCGGCCCGGCGCAGCAGCCGCTCATGTCCCCGGTGCAGAGGGTCAAATTCACATACAACGCCCACTGCGTCCATGGCCGTGCCTCCTTGCCATTCAAAATCTGATTCCATTCTACCCTATTTTTTCGTTTCGGGCAACGGCCTGTTGCAATTCGGAGCAAAAAAAGGTATAATATGAGGCAATTTCAGATGGCAGATAAAGCGGTAGAATTTGCAAGAACCGTGAGGAAGGGTATGCGAGGGAAACCCAACAAGGGTGTCCCTTACCATTGAAATCAGTAGCTTTTGAAGCTCTCTTAAAGCTTCAAAAGCTTAGGCGGCGGGGCGAAAAGACTTTTTCAACACGCTGAATTTGAAACCGAAAGGAGACCACTCCATGAAAATAGGCATGATGTACGCCATGGACGGCGAAATCGAGAGCCTGCTGAAAAACGAAAACGCCCACCTTATAGAAAAGGTGTCCGGTGCATCCTTTTACCAAATCCGTGAAAATATAGTGGCCTGTGCCGGAGGCGTGGGCAAGGTGAATGCCGCCATGTCTGCCCAGCTCCTTATCAGCCGCTACGCCCCCGATGTGGTGCTGAATGTAGGCGTGGCGGGCTGCTTTGAAAATGTGCCCATCGGGACACTGGTGCTGGCCACAGGCTTTGTGCAGCACGATTCGGACACCTCCGCCTTGGGCGATCCAGTGGGCCTGGTGTCTACGGTGAACAAGGTGGAGTTCCCCACCGCCTGGCCGGAGAAGGCCAGATCCGCCATGGATAAAACGGGCCTGCCCTACCGCACGGGGATGGTTGCCACCGGCGACTGGTTCGCCACCGATACCCCCCGCAGCCACTGGATCTATGACACCTTCCACCCGCTGCTTTGCGAGATGGAGGGGGGTGCCGTGGCCCAGGTGTGCTGCCGGAATGACGTGCCGTTTTTGTCCCTGAAGTCCGTCAGCGACTGTGTGCTGGAGCACCACGACTTCTTCTTCAACTTCCCCGAGGCCATCCGGGAATTAAACGGCGTGGCCATGAAATTTATCGGCAACCTGGAGGCGGAATAATGGAACGTATCGCGAGCTTTACCGTGGATCACACCGTGCTGGTGCCCGGCCTGTATCTCTCCCGGCGAGACGGGAACGTGGTGACTCTTGATCTGCGCTTTAAAAGGCCCAACACCGGCCAGCTGCTTTCAAACAGCCAGATGCACTCCGTGGAGCATCTCATTGCCACCCTCCTGCGCAATTCCGAGAGCCGGGACGCGGTGATCTACTTCGGGCCCATGGGCTGCCAGACAGGCTTTTACTTCCTCTATGACGGGGATAAGTTGACCGGCAGCCAGGCCATCGCCCTCCTGCAGGCGGTTTTCGCCCGGGCCGCCGAGTACAGCGGCCCCATGCCCGGCTGCTCCGCTGCCGAGTGCGGCAATTATAAAAACCTCAGCGTGGAGGAGGGCCGGGCCTGCTGTGCCTGGTATCGTGACCTTATTGCCTCCTGGACGGAGGAAAAGCTCAAATATCCCGCAAAATAAGCTGAAAAACTTCCCCAAATCAGTTGACAGGCCTCCCAAAGTCTGTTAAACTATATAAGCCGCTTTGAATGGGTCACAAGCGTCTGCCCCTTGGCAGTCCGCCCCCGACAGCGAGTCCGTAATAAAGGAAAGGTAGGTGCAACAAGTATGCAGGCAATCATCGTGACCGGTGGCAAGCAGTACAATGTTTCTGAGGGTGACACTCTGTTCATTGAGAAGCTGGATGTCAACGCCGGCGACGCCGTGGTTTTCGATCAGGTTCTGGCCATCGTGGATGGGGAGAACACCAAGTTCGGCACTCCCGTGGTGGAGGGCGCCAAGGTGGACGCCACCGTTGTCAAGAACGGCAAGGGCAAGAAGATCCGTATCTTCAAGTACACCCCCAAAAAGGGTTATCGCAAACGCCAGGGCCATCGTCAGCCTTACACCAAGGTTGAGATCGGCAAGATCACTTTCTAAGAGCGTATGACCACCGTTTCGTTCCTTGTGGAGCAAGCCCGCATCGTGGGCTTTGATGTCCAGGGCCACAGCGGCTGGGGCCAGGAGGGCGAGGACATTGTCTGCGCCGCCGTCACCAGCGCCATCCGGCTGGTCGAATGTACCGTCAATGACGTGATGGGCCTGTGCGCCTCGGTAAAGGTCCGGGAGAAGGACGCGAAGATCTCTTTCCGCCTGCCCGGCGGCCTGTCCGCCCCGGCGGAGAGCACCTGTCAGAATCTGCTGACGGGGCTCATGGTCTACCTTACCCAGCTCCACGACGAATACCCCGAAAACATCGAAGTGATGGAGGAGTGACCTCCTGTTTCCCCGCAATCATCTTATCAGAAAGGATGGTACTGAATTATGCTGTATATCGGTCTGCAATTCTTCGCCCATAAAAAAGGTATGGGCTCCACCAAGAACGGCCGTGATTCCGAGTCCAAGCGCCTGGGCCCCAAGCGTGCTGACGGTCAGTTTGTCCTGTCCGGCAACATCCTGGTGCGCCAGCGCGGCACGCACATTCACCCCGGCAAGAACGTGGGCATCGGCACCGACGATACCCTCTTTGCCAAGGCTGACGGTGTTGTCCGTTTCGAGCGCCTGGGCAAGGACCGCAAGCAGGTCTCTGTCTACCCCGCCGAGTAATTGGATCATAAAAACTCCTCCGACTATTGCCGGAGGAGTTTTTTTCGCTATAACGGCTGCTTTTGACGTCGTTTCATACATGTTTTGGAGAGAAAATATGTTTAATCGTACAAAAATTGGAGAAATAAGAAATAAGTGTAAATAACACCCGTTTTTTTGTGCTATTATATAAGAAGAAAAGAGAAAGGAGGGTTATGTACAAGAGCAACTTACCCCACTCAAACAATAAGAATAGAAAGTGAGGAACTTGCAATGAGAAAAAAATGTAAAAAATTGTAGCCGGATTCCTGGGGGTCGTTATAGCACTGTCTTTGCTTTTGCCAGTAAGCGCATCGGCGCTGCAGACCGTTGATTATGATGCGTATGCAATAAGCGCGGCAAAGGGATATACACAGATGTGTGAAATTACAGAAGAGTGTGCATATCTATCGCAGGATTATGAAATTGAGAATAGTTTGAATACAGGGAACAGGGTCTACTTTCTGTTTGACGGAGAGGAGTGTATAGGGAGAATTATTGTAGCATTTATCAACAACGAATTTTCCTCAAATTTCATACAAGAAAAATTACCAGCTATTTCTGATTTATATAGAGACGGGATACCTTTCAAAGTGGTAGCTTTGGATGAGTCTCTGTTAATTCAGACCGCAGAGGAAACAATACTTTTTGATGGCCCAGAAATGGAGGGTCAGATTGACTTGGCAAATACTGGTGGAAATTTTAAATTACTGCGTTTAACAACATTTGATATTTGCCAAGACGAAGAAAATAATGTAGCAACTTACGATTCATATGGAAGCAACTTGACATCTGGTTATGGAATATTGGAAGTGCCATATGTTAAAAATGCGAATATTAATGGAGAGGGTATTTGTTGGGCTGCGACAGTTGCCTCAATCGCCGCGTATAGAAAGCAACAAGCAGCATTAACTTCAGTGAAACTGTTTAATATTCTAGATGCTAAATTTTTAGGAACTCCATCGGGAACTCGAACTTGGATAGGCCGGGCATTTGACTATTATGGATTAGAATATAATTACTTAAAAAAAGGATCGAATTATGATAGCGTAAAAACACGCATACAAAATAATCGTCCCATATATGCGTCATTGAAAACTGCTGACGGGGAGAATGCCCATGCTGTTGTTATATGTGGCTATCAGGCGTATAATGGGGGATATCACTACTATATTTTAATGGATCCGAATAGACCTCAAAAAGTTACAGTTCAAATACCATCTTCTACAGCAACAACATTTACATATGCAAGTGGTGAACATACATACACGAATTGGTATAGGCAGTTTAGTTAATAATAGGGGTAATTAGGATGAAGAAAGGAAAAATAATTGGCGCTCTGCTGTCCCTCGGCCTGCTGCTGACCCTATTCGGGTGCAAACAGGAAGCTGACGGTATTTGGCCCTATGCTATCCGTGTGGATGGCCAGGTTTATTACTGCTACGAGGAAGAGGCGGACATAGAAAATGTGGAAGTCCTGGGAACCATCACCTCCAGTGTGAACATCAGCCAGGGACCCGAGACCGACGACCAGGCGAATCGGTCCGACTGGGTGGGCGCCTCCTACGGCACCGCTGACGGGCGAATGTATCTTTATTACGACAACCACTGGCTCAAGTGTTATCTGCCCGCAGAGATCGGCTAAAAAGGGAAGGGCCCTTCGGCATCCGCCGGAGGGCCTTTGAGACTGTCGAAAATTCCTTTGGAATTTTCCGACAAAAAGATTGCAGCCTGCTGCGCGCATAATTTGTGCGCCGGTGGCGCAAAAATTCCACACTGGCAGCCTGAGAGGTATTTTTTCCCACGCACATGTCGCGGTGAAAAATGATTCCAAATTTTTGCCGCCTGCGGACGGCAAACTCTGCGAGGCTTTTTTGACACGTCGGAGGGCCTTCCTGCACCTATATAAACTTCAATTACTGCTCAGGCGTTCCCTTCGTCTCCTGGACAGGAGCGCTCTCCACTGGTTCCGCCTTGGCCGCCTGCTCCTCCTTCACTCCAAAGGCCTCCTTCAGACTGCTCATATCCGGGTCAAAGATGTCAGTGCCCGCCGCGCCTTCGTTCTGGTTGCGCAGCTTACTGTTGATGGAGATGATGTTCTTCACCGCCAGCACCGCCATCATCACCAGCTCATAGCTCAGACGCACGGCGATGGGCCCCAGGATCATCAGCAGGATGCCCTTGCCGCCCATCCAGCCGCTCCAATCGGAGCAGAACAGCATGAAAAAGCCTACCAGGATCACCAGCGCCGTGAAGAAAATATACAGCGCCTGCAGGATCTTCTCCACGATCAGGAACTTAAAATTACATGCGTCGTGAAGGAATTTGCCGAATTTGCCCATTTTCTCCCGCCGTTTGGCCGGAACGATGAAAATGAAGGCCAGCACCGTGGCGATGATGGCCAGCAGAATGGCAATAATGCCCAGGGTGCCTAAGGCGCTGATGCGGGAGCCATACAATTCGTAATCGTACATGGAAGTTCTCCTTTCAGGTTTGCTTTGCGCCGCCCTGCCAGGCGGCGCCTGTCAAATTTCTACGTCATCATTTTACCGTATAATAAAATCATCGTCAAGATTTTTCCCATTCCCGGCACAAGGGACTTGACAACGGCCCTTGATTTGTATAAGATAATAGGCACAAATTGGATTTCCACGTTGAGGGAGTAATTCCATCCTGCCCTGCGGGATGAGGCAGACCCGTCAGTACGGCCCCTCGGGCCCGGGCTGTCTTGAAAGAATGAGACTCATACATAGGCCGCACGCCTGTGTAGGGTCTTTTTTGTTTTGCCTATAGGGCAGAAAAGGAGGATACTATGAAACCGGATTATTTGCAAACCACTGAAGAAGTGCTTTCCTCTCAGGGCAGCTCATCCCGGGGCCTTACCGGGGAGGAGGCGGCTGCCCGCCTGTCGAAGCACGGCCCCAACCGCCTGCAGGAGGCCAAGAAAATCACCAATTTCCAGCGCTTCGTGCAGCAGCTGAAGGACCCTATGCTGCTGATTCTGCTGGCCGCCGCTGCCGTGTCCGCCGTCACCAGCATTCTCTCCCACGAGAGCCTTACGGAGGTGTTCATCATCCTGGTGGTGGTGCTGCTCAACGCCGTATTGGGCGTGGTGCAGGAGAGCAAGGCTGAGGCCGCCATCGAGGCCCTCCAGACCATGACTGCCGCCACCAGCAAGGTGCTGCGGGACGGCAAGATTACCGTGCTCCACAGTGCCGACCTGGTGCCCGGGGATGTGGTGATCCTGGAGGCCGGAGACGCCGTGCCCGCCGATGGCCGATTGCTGGAGTCCGCATCCCTGAAGATCGAGGAGGCCGCCCTCACCGGCGAGAGCGTCCCGGTGAATAAGACCGCCGAGCCTATTGCGGCTGAGGGTGATGTGCCTTTGGGTGACCGGAAAAACATGTGCTACATGGGCTCCACTGTGGTCTATGGCCGCGGCAGCGCCGTCATTACCGCCACTGGTATGGACACCGAAATGGGTAAGATCGCCGGCGTACTGGCCCGGACGGAGCAGGAGGAGACCCCCCTCCAGCGCAAGCTGACCCAGCTGGGCAAGACTCTGTCCTACCTGGTGCTGGCCATCTGCGTGTTCATCTTCGTTTTTGACCTGCTGGTGGAGGGCGATTACTCCCTGGAGGCCATTCTGAAAACCTTTATGGTGGCCGTTTCCTTGGCCGTGGCCGCCATTCCCGAGGGCCTGGCCACGGTGGTGACGGTGGTGCTGTCTATCGGCGTTACCAACATGAGCAAGCGCGGCGCGGTGATCCGCCGCCTGACGGCGGTAGAGACCTTGGGCTGCACCCAGGTCATTTGCTCCGATAAGACCGGCACCCTTACCCAGAACAAGATGACCGTGGTGGACTACACGGGCCCCCAGCGGCTTTTGGCCACAGCCATGGCCCTTTGCAGCGATGCTGCCTGGGCAGAGGAGGGCGCTCAGGGCGAGCCTACGGAGGCGGCCCTGGTGAATTTCGCCGCCAAGGCGGGGCTGAAAAAGCCCCTGCTGGAGGAGCAGCAGCCCCGGGTGGCCGAGGCGCCCTTTGATTCCTCCCGAAAGATGATGTCCACCGTGCACCAAATCGACGGCGGCTTTATCCAGTATACCAAGGGTGCGCCGGACGAGGTGCTGCGCCTTTGCACCAGCTATATAGACAGCGGCGAAAAGCATCCCATGACCGAGGAAAAGCGCCGGGCCATTCTGCTGGAGAATAAGGCCATGGCCGACCGGGCCCTGCGTGTTTTGGCCGCCGCCCAGCGCAGCTGGGGCGACACCTTGCCTGAAGACATCAGCCCCGAGACTTTGGAACAGGATCTGTGCTTCATCGGCCTTGCGGGCATGATCGACCCCGTGCGCCCGGAGGTGAAGGACGCCATCCACCAGTGCCGCAAGGCGGGCATCCGCCCGGTGATGATCACCGGTGACCATAAGGACACCGCCGTGGCAATCGCCAAGGAGCTGGATATTCTCGACAGCGCTGACCAAGCCATCACCGGCAGCGAGCTCAACGCCTTTACGGATGAGGAGCTGGCGGAGATCGTGCCCCGCTACAGCGTCTATGCCCGGGTTCAGCCGGAGCACAAGGTGCGCATCGTCACTGCCTGGAAAAAGCGCGGCGCCATCACTGCCATGACCGGCGACGGCGTCAACGATGCCCCCAGCATCAAGACCGCCGACATCGGCGTGGGCATGGGCATCACCGGCACCGACGTCACCAAGAACGTGGCGGACATGGTCCTCTCCGACGACAACTTCGCCACCATCGTGGGCGCCGTGGGCGAGGGCCGCCGCATCTATGATAATATCCGCAAGACCATCCAGTTCCTCCTGGCCTCCAATATGAGCGAGGTGCTGGGTGTGTTCACCGCCACCCTCCTGGGCTTCACCCTCTTGGGGCCGGTGCATCTGCTGTTCATCAACCTTATTACCGATTGCTTCCCGGCCCTGGCCCTGGGCCTGGAGAAGGCGGAGCCGGATGTTATGGACCGTCCGCCCCGGGATAGCCACGACGGCATCTTCTCCGGTGGCCTGGGCTTTGATGTGGTGTATCAGGGCGTGCTTATCACCGTCATCACTTTGGCCTCCTATATCATCGGCCACTGTGTGGAGGTGGGATACTTCGAGATGCCTTCCGGCGTTTCACCCCACGGCATGACCATGGCCTTTTTGACCATGAGCATGTGCGAGATTTTCCACAGCTTCAATATGCGCTTTCAGCGGCGCAGCATTTTCTCCAGCCGCAGCCATAACAAGGTCCTGTGGGTGGCTATGCTGGGCAGCCTCCTCATAACCACTTTGGTTTTGGAGGTAGGGCCCATTGCCGATGCCTTCGGCTTCACCCCCGTGGGTTGGGCCGAATACGGTATCGCCCTGGCCTTGGCCGTGCTGGTGATCCCTGTGGTGGAACTGGTGAAATTCTTCCAGCGCCGGGCCGCTAAGAGAAAGAAACGGTAAAGCTGTATTCCCGAAATAAAGAGCCACCCCGGGCGCCCTCCGTAAGGAAGGGCCCGGGGTGGCTTCTTGCATCTTGGCTTAGTCGGCTCTCGAAAACGGTGCGGCCCTAATGGCTGCGCCGTTTCCTCGGTGCTGCTTGCGGGCGGCAAACGCTGCAAGCCTTTTTAACAAGCTGAAGCAAGGGCATCACAGCAAAGCCGCAATGCCCTTGTTTTCTGTATATTTTACAGGTAGCTGCGCATGCCCTCGGTGGCCATGGACTCGTCCAGGCTCAGGGTAACAGTGAACTTGACGCAATTCTCCTCGCTGAAGCGGTCCAGCCAGTGGAGGAATTTTTCCGCCTCCGCCAAATCGCTGCTGGCGGCAATTTTGGCCAGGTTGTCCACAAATACGTGAGAAATATCATAATTGCCGGCGTAGAGACCGCTGATGAAGCCGCGCAGGCATTCAAATGAATTCAAGCTATACTCCTTGGCATTGACCAGTCGAACGCTGGATTTAATGTCAAAGGTCATGTCCGCACCGGGCTCGATGCAGACCACGCTGCCGTTCTCGGACTCCACGGCACTGTGGATCAGGTCGATGAGCTGCTTTGTCTTGCCGGCACCGTTTGCGCCCATAATCAGTCTAACCATAAGAAATCACTCCTTTGTCTTTTTGCGGTTAACTTGCATTTAATATACCATACTTCTTTTCAAATGGCAATGGAGAAAGCAAAATTCATCATTTCTTCACGATTGCTTTTCCAGCTTTTCCCGCAGGGCTGCGCCCAGGTCCTCATAGCCGGGTTTACCCAGGAGGGCGAACATGTTCTTCTTATACGCCTCCACGCCGGGCTGGTCAAAGGGGTTAACATCCAACAGATAGCCGGACAGGCCGCAGGCATAGCAGAAGAAATAGATCAGCTCGCCCAGGGTGAAGGCATTGCGCTCGCCGCAGCACACGCGGATATTGGGGACGCCCCCCTCCACATGGGCCAGGAGCGTGCCATCCATGGCCTGCTGCTTCAGGTCGCTCATGGCCTTGCCCGCCAGGAAGTTCAGCCCATCGCCGTTTTCTGCGTCATAGGGCACTGTCAGCTCGCCGGACCGGGGGGTAAAGCGTACCACGGTCTCAAACAGATTCCGGCGGCCCTCCTGGAGATACTGCCCCATGGAGTGCAGGTCCGCAGTATACTCTACGCTGGCCGGGAACAGGCCCTTGCCCTCCTTGCCCTCGGACTCGCCGTACAGCTGCTTCCACCACTCCGCCATAAAGCGGAAGAAGGGGTCAAAGCAGGCCAGGACCTCGATTTCCATGCCCTGGTGCTGCAGCTCATACCGGGCTCCGGCATACTGCCAGGCGGGATTTTGCTCCATGCCTGCCTGGGCGCAGACATCCATCATGGACGCCGCACCGGCCATGAGCTGCCCCACATCAATACCTGCCACGGCAATGGGCAGCAATCCCACCGCTGTAAGGACGCTGTAGCGTCCGCCGATGTCATCCGGAACCACAAAGCTCTCATAGCCCTCGGCCGCGGCAAGGGATTTCAGGGCGCCCTTTTGCCGGTCGGTGGTGGCATAGATGCGCTTGGCGGCGGCCTCATGGCCGTACTTTTTCTCCAGAAGCTGGCGGAAAAAGCGGAAGGCCACCGCCGGCTCTGTGGTGGTGCCGGACTTGGAGATGACATTCACGGAGAAATCTACCCCCTCCAGCAGCTCCTCCACCTCTGCCAGCTGGTCGTTATCCAGGCCGTTGCCCACAAAGTAGATATTGGGTGTATTCTTCTTTTTCAGGTTATAATTGGGGGAGCACAGGCACTCAATAACACCCCGGGCCCCTAAGTAGGAGCCGCCGATGCCGATGACCACCAGAGCCTGAGAATCGGCCTGTATCCTCCGCTGCTGCCTGGATGCGTTCAAACTCCTCCCGGTCATACCCTTCGGGCAGACGCACCCAGCCGGTGAACTCACCCCCGGCGCCGGTTCCGGCACGCAGGTGGTCATGGGCCAGGCGCAGACGGGGCGTCAGCGCCGCCTCATAGGGCAGGGGGATGAACTGCCGCATATTGTGAAGATCTACAGAGATCATAGAAAATGCCTCCTCTTTTGTTCTTTCCCCTATGTTACATCCAACCGGTGGAAAATACAAGAGAAAACCGCCTGATTTCTTATCCGAAAACAGCGGCGCGGAGCAGGCGGGTAAACAGGTCCCCCCAGGTCATGCGTTCCACGGCCGCTGCCGCCGTCAGAGGAAGCTCTGCCAGGGTGGTATCCCCACTCTGCACCGTGAGAATGCCTACGGCCTGCCCCTTTTCCACAGGAGCCGACAGATCCTCCTGCAGCTTCACCGTCCGGGTAAGGCCGCCCGCCTGGCCCTTACCTATCAGGAGCTTGCTCTGGGCGAGCGATGCCTCCACGGAGGGGGTGCGGCCCAGCCTTACGGGAGCCACCGGCGTTTCCTCCGGGGTGACATCCGCCAGGATGTAGGTGGAGAAGCCGTAGTTCAGCATAGTCTTGGCGTCCTCAAAGCGCTGCTGGCTGGTCTCGCTCCCCAGCACCACGGCGATGAGCTCCATGCCCTCCCGCTCCGCCGTGGCGGAGATGCAGTAGCCCGCGGCATCGGTGGAGCCGGTCTTCAGCCCCGTGGCTCCGTCATAAAAGCGGATGAGCTTATTGGTATTGGAAAGGCCGAACTCGCCGCCCCGGATGGTATCCATCCAGATGGTGGCGAAGCGGCGAATGTCCGGGTGACGGAGGATCAGCTCGCGGCTCATGAGGGCAATGTCCCAGGCGCTGGTTACATGGCCCTCCGCCGGCAGGCCCGTGGGGTTTACAAAGTGGGTGTCCCCCATACCCAGCTCCATGGCACGGTTGTTCATCTGCTGGACAAACAGCTCTGTGACCCCGGCCACCTGCTCCGCCAGGGCTACGGCGGCGTCGTTGCCGCTGGAGACGCATACGGCCTTCAAAAGCTCCTCCACGCTGATTTGCTCTCCCTCGGACAAGTACACCTGGCTGCCGCCCATAGAGGCGGCATTGGCGCTGACGGTGACCATATCCTCATATTTCAGCTCCCCTCGGTCCATGGCCTCCATGACCAGCAGGAGCGTCATGATCTTGGTGACGCTGGCAGGCTCCAGCTTCTCATGCTCATTTTGGGCAAAAAGCACCTGCCCGGTCTCCTTTTCCATGAGCAGTGCGGCCTTGGCCTTCACGGGCAGCTCCACGGCATAGGCCGGCAGCGACAGGCACAGCAGCGCCGAAAGCACCATCAGCAGCGCAAAAAACCTCTTTTTCATGACTCGCCCTCCCCATAAATTGCTGGGCTATCCTATGCGCCCGAAAGAAAAATCATGCCGGGCGGCAATTTTCGGTTGCATTGGGCGAAATTCTCTGCTATAATAGCTATCGCGATGCAGGGTTAGTACATCGGTAGTACATCGGCTTCCCAAGCCGAGGAGGCGGGTTCGATTCCCGTACCCTGCTCCAAAAAAGGACTTCAAGAAAAAACTTGAAGTCCTTTTCCTTTTGCCTGTGAACGCTTGAAATACAGAGTTTTATGGAATTTACACCGTGAAAACTATTGCAATTTTTGCAAAAATTTTATGAGGGTTGCACACATAAAGGACAACAAACTGCTGTCTGACACAATAATATGAGAGCCTTTTCATGGATGGCCTAATCTGTTATAGTAGAAAGGAAGAGGTTTGTGCGCAGCCTAAAGTATAAATATTGGAAATCCGTCTTTGATTTTCGAAGATATATGGACTGCAAAAAGCAGCAAGGAAAGGTTTACTTGCTCTACGAAATTATTCCAGAAGAACCGCCGCTGCTCCATACAATGCTTAGAGGCAAAAGCGGCTGGCACTGCGACAAAGCTTGGCTTACGGGGTGCTGATTGGTGGCTGAAAACTTTTCGTCGGCTCCCTGGATACTACATAGCCGAGAGTGAAGCTACCCAGTTAGGATGGATTCCGATTTTAGCAAATCTTTCCATTGTTGCACCTGGTAAAATGCTGACAAAAGGCGTATACAAAAACAGAGACAAACGGCTCCCCGATGCGCCTGAACGAGTATGGTACGAGGCTGACATCAATTATTCTTCCGGTTATCGGGGCGGAGAACGAGTTCTCTACTCCAATGACGGGTTGATTTTTGCAACTTACGACTATTACGCCACATTTGTCGAGATTGTTTGACAGAAAGGAATTTCGTTATGAATTACTATGGTTATATGCCTATTACAACTGACCCCGTTGTCCTGCACCTGGACGGCTGCAAGGACTGGGGCGCATTGCACCAGCGCATCCGCAAGACATTTGGGTTTCCGGACTATTACGGGGAAAACTGGGATGCCATGTGGGATTGCCTGACGGATGTATTCTTGCAGCCGGTACAAAGGCACATTGTGGTGGAAGGATTTGACTCCATGCCCCGGGAGCTGCGGGAGTATGCCGCTCCGATGCGGGAAATCTTCGGTGACCTTCAGGAAAAATATCCGTGGGTTTCAGTAACATACCGTTGACTGCATGCGCAGAAAAACCTGTGGACAGCCACAAAAATAAAGGGCCGCCAAAGGCGGCCTTTTATTTTTGGATCCCGCTCCCCTTGGCTGCTCCGCCCCGAGGGGGGGGGTAAAGCTGCTCGGCGGAGATGAATTCTGCCTGCGCCAGGGCTTTGCCGCCTGCAGGCGGCAAACTCTGATCATCTTTAAACAGGCGCCCTTTTGGGGCGCCTGTTTGACATCTGATTTTATTCTGCTCTATGGGCAAGATTACAGCGCGGCCATTTCCGCAGTGACGCTCTCCTCACAGGAGCGCATGGCCTCCAAGGTCTTTTCCATCAGCGCATCCAGCTCCCAGCCCAGGCGCTCGGCGCCGGTGATAATCACATCCCGGGAGCAGCCGGCAGCGAACTTCTTGTCCTTGAACTTTTTCTTAATGCTCTTGAGCTCCATGTCCTGCACACTCTTGCTGGGACGCATGAGGGCGGCTGCCCCGATGAGCCCCGTGAGCTCGTCGGCGGCAAAGAGCACCTTTTCCATTTCGTGGGTGGGCTCCACATCGCAGCAGATGCCGTAGCCATGGCTGCACACAGCGTGGATGAATTCCTCGCTGCAGCCGGCCTCCTTCAAAAGCTCCGGGGCCTTGACACAGTGCTGCTCCGGCCACTGCTCAAAGTCGATGTCGTGGAGCAGACCCACGGTGGCCCAGAAGTCTGCATCCTCCCCGTAGCCCAGCTGGTTGGCATACCAGCGCATGACGCCCTCTACGGTCAGGCTGTGCTGGATGTGAAACGGCTCCTTGTTATATTTTTTCAGTGCGGCGAGAGCCGCATCCCTGCTGATACACTCTTTCATAAAGGGCGTCCTCCTTATATTGATTTTGCCCTATTGTAGCAGCAAATTGTGTGTATTGCAAGACCTATCTTTTAAATCGACATTTGTTTTTCCAAAAGTGTCAGGATCTGCCGGGCGTGGCGGTATTCATCCCGGGACAGCTCCTGAAAGATCTCCGTCAGGCACTCGTCGGTGGTCTCCTCCGAGGCCCGCCGGTAATTCAGGCCCCCGCAGCTCTCCTCGTGGTATCGCAGACGTAAAACTTCCCGCCAGGAGGAAACGCATCCCTCCCCTGGCTGCGGCACCGCCGGGCAATAGACCTGGCCGGTGATAAGATAGTATACGCCCAGGAGCCGCCGGGCATGGCCTCCCTCCTCCGCTGCCAGGCGGCGCATAAGCTGCCGGGCCATGGGGGACGGTGCCATGGCGGCGTAGGTCAGGTAACCCCGCCGGTCCGACAGCTCCTCCTCAATAAAGCCCCGGATCACATCCGCATCCTGCTGGGCGTTTACCCCCATACAGCACACATTCACCGCGTCCTGGGCCGCATCCGCCGGATACGGCTGCAGGGCAGGATTCACCCGTTGCCAAACAGCCCTCTTTTGCTCCATAGTCTGATGATTTTCCATGCCAGCACCCCTTTCTCTGCCATCCATTGTATGCACCAGGGGACGGACGCTTTACTTTTTAGAAATAATCCGATACACTAAGGAAAAGGAGTGTGTTTTTATGACCCTGCAGCAACTGAAATACGCCGTGACGGTGGCCGAGTGCGGCACCATCAGCGCCGCCGCCGAAAAGCTGTTTATCTCCCAACCCAGCCTTACCACTGCCATACGGGAGCTGGAATCGGAGATGGGTGTGACCATATTCTCCCGGACCAACCGGGGTGTTATCGTGTCACGGGAGGGGGAGGAATTCTTGGGCTACGCCCGGCAGATCCTCTCCCAGGCCCAGCTGCTGCAGGAGCGGTTCAGCGGTCGGGAGCAGGGGGAGAAGCGCTTTGCTGTGTCCAGCCAGCACTTCAACTTTACGGTGCTGGCCTTTTCCCGGTTGGTGCAGAATTTTCGGGGGGCCCCGGTACAGCTTCCATTTTCGGGAGACCACTACCTATGAGGTGCTGGAGGATGTGAGCCAGCTGCGCAGCGAGGTGGGCATTCTGGCACTGAATGAGGATAACGAGCGATTCCTACGGCGGATGTTCGGCAAGCTGGGCTTGGAATTCACGGAGCTGAAGCGGGTGCAGGCGGAGTTGTTCGTCTCTGCGGAGCACCCTCTGGCCGGCCGCAGGTTCGTGACGGTGGAGGACGTGAGTCCCTATCCCTGCATCACCTTTGAGCAGGGGGAGCACAACGGACAGTTCTTTTTTGAGGGCCTGTCCGCCGTGGCTGCGCAGTCCCACAAAACCATCTGTGTGCGGGAACGGGCCACGGAGTATCAGCTTCTGCGGGCCCTCAACGGATTCAGCCCGGATGTGGGAGTATCCGCCATGTACCGAGAGGAGTTTGTGAGCCTGCCTTTGGAGCCGAAGCAGTTCCACACCATTGGATATATCCTGCGCCGGGATGTGACTCCCTCTCCCATGACCTTGGGAGTACATACAGGCCCTGCGGGAGGCAGCGTCGATATAGGATATAACTATATACAGCTTAGTTTTTCTGTATTTTACAAATATCAGATCTATCCTTATACTGAATACAACAAAGCAAAACAGAATAAAATGCTGAAAGGAGATCTGAAATCATGAAAAGCAAAGCTGCAGCCCGTGTGGTGGCCGCCGTGGCTCTCATGGCCGTGATTGTGCTGGCCCTGTTTATCATGACCGGCAATTTTAACATCTTCACCCAGATTGCCTGTTTCCCCCTGGGCTTTCTGTTCTTCGTTGAACTGAGCCTCATCTGTTCCCTGGTCTGATCCGGTTTTTCCTTCCGCGCTTCCTCTCTCCATCCCGCCCGGTGAGCCTCTCAGCTCGCCGGGCCTTTTTGCGCCCATTTTCCCTTGCAGCCCTCTGCAGGAGACGGCGACTATGTCGGCCCATCCCACCGCGTGCCAAGGCACCCTGCAGCCGGCACATGGGATATGCCCTGATGGGGGTGTATTCTGTGTAAAATTTTCCTGAGCAGGGAAAAATAAGGCGGGGCGGATTGCTTTTGCCCGGCGATTCTGCTACAATAAAAAACGTATGAGTCGAAATATGTCTTTTGGTGCAATTGCAACATTCCCAAGGGACAAGATTTGGTATAGTACGGATGAAAAGACCTCAGAAGGAGGAAGGATTCATGTTAGAGCTGAAAAACATCTGTTACCGCGTCTCCACCCCGGAGGGCCCGGTGGACATCCTCAACCACATCGACCTAACCATTCCCGACCATAAGCTGGTAGTTTTCACCGGCCCCAACGGCGGCGGCAAGACTACTCTGGCCAAGGTGATCATGGGCCTGGTACAGCCCACGGAGGGGCAGATCCTCTACAACGGCCAGGATGTGACGGGCCTTTCTATCACTGAACGTGCCCGCCTGGGCATTAGCTACGGCTTCCAGCAGCCCCCCCGCTTCAAGGGGATCACCGTCCATGATCTGCTTCTTTTGGCGGCGGGCAGCGAAAAGCTCTCCAAGGACCGTTGCTGCCAGTATCTAACGAAGGTGGGCCTGTGCGCCAACGATTATCTGGATCGGGAGGTGGATGTATCCCTCTCCGGCGGTGAGGTCAAGCGCATTGAGATTGCCACTATCCTGGCCCGCGGCAGTGAGCTGATGATCTTTGACGAGCCCGAGGCCGGCATCGACCTGTGGAGCTTCGCCCGCCTCACCGAGACCTTTGAACAGATCCATCAGGAGGGTCACTCCACCATGATTATCATCTCCCACCAGGAGCGTATCATCCAGCTGGCGGATGAAATAATCGTCGTCTCCGGCGGCGCCATCGCCCACCGGGGCACCACGGAGGAGGTATTCCCTCTGATCCTGGCGGACACCCTGGGCGGCTGCCCGGTACTGGAGAAAAAGGAGGTCAAGCTATGATTACCGACATCGACGCCAAGCTGCTGGAAAAGATCGCCGATCTCACCGGCAAGCCCGTAGGCGCCTTCAATATCCGCAAAGACAGCGGCTGTGAGGCCCGCCAATCCACCGAGCACATCGAGATCGCTCCCAAGACCGATGGCAAGCAGGGCATTGACATCCGTATCAAGGCCGGCACCAAGGGCGAGCAGTGCCACATCCCCGTCATCATCAGCAAGACTGGGCTTTCCGAGCTGGTGTATAACGATTTTTATGTGGGCGATGATTGCGATGTAGAGATCGTCGCCGGCTGCGGCATCCACAATTCCGGCTGTAATGAGAGCCGCCACGACGGTGTACACACCTTCTACATCGGCAAAAACAGCCGGGTCCACTATTCTGAAAAGCACTACGGCGAGGACGCCCCCGGCGAGACCGGCCGCAATGTAATGAACCCCCAGACCATCGTCCACCTGGGGGAAAACTCCACCATGCAGATGGACACCGTCCAAATTCGCGGCATCGACTCCACCAAGCGCGACACCCGTTTTTACTGTGAGAAGGGCAGCGAGGTGGTGGTCACCGAGCGCCTGCTGACCCACGGCAAGCAGGAGGCCGAGAGCGATATGCATATCGAGCTTAACGGCGAGGATGCCAAGGGCCGCGTCATTTCCCGTTCCGTTGCTCAAGATGATTCCAAGCAGGTGTTCCACCCAGTGATGGTGGGCAACAGCCAGTGCTTCGGCCATGTCCAGTGCGACTCCATCATCATGGGCCACGCCCACATCGAGTCCATCCCCGCCATCACTGCCAACTGCCCCGATGCACAGCTGATCCACGAGGCCGCCATCGGCAAGATCGCCGGTGATCAGCTGCTGAAGCTGGAGACCCTGGGGCTCACCCCGGAGGAGGCCGAGGAGACCATCCTCAAGGGATTTTTGGAGTAAATTGCGATCCGCCAACGCAAAAAAGAAGACTACCCGCGGGTAGTCTTCTTCGTTTTTCAAGAAATCCTGCAAAGCTTGCCGCCTGCAGCGGAAAAATAATATACATAGCAGACTCAGGGCATTTTTCCGGAAAACAGGAGCTTTTTCGGCGGCCTCAGGCAAGGGCATCGCGGCTCTGCCGCGATGCCCTTGCCTTTTTTCAAATCCGGTACACCAGCGCATCAAAATCCCGCACGATCTCATCGCGCTTGGTGTCCTGCACATAGACATTGTTCGTCTCGTCAAAGGCCAGGCGCATGGCAAAGTCCTTGGCCTCGTCGATACTGTCGGTTTCAAAAAAGACCCGATACTCCTCTGCGGCCTGATTGATTTTTTTGTGCATAATGTGAAAGCGCATAAAAGCCTCCCGAAAAATAGTGGTTTCATAAGGGCCCGGCAGAGCTTACCGCCCGCAGGCGGTAAAAAGCTTTGCGCAGACCATGCAGCGAGTGCGCAGGGCGGTCTGCAAACCTTATGGCGGAGAAAACAGAGATTTTTCGCCGGCAAAAATAGGGGTGTATTTTTCAGTATACCCCATAATATCAGGAAAAACAAGCCGCCCTACCACCAAATTTTTCACAAATTTTGCCTCCGAAATTTGGCTCCCGGAAAAAGGGAAAACCCCTTTCCAGCGGGCTTCCGGGGATGTATAATTGCAATGTTATTTTGAAAATGTGATGCGTAAAGAAGAGGTACTGCACATGAAGATCGGATTCGACAACGACAAATATTTGGCCCTGCAGGCCGAGCACATCAAGGCGCGCCGCAGCCAGTTCGGCGATAAGCTGTATCTGGAGTTCGGCGGCAAGCTCTTTGACGACTACCATGCCTCCCGGGTGCTGCCCGGCTTCCAGCCCGACAGCAAGATCCGCATGCTGGCGACGATGAAGGATGATGTGGAGATCGTCATTGCCATCTGTGCCGGGGACATTGAAAAGAGCAAGATGCGCGGCGACCTGGGCATCAGCTATGACGACGATGTCCTCCGCCTGACGGACGTGTTCCGGGGTCTGGGCTTTTACGTAGGCTCCGTGGTTATCACCCAGTATGCCGGCCAGCCCGCCGCCGATGCCTTTATCAAGCGTCTCACCGCCCTGGGCGTTAAGAGCTATAAGCACTATCCCATTGCCGGCTATCCCTCGGATGTGGCGCACATCGTCTCCGATAACGGCTTAGGCAAGAACGACTATATCGAGACCAGCCGCTCCATCGTGGTGGTCACGGCCCCGGGCCCCGGCAGCGGTAAAATGGCCACCTGCCTGAGCCAGCTCTATCATGAGAATAAGCGGGGCATCCGGGCAGGCTACGCCAAGTATGAGACCTTCCCCATCTGGAACCTGCCCCTGAAGCACCCGGTGAATCTGGCCTATGAGGCCGCCACTGCCGACCTCAACGATGTGAATATGATCGACCCCTTCCACCTGGAGGCCTACGGCAAGACCACAGTAAATTACAACCGGGATGTGGAGATTTTCCCGGTGCTCAACGCTATGTTTGAGAAGATCCAGGGTACCTCCCCCTATAGATCCCCCACGGACATGGGCGTGAATATGGCGGGCTTTGCCATTGTGGACGATGCCGCCTGCCAGGCGGCCAGCCGCATGGAGATCCTCCGCCGCTATTATACGGGCCAGGTGGACCGGGTCAAGGGCAAGTGCGACGAGTGCGTGGTGCGCAAGCTGGAGATCGTTATGCAGCAGGCGGGTGTAACCCCGGATATTTGTCCGGCGGTCCGGGCCTCTTTGGATAAGGCTCAGGCCACCGGCGCCCCTGCCGGAGCTATGGTGCTGCCCGATGGCCGCGTGGTCACCGGCAAGACCAGCTCTCTCCTGGGCCCCTCTGCGGCCATGCTTCTTAACGCGGTGAAGCTCCTGGCGGGCATTGACAAGGACCTGGACCTGCTGCCTGCCTCCATCATCGCGCCCATCAGCGACATGAAGCTCCGTCACCTGGGCCACCATAACCCCCGTCTGCACTCCGACGAGGTGCTCATTGCCCTGTCCATCTCCGCCGTCACCAACCCCTTGGCGGAGCGGGTGCTGAAAAAGCTGGATGATCTGCGGGGCAGCGAGGCACACTTCTCCGTCATCCTCTCTGAGGAGGACGCCAAGCTCTACAAGCGCCTGGGCATCCACGTCAGCTGCGAGCCGAGGTACGAGGTCAAGAAGCTGTATCACAAGTAAATGCGAACACATCCGCCGGACCTTAAAGCCCGGCGGATGTGTTTTTGTCAGCCACCCTTATATTTTCTTCTGGTGGCCAAGCCGCCCCGGATGTGCCGCTGCGCCTTGTTTTCCTCCAAAACCGCCTTTACCTGCAGATAAAGGGATCGGTTGAACAGGGGCAGCCGCTGGGAAATGTCCTTGTGTACCGTGGATTTGCTGATGCCGAACTTCCGGGCGGCGTCCCGGACGGTCCCCCGGCACTCTATGATGTAAACGGCCTCATCGCAGGCCCGTTGTTCCATGTTTCCCTTCATCGGCAACACTCCCAAGCTTGAATGATACATTTCATCCTATGCTGAGGGGTGTGCCGATATGAAAAAATCAAGGGAACAGGCGGAGCATTGGCTCCGCCTGTTCCCTTGAAAAGAAAAAGAGAAAGAGAAATGAAAGATGAGACCGGCAAGGTAAGTTGTTTCCCTTACCGTGGTTACAGTATGCCCCTCTTTCCTTAAAATACTCCTAAAAAAATGTTAATAAATTTTGAAGCCGGGGCGCACACGGACATGCAATCTATAATATCCTTGCGCCGCATCCGCTATAAGGCTATTGCCCTTTACTTTTTCCGCCACGCTGCCGGCACAAACAGCAGCAGCATCGGGTAGATCTCCAGCCGCCCCAGCAGCATCCCGGCACACAGAAACAGCTTGATGGCCGGGGAATAGGGGGAGTAGTTCCCCAGGGGCCCCGCCATACCAAAGCCGGGGCCCACGTTGTTAAAGCAGGAGATAGAGGCAAATAGGTTCGTTTCCAAGTCAAAAGGAGAGAAGGACAGGGCCACCAGCAGCCCTGCAACGCACAGCATATACAAGGCAAAATACACTACGATGCTGTGGGCGGTCTGCTCACTCAGCTGGTGCCCGTCCACCTTGATGACGTCCACCATCCGGGGGCGCAGGGTGTGGCGCAGCTCCCGCCGGATCATTTTGCACAGGATGGTCAGCCTGGATACCTTCAGGCCGCCGGCGGTGCTGCCGGCACAGCCGCCCACAAACATCAGCATCAGCAGCACCATCTTACTCAGAGGGGACCACACGGTAAAGTCTGCGGTGATAAAGCCCGTGGTGCTCATGATGGAGGTCACCTGGAACGCCGCCTGCCGCAGCGAAACGGAGAAGGACTGGTACAGGGGCAAAATGTCGATGGTAATGGCCGCCACGGACACCAGAACGATGCCTGCATACACCTTGAGCTCCGTGTTGCGCAGAAACTCGGTCCCGCGTTTGAGCAGGAGCAGGTAGTAGAGGTTGAAGTTCACGCCGAACAGGAACATGAACGCCGTCAGCACCCATTGGATGTAGGGGCTAAAGTTGGCAGCGCTGGCGTTGTATGCGCCAAAGCCGCCGGTGCCTGCGGTGCTCAAGGCGTGCACCACGCTGTCAAACAGGCTCATGCCGCCGAGCAGGAGGAACACGATCTCCAGCACGGTTAGTGCCATGTACAGCAGATAGAGGATCCTGGCCGTGTCCTTGGATTTAGGGGCCAGCTTGTCCATGGTGGGGCCGGGCATTTCCGCCTTGAGGATGTTGATGGATCGGTCCGGGGTCTTCAGCAGCATGACCACAAACACCAGGATCCCCATACCGCCGATCCAGTGGGTGAAGCTCCGCCAAAAGAGCATCCCCCGGCTCAGAGCCTCCACATCGGGCAGGATGGTGGCGCCGGTGGTGGTAAAGCCGCTGACCGTCTCAAAAAACGCATCCACATAGAGCGGGATCTCCCGGGAGAATACAAATGGCAGCGCGCCGATGGCGGAGAGCATGATCCAGGTCAGGGCCACGATCATGAACCCGTCCTTGATGGAGCTGCTGCCGTGCTCACCCCGGCACAGCTTCGTCAGAAGGAAGCCCACGGCCAGGGCCACTAAAATAGTCAGGGCAAAGCTCAGAGCGCACTTTTCCCCATACAGCAGGGAAACCGCCATAGGCAGCACCAGCAGCGCTGCCTCCAGCAGCACCACCCGTCCCATGGTGAATAAAACCATCTTATAATTCATGGGGCTTCACGCCCTCCTTTCCCCATTGCCTTGTCGGCACAGGCATTATACCACTGCGGCGGCCATTCGTCCACAGGAAAAACTACTTTTCCGCCAGCTCCTTCAGATAAAGGATGGCCTCCCGGTAGCCGGCCAGCCCTTTTCCCTTGATGACCTTGCGGCAGGCCATGCCGGTGTAGGAAATGTGGCGGTAGGGTTCCCGCTTTTCCGGGTCGGAGATATGCACCTCCACGGCAGGGAGATCCACCGCCCGCAGGGCATCGGCTATGGCGATGCTGGTGTGGGAGTATCCGGCGGGATTGATGACGATGCCGCCGCAGCCGTCCCGGGCCTTTTGAATTTCGTCGATGAGCACGCCCTCGTGGTTGGATTGTACGCAGATGCATTCCAGCCCTGCCTCACGGCAGGTCTGCTCCGCCAGGGATACCAGATCCTCGTAGGTCTCCCGGCCGTAAATTTCCGGCTCCCGCAAACCCAGCAGGTTCATATTCGGGCCGTTCAACACCAGAATTTTCATACCATGCACTCCTTTAGCCGCCGGAGAGCATCCTCCGGGGCGCCGTTATTCAAAATAGCCTCATCGCTGAAGTGCTCATACAGGGCGCATCTCTGCCGGTATAGCTCCGAAAGGTCGCTCTCGCGCAGCAAGGGCCTGCCGGGAGCCTCCAGCCTGCAGATGTCCCGCTGCAGCCAAATGACTTTTCCGTTCTGCCGCAGCAGGTGCCGGTTCTCCGGCCGGGTTACACAGCCGCCGCCGGTGGCCAGGATGCCGCCCCAGTGCCTGCCCAGGTCCGCCAGGACCTCCGTCTCCAGGGCTCGGAATTTTTTTTCGCCCCAGCGGTCAAACATCCCGGATGGACAGTCCTGTCCGCCGGACGATCTCCTCGTCACTGTCCCAAACCGGTCGGCCTGTGGCCGCCCCCAGCAGCCGGGCCAGGGTAGTCTTTCCGCTGCCGGGCATACCGATGAGAATCAGATTCTCCGTTTGCCGCCGCAGGACGCCTTCCACCTGGGAAATCTTGGAAATATCCATGGCCTCACCTAAAAACAGAGCGGCAGAGGCGGCGGCCTGTGCCGCCAGCATACTCAGGCCCCCGGAGCAGGGGATGCCCAGATCTTCTGCCTGGAGCAGCAGGGCTGTCCGGGCGGGGTTATAGATGAGGTCAGCCACAAGACATAGATTGGGAAATATTTCCAAATCCACAGCGGCCTCCCCGTTGTGGGGATACATGCCCACCGGGGTGGCATTTACTATGATTTGTGCGTCCTTATACTGGGATATATGGCGGTATGTGCTATACAGTATCCCATTGTTTTTTCCATAAAAATCATCGGGCTTTTCCGTGCGGGATAGCACGGTGACGGCGGCGCCCATCTGCCGCAGAACGGCGCATGCGGTGCCGCCGGCTCCGCCGGCGCCCAGCACCAGGGCCCGCTTCCCGGCCACGGGGACCCCGGCCTTTTCCAGCAGATAGCGAAAGCCGAAGGCGTCGGTATTGTCCCCGAAAATGCTGCCGTCCCGCCGCCGCAAAAGGGTGTTTACGTTGCCGGTTTCCCGGGCGATGGGGGAGAGAGAATCGCAGAGGGCATAGGCCGTTTTTTTGTAGGGAATGGTCACGTTCAGCCCATCCCAGGGGCCGTTTTTCAGAAAGTCCTCCACCTGGTCGGGAGCCTTTTCAAAGAGGGTGTAGGCATAGTCCCCCAGCAGGCTGTGCAGCAGCGGAGAGTGGCTGTGTGCAAGGGTTTGCCCCAATAATCCGCAGCGCATCACTCTACCTCGCCGGAGAGGAGCTTCTCCTGATAAGTGCGGCTCTGTGCCATAAGCAGACGGTAAAGGTCCCGGGCATTTTCGGCCAATTCCGGGGGTACGGAATCGGCCGCCTGGAGCAGCTTTTCCTCCTCCCGCCGGGGGTCGAGGATCGGCAGGTGCGCCCCCTGCTTGACTCGGGCGATGGCCGCGGACAGGGCCATCCGCCGGGCGAAAAGAGCCAGCAGTGCCCGGTCGGTCTCGTCCATTTCCCGGCGTAAATCAATGAGATTCATGTTCCGTTTCCTTTCTGTCAGAGAGCATAGCGTCATATATGGCAAAGGCCGCCGCTGCCTCCACACAGGGCACCGCCCGGGGCACGATGCATGGATCGTGCCGACCGGAAACCTGCAGGGTCACCGGCTGCATTTTTTTCAGGTCCACGCTTCGCTGGGGCAGGGCGATGGAGGGGGTGGGCTTGATAGCCACACGGAAATCGATGCACATTCCGGTGGAAATACCCCCTAAAATACCGCCGCAATGATTGGTTTCTGTAACGATTTTGCCGTTATCATCCAAAACAAAAGGGTCGTTGCTTTCGCTGCCCCGGAGCCGGGCGGAGGCAAAGCCGCTGCCGAAGGCAATGCCCTTCACAGCGGGGATGCCGAACACGGCGGCGCTGAGCCGGGACTCCAGCCCGTCAAAAAGCGGGCCGCCTACCCCGGCGGGCACGCCCAGGATCCGACATTCGATGACGCCGCCCAGGCTGTCGCCGGCGGCCTTTGCCTCCAGGATGGCCTGGGCCATGGCCTCGCCTTGGGCCTCATCCACCACGGGGAAAGGCTTATCCGCCGTGGAGGAGAGCAGCTGGCCCCGGTCGTTCACAGGGCCGATGGAGCGGATGCGGGAGAGAACGGAAATACCCGCCTGCTCCAGCAGCTGCAGACAGATGCCCCCGGCTATGCACAGCGCCGCCGTCATCCGCCCGGAAAACGGGCCGCCGCCGGGCTCGATGCGGCCGTATTTCACATAGGCGGTGTAATCCGCGTGTCCCGGCCGGGGTACGGCGGAAAGTATCTCATAATCGGCGGAGCGGACGTCGGTATTTTCGATGACGGCGGTGATGTCCTCTCCGGTGGTAACGCCGCCGTTCAGGCCCGAGAGAAATCGGGGAACATCCGCCTCCCGCCGGGCCGTGGAGAGAGGGCTGCGGCCCGGAGCCCGGCGGTCCAAAAACGCCTGCAGCGCCGCCGGGGACAGGGCCTTTCCGGCGGGGATGCCAGCCAGGGTCATGCCGATGACCGGGCCGTGGGAGCGGCCGAACAGGGTCAGACGGAGGGTGTCTCCGATGGTGCTGGACATGGCGCTTCTCCTTTCAAGGATTGAAAATCTGCCCAAAAGGCGGGGTAGGATTTGCTTACGCAATCGGCATCCCGAACCGTGACGGGTGCATCTGCCGACAGGGCCGCCAGGGCGGCGGACATGGCCAGGCGGTGGTCGCCCATGGGATCAACTGTGCCGCCCCGCAGATGGGAAACGCCGTGAATGAGCAGACTGTCGCCGTCTACGGTGAGGCACCCGCCCAAGCTGTTTAATAGCTCGGCAATGCCCTGCAGCCGGTCGGATTCCTTATAGCGCAGGCGGCGGGCGTTTTGAATATGGCTCCCCCCCTCCGCTGCGGCGGCCAAAACGCTCAGGGGGGGAATGAGATCGGGAATGGGCCGGGCGTCTATATCTGTGGCCCGGAGCTGTCCCTTCCGGACGGTGATGCAGCCGGAGGAGAGATTTACCTCCGCCCCCATCTGCCGCAGCAGGGGCAGCAAGGCACTGTCGCCCTGCCGGGTGGGCAGGGACAGCCCATCCACGGCAATGCCCTCCCGGCTCATGGCCCCGGCACAGAGGAAAAAGGCAGCGGAGGACCAATCTCCCTCCACAGTGAGATGGGAGGGGAGCCGGTAGCGCTGGCCGCCGGGGATCCGATAGCGGCTGCCTGTCCGGTACAGGGAGATGCCCGCTGCAGCCAGGACCTCCTCGGTCATGGCGATATAAGGGGCGGACTCCGGCGCGGAGGTGAGGGTGAGGGTACTGTCTCCCGGCAGCAGAGGTAAGGCCAGCAGCAGGGCGGAGACGAACTGAGAGGAGACATCTCCCGGGAGAACATAGTCCCCGGACCGCAGCTGCCCCTGACAATGGAGGTCACAGCCGTCTGCCGTGGCGGACATGCCGTGGCGGACCAGCTCCGCTAAAAGGGGCTCTAAGGGTCGTTGGGGCAGGCGGCCCTCCCGGTGGAACACGGCATTTATGCCCAAAGCACCCACCAGGGGCAGGAGAAAGCGCAGGGTGGCGCCGCTCTCCCGGCAGGGCAGGATGCAAGGCTTTCGCCGCGGGGCGAGGAGGGGGGCGACCTTATAGGTCTCCGGCGCGATTTCCCGGATATCGGCGCCCAGAGCCTGCAGACAGGACAGGGTGGCGCGGATATCCCCACAGACACCCCGGCAATGAATGGTGACCGGGGCCCGGCTCAATGCGGCGGCGATGAAAAACCGGTGGGCATAGGACTTGGAGGCGGGAACGGTGACCCGGCCTGTGCGGGGGGCCGGGGAGAATGGTTTGATTCATGATAGACCTCCGTCCCGAAGCCAGGAAACAAAGTCCCGGGCCGGGATCGTCTCCACCCGGCAGCGGCCTACAGCCTCCGGCAGGATGAGAGGCAAGCGGTCTCCCCGGCGCTTCTTGTCGGACAGGGCGGCCCGGGCGATGGCCTGGGCGGAAAAGTCCGTGTGGGTAGGGAGGTCATAGGAGGCCAAAAGACGCTCCAGGTCGGAAAGGGCCTCCGGAGTGCAAAGACCCCGGTGGCAGGCGGCCCGGGTGAGGACGGCCATGCCTATGGCTACCGCTTGGCCGTGAGAAACGGCATAGTGAGAGCAGCTCTCGATGGCGTGGCCCACCGTGTGGCCGAAGTTCAGGAGCCGACGGCAGCCGGTGTCCCATTCGTCGGATTGGACAAAGTCTCTTTTAATCTCTACGCAGGCGGAGATCACCTGCTCCGGCAGCCGGGAGACCGGCTCCGAGAGCAGGGCGGAGTAGAGGGGATCGCCGGAGAGCATGGCGTATTTGACAAGCTCCCCACAGCCGTTTTGGTATTCCTGCGGAGGGAGCGAGTGCAGCAGGTCCGGATCGCACAGCACCAGGGCGGGCTGATGAAATGCACCCACCTGATTCTTGCCCCCGGGGAGGTTCACAGCGGTCTTGCCGCCCACGGAGGAGTCCACCGCCGAGAGCAGGGTGGTGGGCACCTGCACATAGGGGATGCCGCGCTGATAGGTGGCGGCGGCAAAGCCCGCCAGGTCTCCTGCTACGCCGCCGCCCAGGGCAACGATCAGGTCGCTGCGGGTGAAGCCTGCGGTCAGGAGGGCCTGCTGCAGGGCGGCATAGGTCGAAAGAGTTTTGGAGCGCTCCCCATGGGGAAAGACAAAGCGCTCCGGGCAGAAGCCCGCGTCCCGGAGGGAACGCTCCGCCGCCGGGCCATAGAGGGCGGACACCGTGTCATCCGACACCACCATCACGGACCGGGGGGCGGCGAAAAGGCCCCGCAGCTGCGCACCCAGATCGGACAGCAGGCCGCTGCCGATACGAACCTCATAGGGGTGGGAGGCGCTGATGGAAACGGCCCTCATAGCTCCGAGCTCCTGCGCACCGCCGACACCTGGCGGCTCAAACGGGCAAACTGCTCCGGCAGCAGGGCCTGGCCCCCGTCGCACAGGGCGTGGAGGGGGTCGTTGTGGACCTCAATGAGCAGGCCGTCACACCCGCAGGCGGCGGCGGCCAGGGCCATGGGCGGCACCAGGGAGGCACGGCCCACGGCATGGCTGGGATCTACGATGACGGGCAGGTGGGTCAGCTCATGGAGCAGGGGAACGGCGGAGAGATCCAAGGTGCTGCGGGTGCCGCCGCTGAAGGTGCGGATGCCCCGCTCGCAGAGAATGACGTTTTCGTTGCCGCCGGAGAGAATGTACTCGGCACTGAGAAGCAGCTCCTGCACCGTGGCGGCAGGGCCGCGCTTGAGCAGCACCGGCTTGCGGCAGCGGCCCAGGGCACGCAGAAGATCGTAATTCTGCATATTCCGGGCGCCTACCTGGAGGATATCCACGTCCTCAAACAGAGGCAGGTCAGTGGCGCTCATGATCTCGGAGACAACGGGCAGGCCCGTTTCCTGGCGGGCGGCGCGCAGAAGCGCCAGCCCCTCTTCCCGCAGGCCGGAGAAGCTGTAGGGGGAGGTACGGGGCTTATAGGCGCCGCCCCGGAGGAGCTGTGCCCCGGCAGCCTGGACGCTGCGGGCGATGGAAAGGAGCTGCTCCTCTGACTCCACGGTACAGGGGCCGGCCATGAGACAGAAATGGCCGCCGCCGATGAATACATCTCCCACCTGCACCACGGTGTCTGCCGGGTGCGAGCGGCGGGAGGCCAGGGGGAGTGGATCCGCCAGGGGCAGGACGCTCTCTACCATAGGGAGAGAGGAAAGAATACCGGTGTCCGCCCGGTCCGTTTGCCCTGAAAGCAGCAGGATGGTCTTGCCCTGACAGAGCTGCCTGGTGGCGGTCAGGCCCAGGCCCTCCAGGTAGGCGGTGAGCCGGGCATCCTGCTGGGGTGAGATGTCTTTATTCAGCACAAGGATCATGGTTTTCCTCCTCCGGGTTTGCAATAAAAAAACGCACAGGTAACACCTGCGCGGCAAGGTCGGACAGCGGTGGCCGGCCAAAAAAGTCGTTACAGGCCATGGCTGTATATTCTTGATTTAGTATAAATGATTTTATCACGGTTCGGAGAGTGTGTCAACCTTTTCCGGCCAAAAGGGAAGGGTGTCTGCAGGTTTGTCAAGCGTATTGCATATGGAACAGGGAGCGCTGCGGGCGACAGCCGGGCATGCATACCATGCGGTCAAGCTGCGATGAAAATCTCGGGGGAATAGGCGGATTACTCGGGCCTTCAGCGGGGAATAGGGCGATGTAGCCTTACCTTATGAGACCATAATCTGCAAATCTCTTTTACCCGATCCAATAGTACTGTTCGTCTATGCCAATGGCATTTTTTTCGCAAAGCTATTGACAAGTTGAAGGACATGTTGTATCCTTTCCTCAGATGTTCGAACATTATTACATTATTGGAGGCTATGATGAAAGGTAAAACATATGCTGAGATCAAACACCAGTATGAAGCGCTTAAAGCCACATCTGCCCTCATCGCTGAGCGCAGAGAGGCGCTGTGCGACTTTTGGAAAGCGGCTGCACCGGCACACATTGTGGTGCTCGGGTGCGGGTCGAGCTTTCAACTGAGCACAGCGCTGGCCAGCAGCTTAAATCTCTCCCAGGATATTCCTGCAGTAAGCATCCCCGCAGGTGATCTTTTGGTTCATCCACAGTGGTACACCCACGTGATGACCGGGGCCCTTGTCATCACCCTTTCCCGCTCCGGTGAAACCAGCGAGCTTATTTATTCGCTCCAAAATCCGGAAGGATTTCCCGGCCAACAAGGTCCTGTCCGTCACCTGTGTGTGCGATTCCCAGGTGAAGAATTACACGGATATGCTCCTGGAGCTCCCCTGGGCCTTTGATGCCAGTGTTTGCCAAACCAGCTCCGTTGTAAACCTGTATGCCGCGCTGGAGCTTATCATTGGATATGTCACCGGGGACGAGCAAAAGGTGGCCGATATTCATTGGCTTGCCGAAAACGGAGACGCATATCTGTCCGGTGTAGAGCCTGCCGTGAAGGAGCTGGCGGCAAAGCCTTGGAATAATGTCACTGTGCTTTGTGACGGTGAGGCAAACGGTCTGGCTGAGGAAGGCGCCCTTGCCTTCAACGAGATCGCATACAGACCCTCCATGTGCAAGCATATACTGGACCTACGGCACGGCCCTATCGTGCTGATAGATTCTGAAACCCTTGTCCTGGCCTGCCTGAATAATGACAATTTTGAGTATCAGCGTGGGCTTATTGCCGATGTTGCCAAAAAAGGCGCTCTCATCGTTGCCTTCAGTGCAGAAACGCTGCCTGCGCTGGATGGCGTATCTGCCCAATTCAGTGTGAAGCAAGAGCTGCACCCTGTGGCTGCCGCCCTTGCCATGATGCCCATTGCGCAGCTCCTTTCCGTCTACAAGGCCGCCGAGATAGGCGTCGACCCGGACAATCCGGATGGTCTCGACGCCTGGATAAAGCTCAACTGACACATAGTAAGGCGCGTCCCGCGTCTGCGCAGGAGGATTTCCAGCGCATGAAATCTCCCTCCCCATGCCGCTCCTCCCTGCAAAAAATCGAGGCAGAATCTCTGCCTCGATTTTTATTCACAAATCGCCTGCAACCCATGCTTCCTATCTATATCGGCCGGGAAAGCCCGCTCATTTACCAATCCGATTTTTTCCGGGCAAAGGCCGCAATGACGCTCTCTATGCCGAAAAGTACCAGATATACCGCTACCAGATAGCTGATGGCACGGATGGTCAAGAACGAGAGCATGGGGCTAAAGAGCATCATAAAGCCCAAAATCAGGCCCAGAATGTTGAGAAGCAGGGAGAAATAATAGTAAAATGAGTTGCCGATCAGCCGGACCAGATTCACCCGGGTTAGGCCGGAAATGCAGTGGGCAATGAACCAGATAGGCATCAGGATGGTCAGCGCCCACTTGCCCACGTTGGGATTAGCCAGCAGCATAATGCCGCACATAACGCTCAGAATCCCCGCAATCAGCGACAGCATGGGCCCAAACCCGGTGAACCGGGACAGACGCACATACACCACAATGTCCTCGATGCCCAGGGCAATGGCGATGATGCCATAGACTACCACCAAGCCTGAGAGCATGCTCTCGGGCCTTGCAAAGGTGAACACGCCCAACAGGATCAGCAGAATGCCCGCAATCAGCTCACTCCAGCCGAAGCCGCCTTCCCTTTTCATTTCGCAGCCCCCTCCTTATCCTGCAGGATCTTCATGAATTCACTTCCGGTGATGGTTTCCTTTTCATACAGGTATTTGGCCAGCTCATCCAGCTTGCTCCGATGCTCTGCCAGCAGGCGGCGTGCCTTTTCGTGTTGAGCCTTCACGGTCTCCACCACTTTTTTGTCGATCTCCTTCTGGGTGTCCGCCGAGCAGGCCAGGGAGGTATCTCCGCCCAGATACTGGTTGGTCACCGTTTCCATAGCTACCATGTCAAATTCATCCGTCATGCCGTATCGGGTGACCATGGCCCGGGCCAGCTTGGTGGCCTGCTCAATGTCATTGGAGGCACCGGTGGTGATCTGACCGAACACCAGCTCCTCCGCCGCCCGCCCGCCGGTAAGGGTGGCAATCTTATTTTCCAGCTCCTCCTTGGTCATCAGGACCTTGTCAGTCTGCTCCACCTGCATGGTGTAGCCCAGGGCGCCGGAGGTGCGGGGAATAATAGTGATCTTCTGCACCGGGGCGGATTCCGTCTGCAGCGCCGCCACCAGGGCGTGGCCGATCTCGTGGTAGGCTACCACCTTCTTTTCCGCATCGGTCATGATGGCATTTTTCTTTTGATACCCGGCGATGACCACCTCGATGCTTTCCTCCAGGTCCGCCTCCTTTACCACCGTGCGCCCGTCGCGCACGGCCCGCAGCGCCGCTTCGTTGATGATGTTGGCCAGCTCCGCGCCGGAGGTGCCCGCCGCCATCCGGGCAATGGTGTGGAAATCCACGTCCTCTGCCGCCTTGATCTTCTTGGCATGGACCTTCAGGATCGCCTCACGGCCGGCCAGATCCGGCAGCTCCACCGGCACTCGCCGGTCGAAACGGCCCGGGCGGGTCAGGGCCGGATCCAGGGACTCCGGGCGGTTGGTGGCTGCCAGAATAATCACGCCGTTGTTGCCATCAAATCCGTCCATCTCGGTGAGCAGCTGGTTTAGAGTCTGCTCCCGCTCATCGTTGCCGCCGATCTGCCCGTCACGCTTTTTGCCGATGGCATCAATTTCATCGATAAACACGATGCACGGCGCCTTCTCCTTGGCCTGCTTGAACAGGTCCCGGACCTTGGAGGCGCCCATGCCCACAAACATCTCTACAAATTCAGACCCGGACATGGAGAAAAACGGCACCCCGGCCTCACCGGCGACCGCCTTGGCCAGCATGGTTTTACCGGTACCCGGAGGGCCCACCAGCAGCACACCCTTGGGCATGGACGCGCCTGCATCGGAATATTTCTTGGGGTTGTGCAGATAGTCCACGATTTCCGCCAGGTTTTCCTTGGCCTCGTCCTCTCCGGCCACGTCGGCAAAGCGGATGCCGTCGGAGGAGGGCACGTAGACCTTGGCGTTACTTTTTCCCATGCCGAAGGTCATGGCATTGGGCCCGCCGGCCTGGGACATCATTTTCTTGGCCATATACTGCCCTAAAATCGCAAAAATAGCGATGGGCAGGATCACGCTGAGGAAAAAGCTCAGCAGCGGCGACATTTCACCTGTGATGTTTCGGGTAAATGTTGCTCCGGCGGCGTAGAGCCGGTCCGTCAGTGTGGCGTCGTCCATTTTCCCGGTTTTGTAGAGCTGCTGTTCCTCCTTATCCGTGAACACGATCTCCGAGTCGTCCACCTCCACATTGCCGATGTTCTTCTCCTCGATCAACTTCATAAAGGTGCCGTAGTCTACCTCCTTCACCTGGTGAGTCTCCAGCAGCGGTGCAACGACCATATTAAAAATCAGTATGACCAGCAGAACGATGCCGTAGTAGTAGATCAAGGGCTTTTTTGGTGATTTGACCTCTTTCATAGGGTTACCTCCTTACATCGTGTGTATCTCGCCCCTGCGGTGCAGCTGCCGGGGCGCGGTAAATAATAAAGGAAAATCCCACACGAATGTGCAGGATTTTGGCGGAGCGGATGATTTTTTCGTCGAACTGCTCCAGGGTTCGACCTGCAATCAAATTGGTGGAGGCGAGGGGAGTCGAACCCCTGTCCGAAAGCGCTTTAACAGGACCTTCTCCGGGCGCAGTTATGTTTCAGCATTCCCTCCTCGCGCAGGCACATAACAGACTGCGCGATTCAGTAGAGTCATGATGCGTGGGCGGGGCAACTCTTACCCGCCGCACGGACGCCACATAAACGACGCCTTCCCCGGCCTGTGGCCTCTCCGGTTCAGACGGTCACAGCTTAAGCTGCGACGGCAACAGTATTAGTGTTGTCAGTTCATTTTTAATTGCCCGTTTTATGGTGGCCAGGCGCCACCGCCCGCTTATCCTGCCTCCACACCCCCGTCGAAACCGGTACGCCCATATAGAGTTGCCGAAAATCCCTATGGGATTTTCCGGCAGAGAGGCTGCAGCCTGCTGTGTGCATCATTTTGGGCCTGTGGCGCAGAATGATGCACTGGAAGCCTGAGAGGTGTTTTTCCCCACGCATATGCCGCGGTGAAAAACGATCTCCATTTTTTGCCGCCTGCCGGCGGCAAGCTCTGCGAGGCTCTATGCTTTGCAGAGCTATATTTTCCGCCGGGTACCGGGAAATATTCCCGGCACCCGGGCAGAATACGATGATTTTACCGCCCGTAGGGATCCGGCAGCTTCTCCGGCTCCGGATACTCCACGCCCTTGGTGTCCACGGTGACGGAGGCCATCACCTGAGGCTTTTTGGGCTTGTTGGTCATCATGTTCCGGGGAGCCGAGGCGATAGCGTCCACCGCGTCCATGCCATCGATGACCATGCCGAAGGCGGCGTATTCCCCGTCCAGATGGGGGCTGTCCTTGTGCATGATGAAGAACTGGCTCCCGGCAGAGTCCGGAGCCTGGGCCCGGGCCATGCTCAGAACGCCCCGAGAGTGGCGCAGATCGTTGTTAAAGCCATTTGCCTTGAATTCACCCTTGATGCAGTAGCCGGGGCCGCCCATTCCGGTGCCGTCGGGGCACCCGCCCTGGATCATGAACCCGTAAATGCACCGATGGAAAATGAGCCCGTTATAAAACCCCTTTTTTATGAGAGAGATGAAGTTATACACGCTCTGCGGCGCCACATCGGGGTATAGCTCCGCCACGATCTTGCCGCCGTCCTCCATGGTTATGGTCACAATAGGATTGTTTTCCATGCTCTGTCTCCTTTATCTGTTTTTCTCGCGCATGGCCCGGTCCATCTCGCGCTTGGCGTCCCGCTTGGCCACGGCTTCCCGTTTGTCGTAGGTTTTCTTACCCTTGCACAGGCCCAGCTCAATTTTCACCCGGCTGTCCTTGAAATACACAGACAGGGGGATCAGCGCATAGCCCTGCTGCTTTTGCAGGTCGTGCAGCTTGCGGATCTCCCGCTTGTGCAGCAGCAGCCGCTTGGGCCGATCCGGATCCTTGTTGAAGATGTTGCCCTTGTCATAGGGGGAGATGTGTACGCCATAGGCAAACACCTCTCCATCCTTGGCCTGGCAATAGGAATCCTTCAGATTCAGCGTGCCGGCCCGGATGCTCTTGACCTCCGTGCCGAACAGCTCCACCCCGGCCTCATAGCGATCCTCCACGAAATAGTCATGGAACGCCTTGCGGTTTTGGGCGGCGATCTTAATGCCTTTTCTCCATGGAGGACCTCCTTTCTCCGGATGGAACAGTATAACACACTTTTCTGACCATTGCAAGAGCGAATACCCTCACCTTTGGTCGGTATTTGTTGCCCTACAACACATCTTGGACAAGTGAATAAAAAGCTATGAAGGATATGGTCCCGTGGGGTATAGCTAAGCTGCCGCACCAAACCAGCCCGAGGAGCGGAACGCATCCACCGCAAAAATCAGGAGCGGTTCCGATCTGTTCATTCCTCCCGGTCACCTGCAGGCTCTGCAAAGCAGCTTGCTGTTTGTGCTTGCAGAGCCAATAACCCGTCCATGAGAGCCCTCCGCTGGATGACTCAGGCGGAAAGTGTTCTGCTGTTATTTTACTTCATAAACGCCCTGTGGAAGATCTTCTTGCCCTTCTTGATGATAACGCCTTCGCCGGCCAGGCTGTCTGCGTCAAAGGAGGCATCAATGGACTCTACCTTTGCGTCATTGATGCTGACACCGCCCTGCTGCACCAGCCGCCGGGCCTCGCTGTTGGAGGCACACAGGCCGCACTCCACCAGCAGCGCCATGACGCCGATCTTGCCATCTGTCAGCTTGTCGGCTGCAAGCTCTGTGGCGGGCATATGGGTGGCATCTCCCTTGCCGGAGAACAGCGCACGGGATGCCTCCCGGGCCTTATTGGCCTCCGCCTCGCTATGGACCAGCTTCGTCAGCTCATAGGCCAGGATATCCTTGGCCTCGTTGAGCTTGGCATCCTTCCAATCGGCCATGGCGTTAATTTCCTCCAGCGGCAGGAAGGTCAGCATCCGCAGGCACTTGATGACATCCGCATCATCCACATTGCGCCAGTACTGATAGAACTCGAAGGGACTGGTCTTGTTGGGATCCAGCCACACGGCGCCGGAGGCGGTTTTGCCCATCTTCTTGCCCTCGGAATTCAGCAGCAGGTTGATGGTCATGGCATGGGCGTCCTTGCCCAGCTTGCGGCGGATCAGCTCCGTGCCGCCCAGCATATTGCTCCACTGGTCGTTGCCGCCAAACTGCATATTGCAGCCGTAATGCTGGAACATGTAGTAGAAGTCATAGCTCTGCATGATCATGTAGTTGAACTCCAGGAAGCTCAGGCCCTTCTCCATGCGCTGCTTATAGCACTCGGCCCGCAGCATGTTATTCACAGAGAAGCAGGCGCCAACCTCCCGCAGCAGCTCAATATAGTTCAGCGGCATCAGCCACTCGGAGTTATAGAGCATCAGCGCCTTCCCATCAGAGAAATCAATGAATTTCTCCATCTGGCGCTTGAAGCACTCGGCATTGTGAACGATATCCTCCCGGGTGAGCATTTTGCGCATATCCGTCCGGCCGGAGGGATCGCCGATCATCGTTGTGCCGTCGCCGATGAGGGCGATGGGCTTATTGCCGGCCATCTGCAGGCGCTTCATCAGGCACAGAGCCATGAAGTGCCCCACATGCAGGGAGTCCGCTGTGCAGTCAAAGCCAATGTAGAAGGTTGCCTTGCCGTTGTTGACCATCTCCCGGATCTCGTCCTCATTGGTCACCTGTGCGATCAGCCCGCGGGCGATCAATTCTTCATAAATTCCCATTTTTTTCGTTCCTTTCTTTTGTTGCAAATCAGACAGGAGAAAAAATCGCCCCCTGTCTCCTTGGACAGAGGGCGACATATGTCACGGTACCACCTCATATTCGCCGCAGCCTCGCGGTCTGCAGCCTCACGGAGTGCGCCGCACCCCTGCGCTGTAACGGGCGCACCCGACGCATCCCTACTAAGGCTCCCGCCCGTTCGGAAGGCAGCTCCGGGATGTATTCACAGCCGCTCTCCTCTCCCCCTTGCACCCAACGGAGGCTCTCTTGGCAGGCAGAACCGGCGTTACTTTTTCCCATCATTGCTGTAGGAATATGAACTTACCAAATATTATAGAGAGCGATTCGTTTTTTGTCAACAGCCCTTGCCGATGTTTTTTTTCAAAAACGCTTGCAGGACTGCAATACATCGTAAACAAGTAAAAGGGGCAGAGAATCGGAAACGGCTCGATGCCGCTTATTCCTTCTGTCCGCTTAGAGATCACATGCTATGCGTACTTGCCGCTCTATCGGCTGCCCATGGGACCTCCTCGCTGGGCGTTTCCACAGAGCCCGCTGCCCGATATGCATTGACAAAGCTGCGTTTGCGCAAATACTGCCATTGGATGCCGGGAATAAGGAGGAAGGAGCGTCGGGGATGTAAAGGCCAGCTTTATCGGGGGATGGAAAAAACGCTGCGGCAAAGCCTTTGGCAGCTTACCGCAGCGGTAGGTATACTGGATGCAATATCCGGCCCGGATCAGGAGTGGAGGGCCACGGTATACTGATACCGGTCCCCCAGCACGATGCTTTCGCATATCTCCACAATGACACCGTCTGACGATGTAACGCGGCTCACACTCAGGCCCGGGGCCGGGCGGTCGACGTTCAAAAGCTTTGCATCCGCCTTGGATATAAGGATGGCCTGGAAGGTTTCCACCGCTGTGTCCGGCTGAAAGCTGCTGTTTTGACGCATGGTCTGGTACAGACCCTTCTCGCGGATCATCTCCTCAGTCATGAATGGGTAGAGCGCCGCGGGGATGTACGAGGTCTCCAGCGCGAAGGGCTTGCCATCGGCAAGGCGGAGCCTGCGCAGGGAGAATATTTCGGAGTTAGGATCTATAGAAAGCCGGGCCGCCATATTGGCATCGGCCGGGAGCTTTCGAAAAGAGACAATGCTGCTGGACGGCGTGTAGCCCATGCGCTTGATCTCCTCACTAAAGCTATAGAACTTCACCAGATTCTGCTCCAGCTTCGGCATGGCCACAAAGGTTCCGCGCCCCTGCTTGCGCGTAACCAACCCGTTTCGGACAAGGACATCCATGGCCTGGCGTACCGTGGAGCGGCTGACATTATACTCCCGGCACAGCTGCATTTCACCGGGCAGCATGCACCCCACCGGCCAAGCATTGTTCCTGATCTTCGCGGTAAACTCCCGCACCAGCTGCTGATACAGGGCGATGGGTAGGTTGTCATTCAGCATAGCAAACCTCCGAAAAACAACGGTTTATTCATTAAACCGCATAACTCTAAGTTATTTTACACCATTGTGTCGCATTATCCAAGGCGAATTGTATAACATGAGGAAACTTGTCAAGTTGAATAAAAAGCAACAAATCATTTTGTGGAATCTTCCGTTTCCCCCCTATATTGACACGCCATCATCATAATGATATAATGTTCGTACATTTAGAGACGGAGGAAGACTATGTCGGGTAATGCGATTCTCAAGGAGCTGGTGACGGCCTCCAAGGCCGGCCGGCCGGCGGGTATATGCTCTGTATGCAGTGCAAACGAGTATGTGATCGAAGCGGCCATGGAGGAGACTCTCGCCTCGGGCGGGGTGTGTCTGATCGAGGCAACGGCAAACCAGGTCAACCAGTTTGGCGGCTATACCGGAATGACACCGGCTGATTTTGTGAGCTTCTGCAGAAAAATCGCATCCCGCACGGGATTGGATGAGGAACGGCTGATCTTCGGCGGTGACCACCTGGGTCCCCTGGTGTGGAGCGCTGAGGAGGAAGAGGCCGCCATGGAAAAGGCGGAGGCGCTGGTTCGCGCCTATGCGGCCGCCGGAGTCCAAAAGATCCATATAGATGCAAGCATGCGCCTGGGAAGCGATGACCCCCAGGCGCCCCTGGACCCCGCCGTTGTTGCCCGGCGCGCCGCCCGCCTGTGCCGGGCGGCGGAGGAAGCACGGCCCGAGGGCGAGCTGCCCCTGTATGTGGTGGGCAGTGAGGTGCCCATTCCGGGCGGCGCAACGGAGGCGGAGGGCATCTCCGTCACGCGCGGCGAGGATTTGCGGAATGAGTATGAGCTGTTCAAAAGCGCTTTTCTCCGCCAGGGGCTGGATGATGCGTGGACGCGCGTTATTGCTGTTGTGGTGCAGCCGGGGGTGGAATTCGGCGACGACCAGGTGTTTCTATACAACAGAAGCAATGCGGCTGAATTGATCGCCTGCGCACGGACACTGGAGGGGATTGTGCTGGAGGGACATTCCACCGATTACCAATCCGCCCGGGCTCTGCGGGAAATGCGGGAGGATGGCATTGCGATCCTGAAGGTTGGGCCCGCGCTGACCTATGCGTTCCGGGAGGCGCTTTTTGCCCTGGAACGGATCGAGCGCGAAATGAATCCCTGCGCACCGGCAGGAGGATACTCCGATTTTTCAGCTGTTTTAGATCGCGTCATGTGCCAGAATCCCGGGAACTGGATCAAGCACTACCACGGAGAGCCGTACAGAGTTGCCCTGATGCGCAAGTACAGCCTTTCCGACCGCTCCCGGTATTATCTCGACAATCCCGAGGTGCAGGATGCCACCCGGCGCCTTTTCAGAAATTTCAACGCCGCACCGTGTCCCACCGGCCTTTTGGCACAGTTTCTGCCGCGCCAGGCGGAGGCTGTCGTTGCCGGGACACTGGATACTGCCGCAGAGGCTATTGTGAAGGAAAATATTAAGTACGTTCTGCGGTCCTACCGATGAAACACTGCTGCATGCTCATGCCGGAAAGGAAAGCTTTCACTATGAAAACAAACGACATTGTCACCATCTCGGATGTCTGCGCGGATCTGCTCCTTTTCGGCGATGACATTATGCCTGAATTCGGACAAAGGAAAAACTGGGCAGCCGCTACTATCTCACCATGGGCGGCTCGTGCGGCATTTTTGCGTGCCAGGCGGCAAAGCTGGGACTAAAGACCGCCGTGGTGGGGACCCTTGCCGATGATGTGATCGGCCGCATGCTGCTGGAAAAATACAGAGAATCCGGCGTTATAACGGAGCATCTTAGATTTGCGGACAGCTATACGGCCATGAGCGTGGCGCACTGCAGGGGCTCGGACCGCGCGATCCTTACGCTGCCGGGCTGTATAGATTCTATTGCGGCGGAGGATGTTCCGCCGGTGCTTTTGACACAGACACGGCACCTGCATATTGCCAGCTTCTACATTCTAAAAAAGATGTGGCCCGGCTGGCGCAGCGTGATCTCCGCCGTCAAGGCATCGGGGGGAACGGTGAGCCTGGACACGAACTACGATCCGGAGGAGCGATGGGACATTCCGGAGCTGATGGATATCCTTCCGATGGTGGACATCTTCTTCCCCAATGAAACGGAGCTATGCAGCATTATGCATGAGCCGGATCCCATGACAGCGCTGGAGAGGGCCTCCGGGATCGTGCCTGTATGTGTTATGAAATGCGGCGGCAGAGGTGCTGTCGCCGCCGATGGCAAGCGATACCACTGGCAGGCGGAAAAGGTCCGGGTCACCGATACCGTCGGCGCAGGGGATACGTTTGACGCGGGCTTCCTGTTTGGATATCTCAATGACCTGGGCATACAGCGGAGCGGGGAGATCGCGACGTTCTGCAGCGCAGGAAATGTAGGCAGGCTGGGCGGTGTGGACGGCCAGCCGACGCTCCGGGAGGTCGTGGAGCGATTTGAGCTGTAGCACAGCGGGCAAAGTCCGCCTTGCGATACAAAAAAACGATAAAGAGAGGATAAACCAATGAAAAAAATGCTGGCACTTGTGTTGTCACTGGTCATGGTATTCGGACTCGTTGGCTGCGGCAAGAACGCAGGCGGCTCTGATAATGACGGCAGCACAAAGCTCACCGTATGGTATTGGGGTGAGCAGGAGATCCCGGGCTACAAGCAGTACATGGAAGAAATGGCACAGAAGTACAGCAGCGAAACGGACGGCATCAGCGTTGAGGTCGTGCTGCAGGAGAGCGACACGCTGTATTCTGCGCTGCGCACGGCTGAGCAGGCCGGCGAGGGCCCGGATCTTGCGTTCCTCTGGGGCGGAACGCAGGCTCTGGACGATGTCTGGCTGGGGAACCTGGCGCCTATCTCCGACTATATGACGGAGGAGGAGTTGTCCTGTATGACTGCCAGCGCCCTGGCCGAAACCAACTGGGACGGCAAGCAGTGGGGCTTCCCCGCATACAGCGTCTGCTTCGGCATTGCCTATAACAAGCAGATGTTTGCCGCCGCGGGGCTGGATCCGGAGAATCCGCCCACGACCTGGCAGGATTTTATCGCCGCCTGTGATGCCCTCAAGGCGGCCGGCTATACCCCCATTGGCAGCGGACTGAAGGACGGCTATCTGCCCGGCTGGCTGGCTGTTTATTTCGGCGCGCAGAATTATGACGACCCCAACGAGGCCATCAAGCCCTTCCGCCTGGAGGAATCCTATACGGACAAGGAATGCTCCCAGTGGATCTATCTGATCGAGGAGCTTATTAAGGGCGGGTACTTCAACGAGGATATTCAGTCCCTGGATCTGTATCAGGGCCAGCAGCTGCTGGAGACCTCTAACTGCGCCATGACCTTCCAGTGCGGCCCCTACACCGCCAGCATTGCGGAGAAGATGGGCGAGGATGTTATCGGCTTTATGCAGGCGCCGGTATACGGCAGCGGTGAGCTGGCCAAGTCCGTGTGCGTGGGCCAGCAGGTATTTGTGATGCCCAAGAGCGCCAAGCACAAGGATCAGGCAGCGGACTTCCTGCTGTTCCTGGCCAAGAAGGAAAACCTCAGCCGCATGTATGAGCTGACGAACGCGTGGATGCCCACGGTGGATTTCGATGCGTCCTCCCTGGACAATGAGATCTGCAAAAATGTTGCTACCTGGATGCAGGATCAGCGCCTGTATGACTATCAGTACACCTATCCCATCGGCTGGGAGAACGAGAGCCTGTGCCCCGTGATGCAGAAGATGTTCACGGAGGGACTGAGCGCCGCAGATGCAGTCAACGAGCTGCAGGACGGCATCAACAAATGGGCGGAGCAAAACGCCAATGTGCTGGAGGCCTATAAGATCTGGGTCGTCAAATAACGGCACTGCATCAAAACGGCCCGGAGGGGCATTTGCCCCTCCGGGCATTTCTGAAGGACACGGGAGTCGGAGGTATTTATGCGAAAAAGAATGGAGAAAACTGCGCCATATTTGTATATTCTCCCGATGATTCTTGTTGTCGGGATTGTAATAATTTACCCGATCATCGAGCTGTTTATCGGGAGCCTTACTTCTACGAGCTATGACGGAAAAACCATCTTTGTGGGCCTCAGCAATTTTAAGCTGGTGGTGGCCGACCCGCTGTTCAAAACAGCGATCATCAACAATCTCAAGCTGTTTCTGATGGTTCCGGTGCTGACGCTTGTCTCACTGGTGCTGGCCACGCTGCTGTCAAACCGGATACGCGGCTGGCAGTTCTACCGGGCCATTGTTTTTATCCCTTACATTCTATCCATCACCGCCGTGGGCATTATTTTCAGCTATATCATGCAGTATAACGGCATTTTCAACACGGTTTTGCGGGCCATGGGGCTGGATGCATGGGCCCTGGATTGGCTGGGCAGCCCCAAATATGCCATGGGCGCTGTGGCATTTGTGATCTTCTGGAAGCAGGTGGGCTTTGGCGTAATATTGTTCCTGGCGCGGATCCAATCCATTGATTCGACCCTTTATGAAGCGGCTGCCCTGGATGGTGCGTCGGGATTGCAGCAGTTTATATACGTCACGATCCCGCAGACAGTTGCTATCATTGAGTTCTACGTTGTGATAACCTTGATCGAAATGCTCAGCTGGGTCTTTAACTACGTCTATGTTATGACGGCAGGAGGACCTGCGAGCTCTACATATGTGCTGGAATTCCTGATCTACAAGAAGGCATTCGGCGGCGGAAACTACAATATCGCCCAGGCGGTCAGCGTCACGGTGCTGCTGTTTGCCGTAATCATTATTATCTTCCGCCAGATACTGGCCGCGAAAGGAGATGGGACGGATGAATAAGAAATCGATAGCGCGCAATTCGCTGGCGCAGATCATTATGATCCTTACATCCGTGATGATTATTTTCCCGCTGTATTTCATGACCATCAACTCCTTTAAGACCCGGGAGCAGTATCTGGTCGACCCTGTGGGGCTGCCAAACCCGTTTACCCTGCAGAACTATGTGGACGCCTTCGCCGGAAAGGATTTTCTGCTGTGGTTTGCCAATAGCCTCATCCTTTCCCTGGGTGCTGTTGCACTGACGATGATTGTCGGCCTCTTTGCCGGGTACGCCTTTGCCAAGATGAAGTTTAGGGGGCGTGATGCACTGTTCAGCCTGATTATCCCGCTGATGTCCGTGCCGCCGGTGGCAATGCTCATCCCGCTGTTTCGCACGGTGGTCAAGCTGGGAATGGTCAACACCCTGGGGTCCGTAATATTCATCTACTGTGGCCTGTGCCTGCCGATGACCGTGTACATGATCCGCAATTTCCTTCTGTCGGTGCCGGATGCCATCCTGGAGGCGGCGCGTATTGACGGCTGCAGCCGCTTCCGGTCGCTGTTCAGCATCGTACTGCCCCTTTCCGTGCCGGCGATCATTACCTCGGGGCTTGTGAACCTGGTTTGGGCATGGAATGAGCTGATGGTGGCGCTGGTGTTTCTCCAAAAAGAGCATCTGCGCACACTCATCGTGGGCACGACGATATTCAAGAGCCGCTACAGCCTGAATGTTCCCGTGATTATGGCGGGATTAGTGGTAGTGACACTCCCGATGATTATCGTATATATTTTCGGGCAGAAGAAGCTGGTGCAGGGACTCATGTCCGGCGCCGTCAAGGAGTGACCGGCGGGAGACATATGCCGGGAGAGGAGTTATCATGCACAAAGAAGAATTGAAGCAGCTTTCGGAATATTACCTCCGCCATATACTGGACGATGTCATGCCGTTTTGGGATGCGCGCTGTGTGGACGAGGAGTGCGGCGGCTTTTTTACCTGCTTTGACCGGCAGGGCAAGCTGACGGATGACAACAAGTATATCTGGTTCCAGGGGCGGCAGACCTATACATATGCGCTGCTGTACAACCATATTGAGAAACGCCGGGATTGGCTCGACAAGGCGCGCCACGGCTTCCGCTTCCTGGCAGACAAGGCCTACGCAGGCGGTGGACGCTGGAATTACAAGCTGGATCGGCAAGGCCATGTGCTGGTGGGGACGACGTCTGTGTTTGCGGATATGCATGTGCTGCAGGCCCTGGGGGAATACAACACGGCCCTGGGCGGACAGGACGCCGAGGCAATGGCGATTATGCGTGCCACATATGATACCCTGGAGCGGAATTTTGCCGACAGATATTTCAAGGATATCTATGAGAACACCTGGCAGGAAAACCACATCTGGCACGATATGTACATGACGGCGCTGAGCGCGATCATGACATGCATCCCGGTGCTGGGGGAGGAGTATACGCGGCCCTTTATTGACGAGTGCCTGGATAAGATATGCAACTGGTTTGCAAGGGACGACTACCGGGCCATATTTGAGACCGTGTCGTGGGATAACCAGCTCTTCCTGGAGGAGCCGGCGGACCGATTCACAAACCCCGGCCATTCCTCTGAGGCGGTATGGTTCATTTTGGAGTATGCGCGCAGCAGCGGCCGGGAGAACCTGCTGCACCGCGCGGTGGAATTTGAGGATTGGGTGTATGAACGAGGGTATGACAAGGTGTACGGCGGCCTGAATTCCTACCTGGATGTGAACGGAACGGAGCCTGTGGCCGTGGATTGGTTTGGCCACAAACTCCCTCTGGGATGACAAGGTGTGGTGGGCAAATGCGGAGCAGCTGTGCGCCCTGGCTATGACCTATGAGGCGGGGAAAAACGAGCTGTATTGGGAGCGATTCCTGCGCCACCATCAGTATTGCCGCAGCAATTTCTTTGACCCGGAATATGGCGAGTGGTTCGAGCGGCTGAACGCAGACGGATCGGTCAAGGTGGACGCCAAGGGGACAGAGTGGAAATGCGCATTTCATCTTGTGCGGGCGCTGGTGTACACCCTGGAGGCTCTGCGGCGCATGGAGGCTGCACAGGACGAGTGAGCCCAGTGGCCGGAGAAACCGGAAAATGAAGAATATGCCTATATAAGGCAGGAACGTTCATAATAAAGCCGCAGCGGACCATTTATGGTCCGCTGCGGCTTTGAATGATTGTCCGGGGGATAAGTTTTGCGATCAGGCAGGGAGCTTGACCAGCATCAGCAGCGTTCCGGCGACAATCAGCCCAAGGCCCAGAGCTGCCTTTTTGGACAGGCGCTCCTTGAACACCAGGGCTGAAAAGCCGATGGATACCAGAAGGCTCAGCTTGTCAATGGGCACCACCACGCTGGCGAGCCCATCCTGCAGGGCCTTATAGTAGCACAGCCAGGAGCCGCCGGTGGCCAGGCCCGAGAGAATGAGGAAGATCCGCGTTTTGGCACTGAGAGAGGTGATGGTGGGCCCGGAGCCCACGATCCACACCATCAGCCATGAAAAGAGCAGCACCACAATGGTGCGGATGGCGGTGGCGGCGTCTGAATCCGTTTTCCGGATGCCGCACTTGGCAAGGATCGCCGTCAGCCCGGCGAACAGTGCGGAAGCTGCCTCCATATTTTAACGCTGAATGTCGGATCCGTCTACCCAAAAAGAAGCTTTTTGGCGGTGCGCTGCCGGGTAACCTGGGGTTGAAAGGAGAGAAGATCTGTGGTAAAATCGAGAAAAACAAAGTGTGTGGAGGGACAGATATGGAGCCAAGAATACTATTGGAGACGCTGGCTGTAGCGGAGCGGCTGAAGGACACCACCCGGCACTGCTACACCCGGAAGGGCCGGCACGAGAGCGTGGCAGAGCACTGCTGGATGATGACGCTGATGGCCTACTTCGTGCGGGATGAGTTTCCGGAGGCGGACATGGATAAGGTGATCCGGATGTGCCTGATACACGACCTGGGAGAGGCATTCACCGGGGATATCCCATCCTTTGACAAGACGGCGGAGAACGAGAAAACCGAGGAGAAGCTTCTGCGGGATTGGGTGGACACGCTGCCGGAATTCTACCGGGAGGAAATGACGGCTCTGTATGGCGAGATGGAAAAGCGGGAGACCCTGGAGGCGAAAATCTACAAGGCCATAGATAACCTGGAGGCAGTGATCCAGCACAACATCTCGGACTTGGCTACATGGATCCCCAAGGAGTACGAGCTGAATAAGACCTACGGCGACGACAAGGTGGCCTTCTCCGAATATCTCAGGGACCTGCGGGCGGAAGTCCGCAGGGACACGGAGAGGAAGCTGGGGGAGCGATGACAGGTGAAAAAAGGAAACGCGCTTACGAACGTAAGCGCGTTTTTTGGCGCAGTGGGAGGGATTCGAACCCTCGTGCCGCTTTTGACGACAACACGATTTCCAGTCGTGCTCGTTATGACCTCTTCGATACCACTGCGTATTCTCTTTTTGCTGTGAACAGCAAAATTTATTATACCAAATTTTTGGCGCTTGTCAACACATATTTCCCAAAATCTGAAAGAATTTATGAGCAGGATGTTCCGGAAAACACCCTGCCCATAAATTTCTTTAATCCAGCTTCTTCGCCACGGTCACCATCACCGTGTCCAGAGCGTTACCCATCCGCTGCATGGCCTGGCCCACAGCGGTTTTCCGGCACTTGGGACGGGGACAGACGATCATCTCTGCGGTGACACCCACCATAATTCCGGCGGCCATGCCCCAGAGAAACGGACTCTTACACATTTGCAATTCACTCCTTTGTCCACGAGGATAGTATCTCCCATTTGCCCGGAAAAAACCGTCAGGGCGGTTGCCAAATTTCGCCGCGTGGCGTATAATATCCATAAAAAAATCGGACAGATAAGAAAAGGAGCTTTTTATGTCTGCTGAACGTCTGCAGGCGGCCATCCGCCGCACAAAGACGCCGGTGGCCCTGGTGTTGGATCCCCGGGAGGACCGGCTGGAGAAAAAATATTTGAAGAATTTTACCGATCTGTACGGGGATTGCCCCATGGCCCATGCCGAGGCCCTGCGCTACCATGGCAGCCAATCCATCTCTCAGGCGGCGGGGAAGCTGCCGGCGGTGATGCTGCGGGCGGAGCCGTATCTCCGACAGGGCTTCATGGGGATGGATGTGCTCTCAAACCTGGTGAACATGGCCAAAAATCAGGGGCTGTACACCATTGTGGACGCCCGGTGCGCCGGGACGGAGCCGTGGCTCCAGGGGGGCGTGAACGCCGACGCCGTGACCATCCTGCCCTATGGCGGGGCGGAGAGCTGCCGGGTAGCGGAGGACAAGCTGGTCATCGCCGTGCTGCGCACCAGGGGGGGCCGGGGTGGCCTCCGTGCAGAATCTTATGGCCGGGGACCGGCAGGTGTTTCAGGCGGCCGGAGAGCAGATGGCCCGCTTCGGCGCTGCCTGCATGGTAGAAACGGGTTTTAGCCTGGACATCAAGGACCTGCGCAGGCGGCTGAAGGACGCCTTTCTGATCCTGGCCTGCTGCGACGGAGACAACGCCTATCCCGCCTTTGACGAATATGGCCGCGGCGCCCTGGTGGCGGACGGAGAGCTGCAGTATGCAGAGGATCTGTCCGCGGCCATAGACGCGGCGGTGGCCGACATGAAGAAAATCATTCAAGTACTGTAAGGAGAACGCCATGACCCGCATTTATTTAGTCAGACACGCCGAGGCAGAGGGGAATCTCTACCGCATTGCCCACGGCCATTATAACGGACTCATTACCGCCCGGGGGTATAAGCAGATCGCAGCCCTGCAGCAGCGGTTTGAGCACATACACATCGACGCCGTATACAGCAGCGACCTGTTCCGCACCCGCACCACGGCCAGGGCCGTATATCTGCCCAAGGGCCTGCCCCTGCACACCGACCCGAACCTGCGGGAGGTGAATATGGGCGTGTGGGAAGGCCACACCTGGCAGCAGCTGCGCATGGAGGACGAGGAGCGCATTGTGGACTTTAACCGCCATCTGGACCGGTGGCAGGTGCCCGGCGGCGAGACGGCTCAGCAGGTGCTGGATCGGTTTATCCCGGCGCTGACGAAGATCGCCCGGGAAAACGACGGCAAAACCGTGGCGGTATTCAGCCATGGGGCGGCGCTGCGGATGGTGTTGGGTACTTTGGAGGGCAGGCCCCTCAGCGAGCTGGGCAGCACGCCCCATGGGGACAACACGGCTATCTCTTTGGTGGAGTATGACGAGGATGGCTTTACCGTGCTGTACCGGGATGACAACCACCATTTGATCGATGCGAACCTGTCCACCTTTGCCAAGCAGAGGTGGTGGAAGGATGAGCGGATGCTGGAGAGCGATATGTATTATCTGCCCATGACCGATGCCCAGCGGAAGGAGCTGGGCATCGGCCCGGAGGGAGAGGCCATTGCTGTGCTGCATGGGGGTGAGCTGGCCGGCGGCGTACAGCTGCTGCCCCAGAAGGAGCCCGGGGTGGGCTGGATTGGCTGGTACGGTCTGCTCCCCACCTGGCGGGGCCTGAACCGGGGCATCGGCCCCCTGGGACAGGCGGTGCAGTATTACCGGGAAAGGGCGCACAGCATATCCGCCTGCACTGCCAGCACACGGAGACGGAGAGCTTCTTCCGCCATTACGGATTTGAGAAAACTCCCCAGGGCGACATGGATCTCTACATAGGATACGGAGAAAAGGCATGAGAGGAACGGAATTCCTTCCGGTGAGCCGGGAGGAGATGCGGGCCCGGGACTGGTACTACTATGATTTCCTGGTGGTGATGGCTGATGCCTACATCGACCACCCCAGCTTCGGCAGCACGCTTATCGCCCGGCTTTTGGAGGCAGAGGGCTATCGGGTGGCAGTGCTTGCCCAGCCGGATTGGCACGACTACACGGCCTTTGCCGAAATGGGAAAGCCCCGGTTTGGCGTGTTCATCGGAGGGGGAAACCTGGACAGTATGGTGGCCCACTACACCGTGGCGAAGCGGCGGCGGGACAAGGATCTCTACTCCCCGGGGGGTAAGATGGGGTATCGCCCCGACCGGGCTACCATTGTGTATGCCAACCGGGCCCGGGAGGCCTTCGGAAGCGGCACACCCATTATCATCGGCGGGCTGGAGGCGTCGCTGCGGCGCTTTGCCCACTACGACTATTGGGACGATAAGGTGCGCCGGCCCATTCTCTTTGATGCACCGGCGGATCTGCTGGTGTACGGCATGGGGGAGACGGCCACGAGAGAAATCGCCCGTCGGCTTTCTCGAAAGACGCCGGTGAAGGATATTACCGACGTCCGGGGCACGGCATTTTTGAGCCAAAGTCCGGAAAAGTGCATTTATCGGCCGGTGACGGCGCCCTCCTACGAGAGCGTCCGGGAGGATAAAAAACAGTATGCCATAGCCACTAAGCTGCAATACGACGAAAACGACCCCATCCGGGGCTGCGGCGTGGTGCAGCCCTGTGAGGGCCGGTTCCTCATTGTGAACCCGCCCCAGCGCCCCCTGCCCCGGGAGGAGCTGGACAGGCTCTACGACCTGCCCTTTGTGCGGGAGGTGCATCCCATGTACAAAGAGCCCGTACCGGCTATTGAGGAGGTGCGCTTTTCCATTGCCCACAACCGGGGGTGCTTCGGCGGGTGCAATTTCTGTGCGCTGACCTTTCACCAGGGGCGGATGGTCACCTCCCGGAGCATTGAATCCGTCCTGCGGGAGGCGGAAATACTCACCAAGGACCCGCAGTTTAAGGGGTACATCCACGATGTGGGCGGGCCTACGGCCAACTTCCGCCATGCCTCCTGCCCGGGGCAGAAAAAGCACGGCTGCTGTAAAAACCGCAGCTGCCTGGCCCCGGAGCCGTGCAAAAATCTGGATGCAGACCACACGGAATACACGGAGCTTTTGCGGCGCCTGCGCAGGCTGCCGGGGGTAAAAAAAGTGTTCGTCCGCAGCGGCATCCGCTACGACTACATGCTGCTGGACAAGAAGGGAGACTTTTTCCGGGAGCTGGTGGACTACCACATCAGCGGCCAGCTGAAGGTGGCTCCGGAGCACTGCGTGTCCTCGGTGCTGGACTACATGGGAAAGCCCCATTTCGATGTATTCGAGAAGTTCTGGCGCAGGTATCAGAGGCTTAATGAGGCGGATCACAAGGAGCAGTACCTGGTGCCGTACCTCATGTCGTCTCACCCGGGCTGCACCCTCCGGGACAGTGTGCGCCTGGCGGAGTTCCTGCATAAAACCGGGCATCTGCCGGAGCAGGTGCAGGACTTTTACCCCACGCCGGGGACCATCTCCACCTGCATGTACTACACAGGCATCGACCCCCGGGACATGACGGAGGTGTATGTGGCCCGGAGCCCTCACGAAAAGGCCCTGCAGCGGGCGCTGCTGCAGTGGGGACGCAAGGATCTGCGGCCCCTGGTCATAGAGGCCCTGGAGAAGGCGGAGCGGACGGATTTGATCGGGTATGAGGAAAAGTGCCTGATTCGCCCCCAGAAGGGGGAGAAATACTTTGGTAAGAAGCCGGAGGAGCCGACAAGGCCTGACCGGCGGGAAAAGCCCCGGGGCGGCAACTTCCGCCACAAGCGACCGGAGAATCCGGGCCAAAAGGGGAAAATGCCCCAGCGGAAGAAGGAGGCCTTCGCCAAACGGAGAAAAGCGAAATGAATCAAGCCCGGCGCTTTTTAAGAGCGGCAGCCGGGCGGGGATAATTGCTGCCCCATAATTAAGTAAAAATTTTGACAAAGCAATCCTCGGCATGACCGCTGTTCGGTCATGCCGAGGATTGCTTCTTTTTTGCTGTGTATTTGGGCCCATGCGGCTGCGTCATGGTCAGCCACTATATCACATAGTCATACCCGCCTGGGTCACTGTGGGTCAGATCCGCCAGGGTGATATTCTCAAAATATTCCGTAATAAGCTTATCCAGGCCCCGCCACATGGGAAGCGTGCGGCATTCGGCGGAGTGAGGGCAAGCATCCGCATCGGGATCCAAGCAGGAAACAGGGGCGATAGAATCCTCCGTAACGCGCAGGATGCTCTCCACCGTGTACTGCTCGGGTGCCTTTGCCAGCTGATAGCCGCCGCCCTTTCCCCGCACGCCGGTCAGCAGCTTTGCTTTTACCAGGAGCTTTATAATGTTCTCCAGATATTTTTCAGATATTTCCTGCCGCTGGGCAATGACCTTCAGCGGGATAAAACCGTCTGCCTGATGCTCGGCCAGGTCGATCATGACCCGGAGCGCGTACCGGCCTTTGGTTGAAATCAGCATTTCTGCGCCCTCCTTTTAAGAACAAGCCTATTATACAGCGGGAAAGTGGGTAAATCAATAAAAAATTAAAAAAGGCTATTGACAAATGGGGGAGGCGGCACTATAATCCATACAAACCCACAGGAAAGGTTGGTTATTAAATGAGCTTTATATGGAGATACCGATGTTGCCGCTGTCAGTGAGCAGGCATACAGATAACCGGGAGCAGAATACTAAATAAAACAATAACTACTTAGGAGGAAAATACGATGAGTAAGGTATATACATCCGCCGATCAGCTGGTCGGCAAGACCCCGCTGCTGGAGCTGGTTCACATTGAGAAGGCCGAGGGGCTGGAGGCCAAGGTCCTGGGCAAGCTGGAGTATTTCAACCCCGCCGGCAGCGTGAAGGACCGTATCGCCAAGGCTATGATCGACGATGCGGAGCAAAAGGGGCTGCTGAAGGACGGCTCCGTCATTATTGAGCCCACCTCCGGCAATACAGGCATCGGCCTGGCTTCTATGGCGGCCGCCCGTGGCTATCGCATCATCATTGTCATGCCCGAGACCATGAGCGTGGAGCGCCGTCAGCTGATGAAGGCCTACGGTGCGGAGCTGGTGCTCACCGAGGGTGCCAAGGGCATGAAGGGCGCTATTGCCAAGGCAGATGAGCTGGCCAAGGAAATTCCGGGCAGCTTTATTCCCGGGCAGTTTGTGAATCCCGCCAATCCCGCTGTCCACAAGGCCACCACTGGCCCCGAAATTTGGGAGGATACCGACGGCAAGGTGGACATCTTTGTGGCAGGTGTGGGCACCGGCGGTACGGTTACCGGTGTTGGCGAATACCTCAAGAGCCAAAATCCCAATGTAAAGGTGGTGGCCGTGGAGCCTGCGTCCTCTCCGGTGCTGAGTAAGGGCGTGGCCGGTAGCCATAAGATCCAGGGCATCGGCGCAGGGTTTGTTCCTGATGTGCTGGACACCAAGGTCTATGATGAGATCATTCCTGTGGAAAACGAGGATGCCTTTGCCACCGGCAAGCTGATTGGCAAGAAGGAGGGCGTTCTGGTAGGCATTTCCTCCGGCGCAGCTGTATGGGCCGCCATCCAGCTGGCAAAGCGGCCGGAGAACAAGGGCAAGACCATTGTGGCCCTGCTGCCGGATACCGGCGACCGTTATCTATCCACCCCGCTGTTCGCAGATTGAGGGAAATTCAAAGGGAGGCTGAGCAGCCCCTCCGGCATGAGCCGGAGGGGTTGCTTTTTGGTTAGGAAGCAGGGATCAGGAATGGGGACAAACGGATTTCCCGGCTTGCTTGTTTTCTGAAAATGCCGCCGCTTGGGAAGCAAAAAAGCACCTGCTTTCAGTATCAAAAACAGGTGCTTGGAGAGTTGCTCGGCTTTGGAAGCGGAGCGTTACCATTTTCCCTTTTTAATCCTTCCGCTAATCAGGATAGCAGAAAACACAGCGGCCACAATCACAGCGGAAATCCATATGGGTGAAAGCACCCATATCCAACTCCACCTGATAACTCCCAACAGCTTCAGCACAACAAAGATAATCGTCAGAACGGATACGATGCCAAGCCCGCCTTGTTTTGTTTTATTATTCATAACAGACCTCCGCAGATGAGAATATGTGGGGTTACGATTTCAAAAATGTCAGGAGAATTATTTGGCAATCAGCCCGTTTTTTCTGAGTAGTATCAGAAAAACATATGCGATTGCAACGCCGATAACGCCAAACACGGCGTCCAAAATGTCGGGGGTATTCCGTATCGGGATAAAACACTCATATCCAATGCTTAATACGCTCATTACCAATGCCGCTGCCGTAATGCCTCTAAACTTTCCGCCAAAGAACAGAACGGTAATTCCGAAAATCAACAGGAGCAGCATACAAAGTGCAAAATTGGTAATATGGTCAAGCAAAAAGTCGGGCAGCAGGCGCACATTCGGGACAATATGTCCCAGCCAGCGGCACAGCATAAGAAAGGCGTCAAAAGCAATTAGGAGCAAATAAATGATAAGATATTTCTTCTTGAAATCAAACTTTGACACTGCACACTCTCCTTTGCTCTGTTTTTCAAATTCATTATCTTCCGAAAAGCTCCCTTTATTGTTCTGAATCACCGCAATTATATCATATCTTTGTGAATTTTTCTACTGAAAAGTTTGAGGAAAGTAGTTGCGGTACGGGAGATTCCCGCACCGCAGAGATGATAGCGTCCAATTTTCATTCCTTTTCCACGATTGACTCAATAGACTGTGAGCTGTCTGTTGTGCCGGATTGGTTGGGCGAAAAGGTAAAGACGGTTGCAAGAATTAAAATCAGAACATATACGGCAATAATGCCGCCGACAATGAAGGCTATTGCTTTCCAGACTCTTTTTGCCCGCCTGTTTTTGATCGCAAGCTGCTCGTTGATTCGGGAAAGCTGTTCTGCCAAAGCATCAGGCTGTTCTTCCGCTTCAATCCTGGAGCCCAGCAGCTGACTTACCGGCACCTCTAAAATCTCCGCCAGCTTTATCAGCAATTCGGAGTCGGGAACAGAAAGACCTTTTTCCCATTTTGAGACGGCCTGCCTTACAACATTCAGCCTTGCTGCCAGTTCTTCCTGTGTGATACCTTTTTTCTTGCGAAGTGCTTTTAAGTTATCTTGAAACATAGTGAATTCCTCCTTTGCACTCTCATTATAGTGCGGGAAGCGGCGTTGCCTCAAGCAACGCAAAATAACATTGTCCCAAATCAGACTCTTTTGACGGTATTATAGCAGAAATTTATAAAATTTTCTGCCGCTGGCTATCTGTCCCGCTTTTTTCGCAGCTTTTCGCAAGTTGCACTTGAAAGGAGCATGATTCTATAGTATACTAATCGTAAACGAACGGTCGGTTTGTATTGGAGACGTAATCTATATGAAAACAACAGAGCAACCGCACAACCAGAGAAAATGGAGGTCTTAAAGCAGGGGGTCGCCCTGTTTGTGGATAAGTACAAAGCAAACCAAGCATAAGGCTGTCTGCCGCCGCCTGTTCACGGCGTGGGCGTCGGTGCAAAAGTCCGCCGTGATAATTCCGAACGGAGGAAAGAAGATGAGAACAGGAAGGAAACTACTCACAGGCACACTTTTGGCGCTTTGCGGGGCTCTTTTGGCGCTTTGCATCGTGCTTGCCGCAGGATGGAGCAAGGCGACAAAAACCAACGCTGCACTGCCGGAGGTGCGGAATAGCGGCACGGCGATCCAGTGGAAATACAGCGATGAAGCCGATTGGCGCGACCTGGTGGCGCTTTCCGAGCTGCGGGGCGCTGCCGGAGAAAACGGCAAGGACGGAGCAGACGGAAAGAACGGTGTCGACGGCAAAGACGGCGTTGACGGTAAAAACGGTGCCGACGGTAAGGACGGAATAAACGGTACAAACGGCAAAGACGGAAAGAACGGTATTGATGGTAAAGACGGAGCCGATGGGAAAAACGGCAAGGATGGAATTGACGGCGCCGATGGGAAAGACGGCATGAATGCCAAAAGCATAGAGGTGCAGCGAACAACAGAATACATACAGTGGCGTTACGAGGGCGATGAGTGGCAGGACCTTGTGGCGATAGCCGACATCACAGGCCCCGCCGGGCAGAAAGGCGCAGACGGCACTGACGGAAAGACACCGGAGTTCCGTGTAAACGAAAACACCCTGCAGTGGCGCTACACCGGCGACGAAATATGGCTGAACCTGTACGATCTTTCCATTCTGAAGGGACTTGACGGTGAGGACGGTGTTGACGGCAAAGACGGCAACACCCCCTCCATCGGTGAAAATGGCAACTGGTGGATTGGAGAAACCGACACCGGCGTAAAAGCCGCAGGCATTGACGGCACAGACGGTGTTGACGGCACAGACGGCGAAAAGGGAGACAAGGGCGACAAAGGTGACCCCGGCGAAAAAGGTGACAAGGGAGACAAAGGAGACAAGGGAGACAAGGGACAGAACGGCAGCTGCGCCGGCTGGTTCTATGGTACGCTTTGGACAAAAGGCGATCTTTACAAAGAGGACGGCGCCGAACGGCCCGTTGGGATAAAAGTTTATAAAGAAGCCGAAAGCGGCGGATTTGTTTCTACATACATGGATGAGATATATCTGAAAAAAGGTCACACATACAGCGTAACTATAAGCGCATCTATGGAACTGCAATCTCACGAAGACAGAAGTGGTAATTATTCTGTTCAAATGACGGACAATTATGATGACGGCTTTTGCAGAGAAGCTACGCGCATAAAGAGAGACGGCGTAAAGCTGCCTTATTCAAGGGATCAGCACCATTTCAGTTTCAGCCGGATATATATAGCATCGGACGAAGATATTCCCCTGCGATTCAAAATTGAACAGTCGAGCTACAAAACTACGCTTCTCGGCTTCAACGGCACCATTACAATAACCGCTCTTGACTGAGCCGACATATACGAAAACGGAGGTAATGGAAAATGAAAAAACGAATACTCAGTATCCTGCTCGCCCTATGTATGGTGATGTGTGCCATTTCACCTGTGATGAGCTACGCCGACCCGGGAGTATCGGCATCCGGCTCAGGCGCATACGGCGCATTGCTCACACCCGACACAACTCCCCCTGCCGGATGGGCAGAGGATGAAAGCAACCCATACGGTACAAAGAAGGGGCAACCCTTTGCCATCACCCCGTGGTATGAGCCGATCATTTACAGCTACCGCAATGCAGAGGGGCAATCGGCACAGGATCACACCAAGGTGTATGACAAGCTGACACTCGGAAAGAATATTATCGAGTCACCGAGCGGTACATACAGCATTTCCTCGGTCGATAATGTCGCTTTTGCTGTCGGAACAGCTTACGATCCGCTCGGCACGGGCAGAAACGATCACGCTATCTTTGTTGGTCTTTGCGATATGGATAATTCCAAGAACACGGCAAAGATCTGCTACTGGGTACAAAATCTTGTAAACAACAAGCGCTCCGAGCTTCAGAAAATTGCCGACGCGCCTAAATGGGTGTGCAAGACTGATTACGGCGAGCTGGAATATCAGGAATTCCGCCACTATTTCAATGTCACGGCGGGCGACTATGACGGTGACGGCAAAATGACCGCCGTTATTACCTATGCCGGCAGTGATGATCTGTGGGGCATTGCCGGAACGGGTATTGCCGGCGAGCAGGCGTTTTTCAAAAGATCCTTCGCGGGAGCGAATACCTACTTCGGCGGTTGGGAAACGACCGAATACGAAAAAGATCAGATCACAAAGTCGCTCGTTTCGGTCGACATCGACCGTGACGGCTGTGATGAACTTGCGGTTGTCGCCGGCGCCGCCGAGCCGTTCCCTTACAGCAGCGGTATGCTGCCCGGGATCCCCGGCGTTTCGGCGGATACGTATGCCCTTTTTGTCTCAAAGCTGACGGTGTATAAAAACAGCGGCGGGACCTTTAAGAAAATATCGCAGAAAAAACTGATGACCCTCAATCGTGAGGATGAGAAAGAGGACGGCAACAGGTACTATGACCATATTCGCTTCCCGAACATCACGACAGCCGACGTCAACTGTGACGGATATGAAGAGATCGTCGTTGCGGGATATTACAACGAAGTAAAGGAAGAGACTTACGGTTTTCTTGCCAATTCGGATACCGATGCTTCGAATATGGGATATGCCGTGTATTACAGCGAAAACGATGCGATCACAAATGTTCAGAAGATCGCGATGAGCAGCTACACGGCAGGCGGAACAAACAATAACGGCGTGAAGCCGAAGCCCGCCATGACCGGCGTTGCCATCAACGGAAGAGGCACGCCCGAGCAGGTCTTCATCGCGGGTGCTCTCTATGAGGTGCAGGAACGGCGGTCTCAATCTTCTGTGCGACACCACGCGCGAGAAGAACTCGAGTGCGAGATGGTGGTGGTATTATCAGGATGCCATCGCGGGCAACTTTGACCACAACACCGAAGGCCGCGAGCAGGTGATCGCGCTTGCCGCCGAAAGACAGAACGGCACCAAAAATGCGCGCAAATTCGATCTGTTCACCGATGTGTTCTATGGTGAGGACTTCGGCAGCGGCACGCTGTCAGTTGCCGGCAAATATACGGCGACAGCCGAAAAAGACGAATACTCAAAGCTGTGTCACGCCGTCGACCTCGCATGGGATATGCCGTACAACTGCATACTGCTTGCGGCTGATGTGAACAAAGACGGACTGTTTGCCCGCTATGAGGGCAAGGGCTATGGATATTCCGATGCACAGGTTCAGGCGGTGCTTCAGGCGGCTCCGTATTTTGCGGAGCTCGGCGACTATGACCTCGATTTCTCCGACGGTTCCACCACCTATACCTTCTCCTCCGGCTATTCGGACACGAAATCCTCATCGCACAACACCTCCTTCGGCGCGTCCATCGTCGCGCAGGGAGATCTGAAGGTGTGGAGATACGAGGCAACCCTCGGATACACCATGGATTTTACAAAGAGCACCGAGGATACCCTTTCTAAGGAATACAGTGCCTCATTCAATGCCGGCGGCAACGATTCTGTGGTGCTGTACCGCGTGCCGGCAACAACCTATTATTACTCGCTTTATGACCCGCAAAAGGGCGATTTTGACCTCAGCGAGCGAAATACCATTGCCCTGATGATCCCCGGGCAACCGGTTTACACCATGCTCGACCGGGAGTATTACGATGAGTTTGCGGTACTGTACAACGAAACCTACAAGAAAGACATTGCAGCGGGAAAGGCAAAGGCTTTGCCGATACTGAACAGCCATGTACTGCCGGAAAACGCCGAGGGCGACCCGTTCGCCTATTGGTCGAATACCGCTACTACCGCCGACTATGTTTCGAAATTTGAGTCGCTCAGTAAGCAAAAATATGAGCTTGGCTTCGGTGCAAGCAGTATCACAAACGACTGGACGACCACGTCCGAACATGCCGAAGGAGTTGAGATAGCTCACGGCTTCTCCGCTTCGATGAAAAACACGTGGGGCGTAGACGCATTCAATATGGGCTTTGTGATTGATCTGAGCTACAGCAAAGCAACGGGAACGGTCTACACCACGACCGAAAGCAGCGGCGCCAGCGGCACTGTCAACAACATCGACCGCCGTTCGCTCCTTGCCTCCTACGGAATCGGCTACGATGTCTCCGGCCAGTACGGCTTTACCTGGGATTTCGGTATGCGCACATGGACGGCAGGAGATCAGAAGATTCCCGTATTCGGTTATGTGCTGACCAATCTTCGCGCCGCACCGCCCATACCGACACTTACGGGCGTATCCGTAACGGACAATCAAAGCGCAAAAATCACCTGGAAGGCGCCGACGGCAGATCTCAGACGCCCCTATGCCGGGTATCATATCTGGATGCGTATGGATGACGGAGAGTTTGAGCGCGTAACCGAAGCTCCGCTTTCTGCGGAAGAGCTTTCTTATACATACACCTCACTGCAGGCGGATACCACCTATACATTTGCAGTCTCCTCCGTGACAGACAAAGGAATGGTATCGGCACTGTCCAACACCAAAACCTTCTCAACCTTTGCGGGAGCGGACGGCAGAGAAATCGAATTCCGCAGTAACGGCAGCAGTATCCAGTGGCGATATGCGGGTGAAAGTGACGACGCTTACCGCGATCTTGTCTCACTTGCCGAGCTGACGGGAAATGACGGCGCAGACGGAAAACAAATTGAACTGCGGGTATATAACGGATTCGTACAGTGGAAGTACATCGATGATTCCGTCTGGAATAATTTGATTGCCTTGTCGGAGCTGAAGGGCGAAAAAGGCGACAAGGGCGACACGGGAGATAAGGGAGATAAAGGCGACCCCGGACAGGACGGAAAAGACGGCATAACACCTCGGCTTAAAATCGGGGAAGATAACCTCTGGTATGTCTCCTATGACGGCGGACAGACATGGGTATCCCTCGGTGTGAAAGCCACCGGAGAGAAGGGCGATACCGGTAAAGACGGACAACAAGGCGAAAAGGGCGATAAAGGCGATAAGGGTGACCCCGGAGATGCCGGCACACCGGGACAGAACGGCAAGAACGGAACAAACGGTGTTAACGGCGCAAGCGGCGCTGACGGTAAAAACGGGAAAGACGGTAAGGACGGAATCGGAATCGCCAAGGCGGAGATCAATGCGGACGGCGAGCTTGTTATCACCTATACCGACGGAAAGACGGTCAATCTCGGCAAGGTCGTTGGCGCGGACGGTAAGGACGGTCTGACCCCCTTTATCGGCGAAAACGGCAACTGGTGGATCGGCGAGAAGGACACCGGTGTGAAAGCGGCGGCGGATGCAGCAGTCCCCGCAGGCTCCGGAAACATATCCGCATCCTCTCCTGCTTTGATTGTTATCGGTTCTGTTGCGGGGCTTGCGCTGCTTGGTAACCTCGGCTTGATTTTGTACATTGTACTGAAAAAGAAAAGAGTCTTGTTTGAGGCTGCAAAACGGAGGTAGCAAGAAATGAAGAAACGAATACTCAGCATCCTGCTCGCCCTATGTATGCTGTTCTGCCTTGTGCCGACTACGGCGTTTGCCGAGGGTGAGACAAACAGGAAAGTCGAAACGGAACAAGAGCTGGTCGCCGCTTTGGCGGACGATACGGCGGATGTCATCCGGCTGACGAAGGATATCGACATCAGCAACTCCCTGACCATCCTCCGCAAGGTCACCCTCGATCTCAACGGCTATGTTCTGAAAATGACCGGCAGCGGCAGCGTTATTATCCTCGATAATAAGAGCGGCATCACCGGCGACCTGACCCTTATCGACAGCAATCCCACGGCGGAGCACAAATTCAAGGTTAACGGCGCAGAACCTTGGGTGCTGGACGACAGCGGTACAGAGACCGTCTATGGTGGCATCATCACAGGCGGCACGGGCAGCCGGATCTTCTTCTCCAACGGGGTGGAAGGCGGCGGCGTGATCATCGGCAGCGGCGCACTCACCATGAACGGCGGCAATATCGTCGGCTGCATAGCCAATGAAGGCGGTGGCCTGTTTCTCTCTGACGGTTCGTTCACCATGAACGCCGGCAGCATTGTCGGCTGCTCAACACCAAACAGATTAACGACCGGAGAGGCCTTTTACGGCGGCATATACGCTTTTGGTCCGATGGCGAACGGAGACACAACCGGCGTGATCACGTTGACCGGCGGCCTGATCAAAAACAACGGCAGATACGCTATCAATGCTGTGCATAAGACCACAATTTACGCCAACGGCGGCGAGGTATACGGTTGGGTTTACCTAAATCAGGCATGTAAGATCACCTGTCTTGCAGAAGATAACGGTATTACCGCCTTCAAAGGCAAGACGGTGATCGGCGGAACTTCCAGTGTAAATCCAAGCCATGTTGACTGGGGCCTCTTCTACGGCGGTCTGTATATTTACGGCAATACGACCGGCGTCATCGTGACCTACAAGGACGGCGACAGTGAATACGCAAAGCAGGTTCTGCCCTCCGGCACTCTCGCGACACGTCCCGATGCTCCCGCCGCCACACCGGGCTATACCTTCGGCGGCTGGAACAAGGCCGACGGCACGGCGTGGGATTATGCAAGCGATAAAGTCACCGATAACATAACATTGTATGCAAAATGGGCAGCGAACACCTACACGATTACCTTCGACACCGCCGGCGGCAGCGAGATTGCTCCGATTACGCAGGACTACGGCACGGTAATTACCGCACCTGAAGCCCCGACAAGAGAAGGATATACCTTTATCGGCTGGGATAAGGAAATTCCCACGACTATGCCCGCTGAAAATATGACTGTCACCGCGCAGTGGGAAATCAATCAATACACAATTACCTTTGACACCAACGGCGGCAGCGAAATCGCACCCATTACACAGGACTATGGCACGGCAATTACCGCACCTGCCGACCCGACAAGAGAGGGCTACACCTTTATCGGCTGGGATATGGAAATTCCCAAGACCATGCCTGCCGAAAATATAACGCTCAAAGCACGGTGGAAAGATATCGAAAAGCCGACGGGCGAAATTAAAATCAGCGAGAACAGTTGGAAAGCGTTTCTCAACAACATCACCTTCGGTCTGTTCTTTAAGGACACGCAAACGGTGACGATCACCGCAGCCGACAACAGCGGCGAAACGGTAACGGTTGAATATCTGCTGTCAGATAAGGAATTGACAAAAGCGGAGCTTGACGGCATGACCTTCACAGCGTACACCGCACCGTTCGGCATTGACCCCGATAACGAATACATTATCTATGTCAGACTGACCGATAATGCAGGCAATACGGACTACATCTGCTCGGACGGCATTGTGCTTGACGGCACAAGCCCGGTTATCACCGGCATTGAGGACGGAAAGACCTACTGCGAGGCACAGACGGTCACCGTTGCCGAAAAGTACGTGGATACCGTCACCGTAAACGGCACGGCGGTCGAGCTTGACGAAAACGGCAGTTTTGTCCTCTCCCCGGCGGACGGCGAGCAGAAGATCGTTGTCACCGACAAGGCGGGCAACACCGCCGAAATGACCGTTACGGTCAATGACGGACACACCTTCGGTGAATGGGCATCGAACGGCGACGGCACGCACACCCGTCAATGCACGGTGGACGGCTGCAACGGGCTTGAAACAAAGGATTGCTCCGGCGGCAAGGCAACCTGCGCCGAAAAAGCGGTATGCGAGGTTTGCGGCAAGGCTTACGGAGAGCTTGACCCGAAGAACCACACCGACTTAAAGTATATCCCCGCCAAGGCGGCCACCGAGGATGCCGAGGGCAATACCGAGTATTGGTACTGCGGCGGCTGTGATAAGTATTACAGCGACAAAGACGACACCAAGGAAATCAAAAAAGCCAACACGGTAACGGCGAAGCTGCCGAAATCTCCCCAGACCGGCGACAACAGCAACCTCATGCTGTGGTTTGCGCTACTGTTTATCAGCGGCGGGGCTTGCACAGTGCTTACCGTGAAACGCAAAAAAATGTATCGACACGGAGGTAACAGAATATGAAAAAACGAATCCTCAGTATCCTACTTACCCTTTGTATGGTGCTATGCCTTGTGCCGACTACGGCGTTTGCCGCAGGCGGTGCAAAAGCCATTCTGCCCGGTACGAGCGCCCAAAGCATATTAAAGATCGACAAAAGCAGGCTGTCCTTTGCGGGGCATGAATGGTGGGTGATCGGCCAAAAGACCGACAAAAGCAATAATGCGCCCATCATTACCCTGCTTGCGGTAAACAATGATTTCGGAGATGTCCCGTTCCGCACGGGGAGCGCCGTGCCGTTTGAAAATGCAAGACGCTACAGCGAGGACAACGGTTATTATGCCAACAACCCGTCCGATATGTCGCAATGGAGAAAGCCCAATGAGTATGCGGGAAGCACCTTGCAGCAGAAAATGGTTTCCCTGGCCGAGGCGATCCCCGAAAAGGAGCAGGCGGTCATCCGCCCCAAGGACATCACCGAGGGAATCACCGGGCAGGAGGTCAAAGCGCAGAAGCTCTGGGCCTTCTCGCAAGAGGATAGTATTTATTTGTACAGAAATTCGTGCAAGTACGCTGCACAGTGGTGGACGCGTTCTTCCAATGAGGTTTACGGCTACGGATCGTGGACGATTCATCCCGATGGCAGAAGCGGCAGCGCCCTCAACGTGGACTACGATGCTGCCGTGCGGCCTGCCATGGAGATGGATCTGTCCTCCGTTCTCTTTATATCTGCTGCCGAGCACGGAAAAGTTGCAGATTTAACGACCCCGATCGCCGAATACGCCGGAGATGAATGGAAGCTGACCTTGCATGACAGCGACCGCGACGATTTTACGGCAAAGACGGTGCTGGTCAACGGTAGTGTGCTGGAGGTCGAATACAAGAACGCAAAAGTGGGCGATAATGAATATATATCTGCCGTTATTAAGGATGCGGACGGGAGCATTTCCCGCTATACACGCGTTGTGCAGCTGGACGGCACGACAAACGGTACACGCGGCAGGGCAGCGATTGACCTGACCGGCATAGACATGACCGGCAAGACGCTCTGCGTGTTCAATGAGCAGTTTAACGGCGATCATAAGACCGACTATGCCGGCGCACTTCGGGAAGTGAAGCTGACGGATGAGATCGACGAACAGTTTACCCTCGCCCCCGGCGGCAGATATTATTTTGACCTTTCGGCGATGAATATTCCCGGAACGGCAAACGGCGGAAACTCAGATGGTGCGGTTTCTTTGCCGGATACGTCGCTGCACTATGTTCCCTTTACCTATGTGGGAACGATAGAAGCCTACAAACTCACGTCTGCGACGGCAACCACCGAGGAGTATGCACAGCAGAACAAATATCCCCACAGCCTGTTTGTGGCGGACTATGCCGTAACGCATACGATTAGCTGGGGTGGCCTGAATGACGAAGGTCTGATTTTCGGCAAAAATTATGCCAGCGGCGGCGTGGACTATACCCTGCGCGCACCGTCTGTGGGAAGTATCTCTACAGGTTCGGGCGATTCCCAACGCGGCGTGCCCCAAAGCAACGAATGGGACACGATGCTGAACAAGAACAGCGGATATATCCAAAACTGGAATAAAATGTATTCGTGGGGACAGGATACTTCTTCTGCCGCCGAGTCGTTCCGGGCGTACCGTGGGTACAACTCGGCCCGCTTCTGGTATTACACCTCGTCCTCGTTTCGGAACGTCTACCTCGGTTTCCGCCCCGTCCTTGAGCTGCCGACAGATCTTGCCGCCGACAGCCTGAAAATAGTAGAGCTGCTAACGGGTGAATTTATGCCCGGCGAGCAGCAGAACTGGATCAATATTATCGTGAAAAACGGCGAGAGCTTCACTGCGCCCTCTGCCGAGGGACTGCCCCGCCCGGACGGCATTTCGGCAGATGCACAGCTGTGGTGGGTAGACGAAAATTCAAACTTCTACAAGCCCGGCGATACCGTTCCCGCAGATGTTTCGGCACTTACCGCTTTATGGGGCGGCTTCGGTCTGTTTTTGGATCGGGGCGACGGCGAGGTCGAGGTCACGCCGGACAATTATACCGATATTTTCGGCGACGGGACTGCCTCCTTTGTTCTGCCTAAGGGCAAGAACTTTAGTACACTTAGGGATTCAGTGAATCTGACAGGCAAGGATATTTTGGAAATTTATTCGACCGGCAGGCTTGAAAGGTACGGCAGTGTTTTCCCGAATCTGAAGCTCAAGAATGCCGACCTGACCTCTGTGAGGCTGAGCGAAGAGTATATCGGATATGGAAGCCCGCTCTTTATCACGGCGGACGGAAAGAATACCGTCGGAAGCCTGAACGGAATCAGCATGAGCAGGGACACTCTTTCCATCCTCGGCGACGGCTCGCTGACGCTGAACAGTGCGCTGACGCTTGAGCAGTACACCCAGTACGGCGGCGGCAGCGTCACCATGACGGACGGGCTGACAGCATACTATCTTTCTATAGACAGCGGCTCGCTTACCGTAACGGGCGATACGCAGGCAATTACGCTGCGGGATCAAGATATCGGCTATCTGGAAATAGGCGACGGTGCGCGGCTGTTCACAGGCTCTTCGGCGCAGGATGCCGCAGAGGCTGATGTGCCGGAGCTTTCCGCTGAAATGCAGGAAGTGTATCAGCGCTATCTGGCGGAGGACAGCACGCTGACAAATGAAGAGATTTCCGCGCTGAACAACGCACTCAGAGAGCAGTTTAACGCTATCTTCCGTCAGCTTTCCGGCAAGACCTATGTGCGCATCACGGGTGCTTGGGATGTGACCTATCAGCCCGGCACAAACGGCTCGGGCAATGCGGTCACAGATATTAAGTTCTATAACGATGCTCTCGCGTTGCGAGGCGCTTTGTTCACTCGCACGGGGCACACGCAAGTAGGCTGGGCGACCGTGGACGGCGGCGAAAAGGTGTACGGTCTTGATGCTGTTTATACGCAAAACGAGGCGCTGACGCTCTATCCCGTTTGGAGCACGAATCAATACACAATTACCTTTGATACTGCAGGCGGCAGTGCCGTCGCATCCATTACACAGGACTACGGCACAGCGATCACCGCCCCTGCCGACCCGACAAGAGAAGGCTACACCTTCATCGGCTGGGATAAGGCAATTCCCACGACCATGCCTGCCGAAAATATGACTATCACGGCGAAGTGGAAGGTAAATCAATACACCATCACCTTTGATACAAACGGCGGAAGTGAGATTGCACCCATTACGCAGGACTACGGCACGGCGATCACCGCACCTGCCGACCCGACAAGAGAGGGCTACACCTTTATCGGCTGGGATACGGAAATTCCCACGACCATGCCCGCCGAGAATATAACGCTTAAAGCGAAATGGAAAGACATTGAAAAGCCCACGGGCGAAATTATCATAGGTACCGATAAATGGCACGAATTCTTAAACACGCTCACCTTCGGTCTGTTCTTTAAGGACACGCAGACGGTAACGATAAACGCCTCCGATAACAGCGGAACCGTGTTTATCTCCTATTTGGTGACCGATCGGGATCTCTCCGAGACGGAGCTGGGCTCTCTTGTGTACCGTGCGTACGAGGAGCCGTTCCGCATAGACCCCAACGGAGAATATATTGTTTATGCAATGCTCGTTGACGAGAGTCTGAACATAACATACCTTCGCTCCGACCGCATAACGCTTGACAACGTTCTGCCTGTAATCGGCGGCATTGGGGACGGCAAGACCTACTGCGAGGCGCAGACGGTCACCGTTGACGAAAAGTACGTGGATACCGTCACCGTAAACGGCACGGCGGTCACGCTTGATGAAGGAGGCAGCTTTGTTCTCTCTCCGGCAGATGGCGGGCAGAAGATTATTGTTACAGATAAGGCCGGCAACACCGCCGAAATGACCGTAACGGTCAACAACGGGCATACCTATGGTGAATGGGTATCGAACGGCGACGGCACGCACACCCGCAAATGCACGGTGGGCGGCTGCAACGGGCTTGAAACAAAGGATTGCTCCGGCGGCAAGGCGACCTGCACCGAAAAAGCGGCTTGCGAAGTTTGCGGCAAAGCCTACGGAGAGCTTGACCCGAAGAACCACACCGACTTAAAGTATATCCCCGCAAAGGCGGCGACCGAGGATGCCGAGGGCAATATCGAGTATTGGTACTGCGAAGGCTGCGGAAAGTATTACAGTGACAAAGACGGCACCAAGGAGATCAAAAAGGCTGACACCGTAATGGCAAAGCTGCCGAAGTCTCCTCAGACCGGCGACAACAGTAACCTCATGCTGTGGATCGCACTGCTGTTTGTCAGCGGCGGCGTTGTGACCGGCACTACGGTTATAAGCAAAAAGAAAAAACACTCTGCCGAATAACAGAGTGCAGGATAATGTAAAGCGGCAGGCTTAGTTTCATAAGAAGCCTGCCGCTTTTCTTTTTGTCATAGTTCCGATGACGGCTTTCAGGAGGCCCCGTCAAGATTTATGCGCAAAATTATTTGCAGGCTCCGATAGACCTGAAGTCAGCCGGCAATGAAGGCGTTGCCCAGAGCCGCCTCCAGATGTTTTCCGGGAAAGCATTACCGTTACAGGCGTCGACGATCCCAGCTTCAGTGCAGACTATTTGACGGGTGATGCTGCGGTGATCAGTCAGAAGCTTTCGGAGCTTACTGCGGACGATACCGGTTTTACGATTTTACTTTCCCATAGACCGGAACTGTTTGATTCCTATGTCGATCATGACATGGATTTGGCCCTCAGTGGGTACGCGCATGGTGGCCAATTCCGGCGTTTTTTTGACCACATCTTGGAGGTCTGCGTCCCCATCATGTTTGGCGGTGACAGCTTCCGCAAAGCACCGCTGCCGACAATCTGAAAACGGCGGCTCGTCTGCTCGGCTGATGAACCCGGGAAAGGAGCTTTTACATGGAGAACTGCATCGGCATCAATAAGATCGGCAGCATGCTGAGAGCGCCCGGCTGCCCCTTCATGTTGTCCGTCGGGACGAAAAAAGCCGGACAAGCGCCGGGAGTTTGAAGAGTACATCAGCCGCACAATGGCAATTTGAAGGCAAGTTCACTATTGAGAAAATAGAAAGCCCTTGTGCTACAATTATAAAATGCATAGGGGCCTTTTCTCATAGTGAGAAAGGAGTTTCCGAATGGGTAAGAGTTTACGAGGCAAAGAATAATGATTCCATGTTAAAAGTCGTATTACAATTTGAAAAAGCGCAGCAAAACCAAAATGGTACAGTAATGGTACAGTAAGCGCCGTTCAAGTGCCGAAAACCCTTGAAAAATAAGGAGATAGAGAAAACTATGAAATTAGGTATCGTAGGACTGCCCAATGTGGGCAAGAGCACCCTGTTTAACGCCATCACCAATGCCGGGGCAGAGAGCGCTAACTACCCCTTCTGCACCATCGAGCCCAATGTGGGTGTGGTGGCGGTGCCGGATGCAAGGCTGGACAAGCTGGCTGAGATGTACCAGCCGGACAAAAAGACTCCGGCGGTCATCGAATTCGTGGACATTGCGGGCCTTGTCAAGGGCGCCAGCCAGGGTGCGGGCTTGGGCAACAAATTTTTGGAGAACATCCGCCGCACGGACGCCATCGTCCATGTAGTCCGCTGTTTTGACGACGAGAACATCATGCATGTGGTGGCCGATGCCGGCACCAACGTTCCGGTGGACCCCCTGGGGGATATTGAGACCATCGATTTAGAGCTCATCATGGCCGACCTGGAGATGGTGAATCGCCGGGTGGAGGCCGCCAAGGCTGCCAAGGGCGACAAGAAGTTCCTCCACGAGGCGGAGGTGTTCAAGGCCCTGGCGGAGCATCTGGACGGAGGGAAATCCGCCCGCACCTTCGATTGTGACAAGGATGACCGCGCCATTATCGAGACGGCGGACCTGCTGAGCCTGAAGCCCATTATCTATGCCGCCAACATGGACGAGGCCGGCTTTGCCGATTGCGATTCGAATTCCTATTATAACGATGTGAAGGCCTTGGCCGAGAAGGAGCAAGCCCAGGTGCTGCCCATCTGCGCCAAGCTGGAGCAGGACATCGCCGAGCTGGACGACCCCGAGGAGCGGGCTATGTTCCTGGAGGAGCTGGGAGTGGAAAGGTCAGGCCTGGATCGGCTGATCCAGTGCTCCTATGACCTGCTGGGGCTCATCTCCTTCCTTACCTATGGCAAGGACGAGTGTCGGGCCTGGACCATCAAAAAGGGCACCAAGGCTCCCCAGGCCGCAGGCAAGATCCACTCCGATATTGAGCGGGGCTTCATTCGGGCAGAGACTATCAATTTCGACGAGATGATGGCCTGCGGCGGCAGCGTGGCTGCGGCCAAGGAAAAGGGCTTGCTGCGCTCCGAGGGCAAGGACTATGTGGTCAAGGACGGCGACATGATCTATTTCCGCTTCAACGTGTAAAGGGAAAGGCCTTTGCGGAATTAGCATATAAAAAAAGACGCACCCCAGTGCGCCTTTTTTTATTCGATTTTGACTTATTCCGATAAGAGGATACGGTCATTGTCCAGGGCCTTTCCGGCACCGCTTTTGAACTTGGCCAGCAGGTCCTCCACGGTCATGCCTGCCCGTTCCGCTCCGGCAACATCCAGGATGATATGGCCCCTGTCCATCATCAACGTGCGGTTGCCAAGCTCCAGGGCCTGGTGCATATTGTGGGTGACCATGAGAGTGGTGATATGGTTTTCCGAGACGGTCTGACGGGTGATTTCCAGCACCTTTTCTGCCGTGGCGGGGTCCAGAGCGGCGGTATGCTCGTCCAGCAGAAGGAGCTTCGGCGGCTTGAAGGTGGCCATCATCAGCGTCAGCGCCTGGCGCTGGCCGCCGGAAAGCAGACCCACAGGCTGCTTCATCCGATCCTCCAGGCCCATGTCCAGTTGAGCCAGCTTTTCCCGGAAGGCGGCCTTTTCCGCCCGGGTCACATGGCTGAGCCAACCGCCGGAGGCCGCCGCCAGAGAGAGATTTTCCTCAATGGTCATGTGGGGTGCGCTGCCGCGCATAGGATCCTGGAACAGACGTCCGATTTGGCGGGAGCGCTGATATTCCGGCAGGAAGGTGATGTTTCTTCCGTCCAGATAAATGCTGCCGCTGTCGGTGAAAAAGCTGCCGCAGATGGCGTTAAAGAGAGTGGATTTTCCTGCGCCGTTGGAGCCGATGATGGTGACAAAATCCCCGGGGAGCAGGTGCAGGCTCAGGCCCTGCAGGGCTGCCTTTCATTGATGGTGCCGGGGTTGAAGGTCTTGGATATATTTTCAATCTTCAGCATAGTGGCTGGCCTCCTTTCTCGCAGCCATGCGGCGGCGCAGCATGGGCAGCTGTTTTTTGAAATAGGGGGTGGCGATGGCCAATACCACGATCACCGAGGATACCAGCTTCAGCATGAAGGCGGGCATATCCAGCCGCAGGGCGATGGTATACACCAGGCGGAAGGCGAAGGCGCCCACTACCATGCCGATGGCCCGCTTGAGGATGCTGCCCTTGCCCAGCAGCACCTGGCCCATGAGCAGGGAGGCCAGGGCAATGGTCACCATGCCGGTGCCGATGTCAATGCTGACAGATTTTTGACTTTGGGCCAGCAGGCAGCCGGACAGACCCGTGAAGGCGTTGGCCACGCACAGGCCCACGATGGTGGTAAAGGTGGGATTGATAGAGGAGGAGCGGACCATATCGGGATTGTCGCCGGTGGCGCGGATGGCCAGGCCCAGGCGGGTGCGCAGAAACAGGGCCAAAAAAACTACCACGGCAATAACGGCGATGACCGCCACCAGCAGCTTATACTGCTCAGAAAGGACGGTGCCCTGCAGCAGAGCCCGGGCCTTGGTGAACACGGTCTCGGTTTTGTTCATGTTCAGCAGGGAGGAGCCGCCCATGACGGCGATATTGATGGAATAGAGCCCGGTGTTGACAATGATGCCCGCCAGGAGGCTGTCAATGCCCATTTTCGTTTGCAGCAGAGCGGTGATGAAGCCGGAGAGGACCCCGGCGGCCATGGCGGCCAGGATGGCCAGGTAGGGATGCCCGGCAATGGCCACCGTAGCACCCACAGCGGCACCCAGAGTGAAGCAGCCGTCGGTGGACAGGTCGCACACATTGAGCATGGAGTAGCTCAGAAACAGTGCCAGCACCGTCAGCGAGCAGATGAGGCCCAGCTCCAGGGCGGTTTGGACCAGAGATAAAATGTTCATGAGGGTCTCCTTTGATGAAGAGTGATGGGGATTTGCGGGGGGAACGAAGCCTCCCTTGGCTAAAGGGAGGAGGACCAACCGTAGGTTGGTGGAGGGGTTCCGTGCGTGATAGAGAACTTCGTGTTTTCTGTGCGTTCGTGCGGGGAAGAATCCCCCAGTCACGGCTTCGCCGTGCCAGCCCCCTTTAGGCAAGGGGGCCGTGGGGACGGGGGATGCGGATTGCCACAGCCAGTGTGCGCACTGGCTTCGCAATGGCAGTTTTTTGCAAGAAATGCGGTGGGGCGGGCCGATGTAGGCATCGGCCCCTACGGATGGTTGCAAGGAATGCGGCGGGACGGGCCGATGTGGGCATCGGCCCCTACAGACTGTTTACCGATAGAATTTCGTAGGGGGCGATGCCCACATCGCCCTGGTGGCACCAGCTTTCATGTTATGCGTAGGGCGGGGTGAGGGCACCCCACCCTACATTATATTATGTTACTTTGTGGTGCGTGGGGGAGGGGCTGCAAGCGCCCCGCCCTGTTGGATCATTTTTCGGATTTTACTTGTTCAGATCGCCGAAGCTCTCGGCGGTGACGATGGATTGGACCTTGGTGCACAGGGGGGGCGAAGGCCTTGGCCAGGTCGTCGTAGTTCAGGCCCAGCTCCTTGCAGATGTCGGTGTTGATGGTGGCGGTGCCATTGTCGAAGGTCAGCACGGGGGTGGTGGCGGGCTTGTTGCCGTCCAGGAGAATGCCGGAGACCATGTTGGCGGTTTCCACGCCCAGGTTGGCATAGTCCACGCCGTAGCCCAGGAACGCACCGTTCAGGGCGAAGGAGTCAGCGCCGGTGTAGTGGGGGATGCCGGCCTTGGCCAGGGTTTCGTAAATGGCCAGCTCTGCGGTCATCACGGTGTTGTCGGTGGGGGTGAACACGGCGTCGGCCTTGTCGGCCACGATGCTGCTGACGGCCAGGCTGATCTCGTCGGTGGTGGTGCCGTTATACTCCTTGTAGGACACGCCCTTCTTATCCAGGTACGCCTTGGCGTTCTTGATGGGGGTGGTGGAGGAGTCCTGGCCCTGGTCATACAGCAGGGCGATGTTCTTGGCGTCGGGGTTGGCGGCGAAGATCAGGTCCAGGATGGCGTCGGTGTCCAGATAGTCGGAGGTGCCGGTGATGTTGGCGCCGGGAGCCTCCAGGCTCTCCACCAGGCCGGCGCTGACGGGGTCAGACACGGCGGCAAAGACCACGGGGATGTCGGTGCCCTCGGTGGCGGCCTGCATGGCCACGGCCACGGGGGTGGCTACACCGATCATCAGGTCCACCTTGTCGGAGATGAAGTTGGCAATGATCTGGTTCAGCACGGCGGAATCGGCGTTGCAGTTATCATAGCTGATCTCAAAGGTGACGCCCTTCTCCTGGCCGATGGCAGCCAGCTGGGTTTTGATGTTGTCCACGATCTGATTCAGGGATGCGTCATCCACATAGTTGCAGATGCCAACCTTGTAGGATGTGGCGCCGGAGGTGCTGGTGGAATTGTCGTTGTTTTTTTTTTGCCGCAGGCGAAGAGGGACAGGGCCAGCAGAGCGGCCAGGGCCAGGGTCAGCGCACGCTTCAGAATGTTCTTTTTCATTTTTGCTTCCTCCAAATTTTATATAGGTTTTTTTTGGGTGGCGGATGGAGGGGCCGTTGCCGGCGGCCTGGATTTTAAAAACAAAAAAGACCTCTGCCCCACATGGGACAAAAGCCTTTGCTTCTGCGATACCACCCAAATTGACATCTTGCGATGCCCACTCGCTTTTACGCACCATCATGCGTACCCCACGGATAACGGGAGGGTTCCCGTCGGACCCTACTTAGGAATGCTCCTGTTCAAGCCGCCCTCGGAAGGCCATTCACACCGCCGCGCACCGCTTCGATCTCACCACCAGAAGCTCTCTTAGGATGCCCTGTGCTGTGCTACTCTTCTTCCTCACAGGTTTGTCGTTTGAAATTAAGCGCATTATAATCGCATTTTTTGCCTTTGTCAAGAGGAAAAACGAAATTTTTTTGAGAAAGATTTAGGGAGAGGGGGAGATGCGGGCTGCCACGGGCGCGGTGCGTCTTCGCAATGATACCTTACAAGGGGTGCAGTACAAGCCTGAGGCGGGTCGTCCGGGAGGCCGACCCCTACGCGCCGTTTACCGATAGAATGCCGTGGGGGCGGCGCCCCCGACACCCCGTTTTACCGAACGCCTTGTTACGCTTTGTAGGGGCCGATGCCCACATCGGCCCGGTTGCACCAGTTCTCGTTTTACGCTTCGTAGGGCGGCGGGTCAATCCTCCCCTGCGAAAAATTTTGCCAGGGCGGCCCGGACTTCCTTTTTGTCTCGGAGCTGCTGAATATTGCCCCGCTCGTCGCAGGTAAATATATGCTTGAATACCTCCGGCAAGGCAGCGTATTGTACTTCCAACTGCGCGTTAAACGCCCGGAAGCAGGGGTAGCTGTATTTTTCCAGCAGGTAGGGCATCAGGTATTGAGAGCGCATGACCTCATACTCCTGGTAGTCGTAGGGCGTGCGCTCCGGCCTTTTCTGCAGCAGGGCCAGCAGCTTCTCCATCAGGGGCACCACTTCGTCCTCCGAGGCGTAAAAGGCGTAGCCCCGGACGGCGGTGAGCTTCAGGTCCAGATAACGCTCTTTTTGAAAAGCCCGGCGAAAAAATTCCTTGCCCTCGGGCCGGCAGGCGAATACCAGCTCCCGGAGCAGGGCGCTGCGCCGGGCCACATTTTTCTCCGCGAAATAGCACTGCATTGCTTCGTCCATAAGCGTTTTTCTCCTCGTCAGCTCACTCCGTCATTCTCCGCAGCAGCTCCGCCCGGTAGGGGAGCTTTTGAGCCAACTCTATGGGGGTATAGCCCCAGGCATTTTTTATGGATAGGTTCAGGCGGCACCGGGTGAAGAGCAGGTCATACAGCGGGGCCATGTCCCGGTCCGTCAGCTTGGGATGGCTGATAAGATGCTGGAGCGCCACCCGGCCTTTTGCATCCGGCTGGTTATATCCGCCCCGGCGTCTATTAGTATCTCCGTCAGCTCCACCGTCTGCACCATGTTGTGCTTCGGGCGCGAGAACAGGATGTGAAACAGGGTCTCGTTTTCGCCGTTTGTGCCCGTTAATTCCGCACCCTGGGCGATGAGAAACCGAACAATATCATATCGGTCCTGGGGCGACTGGTGGGCCATGGCGTCAAATAGGATGGTAGAGCCGCCGTGTATCTCATGAAGCCGCTGCTGGTCATAGACCTCCATAAACTGCGCAAGGGTCTGCCGTTTGGCCGAAAAATACATATCCATTTGCTGGGAAGCCTCCTTTTTGTTGGCGTTTCGCAGCAGCCGCAGCGTCAGCTTCGACAGGGCGCTGATGGTGTGTGCCGCGTCAAATCCTATGATTTTCCCCTTCCTGACTGCTCATTCCTCCATCGGCTTCTTCTTTTTAAGAAACGGCAGGCCCGCCTCCATGGTCACCAGGGCCAGCATCATCAGGGCCGCCCCCACATAGCCCCGGGGAGCCAGCCGCTCCCCGGCGAGGAAGAAGGCCACAATAGCCGAAAACAGCGGCTCCAATGTGAAAATCAGCCCCACATGGACCGCGGAGGTGTGCTTTTGCTGCACGGCGGTGATGGCGAAGGCGATGCCGGTGCAGAAAACGGACAGAAACAGGACGCTGCCCCAGCCTGTGGGGGTTCGGGGTAGGCAGGGGGTCTCAAACAGCAGCGACAGCACCAGCATGGCCGCACCTGTCACCAGCTGCTGGAACACGCCCAGCTGCAGGGCGTCTACCTCCGGCTGGCGCACCGCATGCTCCACCACCAGGAGGTTAATGCCGTAGCCCAGGGCGCACAGCAGGCAGATAAGATCCCCCGGCGCCGGGCGAAAATCGTTCCCCAGGGTCAGCAGCCCAAGGCCTACCGTGCAAAGAACCAGGCACAGCAGCATCCGCCGCTCCGGCTTTTTCCGGTACAGCAAAAAGGTCAAAAGGGGTGTGGTCACCGCCGGCAGGGAGCAGATAAACCCAGCATTGGAGATGGAGGTATACAGCAGACCCACGGTGGCGCCGATATAGGTGAGGGTAAGGGAAAGCCCCGCCGGGACCGCCCACAGCAGGGCCTTGCGGTTTACATGCCGCAGCTTGGGAAACAGAGCAATGCCCAGCAGCGCAAAGGCCAGCAAAAACCGCATGGCACACAGGGCAAAGGGCGGCATCTCCCCCAGGGCCAGGTCGGACAGGTAGTAGGAGCAGCCCCAAAAGCCGGTGATCAGCACCAGCAGCAGGTCGGCTTTTCTCTGTGTCGTCATGGGCGGGGCCTCCTATCATAGCAAAGCTGGAAGGCAGGCTCGACCTGCCTTCCAGCTTATCATATACTATTTTTATCCCAAGTGCAAGGGACGGCTTTCCGCCCCCTGGGGGCGGTGAGCTGCTCTCCCACACATAAAAAATCGAGTGGTCATAAGGGATTTCCCTTATGACCACTCGATTTGGTGCCGGTGACCGGACTCGAACCGGTACGCTGTCGCCAGCGGTGGATTTTGAGTCCACTTCGTCTACCAATTCCAACACACCGGCAGGTGCTTATCTATTATAGCGTACTTTCCGCCGCATTTCAAGAGGAAATTTTGCGCCATGCCCTATTTTGCATCGGAGAAAATGCAAAACAGGGACTACCCAAGGAGAGAGAAATGTGGTATAGTATATTCTGAATAAAAATCGGAACCGGGGAGGGAGTGCCGTGAAACGTTCTGCAAGGAAAATACTGATCGTGCTGGCCTATTTGGCGCTGGCGCTGGGACTTTGCGGCTGCTCGCTGGAGACCTCTGCGGAGAACCTGTTCACCCTGCCCCAGGTGCCGGTGGAATACACGGGCCTGGCCAACACACTCAACACCTATCTGGAAGGCGGCTATGAGTACATCACCCCCTCCAGCGGCAATAATATCCAATCCCTGCAGATGATCGACATGGACGGTGACGGGGAGAAGGAGGCGGTGGCCTTTTTCCGCCACACCGCAGACGACAACCCCCTGAAGATCCTGTTTTTCCGGGAGGAAAATGGGACCTTCTCCCTGTACAGCACCATAGAATCCGGCGGCACCTCCATCGACTCCGTGTCCTTCCGGGATTTTAACGGAGACGGACGGCTGGAGGTGGTCGTGGGCTGGCGGGTCAGCACGGAGGTGCAGACCGTAGCCGTATACGAGCTGGTGCCGAACCAGGTCAATGTGCTGATGCAGAGCGGCTATCTGCGCTATGTTGTGGACGACCTGGACAGCGATGGGTGGTTCGACCTGCTGCTCATCCGGTCGGAAACGGAGGGAGGCTGCCTGGCCGAGCACTATGTGTGGCAGGATGGGGAGATGCGCGTGGAAGGCACCTGCCAGCTGCACTGCACACCGGCGGAGCTGAGCAGAGGAAGCATTGTGTGCGGCAAGCTGGACAGCCAAAAGACGGCGGCCTTTGTCACCGCTGTGAGTGCGGAAAACACGGCCATGACGAATATCCTGCTCTGCCGCGGCGGGCAGCTGCTGAATACGGGCGCGGACAGAAAAACCGGCATTACGGAGGTGCAGTATCCCTCCAGCCAGCTCCGGCCGCAGGACATTAATAATGACGGCATTATCGAGATTCCGTATCCCGAGAGAAGCAATACCCGGCAGGCAAGCGCGTTTTTCGCCTGGTACCGGTTTGATGACCGGGGCAACAGCGCCTGGGTCATGGATACCTACCATGACCTGACGGATGGCTGGTATCTGGTGCTCAATGACGACTGGCACGGAAAAATGAGCGGCACACGTCTGGATGCCATGGAAAACGGCACCTGCGTGACACTGCAGGTGGATGGCAGGCCGGTGCTGTACCTGTACAGCCTCAGCGGTGAGGAACGGGAGCGGGATGCCCAAACAGGCGGCCGGACACTGGTGATGCAGCGGGCCAATGTGGCCTATGCCATGCGCATCACGGAAGATGGCGGTGAGCTGGGCATCAGCAGCGCCTGGGTCAGCAGCCATTTCAATCTGATTTCCACGGCGTGGGATGCCAGGAACTGAGAGAGGGGAGACAACCATGAAAAAGGTATTGGTATTAGAGGACGAGAGCAGCATCCGCAGCTTTATCGTTATTAATCTGCGCAGGGCCGGCTACGACGTTATCGAGGCCGAGAGCGGCGAGGAGGCGCTGGAAAAGCTCCAGGAAAACCCCGACACCCGGGTGGCGCTGCTGGACATCATGCTGCCGGGTATCGACGGCTTTGAGGTCTGCCGCCGCATCCGGGCCACCAATTTGCGCATCGGTATCATTATGCTCACGGCCCGGTCCCAGGAGATGGATAAGGTCACGGGCCTTATGACCGGGGCGGATGACTATGTAACCAAGCCCTTCTCCCCGGCGGAGCTTACCGCCCGGGTAGATGCCCTCATGCGCCGCAGCGGTGTGGCGGACGAGGTGGCCGACCAGATCGACCAGCCGCCCTTCCTGCTCAACACCCGCAACCGCACCCTGGAGAAAAATGGCCGGCGCATCAAGCTTACCCAGATGGAGTACGCCATCATGAAGATGTTTATGGAGAACCCGGGCAAGGCTCTGTCCCGGGAGGAGATATTGGACCTTGTGTGGGGGAGGGACTATTTCGGCGAGCTGAAGATCGTGGATGTGAACATCCGCCGCCTGCGGCTGAAGATCGAGGACAACGCCACCAATCCCACCTACATCACTACGGTTTGGGGGTACGGATATAAGTGGGAAGCATAATGCTGGACAAGGCGGAGGAGGCAAGCAGGTCTGCCCCAAAACGGAAACGCCGGGTGGTTGGTATGCGCCGGCGATGGATCATGGGGAGTGTTCTGCCCGTTATTGTCATTTTGCTGCTCATTGCTGCGCTGACCTCGGTACTCCTGGTGACCAATTTTTACAGCAACGCCCGCTCCGCCTTGGAGAGTAAGGCCCGCGCCCGGCGTAAGCTATTTCAACACCTATGTCATGGTCAGCTACAACGAGTATTACCGCAACGCAGTGCTCTACGCCAAGGATTTTGAGGACGCAGACACCATTGAGCTGCAGTTTCTGGATAAAAACGGGCGTATCGACATTTCCAGCCGGGGCCAGACCATTGGCCTGACGCCGGAAACCACAGAGGTCCGCCGGGCGCTGGACGGCGGGAGGATGGAGAGCTTTTCCGGCAAGGATCCTCTTACCGGGGAGAACATCCTGGCGGTGTCGGCACCACTGGTATTTGACGGCAGCGTGGTGGGGGTACTGCGCCTGGTCACGGCCACAAGAGAGCTGGATAAGCAGGTAGCCCTGCTGACCCTGGCATTCATGGGCATCGCCGTGGTTATCAGCGGCGTGGTGCTGGCGGTGAATTTGGCCTTCATGCGAAGGATCGCTCTCCCTGTGGCGGAGGTGACGGAGGCTGCCAAGCGGATTTCCGACGGCAGCTACGGCATCCAGATCCCCAATAAATACGACGATGAAATGGGCCAGCTGGTGGATAATATCAATCAGATGTCCCTGCAGATCAGCCAAAGCGAAAAGATGCAGACAGAGTTCATCTCCTCTGTGTCTCATGAGCTGCGTACCCCTCTCACGGCCATTACCGGCTGGGGAGAGACATTACTAGCTGACGACAGCGGCGACATCGGGCAGCTGCACAGGGGTGTGCGGATCATTCTCCGGGAGTCCCGCAGACTCACCAACATGGTGGAGGAGCTGCTGGAGTTTTCCAAGATAGAGGATGGCCGCTTCACGCTTCGGGTGGAGCAGATGGATCTCCAGGCTGAGGTGGAGGACGCCATCTACACCTACTGGGAGCTTTTCCGCCAGGACGGCATCGACCTGGAATACTCGAATGCCGGCGAGATGTTTGAGCGGCCTATCACCGGTGACCCGGAGCGGCTGAAGCAGGTGCTGTGCAATGTGCTGGACAATGCCGCCAAGCATGGCGGCTCCGGCAAACGCATTACCGTGTCCATGGAGCAAGATGGGGAGTGGTATGTGGTGCGGGTTCGGGACTACGGCCCCGGCATCCCGGAGGCGGAGCTGCCCTATGTGAAGCAGAAATTCTACAAAGGCAGCTCCAAGGAGCGAGGCAGCGGCATAGGCCTGGCGGTGTGCGATGAGATCATCCGCCGCCACGAAGGCACCTTCGACATCGGCAACGCCCCCGGCGGGGGCTGCGTGGTCACCATTCGCCTGCCGATTTCCCATGAAGAAGAATAAAAATAATAGAACAAATGTTGTATTTTCTCCACGGCTGTGCTATACTGTGGGGGAAGCAGAGAGGACTTACTGACACATGGCAAAACGCGAGAAAAAAGAAACCTTCCGTACCTCCATCGGCGGCCAGGCACTTATTGAGGGCATCTTAATGCGAGGGCCGGAAAAGCAGGCCATTGTGGTCCGGGCCCCGGAGGGCCTGGTGACCAAGGTGGAGGAGCTGAAGCTGGTGCGGGACAAGTACCCCATCCTGGGCTTGCCCATTATCCGGGGCGTGGTGACCTTTTTGGATTCCATGGTCAAGGGGATCAAGGCGCTGATGTTCTCGGCGGATTATTTCCCGGATGACGAGGCCGCACAGCCCTCCAAATTCGACCTATGGCTGGAAAAGCATGTCCCGGCGGAGAAGTTCCAGGGCATACTGGTCACATTTTCCCTACTGCTGTCCCTGGCACTGTGCCTGGGTCTGTTCATGCTGCTGCCCACGTTTGTGGCGGGGCTGTTCCACGCGCAGAGCGCTTTGGTACATAATCTTATCGAGGGCGCCATCAAGATACTGATCTTTATCGGCTACCTGTTCCTCTGCTCCAGGCAGAAGGATGTACACCGGGTGTTTCAGTACCACGGCGCGGAGCATAAGACCATCTTCTGCTATGAGGCGGGGCTGCCGCTGACGGTGGAAAACGCCCGCATCCAGCCCCGGCATCACCCTCGCTGCGGCACCAGCTTTCTGTTTGTGGTGATCGTGGTGTCCATCCTGTTCTCCTCCGTGGCCTTCACCTATGTGGAGTGGCAGAATCTGTGGGTGCGCATCGGGATGCACCTGCTGCTGCTGGTGCCGGTGGTGGGCCTGACCTATGAGTTCAACCGCTTCGTGGGCCGCCATGACAATGCCTTCACCCGAGCGCTGTCTGCACCGGGGATGTGGCTGCAGAATTTTACCACCTTTGAGCCCGACGACTCCATGCTGGAGGTGGCCATTGAGGCGCTGACATTGGTTTTGCCCGAGGAAAAGGGCAAGGATAAGTGGTAATATTGCTGGCGAAAAAACTTCGTTTTTTCGCCAAAAGGATTGCAGTCTGCTGCGCGCATAATTTGTTCGCCGCAGGCGAACAAATTCCACACTGGCAGCCTGAGAGGTATTTTTCCCCACGCACATGTCGCGGTGAAAAATGATTTCAATTTTTTGCGTCTGCGGACGCAAACTCTGCGAGGCTTTTTTTAGACTCTGCAAGCCAAAAATTCTCAAAATCCCACAGAAAGTGACAACAAATCGTATTATGGCCATCACATATAACAATTTGTATATGGATATTCGACAGCAGCTGCGCCGGGCCGGGGTGGAAGCATCTACCTTGGAGGCTCGGGAGCTGGTATGCTTTGCTGCCGGCAAGACCCGCCAGCAGCTTCAACGGGACGGGCAGCTCTATGTGCCGCCCCCGGTGGAGGAGCAGGCCCGGGCGCTGGTGCGGCGGCATCTGGCCGGGGAGCCGGTGGCCTACCTCATCGGGGAGTGGGAGTTTTATGGCCTGCCCCTGGATATTGATCAGCAGGTGCTTATCCCCCGGGCGGACACGGAGACCCTGGTGGATTGTGCTCTGCCGTTTCTGCGGCAGAATCCCGGCAGCCGGGTGCTGGACCTGTGCGCCGGGTCCGGGTGCATCGGGCTGGCGGTGGCCAGCCAGGTGGGGGATTGCCGGGTGACCCTGGGGGACGTTTCTGAGGGAGCTCTGCGCATCTGCCGGCAGAATATCCGGCGCAACGGCCTTACAGACCGGGTGGCGCCCATGCAGGTGGACGCCAGGAAGGCGCCGCCCCGGCAGCTGGGAACCTATGATTGTATTCTCTGCAATCCGCCCTACATTCCCTCCGGGGATATTCCGGGGCTGGACGTCTCCGTAAAGGATTTTGAGCCGCGGCGCCCTGGACGGCGGCGAGGATGGGTTGGATTTTTATCGCTCCGTCACCACCCTGTGGCGGGAAGCTCTGCGCACAGGGGGGATGCTGTTTTTTGAGGTGGGTATCGGCCAGGCGGACGATGTGCTGCGGCTTATGCGCTCCGTGGGCTTCGGAGACCTGGAGATCACGACGGACCCGGCGGGCATACCCCGGGTGGTATATGGCCGACTGTACGACGAGATATAACTGGCGAAAAATCTTCGATTTTTCTGCCAAAGGGCTTGCAGTCTGCTGCGCGCATAATTTTGAGCCATAGGCTCAAAATTCCACACTTGCAGCCTGAGAGGTATTTTTCCCCACGCACATGTCGCGGGGAAAAATGATTGGAGTTTTCGCGTCTGCGGACGCGAACTCTGCGAGGCTAATTAAGCGAAAACTTGTATTTATAATGAAATTATGACGTAGGAGGATTGGATCATGGCAGCAAAGAAAGACACGGCGGCCGCCCCGGCGGCGGGCAATTCCGACAAGAAAAAAGCTATTGAGACCGCCATGCAGCAAATAGAGAAGCTGTACGGCAAGGGCTCTATCATGCGCTACGGCGATAACGCCGAGCCCAATGTGGAGGCGATCCCCACGGGCTCCCTGGCCCTGGATGTGGCGCTGGGCATTGGCGGCGTTCCCAAGGGGCGCATCATTGAGATCTACGGTCCGGAATCCTCCGGTAAGACTACCCTGGCCCTGCATATCCTGGCCCAGGCCCAAAAAAAGGGGGGCGAGGTGGCCTTTGTGGACGCTGAGCACGCCCTGGACCCCACCTATGCCCGGGCGCTGGGCGTGAAGATCGAGGATATGCTCATTTCCCAGCCGGACACCGGCGAGCAGGCCCTGGAAATCACCGAGGCGCTGGTGCGCTCCGGCGCCATCGACGTGGTGGTGGTGGACTCCGTGGCAGCTCTGGTGCCCCGGGCGGAGATCGAGGGCGAGATGGGCGACAGCTTTGTGGGCCTCCACGCCCGGCTCATGAGTCAGGCTCTGCGCAAGCTTACCGGCGTTATCGCCAAGACCAATACCGTGGTGATTTTCATCAATCAGCTGCGGGAAAAGGTGGGCGTTATGTACGGCAATCCCGAGGTTACCACCGGCGGCCGGGCGCTGAAGTTCTATGCCTCCGTGCGCATTGATGTGCGCAGGATAGAGACGCTGAAGGCGAACGGAGAGATGATTGGCAACCGCACCCGGGCCAAGGTGGTGACAAGGTGGCGCCTCCCTTCCGTGAGGCGGAGTTTGACATCATGTACGGCGAGGGTATCAGCCGCACAGGAGAGATTCTGGACCTGGGCGTGAAGCTGGACATCATACAGAAGAGCGGCTCCTGGTTCAGCCTGGGCGAGGTGCGCATGGGCCAGGGCCGGGACGCTGCCAAACAGTATCTGGTGGACCACCCCGACCAGTGCGACGCCGTGGAGCAGGAGATCCGCAAGAATTTCCACAAGCTCATGAGCAACCAGTCTAAGGTGGCCGCCCGGGCTGCCGGACGGGCTGTGGATGTGTCCGCCGACGATTTCGACGATGCGGATTGAGCGCATGGAGCCGTCCAAGCATAAAAAGAACCGGATACTGGTCTTTTTAGAGGGCGGCCAGCTGCTGAAAATAACCGAAAATGAGCTCTTGCACCATGACCTGCGCCCGGGGGCAGACCTCCCGGAGGAGACGGTGGAGGAGCTGAAAAAGTCCGCCCAGGCCTCCCAAATGAAGGCCCGGGGTGCTCAGCTTACCGGCAGCCGTATGCTGTCAAAAAAGCAGGTGGTGGAGCATCTTACCCGCCGGGGCGGCGACAGGGCGGCGGCGGAGGACACCGCCCGCTGGCTGGAGGAGCTGGGTGCGGTGGACGAGGCGGCCTACGGCGCGGCTATCATCCGGCACTACAGCGCCGCCGGCTACGGCCCCGGCCGCATCCGCCAGGAGCTGAGCCACCGGGGTATCCCCCGGGACCTGTGGGAGGAGCTTCTTTCTCAAATGCCCCCGGCGGAGGAAGCGGCGGAGCGTTATCTCCGCGCCCGGTGCCGAAATAAAATCGCGGACGAGGCGCTTCTTCGCAAGCTCTCCGCCGCCCTGCAGCGGCGGGGGGCTTTTCGTGGCAGGATATCCAGGCCTCCCTTCGCCGGCTGGAATCCGAGATTCAGGAATAAAGGAAGATAAAAACCGTGATCGTATCATTTATATCCCTGGGATGTGACAAAAACCGTGTAAACACCGAGCAGATGATGGCCCTGTGCCTGCAATCAGGCATGACAGTGCAGGAGGACTGCGCCGGAAGCGATGTGGTGGTGGTGAACACCTGTGGCTTCATCGACAGTGCCAAGCTGGAGGCCATTGAGACCATTCTCTCCGTGGCGGAGCTGAAGGCAGCGGGCCGGGTGGGCAAGATCCTGGTCACCGGCTGCCTGAGCCAGCGCTATCAGGCGGAGCTTTTAGAGGAGCTGCCGGAGGTGGACGGCATCATGGGCACCGGCAGCTACGGCGACATCGTTTCCGCCGTGGAGCAGGTGGCCGCCGGGCAGAAATTCAGCCGCTTTGCCGACATCAGCGGCCCAGTGGAGGAGCTGCCCCGGGTCATTTCCACCCCCATGCACTATGCCTACCTGCGCATTGCCGAGGGGTGCAGCAACCGCTGTGCCTACTGCATTATCCCGGCCCTGCGGGGCAAGTACCGCAGCCGCCGGATGGAGGACATCCTCACCGAGGCCAAGGCCCTCTCTGACAGCGGCGTAAAGGAGTGCATCGTCATCGCCCAGGACATCACCCGCTACGGCATCGACCTGTATAAAGAGAAGAAGCTGCCGGAGCTGCTGCGGGCGCTGTGCCAGCTGGATTTCCATTGGATCCGCCTGCACTACCTCTACCCCGACAGCATTACCGATGAGCTGATAGATACCATCGCCGCTGAGCCGAAAATTTGCAATTATATGGACATCCCCATCCAGCACTGCAACGACGACATCCTCCGGGCCATGCGCCGCCGGGAGACCAAGGCGGGGCTGCACCAGCTGTTCAAAAAGCTCCGCAGCCGTATTCCCGGCCTGGTGCTGCGCACCAGCATCATCACAGGCCTGCCCTATGAGGACGAGGCTGCCTTTGAGGAGCTGTGTGGCTTCCTGCAGGAGGAGAAAATCCAGCGGGCCGGTGCCTTCCCCTATTCCCCGGAGGAGGGGACCCCGGCAGCCAAAATGCTCAACCGGGTGGATAGCGACCAGGCCCAGAGCCGGGCGGAGCTTATCATGCAGCTGCAGAGCCAGGTGATGGACCAGTTCAACGAAAGCCGCCTGGGCACCACCCTGGAGGTGCTGTGCGACGGCTTTGACCCCCAGGCCATGGCCTACGCGGGCCGCAGCTGGGCCGAAAGTCCCGGCATCGACGGGGTGATTTATTTTACAGCGGACCGGGATGTTCAGCCCGGCCAATTCGTGCCCGTGCGCATCACTGGCATTATGGACGGCGATCTCACCGGCGAAGTGACAGAGGAGGAATAAGGTCATGAAAATGAACACAGCCAACAAATTGACCCTGCTGCGGGTGTTTCTCATCCCGGTGTTCCTGGTGGTATACTACCGGGGCTTTGCCGGGAGCCGGTATATAGCCCTGGGCATCTATGCCGTGGCCTGCCTGACGGACCTGCTGGACGGCTACATCGCCCGGCACTATAACCAGGTGTCCGACTTCGGCAAGTTCGCCGATCCCCTGGCGGACAAGTGCCTGGTCATGGCGGCCCTGTGCTGCTTTGTAGAGAGCGGCGAGTTTTTTCGGCTGGGTCCTGGCCGTGGTGCTGCTGCGGGAGTTCGCCGTCAGCGGTATGCGCCTGGTGGCCGTGGAGAAGGGCCGGGTCATCGCAGCCGGGTGGTCCGGCAAGGTCAAGACCGCCAGCACCATGGTCTGCATCTGCCTGATCCTCTTCGGCATCCCCCAGTGGCTGAACTATGTCTGCCAGGGGATCATCCTGGTGACCACGGTATATTCCGGCGTGGAATATTTCGCCAAAAACTGGGACGTGTTCAAGGAAAACTGAGAAAAATACCCCCCGCAACGCTCCATTGCGCAAATGCAACGCCCCGGCGGTGGTGTGCAACGGAAAAAACTGCTACTCTTTATCTACCCCAAGACACCGTTCAGCACAAAAAGGCGGATGCTTTGGGCTGACAACACGATTACAATGCATTTGTAAAGGGGGAGATATCCAATATGGCCGATAAGACTTTCGGAGACAATCTATCCAAGTCGCGCAAGAAGGCGGGGCTATCTCAGGAGGAGCTGGCGGAAAAGATGGGCCTTACTCGGCAAACCATCTCCAAGTGGGAGACGGGGGCCTCCGTGCCGGATGTGGAGGAATTACAGCGGCTGTGCGCGGCCCTGTCGGCCAGTGCGGAGGAGCTGATCTGCGGGGAAGCGGGCCGGAAGCCCAAACGGGAGCACCTGGACTTATTTCAGTGCTTTTTCTATGGCTTCCTGGTGGTGATGTTTATTACGGGCGCCTGCGTCCGCATGGCGAATCAAATCAGCATAGAGACATACCATCCAAGTATTACAACCGCAGCACGGGTGATGATGCTGGTCCCGGTGGTGGTGTTTTTCTCTATCGCCCTGTTCCGTCTGCTGCGCAAGAAAAAGCCCGAGGAGAACTGACCGGATACCTCTCTCTGCCGCGCCTTGACAAGGGGCGGGAAAACTGCTATGATATTGGTAATTTCATAGCGCGTCGATCGGAAAGAGTACGTGCCACAGCTTTGCCAAGAGAGGGGCGGCCACCGGCTGCAAGCCGCCCTGCACAGCGGCGCGGAAAGTGCGTCCGGGAGCGTGAGGGATGCAGATGCCCTCCGAGTGACCTGCGTCATGGGTCGGATGAGTGACAAACGAGAGTGGAACCGCGATTTTTTTCGCCTCTCATGCCTGCGGGCATGGGAGGCGTTTTTAGTTGAAGTCAACTCGTAGGGGCGGACGCCTCTGTCCGCCCGCACGGGCTTGTGCCGCATTTCCTGTTACAATCCCGTAGGGGACGATGCCCACATCGTCCCGCCCCACCGCACCACCTGTAATGTGTCATTGCGAGACCAGTGACCGAAGTCACTGGTCGTGGCAATCCGCATCCCCCGTCCCCAATAAAAAGGCTCCCCTGCGTAAGGGGAGCTGGCACGGCGCAGCCGTGACTGAGGGGTCGTCACCCCCGCAAAATCGTCTATATAATAAAACTGCAACCATAAAGGAGACCTGACCATGTATCTGTATAATTCCGCCACCCACAAGAAAGAGGAGTTCAAGACCCACACCCCCGGCCATGTGGAGATGTACACCTGCGGCCCCACGGTGTATCACTTTGCCCACATCGGAAACCTCCGCAGCTACATCATGGAGGACGTGCTGGAGAAGTACCTGCGCTATGCCGGGTATGATGTGAACCGCGTCATGAACATCACCGATGTGGGCCACCTGACCTCCGATGCCGACGAGGGCGAGGACAAGATGCTCAAGGGCGCCAAGCGTGAGCATAAGACCGTCATGGAGATCGCCAAGTTCTACACCGATGCCTTTTTCGAGGATTGCCGCAAGCTGAACATCAAGCGCCCGGATGTGGTCCAGCCCGCCACCGGCCTCATTGACGATTATATCAAGATCATCACCAAGCTTCTGGACACCGGCTACGCATATCTCGCCGGCGGCAATGTGTACTTCGACACCTCCAAGCTGGAGCGGTACTATATCTTCAACGAGCACAACGAGGAGGACCTGGCCGTGGGCGTCCGGGAGGGCGTGGAGGAGGACACCAACAAGCGCAATAAAAACGACTTTGTGCTGTGGTTTACTAAGTCCAAGTTCGAGGATCAGGCCTGAAATGGGACTCCCCCTGGGGTGTGGGCTACCCCGGCTGGCACATTGAATGCTCCGGTATATCCATGAAGTATAATGGCGAATATTTGGACCTCCACTGCGGCGGCGTGGATAACGCCTTCCCCCACCACACCAATGAGATCGCCCAATCTGAGAGCTACCTGGGCCACCCCTGGTGCCCCCACTGGTGCCATGTGGCCCACCTGAATACCGAGGGCGGCAAAATGAGCAAGTCTAAGGGCGAGTTCCTCACCGTCTCCCTGCTGGAGGAAAAGGGCTACGACCCTCTGGCCTACCGCTTCTTCTGCCTGCAGAGCCACTACCGCAAGAGCCTGGTGTTCTCCTGGGAAAATCTGGATAACGCCACCGTGGCCTTTAACAAGCTCATTGCTAAAATCGCGGCTTTGGACCCGGGCGACGGCCCCGTGGACGAAGCCGCTGCGGCGGAGCTGAAGCAGAAATTCTCCAAGGCCATGGATAACGACCTGAATACCTCTATGGCCGTTACGGTGCTGTATGATGTGCTCAAGACCAAGACCAATGGCGCCACCAAGTGCGCCGTGCTGGCGGATTTCGACAGCGTATTGGGCCTGAAGCTGCTGGAAAAGGCAGCTGACCAGCGCAAAAAGCAGGCCCAGATGGCGGCCCAGCCCGCACTCTTCACCGTGGTCAGTGAGAGCGGCGAGGAGGATGCCAATGTGGAGGCGCTGATCCGCCGGCGTCAGGATGCCAAAAAGGCCAAGAGCTTTGCCGAGGCCGACCGCATCCGTGATGAGCTGAAGGCCCAGGGCGTGGAGGTCATCGACGTGCCCGGCGGCGCTAAGTGGAAGCGCATTTGATGGCAGGGAATCTATTAAAAGCATACTAATTCAAAAAAACACATCCGCTTGGCGGATGTGTTTTTTTGAAATTGCCTGAAAAACAGAGGCTTCTCTGATTACAGATACTCCATGGAGGTGTGCTGACAGACCTGGAGGATCTTGGCCTGCAGAGCCTTGAGATCCAGAAAGGTCTCCGGCTTCTTGCTGCTGTCCCGGAGCAGGGCGGCGGGGTGATACAGCGCCGTCATCTGCACGCCGCGTTTCTCAAAGAATTGCCCGTGCTCCTGGGTGATCTTGAAATCGGGCTTTATCAGCTCTGCGGCGGCGATGCGGCCCAAACACACAATGATTTTCGGACGCATCATGGCTACCTGGCGGCGCAGATAACCGATGCAGGCGTCCTTCTCCGTGTTCAGCGGATCCCGGTTCTGAGGCGGGCGGCATTTGACAATGTTGGTGATGTACACCGCCTCTCGCTTCAGACCGATCATGGCCAGCATATCATCCAGCAGCTTTCCGGCGGCCCCCACAAAGGGCAGGCCCTGCTCGTCCTCGTTGGCGCCGGGGCCCTCACCGATGAACAGGACCTCCGCCTCCGTATTCCCTACGCCGAACACCACATTTTTCCGGGTTGCCGATAGGGCACAGGCACGACACCGGCTACATTCATTTTGCAATTCTTCCCAGGGCGTCATGAACTAAACCTCCCAAGTTTAAATTTTTCCATGGGCATAACCTACCTGCTTCGGTGAAACACTGATGGGTGAGGTGAGCGGATATGCAGTGGTTTTGGTTTTTCTTTTTTTACAGCCTTGGGGGGTACGGGCTGGAAAAGGCGTATGCCTTTATCACCCGGCCCCGGCATCGGGTGCGCAAGTGCTTTTTACTGCTGCCCCTTTGCCCGGTGTACGGCCTGGCTATGACGGCGGTGCTGCGCCTGGCCAGGGGAGAGGAGAGCTTCTGGCGGTTGGCCCTTTATGGGGGCATCCTGTGTACGGCGGTAGAATATGCGGTGCATTTCCTGTATGAAAAGTGCCTGGGGGTGCTGTTTTGGGATTACAGCGGCACCCATTTGGATCTGAATCGCCGGATATGCTTTCCCTTCAGTGTGGCCTGGGGGATGCTGTCGGCCCTGGCGGTGCGGTATGTGCAGCCCAAGCTGGCACCTGTAGCTGCAGCCATAGCGCCGGAGGTCACCCTGGCCGCCCTGCTGCTGCTGACAGCGGACAGCTTTTTCGCCGTCCGCCTGCTGCGGCGCAGCCATAACATCGACCTGCTGGGACTAAAAAATCTGTGGCGGGAGCTGCACCGGGCCTGATACGCCGGGGCAGACTGCATTTTTTAAACCGGGTCAGACATAGCGCGACAGCCAATCGTGGATGTCACCGTACACCGTATTCTGCATGGCCTTTTCGTTGAGAATCTCGTGCCGCAGACCCGGATAGAGCTTCAGCGTCACATCCTTTACCCCGGCAGAGCGGAAAGCGTCACAGGAGCGCTGTACGCCTTTGCCCATGGCTCCCACGGGATCATCCTGACCGGAGATAAACAACACCGGAGTATTGGGGTCCATCTTCACCAGATTCACATTCTTTTGGTTGAAACGGATACCTCCCAGCATATCCCGGAACAGGCCCACGGTGGCGTCCGCCCCGCACATGGGATCGGCGATGTAGCGGTCTACATTTTCCGTGTCCGCAGAGAGCCAATCGAAGCCCGTGCGGTTGGGGGCAAAGGCCCGGTTGTAGCCGCCAAAGGCCAGCTCGGTGATGAAATTGCTGGTGGAGGCGCCGCCGTTTTTATAGAAGAAGCGCTTGGCTACCAAATTGCCGCCGGTGAGCATATAGCCCGGCTGCCAGCCGGTGCCCATGAGGATGGCGGCCTGCTTTTCCCCGGGATAGCGGATAAGGTACGACCGGGTGAGAAACGACCCCATGCTGTGGCCCATAATGAGCTGGGGCAGGCGCTTATAGCGCTTGGAGAGGATCAGGTGCAGGCCGTGGATGTCATCCACTGCGTGCTTCCAGCCGTCCTTTTCACCGAAATATACCGGCGTGCCGCCCTCAGGGAGGGATTGGCCGTGGCCCAGATGGTCGTGGCCCGCCACCACGATGCCCTGCTCGTTGAGATACCGGGCAAAATCGTCATAGCGCTCAATGTGCTCTGCCACGCCGTGGGCGATTTGCAAAACGGCCCGGAATTTGATTTTCTCATCCGGGATCCACAGGCAGGCGTGGAGCTGCGTTTTCCCATCCGAGGAGAGAAAACGGAAATGTTCACAATTTGTCATAGAATCGGCGCTCCTTCCGTGGTATACTTGCATCCATGAGGATGCCATTGATTTACCGGTAGTATACCACGCCGGTGCGAAAAAGAAAAGAGGAGAGACCCATGGAGCAGTATATTTTAGCCCTGGACCAGGGAACCACCAGCTCCCGCGCCATCCTGTTTGACCGCCGGGGACAGATCGCCTCGGTGGGACAGTATGACTTCCCCCAGATCTATCCCCAAACCGGCTGGGTGGAGCACGACCCGGGGGACATTTGGAGCTCGGAGAGCCGGGCGGCGGCAGACGCCTTGCGTCCGGTGCGGCCGGGCCAGGTGATGGGCATCGGCGTTACCAACCAGCGGGAGACGACGGTGCTGTGGGACAAAAATTCCGGCGAGCCGGTGTATAACGCCATCGTCTGGCAGTGCCGCCGGACGGCAGAGCTGTGCGAGGAGCTGAAAAAGCAGGGCCTTACAGAGCGGATTCAGTCCACCACCGGCCTGCTGCTGGACGCCTATTTCTCCGCCACCAAGATCCGCTGGATACTGGATCATGTGCCCGGCGTCCGGGAACGGGCACTGCGGGGAGAGATCCTGTTCGGCACGGTGGAGACGTATCTCATCTGGAAGCTGACGGGTGAGCATGTAACGGACTTTTCCAACGCCTCCCGGACCATGCTCTTTGACATACATAAGCTGCAGTGGGACGAGGAGCTGTGCGCTCTGCTGGGCATCCCTATGTCCATCCTGCCCCGGCCCGTTTCCAACAGCGAGACCTATGGCTATGTAAAGCCCGGTATCCCGGGCTTTGAAAAGGTGGCGGGCGTACCGGTGTGCGGCGCAGCGGGAGACCAGCAGGCGGCCCTGTTCGGCCAGGGCTGCTTCACCCCCGGAGAGGCCAAAAATACCTACGGCACAGGCTGCTTTACCCTGATGAACGTGGGTGCGGAGCCTGTGCGCAGCCGGGCAGGGCTGGTGACTTCGGTAGCGTGGCAGGTAAACGGCGAGACGAATTACGCCCTGGAGGGCAGCGTTTTTAACGGCGGCAGCACCATCCAGTGGCTGCGGGACGAATTGAGGATCATTGACTCCGCCCCCCAGATCAACGACCTGGCGGCCACGGTACCCTCCTCCGGGGGCGTTGTGGTGGTGCCGGCCTTTACGGGCCTGGGTGCTCCCTATTGGGATATGTACGCCCGGGGGACTATTCTGGGCTTGACCCGGGGGGACCGGGCGGGCGCACATTGCCCGGGCGGTGCTGGAATGCATAGCCTTCCAGGTGACGGATCTGATGCTGGCCATGCGCCAGGATGCCGGTTGTGACATCGCCCGCCTGCGGGTGGACGGCGGCGCCAGCGTCAGCGATCTGCTTATGCAGATGCAGGCCGACAGCCTGCGTATCCCCGTGGATCGGCCCGCCATGGTGGAGACCACGGCCTTCGGCGCGGCAGCTCTGGCGGGGCTGGCCTGCGGTATGTGGAGCAGCCTGGAGGAGCTGCAGGCCCTGCGCCGCAGTGACCGGGTGTTCCTGCCCCAAAGGACCCAGAGCGAGTGCGACGAGGAGTACCGCCTGTGGAAGCGGGCGGTGAGCCGGGCGGCAGATTGGATCGAGCATTAAAGTGCCGCAAAAACTCTCGGGACCGTCCCATTGAAATCCTTGCAAAGCAAATATAAATTGTGTATAATAGACAAAACTGCAAAATATGAAAGGAGATATTTACTATGGCATTTTTTGATGAACTGGGTAAGAAAGCACAGGCTTACGCCGGCGTAGCCGTGGATAAGGCAAAGGATTTGGCGGGCACCGCCAGTGAAAAGGCAAAGACCGCTGCAGAGACAGCCAAGGTCAACATGGCTATCATGATGGAGCAGCGGGAGCTGGACAAGAACTATAAGGCCATCGGCGAGTGGTTCGTGTCCGAATACGCAGAGGAGATCCCCGAGGCGGTGAAGGACGTGGTGGAGGCGGTGAACGCATCCAAGGCCAAGATTGCCGAGCTGGAGGCCTCCAAGCCCCAAAAGGAGGAGCCTATTGCAGAGGAGGAGCCGGCAGAGCGCGTATGCCCCGTGTGCGGCGTGACCGCCAACAGTAAGTTCTGCCCCGAGTGCGGCGCACCCATGAGCGAGCCCAAGGAGTAAGCGGCTCAATCAGCTAAAACAAAAAAAGGGCGGCGCCTTGCGCCGCCCTTTTCAAGGCCTAAAATAGCTGCGGGGACAACCCTGCATTTACCGAAACCCGGCAAAGGGGGCCGCCGGGGACGCCGGCCTCTACAGGCGCGATGCTGGATGGACCCGGCGCGGCGGGGCGATGTGGGCATCGCCCCCTACGCAAGACTGAAAGTTTGATTCCGTAGGGCCGCCTTTCACGGCCGCCCGCCACCTGGGTAACGGGGCGTCGAGGACGCCGCCCCCCTACAAACAGATTCGTAGGGGCCGATGCCTACATCGGCCCGACCGCAGGTGTGTCTTATTTCCATCCATCGGGGCCAGCGCCTTCGGTGGTCCGTCTGGCCTTGCGCTGTCCGGATACGACTACTATAACGGGGCGTTACTTCGGAAAAGCCAAGGAGAACTGCCCGCCGTCCGCACCCAGGAGCATCACATCCCCGGCGATAACGGCAGAGCCGCACAGGAGGAGGTTGGCCTGAGCGTCCGTGCGCCCCCCCGGGATAATTGGTCAGGCGGAAGGTATAGCGGCATACGGTCTGTCCGCCGTAGTCGGCAAAGGGCAGCCCCTGGGCCTTTTGCAGGGCGACGTAGTCGGCGCAGCTGGCCTTCAGATCCTCCGGCAGGCGCAGCTGCAGGGTCTCGATGGGATCGGGAGCTACCTCCCAGCCCAGCTTTTCCAGGTAGGCAGCGCACCCGGCGCCATCGGGAATGGAGATGCTGTCGGGACTGTGGGGCGTGCGCAGAGCGAAAAACAGCACTGCGGCCAATGCGGCCGGCACAAGCAGCAGCGCCGGCAGCAGCCGCCGGCGGGACAGATGGAGCACGCGCATGGTATCACCTCGCAAAAGCCTATGTCCCCGGCGGGAGAAATATGCATGGGAGAGAAAATGGAACGACTGGATAAAGCTTTGAGCGGCACCGGCCGCTGGTCCCGGCGGGAGGTAAAGGAGCTGGTGCGCCGGGGACGGGTGCTGCTGGACGGCGTGCCCGCCGCGTCACCGGAGCAGAAGATCGACCCGGAGACGGCGGACATCCGGGTGGACGGGGAGACAGTGAGCTACCGGCGGTTTACCTATGTGCTGCTGCACAAGCCGGCGGGGGTCCTGTCGGCGGTGGAGGACAGCCGGCAGAGGACCGTGCTGGACCTGCTGCCCCAAGAACTGAAAAGACAGGGGCTGTCCCGGTGGGACGGCTGGACAAGGACACGGAGGGCCTGCTGCTGCTGACCAATGACGGAGCCTTGACCCACCGGTTACTCTCGCCGAAAAGCCATGTGGATAAGGTCTACTACGCTCGCACAGAGGGCACCCCTACGGAGGCGGACGCGGCCCGGCTGGCGCAGGGGATCACCCTGGCAGACGGCCTGCGCTGCCTGCCGGCGGAGCTGAAGATCTGCGGGGAGGGGCAGGTACTGCTGACCCTGCGGGAGGGAAAGTTCCATCAGGCCAAGCGGATGCTGGCCTTCTGCGGCACACCGGTGGTGTATCTCAAACGCCTGTCCATGGGGCCGCTGCGCCTGGGGGAGGACCTGCGGCCGGGGGAATTTCGTCATCTTACCCAGGAAGAAATTGACAAATTGCAGCAGGCAGTGGGGCTTGTAGCGGCAGATTGCCAAAAAAATGACAACAATTTTTGTAAGATTCATAAAAAACCCCTTGCAAATCCGTGATTCTGACGGTATAATACAGAAAACGGATAAACAGATTGCACAAATTCATCCTATCTAAGGATGTCCGGGAGGAATATCATGTCGGGACGGATTTTTCAAAATGTAGTGCTGCAGTTTAAGGAGACCACGGATCGGGTCATTGGCGTTATGGATGCCGAAGGCAGCGTCATCGCCTGCAGCGAGCTCACCGGGATTGGCAAGAAGTGGACTAAGTATGTGGAGGCTATCGAGCTGGCTGATGGCAACTGTGTGGCCATCGAGGGCAAGACCTTCAAGGCGCTGCCCGGCTGGGGTAGTCACTTTGACTACGCCGTGTTTGCCAGTGGGGACGACAGCGTGGGCCGCACTGTGTGTTCCATGGCCTGCGTGGCCCTGAACTCTGCCAAGGCCTATTATGAGGAAAAGCACGACAAGGGCTCTTTTATTAAGAATATTATTTCTGACAATATCCTCATCAGCGATATTTACATGCGTGCCAAGGAGCTGCATGTGCCGGTGGAGGTGAGCCGGGGTGTATTTGTCGTCCGGCCTATTGATGAGCGGCTGGAATCCGTGCCTATGGATGTGATCCAGGGCCTGTTCCCTGACCGGCAGAACGACTTTGTTCTCAGCGTGGGCGAGTCGGATGTGGCGCTGATCCATCAGCTGCCGGACAACGCAGATGGACGCGACCTGGACAAGGTGGCACAATCCATCGGTGAGGCGCTGAAGGTGGACGGCGAGAGCACCGTGTTTGTGGGCGTGGGCACCGTGGCCACCCATCTACGGGATTTGGCCAAGTCCTATAAGGAGGCTCAGATTGCCATCGAGGTGGGAAAGGTTTTCGATACCGAGCGCTATATTGTGAACTACGAGAACCTGGGCATCGGTCGGCTGATCTATCAGCTGCCCACCACCCTGTGTGAGATGTTCCTGCAGGAGGTCTTTAAGAAGAACCCCATTGATGCCCTGGATCAGGAGACCCTGTTCACCATTTATAAGTTCTTTGAAAATAACCTAAATGTGTCCGAGACCGCCCGGAAGCTCTTTGTACACCGCAACACCCTGGTGTATCGGCTGGAGAAGATCAAAAAGCTCACAGGGCTGGATCTGCGGGAGTTTGATGATGCCATTACCTTCAAGGTTGCTCTAATGGTCAAGAAATACCTCACCAGCCGCGGGATCGACGCATAAAAAGCATAAAAGACCCTGTCAGGGAGACACCATAGCCCGGTGCCTCCCTGTTTTCACGCCATAGGGGCAATTGCCCGGGAGGGCATCCGTAGGGGGCTGCTTCCTTGGGGATGGGACTGACGGGCTTCGCCTGACTTCCCTACAGTTCACACTTTTTTCATATTTTTCCTGTTGCAAAATACGGGGAAAAACCGTATAATGAAGCATGTAACCATTTTGTAACTTTTTCCGCGGAAAGCATCCGCGTTTCTGAGAATTGCGAGGAATATATGATTCGGCTTATTGATGTTAAAAAAGTATATGACAACGGTACAGAGGCCCTAAAGGGTATTTCGTTTACTATAGAGGATGGGGACTTTGTCTTTTTGGTGGGCCCCTCCGGGTCCGGCAAGTCCACCATTATCAAGCTGCTCACCGGGGAGATTGTACCTACCGCCGGGCGGGTCATGGTCAACGGCTTTTCCATGGGCCGCATCTCCGATAAGCAGATCCCCTACATGCGCCGCACCATCGGCGTGATCTTTCAGGATTTCCGGCTTATCACGGGCAAGACCGTGAGAGAAAACCTCAGCTTGGCCATGTGCGCCGTGGGCGCCGGGCCACGGGAGATTAAAAACCGTATTCCCTATGTGCTGGAGCTGGTGGGCCTGAAGGGCAAGGAGGGGAGCTTTCCCGATCAGCTCTCCGGCGGCGAGCAGCAGCGGGTGGCCATTGCCCGGGCGCTGGTCAATAATCCCAGCACTATCGTAGCCGATGAGCCTACCGGTAACCTGGATCCCGCCCGCTCCCTGGAGATCATGACCCTGTTGGAGCGGATCAATGCCCTGGGCACCACCGTGGTGGTGGTCACTCACGAAAAGGGCCTGGTGAACCACTTTGATAAGCGCGTAATCACCATTAACGACGGTATGGTGGCCGGCGACGGTATGGGACGGTATGAGGTGGTCAAATGAAGGGTAATTTCGGATATTTCTTCCGGGAGGGCAGCCGGAATATGTTCTCCCACGGGTTCATGTCCTTTGCAGCCATCGGCATCACCGTGGCGTGTCTGCTCATTATGGGCACATTCTCCTTGGTGGCCTACAATGCGGATTATAACCTGAAAAACCTGCAGAAGGAGAATGCCATTTTGGCGTTTATTGACGAGACACTGTCTGATGAGGACGCTCGGGCGCTGCAGAGCAAGGTGGAGGCGGTGCCCAATGTGGCCGATGCTACCTTTGTGTCCCGGGAGCAGGCCCGGGATAGCTATGTGGCCCAGTACGATGAAAACGATCTCTATGCAAACCTGGATCCGAGCATCTTCCGCCACCGCTTTGTCATTCATTTGCAGGACGATGCTCTGTTGTCCGAAACCGTGGAGGCCCTGCGCCAGGTGGACGGCATTGCCAAGGTCCGGGCGGACGAGGCTATCTCCGCCGGATTTATCACAGCCCGCAATGTGGCCAGCGTTATCAGCGTGACGCTCATTGTCATTCTGCTGATCGTGTCCGTGTTCATCATTTCCAATACCATCAAGCTCACCACCTTTGACCGGCGGGACGAAATCGCCATTATGAAGATGGTGGGCGCCACCAACGGGTTTATCCGATGGCCCTTCGTATTTGAGGGGCTGCTTATCGGCGTGTTCGGCGCCGTGATCGGCTTTGGTCTGCAGTGGCTGCTGTATAACGCCATTGCCAACGGCATTGCCGGGTCTGACACCCTGCAGCTGCTGCGGGTGGTCAGTTTCGCAAAGATCTGGTGGCCCGTAGCGGGTGTATTCCTGCTGGCGGGTGTTCTGGTGGGAGTGGGCGGCAGCCTGACAGCTATCCGGAAATTCCTACAGGTGTAAAGGAGGTACCTATGTCTTTTCGCAAACGAGTGGCATCTTTTTTGTGCGCCGCGTGCATGCTGGTGTCCATCCTGTCCGTATCCCGGCCGGCGACGGTGTATGCCGGCAGCCTGGACGATCAGCTTCAGGAGGCCAGGGACGCCCAGGCAGAGCTGGAAAAGCAGATTGAGGCTGTTCAGGCTGACAAAAGCAAGGCCATTGAGGAAAAGGCCCTGCTGGATCAGCGCAACGAAATGCTGCGCACAGAGGTGAACCTCATCCAGCAGCAGGCCGACGAGACCGAGGCTCGCATTACCGAGCTGACCGAGAAGGAGAAGGAGCAGTACGAGCTGTTCTGCAAGCAGGTGCGGCAGGAGGAGGAGCGCGGCACGGTTTCCTATTGGTCGGTGATTTTCAAGGCCACCGACTTTACCGACCTCCTGGCCCGGATGGATTTTGTAAACGAAGTGATGGACTATGACCGCCAGGTCATAGCTGATCTTCAGGAGACCCGCCAACAGCTTTCCGAGGACAAAGCAGCCCTGGACCAGCAAAGGACGGAGCTGTCCAGCTCCCAAAAGAAGCTGCAGCAGCAGATTGACGAGGCCAGCGCACTGATTCGGGAGTATGAAAACACGGAGGCCGGCCACCAGGCGCTGCTGGATGAGGCGGAGGCGGACGAGGCCCGCATTCAGGAGCTGATCCGCAAGCAGCAGCAACAGAACAATAACAGCGGCAGCAGTGGTGGGAGTAGTAGCGGCAGCACAGGCGGCTACATCTGGCCCACTAATAATACCCGCGTGATCACCAGCCCCTATGGCAATCGCTGGTGCCCCTATCACGGCTGGGAGTGGCACAACGGCGCGGACATTGACGCAGCCTACGGCTCTCCGGTGCTGGCGGCTAACTCCGGTACGGTGATCCAGGCCGGGTGGAACGGGGGCTACGGCATCAGTGTGATGATCTCTCACAGCGACGGCATCACCACCCTGTATGGCCACATGAGCGATTGGAATGTGACCGCAGGGCAGACGGTTTCCCAGGGCGATATCATCGGTTGGTGCGGCAGCACCGGCAATTCCACCGGGGCGCACATCCATTACACTATGTATAAGGACGGACAGACCATCGATGTTATGAACTACCTCCCAGGCTATATTGCCTACGATTGGTAAACAGAACAGGCTTTCCCAAGGGGCGGACACAGAAGATGTCCGCCCTTTTGCAATCTGCCCCTTGCCGTCGTACAGCCGACTGCGGCCAGCCGTAGTGTTCCTGCACTGCGCGCGCAGGGAGGACATGCGCGGCTGCCAAATACCCGGGCTGCGGGGCGTCGAGGACGCCGCCCCCTACGGGGTCCTGTGCGCTATACCTTTTCACTTTTCCGCCCGCATATTCCTCCGCCTGCCTTCATACACTGCCACGGGAGGGGATTATCATGCTTGGATGGATCGATTGGAAGCCCCAGGGACTGCCCCTGATCCGGAAACGGGTGGAGCTGCTGTGCGGCATGCCTTTGTGCCGGGTGGAGATTTCCGGAAAAGCTATTCCGCTGCTGCGGCCTTTTCTGCGCCGGGAGGAGAGGATTCTGCGTCAGGCAGGCGTGCGGGAGGGGGGGCCTGGCAGGACAATCTGCCGGAGTGTCTACACCTGGGCCTTGTACCGGTGGAGACGGCGCCCTTGCGCCGGGCTGTGCTGCCGGCCCTGCTGGAGCAGGCCTTCCGGCAAAAACGTCTGTCCGATAAAAATGCCTCCGTGCGCCTGACGGCGGATGGGACGAGCCTGCCGGTGTACTGGGCGGCGCAGCTGCTGGTGCAGCGGGTACGGTATCTGCACCTGAATACGGGATATGGCCAGGGGGCCCTGGAGCAGTGGCTCCTGCAACGCTACGGCCTGGCCTGCGGCGGGGCGGAGCCGGAGCTGGAGGTGACTCTGCGGCGGGATGGGGCCCCATCGGCCCTGCTGCTGGGAGAAAACTGCATGCGCCAGGAGATCGACTACATATTGCCGCCTGCCTTGCGCGGCAAGATTCCCGGCGGCGGCGAGGGGGAGCGGCTGCTGGCGGCTCTGTATCGGCAGGATCGGCTGCACCTAACGGAGCTGGCGGTGGCAAGAATTCATTTCGATGCTTGACACCGGGGCGGAAACTCACTATAATGCAGTATGACTTATTATAAAATCGGTGTAGAATTGCAATAGGGGATACACCGAATCATCGAAAGGAAGCATAACCATGGTTAAAGAGTTCAAAATGAGCCAGGAGCGATATGACGAGCTGAAAGCGGAGCTGGACTACAGCAAAACCACCCGGGCCGACGAGATCGCCGAGCTCATCAAGGAAGCCCGCGGCTTTGGCGACCTGAGTGAAAACAGCGAGTACGACGAGGCCAAAAACGAGCAGGGCAAGCTCTACTCCCGCATTGCTGAGCTGGAGGAGATTCTGCTCCACGCCAAGATCGTCAATGAGTCCGAAGCTGATTCCAATAAAATTTCCATCGGCTGCAAGGTCACGGTTACCAACCTTTCCACCGGCAAAAAGCTGCCCGTCTACAAGATCGTCGGTTCCCAGGAGGCGGACGTGATGAACTACGCCGTGTCCGAGGATTCTCCCTTTGGCAAGGCGCTCATGGGTCGGAGCGCCGGGGAGGAGATCGCCGTGGAGGCCCCCCGGGGCGTGATCCGTTATCACATTGATTCCATCGAGAGATAAACTATAATTTTTACAAAAGGAGGATGCCCGCCATGGCAGAGCAAGTAAACCGAATCAACGAACAGGAGCAGGATCTCAAGCAGATCCTAAAGGTGCGCCGTGACAAACTCAAGGCCCTGCAGGATGCGGGAATGGACCCTTTTACCATTACCAAGTATGATGTCACCCACCACGCCCAGGAAATTAAGGATAATTTTGACGCCCTGGAGGGGCAGACCGTCTCCGTAGGCGGCCGCCTCATGTCCAAGCGCGGCATGGGCAAGGTCTCCTTCTGCGATCTGCAGGAAGTCCGGCCGCATCCAGCTCTATGCCCGCCGGGACGAGATGGACCCGGACGAATATAACCGCTTCAAGAAGTACGACATCGGCGACATCGTCGGTGTTGAGGGCACCGTGTTCCGCACGGAAAAGGGCGAGATGAGTGTCCGGGCCAAGCACATCACCCTGCTGAGTAAATCCCTGCAGCCCCTGCCCGAGAAGTTCCACGGCCTTACCGATAAGGAAATGCGCTATCGCCAGCGCTATGTGGACCTCATTATGAACCCCGAGTCTAAGCGCAATTTTGAGATCCGCAGCAAGTTTGTGGCCTATCTGCGCCGCTATTTGGACGGCCTGGGCTTCATGGAGGTGGAGACTCCCGTTCTCAGCCCCATTGCCGGCGGCGCCAACGCCCGGCCCTTCATCACCCACCACAATGCCCAGGATATTGATATGTATATGCGCATCGCCACAGAGCTGCACCTGAAGCGGCTTATCGTCGGCGGTATGGAGCGGGTGTACGAGGTGGGCCGCATCTTCCGCAACGAGGGCATGGACACCAAGCACAATCCCGAGTTCACCACCTGTGAGCTGTACCAGGCGTTCACCAACCTGGACGGCATGATGGATATTCTGGAGGGCATCCTCTCCGGCGCCGCCAAGGAGATTTTGGGCACCTACCAGGTCACCTGGCTGGGTCATGAAATCGACCTGACCCCCTCTCCTGGAGGCGCGTCACCATGGCTGACGCCGTGAAGAACGTCACCGGCGCCGACTTTATGGCCTGTATCGGCGATGCTGACAGGGGCGTGGAGCTGGCTAAGAGCGTGGGCGTGGATATGGATGGCGTGGCGCATACCTGGGGCAACGCCCTCTAGACCTTTGACCAGAAGGTGGAGGAGACTCTGGTGCAGCCCACCTTCATCACCATGTATCCTGTGGAGGTCAGCCCCCTGGCCAAGCGCAGCCCCCAGCAGCCTGCCCTTACAGAGCGGTATGAGATGTTCATCTGCGGCTGCGAGATGGGCAACGCCTTCTCCGAGCTCAATGACCCCATTGACCAATACCAGCGCTTCAAGGCCCAGGCGGAAAAGCGCGCTCAGGGCGACGAGGAGGCCGACATGATGGACGAGGATTTCGTCCTGGCTCTGGAATATGGCATGCCCCCCACCGGCGGTCTGGGCTTCGGCATCGACCGCTGCAGCATGATGCTCTGCGGCACCGATTCTATTCGGGATGTGATTTTGTTCCCCACAATGAAGCCGTTGGAGTCTGACAAGAAGGTTTCCAAGGAAGTTTTGGCTCCTGCGGCGGCTGCTCAGGCAGCTCCGGTCGTGGAGGAAAAAATTGATTTTTCCAATGTGGAGATCGAGCCGCTGTTCCAGGATCAGGTGAATTTTGACACCTTCTCCAAGAGCGATTTCCGTGCCGTGAAAGTTAAGGAATGCGAAGCCGTGAAGAAGTCCAAAAAGCTCTTAAAGTTTGTTTTGGATGACGGAACCGGCACAGATCGGGTCATTTTGAGCGGTATTCACGAATATTATGAGCCGGAAGAACTGGTTGGTAAGACCTGCATTGCCATTACGAACCTGCCGCCCCGCCCCATGATGGGCATTGATTCCTGCGGTATGCTCATCTCTGCCGTGCATCACGAAAACGGCGAGGAAAAGCTGCATTTGCTGATGGTGGATCCCCACATCCCCGCCGGCGCAAAGCTCTATTGATTGCCCCAAAATTGTCGGTGCTTACGCCACAACTTACGCCAATTTACTCAGAGCTTACGCCAAAAATGCGTCCCCAATTCTGCGATTGCAGACAAGTTCCGATAGCATACGATAATTTCATATGATTTAAGCCCGCTGATTTCGGTCAGCGGGCTTCTCTATGCCATAGCAGATTGCGTTCCGTTTATCAATTCTGCGGCGGCATTTGCCCTGCGAAAAAAGATAAAGTTCATTCGGCTTGGTCAAACCGTTTCAAACCCGGTGAAACCATTTTCCGGGGCCTTTATTCATTTTTTATGCAGGGGTAATTTCGCTTCGATGACCGCCTAAGCGCCCCGAAAATTAACCTATCCGTTAACAGTTTCGGGGTCAAAAACGGCATTTAACCTATGGTTAACATGAAAAAATCGCGTCAAACCGGGTCAAATCCCATCAGATTTTTTGAAAGCCGAACAAACGAAACGGATATAAGAAAACCCCGGAAAACTGCTGCTTTCCGGGGTTTTTGAGCCTTTTTGGTTGTAAGATCGCGTCCGATCAGCGCTTGCTGAACTGCGGAGCGCGGCGGGCGGCTTTGAGGCCGTATTAAACATCTCTATGGTGCGTTTTTCCTTGATATTACGGGCTTTTTTCGCATTTTCTGTTGTCGGTTGTCCTATTCCTTAACCATAGAAATCGGTAATTTTTCATCAAGATTCCCTTGGTTCAAAGCATCATTCACTACCTCGAAAAGTTCCTCTGGTTTATTATACTTGACTCTCGCGTAAATGTCCATAGTTGTCTTGCTGTTTTCATGCCTAGATACTGAACTGTCTTGGGATCAACGCCCGCATAGAGCAGATTCGTGATGTAGGTATGCCGCAACAAGTGCGGTGTTACATCGAAATCCAGGGTATAGCGAATCTTGGGATTGTTCCTCTGCGTTGTTCCTAATGTCGGCTTGACGGTATATTTGATGCTCTGTCCATTCACATATTTATAGTAGGTTCTCTCTTTCACAGAACGAACAACTACATACTGCCAAACTCTCGTAAACTGTGAATAAGAAAGTGGCAGCCCTTTGCTATCAGCAATCACATACTCCGATATTGAATTTGCTTTTGCTTCGTGTAAACAGTCCGCCAGACACTTCGGAATAGGAATATCCCTTTTTGCTGCCGGAGTCTTTAGAATTGTGGAAATCACAGGTCTGTTATGCTCTGACCTCCATGCTCTCCGCACAGATATGTACGGGGTTCGTACATCCAAAAATACACACTCCCATTGCAATGCAAGAATTTCTTCCCGACGTAGACCGGCATACAAGCCTATCATAATAAAGAGATACGGCGGTAGTCCTTTCACCGTATCCAGCAGAACCGCAACCTGCTGGTCAGTTAAGGCATCTTTCTTTTTCGATGCTTTTCCGCCCTTTGCTGAAATTCCAACGCATGGATTATGGGTTATTAGCTGACTGCGCTCTGCCGAATAGAAAACACACTTGATCAACATATTTACCGTAGCGTATAATCCTTCCGACTTTTTTGACAGTGGAACAAGTGCCAGGCGAATATCATCCGCAGTTACTTCTTCCATATACATATCTCCCAGAGGCTTGATGACGTAGTTCCTCATGTTTTGGTTATACCCCTTCATGGTAGCCGCAGACACCTTTGCCGACTGCATCAGCAGCCATTTTTCACAATACTCGGCAACCGTCGGATGCTTCCGGTGAAAGATGATTTCCTCCACCTGTCTCCGGGCCTCTAACTGCTTTTCATATAATTCTTCGCAGGTGGTCGCATATAAGCTGACCTGCTTTCCATCGGCATCTGTAATTCTGGTTCTGTAATACAGTGTTCCTTTTCTTGTAACCGTTCCGTACTCCGGAACGCTTTGTTTTTTCTTAGCCATACAAATCTTCCTTTCTTGATAATGAGTGTTCTCAAATTCACACCTTCTTTATCAGAAAGCACTAACTTAATCAAAGATACGGATTATGAAAAACAAAGAGCGAGACATCCTTGCCTCGCTCCTGCGTTGTTTCCTGCTTTTATAATGTTATGCCTGTGCTGCATCCCACTGGGCAAATGCGCCGCCCATTGTTCTTACCAGCTCATCCGGTCTGTTGTATTTAACCTTTGCGTAAATGTCCATCGTAATTTTACTGCTCTCATGCCCCGCCAAGTATTGAACCGTTTTCGGGTCCACGGACGAATGAATCAGATTCGTAATGTATGTGTGCCGCAGCTGATGCGGCGTCACTTCAAAATCTAAACTGTAAATCACTTTGCCGTTATGTGCTGCCTTTTCACCAAGAACTGGTGTAACCGTGTGTTTTACACGCTTTCCATCCTCGTAGCGATAATAGGAACGCTCCCTGACTGTTCGGGTCACAATGTACTGCCAGAGCCGCTTGAACTGCGTATAGGATAACGGATCACCGTCTCTGTTCGGCACTACATATTCTGACTGTGAATTAGCCTTTGTCTCTTTCAGACACTCTGCAAGGCAAACCGGCAACGGAATATTTCGTTCCGCAGCTTTCGTTTTCAGCTCGTCCAGAATGACCGGCCTGTTATTTTCTGTATGCCATGCCCTCCGTACCGTTAAATAAGGGTAATCCACATCCAGATATACAGAATCCCATTTCAGGGCAAGAATTTCTTCTCGTCGCAATCCTGCATACAGCCCCAGCATCACAAACACATACGGTGGAAGCCCCTGAATAGCATCCAGCAACCTGGCAGCCTGTTCATCCGTCAATGCTGCTTTATCCTTTTGCGGAACACCTCCGCCTTTGGCTGTAAGGTAAATTGTTGGGTTGGTATCAATAATCTTACTTTCCTTTGCTGCCCGGAAAATGGATTTATATAAGATAACCACCGACTTATATACCGAAGCAGATTTTTCGGAAACAGGGACAAGTGCAAGCTGAATATCATCCAGTGTCACATCTGCCATCCGCATCTGTCCCAGTTCTTTTATAATGTGCCGTCTGACCTTTGATGTGTAATCTATCAGCGTAGTTGCCCGCACGTGAACCGACTGCATCAGAAGCCATTTTTCACAGTAGTCTGCAACCGTCGGGGATTTCCGGCAGAATGTATCGTTGTCAATCTGCTCTATCGCTCCCAACTCTTTATCATATAATTCTTCCGGTGTTCGCGCATAAAGAGCTACCAGCTTTCCATCTGTGTTCTGAACTCTCGTTCTGTAATAATCTATGCCGTTAAGCGTAACTGTACCATATTGTGGAATTGCTCTTTTTCTTTTTGCCAATTCCGCCACCTCCTAAGAATATACTCCAGCGCTGTATCTATGTTTTATCAGACCATTATGATTTCGACAAGGATACGGACCGGCTCACACTCCAGCTCTGCGAGGTTTACGATATGTTGCGTTCTTTTCTGCTGGCTTTGCTCTGTGGGTGCATTTTGCGATATACTCCTGAAGGCCCGCCGAGGTAAAGTACACACAGCCATTCTGCACATATTGCACATAAGAAATAAGGCCATTGTTACGGGCCACGTCCAGCGTTGCAATGCTGATACCCAAAATTTCTGCTGCTTCTTTTCGCGTAATAAGTTTTTCCATAAAGCATATTTCCTCCAATCCGTCAAGTTTGTCATCGTGTTTGTTCAAAATCACATGAATACGCTGGCAGCCGAAACCACCAGCGTATGGTATCTGATTTTGAACAGAAAGCGGCAAACGCTTCCTATTTATATTTCTCAGCTTTCGTCACATTTGCCACGCCCCCTGACGATGGGAACACAATAGGTCTCCGCTGGCGCGGATGTCATAACTCCGCAGCATCGTTCGTATCGTGTGCCGCAGGGTTCCCCCCAAGTCTTTGGCGGGCCGTGAGGAAGTATCTTTAAGCCCCCATGTAGTCATCGCGCCAAATCTGCCACCATTCTTTTATGAAATCGTAGATCGCTCCGAAGCAGTGCTTTCATCACCTCCCTGACTGCTCCATCCTCGCGGCGTTTCATATTCGCTCGTACATGGGTTATGTACCTGTTGTGCTGTCTATTCGATTGTCAATGTGCAGATGAAGGAGGAAAACTTGTCCTTCTTATTAACACTGACAAAAAAGGCAAAAAACAGGCGCATCAAATGAAACTTTATCAAAAATATTTTCCGAGCTGCTTTAAGCCACGGCGGATACTGTCTCGAACACGGCTTGGATCTACACCTTCTACTTCGGCAATTTCATTTACCGTCATTCCCAGATAGTATCGGGCATAAATTCGCTTTGCCTGTTTCTCCGGCAGCTTCATCACAGCGGCATAGACCTGCTCCTGAAACTGTTTTTCCAGAAGCATCTCCGGTGTTTGCGGCTTCAACAGCACCGCATTTTCAATGCCATTCTCGCAATCCAGAGAATACTGTGCTTTATAACGATACATCTTTCGCTCATACGCAGCCTCCGCACGTTCAGCTGCTCGAATAGTCTCCATTACTTCCTCTGTCACATCTACAAAAAAGTCTGTTGTATAAACATCAGGATAAAGTTCCCGAAGGTTAATTTTCTTCATTATGTACCTCCATTTCGATTCACGGGTGATTGACGAGTGAATCGAATGGAGGTGGGGAACGACACCGGTATACAGCCGGATTATCTCCGAAAAAAAGGCAACAAAAAACGCCAGATTCCCGCAATGGGAAACTGGCGCACCAAGAACAGTCATTATTATGCTGAATCACATGGAACGATAATGCCGATGCAATGCTATACTTGCCCGGAGGAGGGGCAATGCTTTTTTTAATTGATGTAGATCATGGAGCTTTGAAAAAGCAAAAGAGACACGGCAAATTAACCTCCAAGCGGCTACCGTGTCCCTGCAAGTCGTCATTAGTTTGTGTAAACGCAAAGAAACGGCGGCTCTGAAATTGTCCTTCAAAACCGCCGATTGAGTTTAAACCTTAAAATAGCGCACGAAATTATCTGCCCCAGTCAACGGTTTTTTTCTTTCCCCGGACGGGGCAGATAACTTATTATGCAGAGCGGAGCCGATGTGCGCTAATCGGTTCCTTGTACTTTCTCCTTCAGCTTTCGGAAAGATGTATCACTGATGGCGTGTTCAATCCGGCAGGCGTCTTGTTCCGCTGTTTCCTGATCGACGCCAGCAGCGATAAGCTGCTCCGTGAAAAATCGGTGACGCTCATATATTTTCTCAGCAACCTCATGGCCTATGGCGGTCAAATGGAGGAATCCATCTTCATCCACAGTTAGAAAACCACCGTTCTTCAAAATGCCTACCGCATGGCTGATACTCGGCTTGCTAAAACCCATGTGCCGGGCAAGATCAACAGAACGAACCATGCCTTGCTTCTTTTGGAGTATCAGCACAGCCTCCAGATAATCCTCCCCGGACGCATGAATCTTCATCGTAGCCTCCTTTTAGGCGGAAAGCTGCTGTTCTGCGTTCCACATAGCAGCGTACTTTCCATCCTTTGCTAACAATTCTTCGTGTGTACCAGCTTCGGTGATCCGACCATCGGAAACCACCAGAATCTGATCGGCATTTTTTACGATGGATAGGGTATGTGCGATCATCACCACGGTTTTTTTCTCTTTCAGTAGGTTCGCAATCGCCTGCTTTACCGCCAATTCATTCTCAATGTCTAGGGAGGCCGTCGCCTCGTCAAGCAGCAGGATCGGGCTGTTTTTCAAAATGGCACGTGCTATGGAAAGGCGCTGGCGTTCGCCGCCGGACAGGAGATTTCCATTTTCCCCAATCGGCGTATCATAACCCCTCTCCATCTTGCGGATAAAGCCGTCACAGTTTGCCTCTCGGCAGGCCACTTCAATTTCTGCGTTCGTAGCATCCGGACGGGCATGGCGGATATTCTCCCGCACTGTATCATCAAACAGGAACACATCCTGGTCCACCATAGAAATCTGGTCTAATACCCGTTCCGCAGCTACATGATTGATCGGTCTGCCTCCTATGGAAATCGTGCCGCCAGATACTTCATAGTATTTTGCAATCAGGTTCAGGATGGTAGACTTGCCGGAGCCGGAATCCCCCACAATGGCGGTCAGCTTCTGATCCGGCACAGTAAAGGAAGCCTGTTTTAACACCGGTTCCCCGGGAACATAAGAAAAGTTCACATGGTCAAATACAATCTCATGGGAGGCTGCCTGTAGCGGCTCCATGCTGCCGGTTTCTTCCGGTTCCTTCATCACAGCCATGATTTTATTTTTCGAGATCATCAGATTCTTATAGCTGGTGAGGTCTACAAAAATGGAATTTGCCAGCTTCGCACAGAACAAAGGCAGCATACAAATCAAAAGATAGGACACGGTATCTAAAGTTCCGGCTGCCCAGGGGCCATAGGCCGTCCAGATCACAACCGGGCAGGACAGCCAGCTCAAAATACCAAATCCCGCACCTATCGGGAGAACCTTGGCTTCATACACAAAGCTGATCCTGCTAAACTCCTGCATGGCATGGATCACGGTTTTGTTTTTCAGACCGCCAACGCCATAGGCCCGGAAAGTCTGGATACCGGATACATACTCCACAATGCTGCTGACATTCTCTGCACAAATATCGTTCTTCTCTTTGCCATACTTCGCTACCTGCCGGAAAGAAAGCCACAATCCGGGGAGCAAAAGCAGGTCGGCAATCAGGAGGATCAGCCCGGCTGGAAAGTAGATCGTCATCACAAAAACAATCAACATCAGCGACAGGGCAAAGCTCTTTGCAATGTCCCCGATCTTATGGGTCAGAATTTTTTCATAGTTATTTACATCACTGGTAATGGTGTTGATATAATCGCCTGTCTGCCCTTGTGTAAACCGGGAAAGCGGGATACGCTTGAGATGGTCGCCCATAAACAAGCGGATATTTTTACTGACTTTTGCGCCGCCGATCTGTGCTTTGGTATAGCCATAGCTGTATATCAAAATACGGAGTAGAAAGATAAATGCAATAACACCTGTCAGGACCAGTACACGGTTCATATCAAACTGACCGTCCCATAAAAACCGCATGACGGAATAAAGCAGCATAAACAGGCTACCGGAGAGCAGCCCCTCCAGGACAGTCCCGGCAACGCCAATATAAAACTCCCGGTTCTTCTTCCATACGTTATTCGGATTCATTCTGCCCGCCTCCTTCCAGTTGATAAGTAATTCCCCTCGCTGTTTCGTAGTCCTCCCATGCTTTCCGATAATAAGCGTTCTCTTTCCGCACTTCCTCATGGGTACCGACGCTGGTGATCGTATGATTCTCTACCACCGCCACACGGTCGCACATTTTCAAGGCGCTCAGCCTGTGCGCTACCACAATGACTGTCCTGCCTTTGCAGAGGTTCTGAATGGCCTTATCAATTTCCATCTGATTTTCCGGGTCAGAGGCGCTTGTCGCTTCGTCCAGAATCAGAATGGGAGCATTTTTCAAGATCGCCCTTGCAATAGCAATCCGCTGTTTTTCCCCACCGGAGAAACGGGAGCCGAAGCTGCCTACCTTTGTGTCATAACCATCCGGCAGCGACATGATGAAGTCATCAATCTGCGCCTCCCTGGCGGCAGCCCGTACTTCCTCCAGGCTGGCGTCTGAACCCATGCGGATATTTTCCAGTACACTGTCACGGGTAAGGAATGTCTTTTGAAATACAATGGCAATATTCTTCAGGATGGTATCGTAGTTCAGTTCATTCACGTTGATCCCGCCGATCAGCACCTCCCCCTCCTGCACATCATAAAACCGGGAGATCAGTTCAATCACGGTACTCTTGCCCGCGCCGGACTGTCCCACAAGTGCCATGCGTTCCCCATCCCTGATCTTGAGGTTGACGCCTTGCAGGACATCCGTTTTCCCATCGTAGGAAAAACGTACATTCTTAAGCTCAATATCATGGTTTTCCGGGAAGTCCATTCCACCTTCATAAACAGGAACGTCCAATATTTCTTTCGTTTTGGTAATGGCGCCCAGGACATTCGCAAAGTTTGTCCCCAATTCCTGTAAAGGCCGGATCTCCGTCAGATACATGGAGCCGACATAGACGAACAGCAAAAATGCACTGGCCGCCAGGGAGCCTTTCAGAAAGAACATCCCGCCCAGGGGAACCATCAGCAGCATCCCACATTCAATCAGAACCACAAAGGTTGCATAAGGAGGCCCCATTCTCCGGGAGGTTTCATTCCACATGGCATTCTCTTCCTGGATCGCACCGGAAAATTTCTGGAACGATTTGCTCCCCATGTTGTACGCTTTAATCAGTTTCATACCGCTGATATACTCGATCATAACGGAATTGAGCGTTGTAATGGATCGGTTCGCCCGGTCCATCAAATCGTCCGTATTCCGAAACATAACCCCCATTACCACAACGGCCAAAATCAACGGCACCAGGGAAACCAGTGCCAATGGGATATTTACTGTCATCAAATAAATGAAAATTGCTACCGGCCCTACCATATAGCACACAAGGTCTGGAAGGTTATGGGCTAAAAACAACTCCAGCTTTTCAATATCTTCATTCAGAACCGTTTTAATATCCCCGGTCCGCCGCTCATTCAATGTACCAAGGGGGACTTTTGCCAGATGTTCCGCCACCATGCAGCGCACCTTGAACAAAGCACCGTAAGCACCTTTATGGGCCGCCACACCGGAACACCCGAATAAAACAAAGCGCAGGGCCACAGAAACGGAGATCATCATTACCGTCTGTACGACAAGCTCTTTTGTGCAGATATGCTGGAAAGCGGCATCCATCAGGCGATAAATCCCGATATACGGGACAATGATACACAGGCCGCTTGCCATGGCCAGCAGGATTGCCAGCAGCAGCCAGATTTTTTGCTCACCGGCCCATTGAAGCAGCAGTGCAATCCTGTTTTCTTTTCTGTTTCATCACTTCACATCTCCTTTCTCTCTGAAACAGAGAACAGTTCCCGGAGCTTTTGAAGGGAATCCATCACAACAGGGATGTCATCCGGCATTTCCCCTTCATCAAAATGCAGGACACGGGAGCAGGTACGGCAGACAAATTCAAAATCGTGGGTGACAATAAAAATGATTTTCCCCTGTTCGGATAACCGTTTTATCAGACCTGCCACCTGCGCCATGCTGTCAAAGTCCAGGCCGCTGGTGGGTTCATCGAACACCAGCAAATCTTTTCCACAGATCATGCTGACTGCCACAGCCACACGTTGCTTCTGTCCACCGGAAAGCGTGTTGGGATGGCGTTCCCGGTAGGCTGTAAGCCCCAATTCCTTCATGGTTTCCTCTACTAAATCTTGATCCGGGTTTCGGATTCCGAAGGAACATTCTGCCTCCACACTCTCCGCAAACAATTCATAGTTCACATCCTGCATAACCATATAAGAGCGTTTCAACCTCGCCTTGTGTTCCATCGGCTGGTCGTCCCAAAGGAACGCGCCTTCACAGTCTTTATGAAGCCCACACAGGGCGCGAGAAAACGTGGTCTTTCCGGCTCCATTATGACCGACCACCCCAATGACTTCCCCCTTTGCCGCAGAAAGAGCAATCTGGTGTAGAATCGTCCGTTTTTTATAGCGCAGAGTAACATCATGGAGTGCTAATGTGGGAGAGGAAATAGGCGGATGACTGGCCGGAGGGAGCACCCTTGCCAGATCAACCGCCCGCAGCCCCATGTGTTCCCGTTCGGTTTCGGGCAGCCGGAGAAATTCCTCCGGCGTGAAAATCCTTGCTATTTCTCCATCTTCCAGATAAACAATGCGATCTGCCAGCTCCATCAGATAATAGAGTCTGTGCTCCGCAATCAAAATGGTTTTCCCCTGGCTTTTTATCAGCCGCAGATGTTCTTTCAATTCCTGGATGGAAGCCATGTCCAGATTCGAGGATGGTTCGTCCAGCAGATAGATTTCCGGGTTCATGGCATAGACAGACGCAAACGCGATTTTCTGTTTCTCCCCACCAGACAATTCAAAAATATTGCGGTTCCGTAGCTTTTCAATATGCAAATCTTTTGTTGTCTGTTCTACCCGTTCCTCCAGTTCCTTTACCGGCCTGGCTTCATTTTCAATTCCAAACGCAATCTCACTGTCCGTATCCACATTGAAAAACTGCGTCTGGGGATTCTGAAAGACGGAGCCCACCTTTGCGGCGATCTGATACATGGGCAGGTTGCTGATTTCCTGTCCGTCCACCAGCACACGCCCTTGAATTTCTCCCTGGTAAAATTGTGGAATCAGGCCGTTTACCAACCTTGTGACCGTTGTTTTTCCACACCCGCTACGGCCACAGAACAAGACACATTCCCCGTCTGCAATTTTCAGGCTGATTCCATGCAGACCACCATGCTCCTGTCCCTCATAAGAAAATGATACATTTTCAAATTCAATCACCCGGTCACACCTCCCCGCATACATAATTCAAAAATAAAGAAAGCAACAGCAATCAACATCGCCATCCAATCTGCAATCCCGCATTTTATCTGGACAAGGCAGGTCCGGGGATTGGGATTCTCAATCCCGCGAGTAACAGAGGCAATGGAAAGCTCGTCCGCTGCTTTGGAGGCCATCATCATCAGCGGCACATAAATACACTCTACCGTCATCCCCGGATGGGAAAGGAATCCGCCCAGGGAGGGCGATACATCCCGCATCCGCATGGCGTCCTTAACAAAATGCCAGTCCTCCTGGATAGTTGGAATATAGCGCAGCATGACCGCAAATGTGATGACAAATTTTTTCGGGGCATGGATGCGGTTCATGGCAGATACTCGCTGACTTTCGTTGTGGACAGGACAATCCCTGCCAGCATCCCACAAGCATAAACTTTATGGTACAGTCCAAGGAACGCAACAAACATGGTCCGTAGCGTCCCCGTCATGGCCGCCATGATCCAGACCGTCAGTACACAGACCACGGCATAAAAGCAGACCCCTTTTATGGAATATTTCCACTTTCCGCAAAGCACTCCCAATACAGCAATCAGCAGGACAAGTGCAAACTGATACGAAAGGGAAGGTGCGAACATGGAACACAGTACGCACATTAAAATAAGAAAGAGCTTGGCCCGCGGGTCAAGCCAAAGCCCTTTCTGGACGGTGTTACCCATCATGCTGTAATACCTGCTTTTTCAAACTGCTTCTTCAGCATTTTGCAGCCCACAAATGCACTGATAGAAGCTGTTACAAGGAGAGCGGCAAACATGGCGATAAAGATTCCCGCGTTTGCGGTCGCCTGCATGGTGTCGATATAGCTTTGCTCGGTTCCATTTCCCAACATGGTCTGTGCCCAGCCCTGGGGATCAGCGAAGAAAACAAGGTACGACCCTGTTCCGCCCAGGGAGAAAAGGATATAGGACAGGCTGTTGATTTTCTTGCTCTTGTACTGCTTTGTACCGGCGACAAAATCCGCTACGACGGCCATAATGAGATAGCCCAGCGCAAACGCCCAGTGCATACCGGTGACAAACCAGATGATGGCCATTATAACGCCCATGATCGTGATACTCCAGCGCTTATGTACTTTTGCGATCATCAGCAGATAAACCGGCCCGGCAAGCAGAGCACTCCCGGCGGGCATGAAAAAAGTCAGCATCGGGTTGGTAGCAAAAAAGACGCCACCCACCATGATGAATACGAACAAAAGTGCGGTGAAAATCCCTGTTGTTACTAAGTCCTTGACGGACAATCCTGCCTTTGCATTTACTTGATTACTCATATTTTTTCCTCCTGCTTCAAGAACGGTTGACCTACCGCCTGAAATCTGTTATATTATGATTAGTTGCTGCTAACCACGGTCTATATGATACTAACTTTCCGGGCGGTCTGCAATACGTTCCGGGCATCTTCGTCCTTTCATTGCAAAGCTCCGTCCAATCATTTCAAAGGAGGCCGTCATTTGAACAATAGCATTATTGCGGATTACTATGAGCCGCTTTTAACAGATAACCATTTTATCCCGGTAGATAGCAATAACCGCTTCAATTCTGCCGGACAATGCTGGCGGTTATCGCCTGAATTTGGGGAAGGCCTTTACTGGGTCTATGCGAAAAAAGACCTGTACGACATTAAAATCCACGATTTCTATTTTCACGAAGATTTCTTCATGGAATTTAACCTGCCAGAAGCCTTAAGCATTACCCAGTATGAATCTATCTCCGGGGAGGAATTAAATCCCTATCGGCGGATGTCTGCCGGATGTATTAAAGCCTTTATCGGCGGTTACAAGCCATACAAGGCGCTGATCCACAAAAAAATCCCCATCCGTTCCATCGGTATCGAAGTCATGCCGGCATACTATGAGGATTATCTCCAAAAGCAATATCCAGGGGATTATATCAGCCCGCTTGCAGCTTTCCGGCAGATCGATCAGACAACAGATTTCCCAGCTATGGCTAAATTGCTCCATGAAGTAAAGGTCTACCGTGGGGATGGGATTGCCGCAGGATTATTCTATGAAGCGAAAGTAGCCGAGGCCGTATCTCTTGTCGTGGAAGAACAGAAAAAAATTCTGTCCCGTAAAGAGAAACGTTTGTCCGAGCAGGATGTGGCGCAACTGAAAAATGTGATTGCTTATCTCAATGACCACTATGCTTTTGATATTCCATTAGAACGTCTTGCAAAAATCGCCTGTATGGGAACCACTAAGCTGAAAACATCTTTTAAGCAGCTGCAAGGCTGCACGATCACAGAGTACATTCAACAGCGCCGCATGAGCCAGGCAGAGCATTTGCTCATCGATACGGATTTCACAATGGGACAGATTGCGGAAATGATCGGTTACTCTACTTCTAGCCGGTTTGCGGAATTATTTCGCAAGAGTACAGGCCTCCTGCCGATTGAATATCGGAAAATGGCTCAGCAAAAATAAATTCACAATGTAATGCCACGACAGATCACTCTACAACGGAGTTTCAGTCGTGGCATTTTTCTGCTTTTCTTTACGGATATAGCCATTTTCCCCTTTCCAAATTGTAGTATTAGTAGAGAGAAAATAGAAGGTAAGGCTTGATAACAAGCACAGCAAGCGAGTACCCGCTTGCGATTTTTCGTATTTTCAGATCTCTTGACCGAAAATGAAAAATGTTTGTTGAGATAATCTCAAACTCTTATGAAGAATGGAGGCAGCGCATGGCGAACCGGAAACGGAATATCCAGATGAATTTTTATGTCACAGAGAATAAAAAACGGCTCATAGATGAGCGGATAAAACTGCTAGCCTCCCTACCGCATTCAATATCATTCTCGTTTGGCAACGAACTAAAAGCTGAAATCTGCAATTCATCCTCATAGTTCAATTAGTAGCCGGAAACGCCATAATCATGGAGCAACCATGTTATCAAAAAGGAATCGGCATAATCAGTCCTGTTCTCAAGCACAATAAGGTTATTCCTTTGTGCAAATCGGAACGATAAAATATATTTGAGGTGAACGATTATGCCGATTGATGATTTAACTGCTTTAGGGCAAAAAATGCGGGAAGCCCGAAAGAATAAAGAACTGACACAACAGGAACTTTCTGATCTGAGCCATGTTTCTGTAAAGCAAATCGCCAATATCGAAAAAGGGAAAATGAATCCTTCTTATTTGATTTTGAGAGCATTGGCAAAGGTCCTGCACATCTCTTTAGATACGCTTATAAATCCAGATATTTCTCTGGAGGATGAGGGTGTCAATCAGATGAAAATGCTTTATTCCAGCTGTCCGCCAGAAATGCGTGACACCCTGCTGCATCACACCCAGGAAACGGTGAAAGAACTGACAGAGTTGTCCGAGAAATTTGAAACGAATTGAGCCAGTGAGTGAAATTTAACGATTCTCTCACTGGTTCTTTTCAATTTCGGAGAAAAGAGGCAAGCAATGCCTGTGTTAATACACACAGGCCCGCAGAGAAGAAAATCCCTTTGTGATTTTCCTCTCTGCTTGCTTGTTGAGGGCAGCGCCCCCAAGCCCCTTTGAACACAGAATTTCATTCTGTGGCTGCGCGTTCTGCGAACGCTTTTGACCAGGACCAGCTTACCGCTGGCCGTGGTCTTTTTCTTTTTCAACATCCTGTTCTACCTCCATTTTCAGCACTCGATCTACATTTGCCTTTGCCGTTAAAAGCTCCCGCATTTCCTCACGGGAACGCCGGTACTCGGCATAGGTCTTTTTCTTTTCTTCCAGCAATTTCGCGTACTCTGTCTGCAACTCTTTGACCTTTGGCAGCTTCTTGACGCCCATCTCATCAAAGGCATTCTTAGCCGCCTGGTGGAGCAGAATTTCTTCCTCATGTTCTTCCCGGAATTTCTTAGAGTAGCCCGCCTTGCGGTATGCCACATAAACCTCACGGGTCTTGGCATAATTTACGATGTGAGTACGCAGAACAGCGATCTCTGCCATGCGCTTTTCAGCCGCTTTGATCTGCGCTGAAAGATCATTGTGATGTGCCGTGGCAGCCGCAGCCTTTTCTTCCAAAACCGCATACTCCAGCAGATTGTTCTCTGACAGGTAATTCATGGTCTGCGCCATTTGTTTCAGATTAAAAACTTTAGCCCATCGAGCATAGCCAGCACCTTTTCCAGCCTGCAATTTTGCCTGAATGTCCACCAGCAGATTGACCTTCGGCGGCTCTGCCTGTGTGACTGTTTTCTTTCGCGGGGTATGTGCTTTCTTCCCTAAGAGAACTGCCCGCAAATCTTCCAATCCATATCCTTCGCCCAGACTGTCCATGCGGGCGGCTTTCTCCCAACCAGAGAGCTTCAGTCGATACGATTTTCCGCGCTTTGAAACTTCACAACCATACTTTGCAACAGCTTCAGCAGTTCTTCAAAGTCAGCAGGACTTTGTGATAATGCGTTGTCAATCGCCACACGAAGCAGCTCTCGGTGAGAGGGCTTTGCCTGATCGCCCAGCCATTTGTTATAGCTCTTTCCGTGAGGTTTCGGATTCTCTACAATGGACAGTCCATTCTCAATACAGATGGTGTCACTTAGCCGACGAACCGCCTTGGTGCTGCCCCAAAAGTTTCGGAACTTCCGGTCATATTCTAAGCTGACTGATGACCAGATAATGTGATTATGAATGTGCGACTTGTCTATGTGAGTGCAGACCACAAAAGCATGATTCTCTTGTGAATCTCCTGGCAAATTCCACTCCCAGCCGGTTGGCTTCTTCCGGGGTAATCTCACCGGGTCTGAAGGACTGGCGCACATGATAGGCAATCACATCATCCGCACCGCGCACTCGTCCGGTAGCGGCAATGTACTGCCGCTTTGCCAGAAGGAATTCTGCATCCGCAATCCGGCTGTCACACGCATAACCGGTAATAAGTTTGCCGTTATCTGTTTTCTGTGGATTTGCTACATAGTCGATGATGTCACTGATCGCCCGACCCTCTGTGCGGCCTTTGCCGACATGAAGTGGCATGATTCTTGTAGTTGCCATAAAAAGCCCTCCTCTCAAAAATATTTTCTCTGAACTCTTTGTGCCTATCGTTGAAATAAACTCTCCTTATGGGTATAATATAAAAAAGAAACTACCAATACCTCAAAGGAGGGATTTCTATGATAGAACAGCTCATTGCTGAAGCAACAGAATGTGATTTTAAAGTTGCACTTGAAATAAAGAAACCCAAAAGCTGGTTAAAAAGTGTCAGTGCCTTTTCCAATGGGATCGGCGGCACTCTGTTTTTCGGAGTCTCTGATGACCGGGAGCCTATCGGCTTGTCCGATGTTCAAAAGGATGCTGAAGCGATCAGCCGCTTAATCAAAGAACGTATCACACCATTACCGCAGTTTATCTTAAAGCCATTGCAGGAAGATGGTAAAAACCTGTTGGCTCTGGAGGTTTCTCCTGGCCGCAGCACCCCATACTATTACAAGGCAGACGGAGTAATGGAAGCATACATCCGTGTTGGAAATGAAAGCGTAATTGCACCGGATTACATTGTGAATGAACTGATCTTAAAGGGAACCAATCAGTCCTTTGACACCTTAACAACAGAAGCTGTGAAAAAGGATTACAGCTTCACACTCCTGGAGGCAACCTATCTGGAACGAACCGGCCTCCGCTTCGAGCCATCCGATTATGTCTCATTCGGTTTGGCTGACAAAAATGGGTTCCTGACCAATGCCGGAAAGCTCATGACCGATCAGCACACAGTTTATAACTCCCGTATGTTCTGTACCCGGTGGAATGGCTTGGAAAAAGGCTCTATCTTTGATGATGCGCTGGACGATAAGGAATACGAGGGGAATTTGATTTATTTACTGAAAAGCGGCAGTGAATTTATTCGCAATAATTCCAAAGTCCGTTTTGCCAAAGAAGCTCAGTATCGGGTAGACAAGCCGGATTATGCTGAACGAGCTGTAACAGAGGCTCTTGTCAACGCTCTCATCCATCGTGATTATATTGTGCTTGGCAGCGAAGTCCATATTGATATGTTTGATGATCGGGTGGAAATCACATCTCCGGGCGGTATGTTTGGCGGCGGCTCAATTCAGGAATACGATATTTACAGTATCCGTTCCATGCGACGAAACCCTGTGATTGCTGACCTGTTCCACCGCATGAAGTACATGGAACGCCGTGGAAGTGGCCTACGCAAAATCGTCAGTGAAACCGAAAAGCTGCCTGGATACACAGAGGCATATAAGCCCGAATTTTCCTCAACAGCGACAGATTTCAGAGTCATCTTGAAAAATGTAAACTACAACTTAGAGGGTGACACCCACCAAGTTATCCACCAAGTTACCCACCAAGTTATTGAACTATCAACGGTGTCCAAACAGATTTTGGCTTTTTGCACAACACCAAAATCCAAGAAAGAGCTTGCAGTATTTTGCGGCTTCAAAGATTTAAGAAACTTCACTTTGAAACATATCAATCCGCTTTTAGAATCCGGGCAATTAGAAATGACTATTCCCGATAAACCTAAAAGTCGCAATCAAAAATATATTACAGTTCGTTCCGAATAAACAGAGAAGCAGGGCATTGGGTCTCATCTCCCATTGTCCTGCTTCTTTTTCATTCCAAATTATATTCACATCATTTACCCATACACCCAATCCTGTATCGCAAATTTCAAACTCTGCACCTTTCCCAGCAGCCAGATCGCAGCCAGCGGCAGCCCCATCGGGCTAATCAAAAATGCCATAACCAGCAAAATCACACCATTCTGCGGGGAATAGGTAATCAGCACAGCCACGCCAAGCAGAGCAATTACCGTGCTTAGTAGACCAAGCACCAGACCGGATATGTAGATCAGCCCCGTGCAGAGCCAGACAAAAAGCGTCAACACCAAAATGACCGGTGCAGTTACGATCATCAGCAGACATTTCAAAATCTTCATTTCTGTTCCTCCTTCCAACGCTCCAGATACTGTTTGCATAGGGCATCCACTTCTCTCTCATCATCTTCCGTCACTTCCCGTTTTCCTTTGGTCAGTTCAATCTCCAGATAAGTCCGGTAATCATCGGCTAAGAGGTCGAACAGTTCCTTGGGGGAGTATGGCACACCTCGCCAGAGCAATAGTGAAAATCTTGGTCAAATTCAACTCTTACACATCCATGGCGGCTGATATAAACTTCTATGGTCTCGTCTGCGGTTAGGTAATCCGCAAAAATCTCCAGCACCTTTTCAAAGGTCAGCATCTGTTTTCACTCCTTTGCTACGCTTCTTATTCTACTCATATTATCCGGTACGGACAGGCAAAAGACAAGGATACAGACAAAAAGAAAAAGCGGAGGAAGGTGCGGCGAAGAAACGCCGTTCCTCCCTCCGCAAATGGAGTATCTATCCCTGTTATGAAAGTTTGGAGAGTTGGGTAAGGATTTCCTTCACACCCTCCCACAGTTGTTCCTGCCGCTGGGATATATCCTCCAAGTCAGCATTATAAACCCGCCCGGTCTCATGCACTTTGCGGGTCAGCTGGTTCAAGTTGTTGCTGCTTCGGCGCATCAAGGGAGACCAACTCCTTCAGCTCTGGCAGTTCCAGCTTGACCACATAACCATCCAGCGCCATTTTCCGCAGATAAGCGCTCAAATTCTCTGTCCCGTATTGCTGCATCTTTTGATGGATCAACTCCAGTTCCTCTGCTGACACCCAAAACAAAACCGGCACATCCCGCTTGCGCTTTGCCATGGTTATCGCTCCGGCTCCCGTTTTTTCGGGGCGGCAGGCTTATGGGCGGGCAGCTCCTGTTTGAGCTTTTGCAGGACAGAACTTTTCTGCTGTTCTTGAACGACTTTTCGGAACTGTCTGGTGAACAGGTCGGTCAAACCGGGATTGACCTGATCTACCACCAGATAGGCACAGTGGCGGGAAGCGCCGCTGTCATCCGGCATAGGAATGGTTTTTGCCCATGCTTTATTGTCCTGAGAGATACGCCCGTCATAGTTCTTGTGCTGGATGGTGTTTGCAAGAATAAACTGTACCCGTTCCGCCCCGAACTTTTCCAGCACATCTTTAACCGCCGCCTCCGTATCCAGCCGATTCTCTGCATAGTGGGCGCTGATGGTCTGCTCAATGGCTTCTTTGCAGGCGCTGTTCGCCTGATATGAGAGGTTGTACTGTGCCATTTCCCCATGCTCGGACGCATAGGCAGCAGAATGTGGATAGACCGGTGTTGTTCGCAGTTCCTCTTTGGCTCTGCACACATCGTCGGCACGGCTTTCAATGCTGTCCCGGATCACATCCATATAGCTGGTCTCCAGCTTTTCAAAATAGCGGTACACATCCGCCAGCGGAGAGGGAGATTCCAAAAGTACCTGAGCCTGGGTGTCGGTCAACTCCAATTCCTCCATTGCCATCACGATGTCCTCGCGGATGGTGTACTCATAGACATGGTTTAAGACTTCTTCCGGGGGCTGGCTTTTCAGCCAGTCCCGGAACTTGTCCTGTTCGGCAGCCATCTTTTCATAAAGTGCTGTATTCAGATCGTTAGTATTCATGTTATCGCACCTCCTCATGCTGTTTTGGTTTCTTGTCTGTACTACGGGGTTGCACCGGGCGTTTTAGGTTATCCAGCACCGAAGGCCGTGTGCTTTTGGCAACAACAGACTCGGTGTGTGCCTGCCCCTTTCCGTCGATGTTGAGCAGGGTATCCAACTCCACCAGACGGGCGTTTTTGCTTCTCAATTCTTCTTCATAAAGGAATGGCTTTCCAACTTCCTCCTTTGCGGCAGCCTGCTGCTGATAGAGGTTATCCAGCTGGGCCTTTGCCGCCTCCAGACGCTGGGACATCTGAGCGAGGGCATTGTCGATACGAGTAAGATTTCCGCGAGGGTCTGTACCAAGGGTTGCCCGGTGGGTCATCTGTCCTCTCAGCAGGAGCGTATACTCCTGTTTCCAAGCGGAAAATTCCACGGACATGGCATAACCCCGGTAGTTGCCGATCTGCACCGGATCGGAGGTTTTGACCTCCTTGCAGGCATCCAAAAGGGCTGCACCGGCGTTCTCCTTATCGGTCAGCAGATCGCCGCGGATTTCCATACCAGCAAAACCGTCCTCCGGGTGCGGGTACGCTGCCAAAACCTCCAGATCGGATTCAAAGCCCTTGATAAAGCCCTTGTGCTTTTCAATCTCCTCCGGGAAGTATTTGAGCAGCTGGTCCTCCAGACGATATTGCTTGCTCTGGTGGTCGGCTTTCATCAGCTTCAGGCGGGATACCTCCACATCCAAATCCATACGCTCTTTGATACGGGGATCTCCGGCACACAGAGCCTTGATCTCGGCAAAGGAAAGTGCTGTTTCGTCCACATCATCGCAGGAGCGCACCGGCGATTTAGAAGTCATGATCTGGGAAATGAATTTCTGCTTATTCTCCACCGTCTGCCAGAGGTATGCGTCAAAGGTTCCTTCGGTCACATAGCGGTACACATGGACAAGGGGATTCTGGTTGCCTTGGCGCTCGATACGGCCCTTGCGCTGGGCGAGGTCTCCGGGTCTCCACGGACAATCCAGATCATGAAGTGCCACCAGACGGTCCTGCACATTGGTGCCTGCGCCCATCTTGGCAGTGCTGCCCATAAGTACACGCACCTGACCGGTACGAACTTTGGAGAACAGCTCCTTTTTCCGCACTTCGGTATTGGCTTCATGGATAAAAGCGATCTGGTCGGCAGGCATCCCCTGGACAATGAGTTTCTGACGAATATCGTCATATACCGTAAATGCCGGTTCCTGCTCCGGCAGAGGCACAGCGCCTTCCAATGCGTGAAGCAGTGGATTATCCAGCGTTTTCGCCGCCTTGCTTGCTTTGCAGGAGCTTTTGCCTGTGGTGTAGAAATGTCGCAAAACACCAGCTGGGTCAGCTTGTCAGCTTCGCCATCCCGCCAGATCTGCATGATGTTCTCTACGCACTGATTGACCTTTGTGCCAGGTTCATCCGGCAGCATCTGGTTGACGATCCTCTGGTCCAGCCCCAGCTTGCGGCCATCCGAGGTAATCTTGAGCATATTGTCCTGGGATGGGTCAACGGTTCCGCTGTGTACCAGCGATGCGCGCTCTGAAAGGGCCTTGACCATTTCCTGCTGATGTTCGGTAGGCTGCGCCACGATGTTGTGGTATTCCACCTCCGGGGTGGGCAGGTTCAGTTGGTCGGCGGTCTTGATGTCCGCCACTTCTTTGAACAGGTTCATCAGCTCTGGCAGGTTAAAGAACTTGAAAACCTTGTTCTTGCCCGGTAGCCGGTGCCTTCTGGTGCCAGCTCAATGCTGTGACGGTCTCCCCAAATCGGGAAGCCCAGCAGTCGAAGTGGGTCATGTTCAGCTCTTGCAGGCGTTCATATTGAAGATAACGCTGCATGGTGTAAAAAGCTCGGTCATGGAGTTGCTGACCGGTGTGCCGGTGGCAAAGATCACGCCACGGTTTCCAGTGATCTCATCCATATAGCGGCACTTGGCAAACATATCGGAGGATTTCTGCGCGTCCGATGTGGAAAGACCAGCCACATTCCGCATTTTTGTGTATAAAAACAGGTTCTTGTAGTTGTGGGCCTCGTCTACGAATAACCGGTCTACACCCAGCTGCTCAAAAGTTACCACATCGTCTTTTCGCCCCTCGGCTTGCAGCTTTTCCAGTCTGGCTTCCAGCGACTTTCTGGTACGCTCCAGCTGCTTGACGGTAAAACGCTCACCGCCGCTGGCCTGCACCTCTGCGATGCCCCCCGGTGATCTCGTCGATCTGCTCATAGAGAAGCCTTTCCTGACGCTCCCGGCTGATGGGGATACGCTCAAACTGACTGTGTCCCATGATGATGGCGTCGTAGTCACCGGTCGCAATACGGGCGCAGAACTTCTTGCGGTTATGGGTCTCAAAGTCCTTTTTGGTTGTGACTAAGATGTTGGCAGAAGGATAGAGGCGCAGAAACTCCGATGCCCACTGCTCAGTCAGGTGGTTGGGAACCACAAAGAGAGATTTCTGGCACAAGCCCAGGCGTTTGGCTTCCATCGCAGCGGCCACCATCTCAAAGGTTTTGCCCGCGCCTACTTCGTGTGCCAGCAGGGTATTTCCGCCATACAGCACATGGGCGATAGCGCTTTTCTGGTGTTCCCGCAGGGTAATGGCCGGATTCATGCCGCCAAAAGTGATATGGCTGCCATCATACTCGCGGGGACGGGTGGAGTTCATTTCTTCGTTGTACTGGCGCACCAAAGTCTGGCGGCGCTCCGGGTCTCTCCAGATCCAGTCCCTAAAGGCTTCCCGGATAGCCTGCTGTTTTTGGGCAGCCAGAGTGGTCTCCTTGGCGTTTAGTACGCGGCGCTCTTTTCCGTCTGCGTCCTCTATGGTGTCATAGATACGGACATCCCGCAGGTTCAGGCTGTCCTCCAAAATCTTATAAGCATTGGCACGGCTGGTTCCATAGGTGGTATAAGCTGCCACATCGTTGTAGGATACGGAAGATTTCCCCTTGATCTGCCATTCAGCAGTAAAGGAAGAATAGTTGACCTCGATACTGCGCTGGAGATAAAACGGGGTGTTGAAGGTCTCGTACATAAACTGCTGGATATATTCCTTGTCGATCCAGGTGGCACCAAGGCGCACCTCGATCTCCGACGCATCCAGGTCTTGGGGCTGGGCGGCGGTAAGAGCTTCCACATTGACTGCAAAAAGAAGAGTCCTGCTGTGCCGCCCGCTGCGCCTGACGCAGTTTGCGGCGTACATTGCCGGACAGGTATTCATCGGCGGTCACATACTGGGGTGAGCCGTCTTTTCTCCAACTGTCCCGGTACACGGAAGATCACGCCTTGCAGGTTCTCCCGCCAGTTCTTCTTTTGTTTTTCCGGTAAGCTGGCTCATATAGCCCATATCTACGCAGGCTTTTTTCCGAGATGGACACCGCCAGTGCTTCGCTTGCCGTATCCACAGTAGCCACTGCCTGATGGGGCTTGATGGTCCGTTTGGTGAACATATCCGCCTTGCGCTCCAGCTTTCCGTCCTCGTCAATAACTTCCAGCGCACAGAGCAGGTAATAGGAAGAATCATCTGCATAGGCCAGCCGATTTGCACGGTCATTGATGAGACCGTATTTGGCAGAAAAGCTGTCATAGAGCCGGTTCAGTTCCGCCTGTTTTTTTTGGGTAATGGTGCTGTCCGGAACCGCTGCATCCATCTGAAGGTCGATCAGTTCCTGCACACAATCACGCAGTCCCACAAGACCTTTCACGCGGGCTTCGGCGGTGGCGTTGAGGTCAGGGCGCACCATGCGGCTGTTTTCCCGGTAGTACACCTGCCCGTCTACAATGGCATAGGAATTAGTTCTTCACATTGGGGTCGGCAGGAATGGAGGTGTCAATGGCTTCGCCCTCGCCCAGCTCCGGCAGCTCTGCCTCCTGATAAGTGCCATGAATGTACTTCACAGCATCATGCAGCTGGTCGGAAAGCTCCAGTCCCTCGATAGGGTTCACGGTGTAATCCATACCATGAGCGGTGCTTACCGGCTCCTGTCTGCCCAGCACCATTTCCGGGTGGTCGATAAAATACCGGTTGATGGCAAACCCATCCTCCGTTTGTCCGGTCTGAGTCCATTCCGGCACGATGTCCAGCGGACGGTCCCGCTTTTGGAGGAAGATGATGTCCGATACCACCTCGGCACCGGCATTCTTTTTTTTGAACGCGTCATTCGGCAGACGGATAGCTCCCAGCAGCTCAGCACGCTGGGCAAGATAGCGGCGCACGGTGGAATCCTTGGCGTCCATGGTATATCGGGAGGTCACAAAAGCTATCACACCGCCGGGACGCACCTGATCCAGTGTGCTTTGGCAAAAAAAATAGTTATGAATACTGAAATTCAGCTTGTTGTAGGCTTTGTCGTTGACCTGATACTGACCGAACGGCACATTGCCGATGGCAAGGTCAAAAGAAGTCACGCCTGTCTGTGGTCTCAAAGCCGCCTACTGTGATGTCCGCCTTGGGATAGAGCTGCTTTGCGATGCGCCCGGAAACCGGGTCCAGCTCCACGCCGTACAAATGGCTGTTTCGCATTTTCTCCGGCAGCATACCGAAGAAGTTGCCCACACCCATAGACGGCTCCAGAATATTTCCGGTCTCAAAGCCCATGCGCCCCACCGCTTCATAGATTGCCTGGATAACCGTAGGGCTGGTGTAATGGGCATTGAGGGTAGAGCTTCTGGCGGCGGCATATTCCTCCGGGGTCAGCAGCTCTTTCAGCTGGGTATACTCGGAAGCCCATGCCAGTTTCTCTGGGTCAAAAGCATCAGGAATACCGCCCCAGCCCACATAGCGGGAAAAAGAATCTCCTGTTGTTCGCGGCTTGCCTGCTGTCCGGCAGATTCCAGCTCTTTCAGCAAACGAATGGCATTAACATTTGCTTGAACTTGGCTTTTGGACCGCCTTCGCCCAAATGCTCATCGGTAATGCGGAAGTTTTTTGCATTGCGGCGCAGGTTAGCCTTGTATTCCTCATAGGAGGCTTCCTCGGCAGCTTTGGCATTGGGGAAGGTCTGCCACTGGCCGTTGACCTGAATGGAAACCGGGTGTTCATCCAACACTTCCTCAAAGGTTTTTCCGGCTCTGTTACAGGGGCTGGCGGCTCCGGCTCCTCAATATGCAGTCGTTCCACCACCACATCATAAGGCAGATTGTTCTTATCGCCCGGATAGACGGCCATGGTCTCGGAATGGAAGGTCGGGGATTCAGCAGCCGGTTGGGGCTGTTCCTGTCCAAAGCCATCCAGCTGACGGGCATACATCCCGCGCAGCAAAGGCGCAACTTCATCCCAGCGGAAATACAGCATAGCCAGACGCTTTTCCTCCGCATCCATGACTTCCAGCTCCATGCCCTGTGCCGTGGTACGATAATCGGCAATATCGCCGGTCTCCAGATTCAGGGTCTCGATCTCACCGGAATAGGCTCTGCTTAGCCAGTAGGCGATCTCACTATTGCTCCTGCCGGATTGCAGCAGCGTGGAAACCTGTTTTTTATCTGCTTCATCCATCAGTCCATGGGCCAATACATCCCGCAAGTCCTGATCTGCCTTGTCCGGGTCAATAGGAAGAAACTCGGTATAGTAAGCATTGCGGCGGTCTGCCCGAAGCAGCTGCTCGAACTGTTCTTTGCGCTCTGCCCGGTAGATGGGATATACCATCCCGGTGGGCAGAAGCTGTACGGTGTCCTCCCGCAGCTCTGTGATCTGATAGGCGTCATCCTCGATATACACGGTATCGCCCACGGCATAGACCGGGGCGGCTGAGTCATAGGAGATTCTTTGCGGAATTGGGCGGCGAACTGCGTCCATATTCCTCATCGGAAATGGAAACTTCGGAAGTCTGCTCTGTCTCGGCATCTGCGATCTGCTCTGCATCTGACATCACCTGTTGGATAAACGGGGCATTGTCCAGTTTTTCCGGGTCTGCCACCTGGCCGTTGACGATCCCTCTTTCCTCCAGGGCTTCCCGGATGGCGATGGGGTCGATATTGTCAAAACGGTCCTGTTCTTCTTCGGTATAGAACCGGTCCTCCTGAATGAGCTGGGCGATTCGGCGCTGTACCTTCGGCCAGGGCAGCTGCGTTTCCTCCGGGCTTCCGGCACGGACAACGAACGGGCTGTTGCTGCCACCGTATTCCTGAGCCAGCCATGCAGCGGTATCTTTCTCTCTTGCATGGTCTTTCATATAGCGGACGACAGCGTGTTTACTCTCAATATTGCCGTTCCATGCACAAAGGGCAGTATCAATATCTTCCTGAGAAAGAGGGCGCAGAAGCTCATGGAGCTTTGGATAGGTTTCGTCGATCACTTCCCGGTGCAGACGCTGGCGGAACTCCGGCACATCCGAATAGAGGCGAATCAGCTCCATATCCTTAGAACCAAGGACCGCACGGCGCACAGCGGCATTGCCCTCGATGACAGCATTTTCACGGTCAGAATGCCCGCAGGCATTGCGGTATGCGGCATCCTCGGAAATGGCGGCAGTCACCACAGGCTTATACTGCTCAAACTGCTCCCGAAGGGTAGGCTTTGGCGTTTCTTCCTCCACCTCCGGCTGCTGGGCTTGGATGGCATCTTCTTCGGCCAGTTCCTTTTCAGCCTGGATTTTGTCATACTGCGCCTGTTCCTGTTCGGTAAGATAGCGGCCTTTCTGGACAAGAGAGGTAATGCGTTTGGCAACCTTTTCCCAGTTCAAGTGAACATCCGGGCAGTCCTGCTTTTTATAGTGCAGTCCTTTCCCGTCGTGATCTTCGCCGCTGTGTGTTGCGCCGGACAGGGCATGAGAGCGTCCGCCAATGCCATACTCGTCTTTAAGGAATCTCACTTTTTCCTTGTCCGTGTGGTTTTCCATGAAGAACGCATAGATACGGCCTTTTCCTCCGGCAAAACTGCTTCCGCCGGTCATGGCGGCGTCGATCTCATCCTCGGTAATGAAATGCTGGACGGTTGGCACTTGGGAAAGGTCCGAAGAAAAAGTTCTGCGTGGCAGGTCAAGATCCTTCAGGTTCTCCCAGATTTCCCTTGGCCTATGGTAATGAAAGCGCAACAGGTCACGGTCCTGCTGATAGGCAGTCCAGAAGGCAGCGTATTCTTCCTTTAGGGTTTGGCGGAAAGCCGGGTCACTCAGCTGCTCGGCAAGCCATGCAGTTTCTTCCGGGAACCCGGTTCTCTGAATACCGGACAGACAGGACAGATACCCGGAATCTCTGGCTTTATCGCTGAAATCGTGGTACAGATGCCAAAGTTTTTCTGCAAGGAGGGAGCGTTCATAGCCTGCCGCTTCTGCAAGCTCCACATTGGAGGCAAACTGGCCACTTTCCAAAAGTTCCCCGATGCGCTCTGCGGCGCTCTCCCAGGAAATGACCTGGGCAGACCTGTCATAACGGACAGACTTCCGTGGGAAAGATGGATACCATCCTCGGCATACCATGCGCTCACGCTGCCAAGGCCATTGCCGCCGTGGTACAGCGTTTTCAGTATCTCGGCAATCTCAGCGGTGGTTTTCTGCTTTTCAAAGGCTACAACCACACGCTCCCTCTGGCGGTCTGTATTGCCGCCCAAACGCAGCACATGGTCAATATCATTTTGGGCAAAAAGAAAAAGCAGAGGATGTATGCGCTACATTCTCTGCTTCATCTATGGATTGGATCTGTTCCGCTTCGGAGAGGAACAGGTTTAGGGTCAGCTGTTGATAAGCTCCGCCATCAGGATCTCCTCTGCCTGGGCTTTGCAGGTGTTCATCAGGCCCACCCACTTCATGGGATCGCTGGCTTTCAGTTCCTCGGTGGCTCCCGCTTCCTTCGCCCAGCTGGGGCATCATCTGTTCCAGTCTGCTCTGGGCGGTCTCGTCGATCTCGATGAGGTGCGGATACAGCTTCTCGCTCAGCAACATCTGGTTGTAGAGGATGGGACGGTGTTCCTTCAGGTAGGTTTTCCTCATCCTGCCGTACTTGCCCAGGGATTTCTCCGGCTGCTGGCTCAGCTTCAGGTCGGGAATCTGATAGTCTCCGTTCTGGATGTAGGTCATGGGATTGTTCATCTTGCTTGCTCCTTTCTTGGTTGGCTTCGCGCTCTGCATTTCGGACGGTAACGCCGATCTGCCGCAGCACCTGCTGGTTGATCTGGCTGACCGCTGTTCCCAGCGCCCCGATGGTGGACGGGGTGTTGAAATCAAAGATTGCCATGAAATCTTCGTGGTCGAAGTAGCGTTCCGGCTCCAGTCCACAGCGGGACATCAAAGCGTAAGTGATGCTGACGGTGGCGGCTGCCTTGAACTGCACTCCGATGTTATACTCATCATATTCCTCCAAAAAGGAACCGTCAACGATATAGAATAAGTCCTGCTGATGCTCCGTCCAGTATTCCTCGGCCAGTTTTCCGGCTACCTCCGTGAGCTGTCCGGCAAGGTCCTCACCGGAAACATCATAGGTGCGCTCCAGCATGGCCTGCACGGAATCCAGATGGCGCTCCTCCAGCTGCCACAGCCAGGGAGTGCGGGAATGTTCACGGGTTCCGGTGTCGGAAATGTCAAAGACATAACGCAGGCGAGGTCTGTCCCCGGAATCATCCACCAGAGCGATTCCCTTGGAACCGCGCCTTACATAACGGCCCATCTTTTCATTCCACAAATCGTACTCCGCACAGGCGGTGGCGTCCGGTCGCTGGGCATAGATCATCAGCTGCTCATGGAACGGGTACTTGTAAAGGCGGGAAGCAGTAGTGAGAAACCCTGCCCATTCCTGCCAGCTCCCCGTGAGCTGTGTTGCCACCTTGTCCGCCATCTGTGCATATAGTTCAGCTTTTGGTTGGCATAGTGTTCTGTCCTCCTTTCAGTTTTGTGGTAAAAAGGCGGGGTGGCAATTTGCCACCCCATCCCTGCGATTATGGTGTTTACTGGTCAAAATCCGGGTACAACTCCAGCTCGGCAAACTCGGCATCACTCATGGCCTGGAGCTTGCCCAGTGCGCTGTCTGTCAACTCCCGCAGCTCGGTTTCCTCCGGGGCCAGCTCGCCGCGCATCTCACGCAGGCTGTCGATCAGTCCGGTACGGCTGCCGGTATTGTAAATGCACATCAGGTTCATTTCCTCAAAAGTAAAGTTTCCCATATCAAATCTCCCTTTCCGCACTCTTTTTGGGCGCTGTCTTTTTGTGTTCTGTCTTGGGCTGGCCTTTCAGCTGCTCCATGACGGACTTTTTCTTTTCCCGTTCCTTCCGATGAACGGCATCAGCCAAGTCCATCAGGGAAATGGGCTGACCGCTTCGGGCCTGCTGTTCCAGCTCTGCCACCGTAGGTTCTTTTGCGCCATTGTTGATGATACCGTCGATCATGCCGTAATCGTCCTCCAGCATCATTTCCGCATTTTTCAGCGGGTTTTCTGGCAGGAATCCGAGGATCTGGGTAAAACCAACGCTGTCACAGTAATGACAGGATACCTTACCGTCCTGTCTGATTGCAACGATGTCGCTGACGCTCATGGAGGGACTGTGAAAGTCCACGGGCTTTTCCAGATTGAATTGCTGATAGAGTTTTTCCAGCTGCTCCGGCACAGTGCCAGACTCCCTCAGAGGAGCTGTGTAAATGAGGTCATAATTGCTGCGGTCTATGGAAATGTCATGGGACTTTAACCAATCCAGATTCATAAAGCGCACATTCTGCGGATCGTCACTACTTACCTGATAGATGGCAAAGCAATCTCTGTTCTGAGAGAGAAATGCCTGTTCGCGTTCCTGCTGATGTTCCTGACGCTCCATGACCTTTTTTCGTGGAACTGAGGGCTTTTCTCCCCATTCCTAATCGTTCCACCCCGAAAAGACCGCCATGATCCATGATTTCCTGCGGGTCAAACACCATGCTCTCCGTATTGTCCTCATGCAGCACATAGACGGTCAAACCGGCGGCATCCAGTTCCAGCGCCCGTTCTCTGGTAACAGGGAGCATCCCATCATAGGAGTAGCCATATTCCTGCATATCCGGTGTGGAGACCTGCTCATCCGGCATGGGGTATTCATCCAGTGCCTGCTCCTGTGCCTCCGGCAACTGGGAAGAAGCAATCATCTGACTGGTCTCTGCCTGCATTTGCTGATAGGCCGCTTCCTGCAAGGTCTCAATCATGGACATAGGAGCGTGTCTAAGTGAAGTGCTGTCCAGATTGTTGTCATCACAAATCTGGAGAACTGCATTTTTGCGGGAAAGCTCCGACATATCCAGCTGACCACCATCCAGCTCTTTCATGGACGCAGCATCGTAAAGAGTGTAGTCCCATCCGCTGTCACAAGGTTGGATATGAAGATAGGTAGTTATCGTTGATCAGAAACAAAGCCTCCTGCTGGTTGGCATCCGCCCCCAGTACCTCCATTTCCGGCATGGTCGCAGCCAGTTCCTTTACCGCTTTCTGTACCAGCGGATTGTCACGGTAATAGTCGATTGCCTGAATAGTGTCCAGGTCAATGGTCTGCCCGGTCAAAATCGGAAACGGTCCTTCATAGTCGCTTCCGTCTTTCAGCTCAAAACCAATTCCTTTGATCCCGTTCATTCGCTCTGCCGGAATTTCCTGATAGATGCGGACCGCCTCCTCCAAAGACAGGTTATCGTGGTATTCTCCGAGGTTTGGAAACTCCATGCACTCTGCCACATAGTAAGTCAGATTGCCGGTTGGCTGCTCTATCGGGGCGGTTTCCGGCTCTTTTTTTGCATTGGGGTCAATTCCACGCTCTTTGCAGATTTCCTTATAGTGGCGCTCAATGTCAGAGATCAAAGTGCCGGAGGTCTTGTTGATGGTTTCCAAACTGGCTCTCAGCTTCTTTCAGTTCCTTGCCCTGACTCCAGCTTGCAATATAGCCGAAGCTGTTTTCTCCGGTCTCGATGCCAAAATACTTGCAGACTGCATAGGAGATGCTTTCAGCCTCCACTTCCTCCGTGTGGCGGCCTTTCCTCTGTTCTTGCAAAAAACTGGGTGAGGGTAGAAAGCCGCCAACAAAAATCAGCCCTTCTTCCTCGGTCAGCATCAGGCGTCCATCTTCCGCCAGCTCCAGCGGCTCTGTCAGCAGAACGGAACCTGCATGGTTTACAACCACTTGTTCTTTCTACACAGACCTGCTCTCCGGGATCGTAGTCAGAACCGCGCAGGTCATAGCAATAAACGCCCTCCGGCAGATTATCACGGACAATCCGCCCATTGGAGAACAGACCGGGTTTATCAAACAGCTCGATCTCCTGATATTGCTCGTCATTGGCAATCTGGATCTTTTTCTGATTGTGGAGCTTGCTGTGAGCAATCTCGTGAACCGTGGCCGAAACCGTCTGCACCTCGCTCATGCCCTGACGAATGGCAATTTTCTGATGATCGGCAGAAAAATAGCCGTCCGTATCAGCAACCATTGGCTTCAAAAGTAATCGGCACCGGTGCGCTGCGGCGCAGGGCCTCCATGAATGCCTCATAATTTGGCACATTGCCGGAAAGTGAGGACGCAAGCTTCGGCAAAGGTTTCCCGTCGGTCTGGCTCACATCAAAGACCTTGACAGGACGAAACATGGGAATTTCGATTTCTTTTTCCTCTGTGACGATCTTTCCGTCTTTATCCAGAATCGGAGCCTTGGTATCTGGGTCCAGCTTCTGCTCCTCGATTTTCTTCTTGTACGGTGTCGGAGCAATGATGGTAATGCCATGCTCGCCCTTTTTTACATGACGCTCAAACTGGTCTTTCCACTTATTGTATCCGGCTACCAATGTGGCGTCCGGCTTCTGCATATAGATGAGCATAGTGTTGTTCACCGAATAGCGGTGAAATCGTGGACATAACGGACAGATAGCGCATATACTTTTCGCTATCGAACAGCTCCTTGATGCCCTGTTCGATACCCGCCGTGATTTCCTGCAACCGTTCCCGGTTGGTGGGCTTATTCTCAGCCATGATTTTCAATCTCCTTTCCAAGTGTGTGATTTCTGCTGTGTGTTCTGCAATCCATGCCTTTTGTTCTTCTTCACTTTCATAAAGGAAAAGGTCCAGCAGGTACTCTACATAGGTGTTTCTTCTGGATTGCTTCCAAAAGCGGGGGGTGCGGTTCTTCCTCCGGTGTCCTGGGAGAACGGTCGGCTTCCCATTTTTTCAACAGATAGTAGTAATCGGACAGTACACGGTAACAGCGCTGTCGATCCTCCCGAAACTTCTGTGCCTCGTTTTTCTGGCGAACATATTTCCTGCGGGGCGGGGCCTGACTGTCATAGATCAGGCCAAAGTCCTGTGCCAGCTTCTCGGCGGCTTCCTTGGGGGACAGGTTGTAGAGCCGGGCGGTCAGGTCTATCACATCGCCAGTGGCTCCGCAACCGAAACAGTAGAAATATTCTTCGTTCAGCTTCATGCTGGGGTTCTTATCATCGTGGAAGGGACAGCAGGCCATGCCGCCCCTTTTTTGACCTCAATCCCATATCGTTCTGCGGCTTCCCGAAGGTGATAGACTGCTTGACCGTCTCAAATACATTTGCGCCCATCGTCAATCAGTTTTCGGTTTGGGGATGGGCGGCCTGTACCCGGCAGCCTTTGGCCCGTTCACTGGCAGCCTTGCGGCGCTCGGCGCTGTATGGCTCTCGGACGGACACACAGCGTTTGGGGACTGTAAAATTGTGCTTATCCTTTTTGCAGACCTGTTCCGGGGTGCTTTTTGCCAGCAGATCCAGCTTCTCCATCAGACGGGGATCATGGGTATAAATCTCAGCCATTGGGTCTGGCCTGGTTATAAAGGAGAATGGTTTCCCGTTCCGCTAAAGAGAGCTTCATTTTGCTGCCTCCTTTCCGCCGGTCAAATTCCAGCTTGAAGTTGGCGTACCGCCCATCGTCCTCCAGAACCACCGTGGCATCATAGGTCTTGCCGGTCTTTTCGGAATAGCAGCCGGTGATCCTTGTACGGCCATCCTTGAGCAGCGCTGTCACCAGTGCCTTGGTAGGCTGCTTTTTCTCTTCATGGCCCACCATTTGTTGTTTTTCCAGATGGCAAATTTGCAGGATTCTGTCTGACAGAAAAACCCTTTTTGCAGTTCCGCCACATCACCGCCGCAGCGGGGGCATTTGCCCACCACCTCGCGGGGTGGCGAACAGGTACTCAGTCCCCTTGATGACCTGATAGGTTCCCACCAGTTCCCGGAGCATGGCGCAGATCCCGCCCATGAAGTCCTCCGGGGACAGCTCGCCGCGCTCGATCTCGCTTAAACGGTGTTCCCATTCAGCGGTCAGCAGGGGCGATTGCAGCTGTTCCGGCAGCACGGTGATCAGGGACACCGCATCTTTGGATGGCATGAGCTGCACAGCTTTCTTGACTCTTTTTCGCTCAAAAGCCGGTGGAAACCAGCTTTTCCAGAATCCCCGGCGCGGGTGGCCGGGGTGCCCCAGGCCCTTGTTCGCTCGGCATCCTCCGGCATATTTTCCTTCCCGGCAGTTTCCATTGCGGAGAGCAGCGTATCTTCGGTGAAGTGCTTGGGCGGGCTGGTCTTGCCCTCCTTTGACGGCAGCACCGGAAAGGGCAGCGTCTGACCTTCGGTTAATTCAGGCAGAGCCTTTGTCCTCAGCTTCCGGCTCCGCATTTTTCATGCGCAGAACGGTAGGCGTGTCCAGCGCCCGCCAGCCGGGGCGTTTCACCGTTTTGCCCTTGGCGGTAAACTCCGCTCCGGCGCACTCGACAACAACGGCGGTTTCCGCAATAGGTATAGGGCTGGGCTACGGCGCACAGCAGCCGCAGGGGACACCAGAATCCAGCACTGCCTTTTCGCCCAGCGGCAGGCCGGACAGGTCAGCGTTTTTGGAGATTGCGGGTAGGGATCACTGCATGGTGGTCGGTCACTTTTTTGTCGTTGATAACCTGAGCCGCATCACAGGAAATGGCGATTCCTTTGCGAAACGGCATGGCATTGGCAACCAGATTGACCAGCACAGGCAGGCTTTCAGCCATATCGCTCGTCAGATAGCGGCTGTCCGTGCGAGGGGATAGGTGCAGAGCTTCTTTTCGTACAGATTTTGGAGGTAGTCCAGGGTTTGCTGTGCCGTATATCCCAACAATCGGTTGGCATCCCGTTGGAGGGTAGTCAGGTCATAGAGGGCGGGCGGCTTTTCGGATTTGTCGCGGCATTCCACCTTTTTGACCGTCACATCCGCACTCTGGCAGGCGGCTTTCAGCTGCTCGGCAGCAGCCTTATCCGCCATGCGTTCCCCGGAAACGGAAAAACCGGGCAGCTCCAGGACTACCGTGTAAAACGGAACCGGCTTGAAGGTGTCGATCTCGGCTTCCCGCTGGACGATGAGGGCCAGCGTTGGGGACATGACGCGCCCGATGTTGAGGGTACGGTGGTACAGCACGGAAAACAGCCGTGTGGCGTTGATACCCACCAGCCAGTCCGCCTTGGCGCGGCAGAGGGCCGCATCCCGTAAGCCGTCATAGTCCGCACCGGGGCGCAGGTTCGCAAAGCCCTCCCGAATAGCGGAATCCTCCATCGAGGAAATCCACAGCCGCTTCATGGGTTTGTGGCATCCCGCCAGCTCATAGACGCTGCGGAAGATCAGTTCCCCCTCGCGTCCGGCGTCACAGGCGTTTACCACTTCGGTCACATCCGGGGCGTTCATCAGCTGCTTCAGCACATAAAACTGTTTCTTCTTGTCTTTACCCACCACCATCTGCCAGTGTTCCGGCAGGATGGGCAGATCGTCATAGCGCCACTTGGCATAGTCTGGGTTATAAGCGTCGGCGTCGGCCAGACCAGCCAGATGACCCACACACCAGCTGACCCGCCAGCCGTTACCCTCCAGATACCCGTCTGTACGGACGGTTGCGCCGATCACGGCGGCCAGACTTTGTGCAACAGACGGTTTTTTCAGCAATCACAAGTTTCATCATCTTCATCCTCCCATTCTTCCCGCACAGGCGTGTGCAGTTTTTCTCAATGCTGTTTTCCTCATCCAGCAGCAGGTCATAGCCGAACCGGTAGTCATAGCGGTACAGCTTTCCCAGCAAATCGTTGATAAGGATACGGCAGGCCAGAATGACACGGGTTTTGTCCACCTGCAACAATCGGTAGCGTTGATAATTGCTGTAATATTCCTCATGGCGGCGGGTACGGCGGACGGTTTCCTCAAACAAAATATCCACTGGGTCTTGGCAGCCGTCCTCTTTTTTCTCCCTCCATGCAGTTCAGAAGTTCCATCACCATAGGGAAGCTCCGTTCATCCATTGGGGCTTCTTCTGCCAGAAAGCCTACCAGTGCGGATAAGAGCAGGCGGGCGGCTGTCTGTTCCCGGTCTGTCAAAACTGCCATTGTCTGCGCAGCATCCGGCAGGAGCGTTTCTTCCACAAAATCCGCTGCGTCGCCTGAATAAAGCTGACGAATGGAATCTATGGACAGGGGAACCGCTGCGGCATCCAGGGAGAAATCAAAAGTTCCTCCCGTGTGGGCTTTTTCCGAAATTTGCTCCACACAGTTGAGAGAATGTCGCTGCCAAAATAGACGGCGATCACCAGCAGGTCAAAAACCGCAAGCAGCTTAATAAATGTAATCAGAATACTCATTTTTTCGTTTCCCTTTCTTTGAGCCATCGTTCCATCTCACGATGGCAGACTCCCACACAGGGCTGACCATAATTCCCACAGCCATAGCAGGGTGGCTTTTTGGGTAAAGAGAGCGGGAAGTATCCTTCCCCGCCCTCCGGCCTGCGTCATCATGCGTTCATAGGGGCTGTCGGTGAACCGGGTCATGGGGTCTCATCCTCACTTTCTTCACCGCCGCCCCTGTCAGCGTCCAGCTCGCCCGATTCCTCGTCCTCCAGTTCCATTTCTTCCTCATCCGGCAGTTCCTCGCCGTCCTCATAGTCATAATCGTCTGGATTGCTGTTGTTTTTGTGGTTGGCTTTACCCTTAATAAATTTGAAGTAGGCAAAGGCAGCGCCGCCCATCATAGCCAGCACCAGCAGCAGGGACAGCCGGATTTAACCCTGCGGGTTCTTTTTTCTCCGGTTCCGTAGGTTCCTTTGGCGGTTCCGGCTTCTTGCCAGTACAGCCGGTCATGTCCGTACTGCACACCTCGCATTTGGTGTTGACTGCACCGGCTTCACATTTTTCCGTGCAGTTGCAGACAGCGGGCGGTTTCTCGGCGGACTGTCCATCCTCCATCAGCGCCATCAGGTCGGCTTCATCCACCTGATTTAAGAAATGGACGGCGGTCTCCTTGTCCTCGTTGGCACGGTCAATGAGGATGTAGAAATAATTGCCGGATTTTGTGGTGACGGTGATGAGCTGCTTGTTGCCGCCGAAATCATCCACCAGGGTCAGCGTTGCCCTCCGGGGTCAGGGCTAGGACTGTCCTCAGTTTCTTTCACCATTGGTATCGTTGGTGGCATCCTCCGCCGGGGGCTGCTCCGGCCCTTGAGCAAAAGCGGTGACAGAAAAAACACCCATCAGCACCAATGCGGCGCAGAGGGCGGAAAGGGTCTTAAAAATTCTCTTATTCTTCATGGGCGGTGTCCTCCTGTTCTTCATGAGCATCCATACCGGGAAGTGTGCCGCCGGACAGCATTGCGCTTAACTGCTCCGGGGTCATACGCAGGGCGCGCACCATCTGGACGATCTCCAGATTTTCCGCTTCGGTTTTCTGCGCTTCCAGCGTTTTCAGCTTTTCCTGATACTCTGCGATCTTCTCACGGGTTTCGAATTTCCCGGTCAATGCGTTCAATTTTCGTAGCCATAATCAATCACTCCTTATCAAAAGATTTGTCACCAGTTCATCAGGCCGTAGCCCTTGATGCACTCGTAGTTCACATCGTAGCTTCTGATTTTGCAGGCGTCGCCGCTGTTTCCCTCTACGGTATAGACCCGGCTGCCGTCCGTAGCCGATGACGATGCCCACATGGTCGGCTCTGCCGTCCAGGTCCCAATCGAAAAAGATGGCATCTCCGGGGGGCGAGGTTGTCATAGCCGCGCGCGCCCCATTGTCCATGGGACTGGAACCACGGGATGCCCTGGGACTGGCAGGCGGCAAAGCGCGGCTCGGATATCCCATCTGCCCATAGCACCAGGACACGAAGCAGGCGCACCATTCCACGCGGGAATTGAAGCCGTACCAGCTCCAGTAGGGCTGCCCGCCCACATTTCCCACCTGACGTTTGGCCAGTTCCACCAGCTCCGGGTTGCCGGGGCGTGTGCCGTTTACAAACTCCACACCGTCCAAACTCTCGGAATCACTGGTATTTGTGGAGCCGCCGCCGAAGATCAGCGGCTTGTTGCCCAGCGTCTGCCGGTACACCTGATACATTTCCAGCTGCTCCGGGGTCAAAAGCTCTGTGGCAAGAGAGGAGATGGGGCGGCTCTCAGCTTGACATGAAGAATCCGGTATTCGTATTCGTGGGTGTCGCCATCCTCGTCCGTATAGGTGCGAATCTGGATTTCCTCGGTGAGCGTCAGGGTATATTGGGCGGAAAACACGCGCTCCAGTTCGCCCTGGGCGCTGGACTGAGTGTACCCCTGCAAGACGGCGGAGAGAAACGCCGCCAGCTCATGGGGTCATGCCCGATCATATCCAGGTCATAACGGTATTCGTCATATCCCGGATGGCTGCTTTCGATGTTGTCGATCTCGGCTTGCAGCGCCGCTTCTCTGGCGGCATAATCGGCCCCTCCACCGCAACAAGTTCCGGTCATCCGACGGATAGGTAGAGCCGGAAATGGCAGAACCGATGCTCTGCGCCATCATGGAGCAAGAGGACATGGTATTCATCAGCAACAGGTAATGAGGAACAAAATCGCCCTGCCATCAGAAAAAGCCTTTTGTGGCGCATGACGAATGCCCCTGGCCTGCTGTGCCTTTCCTTAACAGTTTTGCGGTCTTTTGGCGGTTTTTTGATGCAGCCTGGGCGGTGTTTCCGGCGCTGACCGGCGTGTTTGGCGGCGGCATATTCTACGGCCTGCTTTTTGCTGCCAGCGGGAAAACGGTTGCTGGCAAACTGGGGATTTTTCCTGCAAAAGATTTCTGGTACAGAACATTTACATTTGCCTTTTCCAGTTGGCGCTCTGCCTGTGCCGCTTTGCGGTATGGCTTCAGCTTTTGTGGCTGCGATAGCCTTCCCGGACCAGCCTAACGCCGGTCTCTGCGCTTTCCTCAGACTTGTGGGCGCTCTCCACGCCCACATTGTCCTGTTCCGTTTCACCGGATTTCCTTGTGGAGTTTCCCCAGCACCGCATCTCCCGGAGCATCCCGGACCGCATGGGACAGCGGAGGGCGGTTTTTCTTTGTCCTCCAGCACCAGTTTGGTGGTCCCGCTTTTGCCGGTCTTAAGGTCCACCGTTTTGCCGCACCTGCTTTTTCGGGATTTTTGCCTGCGCCCTGTCCGCTTTGGCGGCGGCCTTTTCCGCCTTGCGGATGGGCTTCTCCAATGCCGGGTCCGCCCGTTCTTCCTCCGTAAAGCGCAGGCGCGGTTCGCCGCATACCAGCCACCCGCCATCAGGTCATCCAGCAGCACACAGGTTTCCGCATATACCGGAATCTGAATGGTTTCTGCCGGAAAGACCGTTGTGGACAGGAAAATCGCCATCAGGGTTCCTCTTGCCATGTCCCGATCCTGAATCGGGCTGCCTATAAACAGCTTGGGAACATCCGGTATGCCCTCTGTCCAGATATGGTGAATCCGGGTAAATCCGGCATAGCCCTTGGGCGTGAGATTTTTTGCTGTCTTTTCCTGCTCATAGCAGTAATGGACGGCGGCGCGAAGCAGTTCCACCATCTGCTCACATCCGCTGACGGC